>LNFM01000472.1_pt1 | contig 139946 bp, 139 predicted proteins | sample 596031 | NCBI WGS metagenome assembly LNFM01 (sample SAMN04254537, study PRJNA301005) | activated carbon metagenome | isolation source: dual media filters at the Ann Arbor, Michigan drinking water treatment plant | place: USA: Ann Arbor
TCTGGTCGCGGATCGGTTCGCCGGCGATGAAAGGCGCGCGCGCGATCGAGCCCGCCACCTGCGTGGTGGCGTCGGGGCGTTCGCCGCGGCGGATAAAGCTGTTGTTGGCCGCGGAGGCCGGCCAGATCTGCCATTGCAGATCATCGGGCTTGAGCGACTGGCCGAGACCGATGTCGGACTTGGCGACGAGTACGTCGACCGTCGGCATCTGGGCGACCGGTTCGGCCGTCGGTCCCTTGTCGGATCCGCTTGCGAGATACGCGGCAATGCTGCCGGCTCCGATCGCGATCGTCAGGACCACAATGCGTGCGGTATTCATACGCTTCACTTTCCACATAACGCCGCGACGCGCTTCCGCCGCCGTGATGGGAGTTGACCAGCTATTCGTCAAAGCATGGTTAATGAGGCGTATCTAAATCGCGTTAACGAGAGTTTACCGAAGCTGCGTTCAGCGCATGGCGAAGCGGGCGAGGTCGACCGCCTTGATCCATTCGGTTTCCGGATAGATCATCAGCGCGCCGATCGCGAGCGCGATGCCATAGGGAATGCCGCTCTCCCTGGCGTGCAGCTTGAGCAGCCAGGGCTGGCCCGCGAATTGCCAGGGCAGCGGCCATTGCCGGAACTGCAGCAACAGCAATGTCAGGGCGCCGCCGAACAGCGAAGCATAGAGCAGGTAATTGAGCAGATGGTCGAAGCCGAACCAGAGGGCTGCCGCGGACGCGACCTTGGCGTCGCCGCCGCCGACCCAGCCCATGGCAAAGCAGCCAAAGGCGATCACCAGCACGGTCAGGCCTGCCCCCAGATGCGAGAGGATATGGTGCAATGGCATGCCGCTCACCAGCGCCAGCGCCAGAAAGCCTGCCGCCAGCGCCAGCGATATGCGGTTCGAAATCGTCATGGTGAAGAGGTCGCTCGCCGCCGCGAACGCCATCAGGGCCGGAAACAGCGAGAGGCGAACGATGTCGAGGATCATGGGACTAAGCGGCCGGTGTGGCTGACGCGAGGTCGTAGCATCGCCCGAGTCTAGCGGTCAGAGATGAACGATAGGCAAACGGCCGGAGCGGTTACCAGATGCTGGCGATCCGCAGCACGATGGCGAGCATGGCCAGCCCGAGCGTGACGCAGACCAGTTCCACGGACCGCTGGTCCCGGCTGCCGGCCGGCTGGCGCGGGCTTGCGGTCGCGGTGGAGGCGGTTACCGGTTTACGCATGCTGACGATACCGCTACTCACAAACTCACTATAGAGACAGCAAAGGCCCCGGAAAGACCGGGGCCTTTGCGTGTTCGCGAACAGCCGCTTACTTCAGCGAGGTGTTGATCGCGGTGAACTTGGTGTTCAGGGTGCCGCCGAGGCCGTTCACCACGGCGATAATCGCGAGCGAGATGCCGGCGGCGATCAGGCCGTATTCGATGGCGGTGGCGCCGGACTCGTCCTTCACGAAACGGGCAATCAGGTTCTTCATAGGTAAAACTCCATGTGTACACGTGGCTGGTCGACTTACGTTTGGTCTCGCCGGCGTTCTCAGCACCGTGACCATGCCGTCACCCTAAGGTCGGGAAATTGCGGCACAGTTAATTGGACTGCGGAAACCCTGCTGGAAGCGGCTGTTCTTGAGCAGAGTAAATGCGGACTTAAGCGCTTGCCTGCAATTCGATGCGTGATCGGCGACGCCAATGCGACGAGGGCAGGGTCACCGAGCACCGGCCGCTTCATGGCTCCTTAAGCACGAACGGGTACTCCTTGGAGGGATCGGTCGGATGAGGTTGTGATGTCGAATTTTCCCCTGGAAGTCGTCGAAATGCTTGGCCAGACGATCGCCAAGGTGGTGCCCGTCACGATCGGGCTGGCGCTGCTGTTCTCGGTGCTGACCCATTTCTGGGCCTGCAATCCGGGCACGCCGTGGTGGCGCAAGAAGGAGCTCGTCACCGATATCTGCTACTGGTTCTTCGTCCCCCTGTTCGCGCGCGTGCTGCGGATCGGCCTGCTGGTGCTCGGCGCCGGCGTCTTCTTTGGCATCCACGACGCCGACGAATTGATCGCGTTCTACGACAACGGCCACGGCCCGCTGGCCCAGCTGCCGCTCTGGTTCCAGGCGGTGCTGTTCCTGGTGCTGTCGGACTTCATGCTGTACTGGCTGCACCGGATGTTTCACAGCGGCGGTTTCTGGAAGTACCACGCGATCCACCATTCATCCGAGGATCTGGACTGGATTTCCGCGGCGCGCTTCCACCCCGTCAACCTGTTCCTCGGAACCATCCTCGTCGACGTATTCCTGCTGATCGCCGGCATTTCGCCGAACGTGATGCTCTGGGTCGCGCCCTTCAACACGTTCCATTCGGCGTTCGTTCACGCCAATCTGAACTGGACGCTCGGCCCGTTCAAATACGTGCTCGCCACCCCGGTGTTCCACCGCTGGCATCACACCGCGCTGGAAGAGGGCGGCAACACCAATTTCGCCGGCACTTTTCCGCTCTGGGATATCCTGTTCGGGACCTTTCGGATGCCGGAAAACAAACTGCCCGAGCATTACGGCGTCGACGACCAGGCGACGTTTCCGACCGAGATCGCCGGGCAACTGGCCTATCCGTTCCGGCAGTAGCAGGCTGCCTGGGATCTCAGCGCTGTTTGCACTTCGTTCACACATTGAGGTCAGATTTGATCTGTCGGGCGCCGGTTCCGCTGCGTATCGCTTTTGCCGGCCTGTCAACGCCCCGGGGTAGAGTAATGTCGTTCAGTTGCTTGCGTATGCGCTCACGCGCGCTTTCTTCATTCCGCCCGCTCGCGGTCGGGATGCTGCTGTGGCCGGTTGCGGCTTTGGCCGCGCCCGCGGCCGATAGCATCCTCGTCAATGTCGATCAGGCCAAACTGGTCAAACTCCCCAAGCTCGTCGCCACCATCGTGGTCGGCAACCCGCTGATTGCCGACGTCACGCTGCAGAACGGCGGCATCATCGTCGTCACAGGCAAGGGCTACGGCGCCACCAACTTCATTGCGATGGACCGCGCCGGCGACATCCTGGTCGACCGCGTCATCCAGGTCGAGGGTCCCACCGACCAGCTCGTCACCGTCTATCGCGGCGTCGAGCGCGAATCCTGGAGCTGCATGCCGATCTGCCAGCGCCGCGTCACCCTGGGTGACGGCGAGAGCTACTTCAAGGCCGCCATCGACCAGGCCGGCTCGCTCTCCAACCAGGCCAGCGGCAGCGCCGCGACCGCGGCTAAACCCCAGAACTGATCGTCCTCAGCGCCAGCCGCGCGGCGGCGGTCCGTCGCCCTGACCACGACATGGCCGTCCGCTGCGAATCGCGGTCTCGCGGGCCAGGCCGAAAAAATGGTTAAGGCCGGGTTACCGAAGCGGGTCACCCTGCGTCGATCCCGCGAAACACTTCGACAATCAGTTTCAGCTAAATGTCGCGGGCAGGAAATTGCTGCGCGATTTAAGGATTGTCCGATGTCGTCGCCCGCTGCCGCAACAGGCCTCTTCGCCGCCACATGGCGCCGGTTCCGCCGCAACCGCCGCGGCTCGGCCGCCGTCGAATTCGCGCTGGTCGCGCCGGTGTTCTTTGCGCTGCTGTTTGCGATCATCGAGACCGCGATGGTGTTCTTCGCAAGCCAGGTGCTGGAGACCGTCACCCAGGACTCCGCGCGCCAGATCATGACCGGGCAGGCGCAGGCCGCGGCCTACACAAAGACGCAGTTCAAGACCTTTCTTTGCGGCAAGATTCCCACGCTGTTCGCCTGCGCCGACGTCCATGTGGAAGTGAAGAGCTATCCAGCTTTCACCGCCGTCACGATTACCGAGCCGATCGACGGCGGCAAGAATTTCGTACCCCCGACGAGCTACAGCCCAGGCGCCGCCGGCGACATCGTCGTGGTGCGGGTGTTCTACCAGTGGCCGTTGTTCGTTACCGGGCTCGGCTACAACATCTCGAACCTCTCCGGCAGCAAGCGGCTGTTGAGCGCGACCGCTGCATTCCGCAATGAGCCCTTCTGAAACAGCGCAATGAACATGATGTCGATGATGTTACCGATATGGCTTCGGATCCGGCGCACCGCCGCGAAGATGCGCGCAGATCGCAGCGGCATCGCGGCCACCGAATTCGCCGTCATCGTGCCGATCATGCTCGTGATGTTCTTCGGGACGGTGGAGTTTTCGTCCGGCGTCGCGGTCAAGCGCAAGGTAACGCTGATGGCGCGAACGCTGTCCGACCTGGCTTCGCAGTCGGTGTCGGTCAGCAACTCCGACCTGACCGGGTTCTTTTCCGCCAGCAACGGAATCATGACCCCGTATCCGTCGGCGCCGACGCGATCGACGATTTCCCAGTTGTATATCGAGCCCGGGACGCTCGCGGTGAAGGTGCAGTGGAGCCAGGGCAGTGTGCCGCGCGTGCCGGGAAGCACGTTGACGATACCGACCGAACTCAAGGTCGGCGGCACCTATCTGATCTTCAGCGAAGTCAGCTATCTCTACGTGCCGGCGGTCGGCAAGGTGATGGCGCCGTCCGGGGTCAATCTGACCGATGTCGCCTATACCCGTCCGCGGCAATCGCCCTGCGTGATCTATCCGACGCCCAGTTCCGGCTCTCTCCCTCCCTGTCCGACTTCGTGATCGCGGGTGCGCCCGATCGCGCTCGGTGTCGACAGAAGGAGGACCGCGCAAACAAAAAGGCCGCGCACCGGGCGCGGCCTTTCACGTCAGTCGGTTCGGATTCCGCGGGGGGCAGAGCCCGCAGATATGCGTTAGCCAGCGGCGCGCAGATTGTCGGCCGAAGACTTGCCAGAGCGGCGATCGGCCACGATCTCGTAGCTGATCTTCTGGCCTTCACGCAGTGTTCCGAGGCCGGCGCGCTCTACGGCGCTGATGTGCACGAACACGTCGTTGCCACCGTCATCCGGTTGAATGAAGCCGAAGCCCTTGGTCGCGTTAAACCACTTCACGGTTCCCATGCTCACGGGGGTAGTCCCTTCTCAAGATAGATATAGCAGAAGCCCACTTGCGGCGGGCTGGTGAGATCGAATTTTTGGAAGGGTCGTCAGCGTCTAAACCGGCTGTACCGGTGGATAGCTAATGTCGTCCGGCCGAAAATCGATAGCGGTTATAATATTGCAAAATAGCCTCCAAAACAATCCTGACGTGCACGATTTTTTGATCGTCACGAGGATTGCAGATGGAGGCCATTGCCCACGCGCCGCCATGATTTTGCCACGCGGTTTGCGCGATCTCAGCGGCGGCGGAATTGTCCGCGCGGCGGTGCGCCGCGAGGCGCTCCGCCACCCGGACGCTCGTCCTTGTGACGGAAGATCAGCCGGCCTTTTTCCAGATCGTAGGGCGACATCTCGATCGTCACCCGATCGCCTGCCAGCGTCTTGATCCGGTTCTTCTTCATCTTGCCGGCGGTGTAGGCGACGATCTCGTGTCCCGCGTCGAGTTGCACGCGATAGCGTGCATCGGGGAGGATTTCGGTGACCAGTCCTTCGAACTGGATCAGCTCTTCTTTAGCCATGGTTGTCTCCAGATCGATCGTCGATCAGCGCGGTCGTTGGGTGCGGTTGGGTCGGGTGTTCGGACGGCTTTCACGATGCAAGAACGCAACCCCTTGCATCCCTTCGGCCTTGCCGGGCTGCGCCGATGGACGCGACGGCTCCTGCCGGCTGGTCTCGTGGCGGCTGCTTGGCGGCGCGCCACCATTACCACCGGGGCGGCGGTTACGGCGAGGCCCTTTCGCGCCGGGGGCGGCGTCATTGCCCCTGCCGGCATGCGCGCGCGGTCCGGACCGTGCGCCGCGGTGCTGCGCCGGGGCCGGCGCGGCTTCGCGATGGCCCGGCGTGCGGTGATCTTCCCTCGGCAGGGCGATGCGGATCAGCTTTTCGATGTCGCGCAGATAGCCCATCTCCTCGGCGCCCGCGATCAGCGAGATCGCCACGCCCTCGGCGCCAGCGCGCGCAGTGCGGCCGATGCGGTGGACGTAGGTTTCGGGAATGTTGGGCAGATCGAAGTTCACCACATGGCTGATGCCGTCGACGTCGATGCCGCGGGCGGCGATGTCGGTGGCGACCAATGTGCGGATCTCGCCGGTGCGGAACGCCGCCAGCACCCGCTCGCGATGGTTCTGCGACTTGTTGCCGTGAATGGCGTCGGCGGTGATGCCGGCACGGGCCAGGCCCTTCACGACCTTGTCGGCGCCATGCTTGGTGCGGGTGAAGATCAGGGCTCGGCTGACCTGCTCCTGCTTCAGCAGGTTGGCCAGGAAGGTCGGCTTGTTGGAGTGGTCGACCTGGATGATGCGCTGGGTGATGCGCTCGACCGTCGAGGCCACCGGCGTCACGGCGACCCGCGCCGGATCGCGCAGCATCTGGTCGGCGAGTTCGGCGATGTCCTTCGGCATGGTGGCCGAGAAGAACAGCGTCTGCCGCTTGATCGGCAGCTTGGCGACGACCTTCCGGATGTCGTTGATGAAGCCCATGTCGAGCATGCGGTCGGCCTCGTCGAGCACGAGAAACTCGACCTGTCCGAGCTTCAGGCCATTGCTCTGCACGAGGTCGAGCAGGCGGCCCGGCGTCGCCACCAGGACTTCGACGCCCGGCATGATCGAACGGACCTGGCGGCCCATCGGTACGCCGCCGATCGCCAGCGCCGAGGTGAGACGCATGTGGCGTCCATAGGCGTTGAAGCTGTCGAGGATCTGTCCGGACAGTTCGCGGGTCGGGCTCAGCACCAGCACGCGGCAGGCCTTGGGCTGCGGCTTGATGCGGTTCTCCAGAATGCGGTGCAGGATCGGCAGCGCAAAGGCCGCGGTCTTGCCGGTGCCGGTCTGGGCGATGCCGACCACATCACGGCCGGTAATTGCGAGGGGGATGGTTTGGGTCTGGATGGGCGTGGGCGTCAGATAGTTCTCTTCCTTGAGCGCACGCGAGATGGGATCGGCGAGGCCGAAATCCTGAAAGGAGGTCAAAAGGTGGGTACTTTCCATTATAAAAGGCAGGCGCCCGGCAGTTTCAGCCAGGAGCGCGCGAGGGTGTCAGAGACACCCGCGTGTCTGGGGCGTCGGTTTTGGTTAGCTGAAGGGGCAAGCCAGAAACCGTTGGACGGGCTCAGAACACGCGGCTCGCAATGACCCGGTGATTCCCTGGGTCGTGATAGTCATATGGAACACCAACGCGGCGCTTTCAAGGTCAATCGCACGGCGACAGCCTGACGCGGTTAAGATTTGCGCGAAAAGACGCTGGCACCACCCAGCCCGGGCGAAGCCAAAGCGCTGGCGGACAATTTCCGCTCCCGATCAAAATATCGAAAACAACCCCATGCAACGTAGGAGGTCGCCGCCATACGCCTTTGTCGCCTTGCCGCAGGCGAAAAATGCGGCGCCAGAAATTAGCCAGCCTGCCAGATTTGCCTATAGATTGAACAGAGTGCCGTCGTGGCATACATTTGTTGTGCCTAGTTTTTGGGCTCATATTCCAATCCCTCCGCCGACATTTCAGGATTCTCCAGCCAAACCATCCTGTTATCTCCCAAGCACCGCATGGCATGGTTCTTGCGATTCCGTTAACGCAGGCGGCCGTGGGGCCGTTTCGCAGCGTTTTCACGCCTGCGTCAGGGAGATGACACCTCATGCTTACCCAATTGACTCACGATATGGCGACGCCGCTGAGCCGCCGCCGCTGGCTGGCGGCGACCGCCGGCCTGGTTTTGGGCCTGGCCGCGTTCACCCACGCCAAGGCTGCGGACGACACCATCAAGATCGGCGTCCTGCATTCGCTTTCGGGCACCATGGCCATCAGCGAAACCACGCTGAAAGATACGGTCCTTTTCCTGATCGACGAGCAGAACAAGAAGGGCGGCGTTCTCGGCAAGAAGCTCGAGGCTGTGGTCGTGGACCCCGCATCGAACTGGCCGCTGTTCGCCGAAAAGGCCCGCGAGCTCATCACCAAGAACAAGGTCTCCGTGGTGTTCGGCTGCTGGACCTCGGTGTCGCGCAAATCCGTGCTGCCGGTGTTCAAGGAACTGAATTCGATACTGTTCTATCCGGTGCAGTACGAGGGCGAGGAGAGCGAGCGCAACGTGTTCTACACCGGTGCTGCGCCGAACCAGCAGGCGATCCCGGCGGTCGACTACCTGATGAAGGACGAAAAGGTGAAACGCTGGGTGCTGGCCGGTACCGACTACGTCTATCCGCGCACCACCAACAAGATTCTCGAAGCCTACTTGAAGTCGAAGGGCGTCAAGCAGGAAGACATCATGATCAACTACACGCCGTTCGGTCATAGCGACCGGCACGAAGACAGCGGTAGTCTCGACCATCAATGGCGACGCCAACGTTCCGTTCTACAAGGAGCTCGGCAACCAGGGCATCAAGGCCACCGATATCCCGGTCGTCGCCTTCTCGGTCGGCGAGGAAGAACTTGCCGGCATCGACACCAAGCCGCTGCTCGGCCATCTCGCCGCCTGGAACTACTTCCAGTCGATCAAAACGCCCGAGAACGACAAGTTCATCAAGGCCTGGCAGGCCTATACCAAGAACCCGAAGCGCGTGACCAACGATCCGATGGAAGCGCACGTCATCGGTTTCGAGATGTGGGTCAAGGCGGTCGAGAAGGTGAAGTCGGTCGACGCCGACAAGGTAATCGACGCGCTGCCCGGCATCGAGGCCAAGAATCTGACCGGCGGTACCTCCAAGATGCTTCCGAATCATCACATCACCAAGCCGGTGTTCATTGGCGAAATCAAAGCCAACGGCCAGTTCGACGTGGTGTGGAAGACCCCGGGCCTGGTAGCCGGCGATGCATGGTCGAAGGAACTCGATGGCTCCAAGGACCTGATCGGCGACTGGGTTGGCAAGAAGTGCGGCAACTACAACACCAAGACCAACAAGTGTGGCGGTCAGGGTTCATGACGCCCGCTAATCCATGAGACTGGAGAAGGCGGCGTCATCGCCGCCTTCTCCCCACTCCTGCCGGGGTCGTCCAGTGTCTGCTAACGTGCTTGATCGTTTTCGTGCGCTCGCCCTCTTGCTTCTGCTGATCGCCGCTCTTGCATCGCCAGCGCTAGCGGGCACGTTCGAGGATGCCGTCGGCAAGTTTGCCAACGACGAATTTTCCGACACCGGCGAAGCGATCGGCGCGGTCGCCGCATCTGGCAATCCGCTCGCTTTTGCCATTATCAGCGCGCTGCAGGACGGCCGGCTGATGGCCGATGCCGACAGCAAGAAAGTCTACATCACCCAACCCGACGGCAAGATCATCGATGCCGTCACCGCCGGGTCCGCCGCCAGCCTGCCTGCGGGGGCGGCCGCCGTTCGCCTCAACAACCGTCTGCGCCGATCCGTCGAAGCCGCATTGGGCGGGCTGACCCTCCTGTCATCCGATCCCGCCAAGCGGATCCAGGCGGCCCAGTCGGTGTTCAAGACCCACGACGAAGCCATGCTTCCGCTGGTCGACGAGGGTTTGAAGAACGAAACCATCAAAGCCGCCAAGCTGGCGTTTACCGAGGCGCGGGCGGCCATCCTCCTGTTCAAACCCGACGCTACCGATACCGAGAAGCTCGAAGCCATCGCCACCATCAGGGCGCGCGGCGATCAGGAAGCCCTGGCGCTGCTGACCGGGTTAACCGGAGATCAGCCGCTCGCGGTCGCGCGCGCTGCGGCCAACGCGACATCGGCGATCCAGAGCAGCCTCGCGATGTGGTCGATGGTGCAGAACGCGTGGTATGGCCTGTCCCTCGGCTCGGTCCTGCTGCTTGCGGCCATTGGCCTTGCCATCACCTTCGGGGTGATGGGCGTCATCAACATGGCCCATGGCGAGATGGTCATGATCGGGGCCTACACCACCTTCGTGGTGCAGGAAACCATCCGTACCAGCTTCCCCCATTTGTTCGACTACTCGCTGCTGATGGCGGTGCCGCTGGCCTTCATCGTCGCCGGCGCGATCGGCGTCCTGATCGAGCGCAGCATCATTCGATTCCTGTACGGCCGCCCGCTGGAGACGCTGCTGGCGACCTGGGGCCTGTCGCTGGTGCTGCAGCAGGCGGTGCGCACCATGTTCGGTCCGACCAACCGCGAGGTCGGCAACCCCTCCTGGATGAGCGGCGCGTTCGAACTCGGCCAGGTCACGATCACCTACAACCGGCTGTGGATTCTCTGCTTCACGCTGGCGGTGTTCGCCATCCTGCTCGCCATGCTGCGCTACACCGCGCTCGGGCTGGAGATGCGCGCAGTCACGCAAAACCGCCGGATGGCGGCATCCATGGGAATCGCGACCTCGCGCGTCGATGCGCTGACCTTCGGCCTCGGTTCCGGCATCGCCGGAATTGCCGGCGTGGCGCTGTCGCAGATCGACAATGTCAGCCCCAACCTCGGCCAGAGCTATATCATCGACTCCTTCATGGTGGTGGTGTTCGGCGGCGTCGGCAATCTCTGGGGCACGCTGGTCGGCGCCTTCACGCTCGGCATCGCCAACAAATTCCTGGAGCCGGTCGCCGGCGCCGTGCTCGGCAAGATCGCGATCCTGGTGCTGATCATCCTGTTCATCCAGAAGCGCCCGCGCGGCTTGTTCGCGCTCAAGGGCCGGGCGGTGGAAGCATGATGCCGATTTTTGCGAACAGTGTGTGCTGCGGATCGCCGGTGCGCTCCCTCTCCCGCCTGCGGGGGAGGGCCGGGTTGGGGGTCTTTCAACGGGCACCGGCGATTGGTGTTGGCAATTCCCCCACCCGCCACGCTCTGACGAGCGTGGCGACCTCCCCCGCAAGCGGGAGAGGTAAGTACCCATGATGCCGCATGTGCTCACGCGGTCGCTGGATCGCAGCGCGACCATATTCCTCGCGGTGGTCGCCACGGTCGGCATCCTGATCCCGCTGTCCAATCTGCTGCTGCCGGCAGGATCGATGTTCCAGGTGCCGACCTATCTGGTGGCGCTGTTCGGCAAGTATGTCTGCTACGCCATCCTGGCGCTGTCGATCGACCTGATCTGGGGCTATTGCGGCATTCTCTCGCTCGGCCATGGCGCGTTTTTCGCACTCGGCGGCTACGCGATGGGCATGTATCTGATGCGTCAGGTCGGCAGCCGCGGCGTCTACGGCAATCCGGTGCTGCCGGATTTCATGGTGTTCCTCAACTATCCGCAGTTGCCCTGGTACTGGCACGGCTTCGACATGTTCTGGTTCGCGGCCTTGATGGTGCTGCTGGTGCCGGGGCTGCTGGCGTTCTGCTTCGGCTGGCTGGCGTTTCGCTCCCGCGTCACCGGGGTTTATCTGTCGATCATCACCCAGGCGATGACCTACGCGCTGCTGCTGGCGTTCTTCCGCAACGACTTCGGGTTCGGCGGTAACAACGGCCTGACCGACTTCAAGGACATACTGGGGTTCAACGTCCAGGCGGACGGGACGCGGGCGGCGCTGTTCCTGCTGAGTTGTCTCGCGCTGATCATTGCCTTCCTGATCTGCCGCGCGGTGGTAACGTCGAAGCTCGGCAAGGTCCTGATCGCGGTGCGCGATGCAGAATCCCGCACCCGGTTTCTCGGCTACCGCGTCGAATCCTACAAGCTGTTCGTGTTCACGCTGTCTGCCTGCATGGCCGGCGTCGCCGGCGCGCTCTACGTGCCGCAGGTCGGCATCATCAATCCCGGCGAATTTGCGCCGGGCAATTCGATCGAGGCGGTGATCTGGGTCGCGGTCGGCGGCCGCGGCACGTTGGTCGGGGCCGCGCTCGGCGCCGTCGTGGTCAATTACGCCAAAACCGTGTTCACCTCGGGTCCGCTGGCGCCGTACTGGCTGTTCATGCTCGGCGCGCTGTTCATCCTGGTGACGCTGCTGCTGCCGAAGGGCATCGTCGGTACTTTCAATGCATGGTGGGAGCCGCGGAAGGCGCGGCGCGTTTCGGCCCGCACCGCAAGCGCCGCGCGCGAAGATGGCGTCAGCGTCAGCGTACCCAGGCCGGCGGAGTGAGCGCATGAACGCCATGGAGACCCGGACTACCTCCGCGCTGCTCTATCTAGACGGCGTGCACGTCTCGTTCGACGGCTTTCACGCCATCAACAACCTGTCGCTGACGCTCGAGCCTGGCGAGATGCGCGCCATCATCGGCCCCAACGGCGCCGGCAAGACCACGATGATGGACATCATCACCGGGAAGACCAAACCGGACCAGGGCGAGGTGCTGTTCGACGGCATCACCGATCTGACCCGGCTGGATGAGACCCGGATCGCCGAACTCGGCATCGGCCGCAAGTTCCAGAAGCCGACGGTATTCGAGAGCCAGACCATCCAGGACAATCTCCTGCTGGCGCTCAATGTCGACCACAGCGTCATGGGCACGCTGTTCTGGCGCGAGACCAAAGACGAGTCCCAGCGTATCGAGCGCGTGCTGGAAACCATCCGTCTGAAGGATGCGCGCTACAAGCTGGCGGGAAGCCTTTCGCACGGCCAGAAGCAGTGGCTGGAGATCGGCATGCTGCTGGCGCAGGATCCGAAGCTGCTGCTGGTCGACGAGCCGGTCGCCGGGATGACCGACGTCGAAACCCACCAGACCGCCGAGCTCCTGAAGGAAATCAACAAGGACAAGACCATCATGGTGGTCGAGCATGACATGACCTTCGTGCGCGAGCTCGGCGTCAAGGTGACATGTCTGCACGAAGGGACCGTGCTGGCCGAGGGGACCATCGATCAGGTTTCGTCGAACGAACGCGTGATCGAAGTGTATCTGGGACGTTGAATCATGCTGAAGGTCGACAACATCAGCCTCTATTACGGCGCGGCGCAGGCGCTGCGCGGGGTTTCGATCACAGCCGAGCCCGGCAAGGTGACCTGCGTGCTGGGGCGCAACGGCGTCGGCAAGACCTCGCTGCTGCGCGCCATGGTCGGCCAGTATCCGATCGCCTCGGGCTCCATAACGTTCGACGGCGCCGATATTTCCGGCCTCAAGCCCTATGAACGGGCGCGCAAGGGCATCGGCTTCGTGCCGCAGGGCCGCGAGATCTTTCCGCTGCTAACGGTGGAGGAAAACCTCAAGACCGGTTTCGGATCGCTGAAGCGCGACGACCGCACCATTCCGGACGATGTGTTTTCGCTGTTTCCGGTGCTGAACTCGATGCTCCGCCGCCGCGGCGGCGATTTGTCCGGCGGCCAGCAGCAGCAGCTGGCGATCGGTCGGGCGTTGGTGATGCGGCCGAAATTGCTGCTGCTCGACGAGCCGACCGAAGGCATCCAGCCGTCGATCATCAAGGATATCGGGCGCGCCATCTCCTATCTGCGCAGTCTCGGCACCATGGCGATCGTGCTGGTCGAACAATATCTCGACTTTGCCTGCGAGCTCGGCGACAATTTCGCTGTGATGGATCGGGGCGCGGTGAAGTATGCCTGCGACCGCAGCGCGATGGATCCCGCCGAGATCAGCCGCCGGATGGCGTTGTAGCTTGGCTCAGTGACGCGGCCGGCATAGTCGAGCGGGGAGCGGATGCGGACCGACACCACCAGCGCCGCATCGGCAATCTTCGCGGCCAACCGGGCGCAGGGCTCGGTGACGTTCGACGTGCACCAGGCCGAAGGCGTCACCCGCCGCAACCGGCTGCATGAATCAGGCTCGCTGCGCGTCCGCTTTCCTTCTCGCGAGGCGGAAGGCCTCTCGGCTGTTTTCGTCAATACCGCGGGCGGCATCGCCGGTGGCGACCGCTTCGATATCGACATCGCGGTCGGCGAAGGCGCGAACCTGGCGGTGACCACGGCGGCGGCGGAAAAAATCTACCGGGCGCAGGGACCGACCGCCGTGGTCAACATCACCTTGAAGGCCGCTGCCGGCGCGCATCTGAGCTGGCTGCCGCAGGAAACCATCCTGTTCGACCGCGCGCGGGTCTCGCGGCGGATCGATATCGACCTTGCCGAGGGCGCTTCGCTGCTGCTCTGCGAGATCGTGGTGTTCGGCCGGTCCGCGATGGGCGAGCGCATGATGCGGGGCGAATTCGTGGACCGCTGGCGGCTGCGCCGCGGCGGCCGGCTGGTGTTCGCCGAAACCGTCCGGCTCGACGGCGAGGTCGGCGCGAAGCTGACGAGACCTGCGGTCGCCAACGGCGGCGTCGCCATCGGCACGGCGCTGATCGTGCCCGGCGACGAGGCGCTGGTGGAGCGAATTCGCGAGCTGTCGAACTCGTTCGGCGGCGAGGTCGGCATCTCCTGCTGGAATGGATTTGCAATGGCGCGCTTCTGTGCCCAAGATGCGGCGCGACTGCGCGCCGATATGATGGCGGTGCTCGGCCGCGCCTCCGAAACGCCGCTGCCGCGGCTCTGGCTCGCCTAGATCGTTCAATTGATTAGAGTGCCCGCATGAATCTTTCCCCTCGCGAAAAGGACAAGCTGCTGATCTCGATGGCGGCGATGGTGGCGCGGCGCCGACTGGAGCGCGGCGTCAAGCTCAACCATCCGGAGGCCATCGCCATCATCTCGGATTTCATCGTCGAGGGCGCGCGCGACGGCCGCACCGTCGCCGAACTGATGCAGGCCGGCGCGCAGGTCATCACCCGCGCCCAGTGCATGGCTGGGATCGCCGAAATGATCCACGACATTCAGGTGGAGGCGACTTTTCCCGATGGAACAAAACTCGTCACCGTGCACGAGCCGATACGATAGGAATGCCCCGATGATACCCGGCGAACTCTTCATCCAGGACGGCGAGATCGAACTCAATGCCGGCCGCAAGACCGTGACGCTGACCGTTGCCAATATCGGCGACCGCCCGATCCAGGTCGGCTCGCACTACCACTTCTTCGAGACCAACCCGGCGCTGAAATTCGACCGTAAAAAAGCCCGCGGCATGCGGCTCGACATCGCCGCCGGCACCGCGGTGCGCTTCGAACCCGGCCAGACCCGCGACGTGCAGCTGGTGGCGCTGGCGGGAAAGCGCGTGGTTTACGGTTTTCGCGGCGAGATACAGGGCAAGCTGTGATCGTGTTGGAAGCGGCTGGAGCGCAATCATGAGCGTCAGAATAAAACGTTCCGTCTATGCCGACATGTTCGGACCCACCACCGGCGACCGGGTGCGGCTCGCTGACACCGATCTCATCATCGAGGTGGAGAAGGATTTTACCGTCTACGGCGAGGAAGTAAAATTCGGCGGCGGCAAGGTGATCCGCGACGGCATGGGGCAGTCCCAGGTCACCAACAGGCAGGGTGCCGCCGATACCGTCATCACCAATGCGCTGATCGTCGACCACTGGGGCATCGTCAAGGCCGACGTCGCCATCAAGGACGGCTACATCAGCGCGATCGGCAAGGCCGGCAATCCCGATATCCAACCCGGCGTCACCATCGTGATCGGTCCCGGCACCGACGTGATCGCGGGGGAGGGCAAGATCCTCACCGCCGGCGGCTTCGACAGCCACATTCATTTCATCTGCCCGCAGCAGATCGAGCACGCGCTGATGTCCGGCGTCACCTCGATGCTCGGCGGCGGCACCGGCCCGTCACACGGCACGTTTGCCACCACCTGCACGCCAGGGCCCTGGCACATGGCGCGGATGATCCAGTCGTTCGATGCGTTTCCGGTTAATCTCGGCATTTCCGGCAAGGGCAACGCCTCGCGGCCGGCGGCGCTGGTGGAGATGATCAAGGCCGGGGCGTGCGCGTTGAAACTGCACGAGGACTGGGGCACCACGCCGGCGGCGATCGACAACTGCCTTTCCGTGGCCGACGATCACGACATCCAGGTCATGATCCATTCCGACACCCTGAATGAATCAGGCTTCGTCGAGGACACCGTGAAAGCTTTCAAGGGCCGCACCATCCACGCCTTTCACACCGAAGGTGCCGGCGGCGGCCATGCGCCTGACATCATCAAGATCGCCGGCCTGAAAAACGTGCTGCCGTCCTCGACCAATCCGACGCGGCCGTTCACCCGCAACACGATCGACGAGCATCTGGACATGCTGATGGTGTGCCACCATCTCGACCCCTCGATCGCGGAAGATCTCGCCTTCGCCGAAAGCCGGATTCGCAAGGAAACCATCGCCGCCGAGGACATCCTGCACGACCTCGGCGCGCTATCGATGATGTCGTCGGATTCGCAGGCGATGGGCCGGCTCGGCGAAGTCATTATCCGGACCTGGCAGACTGCCGACAAGATGAAGAAGCAGCGTGGGCAGCTCGCCCAGGACAAGGGCAACAACGACAATTTTCGCGTCAAACGCTACATCGCCAAATACACCATCAATCCCGCGATCGCGCATGGCGTCTCGAAACTGATCGGCTCGGTGGAAAAAGGCAAGCTCGCTGACCTCGTCCTGTGGTCGCCGGCCTTCTTCGGCGTCAAGCCGGATTGCATCATCAAGGGCGGCTCGATCGTGGCGGCGCCGATGGGCGATCCCAACGCATCCATTCCCACGCCGCAGCCCGTGCACTACCAGCCGATGTTCGCGGCCTACGGCAAGGCGCTGACAGCCTCGTCGGTGGTATTTTCCTCGAAGGCCGCGGTGGCCTCGGGGCTCGGCAGGAAGCTCGGCATCGACAAGAAGCTCTACGCCGTCGAGAATACCCGCGGCGGCATCTCCAAGAAGAGCATGATCCACAATTCCGCCACGCCGAAAATCGAGGTCGACCCCGAAACCTACGAGGTGCGCGCGGACGGCGAACTGCTGACCTGCGCGCCGGCCGAGGTTCTGCCCATGGCGCAGCGCTATTTCATGTTCTAAGCTCGCTTCCGGAAGTCGAAGCCAGAAAAAGACCGGGAGGATCTCGTGATTTACGTCGTCGCCACGCTGACAGTGAAGCCTGAAACGCGCGCCGAATTCATCGCCGCCGCCACCGCCTGCATCGCGGAGACCCGAAAAGAGGCTGGCAACATCGCCTATGACCTGCATGAAAGCGTCACCGATCCGGCCAAGATGGTGTTCGTCGAGCAGTGGGAAAGCGCCGAAGCGCTGGTGCCGCACCGCGGCGCCGAGCACATGAAGACCTTCGGCCGTGTCGCCGTGAAATGTATGACCGCGCCGCCGAAAATCGAGATCATCACCCCGGAAAAAGTCGACGTTCGCTGATCAAGAACAATAGCTGGAGACCCATTCCATGATCTATGTCGTCGCCACTTCGCAGGTGAAGCCGGAATCGCGGGACGCCTTCATCAAAGGCGCCAAAGAATGCATCGCCGCCACGCAGAAGGAAAAGGGCTGCCTTTCCTATGAGAGCCATACCAGCATCAACGACCCCAACCTGTTCGTGGTGGTCGAGCGCTGGGAAAGCCGCGAGGACCTCAACGCCCATGGCAAAGCGCCGCACATGAAGGTATGGCGCGAATACTCCGCGCCGCTCAAAGTGTCGCCGACCGTGATCGAGATCATCAGCGACGGCAAGGTCGAGAAATTCTGATGATGATTCGCGCCACGCGCGTTGAAGGAGGGCATCGCTGGGACCAAGCGCCGGCCGATACCGTCGTACTCGATTTCGACGACCGGCACCGGCGCCGGATGGCGATGACCGGCACGCGGGGGCTGGAATTCCTGCTCGACCTCGAAAACGCGCTGGCGTTGCGCGGCGGCGACGCGCTGGTGCTGGACGACGGCCGCCTGGTCGAGGTGGTGGCGGCGCCCGAGCCGCTGATCGAGATTCGCTGCAACGATCCGCAGCATCTGGTGCGAGTCGCCTGGCATCTCGGTAACCGCCATCTGCCGACCCAGATCGCGGCGAAAGGCCTGCGGATCCGGCGCGACCACGTCATCGAGGCGATGGTGAGGGGGCTCGGCGCGCGGGTGATCGAGATCGAGGCGCCGTTCGATCCCGAAGGCGGAGCCTATGCCGGCGGCGGCCATGCGCAGGCGCCGGAAAGCGCGCCGCTGCGTCACACGGGGCACGATCATGCCTCGCACGATCATGGCCATCATCACCACGGGGATGACCATCATCACGACCAGCATTGCGATCACGACCATCACCACGGTCACTCCCATGCTCATGACCACAAATAAGTCGCCGCCACCGCGCCATTCCGGCGGGATGACGGCAGCCGAGGGCGCGGCGCTGTACCGGCTGATGACCTGGCTGTCGCCGGCCTTTCCGGTCGGCGCGTTCGCCTATTCCGGCGGCATCGAATGGGCGGTGGAAGCCGGCGACATCGCCGATGCCGCCTCCTTGAGGAACTGGTTGGCCTCGATGCTGGCCGACGGCTCCGGCTTTTGCGATGGCGTGTTGCTGGCCCAGGCATACCGCGCAGCCTCCTCGCATGACGAGGCGGCCTTGCGCGAGATCGCCGAACTCGCGGCCGCCTTCGTGCCGTCGCGCGAGCGCCAGCTCGAAACCTCGTCGCAGGGCCGCGCCTTCATCGATATCGCGCGTTCGGCCTGGAATTGCGACGGGCTCGATCAAATGGTTGCGCGTTGCGACGGCGCCATCGTCTATCCCGTTGCGGTCGGCCTGGTCAGCGCTGCGCACGAAATTCCGATTGGCCCCACCATGCACGCCTTCTTCCACGCCTTGACCTCGAACTGGATTTCCGCAGGCGCCCGGCTGATCCCGCTCGGACAAACCGACAGCCAGCGCGTGCTGGCGCAACTGGAGCCGGTCGTCGTTGCCACGGCCAAACGCGCGATCGAGGCAAGCCTAGACGATCTTGGCAGCGCGAATTTTCGCGCCGATCTCGCGGGGATGCGGCACGAGACGCAATACACGCGGCTGTTCCGGTCATGAGCGAATTGGTTTCAATATCCATCAACACGTCGTCCCTGCAAACGCGGGACGACGAGAGAAAGAACCCTTGACATGTCCAACTCTCACGGCCCGCTTCGCATCGGCATCGGCGGCCCGGTCGGCTCCGGCAAGACCGCGCTGATGGACCTGCTGTGCAAGGCGATGCGGGAGCGCTACGACATCGCCGCGATCACCAACGACATCTACACCAAATGGGACGCCGAGTTCCTGGTGCGCTCGGGATCGCTGACGCCGGATCGCATCGCCGGGGTCGAGACCGGCGGCTGTCCGCACACCGCGATCCGCGAGGACGCCTCGATGAACCTCGCCGCGGTCGCCGACATGCGCGCGAAATTTCCCGGCCTCGATCTGGTTCTGATCGAATCCGGCGGCGATAACCTCGCTGCCACCTTCTCGCCGGAACTCGCCGACCTCACGATCTACGTGATCGATGTCGCGGCCGGCGACAAGATCCCCTCGAAAGGCGGTCCCGGCATCACCCGCTCGGACCTGCTGGTCATCAACAAGATCGATCTCGCGCCGTATGTCGGCGCGTCGCTGCAGAAAATGGACACCGACGCGCGGCGGATGCGCGGCGAGCGGCCCTTCGTCATGACCAACCTGAAAAAGAGCGAAGGCCTCGAGCGCATCATCAGCTTTATCGAAACCAGGGGCGGCCTCAGCCCGGCGGCGAGGGCCCGTTGAGCTGAGGGATTGGTTAACGCTTGGCGGGCCGCGGACTGCAAAAACTTCGGAGCTTGACGGAACAAAACCGCGCCGCCGCGATTGTCGCTCTCTGGCATGGAAGAAGAATCACGTCGGCAAGCCGTGTCATTCCCGGGTCGCCAACTGCGGTTGCGTCCTGATGATCGCTCCTTCATTATAGGAGTCGGTTGGCTTTCATAGCGCTGCGGTTCTGGGCCCACTGGCGGATGTCAAATGTTTGATCAATTTTTTTCGCCAACGCCTCATCTTTGAGTAAGCGAGTGGTCCGGCTGGGTTTCATCATCGGTTTTATCGCGCTGGTCGGGGCTCTGCTCTCCGGGCTTGCGGCTTATCGTGTCCACAATCAGGATCTAGCGCTCGATGGCATCGCGATGGCGCGCGCGATCGACGTTCACGCCACTCTGGTTCAGGACCGGCTGACCGAGCGTGAGCTGCTCGCCCGCGTCGCCTCCGGCCTGTTCCGCGCGCCCGGCGTGATGAAGGCAAACATGCTGGAGCCGCTGCGTTCGGCGATCTATGCTTTCAAGGCGGATTTCCTGGTCGCCAGTTGGTTCGCGCGGCTGCAGCCGGGCGAACTTGAAGCGGCGCGCCAGGAACTTGCGAGCGCCGGATTCGCCGATTCGGCGATTCGCGATTTCGATGACAAGCCCTTGGAAGCGAAAGCGCTCGACCGGCCGGTCGATGTGCTGATGGATGTCGAACCGCGCAATGCGGAGACCCGGGCCTTCCTGGGCCGTTCGTTCGATCGGCATCCGGTTCTGGGGCCGATGTTCGCGCGGGCGATGGCCGAGGGCAAGCCGGTGGCGTCCGATCCGCTGCCGTTGGTGACCCCGGACGGGCCTATCGGCGTCGTTCTGGCTGCGCCCGTTCTGCAGGAGGGCGACGCGGCGCCGGCGGGATTCGTAACGTTTTCCTATGAGCTGGCGCCGCTGATGCTGTTCAATGACGACCTCTCGCTTTTCTCGGTGGTGCTGAAGGACCCGCGCAATGCCGGCCAGGAGATGGTCGCCATCAGCCGGGACAAGGTCGCTTCGCGGGTGGCCGAATCGGAATCGGCCGCGCCGTCGATGATTAGGAAGGTGACCTTCGGCGGCCGCGACTGGTCGCTAGCCTATTACGCCAGGAGCAGCGCGGTGATGCGTGCGCAGCAGACCGCCGCCATCGTCGCCGCGATCGGCCTCGCGCTGACCGGCATCGTCTGCGGACTGTTCGGCTATGTCGCCTACAACAATCTCCGGCTCAGCCGCGAGATCCAGGTGCGGATCGGCTTCGAGCGCCGGCTGACCGCCGTGATCGACGAGCTCAACCACCGCGTGAAGAACATTCTGGCGGTGATCCAGTCGATCGTGACGCGCACGATGCGCCACGGCGCCGACATCGACGTCGCCCGCGAACTCCTGATCGGCCGTATCCACGCCATGTCGAATGTGGTCTCGCTGCTCTCCGAGAGCCAGTGGCAGGGCGTAAAGCTGAAGGGGTTGTTTGAGGCACGCGCGATACCCCATGCCGAGCGCATCGCCGTCTCCGGTCCCGATATCTCGGTGAGCGCGCGCGCCGCGCAGAGTCTTTCGCTGTTGTTCTTCGAACTGGCGTCGCATTCCGACGAGGGCCTCTCGCTGGTCGGCAAGCATCCCCACATCGTCGCACATTGGGAAGTGACCGGCGAGGAGCCCGACTCGACGTTTCATTTCCGCTGGGAGGAGTTCAACACCAGCGCGGCGACCCGCCGCTCCGACAGCGATTTCGGCCTGATCCTGCTCGACCGGGTCGCGCCGGAGGCGCTGGGCGGCGTCTCCAAGCGTTATTTCACCGACGTGAGCTACGTCTATGAACTCACCGCGCCGATGGAAACCGTCGTCGACATGACCGAGCGCGACCGAACCGAACAGTTGTCGGCGCCGATCCGGCACGGGCGGTAGGCTTCTCGTACCCCCGTCATTGCGTTGATCGAATTCCCGGATCTGAGCAAAAAAAACGGCCCGACCGGGCCGCCTTCCATTGTCCACTACAGCCGCGATCAGCCCCCGCTGCCGCCGATCACGGCGCGGACGGTGTCGTCCGGGCCGAAATCGTCGGCGCCGTCGACATAGAGCAGGGCGCTCAGTTTCGAGCGCGCTCGGTTGACGCGGCTCTTGATCGTGCCGACCGCGCAGCCGCAGATCGCCGCGGCATCCTCGTAGGAGAAGCCGGAGGCGCCGACCAGGATCAGCGCTTCGCGCTGGTCCTGCGGAAGCTTGTCGAGCGCCACCCTGAATTCCTCGAATTCCAGATGCGCGCTTTGCGCCGGCTGGGTTTTCAGGGTTTTGGCATAATTGCCGTCGGCGTCCTCTACCTCCCGCCGCCGCTTGCGGTAGTCGGAGCGGAACAAGTTGCGCAGGATCGTGAACAACCACGCCGGCAGGTTCGAGCCTGGCTGGAACGAGTCGATATTGGCCAGCGCGCGAAGCAGCGTCTCCTGCACGAGGTCGTCAGCGCGGTCGCCATTGCCGCTCAGCGAGATCGCAAAGGCGCGCAAGGACGGGACGGACGCCAGGATATCGTCGCGAAGTGAATCTGTGAGGGGCATTAGTCCCTCCCGTCAGGTTTGGCAGTTTGTTCGCCGGAGGCGCCGGGGGCATCCAGCTTCTTGATCAGTTCGGCGAAGCGGTCCGGTACACCCTGCCGCACAACATCGTCATACATCGCCCGAAGCTGGTGGCCGATCCTGGACTGAATCTCGGTGTTGAGCCGGCCCGGCTTTCCGGGAGCAGCCGTCTTGCTGGCTTGAGACTTTACATCTTTCATGACTTGTTCCACGCTTCCCCGAGAGTTAAGTCCCTGAAATTTCAAGAATTATCCTTGATATCGAGGCCTTGGATGTGTTTCTAAGGGGGCTAATTCCAGCCGGGCCGGAAAGTTCCAGGGAACATGGGAACTTTTCGGAGGCTGGGACGTAGTCCCGCACATGTGGGGAACCGGTCACCCCTGTTGGATGTATGGCCCACGAACTTGAACCCGAGCAGGATATGGAGTGGGGATGTCGCGATCACAGCTCGTTGCTGAACATTTGCCGTTGTTGCGGCGCTATGCCCGTGCGCTAACGGGGAATCAGGCCTCCGGCGACGCCTATGTCGGGGCCATGCTGGAAGCCTTGCTGCAGGACCCGTCCCTGCTCGATGAGCAGCACGGCCCCCGTGCCGGCCTATTCCGGCTGTTCACGAAAATCTGGAATTCGATCTCGTTGAACGATGATTCCGACGTGGCGAGCCTGCCGATGCCGTCGGAAAGACGGCTGTCGAACATCACGCCGCTGCCGCGGCAGGCCTTCTTGCTGCTGTCGCTGGAAGGCTTTTCCGAAGAGGAAGTCTCCTACGTTCTCGGCATCGATGTCGCAGAGACCCGCAAGCTCGCCGATACCGCCGGCCGTGAAATGGCCGCCGAGATCGCCACCGATGTGCTGATCATCGAGGACGAGACCTTTATCGCGATGGACCTTGAGAGCCTGGTAAAGAATCTCGGTCACAACGTGATCGGTGTCGCCCGCACCCATGCCGACGCCATTGCGCTGGCCAAGAACAAGAAGCCGGGTCTGATCCTCGCCGACATCCAGCTCGCCGACGGCTCCTCCGGGCTCGATGCCGTCAACGAGTTGTTGCGGGTGTTCGAGGTGCCGGTGGTGTTCATCACCGCCTATCCCGAACGCTTCCTGACCGGGGAGCGTCCCGAGCCGGCGTTCTTGATCTCAAAACCGTTCCAGCCGGCGATGGTTTCCGCCGTCGCCAGCCAGGCCCTGTTCTTCCAGCGCAACTCGCGGAACAGGGTGCCGAGAGCCGCGGCGAGTTAAAAGGGATTAGCTACTGATTGAAACGAAAACGGCGCGCTGCCAAGCGCGCCGTTTTCTCGTTGTCTGCAGGGACCTTCGCGATCGCTTCTCGAATCCCGCGCGGCAGGCCCGTTTCCGGGTGTTGCTGCTTGTCCCCAGTATCGCTATCCGAGATCGGTGAGTCGCTTGCTGCCATGCTTCGAGACGCTCGCGACGCTCGCTACTCAGCATGAGGTTGTTGTGCTTCAACGAGTTGAACCACGTCCTGAGGAGCATCGCGAGGCGATGCGTCTAGAAGGATAGCTGCAACACCTATTTGTGATTCTGGCTCTCAGAATTCAGCCGGCCCAGTGGCGATGTCAGTTCGCACACCACGCCGCCCGGCCGGTAAAATGTCCGAACCTCGCCGCCGAAATCATTCGGCAGCATCCTCTCGATCAAGCGGGAGCCGAAACCTTTTTGCGTAGGTTCGGTCACTTCAGGGCCGCCGCTCTCGGTCCAGGTGAAGCTGAAGGTGGGCACGCCGCCGATCGGCCGGTCGGACCACTTCACGGCGACGCTGCCGTGGCCTGACAGGGCGCCATATTTAGTGGCGTTGGTGGCGAGTTCGTGGATCGCCACCGCAAGCGCCAGAGCCTGCTTGGCGGTCAGATGCAAATCGGGGCCGCCGGCGCTGATCTGGCGCTGGCTGGTTCGATGCGCCGCCAGCGCGCCTTCCACGACCTGCCGGATCGGCGCGCTGGTCCAGTTCGCCTGCGTCAGCAAATCGTGGGCGCGGCTCAGGGTCATCAGCCGCGCCGCGAAGGCGTCGCGGGCGTTGGCGACGCTGTCGCCCTGCATGGTCTGGTTGGCGATGGCGCCGACCATCGCCAGCGTATTCTTGATGCGATGCTGCAGTTCCGCCGACAGCACCGCCTGGCGCTCGACGGCCTCCTTCAGTTCGGCGACCGCGCGCCATTCGTCGGTGATGTCGCGGGAGATCGAGAGCAGATGCGACGGCCGGCCGTCGGCGCCCATGATGGGGGAGACCTGCACATCCCAGTAGCGCGCATTACCCTTCGCGGTGTTGGCGGGTCCCTTGAAACGGCCAGTGCCGCCGGCCCTCGCCGTATCCACCGCGCGCCTCGCTTCGGCGTTGCCGTCGCCGGCCCAGAAGTCCGGCCATGGACAGCCCTTCAGCGGCCCGAAGTCGTCGACTTCCATCACCCGCTTGCCGCCTTCGCTCATGAATTGGAGGCGGCCATCGAGATCCAGAATCTTGATGCAGTCGCCGCACCCCGCCAGCACGCTTCGCAACACGTCCTCATTGTCGGTCAGGCCCTCTCCGGCCGCCGTCAACTCGATGCGCAAGGGGGAGGTTGTCGACGGTAGTTGGGCCACAGGCATCGATACCACCCATACTCTCTTAGGGATTTCACCTAATCTATGAAACCGGGCTCCGGCAATGATGGATATGCCGCGACCCCAAGCCACCGTTGCCGTCAGGGCAAAAAGCAGGGCGCGACTGGCATCACCACAGTCGCGCCCTACGTCGCCGGTCAATGGGGCAGGGGGGAAGACCGGCTGCCTGAATGACGCAGAGGCCCCCGGACTCGTTCCCGCCGCCTGAAAAATTTCCGTACACGGTTAAGTGATGGCGGCGAGCCTGAACTTCCGCGGGTTCCCTCGCGTTGTGCTGCTGATCGCGATGGGGCGAGGGATAACCGAGATGTCGCAGCTTTCCAGAACAATTTTCGGCAAAGCAATTTTCGGCGGCCTCGCCGTTTCGCTGACCCTCGGCGCGGTTCAGCTGGCGTCCGGCCACGATCTCACTGGGGGCCAACAGGCCTTGGCCGACAATGCGGCCGCCATCATCAATCGTTCCGCCAAGACTGATCGCGCTGCCGGCACCGCCGGATCGGATGCGCAGATGCGGACGATCTCGCTGCGGCTGGAAAGTCTGGCCGATACCTCGGTCCTGGTACGGGTACCGGTGGCGAAAAATTCCGCGACGGAGGCCCGCAACGGCCCTGCCGCGCCCTCACTGTTCAAGTCCGGCGCCCGCAAGGCCACGGTGGCTTGCGAGCCCATGGTCAGTGTGCTGACCGAAATCGCCAAGCAGCTGCAGCCCGGCCGGTGCGTGACCTGATCGGTTTCAAGCTCCGGCGTCGTTGATGCGGCGCGCCATCACGGGCGGACCGCGATCGCGAACGACTACTCCTCGTCGTCCTGCTTCTTCCCGCTGCCGATGCCCTTCAGTTTGGCGAACACCGCATCGACGTTGAGGTCGTCGCGCTGCTTCTCGCTGGGCTCGAATTCCGGCTCCTTTCGGGTGGTTTCCGAGGCCGGCAGCAGGGTGGCGCCGCCATAGGCGGCATCAATCGGCTTTTCCTTGGCCGCGCGCTGCACCTCGAAATCGAGCTCGATCTGCGAGCACAGGCCGAGTGTCACCGGGTCCATCGGGCTCAAGGTGGACGCGTTCCAGTGGGTGCGGTCGCGCACGCTGGCGATCGTGGTCTTGGTGGTGCCGACCAGGCGCATGATCTGGGCGTCCTTCAGTTCGGGGTGATTGCGCACCAGCCACAGGATCGCGCTCGGCCGCTCATGGCGGCGCGACACCGGGGTATAGCGCGGGCCCTTCTTCTTGGCCTGCGGCGGCAGCGTCACCTTGCTCTCGCCGAGCTTGAGCCGGTAGTTCGGGTCTTTTTCGCCCTTTTCGATTTCGTCGCGGGAGAGCTGGCCGGTGGAAATCGGGTCCATGCCCTTGATGCCTTGGGCGGCGTCGCCATCGGCGATGGCGCGGACCTCGAGCGGATGCATCTTGGTGAAATCGGCCACCTGGTCGAAAGTCAGCGCGGTATTGTCGACCAGCCACACGGCAGTCGCTTTTGGCATCAGCGGTGCATTGCTCATGGCAAATCTCCTTAGCGCTTCGCCCACCTCTTTTGGAGGCGAAGCCAGTGGTCATCGGTGATGACGGGAATTACACCTATATAAGCCGTCCGGGCATTGCCGCGCAATGGTTTGCTGACCGGACTTGACAGCGCCCAAAAGCCGCCCCAAGTCCTTTAATGAATTGTCCCTATAGGAAGTGACCGTTCCCTGCCCGGCGGCGAGGGGCTATCCGGTCCGAGATTGCCCCCATGCAGGCCAAACCACCCCTTCGAATCGTGCTTTGCTCGCCCCGCGGCTTCTGCGCCGGCGTGGTGCGGGCGATCGACACCGTGGAACGGGCGCTGACCATCTATGGCGCCCCGGTCTATGTCCGTCACGAGATTGTCCATAACCGCTACGTGGTCGACAGCCTGAAGATAAAAGGCGCGATTTTCGTCGAGGAATTGGCCGAAATCCCCGACAATACCAATGCGCCGGTGGTGTTTTCGGCCCACGGGGTGCCCAAATCCGTGCCGGCGGACGCCCGCGCCCGAAATTTCTTTTCGCTCGACGCCACCTGTCCGCTGGTCACCAAGGTGCACCGCGAGGCTGCGATTCATTTCAAGCGCGGCCGTGAAATCCTGCTGATCGGGCATTCCCATCACCCCGAGGTGGTCGGCACGCTCGGGCAGTTGCCGGTCGGCGCGGTGACGCTGATCGAGACCGCGGAAGACGCCAAGACCTTCACGCCGAAGGATCCCAACAACCTGGCCTTCGTTACCCAAACGACGCTGTCGATCGACGACACCGCCGAAATCGTGGCGCTGCTGAAGGGGCGGTTTCCCAACATCTCCGGGCCGCACAAGGAGGACATCTGCTACGCCACCACCAACCGCCAGCTCGCGGTCAAGAAAGTGGCCCCGGTGGTCGACGCCCTGATCGTGGTCGGCGCGCCGAACTCGTCGAATTCGCAGCGTCTGCGCGAGGTCGCCGAACGCGAGGGCTGTCCGGTCGCGGTGCTGGCGCAGCGCGCCGGCGATCTCGACTGGAAAATGTTCGAGGGCATCAAGAGCCTCGGCATCACCGCAGGCGCCTCGGCGCCGGAAGTGATCGTCGAGGAGATCATGGGCGCCTTCGCCGAGCGCTACGAACTGCATGTGGAGACGGTCTCGGCCGCGGAAGAGAACGAGTTCTTCCCGTTGCCGCGTTCGCTGCGGCCCGACGCGGCGTAGCTAACCATGGCGGTTTACACCGACGTCGCCGCCGACGAGCTTGCGGAATTTCTCGGGGATTACGACATCGGCGAGTTGCTGTCCTACAAGGGCATCGCCGAGGGCGTCGAGAACTCCAACTTCCTGTTGCATACGAGCAAAGGCTCGTTCTTCCTCACCTTGTATGAAAAGCGCGTGGCGGTCGGCGATCTGCCGTTTTTTCTCGGGCTGATGGAACATCTCGCCAGTCACGGTATCGTCTGTCCTCAGCCGGTGAAGACGCGAAGCGGCGGCATGCTTGGCACGCTGGCCGGCCGGCCGGCGGCGATCATCGATTTCCTGGAAGGCGTCTGGCCGCGCAAGCCCAATGCCGCCCATTGCGCCGCCGTCGGGCAGGTGTTGGCGAAGCTGCACCTGGCCGGGCGCGATTTTCCGATGACGCGCGCCAACGCGCTGTCGGTACCGGGCTGGCGGCCGCTGTTCGATCAGGCCGCGTCACGCGCCGATACGCTGCAGCACGGCCTGCGGCAGCTGATGAGCGACGAGCTCGATCAACTGGAAAATTCCTGGCCGACCGATCTGCCGGTCGGCATCATCCATGCCGATGCGTTTCCCGACAACGTGCTGTTTCTCGGCGACCGGTTGTCGGGCCTGATCGACTTCTATTTCGCCTGCAGGGACATCCTCGCCTACGATGTCGCGATCTGTCTCAATGCCTGGTGCTTCGAGCCCGATCATTCCTTCAACGTCACCAAGGCGCGCGCCTTTCTCGGGGCCTATGGCCGCGAGCGCCGATTGTCCGAGGCCGAGCAGGATGCGCTGCCGCTGCTGGCGCGCGGCGCCGCTTTGCGGATTCTGCTGACGCGGCTGGTCGACTGGTTCAACGTGCCGCCGGGCGCCATGGTCAGGCCCAAGGATCCTCTGGAGTATGTCCGCAAGCTGCGCTTCCAGCAGGGTGTCGCCGGCTTCCGCGACTACGGGGTGGAAATCCCGGGGCTGCCGGCGTGAGTGCGCTGCCCGCGGTCACCATCCACACCGACGGCGCCTGCTCGGGCAATCCGGGGCCGGGCGGCTGGGGCGCGATCCTGAAATTCGGCGAGGTCGAGAAGGAGTTGAAGGGCGGCGAGGCGCATACCACCAACAACCGAATGGAGCTGATGGCGGCGATCTCGGCGCTGGAAACCCTGAAGAAGCCGTGCACCGTCGACCTCTACACCGACAGCCAGTATGTCCGTCAGGGCATCACCGGCTGGATTCACGGCTGGAAGAAGAACGGCTGGCGTACCTCGGACAAAAAGCCGGTCAAGAACGTCGATCTGTGGCAGCGGCTCGACGCCTCGCTGCACCAGCACCAGGTGCGCTGGCACTGGGTCAAGGGCCATGCGGGCCACGGCGAGAACGAGCGTGCCGATCAGCTCGCCCGCGAGGGCGTCGCGATGGCGCGGTTGAAGACGTGAGCTGGAAAGTTGAGGAGACGAGGCTCGAGGGGTAGGGCGATCCGCTCATCCACCCACAACTGTCATCGCCCCGCGAAGGCGGGCGATCCAGTATTCGAGAGGCGCTTGAGATTTGCCGTGAAGCCGCGGCGTACTGGATCGCCCGGTCAAAGCCGGGCGAAGACAGTGATGACAATCGCGGCGATGCCCGGAAACTTACAACTGCCCGAGCAGCGTATCGCCGCCGGAAACCTCGACCTTGCCGGGCGCCGGCTCGAGATTGATCTTCTTGACCACGCCGTCGTCCACCAGCATCGAGTAGCGCTTGGAGCGGATACCGAGGCCGTTGCCGGACGCGTCGAGCTCCATGCCGATCGCCTTGGTGAATTCGGCGTTGCCGTCGGCGAGGAAGGTGGCCTCGTCGCGCTGGTCGGTGTCGCGCTTCCAGGCGTTCATGACGAAGGCGTCGTTGACCGAGACGATTGCGATGGTGTTCACGCCCTTGTCCTTGATGGCGTAGGCGTTGAGGAAAATGCTCGGCAGATGCATCTTGTGGCAGGTGCCGGTATAGGCGCCGGGCACCGCGAACAGCGCGACCTTCTTGCCCTTGAAGATGTCATCGGTGGTCTTGACCTGCGGCCCTTCCGCCGTCATCACGCGAAACTTGGCTTCCGGCAGCTTGTCGCCAACATTGATGGTCATCGTCAATTCTCCTTGAATGTGCGGATGTTTCATAGACCGGGCGGGTGGGGCGCACAATATTCAGCGCCACGGAAACAGCAATGGCCAGAGGCCCTCATTGCGCCTTCACTGTTCTGTCATCAGCCGGAAAACCCGCCGCCGTCAAGAAAGGCCTGCTCCTCCGGCGTTGTCGCGCGCCCCAGCACGCGATTGCGATGCGGGAAACGTCCGAACCGGGCAACGATGGCGGCGTGGTCTTCGGCGTATTTCAGATTATGGTTATTGCCGGCGTTGCGGAATAGATCGACGCAACGCAACTGGTCGGGCAGGTGCTCCGAATGCATGAACGGCATGTAGAGAAATTCCAGCAACGTCGCGTCGAAACGGGCGTCGGCGCCGCGCGCAATGGCGCGGCTCGCCACCTCGCGGGCCAGCGCATCGCTCGAATAGGTCCTGCTGTCGTCGCGAAACATGTTGCGTGGAAACTGATCGAGCACGATGGTCAGCGCCAGCGCGCCCTCGTCGGTCGATTCCCAGGATGACAGCCGGCCGGCCTTTGCCTGCTGCCACAGCTCCAGATAGCGGTTGCGCACCTCGGCATCGAATGCATCGTCTCGCCGGTACCACCGCTCGGCGCCGGCCTCGCGCCAGAACGCGAGAATTTCCGCAGGGCCAACGGCGCGAGCATCGGTCATGACCGGACGCTCGCGCCGTAATTCGCTCACGCCGCCGCGGCTTTCTTTTCGTCGCGCAGTTCGCGGCGCAGGATTTTTCCGACGTTGGTCTTGGGCAGGTCGTTGCGGAATTCGATCTGCTTGGGGACCTTGTAGTTCGTCAGTTGGGTGCCGCAGAACTTGATGATTTCTTCGGAGGTGAGGTTGGGGTCCTTCTTGACGATGAAGGCCTTGACCGCCTCGCCCGATTTGGAGTCGTCGACGCCGATCACGGCGCATTCCAGCACGCCGGGATGGCTCGCAATCACTTCCTCGATCTCGTTGGGATAGACGTTGAAGCCGGACACCAGAATCATGTCCTTCTTGCGATCCACGATCTTGGTGTAGCCGCGCTCGTCCATCACGCCGATATCGCCGGTGCGGAAGAAGCCGTCCGCGGTCATCACATTCGCCGTTTCATCGGGCCGGTTCCAGTACCCGGCCATCACCTGCGGGCCCTTGGCGCAGATTTCGCCCGGCGTGCCGAGCGGCACTTCGTTGCCGTCATCGTCACGGATCGAGATGTAGGTCGACGGCACGGGAATGCCGATCGAGCCGGAGAACTTGTCCATATCGGCGGGGTTGCAGGTCAATGTCGGCGAGGTTTCCGACAAACCGTAGCCCTCGGACAGCGCGCAGCCGGTCACCGCCAGCCACTTCTCGGCGACCGGTTTTTGCGTCGCCATGCCACCGCCGTTGGAGACTTTCAGCTTGGAGAAATCGACCTTGTCGAAGCCCGGCGTGTTCAACAGGCCGTTGTAGAGCGTATTGACGGCCGGGAAAAAGCTGACCTGATATTTCATCAGCTCCTTGACGAAGCCCGGCATGTCGCGCGGGTTGGGGATCAACAGATTGGTGCCACCGGCGCGCACTCCCAGCAGGTAACATGCGGTCAGCGCGAAGATGTGGTACAGCGGCAGCGCGCAGACGATGATCATCGGATCGACGATCGGCGGTTTTTTCAGCGCCGGCTGCAGCCAGGCGTCGTTCTGCAGCACGTTGGCCAGGATGTTGCGGTGAAGCAGCGTCGCGCCCTTGGAAACACCGGTGGTGCCGCCGGTATATTGCAGGAAGGCGACGTCATCGAGCGTCAGCTTCGGCTTGCTCAGCTTCATGCCGCGGCCGGCCGCGACCGCGTCGTTGAAGGCGATCGAACCCGGCAACGACCAGGCCGGCACCATCTTCTTCACGCGCCGCACCACCAGATTGACGATCACGCCCTTGAAGCCGAGCAGGTCTCCCATGCTGCCGACGATGACATGCTTGACCGCGGTCTTCGCAATCACCTGCTGCACCGTGTTGGCGAAATTTTCCAGCACGATGATCGCCTCGGCGCCGGAATCCTTGAGCTGGTGCTCGAGTTCGCGCGGGGTATAGAGCGGATTGACGTTCACCACGGCGTAGCCCGCGCGCAGCACGGCCGCGGTCGCTACCGGATACTGCAGCACGTTCGGCATCATCAGTGCGACACGGGCGCCCTTTTGCAAACCCTTGCTCTGCAAATAGGCCCCGAGCGCCTGTGACATCTCGTCGAGATCGCGATAGCTGATCGATTTGTCCATGCAGATGAAGGCCTTGCGGTCGGCAAACTTCGCAAAGCTTTCTTCCAGCAACTCGACCAGCGATGTGTACTGGGTGACGTCGATATCGGCGGGCACGCCAGCCGGATATTGCTTGAGCCAGATCCGCTCCATGGTGTTCCCCTCTGAATTGTTACCCGTTTCGGGCCGGGACGCCTTGTTTCACCTAGTATTGGGCAATGGGGCCGCCGATGGCAAGCGGCTGCGCGTTATGGACGCATCGTGGGTTGAAAATGGCCGGTCGCTGACCGGCCGAATGCGATCTTAGCTGCGCGGTGCAGCAGCCGCCTTTTGGTCCGAGGGCTTGACGTTCGAAGGCTTGGCTTCGGAAGGCTTGGCGTTCGAAGGCTTGGCGTTCGAAGGCTTGGCGTTCGAAGGCTTGGCGTCGGAAGGCTTGGCGTCGGAAGGCTTGGCTTCGCTGCTCTTTGCGGCGGGCTTCGCCGCAGGATTTTGAGCAGGCTTTTCAGCAGTCTTTTCAGCAGTCTTGGGCTTGGCTGGCTTGGCGACGGGCCGGTCGGTCGCGGCCGCCGGCTTCTCGGCGGTTTTGCCGGCTTCCGGCTTGCCGTGGGCCTGCCTGACGGCCGCCGGCGTGGCGGCGGGTTTGCTGTCGGATTTGGCTTCCGACTTGGTGTCTTTGCCCGCCTGCTTGGCTTCAGCCGTGGCCTCCGGTTTCTTGGCCGCTGCGGCCGGCGGCTTTTTTCCACGCGGTTGAGGCGTCTGCTTCTGCTCGTCGACGGCGACGGCGGCGATCAGGGCCGCGCCGGTCTTCTTCGGACCGGTGTAGACGACCACGGGTTCCGACGCTGCGGGCGCGGCCGCCATCAGTTCCGACGGCTTGGCCGTCGGCGGCGCCAGCCCGGCAGCGAAGAAGGTGATAGGGGATTCGCCTATGCTCGAACTGCCGTTGCTGGCGACGGTGTCGGGGTCCTCGTCGGTCGCCGGGCGTTTACGTTTTCCATTGCACATTTCGTCGCGCAGGTTCGGCGGCGAGGCGTCGATCGGCACGAGGTTTTCGACCGTGCCGAGCGTGGGGCGCAGCCAAGACAGCGAGTTGTCGGCAAAGCCGCGCTCGAGCAGTTGCGCGGCTTTCACGGCGCGTGCCCGGCCCGACGATGAGCCGAGCACCACCGCGATCAGCCGCTTGCCGTTGCGCGTGGCCGAGGCCACCAGATTGTAACCGGAGGCGCAGATGAACCCGGTCTTGAAGCCGTCAGCGCCCGGATAGCGCCCGATCAGCTTGTTGAAATTCTGCGTGACCCGACGGCCGTACCGGATCGAGGGGGTGTGCATGAAGTATTCGTATTCCGGCAGGTCGCGAATGATCGCGCGCGCCAGCATGACGAGATCGCGTGCCGAGGTGACCTGGCCGTCGGCGGGCAGGCCATTCGGATTGACGTAGGTGGTCTGCGTCATGCCGAGCCTGAGCGCGGTCTGGTTCATCTGAGCCGAGAAGCCGTCGACCGAACCGGCGACGCCTTCGGCCAGCACCACGGCCATGTCGTTGGCCGATTTCACCATCATCATGTGCAGCGCGTTTTCGACGGTGACCTGGGTGCCTGGCTTGAAGCCCATCTTGGAAGGTGACTGTGACGCCGCGACCGGCGACACCGTCAGCGTGCCGTCGAGTGCCAGCCGGCCTTCCTTGACCGCCTTCAGCGTGACATAGGCCGTCATCATCTTGGTGACGGATGCGGGATACCAGGGATAGGTGGCGTTTTCCGCCTGCAGCACCTTGCCGGTATCGGCCTCCACGACCAGCAGCGCTTCCGCATGGACGACGCGCGGCGCAACGATGGCGAGCACTGCGCCGAGAACGATCCAGCTCAAGGATGTCTTACGAGGCGAAGGGAAGAAAGGATTCACTATCCGATTCCGGTCCTTTGAGACCCGCCTTCGCAGACGAGGTCGTGGCGTGAGGTTCGGGTTTCAATCGCGTCCGGCGCCGTCGGTTACGGCGGATGCAAACCTATACCGGCTTGCGGGCCCGGAACAGAGGCTGTGCAACTAAATCGTGGACGAAATAGGTCAGATACCGGCGATACTTAAATCTTGACAGCTGCGCCGTCGGGTTTGGTCGTCGAAATGGCGGCCCGGGCATCTTCCTGAACCATGAATTGGGCACGGGCGAGTTCCGCAAAGCGGCCGCCCTGCGCCACCAGTTCGTCGAAAGTTCCGCTTTCAATCACGCGGCCGTCGCTGAACACCAGGATGCGCGTGGCATTGCGAATGGTCGAAAGCCGATGCGCGATCACGAAGGTGGTGCGGCCTTTCATCACCTCGTCGAGCGCGGCGTTGACCCTGGCCTCTGTGACGGCATCGAGCGCGCTGGTGGCTTCGTCGAGGATCAGGATCGGCGGATCCTTCAGCAGCGCCCGCGCAATCGACAATCGCTGCCGCTCGCCGCCGGACAGCATGCGTCCGCGCTCGCCGGCATTGGTCTCGAAACCCTGCGCGCCGCGCTCGATGAATTCGAGCGCCTGGGCGCGGCGGGCCGCGATCCGCAGTTCCTCGTCGGTGGCGTCCGGCTTGCCGACCCGCAGATTGTCCGCGATCGAGCGGTCGAACAGCAGCGCTTCCTGAAACACCACGCCGATATTCCGCCGCAGCGCCGTCAGCGTCAGGCCGCGGACGTCCATGCCGTCGACCCTGATGAAGCCCGACTGCGGATCGAACGCGCGATGCAGCAGGGCGATCGCGGTGGATTTGCCGGCGCCGGTGGGGCCGACCAGCGCGATGGTCTGGCCGGGCAGCGCGACGAAGGAAAGGTCTTCGACCGCCGGCCGCTTGCCGTCATAGGAAAAGGAGACGTCCTTGAATTCGACCATGCCCGACAGCCGGCCGGGATCGATCGCGTCGGGCCGGTCGCGCACCGCGGGCACCGCATCCAGCACGTTGAAGAATTCCTGCAGGCGCGGCGCTTCCATGAACACGTTGTTGACGAAGGAAACCACCTGTTCGAGCTTCTGGATCAGCATGGTGGCGAAACTCACGAACATCACGATCTCGCCGACCGTGGTGAGGCCCTTTTCGTGCAGCGCGATGCCGACGGCGAAGATCGCCAGCACCGTGATGGTGGTTGATGCCCTGGTGATGACGGTGACCAGCGCCCACCACGACAGCACCGGCATCTGCACCGCCAGCAGCTTGTCGGCGACGAACCGCAAACCCTGCACTTCAGCCTGGATACGCACGAAGCTTTGCACCAGCGCGACATTGCCGAGCGCGTCGGAGGCCCGCGCGGAGAGATCGCTGTAATGCGCCTCGACCTCGCTTTGCATGCCGTAGGTTTTTCGGACCACCAGCGTGGTCAGCACCGTGAATACCACGCAGAGGACGAACAGCAGAACCGCCAGCCGCCAGTTGATGTAAAGCGCCAGCGGCAGCAGCACCAGCAGCGAAAGAATCGCGGCAAAATGCTCGCGAAAGAAACCGAGCCAGAGCCGCCACAGCGAGTCGGTGCCGTTCAGCATCACCTTCATGAGGCGGCCGGAATGGGTGCCGGTATGGAAGGTCAACGGCAACTGCATGATGTGTTCGAAGTAATTCGTCAGAACCGCCTGACGCTGCCGGTGCGCCAGCCGGTCCGCGTGCAGCGCGACCGCGGCGCTGCACAGGATCGTGAACAGGCCGAACGCCGCCCATGCCGCCAGCAGCGGCCACGCCGACGAGGACGCCAGCAGCCCCCCGGTCGGCTTGCCCGAGAGCACGTCGATGATGCGGCCGAACAGCACAGGCTCGGCGAATTGCGCGCCGGCCAGCAGCAGATTGGCGCCGGCCAGGATCCAGCCGAGCCGAGCCTCTTTTCCGAGCAGTTCGAGGACGCGGGTGTAGAGGCGAAGCATGGACATGCGGGCGGGACTCGGGGGAGGGGGGCGGGAGCACGGCGGTCAGAGCCGCATTCTAATCAGGGAAACCCAGGGAGATACAGCGTTCGCTGGTTGTTTGCTTCAATCGATTGCGCGGCCGCCGCGCGCCGGCAGGAAGGAATCGTCGAAAATGTCGGCGGTCGCCGGCCGCTTCTGGAATTTGAAGTCCTCAGCGATCTGATCGACCGAGCGGTCGAAGCGGGCGGGGTCGATGCCGCCGAGGCCGTTGCGCTTCACCTCGCTGGTGAGGATGTTGTCGCGAATGACGGCGCGCAGGCGTTCCAGTTCGAGGTCGCGCGAGCCGTCGTCCATCCGGCTGACCACTTCATCCGCCGCACGCTCCGGCTCCTGGATGGCCAGCTGGGTGCCGGCCATCACCGCGCGCAGGAAGCCCTTCACCGATCCGGGCCTGGCGGCCGCGAATGCCGGGTTGACGATCAGGGCGAAGCCGTAAGCCTCGCAGCCGTAATCGGCGTAGCGCAGCACGGCAAGGTCGTCGGCCGGAATGCCGCGGTCCCGCAGATTGACACCTGAAAGATAGGAAAATCCGGTTACGGCGTCGACCTGCCCCGCCGACAGCATCGGCTCGCGCACGGCGGCGCTGATCCTGCTCTGCTTGACGCTGGCGGCCTTGATTCCATTCTGCCGCGCCAGCGCCGGCCAGAGCCGGATCGACAGGTCGCCCTCGGTGACGCCGAGCGTCTTGCCTTCGAGATCGCTGAGCAGGCGAACGCCGCGGCTCTTGCGGGCAATGATGGCGTAGGGCGCCTTGTTGAACAGCACGAACACCGCCTTGATCGGCGGCGTGCCAGGCTTGTCGCGAAAACGGATCAGTTCGTTGATGTCCACCAGTGCGATGTCGCTGCTTCCGGCGGCAACGCGGGCGATGCCATCCGGCGATCCGTTGGCGATATTGGTGTTGACCGCCAGCCCCTCCGACGTGAACAAGCCCCGGGTCGCCGCCAGCACGAACGGGGCGGCGCTGGCATCGATCGGACGATCGAGGGAAAACTGGATCGCGACCGGCGGCCGCGTCTCGTCCGCGCCTGCGCATCGGACGATGCCGAACACGAGACCCAGCACGACCAGCAGCGAAGTCAGGAAGCAGCGAGATGTCATGATGGAATTTGCACGCATTGCGATACTTCAGGCAGGCCAGACGCCGGCCATGGTTGTGTCATGCCCCATCCGACGCCGGGACAGGCATTGTGACGCACCAAACCTGAACGGTCGATGAGCGCCATGATTTCGACACCGATCGTTCAGCTTGTATTCGGATTCGGGAACCTAATCTGCGTCCGGTGGTTAGCTGTATCAGGCCTGCCAGGCCCGCCTGCCACGGAGGACATTGAGATGTTCGCGCGTAAAGCTTCGTTTTCATCGATCGGTCGCGCCGCTGTCATGGCGACAGTCGCTGTGGTCGCGTTGACCGCTTTCGAGCCGTCAACGGCCCGGGCCGAGGCCGGATCAGCGCCTGCAGGCAATGGCCTGTCGGTGGCCGCGACCAGTGATTCCACCGATTTCAGCTCGCGTCGCCGCCATTATCACCGTGGTGGTGGGGGTGCAGCCGCGGCGGCCGCCTTCGCAGGGATCGTCGGCACCGGAATCGCGATCGCTGCGGCGCAGAACCGCCGCCATTACTATCATGGTGGTGGCCCGGTCTATTACGGCGGCCCCGCCTATTACGGTGGTGGCCCGGCCTACTACGGCGGCGGCCCGGTCTATTACGGCGGCGGTCAGCGTTACTATGGGAGCAAGCTCTACCATGGCGGTGGCCACTACGGTCGCGGACATTACGGCCGCGGCGGCGCCTTCGACACCGTGACGCCCCATCACACCTGGTAACGGCCCGCTTTCGAGGTAAATCGATCCGCCGGCACCTTAACGATGCCGGCGGATTTCCTTTGCCCGGCGGCCGCCGGGCAACCGGCCGTTAACACGCTTGCCATCGGTTTCGAGTAGTTTCGGGAAATGGGTGATTCGCTCGAACGGCTTTATCTGGCTGTCCTCGCGGCCAAGGATCTTGATCCGGCCACGTCGCGAACCGCACGGCTGTTTCAGCGTGGCCCGGCCAAGATGGCCAAGAAACTGGCGGAAGAAGCCATCGAGGTCGTGATCGATGCCGTCAACGGCAATTCCGAGGCGGTTGTCCGCGAGAGCGCCGATCTGCTCTACAATCTCACGGTTCTGTGGGCGTCGGCTGGCGTGCGGCCCGAAGATGTCTGGCGCGAGATGGCACGGCGCGAGCATCTGCTTGGAATCGCCGAGAAGCTGCCGAAATCAACTTCCGGGATTGCAAAGGAAGCCGCGCCTGCGGCCGTCCGGCGACGAATTGTCGCGCTGGAAGGCCGTGGCCTGCGAAAGCGGCACTAAACCTCCCGACTTTCCCCGATTTACCGGCATGGACAAATTCGCGCCGGGATGGTTCATCGCGCCATGCTGAGACGGATTTACGATTGGTGCATTGACGCCGCCCACAGGCCCTACGCGGTCTGGATCATGGGCGCGGTGTCGTTCGCGGAAAGCTCGTTTTTTCCGATACCGCCGGACGTGATGCTGATTCCGATGTCGCTGGCGCGGCCGGAGCGGGCATGGTTCTACGCCATGGTCTGCACCGTGACCTCGGTGCTGGGCGGCGTCGTCGGCTATGCCATCGGCGCGTTGCTTTATGATTCTCTCGGACAATGGCTGATCCAGATTTATGGCCTCAGCGGCAAGGTCGAAGCCTTCCGCGCGTCCTATGCCGAATGGGGCGCCGTGATCATCATCGGCAAGGGCCTGACGCCGATCCCCTACAAACTGGTGACGATCACCTCGGGTTTTGCCGATTACAACATCTGGCTGTTTATCCTGTGCTCGATCATCGCCCGCGGCGGCCGCTTCTTCGTGGTCGCGATCCTGCTCAACCGCTACGGCGAATGGATCCGGGCCCAGATCGAGAAGCGCCTCGGGCTGTGGGTGGCGCTCGGCGCCGTCGTGCTCGTGCTCGGATTTGTCGTCGCATTCAAGTTGATCTGACATCCGCTCGTGAAATGCTTTGCAGGGCCGCCGCTTCGGGCTAACTTTCAGGCCATGCTCGACCGAACCGGCAACTTCCCGGCGCTGTCCAGGACGCATGTCGCGACCGCCCTTGGCGTGCTGTCGGTTTCTGTCATGACCGCGTCCGCGGGCTGGCCGCAGGCGGCGGCTCCGCCTTCCTCGTTTGGCGTCACGGCGCCGACCCAGCAGGCGGTTCCGGATCGGCCCCAATCGCAGCCACCTGTGCCGCAGCAGAATGAAGCCCCGCCGTCCTCGCCGCCGGAGAATCCGGGCCTGATCAACGAAATCGGCAAATTGTGGGAGAAATCCAAGTCGATCCTGCCCGCGCTCAGAAGCCCGCAGGAGGCCATCGAGGATCTGAACGCGCGCGGCACGGATGCCACCAAGGACGCCGGCGCAAGCCTGTCACGCATGGCCAAGCCCCCCTTGATGGTGTCCGGGCGCATGGGCTGTCCGGTCTCGGCCAATGGCGCGCCGGACTGCAAGGCCGGCGCCGACAGGCTGTGTCAGAGCAAGGGCTACCAGGAAGGCAAGAGCCTCGATACCGACGCAGCGGAAAAATGTTCGGCCAAAGTGTATCTGCCGGGCCGTAAACGCGAGCCGGGCGACTGCCGCACCGAGAATTACGTCACCCGCGCGCTGTGCCAGTAAAGCACGATCCCGACCCGAAGCACCGCGTCAGCACAGCGGGGCACCTGACTGCAGCGTCAAAACGCAATACTTGACACTGGAAAGATTGCCTTGTTGGGTTGGTGTCTGACGCCAGGCCCGCCGCCGCCTGGCTGCTGCGAATAACCAGAAGGATTTTTCGAAATGTCCATGCCTGCCTTGTTCAAGGGCCGTCTGTCGATTCCGGTGATCGGAGCGCCGCTGTTCATCATTTCCGTGCCGGATCTCGTGATCGCGCAGTGCAAGGCGGGGATCGTCGGATCGTTCCCGGCGCTGAATGCGCGTCCGCCGGCCCTGCTCGACGAGTGGCTGGTGCAAATCAAGGAAGAACTGGCCGCGCATGACAAGGCGCATCCCGAGCGGCCGTCGGCGCCGTTCGCGGTCAACCAGATCGTGCACCGTTCGAACAACCGGCTCGATCAGGATCTGGCGCTGTGCGAGAAGCACAAGGTGCCGATGGTCATCACCTCGCTGGGCGCGCGCGAAGAACTCAATCAGGCCGCGCATCGCTGGGGCGGCATCGTGTTTCACGACGTGATCAACCAGAAATTCGCGCACAAGGCGATCGAGAAAGCATGCCGGCGAGATCTCGCCATTCGCGTTCGTGGCGGAGACCCGGCAGTGGTTCGACGGACCGATCGCGCTGTCGGGAGCGATCGGCAATGGCCGAGCGATCCGCGCGGCCCGGGTCCTCGGCGCCGATTTCGCCTATATCGGCTCCGCCTTCATCGCAACCACCGAAGCCAACGCGGTGCAGGGCTACAAGCAGATGGTCACGACATCGACCGCGGAAGACATCGTGTATTCGAGCCTGTTTACCGGCGTGCATGGCAACTACCTGAAGAAATCGATCGTCGCGGCCGGCATGGACCCGGACAATCTTCCGGAGTCCGACCCGTCGAAAATGAACTTCGGCACCGACGCCTCGGGCGAGCGCGCCAAGCCGAAAGCCTGGAAGGAAATCTGGGGCAGCGGCCAGGGCGTCGGTAGCGTCGGCACGGTCCTGCCGACGGCCGAATTGGTCGCGCGGTTCAAGAGGGAATACGACGAGGCGGTCGATCCGCCGCTGTGACGGCCGCTTCACCCGGGACGCCGCCTTCGGCGGCGCCCGTCCTTTCGGCCCGCCGGGCCTATTCGAGTTCGATCGGCTGGAACTTGCCGGTCTCGTCGAGCGCCGTTCCCCAGACCTTGTGTGAAGCCTGATGTTCGGCGCGGCCGAAGCTGAGCGACGTTCCGAGACCCAGATCGAGATTTCGCGTGCTCTCGAGGATGTCGATCAGCTTTTCGGTATCGAATTGTGGCCCGGCACGCTTGATCGCCTGGATCAGCACGTTCGCCGCAATGAAGCCCTCCAGCGAAACATAATCCGGGGCCTCGCCGGGAAAATACTTGGCGAGCGCATTCTTGTACTCAAGAACGATCGATGAATAGCCGGACACCGCCGGCACCACCTGCGTGACGATGACACCGTTCGCGTAGCGCGCGCCCAACAGCTTCAGTTCCTCGGCGAGCGCGGTGCTGCCGACGAAGGATACGTTGGTGTAGATCATCTGAGGATATAGATCGCGGGTCTTCTCGATGAAGCGCGCGGCGGCCCGGTAGGTCGACACCATGACCACGGCCTTGATGGGCGTCTTCTGCGCCTTCAGCTGGTTGACCGCATCCTCGACGTCCACGGTGTTTCGCGTGTAGTTGAGCCGGAGGATGGCGCCGTCATTGGCCCCCAGCGCACGAAATGCCTTCGCGACGCCGGCGAATCCCGCATCGCCGTAGGAGTCCTGCTGGGCGAAGACCGCGATCTGCTTGGGTTGCAGCTTGCGGATTTTCACCAGATAGCGGACGACGGCGTCGGTTTCCTGGACGTAGCTCGCGCGATAGTTGAAGACATAGCGATCCGGCGGGTCGCGGCGCAGGACATTCGCGCCGGTGAAGGCACCGAAGAACAGCATCCGCCGCTCGAGCGCGTAGGGGATGGCCACGACGGCGGTAGGCGTTCCGACGTTTCCGACGATGGCGAATACCTGGTCTTTCTCGTAGAGCTGTTTCATGGCCTCGGCGGTCCGCGTCGGCTCGTAGCCGTCGTCGGCCGCGACCAGCCGGAGCATCCGTCCCTCTACGCCGCCCGAATCGTTGACGCGGTTGAACGCGGTGTCGATGCCGAGCTTCATCTGGCGTCCGAGTTCCTTGGCGGCGCCGGAAAACGGTGCTGCGATTCCGAACCGGATTTCCCGATCGGTGATGCCGCGCTGTGGCGGATTGGCCGTCACCGGCGCGGTTGACGTGGCGGCAACCGCGGAAGACGGTCCAATGGTAGCCGACAGGCTTGGTGCGGCGATCGAGCGTTCGAGATCCGCGAGCTGGCGATCGGCCAGTTTGCAATCGATCTGTCCCGAGGTCACGGCGTTGCGCCCATTCGCAACACTGCGGTCGAGATGCTGGTTGAGATCGGCCCGCTCGACCTCGCTCGAGGAGGCTTCCCTGATCACCGCCGCGAACTTGTCGACGATGGTCTGGATCCGGGGCCGTGCGATATCCCGGCAGGCCAGCGCCGAGCCGACAACGGGTCCGACGCGGCTGGCAAGGTCTCGCACGATGTCCGCGTTGCCCGCCGCCGCCGCGTTGGCGGCGCCTGCCAGCAGGATGCCTATCACCAGCATGATCGAAGGAGGGCTTCGCACGCTCCGCGACGCCGAGGTCTTGTTGGACCCACTATCAGGCAGCATCGTCACTCTCCTATAATCGCGCTGTTGGTCAACGTGCTTGGCTCGACGCCGGATTCTGGCCCCACTGAACGAATTGCTCCAGCAGCCGGTCGGACTGCTCGCGCGTCACTGGTTCGGCGTTCGGGCTAGACGCGAGCAGGGCCTGAAATTCCGCCGTGGCGGGTTTCAGCCCGTCGTCGCGCGCGCGGGGCTGGATCAGCATCGCCCTCACCGACGCGGCCATGCCGGCGATCGTGCCGCTGTCGGGTTGCCGGGCCGCGGGGATCATGATGACGAAGAACAGCGCCACCACGGCCGAAGCGCCAATGGCGGCTGCAAAGCGGCCCGCCACGCTGAACAGCGCCGTTCGCCGATCGAGTTCGCGGGCCAGCCCCGGCGGCTCGTGGATGACTTCCGGATCGAGAGGATGCCACAACGCCTTGGAAACAGCGCTCTCGAGTTGGGTGTCAAGCGGGCCCGGCGGGAACACCGGGGGTCGTGAGGAATCGGATCCTGCTTCCTCTGCAAGCGGCGATCGCGGTTGCGATCGGTCGCGCAGCCAGCGCGGTGCATAATATTCGGGATCGTTGGGACTGAGACGATCATGTTGGCTCAAGCTACTCATACGCTACTCCTCTTACGATTACGCTTGGGAATGGCCCCGCAGGCGCCGGATGGCGCCGCAGCAACTGAACCGGGAGCATTTTTCTGGAACGTTTGGACGAAGGTTCCAAGTGGCAAGCCGCGCCGCCCGGAAAAAACCTGCGATTGACCCGAACGGTACGACAAGGGGCGTCGGGTAATTTGAATCAAAGTGTTCGATGCAAACTCTGCATCATTCGCTTCATGCCTAAGCCGGCGATCTGAGTCGCCCGACCGCGCCGTCCCCACCGCTTCCATTGCCTTGTCCCCGGGCAAATTCTCCGTCGCGAACGCGACGACGGAAAATGACGCTGCCAGCAATCGGCTAGCTTTGTCACCGATATGTGATGGAACTTGGGCAAGACATTATTAAGTCTGAACCTCGACAGAATTAGGGTTAATTCTTGGAGATCAACAGCTTCCGCGCCGCGATGGAATCGCAACCGATCAATGATGGCGGGCATTAGTCCATGTTACCGCACCGGTGGAACTGGCCATAAACCGGACAAGAATAATTCACGGTCCCCCCCGGGCGCCCCATTGCTGCATGCTGGGAGTGGCCGCGCTGTGTCGCCGACTGCGATGCAATCTGGCGCGGTGCAGGTGAATAACGACGCCCTTAACCAATCGTTAACCAAGACCGTTGATCCTTAACCATTCGATAAGGAAGCGAGTCGATCTCATGGACGCAATAGCGGAGCCATCGCGACAACTGGTTCGCCTTCGGGGCCGTTCCTATGTGGCGTTCGTATTTTGCCCGGTGGTGCCGATCGTGGGCTGGCTTGAAGAACTGGATGCCACGATCGCGCGCTCGCCCGGCTTCTTTGTCGGAAAGCCCGTGGTTCTCGACCTCTCTGCGTTGAACCTCAGCCATTCCGCGATTGCGCATCTCGTCGCAAGCCTCGAACAGCGCAATGTTCGTGTGCTCGGGATCGAGGGTGCGAATGGCGCCCAGATGACCAACGACCTGCCGCCCCTTCTCACGGGCGGGCGCCACTGCCTGGTCAAGCAGAACGAGCCCGAAAAGCCGGAAGCCAAACCGAAACCGACCTCTCTGCTGCTCGATAGCCCGGTGCGCTCCGGTCAGTCGGTGGTCTTTACCGACGGCGACGTTACCGTGCTGGGTTCGGTGGGCTCCGGCGCGGAAATTGTTGCGGGCGGTTCGATCCACGTTTACGGCGCGTTGCGCGGTCGGGCGATGGCGGGCGTGAACGGCAATGCCGCCGCACGGATCTATTGCCAGAAGATCGAGGCCGAACTCCTGGCCATCGACGGCTACTACCAGACTGCCGAAGAAATCGACCCCGCGCTGCGCAATCGGCCAGCCCAGGCTTGGCTGGAAGGCGACATTATGAAAATCACCCCGCTGAATTAACCGGTTAAGGGAGCAAAGAATGGCCAAAGTCCTGGTCGTGACGTCCGGCAAAGGCGGCGTCGGAAAAACAACTTCCACGGCCGCGCTAGGCGCGGCTCTGGCGCAAATGGGGGAAAAGGTGGTCGTGGTCGATTTCGACGTCGGCCTGCGCAACCTCGACCTCGTGCTGGGGGCCGAACGGCGGGTCGTATTCGACCTCATCAACGTGGTGCAGGGCGTTGCCAAGCTTTCGCAGGCCCTGATCCGCGACAAGCGCCTCGAGAATCTCTGGCTGCTTCCCGCCTCCCAGACCAGGGACAAGGATGCCCTCACCGACGAGGGTGTCGGAAGCATCATTGCGGATCTGCGGACCCGGTTCGACTGGATTCTCTGTGACAGCCCGGCGGGCATCGAACGGGGCGCGACGCTGGCGATGCGCTACGCCGATGAGGCCGTCATCGTCACCAATCCCGAGGTTTCCTCGGTGCGCGATTCCGACCGGATCATCGGCATGCTCGATTCGAAGACCGTGAGGGCGGAACGCGGCGAACGGGTGGAAAAACATGTGCTGATCACCCGGTATGATTCGGGGCGAGCCTCGCGCGGCGAAATGCTCAGCATCGATGATATTCTCGAAATCCTCGCAACGCCGCTGCTCGGGATCATTCCGGAAAGCCAGGACGTCCTGCGGGCGTCGAACGTCGGATCGCCCGTGACGCTGAACAACGCCGCCAGCGCGCCGGCCCGCGCCTACGTCGACGCGGCGCGGCGTCTGATGGGAGAAGCCGTCACCATGGTGGTGCCGACGGAGCGCAAGGGCCTGATGGACCGGCTGCTGGGACGGAGGGCCGCCGCATGATGAATCTGCTGCGGCTTCTCGGTGGCCGTACTGCTTCCGCGCCTGTTGCACGGGAACGGCTGCAGATTCTGCTCGCGCATGAACGCGGGTTGCGCGGCCAGCCCGAACTGCTTGGGCTGCTGCGGTCGGAAATTCTCGCGGTCGTTTCGCGGCACGTCGTGCTTGATCCGGAAAAAGTCATCGTCCGGATGGAGCGGGGCACACATGTATCGACCCTCGAGGTCGACATCGAAGTGCCCAACGGCTTCGAACGATCGCTCGCTGCCGCCAGTTGACCATCGATCGTATGTGCGATGCCGTCCAGCGCGGCCGGTGGTGTGCCGGCCGTTGCGCCCGACCGAATTTGCGCGGTCCGATGCCGGGCAAACCCGGCCGCCCGCCGGCTGCGCAGCATCCACTGGATCGGCGTGAGACGGAATTGCCTTGATGGACGCCATTTTTCGCGTGAAGGGCAATCACGTCCTTACCAGCCCGGACGCCGCCGGCCCCTGGGATCCCGGCATGCAGCATGGCTCCGCGCCGGCGTCGCTGGTGGTGTGGGCGGCCGAGGCGATTCCGACGCCGGTGCCGATGCAAATTGCGCGCGTCACCATCGACCTGATGCGCCCGGTGCCGGTGGCGCCGCTGACACTCGAAACCGACGTGCTGCGGGAAGGGCGCAAGATCCAGCTGTGCGCCATCCGGCTGCGTGCCGGAGATGCCGTCGTGGCCGGCGCCACCGTGCTCAAGATCAAGACCCAGGCACTGGCGCTGCCGCCGGAGGTCCAGGGTCTGCCGGTCGAACTGCCCGGGCCGGACCAATCGCGCGCGGACCCGGCGAGTTTTTCCTCTAGCCCCTTTGTGTCGGGCATATCGCTGCGTGCCGCCCGAGGCAGTTTCGGCGTGCCAGGCCCTGGCGCGATCTGGTACCGGGCCGACCGGCCGCTGGTCGAGGGTTCGCCGGTATCGCAGGCGATGCGGGCCGTGGTCGCGGCGGATTTCTGCAACGGCACCTCGGCGGCGCTGGATTTCCGGGATTGGACCTTCATCAATGCCGACCTCACCGTCAGTTTCGCGCGCCAGCCGGTCGGGGAATGGATTTTGCTCGATGCGGAATCCTGGATCGGTCCCGATGGCGCGGGGCTGGCCATGGCGCGGCTGGCCGACGTCAGCGGCTATTTCGGCCGCGCCGTCCAGAGTCTGGTGATCGAGAGGCGATAGATCGCGAACTCCGGGGGATGGCGGGCTTCGCAGTGCCCCCATTTTCCCGGCTGTCTGGGCTCGCGGGATTTTTTCGCGAGAGTAGTTCCTTTTTCGGGAACCGACGGATGCGCCGGCGGTTTATTCCCGGTTAGGGGGATCTATGGACTCCGTTGAAGTCTGCGCCGAAAAGGCGAAAACCGGTATTTGGGGGCTGGACAACATCCTGTCGGGCGGCTTCTCGCGCGGCCATGTCTTCCTCGTCGAAGGCGCTCCCGGCACCGGCAAGACAACCATAGCGCTTCAGTTTCTGCTTGAGGGCGCCCGCCAGGGGGAGCGATGCCTTTACATCACCCTGTCGGAAACCGAGCGCGAATTGCGCGACGGCGCGGCCTCGCACGGCTGGACGCTGGACGAGGGTATTGAGGTTTTCGAGTTGCTGCCGCCCGAAAGCCTGCTCAACGCCGACCAGCAGCAGAGCCTGCTGTATTCGTCCGATCTCGAACTCGGCGAAACCACGAAGCAGATTTTCGAGGCCGTCGACCGTGCCCGGCCCGACCGGGTTGTGCTCGACAGCCTCTCCGAAATCCGGCTGCTGGCGCAAAGCTCGCTGCGTTACCGGCGCCAGATTCTGGCGATCAAGCACTACTTTGCGCGATTCAACACCACCGTGATGCTGCTCGACGACCTGACCGCCGACGTCGCCGACAAGACCGTGCACAGCGTCGCCCATGGCGTGCTCCGGCTCGAGGAACTGGCGCCGGCCTACGGCGCGGAGCGGCGGCGCGCCCGCGTCATCAAGTATCGCGGCGTCAAGTTTCGCGGCGGCTACCACGACGTCACCATCACGACCGGCGGATTCAATGTGTTTCCGCGGCTGGTGGCGTCGGAATATCGCAGCAATTTCGTGCGCAACAAGGTGTCGAGCGGCATCGCCGAATTTGACCAGTTGCTGGGCGGCGGGGTCGAGACCGGTTCGAGCACGCTGGTTATCGGGCCCGCCGGCACCGGCAAATCGCTTGCCATGATCGTGTTCGTCGTTGCCGCGGTACGGCGAGGCGAGAGGGCCGCGCTGTTCGTATTCGACGAAGAACTCGGCCTGCTGTTCTCGCGCATGAAGGGCCTTGGCATCGACCTGGAGGAAATGCAGCGCAGCGGCAGTCTTGTTATCGAACAGGTGGACGCCGCCGAACTGTCGCCCGGCGAGTTCGCCCACCGTGTCCGAAAGCGGGTCGATGAAGAGCAGATCAAGACCGTGGTGATCGACAGCCTCAACGGGTATCAGGCGGCGATGCCCGAGGAAAATTCGTTGATCCTGCACATGCACGAATTGCTGCAGTATCTGAACCGCCGCGGCGCGGCGACCTTCATGACGGTGGCCCAGCACGGGCTGGTCGGCGACATGAAGACGCCGGTCGAAGTGACCTATCTGGCCGACACCGTGGTCCTGCTGCGCTATTTCGAGGCGCTGGGCAGGGTGCGGCGCGCGATGTCGATCATCAAGAAGCGCACAGGCGCGCATGAATCGACCATTCGGGAATACCGCATCGATGGCCGGGGCCTGACCATCGGCGCGCCACTTGACGGTTTTCAGGGGGTTCTTCGCGGCGTCCCGGTCTATATCGGCGAAGACCAGCCGCTGCTGCAGGAGCAGGGTGCGTGAAACCCGGAGCCTCATCCGAACGCGCCGTCATCCTGGCTCCGACCGGACGCGACGCCGCGGTGGCCGCGGCGCTGATCAAGGAGGCGGGCTTCTACGCCGATGTCTGCGGCGACATCGCCGGGCTGATGCAGGAGATCGAACGCGGCGCCGGCCTCGCCGTGATCGCCGACGAGGCGATCAAGACCGCCGATCTGCGCGGACTGACGCGCTGGCTCGGTGATCAGCCGTCATGGTCCGATTTTCCGATCGTGCTTCTGACGCACCAGGGCGGCGGTCCGGAGCGCAATCCGGATGCGGCGCGGCTCGGGCAGGTGCTGGGCAATGTCACCTTCATCGAGCGGCCGTTTCACCCGACCACCCTGGTCAGCATCGTCGGCTCCGCCGTCCGCGGCCGCCGCCGCCAGTACCAGACCCGCGCCATTCTCGCCAACCTCACCGAAAGTGAAGGCCTGTTGCAGACCGCGCTCAGCGCCGGCCATCTCGGTGCGCTGGAACTGCATCTGCCGGAGTTCCAACTGGAGGCATCCGATACCTGCAAGGCGTTTTTCGGACGCAAGCCGGGCGAGCCGTTTACGTATCAGGACCTGCTGGATTCGATCCATCCCGACGATCGGGCGCGCCGCGCCGAGGTGCTGGAGCAGACCATCCGGACCGGCCGCGATTACAGCATCGAGTACCGCGCCATGTGGCCTGACGGATCGCAGCATTGGGTCGACGTCCGCTCACGCGCGGTGCGCGCCCCGGACGGCAGCATCAAATCGCTCGTCGGCGTCTCCTCCGATATCACCGCGCGCAAGCTCGCCGAGATCGAACGCGAGAATCTGCTGGCGCAGCTGGCGGCCGAGCGCACCGCGCTGGCCGAACTCACCGCCACGCTGGAACAGCGGGTCGAGCAGCGCACCGCCGACCTGATGAAGGAAGTGGCGGCGCGCGAAAGGGCGCAGGAGCAATTGCGCCAGGCGCAGAAAATGGAGACCATCGGCCAGCTCACCGGCGGCGTCGCGCATGACTTCAACAATCTGCTGATGGCCGTGATGGGCAACCTCGATCTGCTGCGCAAGCGCATGCCTGACGATCCGCGCCTGCACCGGCTGATCGACGGCGCGCTGCAGGGCGCCGAGCGCGGCGCTTCGCTGACCCAGCGCCTGCTGGCATTCGCGCGGCAGCAGGACCTGCGCGCGGTGCCGGTCGACTTGCGTGGGCTGATCGAGGGCATGATCGATCTGCTCGAACGCTCGCTCGGTCCACGCGTGGCACTGCGGCTCGACATTCCGGAGGGACTGCCGGCGGCCCGCATCGACGCCAACCAGCTCGAACTGGCCATCCTCAACCTCGCCATCAATGCGCGCGACGCCATGCCCGACGGCGGCTCTATCGACATCAGGGTAACGAGGTATCGCGCGGGCAGCGATCAGGCCCTGCAGCCCGGCGACTACCTGCAACTGTCGGTCGTCGATACCGGCAAGGGCATGGCTCCGGAAATCCTGAAGAAGGCGATCGAGCCGTTCTTCTCGTCGAAACCGCTGGGCAAGGGCACCGGCCTCGGGCTGTCGATGGTGCACGGTCTCGCCGTGCAGCTCGGCGGCGCGCTGCAGCTGTCGAGCACGGTGGGCAAGGGCACCACCGCGACGCTGGTGCTGCCGGTCGCCACATCGGCGCCGGAGCTCGAAAGTCCCGTGCCGACGCCGCAGAAAGTCAACCGCTCGGCGGTGATCCTGTTCGTGGATGACGATCCGCTGATCGCGATGTCGACCACGGAGATGCTGGAAGACCTCGGCCATCATGTGATCGGCGTCAGTTCCGGCCTGCACGCGCTCGACATCCTCAAGAGCGAGCAGCCCATCGATCTGATGATGACGGACCATGTAATGCCGGGCATGACCGGGATCGAACTGGCGGCGGCGACACGCGCGGTGCGGCCGTCGTTGCCGATCCTGCTCGCGACCGGCTATGCCGAACTGTCCGAGGGGTCGCAGCTCGATCTGCCGCGGCTGGCGAAACCCTATCACCAGGATCAGCTGCGCGACCGGCTCGATCAGTTGCTGGGGTGAAGCTGCCGCTCGAATCGCGGCAGACAAGGCCACGGACCTTCCGTCTCTCGCCCCCGCAACCGGCCAGCGACCGGCTGTCTGCACGCGTACATCCTGACGCAAGCTCGGGAGTTTCGAATGCGCACGTGTACTTATTGAAAGTAAACCAACCGAGATGACCCGACGAGCGCTCCTGATCATCAATGGAAACAGCCGCAGCGGCAGAGACTCTCATGCCGAAGTCATGGAAGGGCTGCGACGACTTGGGATCGATCCCTTCGCCGCGGAGTGCAGCAGCCGGGACGAGCTGTCGCCGTTGATTGTAAAGGAGGGCGCCCGGGCGGACCTGGTCATCATTGGCGGCGGCGACGGCACCTTGAACGCAGCCGCTGCCGGTCTGGCCGAGCTCAAGCTTCCCTTGGGCATACTGCCGCTCGGTACCGCCAATGACCTGGCCCGGACTCTGGGCATCCCGCCGGATCTGCAGTCTGCCCTGGATATCATCGCCGGTGGCAGGATTCGGTCGATTGACGTCGGCATTGTCAACGACGTGATGTTTTTCAACGTCGCCAGTGTCGGCCTCAGCGCCGAACTGGCGGAAAAACTCACCGCTGAAACCAAACGCCGGTTCGGCAGGCTGGGATACGCCTTTACGGCGCTTCGCGTGCTCGCCGGGGCCCGGCCGTTTCGTGCGGACATCATCAGCGACGGCCGACGCGCGCGCTCCCTGACGCTGCAGATCGCTGTCGGCAACGGGCGCTACTACGGCGGGGGCAATGTCGTCGAAAAGCACGCTGAAATCGATGACGAGATTCTCAGATTATACAGTTTGGAATTCGTCCAGGCTTGGCGAATGATCTTGATGTTTCGCTCGTTCCGCTCCGGAGAGCACGGCGCTCTGGATGACGTCCGCACCTTACGTGCCGATCGATTCGAGATCCGGACCCGCCGCCCGCGGCCGGTGAATGCGGACGGAGAAATCGTCACGCAGACGCCCGCGGTATTCACCGTATCGCCAAAAGCCATAAACGTTATCGTGCCGCGGGAAGACCCCGCCCGATAGCACCGGGTTCGCGGCGGCTGTCGTTACCCCACCATGCGGTCGCGGCCCGCCCAGAAGCCTGCCTTCAGCACCTTCTTGTCGACCTTGCCGACGCCGGTCATCGGCAGTTCCGTGACGAACTTGATGTGCTTGGGCGCGTGCGCCGCGCCCTTGCGCGCCTTCACCAAAGCGATCAGTTCCTCTGCATTGGGCCTTGTGCCCTCGCGCGCCACGACGACGGCGGTGACGGCCTCGCCCCATTTGTCGTCGGGCACGCCGACCACGGCGACCATCGCGACGTCGGCATGCTGCGACAGCACGTCCTCGACCTCGCGCGGGAAGATGTTGAAGCCGCCGGAGACGATCATGTCCTTCTTGCGGTCGAGGATGAACAGATAGCCGCGCTCGTCTGATCGCGCGATGTCGCCGGTATGCAGCCAGCCACTCTTCAGGGTCTCGGCGGTCTGTTCCGGCCGCTTCCAGTATTGGGCCATCACATGCGGGGCGCGGACGCAGATCTCGCCGGCTTCGCCGGTCGCAACCTCCTGATCCTCGTCGTCGAGAACCCTGACCTCGCAGGCGGCGATCGGAAAACCGCAGGACGTAAACAGCTCCGGTGTGTTCGGGTCGTGATCTTTCTTGCGCAGCACCGACACCGGATAGCATTCGGTTTGGCCATAGAGCTGCGAGAACACCGGGCCGATCCGCGCGATGCCCTCGACCAGCCGGCTCGGCGACATCGCGGATGCGCCGTAGAGCAACAGCTCCAGCGAGGAGAAGTCGGTCTTGCCGAGCGCGGGATGATCCAGCAGCACATAGATCATTGTCGGGACGAGCAGGGTAAAATTGATGCGCTCGCGTTCGATGGTCTTGAGCACCGCTTCGGGGTCAAAAGCCTTCAGCATGTGCACGGTGCCGCCGCGCATCAGCGTCGGCAGCACCTTGGTGCCGGCGACATGGCTGATCGGCGCCACCGTGAGATAAACAGGCGTATCCGGTATCTCGAAATCGGCCAGGATGGCGTTGGCGAAGCCGCCATATTCGCGATGATAGCGCAGCGCGCCCTTGGATTTGCCGGTGGTGCCGCCGGTGTAATTGAGCGTCGCGATGTCGTCGGGGCCGGCGAAACTGCGCGGGCTGGCGGTGCCGGCGGCATCGACGGCGGCCAGCAGGTCGACGCCATACCCGGCCGGGCCGAGCGTGAACACGGCTTTCAGGCCGGAGGCCCTGGCGGCAAGCTCGCCGCCGCGATCCCTGAACATGTCGGGGTCGACCACCAGCACCTGCGCTTCGGAATCTTCCAGCTGGAACAGCTGATCGTCGAGTGAACCCAGGGGATGCAGTGCGGTGACGGACAGCCGCGCCAGTTGCGCGGCGACGCCGCTGCACCAGCTGTCGGCGCGATTCGCCGACAGCAAGGCGACGCGGGCGCCGGGTTGCAGCCCGAGTTGCAGCAACACCTTCTGGACGCGGCCGATCAGGTCGGCGGCGCCCTGGTAGGTGATTGATCCGCCCGGCCAGGAGAACGCGACCCGCGACGGGTAGCGCGCCAGCGCCCGCAGCGTCTGCGCGCAGACGGCCGGGAAGGCATAGAGCGGATCGGACATGTGTTCTCCAGTCATCTCGTCACTGGCATGGAGGCCTGCTTTTCCTGGGCGTCCCGTCGTGCCAATGTTGGGAAAACGCTAGCATCAGTGCGGAAGCCGGGACAATGACTTTGACGAAAACCGATCCGCTCGCGCGCTTTCGCGGTCGCCTCCGCCTGCCGCTGATCGCGGCGCCGATGTTTCTGGTCTCCGGCGTCGATCTGGTGACGGCGGCCTGCCGCAACGGCGTGATCGGATCGTTCCCGACGGTGAATTGCCGCAGCCCGGAGCAGCTCGATGACTGGCTCGGCGAGATCGAACAACGACTGCAACGGCAGTCGGACGAAAGCGGAAAGCCTGCCGCTCCGATCTGCCCGAACCTGATCGTGCACCGTTCCAACGCGCGGCTTGAAGCTGATCTGCAGGTGCTGTTGAGGCACACGCCTGAAATCGTCATCACCTCGGTCGGATCGCCGGCACCGGTGCTGGCGGCGCTGCATGACGCAGGCGCGCTGGTGTTCGCCGATGTCGCGAGCCTCCGCCACGCCGAGCGGGCGGTGGCATCAGGCGCCGACGGGCTGGTGCTGCTGACGGCGGGGGCGGGCGGCCAGACCGGCTGGCTCAACCCGTTCGTGTTCGTCCGTGCCGTGCGGGCGTTCTTCGACGGGCCGATCGTGCTGGCCGGCGGGATCGGCGACGGCCACGCGCTGCGCGCGGCGCAGGCGCTCGGTTGCGATCTTGCCTATATGGGCACCAAGTTCATCGCCACCACCGAGAGCATGGCCGACCCCAGGTACAAGGCGATGCTGGTCGCCAGCAGCGCCGACGATATCCTGTTGACCACCGCCTTCACCGGCCTGCAGACCAACATGCTGCGGCCCTCCATTGCCGCCGCGGGACTCGATCCCGACGACCTGCCGCGGCGCGGCGCCATCGACATCGGCAAGGACATCGACATCGGCGCGCGGGACAACCGCCCGGCGCGCTGGCGCGATATCTGGAGCGCAGGGCATTCGACGTCAGGCGTCACCGGGGTGCTTTCGGTCGACGACCTCGTGGCGCGCACGATGGCCGAGTATCGCGCTGCTGCAGCGCGATAGCACGGCCAGCCGCATAGCGCCTCTGCGACAAAGCGCTTTCAAGCGGCCGATCACACCGGTTAGAACACCCAGCAAAGTATTCTCGCTCCCCGAAGGACAGCCCATGCCAGTCTACCGCTCCAGGACCACCACCCACGGCCGCAACATGGCGGGCGCCCGCGGCCTGTGGCGCGCCACCGGCATGAAGAACGAGGATTTCGGCAAGCCGATCATCGCCGTGGTCAACTCGTTCACCCAGTTCGTGCCGGGCCACGTCCATCTCAAGGACCTCGGACAGCTGGTGGCGCGCGAGATCGAGAAGGCCGGCGGCGTCGCCAAGGAGTTCAACACCATCGCTGTCGATGACGGCATCGCGATGGGTCATGACGGCATGCTCTACAGCCTGCCGTCGCGCGAGATCATCGCCGACAGCGTCGAATACATGGTCAACGCGCATTGCGCCGACGCCATGGTGTGCATCTCCAATTGCGACAAGATCACGCCGGGAATGTTGATGGCCGCGCTGCGCATCAACATCCCGACCGTTTTCGTGTCCGGTGGTCCGATGGAATCCGGCAAGGTCAGCATCAAGGGCAAGATCCGATCGGTCGATCTGATCGATGCCATGGTGGCGGCCGCCGACGAGACCGTCAGCGACGCCGAGGTCGAGGCCATCGAGCGCTCGGCCTGCCCGACCTGCGGCTCGTGTTCGGGCATGTTCACCGCCAATTCCATGAACTGCCTGACCGAGGCGCTGGGCCTGGCGTTGCCCGGCAACGGCTCGGTGCTGGCGACCCATGCCGACCGCAAGGGGCTGTTTGTCGAGGCAGGCCATCTGATCGTCGACCTGGCGCGCCGCTACTACGAACAGGACGACGAGAGCGCCCTGCCGCGCAAGATCGCCAGCTTCAAGGCGTTCGAAAACGCCATGACGCTGGATATCGCGATGGGCGGGTCGACCAACACGGTGCTGCATCTTTTGGCCGCGGCCTACGAAGGCGAGATACCCTTCACCATGCAGGACATCGACCGGCTGTCGCGCCGGGTGCCGGTGCTGTGCAAGGTGGCGCCCTCGGTCCCCGACGTGCATCTCGAGGACGTCCATCGTGCCGGCGGCGTGATGGCCATCCTCGGCGAACTCGACCGCGCCGATCTGATCCATCGCGAACTGCCCATGGTTCACAGCAAGTCCCTGGAGGATGCGCTGAACCGCTGGGATATCAAGCGGACCAGGAGCGAGAGCGTCCGCAGGTTCTTCATGGCGGCGCCGGGCAACGTTCCGACGCAGGTGGCGTTCAGCCAGGAACGCCGGTTCGAGGAACTCGATACCGACCGCGCGACGGGTTGCGTCCGCGACATCGAGCATGCCTATTCCAGGGATGGCGGGCTCGCGGTGTTGTCGGGCAATCTGGCGCTCGACGGCTGCATCGTCAAAACCGCCGGCGTCGACGACAGCATCCTGAAATTCGAGGGACCGGCGCGGATCTTCGAAAGCCAGGACGCCGCGGTCGAGGGCATTCTCGGCGGCAAGATCAACCCCGGCGACGTCGTCGTGGTGCGTTACGAGGGCCCGCGCGGCGGCCCCGGCATGCAGGAGATGCTTTACCCGACGAGTTACCTCAAATCGAAGGGACTGGGCAAAGTCTGCGCCCTGGTCACCGACGGCCGCTTCTCCGGCGGATCCTCGGGGCTCTCGATCGGGCATCTTTCTCCGGAAGCGGCGGAAGGCGGCCTGATCGGACTGGTCGAGGACGGCGACCGCATTGCCATCGACATTCCCGCCCGATCGATCAGCCTGCTGGTGGATGACGCCGTCCTGACGCGACGCCGCGAAGCGATGCTGAGCCGCGGGGCCGCGGCTTGGAAACCGGCGCAGAAGCGAACCCGCAAGGTGACGATGGCGCTGAGGGCCTATGCGGCGCTGACCACCAGCGCCGCGCGCGGCGCGGTACGCGTCGTGCCGGACTAACTAAGCGCGCGCCGGTGGTTTTACGGATAGAACGACCCTTAAGGCGTCGTTAACCATCTCCCTCCAAGAATCAGCTCCAGGGGCCGACCGTCGCTTACCGCGATGGACCGCTCCAGGAACGTTCGAGGGGATGCGGACATGGATTTGGAGACGCTTCTTGCGAAAACCCCGGCCACCATCGACGAAATCAGGGCCCGGGTAGCCTATGCGCTCGACCGGCATCCCTTGTGCCGCAGCGTGCAATTCGACATCGTCTCGATGCCCCGCACCCCCAGGGGAGGCAATTGGACCATCAGCCTCAAATCGGTGGCGCCGGACGCGCTGTGGGAGGCCTCCGACATCGTCGCCGACATCCAGGAGGCCTATGAACTGGCGGTCGCGGCCTGAAATTAACCATTATGGCGGCGGTTCCGCTCGATTTGGTCCTGCCGCGGGGCCGGCATGGTTAGGCCTTAATTAATTCCCAGTTGTCGGGAAAGTGATGGGTCGGTCGAACGAGACGGAGAGTTTGCTTGACGCGGATAACGACGATCATCGCGCTGACCTGTTTCCTCGTCGCCAGCGCCGCCGCCATCAGCGTTCTCGGCCGCGACATCGTTCCCGGCGCCCGGCTGGAAATGGCCGCTGCTTCGCTTCCCCAGAACCCGGTCTCGAACAAGGAAGCCAAGAAGGACAAGCTGGCGGTCGCCGCCACCACCGCACTGGCCTCGTTCGGACCGCCGCAGACCGCAACCCTGGGCGAGCCGCTCCGCCAGGCCTTTGCTGCCGCCGGCCCCGCCGACATCGCGCCGCCGCAGATCGCGGCCCCGCAGGCACCGCAGAAGCCCAAGGTTGCCGCCAAGCCGCAGCCGCCGGTGCAAAAATCCTATGCGCTGCTCAGCGACGTGCAGATCGCGGGGATCAAGGAGCGGCTCAAGCTTTCGTCTGCCCAGGAATCCTACTGGCCGCCGGTAGAGACCGCGCTGCGCGCCGTTGCGCGCAAGATCCACGCGACCCGCAAGGCTGATCCCAGCGCGACCGGCGCGCCGATCGATCCCGACGCCGAGGAAGTCCAGCAGCTGAAGTCGGCGGCGATGCCGCTGTTGTTCCAGCTGCGCGAGGACCAGAAGCGCGAAGTGCGCACGCTGGCCCGCATCATCGGGCTGGAAAAAGTCGCCTCGATGATCTGAGGCCGGGGCGCTGTTTGGCGTTTGCCGAATAACACCGCGAATAACACAGGTTGTCGTCACCCGCGAAAGCGGGTGACCCAGTATTCCTGAGACGCCAGCGATAAAGCCTGGAAGCCGCGGCGCACTGGGTCGCCCGGTCAAGGCCGGGCGATGACTGCAGAAGTTGCCGCGCTTTTCCGGCGCGCGAAGTAACGGATCGCGCCTCACCCGCCCCGCGATTCCACCACTTTCCGGCAAGAGTCCGAAAGCTTCGCCTTGTTCTCGCGCAGGCAGGCGTTCATCTGCGGCGGCTTGCCGACATGCCCGGCGCAGAATTTTCCGGCGTCGGAGCGGCAGGCCATCTGCTCCTGCGGGCTTGGCCCGGACTGCGCGCCCGCTGCGGCGCCGCCCGCTATCAGCAGGACGAGTGAGACAAAGACTGACTTCATGGATCACCTTTCGACATTTTGATGGGTTGGATCTGCCATCGGGCGGCCGGAACATCCTCGCCGGGCGCAACACGGTCCATGCCATGTTCATGGCATCCGGCGATACGCTCGACCGTGCATTTGCGCCGAACGGCAGCGGCGGCCACTACCCCATCTTCATGGGATGTTGCGGCGAGCGGCGATGGTCCAGGAACGCCCCACGGCAGCGGCGACGGCGATCGGTCGTTCGCCTGGGCTGCGCGACCAATCGGGAGAGATGAGATGTTGAAGAAGGCAGGATGGGCGAGCGCCGGTTTGATCTTGACGGCGCTTTCGACCGTGGCGTCGATTTCACTGGGTGCAGCCTCGGCCGAAGCCGCGGTGGTCTATTGCAAGACGGCCGGCGTGCCGAAGGGCTGTGTGGTCAGGCCGACCGCGCCGGTGGCCGCCGCGGCGGTGGTCACGCCGAGAGTAGGTGTGGCCGGTGTCGGTGTCGGCGCGCCGGGGGTCGGCGTGCGCGCCGGCACGCCGATGAACCGCGGTGGTCCGGTCAACCGCGTGGGCCGCCGGTAAGGCCTGATGCGATCAGGCGGTGACGACCCAGCATTGTTCGTTCGGTGACCGTGCTGCAGTGTAGCATAAGGGCCGCCAGCCGGGCCTTTTCTACTATGCATGGGGATGTTTTCGCGATGTTTTGTCCGGGCCCTGCCGGGTCCTGGTCGAGAGAGCTCAGCCGGCGGCGGCGTCGCTGTCGGGAAAGCGGCGGGGCAGGGTCAGCCTGACGCGGGTGCCGCCGGCGTCCGAGGTCAGCTCCAGCTCGGCATCGCAGCGCGCGGCGCGGTTTCGCATGTTGCGCAGGCCGCGCGCCGCATTCTGGCCGGCGTCGTCCGCGTCGCCGTCCGGGACCGGCACAAAACCCTTGCCATCGTCCTCGATGGTGATGCGGCCGCGCGCGAGGCCCGACGCATCGTTCGTGGTCTCGATGCTCACCGTGATGCGCCGCGCCTCGGCGTGCTTGACTGCGTTGGTGACGGCCTCATCCAGCAGCCGCACGATCTGGATGACGTGCCATGGCCTGAGTTCGGGGTGAACCGGCAGGCCCTGCGGGCTCACCGCCCGCCACACCAGCGCGATATCGTGCGGCCGCAGCTGTGCCATGGCCCGCTCGCGCCAGGAGCCGAGCGCCAGCATCAGGTCGCCGCCGATATCGTCCATGGAATCGATGACGAGGCGAAGGTCTTTCAGCGCCGCCCGGGCCGCTTCGCCGATTCCAGCACCGGCGTCGCCGCGTTCGCTGAGCGCGACGATGCTGACGAGCTGGCCGCCGAGGCCGTCATGCAGGTCGCGCATCAGCCGGGTGCGTTCGCGCGCCAGCGCCGCGGCGCGGGCGCGCTCTTGCTCGCGGGCGAAACTGGCCTTCAGCTTGTCCTCGGCTTCGCGCACCAGCGTGACCATGCTGGCGGCAAAGCCATCAACCTGGTTGAGCGCGCGGGCAAACCGCCAGGTCAGGCCGGCGCCGATCGCCACCAGCATGGCCGAGTAGGACAGCCGCGCGAGCAGGATGCGCCGGTTGGGCATCAGCTGCAGCACCGAGAGCAGGTCGAGCGCCCAGCAGGTCAGCACGATCGTCAGTGCGCAGCCCAGCATGAAACTGACCGCATCCTGCCGCCGCCACACCGCGTGACCGACCACCAGCGCCAGCGCCACGACATAAAGGCCGACCGTCGGCGCGCCGACAAACAGAAAGGCGTCTCGGCTCAGTTTCACATCGCCGACCAGTCCGGCTGCCGCGACCACAAGGCCGGGCGCGAAGATTAGCCAGCCGTAGCGCGGCCATCTCCAGCCGAAGAACAACAGCGCGAACGTCAGAACGAAAGCGCTTTCCAGTGGCGCCGCGGAGATCAGGACAGTGTTGAGTCGGGAGTACGGCGAATCCACCAGCGGCGTCTGGAAAAACGCCTGGCCCACACCGATCGCCATCGCCGCCGCCAGCACGCCATAGGCCGGCTCATGGCGCCGCATCATCCACATGATGCCGAGGATCACGGCGAGGATCGCCTGCCACGCCGAAAACACCACCGGCAGCGTGACGAACAGCAGCGTCCGCGCGTTGTAGCTCGGCCGCAGCTCCGCGTCCGGGCCGACATAGAGGCGGTCCAGAAAGCCTGTGATCGGGCCCCATACGAACAGCCGGATGGCGAGATCGTTCGGGCCCGCGCGAAGCAGCGTCGACGGGATCACCGCGATCTCCGGCGTGTTGCGGTCGGGCCGGTTGGCGGCGGGGGTGCGCCGGCTGTCCAGGATCACCACGCCGTTGACGGCCACCTCGACGCCGTTGGTGAAGCGCGGCAGCATCACCGACCAGGCGTCTTGCGGCTCGCCGCCGGGCCATGTGAACCGCCCGCTGTAAAGCGGCGGATCGTTCAGCGAGAAGCGCGACGCGGTGAAATGCGGCAGCGTCACCGAATGATCGGCGCCATTCTCCCGCAGGCTGAAATCGGCGACGAGATAGCGGGAGGAGGGCTCCGGTGGCGGGACACGCAGTACGATCACACACAGCACCACGATGATCGGCTGCAGCAGGAGATACTGCGCCAGCAGCGTGGCGTGTTTGGGCCAGCGGCGGCGGCCGGAAGAAATCGTCGTCGGCGCGGCGCCGGTCACAACCGGATCAAGCCCTGCTGCAGCGCCTCGAATACCGCCTCGCCGCGGGTATGAACTTCGAGCTTGCGGTAGATGTTCTTGATGTGGCCGGGAACGGTCTGCCGCGACAGTCCGAGATGGCCGGCGATCTCGGCATAGCTAAAACCCTTGGCGATGCCCCAGAGGATGTCGATCTCGCGCGGCGTCAGTTTTGCGGTGTTGAGCGCCGGGCCGGGCGGCGGTTCGGGAGAGTTTTGGGTCCGGCGCACGATGAAGCGGGCGATCGACGCCGAGATCGGCGAATGCCCGGCAACGAGTTCGCGAACGGTGGCGGCGATGTCGGTCGGAAACGCATCCTTCAGGAGATAACCGGTGGCGCCGACAGTGATGGCGGAGATCACGCTCTCCTCGTCGCCCAGAATTGAGATCACCATGATTTCGGTTTCGGGATAGCGCTGCCGTGTCTCGCGGATCAGCTCATTGCCGTGGCCGTCCGGCAATTGCAGATCGGTCAGAAGCACCTTTGGAGCGGCTTGCGCCAGGCTGGTGCGGGCTTCGGCCAGGGTCGCGGCCGATGTGACCTGGAATCCGACCCGGGCGAGCGCGTCCTGCAGCCGCCACGAGGTCGGCGCGTCGTCCTCGACCAGCAGAATCGTGACGGCCTGCGAAGGGCCCTCATCGCTCACCCTGTTCATCAAAGCTGTCCCGGCCGCCTTCCCGCGGCGGCTGCAGTTTAGCCCCGGGAACGGATTTGGCGCCAGCCATGTTCATGGGGCGGGCTGCGAGGATGCGGCAATATTAGCCATACTTCGACACCATGTGGCCTTCGATGGACCCTGCTGTCCCCCGGCTTGACACCTGAACGGTAGCGATGTTGCTATGCGGCCGAAAAAAATCCTCTGCTGGGTTCTTCACGCCGGCTGCCGAACCGACTTTGGCAATTTGTTGATTCGTTTGGAGAGTTCACGGCAGAATGGGGAAAGGTTTTGCCACCGCATTCAGCCGACGCTCGCTGGCTTTCCAGCTTACGCTGCTCGTGCTGGTGATGGCGATTCCGCTGCTGGTTCTGGCGCAACTGATGTACCGCCAGCTCGTTGACAACGAGCGAGAGAGTATTCGGCAAGGACTGCTGAGTAGTGCAAGAACGCTGGCCGCGCTTGTTGACAGCGAGATCGATACCCACCTGGCTCTGGCCGCGGGCCTTGCGCGTTCGCCGACATTGCAGCGTCAGGACCTCGTCACGTTCTGGAATGAAGCCAAAGCAGCCCTTGAGTTTTTACCCGGCTCATGGATCGTGGTGAACAGTCCGGCCGGACAGATGCTGGTCAACACGCTATTGCCGCCGAACGCTGCTCTTTCCATGCATGTCGCGCCTGAGCTTGTTCGACGTGCTCTGGATAACCGCCGCCCGCAGGTTTCCGATCTGGTCTTTGGACCGGCATCGCAGCGCTGGACGCCGTTCGCCGAAGTGCCGGTATATCGCGACGGCGCGCCCTTGTATTCTCTCTCGGTGACATTTCCGCCCGAGCGGTTTCTGGCGTTGATCAAGACTCGGTTCACTCGCAATGAAGTCGTCGCGATCATCGATCGGAATCGGCGGTTTGTCGCCCGAATTCCCGATCATGAAACCCGACTTGGCTCGATGGCGAGCGAGGGCTGGCGCGCGGCGATTGATCGCAGCGCGGAAGGTTGGACGGAAAACAAGACGGTCGAAGGCGACTGGAGCTTGACGGGTTATGCTGCGACGACCCACGGCTGGACCGTCGGCGTGGCGCGACTGGAATCCGATATGGCCCGGCCGCTTGCGGCGATTCTCTGGACCAACGTGCTTCTGGGAAGTGGGCTCACTTTGCTGGGCTTGCTATGTGGCTTGCTGGTTGCCCGGCACGCCAGCCGAGGCATGGCCGAACTAGCCGCTGGGGCTCGTCATCTGGTCGATGGAGAGGCGATCACGGAGCTGCGGGCGCCGTTCGCGGAAGCCCATACGATCGCCGAGGCGCTCGCCTGGGCTTCCGCCGAACTGAAACGTCGCGGCGATCGGATTGCCGCCGACCAGATTCAGCTCGAGGCCACGATCGCCACGCGGACGGAGGAACTTCGGGACGAGATCCAGCGCCGCAACGAGACCGAGAAGACGCTGCGCCAGGTGCAGAAGATGGATTCGATCGGTCAATTGACCGGCGGCATTGCCCACGACTTCAACAATATGCTCACGATCATTCTGGGCAATCTCGAAACCGCCATGCGGCGCCTGAAGTCGATCGACAACGCCGCAACGCTTCATCGTCCACTGGATGCCGCGACCCAGGGAGCGCGCAACGCGGCCAAGCTGACACGGCGGCTGCTGGCCTTCGCGCGGCAGCAGCCGCTGGAGCCCGTGATCCTGGATCTCAACGCCCTGGTGGCCGGGCTCTCGGACATGCTGAAAAGAACGGTGGGAGAAAACATTCAGGTCGAGACCGTCGCTGCGGCGGGTCTCTGGACCACCTTCGTCGACGCCAACGAAGTCGAAAACGCCCTGATCAACATGGCGGTCAATGCGCGCGACGCGATGCCCGAGGGGGGCAAGCTGACAATTGAAACCAGCAACGTTTTTCTCGACGACGCCTATGTCAGCCGCTTCGGCAATCTCGCTGCGGGTCAGTACGTGATGCTGAGCATCAGCGATACCGGGATGGGCATACCCGCAGATATTCTGGATCGGGTGTTCGAGCCGTTCTATACCACGAAAGAATCAGGAAAGGGCACCGGCCTCGGCCTGTCGATGGTGCACGGTTTCGTCAGCCAGTCGAAAGGCCACATGCGCATATACAGCGAGGTCGGACTGGGGACCACCGTCAAGATGTACCTGCCGCGTCACATGGAAAGTGTCGAGCTTCCGGCGTCTCCGCGTCCTGACATCGCCATCCCCCGACTCGCACCGCAAGCGATCGGCGACGAAACGATTCTGCTGGTGGAGGACGACGCCGGCGTTCGGGAATATGCCGTAGGCGCCCTGCAGGACCTCGGCTATCGGGTATTGCCCGCTGCTGGCGGCGCCGAAGCGCTTCGGATTGCAGAAAAGCCGGGTCGCCTCGATCTGCTGTTTACCGACGTCGTGCTGGGGGAGGGCAACAACGGCAAGCAACTGGCCGAGCAGATCCTGAAGCATCGCCCGGGCCTGCCGGTGTTGTTCACAACCGGATACACCCGCAACGCGATTGTACATCACGGCCGGCTCGATCCCGGCGTCAACCTCCTGAACAAGCCCTACACGCTAGGGGATTTGGCGGAGAAGGTAAGATATGTGCTGGATCGCGCTTCGCCGCGTTCGAGCTAGTATCGAATATCCGAGATCGGTGAGTCGCTTGCTGCCCATGCTTCGAGACGCTCGCGCCGCTCGCTCCTCAGCATGAGGTTGTTGTGTTTCAACAAGTTAACCTCATCCTGAGAAGGCCACGGAGGTGGCCGTCTCGAAGGATGGGCAGCAGTACCGATCCATGATTCCAAGTACTAGACTTGATCTCGGGTCGGCGGCGGGTTTCAGTCCAGAAATCCGAAGCGTCGGGGCAGCCAGAGCACGATCTCCGGAAAGATCAGGCACAGCGCCACCGCCAGAAGCTGCAACGCCACGAAGGGAATGATTCCACGATAGATATGCTGCATCGTCACCGACGGCGGCACGGTGCCCTTCATGTAGAACAGCGCAAAGCCGAATGGCGGGGTCAGAAAAGCCGACTGCAGATTCACCGCCACCAGGATGGTGAACCACAGCATGAAGTCCTTGTTGGTGGCCAGATGCGGCTCGAAGCTGATTTTCGCCAGGATCGGCGCGAAGATCGGCAGCACGATCAGGCAGATTTCGAGCCAGTCGAAGAAGAACCCCATGATGAACACCAGCGCCATCACGAAGACCATGATCTCCCAGCCTGTGTTGATGCCGAGCGCACCGAGGATCTCCACCACCAGGTCGTCGCCGCCCAAAGCGCGGAACACGAAGGAGAACAGCGTCGCGCCGAAGATGATGAAGAACACCAGCGCGTTGGTCAGCGCCGAGCTCTCGATCACTTCCCTCAGCATCTTCATGTTGAGGCGTTTGTTCCAGGCTGCCAGCGCCAGCGCGCCGGCCGAACCGGTGCCGCCCGCTTCGGTCGGGGTTGCGAAGCCGCCGAAGATCGAGCCGAGTACGACGAAGATCAGGGCTGCCGGCGGCAGGAAGCTGCGCAGCACCATGCGCCACATCTCGCCGCTCGACTTCGGGCCGATATCGATATGGAGCGGCGGCGCCAGATGGGGTTTGGCGAACGCCAGGATGCCCTGATAGACGAGATACAATCCGGAGAGCGCGAGCCCCGGAATGATCGCGGCGGTGAACAGCGTACCGACCGAGATCGTCAGCAGGTCGCCCATGATGACCAGCATGATGCTGGGCGGGATCAGGATGCCCAAGGTTCCGGCCGAGGCGATGGTGCCGACCGAAAGCTCCTTGGAGTAGCCGGCGGCCAGCATGGTCGGCAATGCAATCAGCGTCAGCATGATCACCGAAGCGCCGACGATGCCGGTGGTTGCCGCCATGATGGTGCCCATGATGGTCACCGACATTGCCAGACCGCCGGGAATGCGGCGCGTCAGCACCTGCAGCGCCTTCAAGAGCTCGTCGGCGACGCCGGATTTCTCCAGGATCGTCCCCATGAACACGAACATCGGGACCGCGATCAGGACCGGGTTCTGAACGGCCTGGCCGAAGATGCGCGGCATCAGACTGCCGAACTGGGCCGGCCGAAACACCTCGAACACAATGCCGAGGGCGCCGAACGCCAGCGCGACGCCGCCCAGGACGAAGGCGACCGGATAGCCCACGAACATGATGACCGTGAGCACGAGGAACATCAGCACCGCGAGGTGATCGCCGAACCATTCCATGATCGTCCCCTTAGCGGTTCGACTGTGTCATGGCCGGCGCGCCGGCGGCGGCGGCCAGATGCGGCGGTCCGAACAGGCCGACGAGCTTGCGCAGCAGCACCGACAGGATCGCCGCGTCGAGCAGGACCATGCCGAGGAACAGGCAGCCCTTGATGATCCAGCGGTTGCCGAGTCCGTTCGGCGCGTCGGAGCTCTCGTTCTGCAGGTAGGACACCACGACGAAGGACCACGAGTAGTAGGTCGCGAGCGCGCTGTAGGGGATGGCAAAGACGCCGATGCCGAAGATTTCCAGCCAGGCCTGACGGCGCCAGGGCAGATGGCCGGTGAACACGTCGATGCGCACATGAACGTTCCGCACATAGGCGTAACCGAGCCAGAACAGGAACAGCATGCCGTGCAGATGCCATTCAAGTTCCTGCAGCGGGGTCGAGCCAAATCCGGGCAGCTGGAAACCCATTTTCCGGGTGATCACGTCCCAGCAGATCACGGCAACCAGCGCGACGAACAGCCAGCCGAAAACACTGGCGATCCACCGCAGGATCCGGTCGATGCCTTGAGAAATCGCAAGCATGATTTCCATTGAAAAGCCCTCTGTCCCCCCGAGAGTGCGCCAGCGAGCCCGCCGGGCGCCGCAACTGTGTTGTCGCTGCGACCCGAAACGCCTCAGGCCCGACGAAACGCGCAGACGCGCGGTCGCCGGCCAGCGACCGCGCGCCGTGAGTTGCAACTATTTAAGATAGCCGCGCTCGCGCCAGATCTTGTATTCATCGCGAAACTTGCTGAGCGAGTCCCATGCCTTCTTGAATTCCGGGCTCTTGGTGGCCTGTTCGGCGGCGACCACCTTCCACTCCTTCTCGAATGCCGCCAGGAATTCCGGGGACCAGGTCATCAGCTTGACGCCCTTGCTCTCGATCTCCTTCAGCGCCTTCGGCTGCACCGACTCGCCGACGCTGATGCCCTTCAGCACGGTCTGGTCACAGGCCGCCTCGACCTGCGACTTCTGGGTCGCAGAAAGCGAATCCCACTTCGCCTTGTTGATGATGAGGTCGCCAAATGTCGCCTGCTGGTGCCAGCCGGGGAAGTAATAGAACTTCGCGACCTGGTGGAAGCCGAGGCTCAGATCCATCACCGGCATCGAGAATTCGGTGGCGTCGATGGTGCCGAGCTGCAGCGCCTGGAAAATCTCGCCGGCCTGCAGCAGCTGCGTCGACACGCCGAGATTCTGCATCACGTTGGCGCCGAGCCCGAAGAAGCGCATCTTGAGGCCCTTCAGGTCGGCCAGCGTGGCTATCTCCTTGCGGAACCAGCCCGACGCCTCGGGCGGGATCAGGTGGCAGACCACGGCGTGGATATTGTACTTGGCGTAGAGCTCCTGCAGCATTTTCTCGCCGCCGCCCTCCTTCATCCAGGCAAGGTATTCACCCATGCCCGGGCCGAACGGCACGGTCGCGTAGACCGCGAAGGCGATATCCTTGCCGGTCCAGAAGCCGGGCGTCGCCCACGCCGCGTCGAGTGCTCCCGACGAAACCGCGTCGAACGCCTGCCCCGGCGGCACCAGTGCGCCGGGCTCGAAGAACTTCATCTCGATCGAGCCACCCGAGATCTTGTTGATCTGGTCGACCGTATACTTTGCGTTCGGTCCGAGCAGCGCCAGCGTCGACGCGAAGTTCGACTGCATCTGGATACGCACTTTTTTGTCCTGCGCCGATGCCGTTGCGACACCCAGCGCCATCACCGAAGCGATCGCCAAACCTGCAATTTTCGAGATTGTTCGCATCATTCCCTCCCCGGTTGAAACCACGGCGGAGGCTGGTCGCGCTGCGACCCAATACGACCCCCGCCTTGCGAGCCCGGCGGACGTTGATCGTCACTGCCGAGTCGCTCCGATTTGGGATGCCGACGCTCTTTTGTAGCGTTGTGTTTTCTTCGAAGTTTTTTGAGTCTTCTTCGTTGCGTTTTCTTGCGCTGCGGGCCTGACGTCCCTCGCTGGAACCGACATTCCCCCTGAAGAACTCCGGTTTGTCAAGCAAGAGGTGCTCCGTTGCTCGACGGGATGCATGCCGGAGCCGCATTCGCGACGTCGCAGCGCGGCGGGTGTAGCGGTCGATTGGAATCATGCGCCGGCTTGCGGCGCGAATCCGGTCGCCAATGCGCAAGACCCCGCGCGTCGCGAGCAAGCTCAGGAGCCGTAGAGGCGCAGAACGCCGTAGAACACGGTGCCGGCGAGGAGCGCGGCTGCGATCAGCGTCAGCGCGGCGGAGTGCGCGCGGGTCATGCGCCCGCTTCCCGCGCCAGGGCGGATTGCGGCGCCCACAGCTTCTGCAGCAGCAGCACGACGACGAGCAGGCCGATGCCGATCACATCGGTGACCACATTGGGATCGATCAGCAGCAGGGCGGCGGCAAGGAACAACACGCGCTCGAACCACGTGGCCCGGCGCAGGAAGTAGCCTTCGAGACTGGCCGCCAGCGCGATCACGCCGATTCCGCCGGTCAGCACCGCGCGAAGGATCTCGGGCCACGGTCCCTGGAACAGCAGCGCGGGGTTGTAGACGAAGAAAAACGGCACGATGAAGCCGGCGGCGGCGAACTTCATCGCCTGCACGCCGGAGGCCCACAGCCCGGCTCCGCCGATCGACGCAGCGGCATACACCGCGAGCGCCACCGGCGGCGTCACTGCCGACAGGCACGAAAAGTAGAACGCGAACATGTGCGCCGCCATCGGCTCGACCCCGAGCTTCATGATCGCGGGCACCAGCAGCGCCGCCTGCATGATGTAGGCCGGAGTGGTCGGCATGCCCATGCCGAGGATGACGCCGGCCACCATGGTGATGAGCAGCGCCGGCAGCAGCGAGCCGTAGGTGAAGTCGATCAGGAACGCCGTGAACCGCAGCGCCAGCCCGGTCTGCAGCACGATGCCGATCACGATGCCGGCGGAGGCGCAGGCCATCGCCACCGGCACGGTCTGCACCGCGCCGTCGCGCAGGCCTTCGAGGCACGCGCGCCAGCCCAGGCCGGTGGAGGGCCGCAGCCAGGAGATGCCGACCAGCGCGACTGTGGCGATGATCGCGCCGTAGGTCGGCGTGAAGCCGTACAGCAGCAGCGCCAGCAGCACGATGACCGGCAGGAACAGGTGGCCCTGGCGCACGATGATATAGCCGAGGACCGGCAGTTCCTCGCGCGGCAGCCCCTTGAGCCCGGAGCGCACGGCGTTGAAGTGGATCGCGGCGAACAGCGCGCCGTAATAGAAGAACGCCGGGATCGCCGCGGCGATCATCACCTGCGTGTAGCTGACGCCCTGGAATTCGGCCATCACGAAGGCCGCCGCCCCCATGATCGGCGGCATGATCTGTCCGCCGGTGGAAGCCACCGCCTCGATCGCGGCCGCGGCCTCGGGCTTGAAGCCGGTCTTCTTCATCATCGGAATGGTGAGCCAGCCGTCGACCATGACGTTGGCGACCGCGGAGCCGGAGATGGTGCCGAACAGGCTCGAGGAAACCACCGCGACCTTGCCGGGACCGCCCCGCGCGCCGCCCGCGATCGCGTTGGCGAAGTTCATGAAGAACTGGCCCGCCCCGGACCGCTCGAGAAAGGTGCCGAAGATGATGAAGAGGATGACGTAGGTGGCGGCCACCGTCATCGGCACGCCGAAAATGCCCTCGGTGGTGAAATAGACCTGGTCGACTGTGATCTCGAGGCTGAGGCCCCTGTGGTAGGTCCAGCCGTACAGCCAGGGGCCGGCGAACCCGTAGGCGAGGAAGACGATCGCCACGATGGGCAGCGCCGCGCCGATCGTGCGCCGCGTCGCCTCCAGCACCAGCAGGATGGCGGTAATCCCCACCGCCAGGTCCATCCGGCTCAGCGGATCGGCGGTGGGGAAGCGGTTCACGACGTAGTGGTAGTTCACGAACAGGTAGCCGATACAGGCAAGCGAGAGCCCCGCCAGAGCGAGATCGCCCCACGGCACGCGACCCGGCGTCGCGCCCCTGCGGCTTGGCCACAGCAGGAACGACAGCACCAGGCTGAACGCCAGCGTGATGTAGAGCAGGGCCTGCTGGTCGGGAGCGTATACCGTCAGTCGCGCGTAGACGTGGTACACGGACATGACGACCGCAACCGCGCCGACGACCAGCCCCGCATAGCCCGCAAGCTTGCGCACCGGTCGATCCCTATTTCTTCAGCAATCCCGCCTCGCGGTAGTATTTCTCGGCGCCGGGGTGGAGGGGCATGTCGAAGTTCTGCGCCATGTCGGCGCCCGTCACGCCCTTCATGATGCTGGTAACGCTGCCGAACTCCTCGCGCCCTTCGACGATGGCCTTGGTGATCTTGTAGATCACGTCGGGCGACGTCTTGGAGGAGGCGATCAGCACGGTGGGCGACTGGAAGGTCTGCACTGCCTCGGTGACGCCCTGTTCCTTGTAGAGACCGGCCTTGAGCGTGTACGGCACGAAGCCCGGGTTGAGCTTGCGCAGCGCGGCGATCTCCTCGTCGGTGACGCCGAGCACCCGCACCGGCATTGCCGAGCCGAGGTCCATGATGAAGGACGCGGGCACCACCGTGAACCATCCGACAGCCATCGCCTGCCGGTTCTTCACCGCCTCCGCATTGGACGTTATCGGCCCATAGCTCTTGGCGCCGAGATCGTTCAGCGTCATGCCGTTGACCTTGAGCAGGTATTCCCAGCCCGCCGCCAGGCTGGTGTTGCCGCGTGACGGCAGTGCCACCGGCTGCCCCTTCAGATCCTTGACGCTCTTGATGTCGCTGCTCGCGGGAACCGCCAGCTGCCAGACGTTGGGGTAGAAGTTGGCGACGAACAGGCCCTTGTCGGTCTGTTTGCCGACGAACTGGCCTTCGCCCTTTTGCGCATCGGACATCACGGTCGTCATCGACCAGCCGATATCGGCCTTGTCGTTGCGGATCTTCTCCATGTTGACCAGGGCCGCGCCCGGCTCGACCTGCACGTTCAACTCGGGATATCGCTTGTTGACGACCTGCGACGCAGCCGCCGCCATCGGCGTCCAGCTGCCGCCGGTCGGGCCGGCGCTGAAGATGACGTCAGTCTTCTGCTGGGCGTGGGCGGCGCCGGCCGCGGCGATGGCCAGGCTTGCGGCTGCGACAAGGCGCAGGACTCGAGAACCACGGATGTGGTCGGACATCGCAATATCCTCTCGTTGGCGTTAAGGCTCCCTATGGCGATCGTCGCAGCTTGTTTGGGCTCTCGTCCGCAATTCCCGGCGCGACTTCGTCGTCATCCGCGGCATGCGATTATCCGGCACCTATTCTGCAGCGGGCACGCTACATGCACGCCGCGGCGACTGTCAACGAACCGTGCCGGGCCGAGGTTCGCTTCCCCGCATCAAGGTCTGCCGCGGGTATCGCGCTGGTTCCGGCGCCGGAATCGCCGAGAACGGGTGGCGCGTTAAGATTCCGTTTAGCGCAAGGCACGATCATTCCCCCTTGACCGCAAGAGGGTCCGATCATGCAAGATCAACAGCCGAGGGCGCCTGAACCGATTGAGCCGATCGAAGATGCGGTCATGAGCGGTGTTGCCGGGCACCCGACGCAGCCTGACGGAATCTATCCCTGGGATTCCTCCAGCCGCAGCCCGGTCGATGTGTTGCTGTCAGCCAACGGCGATGGAAGGCGGGGCCCCATGGTCTGGCTGGTCGCCGGCGCGGCGGCCGCCGTGTTCGGGCTGGGATGGGTGGGTGGCGCAAACTGGCATCGTCTTTCGGATCTGGTTGTTGTCGCCGACCCGCCGACCCAGAAGGTGACCTATTCGCGGCGCGTTCCCGAGGCCGAAACCAGGTCGGCCCGAACCGATGGTCCCGTTCGCAAGCCGGCGCCGGCAACGGCGCCGCAGGGAACGCCGTTAGCCGCCGCTGTCTCGCGCGCGGTCCCGGCCGTGCCGGCAAACATCAATCTTGCCACGGCGTCGATCCCGCCGCGCGAGACCATGGCGCCGGCCGCCGAGACGAGGCCGATGACGATCGAAGGCTGGACCGTGCGCGAGGTGCGCGGCGCAACGGCCATTCTCGAGGGCCCCGACGGCGTCTGGACGGTCGCCCGCGGCGACACCGTCCCGGCGGTCGGACGCATCGACTCGATCGTGCGCTGGGGCAGCCGTTGGATCGTCGCGACCGATAGCGGATTGATCGCCACGCCTTGATCAAGGCGCGCATCCGAAACACCACAACCTCACGCTGAGGAGCGGGCGTCCCAAAGCACGGGCGACCTCGCCTGACCGATCGCTCAGGACCGCCACTGGCGGATGATGCCGTTTCGATTGCCTCCGGCCATGGCTGTCATTCCCTCGTCATGGCGGCTTGATAGTCGGACGCAGTGAACGGCGGCCTGGTTTGTTCGGAAAAGCTGAACATGCGGCTTCTGCTCTCCGAGGTTCGACATGTTATCACTCCTGAACGTGGCCGTGACATATCCCAACGGCGTGGTGGCGCTGCGACCTACGACGGCGGTTTTCCAGCGCGGGAAATTCATCGTCCTTCTCGGTACCTCGGGCGCAGGCAAATCGACCTTGCTGCGCAGCCTGAACGGACTGGTCCGACCGACGTCCGGCGAGGTTTACGTTGAAGGACGCGGATCGATTTTCTCCAGCCGGGCCCGGTTGCGGGAGCACCGGCGTCGTACCGGCATGGTGTTCCAGCAGCATCATTTGATCGGCCGTCTCTCGGCGCTCGACAATGTTCTGACCGGACGGCTGGCCGCGCATGGCGCGCTGCGCTCGATGTTTCCCTTGCCGCGCGCCGACCGCCTGCTGGCGCTGGAGGCGCTCGACCGGGTCGGCCTCGCCGACCGGGCGCTGGACCGCGCCGATCAGCTTTCGGGAGGGCAGCAGCAGCGCGTCGGAATCGCGCGCGCCATGGCCCAGAAGCCGGAGATCGTGCTCGCCGATGAGCCGGTCGCGAGTCTCGATCCTGCCACCTCCGTCAGGGTGCTGGAGGATCTGCATCGGATTTGCCGCGAGGACGGCATCACCGCGATCGTCAGCCTGCATCAGGTCGATCTGGCCCGCCGGTTTGCCGATCACATTATCGGCCTCGCACAGGGGCGCATCGTTTTCGACGGCGCGCCCGACCAACTCGGGTCGCTCACGCTCGATGATATTTACGCCACGGAACGCCAGGGCATGGCGCAAGCCGCCTGACCGGCCCCAATCAGGATGGAGAGAATACATGATTCAACGCCGCGATTTCCTTTTGGCATCGGTCGCGACCGGCCTCTGCGCGCTCGCCGGCCCGGCATTCGCCGACAAGGGTAACCCCGACAGACTGCGCATCGCGCTGCTGCCGGACGAGAATGCTTCGACCATCATTCAAAACGCGCAGCCTCTCAAGGCCTATCTCGAGGGCGTGCTCAAGAAGCCGGTCGAGATCATCGTCACGACGGACTACTCGTCGATGATCGAGGCGATGCGGTTCGGGCGGATCGAGGTCGGGTATTTCGGCCCGTTCTCCTATGTGCTCGCCAAGTCGAAGGCGCCGGAAATCGAGCCTTTCGGCGTCGGCGTCGAAAAGGGCAAGCCCAATTACCAGTCGATCCTGATCGCCACCGCCGACGGTCTGGTGAAGGACGTGATGGACATCAAGGGCAAGCCGTTCGCGTTCGGCGACCGGGCTTCCACCTCGAGCCATCTGGCGCCGCGCGCGCTGCTCGCCAAGCGGGGGCTGATCGGAGACGCGGACTACAAGGTCGTCCATCTCGGCCAGCACGATGCGGTCGCGCGCGCCGTCGCTGCCGGGCAGGTGCCTGCGGGAGCGTTGTCCGAATCCATCTATCGGGTGCTGGTTGAGACCGGGAAAATCGATCCCGCCAAACTGAGGCAACTCGCGCTGTCCGAACCCATTCCGAACTATCCGCTGACAATGCAGGGTTTTCTGAAGCCCGAACTCAAGGACGCCATCAAGAAGGCATTCCTCGACCTCAAGGATCCAGCCATCCTGAAACTGTTCCGCGTCGAAGCCATCGCGGCGGCAACCGACAAGGATTACGACGTGCTGCGCGACATGGCCAAGGTGCTGCAACTCGACATCGCCAAATTTTAATGAAATCCGCGTCGCCGACATTCGACGCCATTCTCGCCGACCAGCGACGCTCCGCCTTGCGCGGGGCGGGGCTGGTCGGCCTGATCGTCGCTGCGTGCGTCGCCGCTCTCGCGGCAACCGGGTTCTTCGATCCGCAACGCTTTATTGAGAGCGGGCCGGCGATAAGTACGCTTGCCTCCGAAATGGTGCCGCCCGATTTCAGCCGCTGGCGCACATGGTTGCGGCCGCTGCTGGATACGCTGGCGATGTCGATCGCGGGGACTGCGCTCGCCGTGGTGTTCTCCCTGCCGCTGGCCCTGCTCGCCGCTCCCAATACCAGCCCCCATCCCGTCGTCTATCTGGCGGTGCGGACCTTGCTCGCCTTTCTGCGTTCGGTGCCGGAGATCATTCTCGGCGTGCTGTTTGTCGCCGCCGTCGGTTTCGGCGCGCTTCCCGGGGTTCTGGCTCTGGCGCTGCATTCGATCGGCATGGTGGGCAAGTTCTATGCGGAGGCCATCGAGCATGTCGATCCCAAGCCGCTGGAGGCGGCGCGCGCGGCGGGGGCGACGCCGATGCAGGTCATCATGCACGCGGTATTGCCGCAGGTTCTGCCGCAATTGACCGACGTTACGATCTACCGGTGGGAGTATCATTTCCGCGCCTCCGCCGTGCTCGGCATCGTCGGCGCCGGGGGAATCGGTTTCGAATTGATCGCGGCGCTGCGGCTTTTGAACTACGACCAGGTATCGGCCATCCTGCTGTCGATCCTCGCCTGCGTGGTGATGGTCGACAGTGTCGGCGCCTACCTGCGAAAATCACTGAAGTGAGTGCGCCCGCGATGACGGATGTGCCCCTCATCGTCCTGACAAGCCGGGTTTTCCCGGAGACGCGCGCCGCGCTGGAGCGGTCTGCCCGCGTCATTGCCAACGAGAATTCCGAACCATGGAGCCATGACGAGGTCATCGAACGGTGCAGCGAGGCGGCCGGACTCATGGCATTCATGACCGACCGCGTCGACCGGGCCTTTCTGGCGCGATGCCCCAAACTGAAAGTCATCGGTGCCGCGCTGAAAGGCCATGACAATATCGATGTGGATGCCGCGCGCGAACGCGGCATCCAGGTCACGATCGTGCCGGACCTTCTCACCGAACCGACCGCGGAACTGGCGATCGGGTTGATGATCGCGCTCGCGCGGCACATCCCGCTCGGCGATGCCGGGATTCGTCAAGCCGGATTCGCCGGCTGGCGGCCGCGGCTCTACGGCACGGGCATCGGCAGCTCGACGGTCGGGATCGTCGGGTTCGGCCGGGTCGGCCAGGCCATCGCGCGTCGCCTCATCGGATTCGGCTGCCGCATCGTCGCGTTCGACGCCGAGCCGTTCGACGCCGGCGCCGGTATCGAGAGGGTGGCATTCGAGGACGTGTTGAAACTGGCCGATTTCGTGGTGCTGGGCCTGCCGCTGACCGAAGCCACCACCGGGTTGATCGATGCGGAGACCATCGCCCGGATGCGGCGAGGAGCCTTGCTCGTCAACCCCGCGCGCGGGTCGCTGGTCGATGAAGCGGCGGTGGCCGATGCGCTCGAGGGCGGTCATCTCGGAGGATATGCCGCCGATGTCTTCGAATGCGAGGATTGGGCGCAGCCCGATCGGGCCGCCTCGATCGATGCACGATTGACTGCGCCGGGCGCGCGAACGGTGCTGACGCCGCATATCGGATCGGCCGTGACCTCCGCGCGGCGCCAGATCGAGTTGTCGGCGGCGACGAGCATCCTGGACGCGCTGGCGGGCAGGGTGCCGGCCGGACTCATCGACCCGTCGACGCGGAAAAACAGATACTCCGGTGTTGCCTGATTAGAATGCTGAATCTGACGCATGCGCGAACCTTTCTGACCGTGATCGCCGCCCGGGGCGTTCGCGCCGCCGCGCGTCAGCTCGATCTGGCTCCCTCGACCATCGTCGATCATCTGCGTCAGCTCGAAGAGGTTCTGGCAGCGCCTTTGGTGCTGCGCCAGCGCGGCGGCGCGATGCTGACGGATCAGGGGGCGCGCTTCCTTCCGCTGGCGCGTTCGCTGGTCGAAACCGCGGGGCGCGTGCGCAGCCTCGTCCACCTTCCGGCGCTGCGCCTGGCTGCATCGAGCAACGTCGGCACCTATCTGCTGCAGCCTCATTTGGTCGCCTTTCAGCGCAGCGCCGGCATTCCGGTCGAACAATGGATCGGATCGAACCCGGATGTCATCGCCCGGCTGGAACGCGGCGAAGCCGATCTGGCCGCGATGGAATGGTGGGATGGCAGGCCGGGCTTTGTCGCGCGGACCTGGAAACGGGAGCCGCTCGTGGTCATCGTCGGACCGGACCATCGCTGGGCCAGGCTCGATTCCCTGTCGGTGGCGGAGCTGTCAAGCGAGCCGTTGCTCGGCGGTGAATCCGGCACCGGCACCGGGTATCTGTTGCGCCGCCGGCTTGGACCATCAGCGGAATCCCTCGTGGTCATCGACGGCTTCGGCAGTACGGAGGCCGTCAAGCGCGCGGTTCGCGCCGGTGACGGCGCGTCGATCGTGATGGAAACGTCGGTCGCCGACGAGGTCGCCGCCGGGCGGCTCGTCGCGCTCCGTGTCGACGGGGTTGAACTCGCCAAGGAGATCAAGCTGATCGTCCCCGAAACCTTGCCCGCGACCGCGCCGGCGATGGCGTTGTTCGAGGCATCGCGGGGCTGGGGCGGGGCGGGTTTAAGGTGAGCGCCTGGCGGGGTCGCGGCAGGCTTCGGTGCCGGAACGTACCCTGTCATAGCTGGCGAAAGTACCGAGCCACCGGCCAGCGTTCGAATCCAGCCCTTTCATAGGTTGCCCGAGACGGCGCATGTCCCGGATCGTCGCCGGTTTCGACCATCACGATCTTCATGCCGGTCTGGCGCATCTGCGCCATGGCATGATCCATCAGCGCCCTTGCGATACCGCGTCGTTGATGGTTCGGGTCCACGGCCAGAATGTAGATCTCGCCCATCTTGTCTTCCGGGTGCACGCGAATCCCAACCCAGCCCAACACAGAGTCGGCCTGGATCGCGACCCAGACCTGCCCGGCTTCCGCTTTCAGGAACTGTTCGATATCCGAGGTTTGCCTGACGCGCCATCCTTGAGGGTAGAACGCGTCATAGACGTAGGCTTGCACCGCCGGCTTGAATTTCTCGAATACCGGCGCCCATGCTCTTAGGGACAGTTCCAGTACTTGCGATCTATGCGAATCGTGGAATGCGGCAATCTGAAAATTCATCAATAGCTCTGCGAATAAAGAAATCAGCTCCACCGAAGATCCGGGCCTAACTGGCCGCTAACCACTTTACCACAGCCTCCGATGCCGTTGAACCGTGTGTTGACATCTGCCGCCGACAAGGCGTTCGGCGTTATTTACAATCAAGTTCCCGCTCGACCCGCCCTTAGCGAACGCTTGATGCGTGAGCTGAAGCCTACATGCCGGGCGAGAATAATAACGCGAATTCTGTGAGTTCTATGTATATGCCCCCAATCACTTCACCCATCCGCATTCTTGTTGTCGAAGACGAAACGTTCATTCGCATGGATGTGGTCGAGATGCTCCGCGCGGCCGGATTCGACATTGTGGAGGCAACCAACGCGGACGAAGCCACTCAGATGCTCGAACGCGATTCACATATTCGGCTTGTCTTTACCGACATCGATATGCCGGGTTCGATGAATGGCTTGAAGTTGGCGGCGGCTGTCAGGGACCGGTGGCCGCCGGTCAGGATCATCGCAACTTCCGGACGTTTCAAAGTACAGGCCGGTGATCTTCCGGCAGACGCCCGGTTTATCCCCAAGCCCTACCAACCCGCGCAAGTCATCAGCGCCGTTCGCGAGTTGGCCTGCGCGGCGTGACGGGAGCGGGGAGCCAAGAGAAGAGCTTCGTCGGCGCCGGCGAGCAGCGGTTCGCATAGCCAGAGTGCTTCATGCGCCTGTCGGATTGAAGACGGCGGCATGCGAGCGGGCGCGCGCGATGCGTACGCCCCGCTGCTTCTTGTCGCGCAGGACGACATACATCATGGCCGTCATCAGGGCGTCGTTGAAGGCGTCGTGCTGGGCCAGCAACGGGATGCCGAGATCCCTGAGCATGGCCGCGAACGAGAGATCGACCACCGTATTTGCCGGCGCGTCGCCATACTTGCGCTCGTAATAGAGCTTGGAAACCTCGATGCGCCGGTTGGGCAGCTCGATCTCGATGAATGGCAGGACGTACTTGTTGATCATCGCGATATCGAAGTCGACAAAATATCCGACCAGCGGACGCCCGCCGATGAAATGCAGAAGGCCCGGCAGCACCTTCGTGATCAACGGGCTCTGTGCAACGTCGGCCTCACGCAGGCGATGCACCTTGATCCCCTCGGCGCCCATGTCGGCACCGGGGCGAACGGCTGCCTCGAAACGCTCGCTGGTCAGGATGCGGTTGCCGCGGATCCTGATCGCGGCAATGGTGATGATGTCGTCGGTACGCACGTTGAGACCCGTCGTTTCGCAATCGATCGCGACAACCTCGTCCGCGGGTCCCGGCTCGAACATGAACCGGTACGACTGGTCGCCGAGCGAGGCTTGATGGAACAGGCGTTTGATCGCGCGGGGGAACACGTCAGAACATGCCGAGATTGAAGTGGTGGCGAATGATCCCGCGAAACTGCTTGACGACCTGAAAGGCGTCGCGCAGCAGATCGCGTTCCATGCTCGAAAGCAGCGATGGCCGCACCAGCGTTCCCGAACTGCCGCCCGACGCAGCCAGTTGTCCGTCGAGCCGGAGCGTCAGCAGGAAACGAAGGGTCTGGCTCAGCTCCCGGGCAAGATCGGGTTGCAGCACGCCGATATCGCGCAGCCGCGCGATGCGCCTGTCGGTCGCGGTTTCCAGCAGGCCATGCTCGATCGCGAGACTGCGGATGCCGTGGACGATCGGAAAGATGCCGCCCTTCTTGAGGTCCAGCGCATCGCCCTTGCCCTCGGAAGTGACCAGGTTGTTGAACAGCCCGATCGGCGTCGCGAAAGCGTCCACGGCGCGTGCGAAATGAGCCAGGTAGGCCTGCTCGCCGCGGATCAGCTCAATCAGCGTTGCCTTCGCCGTCGCCAGCAGCTGCGCATCGCCGGCGACGGCGCGCGCATCGTAGAAGATGGCCACGTTCATGTGCGCGTTGTCGTCGGGCAATGCCACCCAGCGGCGAAAATCCTCGAGATAGCCGGAGAGCGGCTTTGACCAGACCGGATTGCTTACCATCACGTTGCCGGGGCACGATGGAAAGCCGAATTCCGCCAGCGCACCGGAAAAATCGCTTCGGAACGCATCCAGCGCCGCCTGGTCGACGGGGCCGGCCAGGATCAGCCCGTTGTCCTGGTCGGTGCGCACGGTCTGTTCGCCGCGGCCTTCGCTGCCCATGACGATGAGGCAGCCGCTGGTCCGTATCTCGGCGGGTGCCACCATCTCGAAAAGCCGCGAGAACAGGCGCCCGTTGAGGTCGGAGATCACTTCGCCGATCACCTCGACCCTGACGCCCTGGCGGCGCAGGGTGCGCACCTGCGCCGCGGTTTCGCGCGCGGCAATCACGAGGTCGTCCTTGCCCGAGGCGCGATCAATGCGGCCGGCGACGACCTGGGCGCTGCCGGCGAGGAAACCCAAAAGGTCGATGTCCTCCAAGATGCCGACATAGCGCTCACCGTCATGCACCGCCACGCGTCGCTTGTTTCGCTTGGTCATCAGCACCAGAGCCGACGACACGAAATCATCCGGTCGCAGCGTCACGACATCGAAATGCGTGAACGCGCGCACCGGCGTCTCGATCGGCTGCCGCCGCAGCACGACGGCCTTGGACAGGTTCATGCCCGTGATGATGCCGATGCGCTCGCCGTCGCGAACGAACAGCGCGTTGCTGTCGATCTCGCGCATCAGGTGGCCGGCGGCCTCGATGCTGTCGCCGGCGTCGATGAAGGCGGCGGGATGCAGGAACAGCTCGGCGACCCGCGCGCGCATCAGCGAACCGTAGCGCCGCTCCTCCTCGTCGCGGGTGAGTTCGTCCAGCTTGCGGGATATCTCGCGGTAGAAGAACGCGGCAAACCGGGGATTGCTCTGGATCAGGCCGAGCGTCACGTTCTTGGGAGCGACGTAGCACAGCGTTTCCTCGCGGGCCACGAAGGCGTGACCGCTCCTGCCATGGACCAGGGCGCGGCTGTCGAAACTGTCCTTGGGACCGAGCAGCGCCAGCAGGTCGTCGCCGTCGCGCTCCTCGATCGTGCCCTTGATGATCACGAACAGGGCGTTGGCGGCCGCATTCTGGGCGATGACGGTTTCATCCGGGCGGAAGTAGGCGATATCCAGCGCCGCCCGCAGGGTTTCGACCTCTTGCGATGTCAGGCGGTCGAAGGGCGGGTTGGCGGCATCGAAGGCGTTCGGCATCTGGATTTCCTGACCGGAGGCTGGCGCGCCGGGAATTAGACAGCGCCGGCCTGATGTTTCAACCGGGCAGATACGTCGCCTGCTTCAATCAGGTTGGCCTCCGCGTCGCCGACGTTCGCCTTGGCGGCGCCGGATATGGCCGCTTCTCCGCAGCCCGGTTTCAGTGCGTGGCGGCGCCGGACGCGCCGATGCCGGTCTGGCAGCGCACATATTGCGCGTCGAAGCCGTCGCGGTCGGCCCTCGCCCGCGCGCTGCGGTCCAGAACCGAGAACAGCCAGATGCCGGCGAAGGCGATCGAGATCGAGAACAGCGCCGGGTTGTCGAGCGGAACCGGCGCCGACCCCTTGGGGTTGCCGAGCGTCGCTTCCCATACCGCGGGCGACAGGATGACGCCGACGACGGCACTGAGCAGGCCGAGGAAGCCGCCGACCAGCGCGCCCCGCGTGGTCAGCCCCTTCCAGAAGATCGACGTGACCAGCACGGGGAAATTGCACGAGGCCGCAATGGCAAAGGCCAGTCCGACCATGAAGGCGACGTTCTGGTTCTCGAAGATGATGCCCAGGATGATCGCCAGCACGCCGAGGAACAGCGTCGCTATCTTCGAGACACGGATTTCGTCCTGCTCGTTGGCCTTGCCGCCCTTGATCACCATGGCGTAGATGTCATGGCTGATCGACGATGCGCCGGCCAGCGCCAGGCCGGATACCACCGCGAGGATAGTGGCGAACGCCACCGCCGAGATGAAGCCGAGGAAGATGTTGCCGCCGACCGCATTCGCCAGATGGATCGCCGCCATGTTGGATCCGCCCTGGATCGCCGCGATCCCGCTCTTGGTCCTCTCCAGGATGCCGGCGTCGAGGAACTCCGCATCGGTTGAAACCAGTACGATGGCGCCGAAGCCGATGATGAAGGTCAGGATATAGAAGTAGCCGATGAAGCCGGTCGCATAGAGCACCGACTTGCGCGCGGCCTGGGCGTCCTTCACCGTGAAGAAGCGCATCAGGATGTGCGGCAGCCCGGCGGTGCCGAACATCAACGCCAGTCCGAGCGAGATCGCCGACAGCGGATTGGAGATCAGGCTGCCGGGCTCCATGATTGCTGCGTGCTTGGGATGCACTTCTGTCGCCTTGGCAAACAGCGCTTCCGGGCTGAAGCCGAACTGGTACAGCACCGCGCCGGCCATGAAGGTCGCGCCCATAAGCAGCAGCACGGCCTTGATGATCTGCACCCAGGTCGTCGCCTTCATGCCGCCGAAGGTCACGTAGATCATCATCAGGCCGCCGACCAGGACCACCGCCATCCAGTAGTCGAGGCCGAACAGCAGCTGAATCAGCTTTCCGGCGCCGACCATCTGCGCGACCAGGTAGAAGGCGACGGTAACCAGTGAACCGCAGGCGGCGAGAATGCGGATCTCGGTCTGCCCGAGCCGGAACGAGGTGACGTCGGCAAAGGTGAACTTGCCGAGATTGCGCAGCTGCTCGGCGATCAGGAACGTGACGATGGGCCAGCCGACCAGCCACCCCACCGAGTAGATCAGGCCGTCATAGCCGGAAGCATAGACCAGGCCCGAGATGCCGAGGAACGACGCCGCCGACATGTAGTCGCCGGCGATCGCGAGGCCGTTCTGGAAACCGGTGATGCCGCCGCCGGCGGAATAGAAGTCCGCGGCCGATGCGGTCTGTTTGGCCGCCCAGTAGGTGATGCCGAGGGTCAGGGCGACGAAGGCGGCGAACATGCCGATCGCGACCGAGTTGACCGACTGCTTGGCGCCGCCGTCGATGGCGCCCGCCGCCAGCGCCAGCGAGGTCAGGCCGGTGAAGATGGCCGCCGCGAGCAGGCAGGAGAGCTTTGTCATGGCTACGACCTCTCGACGATGCGGCGGATCAGGGCGTCATATTTGGAATTGGCCTTGCTGACATAGATGCCGGTGAGCACGAATGCCGAGACGATGACGAACAGACCTACCGGAATGCCGATGGTCGTCACGCCCGTTCCGATCCGCATGCCGAGGAATTTCGGCGCGTAGGCGACCAGCAGGATGAAGCCGAAGTAGATCACGAGCATGATCGCCGACAGCGACCACCCGAGCAACGAGCGTTGCCGCAGCAATTCCCTGTAGTCCGGATCCCGCTGGATCGCCTCGTGGCTTCTCGCATCCATGCTGTTTATCCCGAGGAATTCGCAGACAGACCCATCGACGACGTGCGAGCGCATGCCGACTGGCGCGCCACACGCCAAAGGTCCGTTGCGCGGCCGTCACCTGGCCACACCACCGCAAGTAAGCGAAAAATGCAGCTTGTTACCGCCGCGTTGAAATAACGTAGGACCAAACATCGGACGTGGCTGTTGATGTAGATCAATCAGCGCGTGAATGTCGCCATCGCGCAAAGACCGTGAACGCTGGGCACAAAAGCAAAAACCCAGCCGGTTGACCGACTGGGTTGCGCAGAAAAGATGACAGACGGCGAAACCCGGGGGTTCGGTGATCCGTCAAGGAACTGCCCCATAACCAAGACCCCTATCGGAGGCGGCGCTACTTTTGCTCAGCGGCGTTTCTGACAAGCCCTCGAAGCCGGGCATTGTCCTCGAGCCGCGATAGAGCGTCGTCGGTATGTTCGTCATCCCAAAGCGATGATTCATCTTCTCCAAGCCACGCACCTCCTTCGAGCAGCGACAGGACGTGGTCGGCAGGTTGGTCAACGCGAGCTGGCGAATCGTCGAGCTTGTCTTGCGGCGGAAATACGGCTCCCATGCTAATCCCCAATTCAGGTAAGCGCCCCCAGCCGTCTCACCAGAGTGGATGGAGTCGGAGGCAAATTTGGGACTAAATTTGGAAAAGCATTGAGACCAACCCGGCGCCAAAACGGCATCATTGCGGCGCGTCTCAAACGCTGCCGCTCCTCATCCTGCCATCCGCCTGCGATCTCGAATGTCGTCCGCGGCTTTTTCCCAAAGCGGAAGATCGCGGGCGCAGGGCGTCGGCTCCAGCCCAATCACATTCAGGAAGGCCGATATCCGATCAGTCTTGGACCGCGTCGAGCTGCGCAATCGGGCCATCGGAATCATCGGCGACAAAGCGAGCTGGAAACAGGTCATCGCAGCAGACCAAGAAGCGAGTCCGGACGTGCGCAGTTTGATACGCTATTGGTGCCTGGCCGGAATCGAACCAGCACTCCTTGCGGAACTCGATTTTGAGTCCCTTAGGGGTTAACGCAACTATCTGACTCTACAACATAAAAATCGTATCCGTCGCTCGGATTGATCGACGCTCGGTGCTGTTCGGGATAAAGGGGCGTTTATGGAGGAAATAAAGCGGGGCACTGGGACAACGCCTTCTGAGCAGTACCTTGCTGCCTTGGCCGATCGCACCTTCCTGAATTTGTGGTCCTATCCCAACCTCTTCATCGATCGCAAACAGGGTGGCAAGGGTGACGGAAAGGAATTGTGCGACCTGCTTGTCATGTGTGGCGACGACATCATAATTTTCAGCGACAAGAGCATAGAGTGGCCGGGCGGCTCCGATTTCGAAACCATATGGTCGAGGTGGTACCGCCGCGCGGTCGAAAAATCGGTCGCACAGATCGCTGGCGCGGAACGTTGGTTAGCGCAATTTCCTGATCGAATCTTTCTCGACCCAGCCTGCACGCGAAAGCTTCCCTTTGCTCTGCCGCCGATCGACCGACGCCGTGTGCATGGTGTGATCGTGGCGCTTGGTGCGCGCGAAGCCTGCGCGGCCCAGTATCCCGGCAGCACAGGCAGCTTCCTTGTCACTCCCGATCTTAAGGGGCCCCAGCACTTGGACCCTGCATCGCCAAGCTTTCTTCCGTTTGGCATTGGTGATGTCAGACCAGAAGGCTCTTTCATTCACGTCTTCGATGACCGCGCACTCGATCTCGTGATGTCGGAACTGGATACATTGATTGATTTTACGGAATACCTCACGCGACGTGAGCGAATCATCCGTTCGGGGCACCTCCTGCCGGTAACTGGCGAGGAAGAACTTCTTGGGTACTACATGACCTTAGAGAGGCCGGATGAAACCCATGATTTTGTAAAGCCTGATGGGGGTGAATGGCAGGAGGGCGAAAGACTTCTTATTCCTGAGGGCACCTTCGCGGGCCTCGCCAATCACCGAAGTTACAAGGCAAAGAAGCAAGCCGACGAGATTTCGTATGTGTGGGACAGGTTGATTGAACAGTTCTCAAACAACATTCTCGCTGGAACGTCTGTACACGTTTTTGGGGAAGACCTTGATGCGGCGGTGGCCGAACAAGCGCTTCGGACGCTCGCACTTGAACCGCGCGTACAAAGACGGTTGCTAGGCGAGGGTTTGATTTACGCGATGAGGAAGGCTGAGGAACTGGCGACCGATCGTTTTGTGCGCGTCGCTCTTCCCGGGCCACACTCGGCTGATCGAAGTGTGGGCTATGTCTATCTCATCCTCGCTTATCCGAAGATCAAGCTCGCGGGCGGCTATGATCAGTATCGAAAAGTTCGCACCAATATGCTTCACGCGTATTGTCTGTTCACTCTTTCGGAAAATAGGCAGCTAACTCGAATTGCCGGAATGGGATTCGGCGCGTCTCCAAAGGTCACGGGCCGCCAAGGCGGGTCCGAAGATATGTTAGCGCTCGAAGTTCATGAGTGGACGCCGGAGCTCGAAGCGCAGGTTAAAGAACTCCGAGAAAAGTTTGACGTAATGGACCCCAACCGCGTGGTCAAAAGCACTATGTCGACCGATGAATATCCGGCTCCCTCCCCACTTCCACCCAAGCGTAAAAAGAAAACTCTTACTGAGGCGGAGGTGGCCGAGCAAAAAGCCTCGAAATCGCTTCGGAAGCAGGATCGCGTGTGGAGAGAGAAACAAAAAAGAACTCCGCAATGATGTAGAATCAAACATAAATCTCATTCTTTCCGGTTGCGAGCCATCGCAACCGGACTAGGCCCGCGCCAATGAGCCGGGGATAGGCTGTCATAGGCCGCCGCCCTTGCGGCGCTCGCCTTGGCCTTGACAGCCGGGGGCCGCAGGCTCGTACACCTGTATATGAGGTATGTGAGGCGTCGATGGGTACCGTACAGGACGAAATGAACAAATGGCTTCACGACCTGCCGCGCCAACTCGCTGCCGAGTTGGTCGATGAAAAGCTGCGTGAGCAGAAGATCAAGCTATCGAAAAAGCGATTGGACGAGCTGATTGATCGGATCATGGCGGGCGAGGAAGACATTCAATTCAATGTGGGTGGCCGCCATAAGACCAAGAACCTCGAATTCACGGATGAGGACCTTGCAGGGCTGAATAAACGTGGGAATCAGCTACTTCAGAAATTGCCTGCGATTATCGAGAACGCTTCAGGCGGCTTTTCCCAGACAATCCTTACGAGCCTGAAAAAGAAGTGGCGCAGCGAACGGCGTATGCAACGGCGCGATATGGATGGTTTTCGCAAGCGTTTGGATCAGCGTTGGGGCACTGGCGTTGAAGGCTTACGATTGCTTATCACCATAGCGCGAGAGTTCGGCGACGATTTCAATAAAGATGGCCGCGCGGCGAGTGGCGGTTCTAACCCGCAAGCCTTCGACGTGCTCACGCGATTGCACGCGCGGGCGTGCCAAGTTGCCGAGGAAGTGATTTGCCTGCTGTCAAATGGCTTTGCGGACGGAGCTATGGCGCGCTGGCGAACCATGCACGAAATTGAGGGGGTCTGCTGTCTGCTCGGGGAGCATGGCGATGATCTCGCTGAACGGTACATCGCCCACCAGATCGTTGAGGCGCGCGGCGCAGCAAGACAATATCGCAAACACCAAGAGCGGCTTGAGCAGGAGCCGCTGTCGGATGCGGAATTCGATAAAATCGAGAACGACTATCAGGCCGCGTTGCAAACCTACGGAGAAAATTTTGGCGGCCAGTATGGGTGGGCAGCGAAGCATGTGGGGAAGAAGCGGCCCACCGTGGCCGACATTCAGGAGGCGGCAAACATTGATCACTTGAGCCCCTACTACAAAATGGCAAGCCACAACGTTCACGCCAATCCTAAAGGCGTGTTCTTCAAACTCGGACTAATCGGCGAATCGGAGGTGCTGCTTGCAGGTCCAAGCAATGCGGGGCTCGTCGATCCAGGCCATGCGATGGCGCTGTCCCTAATGAAAATTTGCAGCGTGCTCATGAAGCAAAGCCCGACAGTCGATAACGTGGTCGCTGTAAAGGTGATGGAACGGCTCGTCGATGAGATCGGCCACGCGCTCTCGGCGGCGCATAAGCAGCTCGTTGAGGACGATCGTTCATTCTCAGAAAAGAAGGCACCCGCAGGAGGGGCAGCATAGCACCGCGAAACGGCGGGAGAACTCATCACCCCGAAGGGGCTTCCTTTTAGATTATCGCATGCGGTTGCAACCGGGGTAGAGGATGCTGCGCACTGCCTCGCTTTGGAGAAGTTCTACATTGAACAAGCCTGCACTTGCCTCGGAAAGGGTAAATCGTTCGAGCGAAACGAAGCTGACATTGATAGGAATTTGGACAAGGTAGCTTCTATTAGATCTCTTAAGAGCCGAGCACGAAAAGCAGGCATCACCAATCCGGCAATACGAGCTTTTGTCCGCGATGCGTCAGAAATTCGCGATTGCATCCATGGTGGAACACTCGAACAGCTAGATTCAATAGAGAAGTCACTTAGCGCCCTCGTTCCTGCGGAATGGTGGCCTTTATCCGGAGGCGTCCGATTAACGGGTTTGCCGGTGACGCGGCGTCACGCTCCGATCGCTGCGAACGTTCCCCGGCGGGGCGATATGTCCAAAGTTGAAAATATATTGGTGCCCCTGGCCGGAATCGAACCAGCACTCCTTGCGGAACTCGATTTTGAGTCGAGCGCGTCTACCAATTCCGCCACAGGGGCATTCGCGACGCCGGCCGGAAGGCCTGAGGTCGCGAAGCGGGCGGAATATAGCGGCCGGTGAGGGCGGGTCAACCCGCTGGCCTGGAAGCAGCTTTCAATGACCTCGCTGCCCGGAACGGGACGCCGAAAGCTTTCCGGCGTGCCTCAAAACACCCCCCTGTGATCGCGCCTGCCTCGACAGGACAGTGGCTGCGCGATACGACGCTTTGATCCCAGGAGAACGACCGTGACGCTGAACGCCGCCGCCAGCCAGTCGCACGCGCCCACGCGGGACAACCCGGCGCTGACGGCCGCGCTCGCCATCGCCGTCCTCGCGGCGGCGACGCTGGCGGGGGCCTGGTTCTTCGAGTTGGTGCTGGACATCCGTCCCTGTCCGCTCTGCCTCGAGCAGCGCTACGCCTACTATCTGGCGATCCCGCTCGGCGCGCTGGTGGCGCTCGCCGCCGCCAGGGATGCGCCGCGCGCGGTGCTTTTGGCCGGGCTTGCCATTCTCGCGCTCGCAGCGCTCGGCAATGCCTGGCTCGGGGCCTATCACGCCGGGGTCGAATGGCAATTCTGGCAGGGGCCGACCGATTGCTCCGGCCCGGTGGTCGATCTCGGCAGCGCCGGCAATCTGCTGCAGCGCCTCGACACGGTGAAGGTGATTCGCTGCGACGAGGTGCAGTGGCGCTTTCTCGGCCTGTCGCTGGCCGGCTACAACGTGCTGATCTCGCTCGCGATGGCCGCGACCGCGGGCTGGGGAATTTTCAGGCTGCAGCGCCGCTGACGCGGCGGCGATCTGACCCGACGGGCAAATCACTTCTGATTATCAGAAATTGTGTCAAGCCCGAAAAGCAAAAACATTTCGCTTAACACGTCGGGCAAATCACCTTTAGTGATTCGCCCGTCTCACCCGAACGAGGGGCGTTGCGCACGTCACGAACGCGCGGTGGGATGCGATGGACGCGACAGCGTCGGGCGCGCAAGGGATCGCAGGGCGGATTGAACTCCGTGAGCGATTATCCGGCGCGCAGACGGACGGCGCTGCCAACTGTCTTCGACGAAACTGGCCGGATGGGTACGAGGTCCGGCGAGAGCTTTGGCGAGACGGGCGCGGACGGCGAAATCGTGTGGTCCTGACGCCCCAAGGCTGGCGTCAAGTCTGGCGGAGATGCATCCGGCCCAACCGGGCTTACGATGCATCGTCAATCCGCAAGGCGACGGTGGCAAAAGTGCAAGGCTCACCGGGGAGATCACCTATAAGCCGACAACCATCGTGCGGGGAAAGCCGGATGATCCGGTTGCCCTGTGGTCTACTCGTGCGTTGTCTGCGCACGACCGCGGGTGCGATCGGCACCCGGCTTTCCCTGCGCCCTCTTCTCTTAGGGAGGGTAAGACTATGCAAGCCTCGGGCGCTTTGCGCCGCGAGGGCGAACGTGTTTCCAGGATTCTCTCAACATCATTGCGAGCGCAGCGAAGCAATCCATCTCTCTTTCTCGTTGAGGCAATGGATTGCTTCGTCGCAAGGGCTCCCTTGCGCAAACGCTTCGCGTTTGTCGCTGGCAATGACAGCCCTAATCGTCGACGTCCTCCTGCGGGCGGCCGAACAAATGCACGATCCCCGGCGTCGTGATGCTGACGAACACGAAACGCGACAGATGGTGCGCGCCGACGAAGATCGGGTCGATATGCAGCGTCAGCGCCAGCGCCAGCATGGCGTCCATCGCGCCGGGCGCGAACGCCACGATGATGTCGGCGACCCGCACATTTGTCGTGAGCGCGATCACCGTGACGAAGATGGCGGAGATGATGATGGCGATGGCGAACGATCCGAGCGCGGCATGGACATGGCTGAGCAGCGTCCTGATCTGCATCCGCGCGAACCGCGTGCCGATCACGGCGCCGATGCCGACCAGCGCCACGTTGCGCAGCCAGTCCGGCAGGGCCCCCTCGATCACCCCGGTGCCGTGCAACAGGCTCGATGCGATCATCCCGCCGAACATCCAGCTCGCCGGAAATTTTGCCAATCGCAGGATCAGCGCCGCCGCGATCGAGGCTGCGATCAGGCCGGCGAGTTCGAGCGGCGCGGCGACCGCCGCAGCTACCGCCGGCGGCGATGACGAGGCGATGCCGGTCAGCGCCAGCAGCAGCGGCAAGGCGGCGGTAAGGATGATGACGCGCAGGGTTTGCACCACCGCGATCGCCGCGACGTCGGCGCCCTTCTCGGCGGCGAGCATGGTGATTTGCGACAGCGCGCCCGGGCTTCCGGCCAGCAGCGCCGAGGTCCGGTCCCAGCCATGGTAGCGCTGCAGGTAGAAGCTGCTGCCGAAAGTCGAGCAGAACGTCGCCAGCGCCAGCAGCGCGATGGTGAGGGGATAGGCGCCCATATTGTGCAGCATCTGCTGCGTGACCAGCGAGCCGAGCGAAATCCCGAGCAGCAGCAGCACCGCCTGGGTCAGGATCGGCGGCATGGCGAGCGGCCGCCCGGCAATCGCGGCGATGCCGACCGCGATCATGGCGCCCGAGATCAGTCCGCCCGGCAGGTCGAGGACAAGAAACAGCGCGCCGCCGGCGCTGCCGATCGCGAGCGTCTCGGCCGTGCTGAGGATCTTGCCACGGCCGGCCAACGCGGCCGCCATCGATGGGGGGATCAGGCTCACGCCGCCTTATGGCAAATCCGGGCTGCGGCGACAAATGCGCTGATGCGACCGCAGCAATGCGGCTTGCCAGACTGTGCAGTTCTTCTGCACGCACTGTGCGCACAAAATCCTGACCGAACCCTCTACCCACGCATTGTCGCACGGTTTGGTTGCGCTAGGATCAGGCCTCCGATCATCATGCCCAGGGGAGACAAGGATGAGCTTTCACGTACAATTATTCTGCGCGGTTGCGGTATCGGCTGTCGCAGCGTTCGCGGCGACATCGTCGGCGCAGGCCCTGACCGCGCAGGAATGCAGTGCGAAATATCAGGCCGCCAAGACCGCCGGCACGCTCGGCGGCCAGAGTTGGAACGATTTCCGCAAGGCCCAATGCGGCTCGGAAGCTGCTGCTGCGCCGGCCGCGACAACGGCTGCCGCTGCGGTAGCGCCGAAAGAGACGGCCGCGAAACCGAAGAAAGACGCCGCGGCTGCGGCGCCAACAGCACCCGCCGGACCGGCGGTGTTTCCGTCGGCCGTGGATCCAAAATACTCCAAGGAGACCGCCAGCAAGGCGCGGATGCAAACCTGCGCGGACCAATGGAAGGCCAACAAGGCCGCCAATACCACCGGCGGCTTGAGATGGATCCAGAAGGGCGGCGGCTACTGGAGCGAGTGCAACAAGAAGCTGAAGGCCTGAGCCCGGTCGCCGCAACGGTGCGGCCGGCCCGTTATGGCAGCCGGCCGCGCTCAGGACGGATCGTCGAGCAGCTTTTCGGCGGACCTTGCGATCAGCTGCGCGCGCTTGCGCGGCCCGCTGGCCAATCCGGTGCTGCATTCGATCTGAATCATCGCGGCGTTCCTGCTGCTGACGCGCACGTCATACACCACCTATTTCGCCGGCGCGCAGTTCGTGCATTTCCTGCTCGGGCCGGCCCGTTCCGCGGGGCTGTTATCGGCGCGGCGCCCTCAACATCGTGTTCGCCACGGTTATTATTGTGGTGGCGCTCTATATGCTGGCGCGCCACTTAGCCCTATCTTGAGTCTGGAGCACAATGCATCGCGACGCGGCCGGGAGACCTGACATGAACGAATCGATCCATCGAGCCCGGCCTGATCGCGCGCCAACCCGTCGCGAAGCGCTGTGCGCGCTCGGCGCCGGCGCGCTGATGCTCGGCATCGACGTCGGGCCGGGTTCCGCCCTGGCGCAAGGCGACGAAAAGGTGCTCACGGAAGCCATGGTGTTGCGCGATCCAGACATTCCGGTCACCGGGAATCCCGATGGCGACATTACGATCGTCGAGTATTTCGACTACAATTGCCCGTATTGCCGCAAGGTCGCGCCCGAGTTGCGCCAGGTGGTTCAAGACGACGGCAAGGTTCGCCTCGTGTCGAAGGATTGGCCGGTCCTCGGTGAAGTCTCGATGATCGCCGCCAGGATGGCGCTGGCCAGCAAGTACCAGGACAAGTACATTCAGGCGCATGCCGCGCTGATCGGGGTCGCCTCAAAACTGACTGCGCCGCGGATTCGCGAACTGCTGGGCGGCGCGGGAATCGACCTCGAGCGGCTCGACCGCGACCTCGCCGCCAATGCCCAGGCGATCGACGCGATCATCGCGCGCAATAGCGAACAGGCCTTGGCATTCGGGTTCAAGGGCACGCCGTCCTTCATCGTGGGAAAATTCCGGGTGCCGGGCGTGCTGACGATGGCGCAGTTCGATCAGGCCATCGCCGACGCGCGCAAGGCGGCGGCGAAAAAATAGCGGGCGCACCACGTGGGAAGGCGCCCCGAAAGGAAGAGGGCGCCTGGTATCTGCCTGCTTCTCAGCGCGATTATTTCGAGGACAGCTTGATCCAGTCGTCCTGTGCGCGCCGCTTCAACGTATTCCATTCGCTCGCCGCGACGTCCCAGTTCACGATGGTTCGATTGGCCGCCGCCGCCTGGCCGCTCGCGACCGTCGAGGTCGATTGCGAATCGTAGACATAGATGCCGGCGGTCAGCACCAGCGCCCCAACTATCATTCCTAGAAAAAAGCGCATGGCAGACCCTCCAATGACAAGGAATAACCTTCCGGGGATGCGATAGTTCCCCCGGCGCGGAAAGGGATCAGGTCAGGGGCGCGACGACCCGGTTTTTCCTCGTGCCCGGACGCAGCAGCACGAAAGCTGCGAGTCGAGATGTGCTCCTTTGCATGGGGTTGTTTTTGCGTTTTTTTGTAAAGGCCGGACTAGGAGCGGGTCTTCGCCGTTGCAGCCGGCGCTACGAGAACGGGCGCTGTTGGAGCCGTCGCTGTGACGATATTGAGCGACTTCAGTTCCTCCGGCTTGAAGACGAACAGCCTGTCATGTGGCGTTTCCATCGCGTGCACCCAGACCTGCAGATTGATGCCCATGTCGCCGAGATAGCGCTGGCATCGCGCGGAGATGTTCTGCGCGACGCTCATCTCGTCGCGTGGCAGGCCGACCGAGGCCGAACCCAGTGCTGCGACCTGATGCACGCCAATGGCTGCCTTGTCGCCGACTCGGCGTTCGATCCCGCCGGCGAACATCAGCGGACATGACGAGGCGCAGTATTTCCCCGCCGCCACTTCCGTCGCAAATTTGCTCTCGCGAATGAGGCGCCCCATTGCGAGCGCATCGGTTACCGAGCCGCCCGGCGAATTCAGGACGACGGTCTTGATGTAGTCGCTGCGCTTGCTGACTTCGGCCGCGAAGGCTTCCGAAATACCCGGCGTGATGGTGCCGGTCGCCAGCAATCTGCCGCCGCCCACCAAATCGAACGTCATCGGTCTGGCCAGCGCGCCGTCGGGCTGCGGCAGCGCCATCAACCGCTTGTCGCTGCCCGGCAACAAGGGCGCGAGAACCGATGGCATGATGGTGGGCTGATCCATTGCCGGTGAAACTCGCGTCACCTCGGAAGGAGTGCCGGCCATTTGCGCGTTGTTCAGGAATCCGTTCATGCCGGCGAGGTCGAGCGCAAGTACGGCGACCGTCACGGTCGCGACGCTGCGGAAAAGCCAACGCAGGACCGATTCCTCCGGATTGTCCGATAGCCAGACCCGAAAGCGTTGCCGGATGGTCAGCGATTGCGACATGGCGATGCGTCTATTTGGTGTACCGTGCCGAGGACAGCGGGGTGACGTTTTCATCGGCAACGGCTGACGGCCCGGCAGCGGTGACGTCCCCGGTCGCGGGTCGATCCGAGATGCCGGCCTCATCGGGAGCCCGCCGCCGGGCTTCCTCGACCTCGCGGGCCATTTGCAGCGCCGCGACCAGTTCGCCCGCGGTCATGTTCGATGCGCTCACGGCGGGAAGCCCTTCGCGCCTGATCGCGGCGTGAACGACGCACAGGATCAGCACCAGCACGGCCGGCATCAGATCGATCGAGATCGCGCCGGCCCAACTCGGGATGAAATCGGCGGCGTAACGCAGCACGGCCTCGGCAGGCGACATGGTCTGGAACCGGATCGGCTCGACACGCGGCGTCGCCAGGATCTTTTCGGCGGCATCCGAGAGCGACGCCGCTTGCGCCGCGATCGAACCTTCCAACTTGCCGACCACCGCGCTCTGGCGGTCGGCCAGATCGGCATTGCGCCCGCCCGCGGCCGGCGCAATGAAGCCCGACGACAGCGATGTCGCGGCGCGCTTCACGGCCGGGGCGACGGAAGTCTGCTGCAGATTGGCGATCACCCCCATCAGCGCCAGCGATTCGGTTGCGAATGCGTCGCTGCGCGCCGAAATCGGTCCGCGATCGCTGATCAATTCGCGCATCCGCGCGAGATGTTTGCCGCCCTGTTCGAACAAGCCGGAGACCCGCTTGCCCGAGGCCTGGACTTCCTGACCGAGGCTGTCGAGCTGCCCGGACATCTGCGTCAGCAGCTGCACCACAGTGCCGGATCCGGCGGTGCCGGTGAGCGAGCCGATGCGCTCGGCATACGCCAGTCTGGCGAAACGCGAGGACGCCAGCTGGATATCCGGCAACAGCCCCTGCGCGGCGATCGCGTTGCTGTTGGCGGTGTCGAGATCCCGCGTGTAGTTCTGCACCGTGATCGCAAGATGCTGCTGGACCGCGGCGGCGCCGGCCAGCGCCGAAGCGTTCAGCCATGACGACATCGCCACGATCATCAGAGATCCCAGCAGCATGCAGCCGAACATCAGATTGCGGCCGGTGCGGCCCACCACATGCGGCATGAACTGCATCAGGAAAATCCAGAACGCGTAGATGCCGACGGACACCGCGACCGAATAGATCACCGCGGCAAAAAACACCGTGGTAGGGCTGCCATTGAGAAGTTCGCGGACGCCAAGATAGGTGTAGACGCCGGCCGCCAGCGCGAGGATCGCGGTGGTCAGTTTCAGCGTCAGTTCGAGCCGGGCGACGCCTTTCGAGAGCAGCAAGGAATTGGAGGCGGGAGAAGGGGAAGGCCGTGAGGCGAAACCAATATCGGAGGTCATTCCAGAAGTTCCGCTGCGGTGCGAACCGCTCTGATCAGCGCCCCCGCTGTTGGTTAAGCCATTCACCTCTGCGGATAAATTCCGACGAGATTATGTCGGCAGTCGTGGAAAGCCACCGAACGCTTGATCCACCCCGACTGAAAGGATTGAGCGTTCTTACGCGAATCTTCGACATCGATGGCGGCACCTTGTGGCTGATCATTCGCCGCCCAGCCAGTTCAGCATCTGCGCGTTCATCTCGCGCGGATAGGTATGGCTGAGGTCGTCGAGCTCGCGGTAGGTGACATCGGCGCCGGCCGCCGACAGCAAATCGCGGGTCTGCCGCGCCACCTGCACCGGAAACATCCAGTCGAGCTTGCCGTGCACGAGATAGACCGGCAGGCCGCGCAATCGTCCGGCATCGGCCATCTCGGCCATCAGCGGATGGAAGGTGGCGGCCACCGGGGCGAGGTGGGTGAAGGGTGAGGCGCTCTCGAGCCCGGTGACGTAGCAGAAGGTGCCGCCGTCGCTCATTCCGGTCAGCAGCAGTCTTGTCGGGTCGATGTTCCAGCGCCCCCCCACCTGATCCAGAATGCGGGCGAGGTTAGGCGTGTCGGAATCTTCCCCCATCAAGGCCCAAGTATTGCCTGTGGCGGTCGGTGCGACCAGGATCGCGCCCTGGCTGCGCGCGTCGCGCAGCCAGCTCCACAGAAAGCCGCGGCCGTTGCCGCTGCCGCCGTGCAGCGCCATCACCAGCGGCCAGGTGCGGTCGGGGGTGTAATATTCCGGCACGTAGAGCGAGAAGCCGCCGCGGCTGCCGGGCTCGTTGTGGTCGTGATGGATGCCGGTGTGTTCCTGCGCCGGCACCGCCAGGCGCGCCAGCAGGCCGGCGTCGTCGCGTAAGGCGGGATCGAGGAAGAAGCTGGAGACCGGCGGCAGTTTCGCAGCCAGCGGATACAGCGCCTCCTGCGCGCGCTGGGCGTGGCGCAATGCGCGAAACACCGCCATCAGGTCGCCATTGCCGTTCTGCACGGCGCGCAATCCCGCGAAGGCGGCCAGCGCCGCGGCGCTCGCGGCCCCCAGCGGCGCGCGCAGATGCGCGAAATCTTCCGGCCAACCCGCCAGCCGCGCGCGGACCGCCTGCAATGCCTGATCCGGGGAGCCCGCGGCCTCCATCACGCGGCCGAAATCCGGCGGATTGAGGTGGCGCGCAATGAAACCGAGCGCTTCCAGCGATTGCAGCAATGGCGGCAGCACGGCCACGATGTCGTCCAGCACCGCCTCGCTCATCGCGCGCGTCCCTGCGTTCAGTGCAGCCGCGGCGCCTTGAGGAGCTTGGCGCGATCGGTCGAGGTCAGCACCACGTCGAAGGTGACCCCTTCATGGTAGACGGTGAGCGGCACGTCGACGCCGGCGGGGCCGAGCGACCAGAGTTTCCGGTAGAATCCGATCTGACTGGAAACCTTCTCGCCATTCACCGCCAGGATGACGTCGCCGGTCTTGAGTTCGGCGCGCTCCGCCGGCCCTTTGCCGGCGATACCGACCACCACGACCCTGTTCTCGATCTCGTGGGTGTACATCCCGAGCCAGGGCCGCGCCGGCTTGTTGACGCGGCCGAATTTCCTGATGTCGTCGAGCACTGGCTTGAGCAGATCGATCGGCACGATCATGTTGACATGCTCGGCCCTGCCGTCGCGCTCGCGCTCGAGCTGCAGCGAGCCGATGCCGATCAGCTCGCCGCGGGTTGAGATCACGCCGGTGCCGCCCCAGTTGGGATGGGCGGGATAGCTGAAGATTGCCTCATCCAGCAGATACTCCCAGTATCCGGCGAACTCCTGCTTGGCCACGATATGGCTGGCGACCGACCGCGTGCGCCCGCCGGCGCCGCCGACCACGACGCGGTCGCCGATCGCTGCGGCTGCCGAAGAGCCGAGCGGCAAGGGGTCAAGGTCGATGCGGCCGAGCGCCTGCACGAGGCCGAAGCCGGTTTCGAAATCGAAGCCGAGCGCGTGGCCTTCCACCGCGCGGCCGTCGCCGAGATGCAGCCAGACCGTTTCGGCCTCGGTGATCAGATAGCCGATGGTCAGCACAAGTCCGTCGTCGATCAGCACGCCGTTGCCGGCCCGCTCGGTGCCCAGCGTGTCCGCGCTAAAGGCGTCGGCCGGGATGATCGAATGCAGGCCGACCACGGCCGTCAGCGCGCGGTCGAGATCGAAGCTGTAGTCGCCTGGCCGGGGTTGGTTCGCGGGCGGCACTTTCCATTCAGTCAATGAGGGCATGAAGATCTCCTGGCCAATCGGCTTGCGCGCGAAACCAGTGACGATCTTATGTCGCGAACGCCCGTCTTGAAAGGGTCGTGACCGGCGGGGACCTTCAGTCGGTTCCGCCATTCCTCGTAGTCGCGCCTGGCCGCGCCCTCGCGGCGGCGTTGAGCCAGCCGCGCGGACGCTTTCTCAGGTCGGCCGGCAGTCCTTTGTGTCGGGTCACCCGACATAATCCGCGCGCGCGGCTTTTCCGTTGCCGGACGCTCGCGCGAATGCGGCGTAGTAGCTCGGGTCCTCCGTACCCATCAGCCGGTCCCAGAACGTGAAGTAAAGCCCGAAGTTCGTGCCGGCGCGCGCGTGATGCAGGTCGTGATGGGTAACGGTTGTCAGCCAATCGAACAGCGGTCGACAGTCTTTACCTGCGGGGAACACTTCGTAGCCGCAATGGCCTACGGCGTTGCGCAGCATCATGTGGGCGGTGAAGACGAAAGCTGCAAGAATGCTCGTCGGCATCAGCATCAATGCAAGCGGCAAATAGATCGCGTTGACGACCGCTTCGCTGGCGTCAAAGGAATATGACGTCCAGGGCGATGGGTTGTTGGAGCGGTGATGCAGACGATGGAACCAGCGGTAGAGCCGTGGCTGGTGCATCACCCGGTGCGTCCAGTAGAACCAGGCATCGTGCGCAACGATCAGCACCGCAACGTTGAGCGCGAAGTAAGGCCAGCCTCGCGCCGCAGGGTCCATGTACAGATTGAGCCAATCCAGCTGTGCAGCAAAGGCGATGCTGAGGCCGGCCAGTGAAAAAATCAGTACGGTTCTGAGGGACGCCAGGATCTCGCGGGCCATCTGTTCCGGGGCGGGCCACTGGCTCCGAATCTTGCGCCCGGCCACATAGCGTCCCAACAGGACGTTGATAACGAGGAATGTTCCTCCAGCGCCAATGACATAGCGCAACAGGTCATGTTGCAGAATGCCGGGGTAAACCCGGGCAGCGAAATCCAGCAGCGTTGCATTTTCGTGTAGCATCGTCGGTCCTTCCCAATGAGAACGGACCAACGATAGATAGAGCGTCAGATAACTCCCCGCGTTACTGGAAATCGGCCGACAATTTCGGGAATCGATCAGAAACTTCGGGAATCGATCACCTTGGCAAGTGCCTGCGCACGATATTCCGATGGCGTCATGCCGGTTGACTGGCGGAAGGCCCGGTTGAACGGAGCAAGGGACGCATATCCCAGCTCAAAGGCGACCGCGACGATTTGCTCGCGGGAGTTTTCCGGATCGGCAAGGATACGCCTGGCCTGCGTCACGCGGTGATCGTTCAGAAACGCTGCGAAATTCCTGTAACCCAGACCTTTGCCGATGAGACGGCGCAGCCGGTGTTCGGGAAGCTTGAGCCTTGCGGCAAGCGTGCCGAGCGAGAGGTCCGCTTCAAGGCAGACCCCTCCGGCTATGGCGGCTTGAAGCCGCTCGAGCTCAATCGCTTCAGCCGCCGACAGCGTCTCCGGCCGCTGCCTCGGCGCGCCGGGCTGGGCCAGGATGTCCGGCCTTATCGCAGTCAGCCAGAGCGCAAACGGCCCAGCGAGGGCGAACAAGGCGAAAGCCTGCAAGAGACCGATCCAGCTTGGAAGCGGCCGAAACAGGGCATAAGTCTCGAAAGCGGCAATGGTCAGGCCCACGGGCGGCAGTATCAGCGCCATGGCAAGACGGAAGCGCCGCCGTGAATCCATCAGGTCATTCTGAAAATCACGTAAGGCCATCGAAAGGACATGCAGCAGGAGGACTGCGACGGTCACTTGATGGCCGAGCGCGCCGGCGGTCCGCAGTTGTTCGCCAATTCCCTGCGAAAGAACGTAGCAGACGAGCAGCAGCGGAACCAGGAAGCCCGTTCGCCATTGTAGGGTGTCGCGAAACAGTGCGAGGGCAAACCACCAGAAAAACGCCGGCGTGAGGGCCGCAAGGAAAATGAGCGGTTCGCACGCCGCTCCCATGGCCTGCGCCAGTCGCGGGCTCGATATCAAAGCATACGACCCGATTCCAGCGCAAAACAGAACGCCGGCCACGTTGGCAATCCGCCACGGCCGCAGCCGTGCAAACTGCGCCGCCATCAAACCGCTCAATGTGGCGGTTGCAGCCCGCAACAACGGTTCAAGCAGATCGAACGTGGGCGTACTCATGGTTCGTCAATCTCACGGGCACATCAGGGCTGCTTTGCGGGTGGGGGGTTGAATCCGGTACAGATGCTTTTCGCAGTGGGTATCATCATTACCAGTACGCCTCTAATTTACTTCTCGGATTTGTATTTGTCGCTGCGAAACATCGCGTTCGCCGGGCATCACGGTGAGCGACGTGACCAATAGATTCCAAAGGGATGCCAATGCGTAAACCACGGTTTATAGCCGAGCAAGGACGCAAGCCTTCCGGCCTGCTGGGGCAGATCGTTGCGCGGGTAATGGCGAAGGAAACGGCGGGCGAAAGAGACCGCGGGTGCAGCGCGCATCCGGCATTCCCTGCGCCCTTTGATTTCAGAGGCGCGAAAAATTCCGGCATAGCTCGGGCGAATCGCGCCGCGAGAATGATTTGGCATATCTGATCTGGTTCTTGAAAATGAGTCAAACCCTGCAGGCGCGATATGCGAAAGCGCAGCGGACGCAGACCTGCGCCATTCCCTACGGATCCAGCTCGGTATCCCAATAAAGATAATCCAGCCAGCTGTCGTGCAGATAGTTCGGCGGGAACAGCCGGCCGTTGCGGTGCAGCTGGTGCACGGTCGGCGCGAACGGCGGCTGCCGCGGAAACATCCGCGCCTGCTGCGGCGTCAGATTGCCCTTGCGCAGATTGCACGGCGAGCAGGCGGCGACGACGTTTTCCCAGGTGGTCTGGCCGCCCTTGGAGCGGGGAATGATGTGGTCGAAGGTGAGATCGTCGTGGGCCGAGCAATATTGGCAGGCGAAGCGGTCGCGCAGGAACACGTTGAACCGGGTGAAGGCGGGATGCGTGGTCGGCTTGACGAAGGATTTCAGCGACACCACGCTCGGCAGCTGGATCTCGAACGATGGGCTGCGCACCGCGCGGTCGTAATGCTCGACGATATTGACGCGGTCGAGAAACACCGCCTTGATCGCGTCCTGCCACGACCAGAGCGACAGCGGGTAATAGCTGAGCGGGCGGAAATCCGCATTCAGCACCAGTACCGGCCAACCGCCTTGCGAGACATGTGCGTTCAAGTAACGCTCCTCGCTCCCATATTACTGCGAAGCAGCATGAGTTGACATACTACAGGCAGCGTGACGGGATTGTGAAGAGCGTTGGGAGCTTTTCCAGCGGCCGGAACTGCACTGGCAAAGCGCAGCCGAGGCCGACCGTGGAGAGCGCACCAGTGATTTCCTCACTATTTGGCCGCGATCCTGCCCGGTTTGCCTAGATCTTCTCCAGCTTCTGCAGGCAACGCACCACGCCGACATCCGGCGGCATCGGCGTGTCCGGAAAGCTGGTCTTCCAGTTGGTGACGCCGACCTCGCCGAGATAGATAGCGCCCTTCGAATCAAGCGCGATGCCGTGCGGCGCCAGGAATTTGCCGATCTCAAGGCCCGGACCGTGTTCGCCGCCGAGCCGCGCGATGCGCTTGCCCCTGGAGTCCACGATGGTCAGGCGTGGGCCCAGATTCGGCGCTTTGAGGTTGACCGGCATACCCGGGCCGAGTTCGCCGATGATGAAATTCGGCGACTTGCCGCCGCCGCAACAGCAGATCGCGCAGGGCCGGTGCAGGTTGTTCCACTGCGTCTCGTATTTGCCATTGCCGTCGAACACCTGGACGCGGTGGTTCTCGCGGTCGGCAACATAGACCCAGCCGTCGGCGTCGGTGACGATGTTGTGGACGATGTTGAACTGTCCGGGGTCGCTGCCCGACTCGCCCCAGGTCTTTATCAGTCTGCCGTCCGGCGTGTATTTGTGGACGCAGGCATTGCCGTAGCCGTCGGACACGTAGATCTCGCCCTTCGGCGACAGCGCGGTGTGGGTGCAGCGGTGGAACGGCTCGCCGCTCATGAAGGGGGCGGGCTTGTTGGGGATGCCGATGGTCAGCAGCACCTTGCCGTCGGTCGAGCATTTTCGAACCGAATGGTCGCCGTCATCGGTGCAGTACAGATTGTCGTCGGCGTCGATGTGCAGCCCGTGGGCGCGGTTGAACAGGCCTTCGCCCCAGCTCGTGATGAACCTGCCCTCGCGATCGAGCACCACCATCGGATGGGCGCCGCGGTTGAAAACGTAGATGCGGTCCTTGCTGTCGACCGCGACGGAGGCTACGTCGGTCAGGTTCCAGCCATCCGGCAGTTTGGCCCAGTTTTCCACCACGCGGTAGCGGTGCTCGCCAGAGCCGAGAATGGTCGGCATGTGTTCTCCCCCAAATGATTGTCGATCATTTCACGCGACCGCCGTCTCGGGCATCGTTGAATTCACAACACGCGGAATGAGCCCTTCCTCAATTGCCTTGATCTGCAGCGCCAGATGTTTCGAGCCGATCCGGCATTGCGCGAGGCCGCCGGCGATGAACCAGAGGCCGGGCTGGCCGGTGCGTACATACATGTTGCGAAGTTCCTGCGCTTCGCCGAAACCCCAGATGGTGCCGACGCGCTGTTCGATTGCGTCGCCGAACAGCTTTCGCACCAGCTCTTCCTGGCGCTTGTAGCCGGTCGCCAGCACGATCAGGTCGGCCGTGATGATTTTGCCATCGTTCATCCTGGCGCCATCGGCCACGAACCCGTCGATATCGGCAAATTGCTTCAGCTTGATCGCGCCCTTGATCAGCAGGTCGGAGCAGCCGACGTTGAAATAGTAGCCGCCGCCGCGGGTGAGATACTTGAACTGCCAGCCGGTGTTGTCCTCGCCGAAATCGAGCTTGAAGCCGACGCGCTCCAACCCCGCGAGCAAGTCCTTGTCGAGCTCTCTGGATTTGTCGCTGGTTAGCGCATGGCTCCTGCGCGCCAGCTCGAGCGGCATCGAAACCGCGATCAGGTCGTTATCCTCCAGCGTGCCCTCATTGTAAGGCGAATACACCAGCTGCGCCGACGGCTCGATGGAGACCACCAGCGTCGAGGAGCGCTGCACCATCGTCACCTCGGCCCCGCTCGAATGCAGGTCCTGCGCGATGTCATGGCCGCTGTTGCCGGTGCCGATGACAAGGGCCTTCTTTCCCTTCCATTCCTCGCCGTCGGTGTACTGGCTGGAATGGATCACGCTGCCGGCGAAGTTCTTCAAGGAGGGAATATCGGGCAGGCTCGGAATGCCGCTGACGCCGGTGGCGAGCACGACATGGCGCGGGCGCATGGTGCGTTGGCTGCCGTCGGCCCGGCGCAGCGTCACGGTCCAGCGCCCCTCATTCTCGTCGTAGCTGCCGCCCTCGAACTCGGTGCCGGTCCAGAAGTTCAGCTCCATGCTTTCGACATAGGCCTCGAACCAGTTGGCGAGCTTGTCCTTCGGGATGTAGGTCGGCCAGTTCGGCGGAAACAGCATGTACGGCAGGTGGTTGACCTGCACCTGGTTGTGCAGGGTCAGCGCGTGGTAGCGCTTGCGCCAGTTGTCGCCGATCCGCAGCTCGCGGTCGACGATCAGGGTGTCGACCTGCAGCTGTTTGAGGCGGGCGGCGATGCACAGCCCGGACTGGCCGCCGCCGATCACCAGCACGGTCGGATCGCGATCGGTATAGTCGGTCGCGATCTTGCGCAAATCGAGCCAGTTGGGGCCGCGAAAATCGCGCGAATAGGCACTGCCGCGCGGCCGCGCCACGCCGAGCTGTTCTTCGAAGCCCTTCAGCTCCTCGAGCGCGGTCAGTAGCGTCCAGGCCTTCAGGCGGTTGCCGTTGGCGGCGTCGGGGATCAGCCGCAGGATTCCATCGCCGCGGCCGAGCGCGGTTTCAAACCGGAAGATCGCCTCGATCGAGCTGGTGCCGGCCCGGGTTACCCAGCGCGGCGCCGCACGGTCGGGATCGATGGCGAAGCCGGAAGGCGCCGCCTGGGCCGCCTGAGCTTTCAGCGTCTTCAAAACGGCGTCGCGACCGTTGATGGTCTGCAATGTCCAGCTCAGCGCCAGCACGTCGCGCCAATAGCTGTCAGGGTGAAACAGAGCCTTGAGCCCGATGTCGTCGGGCATTGTGAGGGCGTCTTCGAACTGCGCCAGCCAGTTTTCCACGGCGGCGGCGATATTCTCGGTTCTGTCCAGCATTTGCTTTTCCCGCACCAGCCGTCTGCGCGGCGTTGCCCTGAGGGCGAGCCTATACTGTCCGGGGTGGTGCAGAAAGGGCGCGATCAGATACCGGCTATTCCGCCAGCGACAGGGATGTGCCGCTGTTCCGGCGGAGCGCGGCCATTGAGGGTGCAATCGAGACTGCGGTGATCGGCTTCGTCACGGCCTGTGCGCGCGAGGATCGGATCAGGCTGCGCGGCTGAGAGTCAACCGGCGATCACGCCTTCGCGCTTTTTCAGCACGCGATAGTAGGTCCACCACAGATGCGCCGCGGCGCCGCGCAGCGGCCGCCACGGCTCCGCCAGCGGCGCCATCTGTTTGGGAGACGGCCGGCTCTTCAAGCCCAGTCCGATCTTGACGGCCTCCTGCACCGCGAGGTCGCCGGCGGGCCAGGCGTCGCCATGGCCGAGGCAGAACAGCAGGTAGATGTCGGCCGTCCAGGGGCCGATGCCATGCAGCGCCGTCAGGGTGTTGTGCGCGGCGTCGGCGTCCTCGTTCGCCAGCACGTCGAGATTGAGGCGCTCGGCGGCGATTTCGCGCGCCAGGTTTTTCAGGGTCTTGATCTTGGCCGCCGACAGGCCGAGCCGGCCGAGCCGGTCGGCCCGTGCTTTACGCAAGCTATCATGATCGAACGGGTCGAACGCGGCGCTGACGCGGCCCCAGATCGCCGCAGCGCTGGCAGTGGATACCTGCTGGCCGCAGACGATGTGCGCAAGGCCGGCAAAGCCGGGCTCGCGCCGCCGCAGCGTCGGCATCCCCGTCAGTTCGAAGACCGGTTTCAGCCGCGGATCCAGCTTCAGCAGCGCCTGGATGGCGTCTTCGAGGTCGGACTGGGTTTCGAGGTGGATGGTCATGTGGAAACCCTACTTCGTCATGGCCGGGCTTGTCCCGGCCATCCACGTCTTCTTATCTTGCGGATTATCTTGCGGACGGATGTGATTCTCGGACAAGGACGTCGTCGGCGTTCGTTTTTGGCGCGATTTGACATGCCTTTGGCGCAGCACTGTTGCAAGACGTGGATGGCCGGGACAAGCCCGGTCATGACGAGATATGATCATGCCACCCGTCTTCCGCTTTGCGCCGAGCCCGAACGGCCATCTACACCTCGGCCACGCTTATTCGGCGCTGCTGAATTTCGATGCCGCGCGTCAGAGCGGCGGCCGCTTCCTGTTGCGCATCGAGAATATCGACGCGGCGCGCTGCCGGCCGGAATTCGAGACCGCCGCCTGTCAAGACCTCGCCTGGCTCGGGATCTCATGGGAAAAGCCGGTGCGGCGACAGTCGGAGCACCTTGGGGACTATCGCGCCGCGGTGGAGAAACTCGCGGCGATGGGTCTGATTTATCCTGCTTTCGAAAGCCGCGCCGAGATTGCAGGACGGGTGGCGCGGAGCGAGGCGCACGCGCCCTGGCCGCGCGATCCCGACGGCACGCCGCTCTATCCCGGTGCCGCGACGTCGCTGTCGCCGGATGAGCGGACGCGCCTGCTCGAGGCGGGCGCCCCCTATGCGCTGCGGCTCGACATGGCCGCGGCGTGCGCCCGTGCCGGCAAGCTGAGCTGGACCGAGCACGGCAAGGGTCCCGACGGCGAGACCGGCGTGGTGGCCGCCCGGCCCGATGCATGGGGCGACGTCGTCCTCGCGCGCAAGGAGACCCCGACCAGCTATCACCTCTCGGTTGTGATCGACGACGCGTTGCAGGGCGTCACCGAGGTGGTGCGGGGCGCCGACCTGTTCTGGTCGACCAGCGTGCACCGGCTGCTGCAGCACTTGCTCGACTTGCCGCAGCCGGCCTACCGGCATCACCGCCTCGTGCTCGACCCCGACGGGCGGAAGCTGTCGAAGTCGTCAGGAGCGACCGGCATTCGCGAACTCCGGGCGCAGGGTGCGACGCCCGCCGACATCCGCCGTCTGGTCGTTCTGCCTTGATCGGTCCGATCGGCTCCCGGCCCGGTTCCGACCCGAACACGCCCTTCGTGACTCCTCGCCGCTGTCCATGGCATGGTGGAGCGACCAGGGTCGGGGGAATCATGGCGCTCAAATCGCGCGCAAAGCGCCCTACGCGGACACTGAAAAAAGGGGCGTCGAAAAAACGCGTTCCGGCGCGCGCAGCCGGCAAGGCGCGCACGCGCGCCGCCGTGGCAGCCGTCCCCGGCATGGTCGAGACGGCGCTCGCCGCGTTCGCCCACGAGGTGCGCACGCCGCTGACCGGAATCCTGGCCATCAGCAATCTGTTGGCGACGTCCGACCTCGACGAGCGCGAACGGCGCTGGGTCGATACCATCAAGGCGGGCGCCGAGCACCTCGCCAGCCTCGCCACGCTGTTTGTCGACGCCGCGAGGAGCCCCGGGCTCGGGGTGCGGCAGGACTTTTTCGATCTGCGCGCGCTCGCCCGCCACGTCGGGGATTCGCTGGCCGGCCGGGCGACGGCGAAGGGCCTGCAATCCGAGGTCGAGATTGCCGACAAACTTCCGGCGTTCGTGGTCGGCGATCCGGTGCGGCTGCGGGCGGCATTGGAAAATCTGATCGACAATGCGGCCAAGTTCACGGAAGCGGGCAGTGTCGGGCTCACGGTCAAGCCAATGCGCGGGCCGAAGGGCAAGGTCTGCGTCGCCTTCGCGGTGTCCGACAGCGGTATCGGTATTACGCTCGCTGAGATCAAGCGCCTGTTCCGTCCGTTCTCGCAGGCCAATGCCGGCATTGCGTCCCGCTTCGGCGGCGCCGGGCTCGGGCTGTCGTCGGTCAAGGCGCTGGCGCGGGCGATGGGTGGCGACATCATGGTGGCGCAACGGCCGGGCGGCGGAACCACGTTCACGCTGAGCGTGACGCTGACCCGCGCCAGGGCGCCGCAGCCGGCCTCCCCGGGCGCGGATGCCAATTCCTCGCCGGATCAGGTGCGCGGCTTGCGCGTTCTCAGCGTCGAGGACAATCCGTTCGGCCGCGTCGTGCTCAATGCGATACTCACCGAACTCGGCCACCAGGCGGAATTCATCGGGCGCGGCGAAATTGCCGCCGAGCGGATCGCGCAGGGCGATTTCGACGCCGTGCTGATGGACATGGTGTTGCCCGGCATCAACGGCATCGAGGCGATCAAGCAAATTCGCAAGCTCCGCGCGCCGCTCGGCCGCGTCGCGATCATCGGGGTGTCGGGCCGCGGCGACGACGAGGCCGCATCGCGCGCCGCCGGCGCCAATGCCTTTCTGGTCAAACCTGTGAGTCCGAGGGCTCTAGCGACTGTGCTGCTTGAAGCGACACGCCGCGCGGCAGCCGCGACTTGATGATCGCCGCGTTCAACTCGCCGCCATAAACGAAGATCGCGGCAATGAAGTACAGAAACACCAGCGCGATGATGACTGATGCGAGGCCGGCATACATCGTGACGTAATTGTTGGCGAAGCGGGCGAGGTACTGGCCGAACACGATGCCCGACAGCAGCGACGCCGCGAAGGTGAAGATGATGCCGGGGAGGATCTGCTGGAAACTGCGGCGGCCCGCCGGAAGCCACGCGTGCAGAATGAACAGGGCGATCACCAGCGCCGTGATGGTGATGCCGTAGCGCGCGACGTTGAGAGCTTGTTCGTTGGTCTCCACGATTAGCGGAACGTAGCGGCGTGCCGCCTCCAGCATCAGCGGGCCGAGCACGATCAGGAACGCCATCGCCAGCGCGGTGAAGGCGGCGATCAGCGTGTAGCCGATCGATTCCAGCCGCAGCCAGTACCAGCTTCGCGGCTCGATCACCGAATAGGCGCGGTTCAGTCCAACGCGCAGGCTTTCGATGCCGTTGGAGGCGAAGTACACCGCGAGCACGAGGCCGATGGTCAGCGCATCGCCGCGCGTCGTCGTCAGCACGTCATGGATCTCGCTCGACAGCGAATCCGCCACCTGCTGCGGCCAGACCTGCAGCAACAGCCCCACCGCCTGATCGGCGAGTTCCTTGGAACCGAAAAATCCGGCCAGCGACGTCAGCACGATCAAAAACGGAAACAGCGCCATCAGCGCCGACAGCGCAATGTGGCTGGCGATCGCCCAGCCGTCATCGGCGAGAAACGTATAGAACGCATCCATCACGACCAGATAGACGTAGCGAATGTGCCTCACATTTCACCTTGATCAAGTGCACGACGCGTTCAACCGCCGACCGTGCGAGCTTCTGATACTATTGGACAAAAAGCCAGATCGTTGCACCGGGGGGCGGTCCCGGCCTTACGTGATGGCGGACCGCCCGGCGCGGTGTTATGTAGCGCCGATGGCATCCTTCCTGAGTTCGATCCTCCTTCCCATCGCGGTCGCCGCAGTTGCTCTGGTTCTGCTGCTGGGTCTGCTTAACATGATGCGGGGCGGATCGCCGAACCGCTCGCAGAAACTGATGCGGCTGCGGGTGTTGCTGCAATTTGTCGCTGTCATCATCACCATGCTGGCGGTTTGGGCGATGAGCCGCTGAAGGAGATAAATATGGTCGTCCTCAATCGTATCTACACCCGGACCGGCGACGACGGCACCACGGCGCTCGGCAGCGGCGAACGCCGCCCGAAATACGATCTGCGCATCGCCGCATATGGAACCGTCGACGAAACCAACGCGGCGATCGGCATGGTCCGGCTGCATCTGGCGAACGCGCGCGAGATCGACGCGATGCTCGGCCTGATCCAGAACGATCTGTTCGATCTCGGCGCCGATCTGGCGGTGCCCGAGCGCGAGGGCAAGGCGGAGCGCCTGCGAATGCTCGCAAGCCAGGTCGAACGCCTCGAGCGCGATATCGACACCTTGAACGCAAACCTGGCGCCGCTGACCTCGTTCGTGCTGCCCGGAGGCACCCCGGCGGCGGCGCATCTGCATCTGGCGCGCACCATATGCCGCCGAGCGGAACGAATGATGGTGGAACTCGCGGCCAGGCCCAACGAGCCGGTCAGCGACGCCGCCCTCCAATATATGAACCGCCTGTCGGATTTCCTGTTCGTCGCCAGCCGTTCCGTTAACAATAACGGCGCCGGCGACGTGTTGTGGGTGCCCGGCCAGAATCGCTGAAGCAGCCATGTCCGGAAGCGTTTTTTGGCTTTCGCGCGTTGACCGCCGATAGCGGGACCTTTAGGTTCCGCGCCCAAGCTGATCAATACCCAAAATTCAAGCGAAAGAGGGTCGATGAAGGTTCTGGTGCCGGTAAAGCGGGTAGTCGATTACAACGTCAAGGTCCGCGTCAAGAGCGATGGATCGGGCGTCGAACTGTCCAACGTCAAGATGTCAATGAATCCGTTCGACGAAATCGCCGTCGAGGAGGCCCTGCGCCTGAAAGAGGCCGGCAAGGCTACCGAAGTCGTGGTGGTGTCGATCGGCCCCGCCCAGGCGTCCGAAACCATCCGCACCGGTCTGGCCATGGGGGCCGACCGCGGCATTCTGGTCAAGGCAGAGGGTAATGTCGAACCGCTGGCGGTGGCGAAGATCCTCAAGGCCATCGTCGACGAAGAGAAGCCCGGCCTCGTCATTCTGGGCAAGCAGGCGATCGATGACGATTCCAACCAGACCGGCCAGATGCTCGCCGCCCTGCTCGGATGGTCGCAGGCGACCTTTGCCTCCAAGCTCGAAGTCGAAGGTTCCGATTTCAAGGTGACGCGCGAAGTCGACGGCGGCTTGCAGACCTTGAAACTGAAGGGGCCGGCGATCGTAACTACTGACTTGCGGTTGAACGAGCCGCGCTACGCCAGCCTGCCCAACATCATGAAGGCCAAGAAGAAGCCGATTTCCGACAAGAGCGCGTCCGATTACGGCGTCGATCTCGCCGCGCATCTCGAGATCCTGAAGACCACCGAACCGCCGGGCCGCAAGGGAGGCGTCAAGGTCAAGGACGTCGCCGAGCTGGTCTCGAAACTCAAGAACGAAGCCGGGGTTCTCTGATGACCACGCTGTTGATCGCCGAACACGACCACGCCACCCTGAAGGACTCCACCAACAAGGCGCTGACGGCGGCGACCCAATTGGGGGCCGAGGTCCATGTGCTGGTCGCCGGCGGCGGCGAGGGCACCAGGGCCGCGGCCGAGGCTGCCGCCAGGCTCGCCGGCGTCACCAAGGTTCTGGTCGCCGAGGGCGATACCTATGCCCACGATTTGGCTGAGCCGCTTGCCGCGCTGATCGTCGCGCTGGCCCCATCCTATGACGCCTTCATGGCGCCCGCGACCTCGCGCTTCAAGAACGTGATGCCGCGCGTCGCCGCGCTGCTCGATGTCATGCAGGTGTCGGAAATCATCAAGGTGGTGTCATCCGATACCTTTGAGCGGCCGATCTATGCCGGCAACGCGATCCAGACGGTGAAATCGAAGGACGCCAAGAAGGTCATCACGGTGAGGACCTCGACCTTCGCGGCGGCCGGCGAGGGCGGCAGCGCGGCAATCGAAGATGCCGCCGCGGCGGCCGATCCCGGTCTCTCCAGCTTCGTCGGTGAGGAAGTCGCCAAGAGCGACCGCCCCGAACTGGCCTCCGCGAAGATCATCGTTTCCGGCGGCCGTGCCATGCAGAGCCGCGAGAATTTCGCCAAGTATATCGAGCCCCTCGCCGACAAGCTCGGCGCCGGGGTCGGCGCCTCGCGCGCCGCGGTCGATGCTGGATACGCGCCGAACGACTGGCAGGTCGGCCAGACCGGCAAGGTGGTGGCGCCGGAACTTTATGTCGCGATCGGCATCTCCGGCGCCATTCAGCATCTCGCCGGCATGAAGGATTCCAAGGTGATCGTCGCGATCAACAAGGATGAGGACGCGCCGATCTTCCAGGTCGCCGATTACGGCCTGGTCGCGGACCTGTACCAGGCGGTTCCCGAACTGACCGAGGCGCTCGGCAAGCTCGGAAAGTAACGACGATTCCAATGACCGGCCGGATGGATCGGACATCCGCCGGTGTTTATGCAAGAGAGGGTGGACGCGCGAGCCGCGTCTGCTCCGGTGAGATGATAAGATGGCGGTGATGATCAAGAAGGTCGGCGTGATCGGCTCGGGCCAGATGGGCAACGGCATCGCGCATGTCGCGGCGCTGGCCGGGCTGGACGTGGTACTCTACGACGTATCCGCCGATCGCCTGAAGTCCGGCATGGCGACCATCAACGGCAATCTGTCGCGCCAGGTCGTCAAGAAGATCATCAGCGATGATGCCCGCAAGCAGGCGCTGGATCGCATCGTTTCCACCGAAACCATGGACGGGCTCGCCGACTGCGATCTGGTGATCGAAAGCGCGGTCGAGAAGGAAGAAATCAAGCGCAAGATCTTCCACGATCTGTGCGCGGTGCTGAAGCCGGACGCCATCGTCGCTTCCAACACCTCCTCGATCTCGATCACGCGGCTGGCCGCGTCCACCGACCGGCCCGAGCGCTTCATCGGCATTCATTTCATGAATCCGGTGCCGCTGATGGAACTGGTCGAGCTGATCCGCGGCATCGCCACCGACGATGCGACATTCGACGCATCGAAGGAGTTCGTCACCAAGCTCGGCAAGCAGATCGCGGTGTCCGAGGATTTCCCGGCCTTCATCGTCAACCGCATCCTGCTGCCGATGATCAACGAGGCGATCTATACGTTGTACGAAGGGGTCGGCAACGTCGAGGCGATCGATGCCGCGATGAAACTCGGCGCCCACCATCCGATGGGGCCGCTGGAACTGGCCGACTTCATTGGGCTGGATACCTGCCTGTCGATCATGCAGGTGCTGCATGAGGGCCTGGCCGATTCCAAGTACCGGCCATGTCCGCTGCTCGTGAAATATGTCGAGGCCGGCTGGCTCGGCCGCAAGACCCAGCGCGGCTTCTACGACTATCGCGGCGACAAGCCGGTACCGACCCGCTGAGACGTCGTTGGTCTTGCCCCATCGCCGCTACAGGTAGGGCTCAAGTTCTCCCAGCTCTTTACAAATTCGCTTGAACCAGCCGATCTGCTTGCCAGTGACAAATGTCCGGCCCGAAGCCTTCAAGGCTTCGATGCGTTCGACATCGTCGTCATTCCCCAAGTCCAGTCGGGCGAGGAAGCATTTGCCGATCAGGATTTCGACGCTCAGGCCATCGCCGATCCCGAAGTGCCGCTGGCCCTCGCTGCGCAGTTCAAGAAGGATTTCGCCTTGGCGAGTGGTGAGTTCGTCGGTTTCGGACCGCGAAATACTCTTCAGGAATTCCGTGGCAAATTCAGATCGCTCGCGAGCATATTCTGCATCCGCCAATAGATGACCGGCCAAAGGCTTGAATACCTTTGGGTCCTTGCGAATTCGGTCAATCTCGATCCAGGAGGCCATGTGCCAGCTCCGATTTGCTGACGCCACGCAACGAGGCTGTTGATAAGTCCAAGGATAATGTGAGGAGTATGGGTTGATTCGTGTGGTCTTTGGAGGGGCTTGCGCGGGCTTTCTTGGCGATCTTGGTGCCTGTGGAAAACATCACCTCAATCGGTGGCGATACGCAGCATTAACCACCGTTCGGTAGGGTGCCTTCCGTTGGGGGTACTGCGTATGGATATGATGGCAATGGTGAGCAGCCTTCTCGCGATGCAGGCGGGAAGTACGCAAATGCAGGTCGCCGCCACGATCATGAAATCGAACGCCGACGCGGAGAAATCCGCTGTCATGACCCTGTTGGGCGCGGGCCAGAACTCCCCCGCCAATCTCGGCGCCGGCGTCGGCGGCAGTCTCGACGTTTCAGCCTGAAGCCCGGCAGCTACGGTTTCATCGCCGCCTTGATCAGCTTGAAGGCGTCGTCGCTAGCCCATTCCGCGGGTCCGGCGAGGGTGGCGATCTCGCAGCCCTGGCCGTCGACCAGCACCGAGGTCGGCATCCCCAGCGCCCGTCCTACGGCTTTAAGATCCTGAAAAACCTTGGCTTTTGGGTCGCTGAAATAGCCGAGCCGGGTCAAATTGGCCTCTTTCAGGAAACTCTTCGGCTTTTCGGGGTCGCGGGTGTCGATATTGATCGCCACCACCTCGAAATCCGCGCCCCCGAGCTTGGTCTGCAGCTCGTCGAGTGCGGGCATCTCCTTGCGGCAGGGCACGCACCAGGTGGCCCACAGATTCACCAGGACCGTCCGCCCGCGCCAGTCCGATAGCTTCTTGGGTTGGCCCCCGGCGTCGTCGAACGCGAGGTCCGGCAGCCGGAGCGGGGCCCTGGCCATGGTCAGCGCGGCAACCTCGCCATGCGCCAGGGGCGCGAGCTTGCGCGCCAGCTCGACCGCCGGACGGCAGGCGGCATCACCGGTGGGCCGGTTCAGCCCGCCGGTCGCGTAGAGGACGGCAGATCCGATCGCCACCCCGATCAGCACCGCGCCGATCGCAAGCGGAATCCAGCGCGTGGCGGCCGGGGAAGGCGGGGGCAGTTCGGGCATATCGTTTGTCATCCTGTATCAGATGCGGCTATGCAGAGCCTGGATTGCGGCAGGTCCGGCCGGGTGCGGCGTTCCGTTCGCGGGCGGGATGATGAGCAGGCATGAGCAATAGGCCATGAGTAACACGTCATGAGCAACAAGATGTGGGGCGGCCGGTTCGGTGAGGGCCCCGATGCGATCATGGAGGAAATCAACGTCTCCATCGACGTCGATCGTCACCTGTATGCCCAGGACATCGCCGCGTCCAAGGCCCACGCCGCGATGCTGTCAGCGCAAGGCATCATCACCGCGAGTGATGCGAAAAATATCGCCAGGGGTCTAGACACGATTTTGTCAGAAATCGAGAAGGGATCGTTCGATTTCAAGCGCGCGCTCGAGGACATCCACATGAATGTCGAGAGCCGGCTTGGCGAGTTGATCGGGCCGGCGGCGGGGCGGCTGCACACCGCGCGCTCGCGCAACGACCAGGTGGCGACCGATTTCCGGCTCTATATCCGCGACACCATTGACGAGATGGATGCGGCGCTGGCGGCGTTTCAATACGCGCTGGTGACGCGGGCGCTGGAACATGCCGGCACGGTGATGCCGGGCTTCACCCATCTGCAGACCGCCCAACCGGTGACGTTCGGGCATCATTTGCTCGCCTATGTCGAGATGGCGGCGCGCGACCGCGGCCGCTTCGCCGATGCGCGCAAGCGGCTCAACGAATCGCCGCTCGGCGCCGCGGCGCTTGCCGGCACCTCGTTCCCGATCGATCGCAACGCGACGGCAAGCGCGCTCGGCTTCGACCGGCCGATGGCCAATTCGCTCGATGCGGTGTCGGACCGCGACTTCGTGCTGGAAACCCTGTCGGCGGCGGCGATCGCCTCGGTGCACCTGTCGCGCTTCGCCGAGGAGCTGGTGATCTGGACCTCGCCGCTGGTGGGGCTGGTGCGGCTGTCCGACAAGTTCACGTCAGGCTCCTCGATCATGCCGCAGAAGCGCAACCCGGACGCCGCCGAACTGGTGCGTGCCAAGACCGGCCGGGTCATCGGGGCGCTCACCGCGCTGCTGATCGTGATGAAGGGCCTGCCGCTGGCCTATCAAAAGGACATGCAGGAGGACAAGCAGGGCGCGATGGAGGCGTTCGGTGCGCTGTCGCTGGCGGTCCGGGCGGTGACCGGCATGGTGCTCGACATCGTGCCGGACGAGGCGCGGATGCAGGCCGCCGCCGGCGAGGGCTACGCCACCGCCACCGATCTCGCCGACTGGCTGGTGCGGACGCTGAAAATGCCGTTCCGCGACGCCCATCACGCCACTGGTCGCATCGTCGGCGAGGCCTCCAAGCAGGGCGTGCCGCTGCACGAACTCGCCTTGAAGGACATGCAGGCGATCGAGCCGAAGATCACGAAGGAGGCGCTGGCCGTGCTGTCGGTGCAAGCGTCGGTGAAAAGTCGCACCAGCTATGGCGGAACCGCCCCGAAGAACGTGCTGGCACAGGCCAAGGCGTGGCTGAGGCGGCTGGAAAAACAGCGAAAGTTGGGCTGAGCCTGCGAAATCAGCTGCAATTTCATGGTTGTCCAGCCCTCGCCAGAACTGCGCAATCTTTGTATGGTGCCGCCGTATTGGGGAATTTGTCGTGAATCGCAAGTTGAGCCCGACGTCGTCGGGATGGGCCATCATCGTTCTGAGTGCGGCCGCGCTCGCGCTCGGGGGCTGCGGACGCAAGGCCGGGCTCGATCTGCCGCCGAACGCCGCGTCGCAAGCCGCGGAAGCGGCTGCCGATACCGAAACCGAGCAGGCCGCGCGGCCGGGCGTGTTCAATCCGTCCTACGGCACCGATGCGCAGCCCGCCGCGCCGAAAGGCCGCAAGAAAGCCTTCGTCCTCGATCCGCTTCTCGACTGAGCCGGCCATGAATCATTTCGACTATCGCAACGGCGTGCTTCACGCCGAGGCGGTTAATCTTATTGAGCTTGCGGATGCGGTCGGCACCCCGTTCTACTGCTATTCGACCGCCACGCTGGAGCGCCACTACCGGGTGTTCAGCGAGGCCTTCGCCGGCGAGAAGGTGCTGGTCTGCTACGCCATGAAGGCGAACTCCAACCAGTCGGTGCTGCGCACATTGGCGAAACTCGGCGCCGGCGCCGACGTGGTTTCCGGCGGCGAATTGAAGCGGGCGCTGGCCGCCGGCATTCCGCCGCGCAAGATCCTGTTCTCAGGCATCGGCAAGACCGAAGCCGAGTTGCGCGCGGCGCTGGCGGAGGACATTCTCTGCATCAACGTCGAATCCGAGCCGGAGCTCGAATTGTTGTCGCGGCTGGCCCGCGAGACCGGCCGGACCGCGCGTATCTCGGTTCGGGTCAATCCCGATGTCGATTCCGGTTCGCACGCCAAAATCTCGACCGGCAAGTCCGAGAACAAGTTCGGCATTCCGCTCGCGCGGGCCCGCGCGGTCTATGCCCGCGCGGCGAAACTGCCGGGCATCGAGGTCACCGGCGTCGATATGCATATCGGCAGCCAGGTCACGGATTTGGAGCCGCTGGAAACAGCCTTCCGGATGCTCGCCGAATTCGTGCAGGTCCTGCGCGCCGACGGGCATACCATCGCGCATGTCGATTTCGGCGGCGGGCTCGGCATTCCCTATCAGCTGGACCGCGCAGCGCCGCCGCTGCCGTCGGCTTACGCCGCGATGGTCAAGCGGGTGACGCACAATCTCGGCTGCACGCTGATGTTCGAGCCCGGCCGGATGATCGTCGGCAATGCCGGCATTCTGGTCGCGCGCGTGATCTATGTGAAGCACGGCGATGCCAAGAACTTCGTCATTATCGACGCCGCCATGAACGACCTCATCCGCCCCACGCTGTACGAGGCGCACCACGATATCCTGCCGGTCAGTGAGGCCGACAAAGGCGCGCGCACCATCCTGGCCGACGTGGTCGGGCCGGTCTGCGAAAGCGGCGATTATATCGCGCTCGACCGCAATCTGCCCGAGCCGAAGCCCGGCGATCTCATGGCGATCATGACCGCCGGCGCCTACGGCGCGGTGCAGTCCGGCACATACAACACCCGCGCGCTGGTGCCGGAAGTTCTGGTCAAGGACGACCGGTATGCGGTGGTGCGGCCAAGGGTCGAGGTCGAAGAACTGATTGCGATGGATCGTACTGCGCCGTGGTTGTGATTGCTTCGTGTCCCCGACGACGTACAGCGCCCCCCGCGCTGCTCCGCCGAGCCGAAACCCGAACTTTGCCCAACAAACTGGATCAGCTACGCGCTGCGCAGCACCCCGGGGAACCCAGCCTACGACGCGCCTTGATCCGGCAGTGGGTCGCTCCACGGGTTCAGTACCGGCGCTCCGGCCTTTTGATAGTCGCTGACGTCACGCGATACGACCGTCAGTCCGTGATGGAGCGCGGTGGCCGCAATGATGAGATCGGGCTGCGAGAAGGTATGGCGGGCCTTGCGGCCCTCCTCGACCAACAGCCGCCATTTGAACATGACGTCTTCGGTGATCGCGAGCACGCGCTGCTCGAACATCGGTCGCACCTTGTGCGTGAGCCATTCGTGGAGGTCGGCGCGACGGCCAGGGTCGGCGACGCGCTCAATGCCGAACCGAATTTCGGCAATACTCACCGCGCTGACATGGAGCAGCTCGAGCGGCTGGGCGGCGACGAAGGCGACGACTTTGCGTTCGGGTTTGGGACGGCGCAGTTCGGAGAGGATATTGGTGTCGAGCAACCAGCCGGTCAAAACACGACATCGCGGACCGGCATCGGCGCGCGCCCGGGTTCGAGATCGATATCACGATGCGGCGAGGCCTGCATGGCGGCGATTAGGGATTCGCCGGTACGATCGCCCTTGAGGCGGCGAAACTCCTCCGACGAGATCACCACGACTTCGTCGCGTCCGTGCACGGTCACACGCTGCGGTCCCTCGCTGCGCACGCGCCGCACCAGCTCGCTGAAGCGCGCTTTCGCATCCTTCAGCAGCCAGTGGCCGGATTTCGAACCGGCCCGCCGGCGGCGCGGCTTGGCCGGGGTGGATTTTGTAATTCTAGTCATGCTGACTAGTATATTACAAATACCCGGCCACGTTCAATGGCCTGCGCCTGGAGCGGGATGAGATCGGGAGCCGTGTCGGCGTCTGGGCCCTGATGCAGCGCGGCTTGAGCGCTGCAAGCCGCTGTTTACTCTGGCTTTTCTATCTGTGCATGGGGTTGTTTTCGCGATTTTTGGTCCATGCCCTGCCGTGCGCCGCCGAAGGGACGCATTGCCGTGTCCCGGACGCGATGCTCCGCAGAGCCGGGACCCGACCTGGTCAACAAAGATGGACCCCGGCTCAGCAGCGCACCGCTAACGCGCTGCGCTGCGTCCGGGGCACGGATCCTCACTTCGCGGCGTGACCGCCTTTTCCTCCCACCACTACCCCCGCCGCCTGTTCGATCGGCTTGATCGCGGAAGTGAAATCCGACTCCGGGCCCATCTCGCGGATCACCACTTCCCACAGACGCCCAACCGCTTCGGCGACCTCCATCGACAGCCCCAGCGCCCTCATCTCTTCGAGGCAGAGTCGCACGTCCTTCACCATCAATCCGGTGGCAAAACCGAAGTCGAAGGTGCGCGGCAGGATCGCGCGCGGAAACTTGTCGCGGCTCGCGGTGTTCATGCCCGAGCCGGCGTTGATGACGTCGATCATCACGGCGGGATCGAGCCCGGATTTGACGCCCATCACCACGGCCTCGGATGTCGCGACCACGGCGGTGGCCGACAGCAGATTGTTGGCGAGCTTCATGGTCTGCGCCGAGCCGGGCTTGTCACCGATGAAGAACACCTTGCCGATGACGTCGAGCGCGGCTTTCATGGTTTCAAAATCCGCTTTCGGGCCCGATACCATGACTGCGAGCGTGCCTTTCTCGGCGCCGCCGACCCCGCCGCTCACGGGACTGTCGAGCTGCACGATGTTGCGTTTCGCCAGCAGGTCGTGAATCCGTACCGCCATGTGCGAGCCGACGGTGGAGAGATCGACGAAGCGCTTTATCAGTTTGCCTTCGATCACGCCGCCGGCGCCGGTCGCGACCTCGAGCGAGGCCTGCAGCGACGGCAGGCTCGCCAGCACGGTCTCGGCGCGGTCGGCGACGTCTTTCGGTGAGGCGGCGGCCACAGCGCCGAGCGCCACCAGTTTGTCTGCCGCCTCCTTGCGCTGGTCGAACACGGTGAGTTGATGTCCGGCCTCGATCAGGCGGCGCGCCATGGGAAAGCCCATCTTCCCGAGGCCGATGAATCCCATGTTCATGATGATGCTTCGCCCTTGTCGATTTCGGCGAACACTTCCCGCGCAATCCGAAAACTGTCGACGCCCGCAGGCACGCCGGCATAGATCGCCACCTGCATGAAGATTTCGCGGATCTCGTCCCTGGTCACGCCGTTCACCAGCGCGCCCTTGATATGCACCCGCAATTCGTGCGGCCGGTTGAGAATAGAGATCATGGAAAGATTGAGCATGCTGCGGGTCTTGCGCGGCAGTTCCTCGCGGCCCCACACCGCGCCCCAGCAGTATTCGGTGACCAGTTCCTGGAACGGCTTGTTGAAACCGTCGGCATTTTTCAGGGCATTGGCGACATAGGCCTCGCCCAGTACCGCCTTGCGGATTTCCAGTCCCTTGTCGTGCGTTTTCTGGTCCATAATGTTTCCTTGAGGTTTCCTTGGTGGTTCGCGGCGGACGTTACGGGGTCGTGATCACGTAGTCACGCCTTCGTGTTATGCGTATTTCCCGTTGTGGGTTACGCGCGGAACAGGTGCCTCACTGCCGCCGTTGTGGTAGGATTTTCTGCGAGCAACCTGGAGAGTTTGTTGAGCGGCGCCACCCCCGACCCGTCAGAGCCAGTACGCGACCCCGATGCCGCTTCCCGGCTCCAGCTGGGTCAGGCCTTGCAACGGGCGAAATACGCGATCGCATGGGAGCTGACCTGGCCGCATCTGGCGCGGTTGCTGAGCCTCACCGGACTGTTTCTGGTGGTCTCCTGGGCCGGGTTGTGGCTGACGTTGCCGTTCGTCGGACGCGCCATCGGGGTTGGCCTGTTCGTGCTGGCGGCGCTCGCGGCGCTGTGGCCGCTGGTGAGATTCCGCTGGCCGAGCCGCGAAGCCGGTCTCAGCCGGCTCGACCGCGGCACCGGCATCCGCCATCGCCCGGCCACCGCGCTGACCGATACGCTGGCGACCCAGGATCCGGTCGCGCTGGCGCTATGGCAGGCGCAGCGCGAGCGCACCCTGGCATCCCTCAAGCGCATCCGCGCCGGCTTGCCGTCGCCACGGCTGGCGATCCACGATCCATGGGCGCTGCGCGCGCTGGTCGCAGTGATGATGGTGGCGACCTATGTCGCCGCGGGCGACGAGCGCCGTCTGCGCGTTGCCGCGGCGTTCGACTGGGACGGCGCGCTGGCGCCCGCCAGTATCAGGGTCGATGCCTGGGTGACGCCGCCGCTCTACACCGGCAAGCCACCGATCATCCTGTCGGCCGCGAACAAGGATGCCGCGCCTGCAGCGGGACCCTTGCCGGTTCCGGCAGGCTCCAGGCTGATCGTCCGCTCGAGCGGCGGCACGCTCGATGTGGTGGCCAGCGGCGGCGTCACCGAAGCCGCCCCGGCCGAACAAGCGCCCAAGGGCACCAACGAGAAGCAATTCACCATCGCCGGTGACGGCACCGCGCAGGTTCGCTCGCCGTCCGGGCAGCCGCAATGGAAGTTCAGCGCCACCGGCGACCGCGCGCCGACCATCGCGCTTGCCAAGGATCCCGAGCGTCAGGCCCGCGGCGCGTTGCAGATGTCCTACAAGATCGAGGATGACTACGGCGTCACCGAAGCGCAGGCGCGTTTCGCGGCCCGCCCCGGCGACGCCGCCAAGGGCGGCGCCGAGCCCCGGCCGTTGTTCGACGCGCCGCAGTTTTCGCTGGCGCTGCCGAACGCCCGGACCCGCAACGGCGTCGGGCAGACCGTCAAGGATCTCAGCGAAGATCCCTACGCCGGCGCCGACGTAAGCCTGACCTTGACGGCGAAGGACGAGGCCGGCAACGAGGGCACGAGCGAGCCGTTCAGCATGCGGCTTCCGGAGCGGCTGTTCACCAAGCCGCTAGCGCGGGCGCTGATCGAGCAGCGCCGCATCCTGGCGCTCGATGCCAATCAGATCGGGCAGGTCCATGCCGCGCTGGATGCGCTGATGATCGAGCCGCATCTGTTCATGCCCGAAGCCGGCCAGTATCTCGGTCTCTTCAGCGTGGCGCGGCAGCTGGAGGCCGCCCGCACCGACCCGGCGCTGCGCGAGGTCGTCGCCGCCCTGTGGGCGCTCGCCGTCACCATCGAGGACGGCAATATCACCGACGTCGACAAGGCGCTGCGAGCCGCGCAGGAGGCGCTCAAGCAGGCGCTGGAGCGCGGCGCCAGCGACGAGGAGATCAAGAAGCTCACCGAAAACCTGCGCGCGGCGCTGGACAATTTCATGCGCCAGCTCGCCGAGCAGTTGCGCAACAATCCGCAGCAGCTGGCGCGGCCGCTCGATCCCAATACCAGGATGCTGAGCCAGCAGGATCTCAAGAACATGATCGACCGCATGGAGCGTCTGTCGCGCTCCGGCGACAAGGACGCGGCCAAACAATTGCTCGAGCAGTTGCAGCAGATGCTGGAAAACCTGCAGATGGCGCAGCCCGGCCAGTCCGGCGACGGCGACATGCAGGAAGCGCTGAACGAACTGGGCGACATGATCCGCAAGCAGCAGCAGTTGCGCGACAAGACCTTCAAGCAGGGCCAGGATTCGCGACGCGACCGCCAGCGCGGCAAGCAGGGTGACCAGGGCATGGGCGACCTGCAGCAGGATCAGCAGGGTTTGCGCGACCGGCTCAAGAAATTGCAGCAGGAGCTCGCCAGGCGCGGTATGGGGCAGGGTCAGCGCGGCGAGAAGGGCGAGAAGGGTCAGCAGGGCCAGGGCCAGCAGGGCGAACAGGGCGATGGCGAGGACGGCCTCGGCGACGCCGATTCGGCGATGGGCGATGCCACCGGCAGGCTTGGCGAGGGCAATGCCGATGGCGCGGTGGATTCACAAGGCAAGGCGCTGGACGCGCTGCGCAAGGGCGCCCAGAGCCTCGCCGAGTCGATGCAGCAGGGTGACGGCGATGGACAAAACGACGGTCCGGGCCAGCGCCCGGGCCGGCAGCAGAGCGGTGCCGCCCAGAACGATCCGCTGGGCCGTCCGCTGCGCGGGCGCGAATTCCCCGACGATCCATCGGTCAAGATACCCGACGAGATCGACGTGCAGCGGGTGCGCCGGATCCTGGAGGAGCTTCGCCGCCGGCTCGGCGATTCCCTGCGCCCGCAGATCGAACTCGACTATATCGAGCGGCTGCTGAAGGATTATTGAGCGCTCCCTTCCCCCTCTCCCGCTTGCGGCGAGGGCCGGGGTGGGGTGTCTCCACACATACCGGCGCCAGCGGAGATAATTCCCCCATCCGCCGCGGGGAGAGGTAAGCGACGCTACCTACCCCTTCTTCGCCGCCAGTGCATCGGCGACCGCGGTGCGGATGTCGGCCACCGAAAACGGCTTTGTCACCACGTCGTGCACGATGGCGTTGAGGCCGTGCGCACGTTCGCGTTGATCGGCAAAGCCGGTCATCAACAGGATCGTCAGATCCGGAAAGTCCCGCGCCACGGCGAGCGCCAGCGCGATTCCGTCCATCACCGGCATCTTGATATCGGTGAGCAGGAGATCGAAGGCGCCGTTCTCGCGGTTGAGAATCTCCAGCGCTTCGGCGCCGTCTTCGGCGGTGACGCTCGCATGGCCGTCCATGGCGATCGCCCGCGCCACCAGCGTGCGCACGGATTCTTCGTCGTCGGCGATCAGCACGCGCGGCATCGGGCATCCATCTTTCGTCGGCAGGATTATAGCGTTTTCGAGCGAGGGGGTACCGGTTCGCGTCAGGAAAACGCGTCCTGTTCAGACATTGCCGCCGGCGATATCCCGCTTGTGGAAGAAACGTACATCGATATTGCGGCCTTCGGGGGGAGGCGAGGCCAGCCGCGACTTGAACCAGGCGCGCTCGCCGGGCTGCAGCACGGGCTGCTCCAGTACCGCGTTCCAGGCGTAGATCTCCGCACCCTGCGCGTCGCGGACGCTGAAACGCAGCCGCGGCAGCTGAACCGGCTTCCTGGCGTCGCCCGTGATCACGCCCTCGATCACCAGCACCGGCTTGCCGTCCACCGTTTCGGAGGTGATCTTGACGTCCTTGAACATCAATCCGCGCAGATTTACCTCGAGGCCGACCGATCTGTAGAAGTCGGCGGTTTGCGGCAGCAGCCGCACCACGTCGACCCGCCAGATCATCAGCGCCACCGCCAGGGCGCCCATCGCGGCGCAGGCCATGAGCGGACTGACGAACGGTTTGCGCGGTGCGTAAGCCTGGGCCGGCGATCTGAAAAGCTTGCGGACCCAGGACCGCCGCGGCGGGCGTGCGGCCTCTGCGTCGTGCACGTCGTGCCGGGCGAGCGACGGCCAATTGGTTCCGCCGGGCGTGGCTTCGCCCTCGGAGGTCGCGGGCCAATCGGCCGATATCGAGGGGCTGTCGACGACGGGGGTGTCCGCGCCGTCGCCTTCGCGCGCCAGCGCTTCCCATTCCGCGGCGGTGTCGGCGCCAGCGGCTGCTTCCGCCATGGCAGGTATGGCTACCGCAAGCTCGGTCGCATCCTCCGGCCTTGCCAGCCAGACCTCCTTGCATCGGGAACAGCGCACGGTACGGCCGGCCGCGCCCAAAGTAGCCAGATTAATGGCATAGGACGTGGTGCAATGCGGGCAAATGATATGCATGGAGCGGATCTCCACAATGACGCTGACCGGATGCTACAACGCGAGCGTTAACGAATCGGAAACCATAACCGAAGCACAACCATTTGGTCCGGGTCGCAACCGCAGCGAAGCCCGGGAATGGCGGGCTTTCGGCTTTCCGGTCCCGCCCCACATCGAACGGAGCTGAGCTTGGTTCGGTTCGAAAATGTCGGATTGCGTTACGGGCTCGGCCCGGAGATTCTCCGCGACCTCAGTTTCCTGATCCCTGCCCATTCCTTCCAGTTCCTGACCGGCCCGTCTGGCGCCGGCAAGACCTCACTGCTGCGGCTGTTGTTTCTGTCGCTGAGGCCGACGCGCGGCCTGGTCAATCTGTTCGGCCATGACGTCTCGCTGCTCGGCAAGGATCAGATCGCCGATCTGCGCAAGCGGATCGGCATCGTGCTGCAGGACTTTCGGCTGCTCGATCACATGACGACTTACGAAAATGTGGCGCTGCCGTTCCGGGTGATGGGGCGCGACGAATCGAGCTACCGCAAGGAGGTCATCGACCTCCTGAAATGGGTCGGTCTCGGCGAGCGAATGGATGCGCTGCCGCCGGTGCTGTCCGGCGGCGAGAAGCAGCGCGCGGCGATCGCCCGCGCCGTAATCTCGCGGCCGCTCCTGCTGCTGGCGGATGAACCGACCGGCAACGTCGATCCGACGCTGGGACGGCGGCTGCTGCGCCTGTTCATCGAACTGAATAAGTCCGGCACCGCGGTCATCATCGCGACCCACGACATGACGCTGATGGACCAGTATGATGCGCGGCGGCTGGTGCTGCATCAGGGACGGTTGCATATCTATGAGTAGAATCGGCGACGAACACGGCCCGCTGGTCGACCTCGGACGTGAGCGCCCGCCGTTGCCGGCGCGCGCGCGCAATCTGTCGCCGATCGTGCCGCGCGCCTCGATCGCGGGCCGCGCCCTGGTCGCCGTTGTCGCCATCATGACCTTCCTCGCCTCGATCACGACAGGCGCGGTGCTGCTGGTGAGCGCGTCGGCGGCAGAGTGGCAGTCGGAGGTCGCAAGCGAAATCACCATTCAGGTGCGCCCCGCCGCCGGGCGCGATATCGACCGCGATGTGGCAGCGGTGGCCGAGGCGATGCGAACCCAGTCCGGCATCCTGGAGAGCAAGCCCTTCACCCGGGAAGAGTCCGCCAAACTGCTCGAGCCATGGCTCGGCACCGGATTGTCGTTGGACGATCTGCCGGTGCCGCGCGTCATCGTCGCACGGGTCAGGCCGGGCGCGGTGCTCGACCTGGCGGCCTTGCGCAGCCGGGTGACGCAGGTCGCTCCGACCGCCAGCGTCGACGACCACCGCGCCTGGATCGAGCGGATGCGGTCGATGACCGGCGCGACCGTGTTCGCCGGCATCGGCATCCTCGCGCTGGTGATTGCCGCGACCATCATTTCGGTGTCGTTCGCGACGCGCGGCGCAATGGCGGCGAATCGCCCGATCGTCGAGGTTCTGCATTTCGTCGGCGCCGGCGACCGCTATATCGCCAACCGCTTCCTGCGGCATTTTCTCCGGCTTGGCCTGCAGGGCGGCGTGATCGGCGGCGGCGTCGCCATGCTGCTGTTCGGGTTCTCCGAATCGATCGCCGGCTGGTTCTCTGGCACCCCGGTCGGCGATCAATTCGCGGCCTTGTTGGGGACGTTTTCGCTGCGCCCGTCCGGCTATCTGGCGCTCGCGGCGCAGGCGGTGCTGATCGCGGCGATCACCGCCTGGGCCTCACGCCGGACTCTTTTCACCACGCTCGACGACATCGAGTGAGGGCATGCCCGTAGCGCCGGCAGAAGAGCAGACTCCACTTCGCCTGAAATCGTTCTAGACTTGTAACGGGAAGGGAAACACCAGTATCGCATGAATCCGACGTCCGACGACAAATCGCCTGCCGCGCCGGCTTCCGCGCCGAGGGGATGGCTGCGCGCGGCGATCGTTGCGTCGCTGGCGGTCGCCTTCGTTGCCGCCGCGGTCGGCTTCGTCGGCTTCCTTTCGCAGCTGCGCGGCGCCGAAGTGAAGCCCGATCGCAGCGCCGACGGCATCGTGGTGCTCACCGGCGGCTCTTCTCGCGTATCCGATGCGATGGAATTGCTGGCCGGCGGTTACGGCAAGCGGCTGTTGATTTCGGGCGTTTATCCGACCAATGCCGCGAGCGACATTTCCCGATCGTTGCCCGACAATCAATCGCTGCTGGGCTGCTGCGTCGATCTCGACCGCTCCGCCGTCAATACCCGCAGCAATGCGGCGGAGACTCGGCGCTGGGCGCGCACCCGCGGCTTCAAGTCGCTGATCGTGGTGACATCGAACTACCATATGCCGCGCGCCATCGTCGAATTGTCGCATGCGATGCCCGATATTCAGCTCATTCCGTTTGCGGTGGTCGGCGATAAATGGCGGGATGAGCCGTGGTGGACGAGTGGCGCGACATTGCGGCTGCTGCTATCGGAGTATGTCAAATACGTCGCCGCGGAGGTGCGGGTGCGCTTGGCCGATGCCGGTCTCGACCTGCCGGATCTCGCCGACCACCCGGCCGGATCGCTGCCGGAGCGCCGGCCGGCGACGGCTCAAGCCAACTGATCTAGGTATCGCATGGTTTCGATCTTCCTGCGTTCGCTTGTCTACAACGTGCTGTTCTATGCACTTCTGGTGTTCTGGATTCTGGTTGCGCTTCCCACTTTTCTGATGCCGCGGCGCGCCTTCATGTCGGTCGCCAAGACCTGGGCGCGCAGCAGCGTCTGGCTGATGCGCGTGATCTGCAATACCAGGGTGGAGGTTCGCGGCCGGGAAAAAATTCCGAAGGGTCCGCTGATCGTAGCGTCGAAACATCAGTCGATGTGGGAGACCTTCGCGCTGATGCAGTTCTTCGATGCGCCGCTGTTCATCTACAAGCGCGAACTCGCCTGGATTCCCTTCTTCGGCTGGTATCTGATGAAGTCGGGGATGATCGGCGTCGACCGTGGCGGCGGCTTGCGATCGCTGATGGAGATGGCGCGGCGCGCGCCGAAGGAAATTCGCAGCGGCCGGCAGCTGATCATATTTCCCGAAGGCACCCGGCGCCCGGTCGGCGCGCCGCCGGACTACATGACCGGCGTCGGGCAGATCTACACCAGCAGCGGCGTGCCCTGCCTCCCGGTGGCGCTGAATTCCGGACTGTTCTGGCCGCGGCGGACCTTCATGCGCTATCCCGGCACGCTGGTCGTGGAATTCCTCGATCCGCTGCCATCAGGCCTGACCCGCAAGGAATTCATCGAGCGGATCTCGACCGTGATCGAGGCCGCCACCAACCGGCTGGTCGAGGCGGCACGGCTGGAGCAGGCGCGATTGTTCGGCGTTGTGCCGTCAGCACCGGCGAAGGAATAGCTATTTTCGCTTACCCTGCCCTGGAGAGAGACGTACCATTCAGCCCTGATGCAGCATCGCCGCCAGCTGATGCAGCTGCGCGTCGCGAAAACCCTGCGCTTCGATCGACTTCACGGTGGACAGCACATAGTCGCGATTGTTGCCGGAACGGCCGTGGCCCTGCTGCACATAGCGCAACTGCTCGCTTAGCGAGAGCCGTCCGGCATACTGCACATGGCCGCGATCCACCACATAGGCCAGCGCGCTGACCCGTTGCCGGGCTTCGTTCTCGAGCCAGACCGAGCGCATCACCTCGCGATAGACGTGGGTGGTCTGCTCGCGGCTGCGGAGATAATCCACCACGTCGCCGCGTAGCTTCGCCGCCACCCGGAACGCGACTCCGCGGCAGGCGCCGCCACGATCGAGCCCGAGCACCAGGCCGGGCTTTTCCGGCGTGCCGCGGTGGTCGAACGAGTAGACGCAGAGCGCGCGGTGTTCGCCGATCAGCCGGGCCGGGACCTGCTCGGTGAACGCGAAGCCCGGCCGCCACATCAGCGAGCCATAGCCGAACACCCACAGGTCGCCTTTGGACAATTCCGCTTCGGACACGATCTTGGCTGGCATCGCGCGCACGCCTAGCAGAGTTTTGCGGCGAGTGAAAATCCGTTAACCTGATCGCGGCCGGCGGGACCCGCCGACATCACCGCTTAATTGACAAAATCGTCCGCCAAAGGTCGCCGCATGTCCGATATCACCCTCGCGCCGCGCCGGCGCCCGCTTTGGCGCCTTTTCATCATGCCCGTCTTGCTGCTGGTCGCCGCCGCGGCGTGGAGCGCGTTCTGGTTCCTTGCCGCCTCCCAGGTCGAGGTCAAGGCCGACGCCTGGCGCGCCCGGGAGGCTCAATCCGGCCGACTCTATGACTGCGCGAAGCGATCGGTGGCCGGCTTCCCGTTCCGCCTCGAAGTCCGCTGCAGCGGCGCCAGCGTGTCGCTGCGCTCGCAGACCGCGGAACAGGCCGCGACGCAGGCGCCAATCACCGCCAGCCTCGGCGAAATCCTCGTGGTGGCGCAGATCTGGGATCCGAAGCTGCTGATCGCCGAGTTCACCTCGCCTGCGACGATTTCCGATCGCGGCGGGCCACCCTCGATGATGGTGAACTGGAGCAAGGCGCGCAGCAGCGTGGTCGGACTGCCCGCCGTTCCCCAGCGCGCGACCATCGTGTTCGACGACCCCTCGCTCGACCGCCTCAACGGACCGGTGCAGACGCCGCTGGCGCGTGCCAAACTCGTCGAGTTGCATGGCCGCCTCGCCGAAGGCTCGGCAATCGATCGCCCCGTGATCGAAACCGTGCTGAAGATCACGCAAGGCAGTGTGCAGGAAGTGCACCCGCTGCTGGCGGCACCGTTCGACGCCGACGTCCGCACGCTGCTGAGCGGGCTGAAGGATTTTTCGCCAAAACCCTGGCCGGAGCGGTTTCGCGAAATTGCAGCCGCCGGCGGCCGCGTGGAAATCGTTCAGTCGCGAATCGAGCAGGGCGAACTGATCGCGGTCGCCGCCGGCAGCCTCGGCCTCAGCGCCGGCGGCCGGCTCGACGGCGAATTGCAGATGACGGTGGCGGGGATCGAGAAGGTGATCCCGGCGCTCGGCATCGAGAAGATGCTGGAGGAGGGCGTGCCGCAGGCGACGCTCGACCGCGTTGCGCCCGGGGTTAAGACATCGGATGTCAACAACCTGCTCGGCGCGCTCGACCGGGCGATCCCCGGTCTCGGCCGGGTGGTCAAGCAGAACGCGAATGTCGGCGTCACCGCCGGCATCAACGCACTCGGCAAGGAAGCGGTGCTGGAAGGCAAGAAGGCCCGGGCGTTCCCGCTGCGTTTCGTCGACGGCGCGGTGTTTTTCGGCCCGCTGAAGGTCGGGCAGGTGCCGCCGCTGTTTTAGCCGCCATGCCGGCCAGGCGGGCCTACTCCGCCTTCTTGCCCAGTCGGGCATGCGGGCGTCCAAAGTCCGGCGCCGCCGAATCCTGGCCGATCTCGACGATGCCGCGGCGGATGGCGCGGGTACGGTTGAAATGCTCAAACAGGGCCTCGCCGTCGTTGCGGCGAATGGCGCGGGTCAGTTTCGACAGATCCTCGTTGAAGGTGCCGAGCATTTCAAGCACCGCGTCCTTGTTGGCCAGGAACACGTCGCGCCACATCGTGGGATCGGAGGCGGCGATGCGGGTGAAGTCGCGAAAGCCGCCGGCGGAGAACTTGATCACTTCCGATGAGGTGACCTGCGCCAGTTCGTCCGCGGTGCCGACGATGGTGTAGGCGATCAGATGCGGCAGATGGCTGGTGATGGCGAGCACGAGGTCATGATGGTCCGGAGTCATGATCTCGACCCTGGCGCCGAGTGCGGCCCAGAACGCGCGCAGCCGTTCGACCGCCTCGGGGTCGACGCCCTCAGGCGGGGTGAGGATGCACCAGCGATTGATGAACAGTTCGGCGAACCCGGAATCGGGGCCGGAATGCTCGGTGCCGGCGACCGGGTGGGCCGGCACGAAATGCACGCCGTCGGGCAGATATGGCGCCATGTCGCGCACGATCGCCCCCTTGACCGAGCCGACGTCGGAGACAACGGCGCCCGGTTTGAGATGGGCGGCGATCTCCTGCGCGACCGCGCCGCAGGCGCCGACGGGAATGCAGAGGATGACGAGATCGGCGTCATTGACGGCTTCGGCATTGGTCTCGACCACACGGTCGACGATGCCGAGTTCCTCGACCCGCGCGCGGGTTTTCGCCGAGCGCGCGGTGGTGACGATTTCTCCCGCCAGCCCCTGCTCGCGCGCGGCGCGCGCGATCGAGCCGCCGATCAGCCCGAAGCCGATCAGCGCGATCTTCCTGAACAGCGGCGCGGCGCTCACTTGCCCGCCGTGAAGTCGCGCAGTCCCTCGGCCACCAGCCGGTTGGCCTCTTCGGTGCCGATGGTCAGGCGCAGCGCGTGCGGCAGGCCGTAATTTGCCAGGCCCCGCAGCACCAGGCCGCGTTTGGTGAGGAACGCGTCGGCCTCGGCGGCCGTCTTGCCCTTTTCCTGCGGAAAATGGATGAGAATGAAATTCGCCACGCTGGGCGTCACCTCGAGGCCGAGTTTGGTCGCTTCCTCCGTCAGCCAGTTGCGCCACTTTTCGGTATGCGCCTTCGACATCTGGATATGCGCGGTGTCCTCGATCGCCGCCACCGCCGCCAGCATCGCCGGCGTCGAGACGTTGAACGGTCCGCGGATGCGATTGACCGCGTCGACGATATGGGCCGGGCCGAACATCCAGCCGATCCGCAAGCTTGCGAGACCGTGAATCTTCGAAAACGTATGGGTCATCACGGTGTTTTCGGTGGTGGCCACCAACTCGATGCCGATCTCGTAGTCGTTGCGCGAGACGTAGTCGGAATAGGCGGCGTCGAGCACCAAGAGCACATGCGGCGGCAGTCCGGCGCGCAGCCGCTTGACCTCGTCGAACGGCAAATAGGTTCCGGTCGGGTTGTTGGGGTTGGCGAGCCATACGAGCTTGGTGCGCGGCGAGACCCGCGTCAGTATCGCATCGACGTCGGCGGTAAAATTGGTTTCGGGCGCGACCACGTTGATGGCGCCGTTCGCCATGGTGGCGATCGGATACACCAGAAAGCCGTGGGCCGTGGAGATCGCCTCGTCGCCATGGCTGAGATAGGCGTGCGCCAGCAAATTCAGGATTTCGTCAGAGCCGGCGCCGCAGATGATGCGGTCGGGATCGAGCCCGAAGGCGCGGCCGATCGCTTCGCGCAAGATCCGCGAGGTGCCTTCCGGATAGTCCTCCAGATGATCGGCGGCGCGCCTGTAGGCCGCGATCGCCTTCGGCGAGGGCCCGAGCGGGGTTTCGTTGGCCGACAGCTTGAACACCTTGCGGCCAGGCTCGGGCGCCGGACTCTTGCCCGGCGTGTAGGGCGCAATTTCGAGAATGCCGGGATTCGGCACGGGACGGGACATCTTAAGACTCCGGAAAATCTGGGGGCTTCAGGACTCGATTCAAGGCCTGGCCGCCCCGTTCGGGGGCACCGTATAGCGCGTTGCGTGGCTGCCGACGAGAGCCGAGGAGCGTACCGAGGCGCCGGCCTCGATCAATGCCGTCCTGATCTTTTCGAGGCTGCTGGCGCTCGAAACCGACACCAGCAACGCCGCGCCGTCGAAGGCGGTGTCCGGCACCGCGACGATCTCGGCCAGCGGCGACAGCGCGCGGGCGGTTTCGGCGTTCCAGCCGGACACCCGCACGCTCCAGGTCTCGACCTCGGTCACCATGGCGCTGTCGGCGACGCGCGACACCACGAACACCGGCAACGCGGCCGGATGGTCGGCGCGCTCGAGGAACGGCAGCCGCGCGATGATCTTCGGAGCGCCCTCGGCCTCGAGCGCGATCCACCATGGCGTGCGGCTGGACGTGACCGGGACCAGCGCCAGATCGCCCTTCGATCTGGCCACCGCCTCGACCGCGGCCGGTGCGCTGAAATGCGAGACGTAGGGCACGACAAATCCGAAATGAAACCGCGCCGAATCCCGCATTGCGGACTCGCCGACGGACACGTCCGCATGCACCGAAAACGGTGCCTGCACGTAAGTGAAAGTCGAGATGATGACGCGCCAGATGCTCTCGATGGTGTCGATCGGCAGAATGCCGCGGTGGCGCTCGACCAGACGCCGCATCATCGCGGCCTCGCGCGCCGGGCGGAACGCCGAGCCGACCTCCTGGGTCTGCTTGACCTGGATCAGCCGGTCGATGATGTCGCCGCGCGCCATCAGCAGGCGGTGGACCTGTTCGTCGATGCTGTCGATCTCTTGACGCAGCACCTCGAGCGAGGGCGGAGCGGGGGGCGATTTGGACATCTTGCAAGACCTGGCAAAAACATTCTCGTCCTCATCCGACATGCGGCGCCTTCGCCGCGTCTCGCAGGACGAGAGCCCGTTCTCCCCTATGGTTCGAGGGGGCGCAAGGGCGCTTCCCTCACCATGAGTGCCCGAGCGCGGTTAACCAAAGCCTCGTCTTGACGAAAAGCCCGGCCGGGACTAACTTTGGTTCATTCCGTGGTCATTTGAGCCGGCCGGCTTGCAGCCACGTTAAACAACTCGCTAAACAGGCCGGGGACAGAAGTGATCCCGGTCGAACCTATGTTCAGGCCGGGTTTTTTTATGGCCTGATTTCCGTGGTGGTCTCTCGCAGCCACCCCGGGGGAGTTCGGTGCCAAAATGGTAAACGTGCATTCGATACCGAGCCCCGCTGTTCATACCGAGGACCGCGCGCATGAGGCGGACCGTCCGGGCTCGCTGGTGGCGCGTTTTGGCGCGGATCAACCCCTGAAACTCGATTGCGGCACCGATCTCTCGCCGTTTCAGATCGCTTACCAAACCTATGGCGAACTCAATGTAGACCACTCCAACGCCATTCTGGTCTGCCATGCGCTGACCGGCGATCAGCACGTCGCCAACGTGCACCCAATGACGGGCAAGCCCGGCTGGTGGGAGACCATGGTCGGCCCCGGCCGCCCGCTCGATACCGATAAATATTTCATCATTTGCTCGAATGTGATCGGCGGCTGTATGGGCTCGACCGGTCCGGCCTCGACCAACCCCGCGTCAGGCAAAGTGTGGGGACTGGATTTTCCAATCATCACTCTTCCCGATATGGTGCGCGCGCAGACCATGCTGATCGATCGCCTGGGGATCGACACGCTGTTCTGTGTGGTCGGCGGCTCGATGGGCGGCATGCAGGCGTTGCAGTGGACCGCGGCCTATCCGAAACGCGTGTTCTCCACACTGGCGATTGCCTGCAGCACGCGGCACTCGGCGCAGAATATCGCCTTCCATGAACTGGGCCGGCAGGCCGTGATGGCCGATCCGGAATGGCACCATGGACGCTATTTCGAGCAGCGTACCCACCCGCATCGTGGCCTCGGCGTCGCGCGGATGGCCGCCCATATCACCTATCTCTCCGACGCCGCCCTGCATCGCAAGTTCGGGCGGCGGATGCAGGACCGCGACCTGCCGACCTTCTCGTTTGACGCCGACTTCCAGGTCGAAAGCTATTTGCGCTACCAGGGCTCGTCTTTCGTCGAACGGTTCGACGCCAACAGTTATCTCTATCTGACTCGGGCGATGGATTATTTCGACATCGCCGCCGATCATGACGGGGTGCTGGCGCGGGCGTTCCGCGGCATCCAGACCCGGTTCTGCGTGGTGTCGTTCACCAGCGACTGGCTGTTCCCCACGGCGGAGTCGCGCGCGCTGGTGCATGCGTTGAACGCTTCGAGCGCGCGGGTATCATTCGCGGAGATCGAGACCGACCGCGGCCACGATGCCTTCCTGCTCGACGTGCCGGAATTCTTCGACATCTCCCGGGCCTTCCTGGAATCCGCAGGCAAGGCGCGCGGCCTGGTTGTGGCGGGAGGCTGACATGAGCATGCAGCAACAGGTCCTGCCGCTCCCCGGCATCATGACGCCGGATACCGGGCATTATCGCGGTGATCATCTGCTGGTCGCGGAGATGGTCGAGCGCGGCTCCAGGGTACTCGATGTCGGCTGCGGCGAAGGCGATCTGCTGCAGCTATTGGAGACACGGGGCATCGACGGGCGCGGCATCGAGCTGTCGCGCGAGGGCGTCAACCGCTGCGTCGCCAAGGGGCTCGCGGTGGTGCAGGGCGATGCCGACACCGATCTGATCAACTATCCCGACGACGCCTTCGACTATGTGATCCTGTCGCAGACCCTGCAGGCGACGCGGCAGCCGCGCGTGGTGCTGGAAAACCTGCTGCGGATCGGGCGGCGTGCCATCGTCTCGTTCCCGAATTTCGGCTTCTGGAAAATGCGGCTGCAACTCCTGATCGGCGGCCACATGCCGCGCACCGAGAACCTGCCCGCCACCTGGTACGATACGCCCAACATCCATTTCTGCACCATCAAGGATTTCGTGCAGCTATGTGCCGAGATCAACGTCAAGATGGAGCGCGCTGTCGCGCTCGACATGTACGGTCGGCCGCTGCGGGTCAATCTGCCCTGGTGGTTCTGGAACATGTTCGGCGAGCAGGGCGTGTTCCTGCTCAGCCGGGTGGAGAAGGGGAAGTAGAGTCTGCAAGCGGCTGGCACCACTGCACCTCTCCCGCTTGCTTGCGGGGGAGCTCGACGCGCCCCCGGCGATGCGAAGCATCGTCCGAAGCGCGGCGGGTGGGGGAAGCTCTTTCCGCTGGCGCCGGCGTTCGCTGAGGCGCCCCCACCCCGGCCCTCCCTGCCGCAAGCGGGAGAGGGGGCGCACCGACGGCGCTGAGGTGGCGAGTGTCTATCCCGCCGCCATCGACCTTGGATCGCGCACTGGCCATCTCCCGGCCTCAACCAGCGCAATGAAGCGCTCGACCATTTCGTTGAACAGCGCCGGCTCCTCCAGATTGAGCACGTGGCCTGATTTTGGAAAGATTGAAAGGCCCGCTGCCGGCAGGTGCTTCTTCAGGAACAGGCTCGGCTCGACGCAATTTTCGTCCTCGTCGCCGCAGATGATCAGGGTCGGCGTCGGCACCTTCCTGATGGCGTCGGTCAGGGTGTAGATCGAAGGCCGGCCGCCCTGGAAGCTGCGCATCGTGTTGGCCGAGCCCTTGGCATTGTGCCGCGCCAAAGCCTCGTAGAAATCGGCGTGCCCGCGCGGATCCTTCACGAGGAATGGAATCCGGCTCGGCGCCTCGCGCGTCGCTTTGGCCACTTCCACCGAACCGATGGTCTCATATTGCTCGGCATTGGCCTGGCATTGCCTGCGGAACGCGTCGAGATTGTCGAGGCTCGAGCCTGAGCCGACGCCGGCCAGCGTCAGCGACATCGCGCGCTCCGGCGCGTTGAGCCCGATCTGCAGCGACGAATAGGCGCCCATCGACAGGCCGACGAAATGCGCCTTGGCGATCTTCAGGTGATCGAGCACGGCGAGCGCGTCGGTATAGAAATGCCTGTAGGTGTAGACGTCCTTCGACGCGGGTACGTCCGACGGCGTGTAACCACGCGCGGAATAGGCGATGCAGCGGTGGCCGCGGGCGAAATACCGCATCTGCGGCTCCCAATTGGTGTGGTCGGCGGCGAACTCGTGCAGGAAAATGATCGGCGAGCCGCTGCCTGCTTCCTCGAAATAGAGTCGGACATTGTCACTGGTGACGGCATGGGGCATTTCAGAATTCCTCTCATGGGCCGGGGCGTATTCGCGCATTCGGGCTCGCGACGACAATGAGGCGGGAACCCGGTTCCGCCGTCAAGGAATCATCGCGGAATGACCCCAAAACTGTTTCTGCACCGCCGCATCGCGTCTTGCTCTCGCCATATCGCGCCTCGCAAAACCGCCCCCGGGATCTCGGCTCTTATTCGCCGGCGGGAATTGGGGGTGTGTCATAAAGGAACGAGTTGAGTATGGTTGAGTTGGTTGTTGGGTTTCGCCGGTCACTTCGTGTTGTGGCGCTGGCTTCGTGTTCGATGGCGATGTTCGCTATCGCGTCTTCGGCTTCAGCAAAGCCTCAGTCCGGTGCAGGGCGAAACGCTCACGCGCATCGTCATCATCACGCCGGCCATTATGCCCGGCACTTTCACCGCCAACGTCATTACCGGCATAGCGCACGCACGTCGCATGGATTTGCGGGGGCGCCAGCCAGTCTTGTGTCAAGTACCGGCCCGGCAGGCGACGTAGCCCTGTATGGCGGTTTCGGTTCACCAAACGCTGTCACCGAAACACATCGTTACCGGCGCACCGCGCGCAAATCGCGCTGGGAGCGCGGCGTGGCGCAGGCGCGCGGTTTCGCGAAGACCCGGGCCAGCATCCCATCCAACCCGGCCCCTTCAAAAACGGCCTCGCCGGGTGGTTTCGGTTCATCCGCTGTCGTCGCCGAGGCGCGCCGCCATCTCGGCGGCAACCCAACCGGCCGCGGCCGCCTGTGGTGCGCCCGTTTCATGAACATGGTTCTGGAGCGGTCCGGTCACCGCGGCACCGGCTCGGACATGGCGCGTTCGTTCGCAGGCTATGGCCAGCGCGTCTCCGGCCCGCAGGTCGGCGCCATCGCCGTCATGAGCCGGGGGCGCAGCGGCGGTCATGTCGGCGTGGTGAGCGGCATCGATGCGTCGGGCAATCCGATCGTGGTGTCCGGCAATAATGGCAATCGGGTGAGGGAAGCGCCGGTTTCGCGCGGCCGCGTGTACGCCTACGTCATGCCGAACTGAGGTAATTTCCGTCATTGAGAGGAACGCCAGCGACGAAGCGGCCATCCTGCCTGCTAGTCTAAGCTGGATTGTTGCGCGTCGCTCGCATGGACGGGCTGTCTACAACAGCTTGGGCTGTTCCACCGCGATTGTATCGCCGACGGCAATAGTGCCGCCGGCGATCACCTCGGCATAGACGCCGCACTCGTTGTGGCCCAGCCGCCGCGTCAGGGCCTGCGGGATGCCGAGGTCGCGCGCGGCGGTCTCCGGATCGACGTTGACGGCCGCGCAGCGGGCGATCCGCTTCACCACTTTCAGCCTGGTGTCGCCGATGACAAGGGTCTGACCGAGCAGATCGAACTCGTGCCATGCCGGCCAGCCGCTGACATAGAGATTGGCGCGAAACCGCAAAGGGTGCACCGGCTGCCCGACGATGTTTTCGATCGCCTGCAGGCTGGCGAGATTGATGACGGAAACGACCTTGCTGGCGACATCAGAAAAACTGTGCCCTTCGCTGGAGAGTACCTTGGGCGGCCCCTTGATCGATCCGGCGAAACCGTCGGCGAAAAACCGCTCGATGGCGGCCCGGCCTTCGGCCGTCTCCAGATTGCCGCGGGCTTCGACCGCGCCATTCCGGCGGATGGTCAGGATGCCGCTCTCGTCGTCGAAATGGCTGTGCAGCGCCGCCAGCCATTCGTCCCGCATCAGCATCAGGAAATAGGCCTTCACCATCCATTTCGGGGCGGCCGGGTCGAAGCCGCTGGGGCCGTTCTCGATGGCGTAGCGGCGGTCGGCCGGAAACGTCTGGCCGACCGCCAGCTTAACGGTCGGCAGCGGTTCCGGGGAAAGCCCTTTGACGGGATAGCGATAGAGGCTGGCGATCTGGGCAGGTGGGTTGCGCGACATGCGACTTCTTAAGAGATTCCCGAGCCCGGCGCCACCGCACACGAATCTGTGAAGCGGCCTCTTCCGTTTCCGCACGGCCCTTCCCACATTGGCCTCAAGCCGGCGCTGATGTCGGTGAAGACCGCCGGCGGTTTGAGGAATGTCAATGCCGCCGCGCGAAACCCAATGAAGATGCTGTTTCCGTGCCTGATGGGGCGGAGCGGCAGGCTGAGGGAATGACCCTATGAATATTGAGAAGTACACCGAGCGTGCACGCGGTTTCATCCAGTCGGCCCAATCGCTGGCCATGCGCGACGGCCACCAGCAATTTTCGCCGCTGCATATGCTCAAAGTGCTGCTGGACGACAGCGAGGGCCTCGCCGGCGGTCTGATCGACCGCGCCGGCGGCAATTCGCGCGCCATCCTGAAGGCGACCGAAGACGCGCTCAACAAGCTGCCGAAAGTTTCCGGAAGCGGCGCCGGGCAGGTTTATCTTGCTCCTGAGCTGGCGCGCGCGTTCGACGCCGCGGAAAAGGCCGCCGACAAGGCCGGCGACAGTTTCGTGACTGTGGAGCGGCTGCTGCTCGGGCTGACGCTGGAAAAAGACAGCGACGCGGGCGGGATTCTGAAAAAAGGCGGTGTCACACCGCAGAACCTGAACGCCGCGATCGAATCTCTGCGCAAGGGCCGCACCGCCGACTCAGCCACGGCGGAAAATGCCTATGACGCGCTGAAGAAATATGCCCGCGACCTGACCCAGGCGGCGCGCGACGGCAAACTCGACCCCGTGATCGGGCGCGACGAGGAAATCCGCCGCACCATCCAGGTGCTGTCCCGCCGCACCAAGAACAATCCCGTCCTGATCGGCGAGCCCGGCGTCGGCAAGACCGCGATCGTCGAAGGCCTGGCGTTGCGGATTCTCAATGGCGACGTGCCGGAGAGCCTCAAGGACAAGAAACTGCTGGTGCTCGACCTCGGCTCGCTGATCGCGGGCGCAAAATACCGCGGCGAATTCGAGGAGCGGCTTAAGGCCGTGCTGCAGGAGGTCACGTCGGCCGAGGGCAGCATCGTCCTGTTCATCGACGAGATGCATACGCTGATCGGCGCCGGCAAGGCCGACGGGGCGATGGATGCGTCGAACCTGCTGAAACCCGCGCTGGCGCGCGGCGAACTGCATTGCATCGGCGCGACCACGCTGGACGAATATCGCAAGCACGTCGAAAAGGATGCCGCATTGGCGCGCCGGTTCCAGCCGATCTTCGTGTCCGAGCCATCCGTCGAAGACACCATCTCGATCCTGCGTGGCCTGAAGGACAAATACGAGCAGCACCACGGCGTGCGCATCACCGATTCCGCGCTGGTGGCGGCCACCACGCTGTCGAACCGCTACATCACCGACCGCTTCTTGCCGGACAAGGCGATCGACCTGATGGATGAAGCCGCGGCGCGGTTGAAGATGCAGGTCGATTCCAAGCCGGAAGAGCTGGATTCGATGGACCGGGAGATCATCCGGCTCAAGATTGAGCAGGAAGCGCTGAAGAAGGAGAGCGACGCGGGCTCGAAGAGCCGCCTGCAGACGCTGGAAAAGGAACTTGCGGATCTGACGGCGAAATCGGCCGACCTGACGTCGCGCTGGAGCGCGGAAAAGAACAAGCTGTCGAATGCGCAGAAACTGAAGAGCGAGCTCGAGGGATTGCGGCTCGAGCTCGCCGACGCACAGCGCCGCGGCGAGTATCAGCGCGCAGGCGAGCTGGCCTACGGCCGGATTCCCGAGCTCGAGAAGAAGCTTTCCGAGATCGAAGCGCACGAAAACGCAGGCGAGATGATGGAGGAGGCCGTCACGGCCAATCACATCGCGCAGGTCGTGTCGCGCTGGACCGGCGTGCCCGTCGACAAGATGCTCGAGGGCGAGAAGGACAAGCTGCTGCGGATGGAAGACAGCCTCGGCAACCGCGTGGTCGGCCAGGCCGAGGCCGTGCATGCGGTCGCGACCGCGGTGCGCCGTTCGCGAGCCGGCCTGCAGGACCCGAACCGGCCGATGGGCTCGTTCATGTTCCTGGGGCCCACCGGCGTCGGCAAGACCGAACTGACCAAAGCGCTCGCCGAATATCTGTTCAACGACGAGACCGCGATGGTCCGCCTCGACATGTCCGAATATATGGAGAAGCACTCGGTGTCGCGGCTGATCGGCGCGCCTCCGGGCTATGTCGGCTATGACGAGGGCGGCGCGCTCACCGAAGCGGTGCGGCGGCGGCCGTACCAAGTGGTGCTGTTCGACGAGATCGAAAAGGCCCATCCGGACGTCTTCAACGTGCTGCTGCAGGTGCTCGATGACGGCCGCCTGACCGACGGGCAGGGCCGCACCGTCGACTTCCGCAACACGCTGATCATCATGACCTCGAATCTCGGTTCGGAATTCCTGGTCAACCAGCCGGAAGGCGAGGACACCTCGGCGGTACGCGAGCCGGTGATGGGCATGGTGCGTGCGCACTTCCGCCCCGAATTCCTCAACCGGGTCGACGAGATCATCCTGTTCCACCGGCTGCAGAAGAGTGAAATGGGGCGGATCGTCGAGATCCAGTTCGGCCGGCTGCAGAAGCTGCTGGAAGAGCGCAAGGTCGTGCTCACGCTGGATGCTGCGGCGCGCGACTGGCTGGCCGCCAAGGGTTGGGATCCCGCCTATGGCGCACGTCCCTTGAAGCGGGTGATTCAGCGCCACGTGCAAGATCCGTTGGCGGAGATGATCCTGGCCGGCGAAATAGCCGATGGCGATCGTGTCGCGATCTCGGCCGAGGGCAATGTGCTGACCTTCAACGGCAAGGCGCCAAAGACCGCCGAGATCGCGCAGTTCGAAGCGCCGATCCCGAAGCGCAAGCTCAACTAAGAGGGGTGTGCCCTTCGCGCGATGCGCAAAGGGCGCTACGCAAGATCGTCAATCTGTGAAAAACGTCTCGCGCAAACGGCGCGCGGATACCGATCAGCCTTTCAGGCTAGCCGAGGGCAACAGCTTGCTCAGCGGTTGATGACCTGTCGCACCAGCGGCGCGGCGGGAGCGCCGGCATCGGACACGCGTGCCGGGGTGCCGCGATTGCTCATCTGGGCATCGAGGCGATCGCGCTCCTTCTCGAAGCTCGCCATCAGCGGACCTTCGAGCGAGCGGCCGCGCGGCAGCTTGATGCGCATCGGATCGACGAAGCGGCCGTTGACCAGGATCTCATAGTGAACATGAGCGCCGGTCGACATGCCCGTCGATCCGACGAAGCCGATCACCTGGCCCTGCCGCACCCGTTTGCCGGGCTCCATGCCCTTGGCATAGGCCGACATGTGGCCATACGCGGTTTCGTAGCCGTTGTTGTGCTTTAGGCGGACGTACTTTCCGTAGCCGCCTTCCCAGCCGACCCTTTCGACAACGCCGTTGCCGGAAGCGAAGATCGGCGTGCCGTAGGGCGCCGACCAGTCGACGCCGGTGTGCATCTTGACATAGCCGAGGATGGGATGGCGTCGGCCGCCGAAGCCCGAGCGCATGATCGCGTAGTTGACGGGTTTGCGCACCAGGAACTTCTTCGCGCTCTTGCCGCTTTCGTCGTAGAAATCGACCACCGCGTCGTCAGGGGTCTGGAAACGATAGTACTTCTTGGTCTCGCCGCCGACGGTGAGGGCAGCGAAAAGCACCTCGGTCTTTTCGGTGATGGTGGCGCCGTCGTCTTCGCCGGCGAAGAATACGTCGAACGAATCGCCCGGCTGCACCTTGCGCTGGAAGTCGACGTCGTAGGAGTAGATCCGGATCATGTCCTCGATGACGCTGGCCGGCACCTTGTTGCGCAGCGCAGTCTCGTAGATGCTCTGGTAAAGCCGAACGCCGGTGCCGTCATCTTCGTCGTCATCGTCGTCCACCGCGGCGGTCGGGGTGACGATATTCATGCTCTGGACGTCGACGGCGACGTATCGGCCGAGATCGGACAACGCGGCCACGGCTTCGATGGTGGATTCGTTGGCGACGATCACCCGGTAGGGCTGTAGCCGCTGGCCGCCGGCGGTGCCGGCCGGCGCCATCAGGATGCGCAGTTTCTGGCCTTCCTTCAGCCCGCCGTCGCGGCCGCGGGGACCGAGCGTGGCGGCGATGGATTTCGCCTCTTCGGGCGTCGCGCCCTGGTCGCGCAGGATCGATGTGACGGTATCGCCCTTCTTGACCACATGGACGCGCTCGCCGGTAGGATTGCCGCCGGTGATGAGATCCTTGGTCTTCGGCAGCAGCGTAACGTTTTCGGGGACGACCCGGGTTTCGAAGCCGGCATAGGGGTCGGCGCCGACGTTGCCCTCGGTTGCATAGGCCAGCTTGACGTCGGACCTGGCGCCACTGGCGTCGGCCGTCGCGTTGGCGAGGGCCGTGTAACGCACTCCGCTGTTGCCGCGCCAATTGGAGGCATCGCGCACCCGCATGATCACCTCGTCGAGCGCGACCACCGCGGCGACCTTCGCCTTGGGCAGGATCGGGGCAAGATCCCTGGTAACGAACGAGACTTCGGCGTCGGGCTCGATTGCGTCGGGATTGTTCGGATCTTCGGCGGCCGCGGGGACCGTGGCGCCGACGTCGGTCAGCATGCGCTGGGCGTTGAACGGCGGGATTTTGGCGCTGAGATCGCTGGTCGCCATCGCCAAATTGCCGGAGATGCGGATGAATGGCCGCACCCGCATCACGTCGCGGTTGCCAACGCGGGTGACGGTGGAAACCCGTACCACGTTGCGGGCGGCGGTCGATTCGCCAGGAGGCGGCAGGCGGTCGCTCTTGTGCAGGCTGGCATTCTTGTCGTTGGCGCCGAAAGCGCCGCGCAGGGCGCCCTCGACCCGTTCCGGAACCTTGGCAAAGGTCATCTCACCATCGAGCGACGCAAAAACGGCGCCGCCGATGAGGGCAGCGCCGCATAGACCAGTCAGAATGGTACCGCTAAACCACTGTACCGAGACGCGGCGGCGATCGATCACCGCGGCCTCGGAGCCGTCGACGGAAAGCGGCGGCTCGTGACCCAGATCGATGATCCCGGTCTCGCGTCCGTAGCCGCCCCCGCGTGACGTCCTGTGGTTCAACCCCGTGTCCCCCCGAATTTGCTTAACACTCGACAAGACCTTGGCTCATCCGGCACCCCCGGCTTCGCCCTCTGCGGGGAGATTGGGGAACATGGCGCGCCACACGCATCGACATTCGGATTCGGAGGCCACGACTGGCCGGGATCACGAACGGCAATGGTGCAAAAATCTCTCGATGTTTCTCGGCCGCAAGGGAAAGGCGACGGGTTTGTCGAAGGTCGCCGTTCCCAAGTAGATAACCGCCGGCAGCCCCCACTGGCATCCGGCGATTCAGTGCATACGTATAGTCAGAACGTCGCAGGATTGTGGCTCAAGTACGGCGTTTAGTTCCTAATATCGGGCCTTCTTGGCAGTTCGAAATTCTGTCCCCCGATGCGACGATTTGTTGACAACAGGCGTTGACAACCCCGAGCGGGGGAGCTTATAAACCGACCACTGAGCGCGGCGCTGCTTTGGCCCTTGGCCAAGGCAAGTTTCCGTGCCCGTGATGCTCCTCACTAAGATGAGTGAATCAACAGCCGATAGTCATCGGTTGTTATTTGCCGTCGGATGGGGACTTCGAGATCCTTCCAGCGATGGAAGTGGGGTTTGCGGACCCCGGGCTGTTTGACAAGTGAAGATGAAGAAAGAGAAACGTGGACGGCGGAGTCCTTGCGAGTCTTGATGGTTTGATGGCTTCGGCCTTCAGGCATTGAGGCTGGACGAAAGACTTCGGCGGAACACGTTTACATAGGTTACACCATCGTCGCCCGCGATGTGAATCGCAGGCGATAAATATGGTGGGACCTCGTCAAACGTTGTGATCAGCCGGTTTAAAGTTTCAAGTCCAACTTGAGAGTTTGATCCTGGCTCAGAGCGAACGCTGGCG
>LNFM01000246.1_pt1 | contig 139885 bp, 134 predicted proteins | sample 596031 | NCBI WGS metagenome assembly LNFM01 (sample SAMN04254537, study PRJNA301005) | activated carbon metagenome | isolation source: dual media filters at the Ann Arbor, Michigan drinking water treatment plant | place: USA: Ann Arbor
CGCCATGCGGCGGCGCGCCGAGCCGGAACGCGTTGAGCATGCCGCCGAACTTGGCTTCGAGCACCTCCTTGCCGTAGCCGGCCAGGCCAAACGCCTTCTCCATCACTTCGGGGCGATGGTTGCGGATCGCGCCCGATGACAGCTCCGTGCCGTTGCAGACGATGTCGTACTGAAACGCGTTGATCGACAGAAGCTTGTCGGTGTCGGCCGGATCAAGCGCGAGGAATTCCTCGACGCCCATGTTCGGCATCGAGAACGGGTTGTGCGAGAAATCGATCTTCTTTTCCTCGTCGCTCCATTCGAACATCGGGAAGTCGACGATCCAGCACAGGTCGAAACGATCCTGCGCGATCAGCTTCAACTCTTCGCCGACCTTGGTGCGCGCCGAGCCTGCGAACTTGACGAAGTCCTTCGGCTTGCCGGCGACGAAGAAGCAGGCATCGCCGACTTTCAAGCTGAGTTGATCGGCGATCTGCTTGGTGCGCTCCGGGCCGATGTTCTTGGCCAGAGGACCCGCGCCGCTTTCTTCGCCTTCGCGCCAGAAGATGTAGCCGAGGCCGGGCTGGCCTTCGCCTTGCGCCCATGAGTTCATGCGATCGGCGAATGCGCGGTTGCCGCCAGTCGGCGCCGGAATGGCCCAGACCGCGTTCCCTTCGGTTTCCAGAATGCGTGCGAAAATCTTGAAGCCGGAGCCGCGGAACGCATCGCTGACATCCTGCATTTCGATCGGGTTGCGCAGGTCCGGCTTGTCGCTGCCGTATTTGCGCAAGGCTTCGGCGTAAGGGATCATCGGAAACTTCGGTGTGACCTTTTTACCCTTGCCGAATTCCTCGAAAACGCCGCGAATGACCGGCTCGACCGCGTCGAACACGTCCTGTTGGGTGACGAAGCTCATTTCCAAATCGAGTTGATAGAATTCGCCCGGCGAGCGGTCGGCGCGTGCGTCTTCGTCGCGGAAACACGGCGCGATCTGGAAGTAACGGTCGAAGCCCGCCACCATGATGAGCTGCTTGAACTGCTGCGGCGCTTGCGGCAGCGCGTAGAACTTGCCGGGATGAATGCGCGACGGCACCAGATAATCGCGCGCGCCTTCCGGCGAAGACGCGGTCAATATCGGCGTTTGGAATTCGAAGAAGCCGCCGGCCTTCATGCGCGAACGCAGCGAATCGATCACCGCGCCGCGGAGCATGATGTTGTTGTGCAGGTGTTCACGACGCAGGTCGAGGAAGCGGTATTTAAGCCGGATGTCTTCCGGGTAGTCCTGCTCGCCGAACACCGGCATCGGCAATTCGCCCGCCGGACCAAGTACTTCGATCTCGGTAATATAGACTTCGACCTGGCCGGTCGGCAGGTCGGGGTTCTCGGTGCCGGCGGGACGCTTGCGCGCCTTGCCGTCGATACGGACGACCCATTCCGCACGCAACGTCTCGGCCAGCTTGAAGGCCGGGCTGTCGGGATCGGCGACGACCTGCGTCAGGCCGTAATGGTCGCGCAGATCGATGAACAGCACGCCGCCATGGTCGCGGATGCGGTGGCACCAGCCGGACAGCCGGACGTCCTTGCCGATGTCGCTTTCGCGCAGCGCGCCGCAGGTGTGTGAACGATAGCGATGCAGGGTCATTGAAAGGCGTTCCGGCAAAGGCTTAAGCAAGCGATTCAGGGCTGGGTGGAGTGGCGCGAAAAACGCATGGGGGGTGGGCTTTGTCAAGCAAGCCACCCCGGCGGGGCGAGCGTCCGGCCATCGCCGCCTCGACAGACTCAGAGTGCATCTGCACAGTAACGGCCTGGAGTGCCGGAACGTCGATGTCGAAAAAACCCACGGAAACGGGCCGAAGAACGGCCAAATCCGCCAAACCGGCAGCCGCCAGCATGACGACCGGCGAGGCCACGGTCGCTACATTGCTCGCGCACGGCATGGGCACCGTCTATGCCCTGCCCGGCGTCCACAACGACCATTTGTTCGACGCCTTTGCCCGTGCCGGCGACGCCTTGCGCGTCGTCCACACCCGCCACGAACAGGGCGCGGCCTATATGGCGCTGGGGGCGGCGCTGGCGACCGGAAAGCCGCAAACCTACGCGGTGGTGCCCGGCCCCGGCCTCCTGAATTCGGGCGCGGCGCTGCTGACCGCCTACGGCATGAACGCGCCCGTCCTGGCCCTGATCGGCCAGATCCCGGCGGGGACAATCGGCCGCGATCAGGGCCATTTGCACGAAATCCGCGACCAGGCCGGCCTGCTCGCCCGGCTGGTCGATCACAGCGGCATCATCAATGGCCCGACCGAGGCGTCGGCCAAGGTGGCCAAGGCGATCCGCTCGATGCGCCAAGGCCGGCCAGGACCTGCGGCGCTGGAATGCGCCATCGACGTCTGGGGCAAGCGCGGCCCGGTTGCCGCCATTGCGCCGCCCGCCCCGCCGCGCCCGTCCCAATGCGACCACGACGCGCTGCGTGTAGCGGCGAAGCTTTTGGGCAAGGCGAAGCGGGTGCTGATCGTTGTTGGCGGCGGCGCGCTCGACGCCTCGCGCGAGGTGACCGTCCTGTCCGACATGCTGCAGGCGCCGGTTCTGTCGTACCGGCGCGGCCGCGGCGTCTTGGACGACCGCAACCCCTTCAGCGTCAATCTGCCATTGGGACGCGACCTGTGGGGCGAAGCCGACGCGGTGCTGGCCGTCGGCACGCGGCTGCTCAACCCAATGACGCAATGGGGCATGGACAACGGCATCAAGGTCGTCCGCGTCGATGCCGACAAGGACGAGCCCGCCCGTTTGCACAAACCGGCGGTGGCGCTGATCGGCGATGCCGCGCCGATCCTCATGCACCTGATCGATCGACTCGGCCGCAGCAACGAGCGCCGCGCCTCGCGCCGCGACGAGATGCTGGAGCGGCAGGCGAAGATGCGGGCGCGGCTTAATAAGCTCGCGCCGCAACTCGGCTTTCTCGATGCGATCCGCGCCGCGCTGCCGGACGAAGGCATCTATGTCGATGAGGTGACGCAAATCGGCTTTGCCGCCCGCCTTGCCTTTCCGGTTTACAAACCCCGCACCTTTCTCTCGCCCGGCTTCCAGGACAATCTCGGCTGGGGCTACGCCACCGCACTCGGCGCACAGCATGCGCGGCCCGATGTCCCGGTCGTCTCGATCAACGGCGACGGCGGCTTCATGTACACGGCGAATGAACTCGCCACCGCGATGCGCCACCGCATTCCGCTGACGGCAATCGTCTTTGCCGACGGCGCCTTCGGCAATGTGCGGCGCATCCAGGAAGAGCAGTTCGGCAACCGGCTGATCGCTTGCGACCTCGCCAACCCTGACTTCGTCAAATTCGCCGAGAGCTTCGGCGCCACCGGCCGCCGCGCGCATAACCCAACGGAACTTCGCACCGCGCTAAAGGTGTCGCTGGCCGCGCGCGAGCCGACTTTGATTGAAGTGCCGGTCGGCGCGATGCCGTCGCCTTGGGAGTTCATCCATATGCCGCCCGTGCGCGGCAAGAAGACCGACAAGCCAAAACGTTAGCGAAAATTCCGGCAAAACAATTGCCATCACCACACAGGATTGGGTTAGGTTCCGCCGACATGTCATTGATCACCACCACCGCCGATCTCGCCGCCATTTGCGACCGCATGGCGAAGCACCCGTTCATCACGGTCGATACCGAGTTCCTGCGCGAGACCACCTACTATCCGCTGCTGTGCGTGGCGCAGATCGCCTCCGCCGACGAGGCGGCAGTGATCGATGCGCTGGCGCCGGGCATCGACCTCAAACCGTTCTGGAACCTGATGACCGACGAGAAAGTCATCAAGGTCTTTCACGCCGCTCGGCAGGACATCGAAATCGTCTGGAACATGGCCAAGGTCATTCCGCATCCGATTTTCGACTCCCAGGTGGCCGCCATGGTGCTCGGCTACGGCGACTCGATTTCGTATGACCAGCTGGTGCAGCGCATTACCGGCGACGTGCTCGACAAATCGAACCGCTTCACCGACTGGACGCGCCGCCCGCTGACCGAAGCGCAAACGACTTACGCTCTGTCCGACGTGACGCATCTGCGCGACGTCTACATCAAGCTCGCCGCTGACCTGGAAAAGCGCGGCCGCACCAGCTGGGTCGAAGCCGAGATGAGCATCCTCACCTCGCCGGAAACCTACCGCGCCGATCCAGCCAATGCCTGGGAACGCTTGAAGGCGCGCGTGCGCAAGCCGAAGGAACTGGCCGTGCTGATGGAAGTCGCCGCCTGGCGCGAACGCGAAGCGCAGACGCGCGACGTGCCGCGCTCGCGCGTTCTGAAGGACGACGTGCTCGGCGACATCGCCACGCAGGCGCCGACCACCATCGAGAAGCTCGGCCATCTGCGTTCGCTGCCGAAAGGCTTCGAGCGCTCGCGCTGGGGCGAAGCCATCATTGAGGCGGTCCAACGCGGCGTCGCCCGCGATCCGAAGACGCTGCCGCGCTTCGAGCGTTTCCGCCCGGCGCAGAACGGCGCCGCTACCGTCGAACTGTTGAAGGTGCTGCTGCGCATGACCGCCGAGAGCCACGGCGTCGCCGCCAAGGTCATCGCCACCGTGGATGAACTCGATCGCATCGCCGCCGATGACGAGGCCGATGTGCCGGCGATGAAAGGCTGGCGGCGCGAACTGTTCGGCGACAAGGCCATTGCGCTCAAGCACGGCCGGCTGGCGCTCGCGGTCGACAAAGGCCGCGTCGTGACCGTGGACAAGGGCTGATGAACTTCGCCAGCGACAACACCGCCGGCGTCGCGCCGGAGATCATGGCGGCGCTTAACGACGCCAACAAAGGCTTTACGCTCGGCTACGGCAACGATGACGGGACGCGGCGCGCCGAGCGGCGCATCGGCGAGGTGTTCAAACGCGACGTCGCGGCGTTTTTCGTCACCACCGGCACCGCCTGCAATGCGCTGGCGATTGCGCATTTCACGCCGCCCTGGGGCGCGGTGCTGTGCCACCACGACGCCCATATCATGACCGACGAATGCGGCGCGCCGGAATTCTTCGGCAACGGCATCAAGCTCGTAGGCCTGCCCGGCGACGGCGGCAAGATCGCGCCCTCGGTGTTGAAGGCGGCGCTGGAAAAGCCGCAATGGGGCGCGCCGCATCACGTCGTGCCGCAGGTTTTGTCACTGTCGCAGGCGACTGAGGCCGGCACGATCTACCAGCCCAGCGAAATCCGCGAACTGGCCGACATCGCTCACGCACATAATGTCGTCGTGCATATGGACGGCGCGCGGCTCGGCAATGCGCTGGCGCGCATGAACGCCGCGCCCGACGACGCGACCTGGAAAGCCGGCGTCGATGTGCTGTCGTTCGGCGCCACCAAAGGCGGCGCGATGGCCGCCGAGGCGATTGTGTTTTTCGACAAGGAACGCGCCGCGGGCTTCGACCGCCGCCGCAAGCGCGGCGGCCACCTGCTCTCGAAGCACCGTTTTGTCAGCGTGCAAATGGAAGCCTATCTCGCGGGCGATCTGTGGCTTCGTCTCGCGCGCCACGCCAATGGCATGGCCGACCGGCTCGGCGACAGGCTAACAGCGGCCGGCATGCCGCCGATCTGGAAAGTCGAAGCCAACGAAGTGTTCGCGCTGATCCCGCGCGCCGCCTGCGACCGGCTCAAATCGAAAGGCGCGGCGTTCTACGAGCGCCTGCCCGACAATTTGCCTGCGTCGGCTACCGTGGCGCCAGATTCCGTCAAGGTGCGGCTGGTGACATCGTTTGCGACGACGACGGCGGAAGTCGATGAATTTGTTTCGGTCGCCAGCGCATAAGGACCAAAGCGATGCCGCTTTCCATCGACATCAATGGCGACGCCGGCGAAAGCTACGGACGCTGGACGCTCGGCGACGATGCCTCGTTCCTGCCGCATGTCTCCTCGGTCAATATCGCCTGCGGCTATCACGGCGGCGATCCAACCACGATGCGGCAGACCGTGCGCATCGCCAAGGCCGCCGGCATCGGCATCGGCGCGCATCCGAGTTTCCCCGACCTGATGGGCTTCGGCCGACGGATGATAACGGTCGCACCGAACGAAATGGCCGACATGACACTCTATCAGGTCGGCGCGCTGGTTGCGATTGCGCGCACCGAAGGCATGAAGGTCGCGCACGTCAAGCCGCATGGTGCATTCTACAAAGCCTGCTCGATCGACATGGCGTTGTCGGCTGCGATTGGCGCCGCCATTGCTGCTTACGATCCGGCGATGGTTCTCGTGCTGCTCGCCGGCCCCGGCGCCGACGCGGCGGAATCCGCCGGCGCGCGCGTCGCCCGCGAGGCCTTCATCGATCTCGATTACGACGACGGCGGGTTGATCATCGAGCGCGTGCCCCGGCCGCGTGATCCGGCGGTGGTCGCAGAGCGCGCCGTGCGCGTGGTCAAGGAAGGCAAACTCGCCAAGCTCGACGGCCGCGACATGGATGTCGCCGTCTCGACCTTGTGCCTGCATGGCGACCGGGTGAATTCCGCGGAAGTCGCGCGGGTGGTCAAGGCGACTTTGCTGGCGAATGGCGTCGCCGTCGAGGCGCTGAAGTAGCGCCTAAGCCGCGGCCTTCCGCGCCGCGATCGCCGCGCCGAACGCCTCGAACAGGGCCTTGTTGATCGGGTTGGTCTGCGGATCGTATTCGGCATGCCATTGCACGCCGAGGGCAAAGCCCGGCGCGTCCTTGATGCAGATCGCCTCGACGGTGCCGTCGTCGGCGACGCCCTCGACGATGACGCGACTGCCGGGCTCAAGCACGCCCTGCCCGTGCAGCGAGTTCACGCGGATGGTTTCGCGGCCGAACAATCTGGCGAAGACGCCGCCCGGCGCCAGCGCGACGTCGTGCCGGTCGCCGAACACCACCGTCGGGTCCGGATGAATTTCGCCGTTCTCCAGCCGCGGCATGCGGTGGTTTTGGCGGCCGGGGATCTCGCGGATTTCCGGATGCAATGTCGAGCCGAAGGCAACGCTCATTTCCTGAAAGCCGCGGCAGATGCCCAAGAGCGGCACGCTGCGTTCGACGCAGGCCTCGACCAGAGTGAGCGCCAGCGCGTCGCGTTCCAGGTCGTAAGGCTCGTAGCTCGGATGCGGATCGGTGCCGAAGCGAGTGGGATGCACATTGGCGCGCGCGCCGGTCAGCAGCACGCCATCGACCGCGTCGAGCAGCGCATCGATGTCGGTGATGTCCGGGGAACCGGCGAACATCAGCGGCAAAGCGCCGGTGACGTCTGCCACCGCGCGCAGGTTTCGTTCGCCGACGCGCTGGGAGGGAAAACGGCCTTCGGCCAGAAACGTATTGCCGATCACGCCGACAATAGGACGCTTCATTGCAGTGTCATCACGGTTCAGGTCTCGATTGACGGTTCGCGGCCGACCAGCCGCGCCAGCTGGCGCAGGCGGCTGAACAGCCGGTCGCTGGCCAATCTGCCATAGGTACCGGGGAGTCGCAGCACTAACTTGCCACGTTTCACCTGCATCGGCACCTGGCCGAGAACGCCGCTCTGCCCCGCGGTCAGGATATAGGCGACCCGCATGGCGGCGCCGAGGACGCGGGCGCGGTCGAGGATATGGGTCGAGGCCAGTTCGCGTAGCCGCGTCGGCAGTTCGTCTTCGCTCAAACCAGCATGACGGAAATAGGTCGCCAATGCCAGATAGGCGCGGCCGGGATGATCGACCGAGACGAACGCGCCGTGCGCGATGATGTTCATCGCCTGCTCGCCGCGATAATCCGGATGCGCGCGCCAGCCGATATCGCCGAGCAGACAGGCGGCGTGGCGCAGGCGGCGCTCGTCGGCGTCTTCCTCCAGTCCCGACGAGGCGATGAAGCGATCGGTCCAGCCGATCAGTTCCTCGCCATGTTCGGGCGAACGCGAGCGCAACAAATTGAGGTCGGAAGCAGCGATGAGCAGTGGGTCGGTCGCCCGCTCCGGCGCATCAAGCAGCGAATACAAGAGGCCTTCGCGCACGCCGAGCACGGAGATGATGACCTCCTTCGGCTTGATGGTGCGCACCAGATTTTCCAGGACCAGGGCGGCGTAGGCCAGCAGCGGACGGCGCGCGGCATTGACGACTTCGATCTTCGACAGAGTCTCGGTGTCGACGCGATGCACCAGCCGCGAGAAGTCGAGCGCCTCGCGCGCCGAGATGCGGTAGTTGTGCATGACGTGGAACGGATAGCCGGTCTGCCACATGTGCAGCCGCGCCAGCGCGCGCCAGGTGCCGCCGACGGCATAGAAGGTGCGGCCCTCGCCTTCGCGCAATATGTCGAGGCCCTTGAAGGAATCGGCGACCAGCTTCTCGGCCTTCTTGATCGACTTGCCGGTGAGGTCCTGCAGTGCAAGCCCGCCGAGCGGCAAAGTCAGTCCGTGCCGCACCCGCGTGCCCTTGACGTCGACCAGTTCGAGCGAGCCGCCGCCGAGATCGCCGACAATGCCGTCCGGCTTGTAGATGCCGGAGACGACCCCGAGCGCGGTCAATTGCGCTTCGCGCTTGCCGGACAGTATCTCGATCTTGGCGCCGCAGATGCGTTCGGCCTCCTTAATGAAGGCGCGGCCGTTCCTGGCGTCGCGGCAGGCGGCGGTGGCGATCGCCCACACCTTGCTGACGTGCTGGATGTCGCACAGAGCCTTGAAGCGCACCAGCGCGGCCAGCGCCGTGCCGATGGCGTCCTGCGCCAGGAGCCCGGTGGTCTGCACCTGACGGCCGAGACCGGCGAGCACCTTCTCGTTGAAGATCGGCGTCGGCGAGCGCGTCAGGCCTTCGTAGATGACGAGGCGCACCGAGTTCGAGCCGATGTCGATGACCGCAATCGCCGGGCCGGTATCGAGCCGGCCTTTGACCGATTGGGACGCGCGTCTACGCGCCTTCGGCGAGGCGCCGGATGAGGCTGCGGGGCGACGATTCTTTGAGCGACTTACCACGGCCCGATAGACTCGGATTGGTCATGAAATACTTGTGGGCGTTGAAGGGTTCATCGCCCGGCGCGGCCTTTATGCGCGCCGAACTGCCATCCGGCAAGACCTGCCAGCTTTGCTCGTTATCCCGCAAATTCGCCACCATAATCTGGCCGAGAACCTGCTCGTGCACGGTGGGATTGAGAATCGGGCACAGCACCTCGACGCGGCGGTCGAGGTTGCGCGGCATCATGTCGGCGGAGGAGAAATAGACCGCCGCCTTCGGGTGCGGCAGCGGGTGGCCGACGCCGAAACAATAGATGCGGGCATGCTCGAGAAAGCGCCCGACGATCGACTTGGCGCGGATATTCTCCGACAGGCCGGGCACGCCGGGCCGCAGGCAACAGATGCCGCGCACCACCAGCTCGATTTTCACGCCGGCCAGTGAGGCATCGTACAAAGCGTCGATAATATCGGGATCGACCAGCGAATTCATCTTCATCCAGATACCGGACGGCTTGCCGGCCCGCGCATTGGCGGCTTCCTGCGCGATATGGTCGATGATGCGCGGGCGCAGATTGACCGGCGAAATCGCCATGCGTTCCAGCTCGGCCGGCTCGGCGTAACCGGTGATGTAGTTGAAGATGCGGGTGACGTCGCGCGCGATCACCGGATCGGCGGTGAAGAACGACACATCGGTGTAGATGCGCGCGGTGACCGGGTGATAATTGCCGGTGCCGACATGGCAATAAGTGGCGAGCGCCCCGCCCTCGCGGCGCACCACCAATGACAGCTTGGCATGCGTCTTGAGTTCGATGAAACCATAGACCACCTGCACGCCGGCGCGCTCGAGCGACCGCGCCCAGCGGATATTGGCTTCTTCGTCGAACCGCGCTTTCAGTTCGACCAATGCCGTCACCGACTTGCCGGCTTCGGCCGCCTCGATCAGTGCTTTGACGATCGGAGACTCGGCGGAGGTACGATAGAGCGTCTGCCTGATGGCGACGACATTCGGATCGCGCGCCGCCTGATGCAGGAACTGCACCACGACGTCGAAGGATTCATACGGGTGATGGACGACGATGTCCTTCTGCCGGATGGCGGTAAAGGCATCGCCGCCATGGTCGCGGATGCGCTCCGGATAGCGCGGATTATACGGCACGAATTCGAGATCGGGCCGATCGATGCGCGCCAGCTGCGACAGGTCGTTCAACGCCAGCACGCCATCGACCAGAAACACTTCATCATCGGCCACCGCGACGGCGCGCTGCACGAAGGTGCGCAATTCGGCCGGCATGGTCGAATTCAATTCGAGACGGATCACCGAACCGCGGCGGCGCTGCTTGAGCGCCGACTCGAACAGCCGCACCAGATCCTCGGCTTCTTCCTCGATTTCCAGATCGCTGTCGCGGATGGCGCGGAAGGCGCCCTCGCCTTTGACGGTATATCCCGGAAACAGTCGATTGATGTGCAAGGCCGTCGCCGCTTCCAGCGTAATCAGGCGGATGCCGTCCTCGCCGCTCGCCGGCAGCTTGATGAAGCGGTCGATCTTCTGCGGCATGCGGATCAGCGCGTTCATCGACTTGCCGTCGCGCGTGCGCGACAGATGCAGCGCCATCGAGAAGCCGAGATTGGGGATGAACGGAAACGGATGCGCCGGATCGATCGCCAAAGGCGTCAGCAGCGGAAAGACGTGGGTGAGGAAGTGCTCCTCCAGCCATGCCTTCTCGACCTTGTTGAGATCGCCGCCCTCGACCAAGGTCACGCCGGCGGCGGCCAGATCGGGCCGCAACTCGATCCAGCGCCGCTGCTGGTCCTGCGCCAGTAGCGATACTGCTTCGCCGATGCGCGTGAGCTGTTCGGACGGTGTCAGCCCGTCCGGGCTGCGCGTGGTGATGCCTTCGCGCACCTGCCCTTTCAAGCCGGCGACGCGCACCATGAAGAATTCGTCGAGGTTGTTGGCCGAGATCGACAGAAACCGCACCCGCTCCATCAGCGGGTGATGCGCGTTGGCCGCTTCTTCGAGAACGCGGCGGTTGAAGTGCAGCCAGGACAATTCGCGGTTGATGAAGCGGTCCGGACGCGACCTTAAATCGGGCTCCGGCGCCGGTTCGTGCACGGCGGCAGGCGCGGTCTTTTCCGCGCCTTTGTCGTTTTCATCAACCTTTACAGTAGCTTGTGCGCGATCTGCCATGTCACCGGAGGCCTTCATGATCGTCCTGCCTAGCCGACGAACGTGGCGGCCGGATGACAATTCGCGCGTGTTAAGGGCGTTCCGTCAAGGACAACGTGAAGCTTGCGTTAAGGCGCCCTGAAAAGCTCAGCGGCCAGCGCCCGCGTCACCGGCCGGTGCTGGCGCAACGCCTCTTCGTCGAGTAGCGCGATGGCGGCGCGAACGCCGGCAAACGAGCGCTCGATCCGGTTGGCGAGGTAATTGACCAGAGCCTCGTCCACCGCCAATTGGCGATCGGCGGCGAGCTTGACGATCAGCATACGCAACAGCGCGTCGTCCGGCGCGTCCAGCGCGACCATCGGCAACACCCGCAGCCGCGAATTGAGATCGCGAATGCTGACGCCGAAAGCCGCCGGCGCGCTGCGCGCGGTCAGCAGCACATCGACCTGCTGTTCGCGCGCCATGTTGATGAGATGAAACAACGCGCGCTCGTTGAGGCCTTCCGGCTCGAGGTCCTCGACCACCAGCGCGCCGGTGGCGAAAGCGTGCGGCAGATCGGTCTCGCCGAGCAGCTTGGCGGACAGAATACGCGCGCCGGTCATCTGCGCCCAGATCGCAGCGAGATGACTCTTGCCCGATCCTTCCGGGCCGACCAGCACAGCCAGGCGGTCCGGCCAGTCCGGCCAGCGCTCGATCAACGCCAGCGCCTTGGCATTCGACGGGCCTTCGAGGAAATCCTCGCGGGCGAAACTGATGGCGTGGTCGAGCGCCAGCACCAGTTGACGCGGCGCCAAAGGCGCCGCGTGTTGCGCATCGTTGTTCAACGGATTGTCTGTTGCGTTCACTTTAAGTCGGCTCGCCGCGATAGAACGAACTTTCCAGATAGCGCCGCAGCGCGAAGCGCGCCAGCACGCCGATGGTGGCGGCCAAAGGCACCGCAACCAGCAGTCCGACAAAACCGAACAGGTAGCCGAAAGCCAATAGCGCCAGAATGAGCCACACCGGATGCAGTCCGACACTGTCGCCGACCAGTTTCGGTGACAGCACATTGCCCTCGATGAACTGACCGAACATGAAGATGCCGAGGATCAGCGCGATCCAGATATAATCCGGCCAGAACTGCGCCACCGCGACGCCGAGCGACAGGATCAGTCCGGTCATCGACCCGACGTAAGGGATGAACGTGATCAGCCCGGAAATCAGCCCAATCAGCAGGCCGAAGTTGAGGCCGGCCAGCGTCAGCGCCACAGCGTAGAACGATCCAAGGATCAGGCAGACGAGACTTTGCCCGCGCACAAAGCCGGCGATCGCGCCGTCGACTTCCCTGGCCAGCCCGCGCACAGTGTCACGCTGCTGCACCGGAATCCAGCCATCCACGGTGCGGATCATCTTGTGCCAGTCATAGATCAGATAGAACGCCACCACCGGCGTAATCACGACCAGCGAGAACAGAGATATCAGCGCGCTACCACCCGACCACAGCGATTTCAGCCCCGCCGTCAACCAGCCGGCTCCTTGCGTGACCAGTTCGGAAATGCCGACGTCGGCGTTCATCCCGGCGCCGACGAGCTTCTGTACCCACGGCCGGCTCGGATCGCTGACCACCGCGCGCAGCTTGTTGACGTATTCAGGAATGTTGTTGATGAACGACGACAACTGGCTGCCAACCAGCGGGACGAACATCAGGATGACCAGGATGATGACCAGAACGACCAAGGTGATGATGGTCAGCGCAGCAACCAGCCTGTTGACGCCGGCGCGTTCAAGACGATCGGTCAGCGGCGTCAGCAGATAGGCGATGAACAGCCCCGCGATGAACGGCAGCAGGATGTCCGCCAGCAGCCACAGCATGACGATGAACACCGCCAGCGCCGCCAGCCAGAACACGATCTGGCGCTGAAAGGCGATCCCGTTTTTTGCGGGCGGGCGCGGTGTGACTACTGGCAGCGGGGGCTCGCTCACGGACGCGCCATTGTGGAGTTCATGTGGCGCACCCATTCGGCGAGATAAGCGGCGATCGACAGCAAAGTGAGCACCGCGACCAGCCCCATCAGCACCAGTTTGAAGGTCGGCACGGCGTAATTGAGGCCGAGCGAGCCGAGCACGACACAGGCGAAGGCGATCTGCGCCACCGTGTTGAGCTTCGAGACCAGAAGCGGTCTGATCTTGAGCGGGTTACCCATCAGCCAGGACAACATGATGCCTCCGACGATCAGGATATCGCGCGACACCACCAGGATCACCAGCCATTGCGGGATGTCCCCGTTGATCCCAAGCGTCAGATAGATCGAGACGATCAGCGCCTTGTCGGCCAGCGGGTCAAGGTAGGCGCCGAGTTCGGTCGTCATGTTAAAGCGCTTGGCCAGGAACCCGTCGACGCCGTCGCTGACCCCGGCCACCAGGAACAGCACGAACGCCGTGAACATGGCATTGCCCAGGATCGCCCAGACCACGATTGGAACCAGCAGAATACGCCCCAGCGTAATGAGGTTCGGAATACTCAAAATTAAAACCCCGGCTCGTGGATAGGCCCCCGGCGCGAGGGCTAAGACACTTCCTACCGCAGAGTATAACGGCAGGCGAGCCATTGCACGAATTGCGTTTTCGCCGTACCACGCGGCCATAATTACCGTGCGTTTTCGGGGATCGTCATGGCTGAGAAAGAGCGCGGGCTGACCTACGCGCAGGCGGGCGTCGATATCGACGCCGGCAACCGGATGGTGGACCTGATCAAGCCTCTGGTGCGCGCCACGGCGCGGCCGGGCGCCGACGCCGAAATCGGCGGTTTTGGCGGCCTCTTCGACCTCAAGCGGACCGGCTACAAGGACCCCATTCTGGTCGCGGCCAATGACGGCGTCGGCACCAAGGTCAAGATCGCCATCGAAACCGGCCGTCACGACACGATCGGCATCGACCTGGTCGCCATGAGCGTCAACGACCTCGTGGTGCAAGGCGCCGAGCCGCTGTTTTTCCTCGACTATTACGCATGTGGAAAACTCGAGCCCGAGGTCGGCGCCGCCGTGGTCGCCGGTATCAGCGTCGGTTGCAAGCAGGCCGGCTGCGCGCTGATCGGCGGCGAGACCGCGGAAATGCCCGGCCTCTATGCGGGCGACGATTACGACCTGGCCGGCTTTGCGGTCGGCGCGGTCGAGCGCGGCGGCGTTTTGCCGCGCGCCGACATCGCAGCAGGCGACGTCATTCTCGGCCTCGCCTCCTCCGGCGTGCATTCCAACGGCTATTCGCTGGTGCGCAAGGTGGTCGCCAAGAGCGGACTGCCGTGGAGCGCGGATGCGCCGTTTGCGGCGGGGGTGTCTCTCGGCGAGGCGATCCTGACGCCGACGCGCATCTATGTGAAGTCGTGCCTGGCCGCGGTCCGCGCCACCGGCGCGGTGAAAGGTTTTGCCCACATCACCGGCGGCGGTTTTCCCGACAATATCCCGCGCGTGCTGCCGAAAGGTTTAGGGGCGCGCATTGACCTTGCGCGCGTCAAGGCGCCGCCAGTGTTCAAATGGCTCGCCGATGTCGGCAACATCGCCGAGCGCGAAATGCTGCGCACGTTCAATTGCGGCGTCGGCATGATCGTCGTCGTGGCGCCGAAGGATTCCGATGCGGTCAGCGCCGCTTTCAAGGAATCTGGCGAACAGGTCGCGGCCATCGGAACGGTGATCCCGGCGGCGGGCGAAGAGCGCGTCGTTTATGACGGCACGCTCGACCTCAAATTGTGAGACGACATAGATGAGCCGCAAGCGCGTCGCCGTTCTAATTTCCGGCCGCGGCTCCAACATGGCGGCGTTGATCGAGGCCGCCAAGGATAAATCCTATCCCGCCGAGATCGTTTTGGTGCTGTCGAACAAAGCGGACGCCGGGGGCCTCATCACCGCGCGCGACAGCGGCATTGCCACGGAGGTCGTCGACCACGCATCGTTCGGCAAGGATCGCGCCGCTTTCGACGCGGCGATGCAAAAGGTGCTCGAAGCGCACCGCATCGACATCGTCTGTCTTGCCGGTTTCATGCGGCTGCTGTCGCCCGGCTTTGTCGGCCTTTGGCAGAACCGCATGCTGAACATTCATCCGGCGCTGCTGCCGGCGTTCAAAGGTCTCGACACCCACAAACGCGCGCTCGAGGCCGGGGCGAAGACGCACGGCGCGACCGTGCATTTCGTCGTACCGGAAATGGATGCCGGGCCGATCATCATGCAAGGCGCGGTTGCGGTACGCGATGACGACACCGAAAAATCGCTGGCCGCGCGCGTGCTCGCGGTCGAACACCGGATTTATCCGGAGGCCTTGCGGCTGGTGGCGGAACACCGGGTCCGCGTTGTCGATGGCCGCTGCCTGATCAACGGCGCGCCGGTCCCCGATGCCGAAACCTTGATGGCGCAAAGCTAGTTTCCCACAGCCGCATGGAATAACCCCGCCCATCGCGGTGTTATAACCCGATACGCCAGCATAATCGTGGCGCAACAACAGCACGGGGGCTTGCCATGTTCGGGCATCACAAAGAACCACAACTTGTCATTCCGGGCCTTGCCGGATTCTACGCCAAGATGGAGCCGATCGCCTACACGATCACGCGCGTCGTCTTCGGCATCATCATGATCATGCATGGCTGGCCGAAATGGAGCCGCGGCGCCGACGCCGTCGGCACGGCCTTCGCCACCAATTACGGACTGCCGCGCTGGTTCGCAGTGCTGGCGATTTTCTTCGAGATCGTCGGCGGCGCCGCTTTGGTCGCCGGTCTATTCACGCGCTTCTTCGCCGCGGCTCTCGCCATCGAACTCCTGATCGCCATGTTCGCCGCGCACTGGGCCAAGGGCTTCGCCGTTGGCGCCGGCGGCTATGAATACGTGCTGTTCCTCGGCATCGTCTGCTTCTACATCGCCATCCGCGGCGGCGGCCCCTACTCGGCCGACGCCAAGATCGGCAAGCACCTGTAGTCGCGGATCAGGTTGGGCTAAAGCCCGATCCTGTCGAACAACAATGCCATGCGCCGCGCCCAGGTGTGATCCACCCGGGCGCGGGCATAACCGGCCTGGCGCAGGCGCTCCGCATGCGCCGGGTGCGTGACGAGATAGCGCGCTTTGTCGATGAACTCCTCGCGCGACCGGTAAGTCTCGATCTCCTTGCCGGTGTCGTAGCAGTCCTCGATCTCCGCCGTGTGCGCGGTGAGGTAAGCGGCGCGGCACATCGGAATTTCGAAATCGCGCAAGCGCACATGCGGCACCAGAGCCGAGCACGGCCGGCCGTCGGCCCAGACATTACTGAGATTGATGTGCACGGCATAGCCCGCCACCGTCTCGGCGAACTTGCCTTCGGGCACGCTGCCCTTGGCCGCTTGCGCGACGATGGATGTAAGCCGCTGCGTCTCATTGCGATAACGCCATTGCCGGACCAACCGCGCCATGCCGCGCACCGCGCCGTCGCGGCGCACAATCTGCCGCGCCGCCTCGCGATAGCTCGGCCACGTTCCCGGCACCGGTGCGCCGCGGCCCAGATAGGACGCGGGCGCGGCTATTTGTTCGCCCGCCGTCGCCGATGACCAGCCGGCGCCATAAATATCAAGCGGCAGACCGGCCTCAATCGCCGCGGCAAGCCAGCGGTCGCGGTCGGCATAGCGCTGGCCGATGAAGGCCACGCGCCCCTGCCGTTCGATGCCGTCAACCGGACGGTAGATTTCCGGGTCGGCGCCCATTTGCACCCAGACCGGCCGCGCGCCCGCGGCCAAATAGGAAGCCCGCGCCTCTTTCTCCGGATGCCAGGAAAAATCCGCGGCGGCGGCCACCGCATCGACCAGTTCGAACTGATAGATGCTGTTGCAATAAAAATTCACCGTCGGAATGCCGAGCGCGCGCAGTTGCGCGAAGCCGCCGGGATCAAAATGCGCGTTATAGAAATACGATAGAAACAGCCCGATCGGTTTGTCCCGGTGCGCGCGCGTCACTTCGTCGATGATCGCCTGCGTGGTGCGTGCGCGCGCTTCCAGTTCCTGCGGCGTGAAGTCTGAGCCGACATGCATGAAACGGCTGGTCGGCAACAGGTCGACCTCCGACTCGACGATCTCATGCCCGAGGGTGCGCAGCGCCGGATAGAAATTTCCGCTCCACAGACCGCCATAAAACAAGGCCGGGTCGCGAGCGTGGCGAACTGCCGTGAATATCCGCATCTACGACTGACCTAACCGGCCGCCTTGCGAACCCATGCCTTGTTATCGTGGAAAGCGGCGCCGCCGAAGGGCGCGATCGAGTCGGCCCCGGTCAGCGTGTTGATGCCGCGGCCGTCGGCGTAAGCCGAATTCGGCCAGATCGATTCCGCGATCAGGACGCCCCGGCGCAAACCATCGAACAGGCGCGCGTGCAGGCGCACTTCGCCGCGCAAATTGCCGAGCACGACATAGTCGCCATCGACAATGCCGTGCTTTGCCGCGTCGTCGGGATGGATGAGCACCGTCGGCCGCTTCTCGTTGGCCAGCGACGTCGGCGTTTCGTTGAAGGTCGAATTGAGAAAGCCGCGCGCCGGCGACGTCGCCAATCGAAACGGATGCACGTCGTCGGCCGCTTCGATTGAGGTCCAGTGGTCCGGCAGCGCCGGCATCTGTTCAACCGGTCCGGAATTATACGGACTGCGGAACGGCACGCGCGGCCAGTCCGGCTTGAAGCGGAACTTGCCGTCCGGCCAATTGAAACCGTCGAGATAATGCGCTTGCCGGAAGGGCGGCTGCACGTCGAGCCAGCGGTTTTCCTCCAGCTCGGCCAAAGTGCCACGCTTCGAATCCTTGAGCATCTGGTCGATAAGTTCGCGCGGGCTAAACGCAAAAGACGGATGCGCGGCGCCGAGCCGCCTCGCGAGCGCCGTAATGACCTCGTGATTGTTGCGGCACTCGCCCGGCGCCTCGACCAGCTTCGGCCCCATGATGATGTATTGATGGCCGCCGCCGCGATAGACGTCGTCATGTTCAAGAAACGTCGTCGCCGGCAGCACGATGTCGGCCATCGCCGCCGTTTCGGTCATGAATTGCTCATGCACACAGGTGAACAGATCGTCCCGCGCAAAGCCGCGCTTGACCAGCGTCTGGTCCGGCGCGACCGACACCGGGTTGGTGTTCTGGATGAACAGCGCCTCGACCGGCGGTCCGCCCTGCAGCGCCTCGCGGTCGCCGGTGAGGATAGCGCCGATGCGCGACTGATCGAGCATGCGTACCGAGCGGTCATGCGCATCGAGCCCCTCGATCATGGTCTTGTCGAGTCTGTAGATGTCGGCATTGTTGTGAAACGCGCCGCCGCCCTCGTGCTGCCATGCGCCGGTCACCGCGGCGATGCAGCTTGCCGCGTGCATATTGGCCGCGCCGTTGCGCGAACGGGCAAAGCCGTAGCCGAGCCGGAAGAAGGTGCGCTTGTTGTCGCCGACGAGTTTGGCGAATGCCTCGATGGTCTCGACCGGCGTGCCGGTGATTGCCGACGCCCATTCAGGGCCGCGCGTCGCTAAATGCGCTTCCAATTCGCGCGGCGCATCGGTGTATTTCTCCAGATAATCCCAATCGGCCTTGCCGTCGCGGAACAGGCAATGCATCACGGCGCAGGCCAGCGCGCCGTCGGTGCCGGGCTTGACCAGCACCGCAAGGTCGGCCTGCTCCATCGTGCCGTTCATGTAGATATCGACCGCGACGATTTTCGCGCCGCGCTCTTTGCGCGCGCGGATTGCATGCGTCATCACGTTGACCTGGGTGTTGACCGGGTTGGTGCCCCAGATCACCACCACATCGGACTTCGCCATTTCGCGCGGATCCGCTCCCGCGATCTTTCCCGTCCCCGCGGCGAAACCGGCATAGGCCGGGTTGACGCAAATGGTCGAATGAAAGCCGGAATACTTTTTGACGTGGCGCAGGAGGTTGATGCTGTCGCGCATCACCAGCCCCATCGTGCCGGCGTAGTAATACGGCCAGACGCTCTCCGCGCCGCCGCTAGCCTCGGCCTTGAGCAACCGCTCGGCGACGAGGTCGAGCGCATCGTCCCAGGAGATGCGGCGGAAGTCACCCGCCCCTTTCTCGCCGACGCGCTGCAACGGATGCATCAGCCGCTCGGCGTGATGCTGGCGCTCGGCATAGCGCGCCACCTTGGCGCAGATGACGCCGGCCGTGTAGTCGTTGTCTTTTGAGCCGCGCACGCGGCCGATGGTGCGCGCGTCGATCAGCTCGACCTCAAGCGCGCAGGTCGAGGGGCAATCGTGCGGACAGGCGGTATGGCCTGTCGCCTTGATCGCGGGTCTGGGCGGGCGGAAACTTTGATTCATGCGGCCGGCAGTGTAGCGCCGGCCGCATGCTTTGTCTTGTCCGCCTCAGGCTTCCATTTTCTCGACGTGCCAGCCGGATTATTTTATGGGAGCGGCCGGCTCCGATCAGCCGACGATTTCGTTGCCGGAAAAGAACTGCGCGATTTCGATGGCCGCGTTCTCGGCCGAGTCCGAACCGTGCACCGAGTTTTCGCCGATCGACTTGGCGTGCACCTTGCGGATGGTGTTGGCGTCGGCCTTGGACGGGTCGGTGGCGCCCATCACTTCACGATACTTGGCGATGGCGTTCTCGCCTTCCAGCACCTGGACGACGACCGGACCGGAGGTCATGAATTCGACCAGTTCGCCGAAGAACGGCCGCGCCTTGTGCACGCCGTAGAACTGCTCGGCCTGGGCCTTGGTGATCTGCACGCGCTTCTGCGCGACGATGCGCAGGCCGGCCTTTTCGATCATGGCATTGATGGCGCCGGTCAGGTTACGCGCGGTCGCATCGGGTTTGAGAATGGAAAAAGTACGCTCGACCGCCATCGGAAGTATCCTTCAGGATTTGCGCCGGTGGGATGACCGGCGATAAGGGGAAATTGCCTCGTTGCCGCGGCTTATACCGGGGGTGCGAAAGGGCGGCAAGGTCGGTTATCGGGCGATCCCAGGGCAAAACCCTGCCGCTTTTCCCGGCGGTTTGCGCGACATCAGGCCCGCTGTTGCGCTCACTTCCCGGCGATTTTAAAGATTGCCTTGTGCAGCGCACTCGTCCAAATAGCGCGCATGCTCATCATCGACGACCTCACGGTCCGCATCGCCGGGCGCTCTCTGCTGGAAGACGCCTCCGCCCGCATCGTGCCGGGCGCGCGCGTCGGCTTGGTCGGCCGCAACGGAACCGGGAAATCGACGCTGTTCAACGTCATCACCGGCGAACTGGCGGCCGAAGGCGGCTCCATCGACATCCCGCCGCGCTGGCGCATCGGCCGCCTCGCCCAGGAAGCGCCGAACGGACCGGAGAGCCTCATCGAAGTCGTGCTCAAGGCGCCGAGCGAGCGCACCGAACTGCTGCACGAGGCGGAAACCGCCACCGATCCGCATCGCATCGCCGAAATCCAGACAAGGCTGGCCGACATCGGCGCGCACGCGGCCCCTGCCCGCGCCGCTTCGATTTTGTCCGGCCTTGGTTTCTCCACCGCCGATCAGGCGCGGCCGTGCACCGAGTTTTCCGGCGGCTGGCGCATGCGCGTCGCGCTTGCCGCGACCTTGTTCTCCGAGCCCGACCTGTTGATGCTCGACGAGCCTACCAACTATCTCGATCTCGAAGGCACGTTGTGGCTGCAGGACCATCTGGCGCGCTATCCGCATACGATGATCATCGTCAGCCATGACCGCGATCTGCTGGATAATTCGGTCAACCAGATTCTGTCGCTCGAGGCCAAGAAGCTGACGCTCTACAAAGGCGGCTATTCCGACTTCGAACGGCTGCGCAGCGAGAAGCTGGTGCTCGACCAGAAGATGATGAAGAAGCAGGACGCGCAGCGCGCGCATCTGCAAGCCTTCGTCGATCGCTTCCGCGCCAAGGCCTCGAAGGCGACCCAGGCGCAGTCGCGCATCAAGATGCTGGCCAAGATGCAGCCGATCTCGTCGATGGTCACCGACGACGTGCGGCCGATCGTCATTCCGCCGCCGGAGAAACTGCTGTCGCCGCCGATCATCGCGACCGACGATGTCGAAGTCGGCTATGACGGCCGCGTGATCTTGTCGGACCTGTCGCTGCGCATCGACAATGACGACCGCATTGCCCTGCTCGGCTCGAACGGCAACGGCAAATCGACCCTGGTGAAGCTGCTCGCCGGTAAGCTCAAGCCGATGAGCGGCACGGTGACCCGCGCAGCGACCTTAAAGGTCGGCTATTTCGCGCAGCATCAGGTCGATGAACTCGACATGGACGGCACGCCTTACGAACACGTGCGCAAATTGATGCCGGACCAGCCGGAAGCAAAAGTGCGTTCGCGCGTTGGCGTCATTGGCTTTTCAGGACAGGCCGGCAACACCAAGGTCGAGAAGTTGTCGGGCGGCGAAAAAGCCCGGCTTTTGCTGGGTCTGGCGACGTTCGCCGCGCCGCATCTCATCATCCTCGACGAGCCGACCAACCATCTCGACATCGACAGCCGCGGTGCGCTGATCGAAGCGATCAACGATTTTTCGGGCGCGGTGATCCTGGTGTCGCATGACCGCTATCTGCTGGAAGCCTGCGTCGATCGGCTGTGGCTGGTCGCCGGCGGCCATGTGAAGCCGTATGACGGCGACCTCAACGACTATATGCGTCTCGTCCTGTCGTCGGAAAACCGCCATATGACGGTCGGCGCCAAGTCGTCGAAGCGGCAGGACCCGGTTCAGGCGCGGCGCGCCGCCGCCGAAAAGCGCGTCGATACCGCGCCGCTGCGCAAGAAGATCTCGGAAGCCGAAGCGCAGATCGCGCAGCTCAACAAGCAACTCGGCAAGCTCGACGCGACCTTGGCGGACGGCACGGTGTTTGCGAAGGATCCGGCGCGCGCCGCCGAATTGTCGAAGACGCGCGCCAACGTGGTGGCCGCGATCGCCAAGGCCGAGGAAGCCTGGCTCGCCGCGTCAAGCGCGCTGGAAACCGCCTAGCCGCGGATTAACGCTGCTTAAGCCGCGGCTCGCTTCGGCGCCCTGTTGATCTGCTCGAGACCGCGCGCCTGTTCGCCACTGGCGGCGGCGATTTGCGACACGATCGTCGTGACCTTTTTGATCGATTCGACGATCTCGACAAGCGACGAGCCTGCGCTGTTGACCAGCGCGACGCCTTCCTGGACCTGGTCCGAACTGTTGTTGATCAGGTCCTTAATGTCTTTGGCGGCCTGCGACGAACGTTGAGCCAGATCGCGAACCTCGGTGGCGACGACGGCGAATCCGCGGCCCGCCTCGCCGGCGCGGGCCGCTTCAACGGCAGCATTGAGCGCCAGCAAATTCGTTTGCCGGGCAATTTCGTCAATGACGACGATGATATCGGCAATCTTGCGCGAGGCGCCTTCGATGCGGGACATGGCATCGACGGCTTGGGCGGCAACACGGCCGCCGCGTTCCGCCACGGCGCAGGTGGATGCCGCGAATTGATCGGCCTGGGCGGCGTTGTCCGCATTGTGCTTGACGGTTGACGCAATGCCGCTCAGCACCCGGCTCTGCTCGATCTCGGCCTTCTCTCGTTCCCGAGCCGAGATTGCCTGCTGTTCTTCATAGAGCCGGTGCGCCTTCTCGGCGCGCTCCGCCGCCGCAGCCGCAGCAGCGTGGCTTGTTTCAGCAGCAACCCGGTTTGCCTCGGCGCGCGCGGTCGCCGCCATGATCGCGTCGAACATCTTTTCAACCGTGGCGGCCAACCAGATCAGGACGCCGGCCTCGATAACAAGAATGACGGCATGCAGCGTCAGCCGAAAGAGATTGGAGCCGCCCGGATAGATCAAGGCCGGCAAGGCGAAATTCAGCGCAATGTGATGAACGGCAACGGTGGCGGCGGCGGCCGCGATGACCCGCCAATCACAGGTACCGACGAGCAACGCCAGTGCCGCGAAATAGTACATGTGAATATCGACCTGGATTTCCTGACCGCTGAACACGGACACCAGGATCGAAATGAGCGCCATCAGCGACACGCCGGACACGATGCGGCCATGGCCATGGCCAGCGCTGCCGGACACGACGGCTTGCGTCACGCCGGCGATCGCCAGCGCCGTTCCGACCGGGATCAAGGATGGTTTGTTGTAGCCCAGACACGCGGCCATGATCAGCGCAGGTTGAATCCAGATCGTCGTCATGACGATCCGCAGCGCCGTGCGGCGCAACGATACGAGATCCAGGGTCAATTCAGACATCGCTTTTCCTCGCCGAATTTTCCAGACAGCCGCCGAGGCCCAACGGATCCAGAAGCAGAATCGCCCCGGCGGCACGCAGCCGCTCACCGAGATCGGCGCCTTTGGATTGCACGACAACGACAAACGGGAATTTGCCGGTGTTCAGGATCGATCCCGCCTCGCCTGCCGCTACAAACGTCCGATCGGCCGACCACCACAGCGGAAACACCGCCACGACGGCGTCACTATCGCCGGCCGTATCAGGGCCGAGGCTGACCACCATCGCGGCCGCGGAAATCGTCAAGCAAAGTGCAAGCAGCAACGCACGGGAAAAGGCTTTCAAGATCTTTGCGGTCCCCACTCGAAACGGACCTCATGAGTACCGTCGAGCGAAAAACAAACGATTAAATTTTAGCTTGTTCTAGATTGCCAAGCGCGCCGCCCGCGAAGGCTGCTAGCGGATCTGCACCGGTTGGGTAGCGCGGGGTTTTGCCGCCGCCACCGGTTTCTTTTTCGGCGCGGGTTTGGCGGGCTTGGGCTGCACCGGCGCGGCGGCGATTTCCTTCAGGCGTCCGGACGAGAACGTATAGATGCCGGGCCACGGAGGGGCCAAATAGGTCAGCACGACGCGGCGCTCGTTATTGTCACCGGCACCAATACTTACATTCGCCGGCGTGCCGGCGCGGCGCACCACGTCGCATTCGCTCATCGCGAGGGCGATGCCGCCGAAAACCTGCGGCGCGCCCGGATCGATGTCGGCGGACACCGGAGCGCCTGCCGGCATCGGCGCGCCGGCGAGATCGCCGGCCATCGAGCCGACCGCCGGTTCCGCCGGCGGTTGCGGCGCGGCTTGCGGCGCTTCGGCAACGATGGCGGCCGAGCAGCGGCCATCGGCGCCGACCAGATCCTCGGGCGCGACCGGACCGCGCGGCGCCAGGTCGAAATTCTTGTTCACGGCGGCGTCGGAACCGTCGGCCCGGGTCACAATGGTCATCGGCTTGGCGAACCAATCGCCACTCTTGATGCCGTCGGTCACGCTGCCGGAACAGCCGGCGGCGGCCGCCGCGAGCGGGGCGGCACAAGCGAAGTTCAGCAATACGCGGCGAATTGGCAAAACGACTTCCCCCGGACTTGTACTATCGTCTTGTCCCTTATGACGTATTTTGCGTCATCACAATGGCGGGCGGCAAGGGCCGTTTGGCCGCCGCGCGGCGGGTCGGCCACTGGCCGAGGACTCAGGCCTTTTTGACCCAGCGCCCCTGCTCGTCCGGCTGCCAGTAGGTCGCGGCGAAGCCCTTGGCCTTGGCGTCGGCCCAATGGACGCGCGCCGCCGCCACCGCCTCGTCGTCGTCACCGTCGAACACCAGAACGATACGCGCATAGGCTTCGGCATCGGCCGGTAGCGGCGCGCCTTCAATGAGAAAGCGCACCGTCGCTTCATTTGGATTGCTGTCGGTCAAGGTCAGCAATACCGGCTGCGCCGCCGCCTCGGCCTCGCGCCAAGTGCCGTGCGGCAGGAAGCCTTCCTCGCTGTAGGTCCACAGATGCGCATCGAGTGCATCCATGCGTTCTTCCGACGTGCCCTGCACGGCCACCGCCCAGCCGCGCTCGAGCGACTTTTCCAGAAGCGGCGTCAGCACGCTTTCCAGTTTCTGACCTTGCAAGTGATAGAACAGAACTTCGGTCATCCGCTAAAGACCGGGCTCACTTTTCGTAATGATCCGCTACGAGTTTATCCAACAGCCGCACGCCCCAACCCGAGCCCCAGCTTTTATTGATCTCGCTTGAACGCGAATCCATGCCGGTGCCGGCGATGTCGAGATGCACCCACGGCGTCTTGTCGGCGATGAAACGCTGGATGAACTGCGCCGCCGTAATCGCGCCGCCCCAGCGCGAACCGCCGGTGTTCTTCATGTCGGCAAATTTGGAGTCGATCATCTTGTCGTAGAACGGCGACAGCGGCATGCGCCACACTTTCTCGTCCACCGCTTCGCCGGCGAGATGCAAGCGATGGCTGAGTTCATCGTTGTTGGTGAACATGCCGGCATATTCCTGGCCGAGCGCGACGATGATCGCGCCGGTCAAGGTCGCCAGATCGATCATGAATTTCGGCTTGAAACGCTTGGCGGTGTACCAGAGCACGTCGGCGAGAACGAGACGGCCCTCGGCGTCGGTGTTGATAATCTCGATGGTTTGGCCCGACATCGACGTCACGATGTCGCCCGGCCGCTGCGCGTTGCCGTCCGGCATATTCTCGACCACGCCGATGACGCCGACCGCGTTCACTTTCGCCTTGCGCGCAGCGAGCGCATGCATCAGGCCGACAACGCAGGCAGCACCCGCCATGTCGCCCTTCATGTCTTCCATGCCGGCGCCCGGCTTGATCGAAATGCCGCCGGTATCGAAGCACACGCCCTTGCCGATGAAAGCCAACGGCGCATCGTTTTTCTTGCCGCCGTCCCAGCGCATCACCACGGTGCGGCTGTCGCGCCGCGACCCCTGTCCGACGCCGAGCAGCGCACCCATGCCGAGCTTGGTCATTGCCTTGACGTCGAGCACTTCGACCTTGACGCCGACCTTCTTGAGCTTCTCGGCGCGGCGGGCGAATTCGTCCGGGTAGAGAATGTTGGGCGGCTCATTGACCAGATCGCGCGCCAGCAGCACACCGCCGGCGATCGCCTCGCGCGCGACGAAGGCCTTGCGCGCGGCGGCGACGTCGCCGGTAGCGATGGTGACGCTGCGCTTGGCCGGCGGCTTGTCGTCGTCCTTGCGTTTGGTCTTGTAGCGGTCAAAGGCATAGGCACGCAGCAGCACGCCCTGGGCGAGGTCAGCCGCCTGGTCCCCCGTCATCGCACCGTCCGGCAGTTCGGCAAAGACCGTCGCCGTGCTGGCGCTGGACGGCATCTTGCCCATCGCCACACCGCCGAATTTGACGAAATCCTGCGGCTTCAAATCGGCCGGTTTGCCGACGCCGATGACGGTCAGGCGGTCAATCTTGAGACCCTCGGGCGCGATCAGGTCGAGCGATTTGCCGTTTTTGCCGGTGAAGCGCTCGGCCTTGGCGGCGCGCGCGACCAGGCCAGTGGCCGATCCCAGCACCTTGGCGGTGGCGGGACCGAATTCGAGCCCTTCGTCGCAGAAAACCACCAAAACACCCTGGCTGGGCGCGGTGTACGGGCCAAATCCGAGCTTGGGAGCATCGGCCATAACAGATCGTCCTTGTGCTGGATCAGATTCGAGGGTGGGTCACCCCCATATGGCGCGCCCATGCCCGCTCTGCAAAGCCCCCTTTCCCCTTGCCGGGTTTTCCCCCTGACCGGTATTCGGGTGCCAGTCCGCCCCCTGCCGAAACGGCAATTTCCTTGCCAGAATCGACCGCAAAGGGCTTGCTCGCGGCGGAGGCGACGGCGCCCGCCGTTTACCATTTGTTGTGCATGATCAACGGCTTTGCCTTTGCGAAGCCACTTTGTCGATGGATCAAGGTAAACCTAACGGGGGTTAGGGTTACTGTTGCTTTCGCGCTTGGGCACGGTGGGGTGCCGGCGAGGCAATGGAGCTTGCCGTTTCAAGGGAACGACGCCGCGGATGGGCTCGATCAGCCAATACATATTTCGCACGACCTTCAGTGCATTTCTGCTCGTCCTGATCAGCCTGACTGCGCTGATCTGGGTGACGCAGGCATTGCGCGACATCGACATCATGACGAGCCAGGGTCAGACCATTCTGGTTTTTATCGGCATCACCGGTCTGATCATTCCCCTGCTCGTTTTGGTCATCGCGCCGATCGCCCTTTTGATCGCCGTCGCGCATACGCTCAACAAATTATCGACCGACTCCGAAATCATCGTGATGAATGCCGCCGGCATGTCGCCCTGGCTTCTGTTCCGCGCCTTCATGTCGGTCGCGATCGTGGTGGCGATCATCATTACGTCGATCAGCGCCTATTTCGCACCCAAGGGCCTGCGCATGCTGCGCGACTGGCTGACCGAAGTGCGCGCCAACGTCGTCTCGACCATCGTGCAGCCCGGCCGCTTTACCTCGATCCAAGCCGGCGTGACCATCAATATCCGCGAGCGCCAGCGCAATGGCCTCTTGGTCGGCATCTTCCTCGACGACCAGCGCAACCCGAACGAGCGCACGACCGTTCTGTCGGAGTCCGGCGAACTTCTCGACAATGACAACGGCACCTTCCTGGTGTTGCAGAAGGGCTTCATTCAGCGCCAGGAAGTCGGCAAGGACGACCCGGCCATCGTCGAGTTCGACCGATATGCGTTCGATCTGTCGCAGTTTTCCGGCAACGCGCAGGCGGTCAAATATTCAATTCGCGAGCGCTATCTCTGGCAACTGGCCTTCCCCGATCCGAAGGACCAGTTCTACATCGAGCAGCCGGGCCAGTTCCGGGCCGAACTGCATGACCGGCTGGTGGCGCCGCTTTATCCGATTGCCTTCGTGGTGATCGCCTTTGCCTATCTCGGCGCGCCGCGCACCAACCGGCAAAGCCGCGCATTGTCGATGATCGGCGCCATTGGCGGCGTGGCGCTGCTGCGCCTGATCGGCTTTGCCTCGACCGTGTTCGGCGCCACTGTGCCGTGGATGCTGTCGCTGCAATATATCGGTTTCGCCATCGCCATTGGCGGCGGCCTGTTTGTCATTCATCGCGGCCTGATCATCGAGCCGCCGGCGTTCCTGACCAACTGGATCGCAGCCGCGACCGAACGCATATCCCAGCGGTTTGCCACGCCATGAACATCATGGGCGGAAAAATCGCGCGCTATTTCGGCATGCGCTTCCTCAATACGGTGCTTCTGGTGTTCGCCGGCATCTTCGCGCTGGTCACTTTGCTCGACTATATCGAGATGATGCGGCGCGCCAGCGACATCCCGAATGCGTCGGCGATCCTGGTTGCCAAGACATCCCTGTACCGCGTGCCGCAGGTGACCGAACGCATCCTGCCGTTCTGCATCCTGATCGGCGCGATGTCCTGCTACCTGACTTTTTCGCGGCGGCTGGAGCTTGTCGTCGCCCGTGCCGCCGGCATGTCGGCATGGCAATTTATATCGCCGGCGCTGATAGTAGCCTTCCTGCTGGGCATCTTCGCCACCACCGTGTACAATCCGGTTTCGGCCGTGTTGCAGGAGCGCTCGAAACGGTTCGAGGCCGAGCTGTTCGGCAAGGATCCCAGCGCCGTGCGCGGCGGCGGCCCGTTCTGGGTAAGCCAGCGTAACGACAGCGGCCAGGCCATCATCAACGCCAAATCGACTCGCGATCAGGGCGTCACGCTGGCCGGCGTCACGATTTTCACTTTCGATACCGCCGGCCAATTCAAGCAGCGGATCGAGTCCCGAAGCGCAGTGCTGGAACCCGGCCTGTGGCGTCTGCTCGACGCCCGCGTGCACGAGCCGCGCATGCTGCCGGTCAACCACCGCGAGTTCAGCCTCAAGACCAACCTGACCCAGGAGCAAGTACGCGAAAGATTTGCCACGCCAGAGACTGTGCCATTTTGGGAACTGCCACTGTATATCAAGATTGCCGAGAACGCTGGCCTTGTCGCCGCAGGCTATAGATTGCAGTTCCAGAAGCTTCTCGCCCGGCCATTTTTTCTGGCGGCCATGGTTCTCCTTGCCGCATCGGTAAGTTTACGGTTCTTCCGTTTTGGCGGCGTGCAAAAGATGGTTTTAAGTGGCGTTGGCGCCGGCTTTCTGCTTTATATTTTGCAGAAGGTGACCGAGGATCTGAGCAAGGCCGAGCTGATGCACCCGGTGGCAGCGGCCTGGTTTCCTGTTTTCGTCGGCGGTCTGACGGGGTTTATCGCGTTATTGTACCAGGAGGACGGGTGATGGCGGTGCGCTTGTGCACTCGTCCACCAGCGTCGAGGCTTAACCGCCACGCCGCCGCCAGAGTTGTTGCCGTCCTCGCCTTGCTGGCTTGCGGCGGCACGGTTGCGTTCACGCCGGCTCACGCTCAGCAATTCACCTTTCCGGCGGTCCCTGCCCCGATCAAGAAACCGGTCCGCATCGATCAATCCGGACAAAAGCAGATGCTCGTGCAGGCGCGCGAGATCAATTACGACTACACCCATAACCAGGTGTCCGCGGTCGGCAACGTGCAGATCTATTACGGCGGCTCGACGCTCGAGGCAGACAAGGTCATCTACGATCAGAAGGGCAAACGGCTGCACGCCGAAGGCAATGTCCGGCTCACCGAAGAAGACGGCAAAGTCACCTATGGCGAGACCATGGATCTCGCCGACGACTACCGCGACGGCTTTGTCGATTCGCTGCGGCTGGACAGCCCCGATCAGACCCGGATGGCGGCTGCACGCGCCGAGCGCACGAAGGGCAACTACACGGTCTTCCATAGCGGCGTTTACACCGCCTGCGCGCCTTGCAAGGACGATCCGAAAAAGCCGCCGCTGTGGCAAGTCAAGGCCGCCCGCATCATCCATGACCAGGGCGAGAAGATGATGTATTTCGAGGACGCGCGCCTCGAATTCTTCGGCATGCCGCTCGCCTATTTGCCTTACTTTTCCGCGCCCGATCCGACGGTCAAGCGCAAGACCGGCGTGTTGATGCCGGCCGTAACGAACACGTCGAAATACGGCACCGGCATCGACGTGCCCTACTACTGGGCGCTGGCGCCGGATTACGACGCCACCTTCCAGCCCATGTACACGACCAAGCAGGGCTTGCTGTTGCAGGGCGAATTCCGCCAGCGCCTGATCAACGGCGCCTATTCGATCCGCGCCGCCGGCATCCATCAAGCCGACAAGGAGGCCTTCCGGCGCAACAACGGATCGACGACGCCCGGCTACCGCGACAATCGCGGCAGCGTCGAGTCTTCCGGCCAGTTCGCCATCACCAACAGATGGATCTGGGGCTGGGATGCCCTGATGGTATCCGACCGTACCTTTCTGCAAGACTACAACCCGCGCCTGTCGGGCTATGCGGTGAACGATCCGCTGCGCACCGGCGCGACCGAAGGCATCTCGCAGCTTTACATCACCGGCCTCGGCAACCGCAGCTACTTCGACGCGCGGTCGATCTACTATCTCGGTCTATCCGAGTCCGATTCACAGGCGCAGATCCCGGTCGTGCATCCGGTGATCGATTACAAATACACGTTCGACCGGCCGATTCTCGGCGGCGAGCTTGGCTACAAAATCAACTTCACCAGCCTGACCCGCACGCAGGCCAATTTCGACGCGGTGACATCGACGGCGCTGCTCAGCAACAACTGCGTGACCGCCGATCCGGCCGTAAAAACGTCCGCCAACTGTCTGTTGCGCGGCGCGCCCGGCACGTTCAGCCGCTTCTCGGCGGAAGCCAACTGGCGTCGCAGCGTCACCGACCGGTTCGGCCAGGTTTTCACGCCGTTCGCCTCGGTGCGCGCCGACTTCGCCTCGCTGTCGGTCCAGAACGACGCCAATGTCGGAAATTTCATCAGCACCGGCGAAAGCAATGTCGTACGCGCCATGCCGACGGTCGGTCTGGAATACCGCTATCCGTTCATCAACGTGCAGCCATGGGGAACCAACACGATCGAGCCGATCGCCCAAGTCATCGTCCGGCCGAACGAAACCAAAATCGGCAGCCTGCCGAACGAAGACGCGCAGACGCTTGTTTTCGACGACAGCAATCTATTCCGCGTCGATAAGTTCTCGGGCTGGGACCGCGTCGAAGGCGGCGGCCGCCTCAATTACGGCATCCAGGGAACGACCCAGTTCAACAGTGGCGGCTTCGTCAACTTGCTGTTCGGCCAGTCCTACAGCCTGTTCGGCCAGAACTCCTTTGCGGTCGCCGATGCCAGCAATACCGGCCTCGACAGCGGCCTCGATACCCGCAGGTCGGATTACGTGGCGCGCGCCTCCTACCAGCCGAACAGCACCTACAAGTTCACGTCGCGCTTCCGCTTCGACCAGGCCAACTTCGAGATGCAGCGCATGGAGCTTGAAACCAGCGCCAATTTCGACCGCTGGAACGCCCTGCTGCTGTACGGCGACTACGCCGCGCAACCTGAAATCGGCTTCCTGTCGCGGCGCCGCGGCATGCTCGGCTCCGGCCAATTCAAGATCGACTCCAACTGGGTGGTTCAAGGTTCTGCCCTTTATGACCTCGATTCCGAAAAGTTCTCACAAACCAGCGTCGGCCTTGGCTATGTCGATGATTGCCTCATTTTGGGCCTAAATTACATCACCAACTACACCTACAGCGGCAACGTGACGGCCAATCACCAGATCATGTTGCAGCTCAGCCTGCGCACCCTCGGCGGAACGTCGGTGAGCCAGAAGCTCGGCGCGCAGGCCAACCAGAACTGATCGTACGTCGCGGACCACGCGGGCCGCATGAAGTCTGGATAGATCAAGCGAGTGTTTGGGATTCGAGCGATGACGGGGATCAACGTAAAACGCCGGCCGGTACGAGACTGGATGGCGTCCAGCCAATACTGGCTGGGCTGCCTGGTCGTCATGGCTGGCCTGGCGATGCCGGCCGTTGCCGGTGCGCAGGTGGCGGTCATCGCCAATGGCTCGCCCATCACCGAACTGGATATCAGCCAGCGCACCAAACTGATGACCACGCAAGGCGCCAAGGGCGTCACGCGGCAGATGGTCATTCAGGAACTGATCGACGACCGTTTGAAGATCGCCAAGGCCAGAACCTATGGCATGGAAATCAGCGACGCGGAGGTTGACGCCGCGTTCCAGAACATGGCGCAGCGCCAGCGCATCTCGCCCGAACAGTTCACCGTCATGCTTGAGCGGGGCGGCATTTCGGCAAACGCCATCAAGGCGCGGCTGCGCGCCGAGATGATCTGGAGCCAGTTGGTTCGCGCCCGCTTCGGCTCGGCGCTTCAGATTGGCGACGCCGACATTGCCGACGCCCTCAAATCGAGCAACCAATCTGACAGCGCCGTCAGCTATACCTATACGCTGTACCCGATCACCGTCGTCATTCCGGCCGGATCGAGCGCAGGCGTCATCGACGGCAAGCGCCAGATCGCCGAAAACCTGCGCGCCCGTTTCAATTCCTGCCAAACCGGATTGCCGCTGGCGCGGGCGTTGCGTGACGTCGCCGTGCGCGAGCCGATCAGCAAGAACGCCGCCGAGCTGCCGGAACCGTTTCGCGAACTGCTCGCCAAGCTCGAAGTCGGCCGGCTGAGTACGCCGGATGTGACGGCGCAGGGCTTGCAGATGTTCGCGCTGTGCGAAAAGAAAGAAAGCAAGTCGGACTCGCCGGCCAAGCGCGAACTCCGCGAAAAGCTTTTCACTTCGCGCTATCAAGCGGAATCGAAAAAATTTCTCGATGAAATTCGCAAAACCGCGATGATCGAATACAAATGAGCGCCGCGGTCGGCCCTCTCGTTACGCTTCCCCTTGCTCTGACGCTCGGCGAGCCGGCCGGGATTGGCCCCGATTTAACATTGGCGGTGTGGAAACGGCGCGTCGAACTCGACCTGCCGCCATTCTATGTCATCGGCGACCCGGATTTTTACCGGCAGCGAGCCGCACTGCTCGGCCTCGACGTGCCGGTCGCGGTCACGACGCCGGCGCTGGCCAGCGAGAGCTTTACGAGGGCGCTGCCGGTTGTTGCGCTCGACATGAAAGTGACGGCGCAGCCGGGCAAGCCCGACGCCAGCAGCGCACCGATCGCGATCGCCTCGATCCGCGCCGCGGTCGCCGATGTTCTGGCCGGCCGCGCCTGCGGCATCGTCACCAACCCGATTTCCAAGAGCGTTCTCTATCGCGGCGGTTTTGCCGAACCGGGCCACACTGAATATCTGGCGAAGCTAGCAGAGGAAGCAACCGGACGAAGCAATCATCCGGTGATGCTGCTGTGGTCGCCGGAACTCGCCGTCGTGCCGGTGACCATCCATCTGCCGCTCAAGGACGTGGCGACGCACCTGACCACCGATCTGATCGTCGAGACCGGCCGCATCGTGGCGCGCGACCTGAACCGGCGTTTCGGCATTGCACGGCCGCGCCTTGCGATCGCCGGGCTCAATCCGCACGCCGGCGAGGAAGGCACGCTCGGCGACGAGGACGTTCGTATCGTTGCGCCCGCCATTGCGCGGCTGCGCGCCGAGGGCATCGACGCGATCGGGCCGCTGCCGGCCGACACCATGTTCCACGAACGCGCGCGCGCCACCTACGATGTGGCGATGTGCATGTATCACGACCAGGCGCTGATCCCGATCAAGACGCTCGCTTTCGACCACGGCGTCAATGTCACGCTGGGCTTGCCGTTCGTGCGCACGTCGCCCGATCACGGCACTGCCTTCGATATCGCCGGTACCGGCACGGCCAACCCAATGAGCCTGGTCGCGGCCTTGCAGCTTGCCGCGCGATTGTCGGCGGCGGCGCCCGCGCTCGTCGCGGCCAAATAATGGCGCCGGTCGACGACCTGCCGCCCCTGCGCGAGGTCATCCGCAAGCACGGCCTGACGCCGAAAAAATCGCTCGGCCAGAACTTCCTGCACGACCTCAATCTCACCGCGCGCATCGCGCGCGCCGCCGAACCTCTGGAAAACGTCACCATCGTCGAGATCGGCCCCGGCCCGGGCGGGCTGACGCGGGCGCTGCTGACGCTCGGTGCGCGCCGCATCGTCGCGGTCGAACGCGACACGCGCGCCATTGCCGCCTTGCAGGAAATCGCCGAACGCTATCCCGGCCGCCTCGACATCGTTGAAGGCGACGCACTGAAATTCGATGTGCGCGGCCAATTGGGCCCGGAGCGAGCGCGCATCGTCGCCAACCTGCCTTATAATATCGGCACCGTGCTGTTGATCGGCTGGCTCACCGCCGAGCCGTGGCCGCCCTGGTATGATTCGATGGTGCTGATGTTCCAGCGTGAAGTCGCCGAGCGCATCGTCGCCAAGGTCGGCGACAAGGCCTATGGCCGGCTTGCCGTGCTGGCCGGCTGGCGCACCGAGGCGAAAATCCTGTTCGATGTCGCACCGCAAGCCTTCGTGCCGCCGCCATCCATCACCTCGTCGGTGGTGCGACTGGTACCGCGCGCCGAGCCTTTGCCGTGCGACGCCGTCGCCTTGCAACGGGTGACCGAAGCGGCCTTCGGCCAGCGCCGCAAGATGCTGCGGCAGAGCCTGAAATCGTTGGGCGTCGATGCTGCGGCCTTGCTCAGCGACGCCGGCATCGAGCCAACCGCGCGCGCCGAGGAAATCGATGTCGAGGGTTTCGTCACGCTGGCGCGCGCCTTTACGGCGATGCGTTAAGGCGTGAGCGCTTTCAATTCCGCCAGCAGCTTTTCGACGAAGTCATTCAGGTTCGGCATTTTCACGCGCTTGAGGCGTTCCGCGGTGAGGATGGCCCGCAAACGCTCGAAACTTTTCTGCAGGTCGCGATTGACCAGGATGTAGTCGTATTCGCTCCAGTGTTGGAATTCTTCGGCCGCGTTGCGCAGGCGTTGCGCAATCACCTCGGCGCTGTCTTCCGCCCGACGCACGAGACGCGATTTGAGGTCCGGAGCCGATGGTGGCAACACGAAAACGGTAACGACGTCATCAGGCATCTTCGACCGCAGTTGTTGCGTGCCCTGCCAATCGATGTCGAACAGCACGTCGCGGCCCTCGCTGAGCGCCCTCTCGACCGGCTCGCGCGGCGTGCCGTAATAATTGCCGTGCACTTCCGCCCATTCCAGCAGTTCGCCATGGTCACGCATGCTCTCGAACTTCGCCTTATTGACGAAGTAATAATGCGTGCCGTCGATCTCGCTCGGCCGTTTCACCCGCGTTGTTGCCGAAATCGAAAGCTCCAGCTTGCCGGGATATTCGATATTTTCTTTTTCGAGCAGATTGCGCGTCAGCGTCGTCTTGCCGGCGCCGGAAGGCGACGACAGCACCAGCATGATGCCGCGCCGGCTGATGTCGGGTTCGTCGTTCATTCGAGGTTCTGCACCTGCTCGCGGAATTGCTCGACCACGCCCTTCAGCTCGAGCCCGGTATTGGACAGGTCGAGGTCGTTGGCCTTGGCGGTCAGCGTATTCGATTCGCGGTTGAGTTCCTGCGCCAGAAAATCGAGCTTGCGGCCGATCGCGCCGCCTTCGGCGAGGAGCTTGCGCACCTGCTCGCCGTGCGAGGCGAGCCGGTCGAGTTCTTCGCGGATATCCGCCTTGGTGGCGAGCAGGATGGCTTCCTGATGCAGCCGGTCTGAATCGAAACGCTGCGAGGCCGACAGCAACGTGCCGACCTGCTCGGCCAGCCGCGCCTTGATCGCTTCCGGCTTGCGGCCGGGCGCGGCTTCGGCGCGTGCCGCAAGGGCTGCGATTTCGTCGAGCCGCGCCGTCAACAACCTGCCTAGCGTCGCGCCCTCCGCCTGCCGCATCGCCACCAGATCGGCCAGGGTCTTGCCGAAACCGGCAATGATCGCGGCCTCCGCGGCACGCCTGTCGTCGGGCTTTTCGTCTTCCTCGACGATCTCCATGACGCCTTTCAGCGCCAGGATGCCGTCGAGCGTCGGGCGGTTGGCGCCGACGATCTTGTTGTCGAGCGTATCGAGCGTGGCGATGATCGCGTTGAGGACCGGCTCGTTGATGCGTACCGTCGGCTGCACGCCTTTGCGCTCGACGGTGAGATTGGCATAAACGGTGCCGCGGCCGAGCGCGTCGGTCGCGGCCTTGCGCACCGGCACTTCGACCGCATCCCAGCCCGGCGGCAGGCGGAAGCGCACGTCGAGGCCCTTGGCGTTGACCGACTTGATCTCCCAGCTCCACGCATAGGCGCCGACGTTACCCTGCCCGCGGGCGAAACCGGTCATGCTCGACAGCGCCCCCGAAAAATTGGCCATGAATGACATCTCTTGTTGCTGAATCGTTCTTGAAGTGGCGCGACATTACCGGCGTGCCAGTGGCCTCACAAGCCGAACCGCGCCACCCTAACGCCGGGGCGCTGACGACGCGGCTGGCGCGTTGTTGCGCCGGGGCGCCGGCGCTTCGACCGGCGGCGCTTCGCCACGTTCCAGCGCGCGCAGGCGCGCCACGTGCTTCTGGTGGTCGGCGTAGTTTTCCGAGAATGCATGGCCGCCGGTGCCGTCGGCAACGAAATACAATTCCTTCGTGCGCGCCGGCGTCGCGGTGGCTTCCAGCGAAGCCTTGCCCGGATTGGCGATCGGTCCCGGCGGCAGCCCGTCGATGACATAGGTATTGTACGGCGTCGGCTGCTCGATTTCGTTCTTCTGGATCGGACGGCCGAGCGCACCCTTGCCGCCGGTCAGGCCGTAGATGATCGTCGGATCGGATTGCAGCCGCATCTTGAGCTTGAGGCGGTTGACGAAGACGGCGGCGACGCGCGTGCGTTCGTCCGGCTTGCCGGTTTCCTTCTCGACGATCGAGGCGAGCGTGACCAGTTGCTCCGGCGTCGAGATCGGCAGATCGGGCGAGCGGCGCGCCCACGCATCCTGCACGGCGCGCTTCTGCGCAGCTTGCATGCGCTGGATGATCAGCGAACGCTCCATGCCGCGGGTGAATTTATAGGTTTCCGGCAGCAACGTGCCTTCGCGCGGAATTTCCCGGATCTGGCCGGACAAGGACGTCGTTTCGAGAAGACGGGCGACGATCTGTTCGGAGGTCAGGCCCTCGGCGACGGTGAAGGCATGCTGCACCACCTTGCCTTCGGTGATGGTGTCGACCACGTCAGACAGGCTGGCGTTCCTGGTGAACTGGTACTCACCGTGCTTGAGCGAGCCGCGCGATTTGACCACGATCACCCCGCCCATGAAGACATAAGGGTTTTCAATCACGCCTTCGCGCACCAGCACGTCGGAGATTTCCTTAATGCCGAGCCCGTTCGGGATGTTGACGATCTTGTCGGCGGGTAGCGGACCGGGCGCTTCGAAAATCTGCTTGCCGTAATAAAGGCCGGCGCCGGCCACCACCACGATCAGCACCAGCAGCGTGAAGATGGCATTGCCGACGATCACCAGCGGATGGCGGACGCGCCTCGAGCGGCGCATCGGCGGCGGCACCCGTTCCGGCTCAAGCGCAACGCGCGGCGAACGCGGCGCCTTGGCCGCCGGCGAGTTGGCGCCCGGCGGAGGCGGCACGGGCTGACCGCCGTTCCGAGGAAAATTCGAATTCAATGGACCGCTCTCACTGTCAGCACCCGCCTATCCGCCGCGGCGGAGCCGAAAAACCACAATCACGCTCGAAGGTTGGAGACAATTATGGCGAAGCTGGGGTGCCGAGGCCAGCCCGCAATCGGCCGCAACCGGCTTTCTCCCGCCCGGCCACCGGCCGGCCACCGGCCGGCCGGCCGGCCGGATATCCTGCTTTCAGGCGACGTGCCGGCGGAAGATCAGCGAGGCATTGGTGCCGCCGAAGCCGAACGAATTCGACAAAGCGACATCGATCTTGCGTTCGCGCGCCTTGTTCGGCGTCAGGTCGATCGGCGTCTCTACCGACGGGTTCTCGAGATTGATGGTCGGCGGCACGATGCCGTCGCGCACCGCTAGGATCGAGAAAATCGCCTCGACCGCGCCGGCAGCGCCCAGCAGATGGCCGATGCAGGACTTGGTCGAGGACATCGACACGGTGCTTGCGGCATTGCCGACCAGCCGCTGCACGGCGCCGAGTTCGATTTCGTCGCCGAGCGGCGTCGAAGTGCCGTGCGCATTGATGTAGTCGATATCGCCGGGCGTAATGCCGGCGCGCTTGATCGCCATGCTCATGCAGCGGAACGCACCATCGCCGTCCGGCGACGGCGCGGTGATGTGATAGGCGTCGCCCGACAGGCCGTAGCCGATCAGTTCGGCGTAGATCTTGGCGCCGCGCGCCTTGGCATGTTCGAGTTCTTCGACGACGACGCAGCCGGCGCCCTCGCCCATGACGAAGCCGTCGCGGGCCTTGTCGTAAGGCCGCGAGGCCCGCGTCGGCTCGTCGTTGAAATTGGTCGATAGTGCGCGCAGCGCGGCAAAGCCGGCCATCGCCATGCGGTTGACCGGGGATTCGGTGCCGCCGGCGACCATCACATCGGCGTCGCCCAGCGCGACCATGCGGGCGGCATCGCCAATCGCATGCGCGCCGGTCGAACAGGCGGTGACCACCGCATGGTTCGGGCCTTTTAGGCCATGCTCGATCGAGACGAAGCCGGAGGCCAGATTGATAATGCGGCCGGGAATAAAGAACGGCGAGACCCGGCGCGGCCCCTTCTCGTGCAAGGTCACCGCCATGTCGGCGATGCCTTCGATGCCGCCAATGCCGGAGCCGATGACGACGCCGGTGGCGCACTGGTCCTCATGCGTCTTGGGATGCCAGCCGGCATCGTCGAGCGCCTGCTTGGCCGCGCACATCGCGTAGACGATGAAATCATCGACCTTGCGCTGCTCCTTCGGCTCCATCCACTGGTCGGGATTGTAGGTGCCGTTCGAGCCGTCGCCGCGCGGGATCATGCAGGCGATCTTGCAGGCGATATCCTCGATTTCGAACGTGTCGATGCGCTTGGCGCCGCTCTCGCCTTTCAGCAAGCGGCTCCATGTCGCTTCGACGCCGCAGCCAAGCGGCGTCAGCATTCCCATTCCGGTGACGACGACCCGTCTCATACCCGGCTCCACGCAAAATTTCCTGTGCCGCGCAGCGCACAGCTCAGCAGCCCATAACGAACAAAGCTAATGAGCAGCGTCAGCGCCGGCTCAGCTTTTCGCGTTTTTTTCGAGAAATTTAACGGCATCGCCGACGGTGAGAATGGTTTCGGCGGCGTCATCGGGAATTTCGCAACCGAATTCTTCTTCGAATGCCATCACCAGCTCGACGGTGTCGAGACTGTCGGCGCCAAGATCATCGATGAAGCTCGCCGCTTCGATCACCTTGTCGGGCTCCACGCCAAGATGCTCCACGACGATCTTCTTCACCCGCTCGGCAATGTCACTCATCGGTCTAACCTCGTGCTTATTAAATTGGGCTGCGAGCCGGATCGGATCGCAACCATCGCGGTTCGGCCTCGTCGTGGTGACGGTGGCTCAGACGACTTCGGATCGCGGAGCACTCTCGAAGGCATCGAGAGGAGACATCCGCCATCGGCCGCCCCAGCCGGGCCGAAATTCGGTTACCATACTTCATTTGCGTTTGCTAGCGCGCCCCAGCGTAGCCCGCCCGGAGGCGAAAAGCCAAGCAATTCCAATGCAATTCCAATCAGTACATCACCATGCCGCCGTTGACATGGATGGTCTGTCCGGTGACGTAATGCGCCTCGTCCGAGGCCAGATAAACCGCCGCCGCCGCGATATCGGCGGGCTGGCCGAGCTTGCGCGATGGAACCTTGTCCATAATGCCCTCGCGCTGCTTGTCGTTGAGCTTGTCGATCATCGGACTGGCGATGACGCCGGGCGCGATGCAGTTGGCGGTGACGTTGCGCTTGGCGTATTCGGCCGCGACCGATTTCATCATGCCGACCATGCCGGCCTTCGCCGCCGTGTAATTGCCCTGCCCCGGATTGCCGGTGAAGCCGACGATCGAGGAAATGCCGATGATGCGGCCGAAGCGCCGCCGCATCATGACCGAGACCGCGGCGCGGGTGAGACGGAAAGTCGCGGTCAGGTTGACGGCGATGACGCGGTCCCAGTCTTCGTCCTTCAACTGCACGAAGAGATTGTCGCGGTTCATGCCGGCATTGGCGACCAGGATATCGAGCTTGCCCATCGCCTTCTCGGCATCCGGCACCAAAGTTTCAACAGCGGCCATATCGGACAGATCGCACGGCAGCACATAAACGCGTTCGCCAAGTTCGGCGGCGAGCGTGTCTAGTTGTTCGCGCCGCGTTCCCGACAGCGCAACGGTCGCCCCCTGGCAGTGAAAGGCGCGCGCGATGCCGCCGCCAATGGCGCCGCTGGCGCCGGTAATCAGCGCGGTCTTGCCGCTTAAATCGAACATCACTTAATTTCTCCCGGCTTTAAACGCAGCGACGTCGTCCGGCGTGCCGACAGCGGCGGTCGTCGCACCGTCGGCAATGCGCTTGATCAGACCGCTCAGCACCTTGCCGGCGCCGATTTCGTAAAAAGACGTGACGCCGGCGCCCGCCATATAGGCGACCGATTCGCGCCAGCGTACAGTGCCGGTCACCTGCGCGACCAGCGAACGTACAATGTCGGCCGGATCGCTGGCCGGACCGGCGAGCACATTGGCGACCACCGGCACCGCCGGCGCGTTGACCTTCACTTGCGCCAAGGCCTGCGCCATCACCTCGGCGGCGGGCGCCATCAAGGCGCAATGGAACGGCGCGGACACGACCAGCAACATGGCGCGCTTGGCGCCCTTGGCCTTGGCGATCTCGACGGCGCGCTCGACCGCGGCTTTGTCGCCGGAGACGACAACCTGGCCGCCGCCGTTGTCATTGGCCGCCTGACATACCTGTCCTTGTGCGGCTTCGGCGGCGACCGCGACCGCGGTGTCGAATTCAAGCCCGATCAGCGCGGCCATGGCGCCAACCCCGACGGGAACGGCTTTCTGCATGGCCTGGCCGCGCGTGCGCAACAGCCGCGCCGCATCGGCGACGCTGAACGTGCCGGCGGCGGCGAGCGCCGAATATTCGCCGAGCGAATGGCCGGCGACGAACTTCGCATCGCGCGCAAGATCGAGGCCGGCTTCGGCTTGCAGCACGCGGAACACGGCGAGCGACATCGCCATCAGCGCCGGCTGCGCGTTTTCGGTGAGCGTCAGCGTCTCCGCCGGGCCCTCGAAAATGGTGGCGCTGAGCTTGGCGCCGAGCGCGTCATCGACTTCGTCGAAGACCGCCTGCGCCGCCGGGAAATTGGCCGCCAGCGCCTTGCCCATGCCGACCGCCTGACTGCCCTGGCCCGGAAATACGAACGCTGCCGCCATGTTACCGCCTTTGCCGTGAATTTTCGGGCCGAAAGACACCTGTGCGGCCGGTTCTGTCAACTGGCACTAGTTCAAAGTGCACAATTCCCGGTAACCAACCTAAAAGACTCCGGCTGTAGGCTTTTTGCCATCATGAGCGATCTGGCCACCGAGGACGATATTGCGCGGGCCCGGAGCGATCCGGAGTTCCGCCAGCAATTGCTGGCGCACAACCTTGAGCGCCTGCTGGCCGCCCTCAATCATATGCGCAAAAACAACGATAAGGACCCGGTCAGCGTCCGCCAGATCAAAGAAGGCGTCGATCTGGCCGTCAAACTGGCCGACCGGCTGCATCAGAAGGACCGCAAGCCCGGTCCAAAAGTCGCCTAAAGGGCGGCCTGAACAGCCTCTTTTGCCCCCTTGAGTGCTTGCGTTTTGCGCCGAACCCCCTATAAACCGCGCATCTTCTTCGACCTTGGTTGGGGACTGAACGGACGGCCGGAATAAACCCCGGTAGGGCCTCACGCCCGGCGTCCCGTGTTTCCGCCTTCAGAGCAGTTTCAAGCCTTTCCCGAAAGGCTTGGAGGGCTAGGCGCCGGGGTCGCGGATATAACAAGGGAAAGGCATTTCATGCCATTGTACGAACACGTCTATATGGCGCGCCAGGATCTGAGCGTGCAGCAGGTCGAGGAATTGACCGCGAAGCTGTCGGCCGTCATCACCGACGCCGGCGGCAAGATCACCAAGACCGAATATTGGGGCCTCAAGTCCCTCTCTTACCGCATTGCCAAGAACCGCAAGGCGCACCTCACGCTGCTCAACGTCGATGCGCCGTCCGCGGCGCTGACCGAAGTCGAGCGCCAGGAGCGTTTGAGCGAAGATTGCCTGCGTTACCTCACCATCCGCGTCGAAGAGCTGGAAGAAGGCCCTTCCGCGATGATGCGCAAATCCGATCGTGACGATCGCGGTGACCGTGGCGATCGTGGCGACCGCGGCGGCGACCGCGGCGGACGCGGCGGCGAACGCCGCCCGCGCCGCGATGACGATTCTCAAGACGCCTCAGTGGAGGACTAAACCATGGCATTCGGATCATCCCAAGGTGCCGGTGGCGCAGGCGGAGCCGGTGGCGCCCGCCGTCCTTTCTTCCGCCGTCGTAAGACCTGCCCGTTCTCCGGCGCAGGCGCTCCGAAGATCGACTACAAGGACGTCAAGCTGTTGCAGCGTTACGTCTCAGAGCGCGGCAAGATCGTGCCTTCCCGCATCACCGCGGTGTCGGCCAAGAAGCAGCGCGAACTGGCGCAGGCGATCAAGCGGTCGCGCTTCCTCGGTTTGCTGCCTTACGTTATTCGCTAGTTCTGTCATTCCGGGGCACGCGCAATTGCGTGAACCCGGAATCCAGAGGCAATGACGGAATATGGAACTGGATTCCGGGTTCGCGCTTTCAGCGCGCCCCGGAATGACGAAATCAAGATGGTTGGGAGGGTGTAACCACCACCCTCTCTAACCGCTCTCGCAGCGGGACAGCTCGTGATGTTGCAAATCGGCCTGGTAGGCATAGGCGCGGGCGCGGCGGCAGCTTTGCTGTTCGCGTCGGTGACATCCGGCACCTGGATGTCGGTGCCGCTGTTCTACATCGCTCCCCTCCCCATCATGATCGCAGGCTTGGGCTGGAGCCATTGGTCGGCGCTGGTCGCGGCGGTTTCTGCCTCGGCCGCGCTCGGCGTTGCTTTTGGCGGCACGTTCTTTATCGCCTTTCTCGCCGGCGTAGGCCTGCCTGCCTGGTGGCTCGGCTATCTGGCGCTGCTGGCGCGGCCTGGCAATGAGACCGGCGCGCAGCAGGGCGGCACGCAGGGCAGTTTGGCGGCATCCGCCGCGCTTGAATGGTATCCGCCGGGACGTCTCGTCGTCTGGGCCACGGTACTGGCGGCGCTGGTCGTGGTCGCCGGCCTGCTGTTTATCGGCACCGACGCTGACTCCGTCCGCGCCGGATTGGGCAAATCAATGTCACGCCTGCTGCGTCCCGAAACCGGCGCCGTGCCCGGCGCTACAGTGCCAAGCTCGGACAAACCGGACCGCATCATCGATTTCCTGGTGATGGCCATCCCGCCGGCGGCGGCTGTGATCGCGACCATCACCAGCGTGTTCAATCTCTGGCTTGCCGGGCGCATCGTGACCTTTTCCGGCCGGATGACGCGGCCGTGGCCGGTGCTTGCCGACATCGAATTCCCCAAGGGGTTTACGGTCGCGCTCGCCGTGTCGATTGCGCTGAGCTTTCTCGACAGCCTTGTCGGCATTGTCGCCGGCGCACTGTCCGCCGCCATCCTGATGGCCTACGGCATTCTTGGCTTCGCCGTGCTGCATGCGCTCACGCGCGGCATCCGCGCCCGGCCTTTCGTGCTCGGCGGCGTCTATGGCTCGGTGATGATTTTCGGCTGGCCGATCCTGGCGCTTTGCCTGCTCGGCATTACTGAAACGGCTTTCGGCTTGCGCGCCCGCGCGGCGCGCAAGCGCGGTCCCCCTGCTCCGCTTTAAGTTTCACATCAACACGCAAACGATCCACCAAGGAGAACTGCCATGGAAGTCATTCTGCTCGAACGTGTCGGCAAGCTCGGCCAAATGGGCGACGTCGTCAAAGTGAAGGACGGCTACGCCCGCAACTTCCTGCTGCCGCGCGGCAAGGCGCTGCGCGCCAATGCCGAAAGCAAGGCCAAGTACGAAGGCATGAAGGAACAGCTCAAGGCGCAGAGCCTCGAGCGCAAGGGCGAAGCGGGCAAGGTTGCCGCCAAGGTCGATGGCAAGACCTTCACCGTCATCCGTCAGGCCTCCGAAACCGGCCAGTTGTTCGGCTCGGTCTCGACCCGCGACATCGCCACCTTGATCTCGACCGAAGGCAACGCCATCGGCCGCTCGGCGGTCGAACTCAACGCGCCGATCAAGTCGATCGGCCAGTACAAGGTGCCGCTGGCGCTGCATCCGGACGTCGAAGTCTCGGTCACCATTATCGTCGCGCGCAGCGAAGCCGAAGCCGAGCGCATCGGCCGCGGCGAAGCCGTCACCGTTCGCCGTGAAGACGCCGAAGACGCCGAAGCGGAAGCCGAGGCCGCCAAGGCGCGCGCCGAAGCTTTGTTCGACGCCGAAGAGGAAGAAGCCGAAGACGCGGCGGCGGAAGAAGCCGCTGTCGAAGCCTCTGCCGATGCCGAGAAGCCGGCCAAGGCCAAGCGCAAGAAGACCGACGAAGAAGCTTAAGCTTCCTTTCGTTGCGACAATAAAAATCCCGCCTTGGACATTGTCCGGGGCGGGATTTTTCTTATGAGCAACGCTGACGAAAAAAACTTATTCGGATTTTTCCGGCTTCGGTGCGTCGGCAGGCTTTGCCGGCTCTGTCGGTTTGGCCTCCGGCGGCTTTTCCGCGGGCTTTGCTTCGGCCGGCTTTGTCTCCGCGGGTTTGGCTTCTGTCTTGGTGTCGCTGACTGGCTCGGCCTTTTTATCGCCGGGCTTGGCATCGCCGGCCGGTTTCCTGGCGGCGGGCTTCGCCGCGGTGCCGCCGCGCTTGCGCTCAGGCGCCGCCGCCGGCGCGTCGAAAGACTGGATGTATCTGGCCATCAGCGCGGCCGATTCCCGGCTTGCCGTATAATGCGAGCGCAGGAAGCTTTCGATGCCAAACCCGAGCGGACCGCCGGCCTTGGCCAAAGATTGCGGCTGCTTGTGGCACATCGCGCAATCGCTGGCGAAAATCTGTGCCGGCGTCTTGTTGGCGTAGAGGTTCTCCTGAGCGGCGGCGGGCACCACCCACAAAACGGCGAGAACGCCCATAGCCTGCCGCATGCCGCGATCCAAAAACATCATTGCCTTCAAGTCCCTGTTGTCACTTATGTCGCTTCGAGGACACTGCCTGGACATGGCCGTAACGCCACGAGTCGGCCTTTTGATAGCGCATTCCCGGCCGGTTGTGACCCGCCGCTTTGGCGCATCCCACGGGCAAAACCGCAACTCAGCGGCCGGCATGGCTGCGGCAAAAGCGCATGCCTCCTCCCGATTTGAGGCATTGATGTACCATCGCAGGTTTGATTGAATATAGCCGTGGAACTCGTGTCGGACCGTCGCGTTCATCGGGAGGTGCTGAGCTACTACCACGGACGCGCGGTATTTAAAGTGCAGTGTGTTCACGACTAGGGATGGGGGCGGCCGATGGATCGGTTGCTTCGGCTGTTACTGAAGACGTTTATCCGGCGAGGCACCTTCCGCGTTACCACCTCGCGGGGAACGACTTTCACTTTCGGCGATGGGACCGGCCAGCCGGTATCGGTACGCTTTGCCTCCCGCGCCGCCGAATGGGGCATCCTCCTCGATCCAGAGCTTAAATTCGGCGAAGCCTATATGGACGGCACATTCGTCGTCGAAGAAGGCACGATCGCCGACGTCCTGGCCATCGCGCTCGGGCAGAACACCGACGTGCCGCACTGGGCGCGGCTGCAAGGCTTCCTGCGATTTCTGTACCGCCGCTTCGAGCAGTTCAATCCGCGCGCCCGCTCGCGCCGCAACGTCGCGCATCATTACGATCTCGACGGCCGGCTCTATTCCCTCTTCCTCGACGCCGACCGGCAATATAGCTGCGCCTATTTCGAGCGGCCGAACCAATCGCTCGACGACGCGCAACTGGCCAAGAAGCGGCATCTCGCCGCCAAGCTGCGGCTGTCGCCTGATGTGCCGCGCAAGGACCTGCGCCTGCTCGACATCGGTTGCGGCTGGGGCGGCCTCGGTCTTTACCTCGCCGAATTCGGCGGCGCCGACGTCACCGGCGTGACCCTGTCACAGGAGCAGCACGGCATCGCCAATGCGCGCGCCACCGAACGGGGATTAAGCCAGCGCGCGCGGTTCCGGCTTCAGGACTATCGAGACATAGAGGATCGTTTCGACCGCATCGTGTCGGTCGGCATGTTCGAGCATGTCGGCGTCAATCACTATGACACCTACTTCAAGAAGTGCGCGCAGATGCTGAGCCATGACGGCGTCATGGTGCTGCACTCGATCGGCCGTTCCGAAGGGCCGAGCCGGACCAATCCCTGGATTTCGAAATACATTTTCCCCGGCGGCTATATCCCGTCGCTGTCGGAAGTGCTGCCGAGCCTGGAAAAAGCCGGACTTCTGACCACCGACATCGAGATTTTGCGGCTGCATTACGCCGAAACGCTGAAACACTGGCGCGAGCGTTTCCTGGCGCACCGCGAGGAAGTCGAGCGCATCTACGACCGGCGCTTCGTTCGGATGTGGGAATTCTACCTCGCCTCGTCGGAAATGGCGTTCCGCGAGCAGAATCTGATGGTGTTCCAGATTCAGTTGACCAAACAACAGAATGTGGTGCCGATGACGCGCGACTACATCATGCATGAAGAACAGCGCCTGCGCGCAGCCGAGACTGCGCGGCGCGCGCCGTTGCGGTTGGCCGGCGAATAAGTCAATCAGATCAATGAATGCTGCAGCGCATTCGCGCGCGCTTGGCGCACCTGCGTCAATGCAATTCGGCGCACGATATTTTTGTCCATGTTATCGCTGTGGACAGCGGCGATATTAAGAATCCGGTATCGCTTTGGCGTTCTCGCGTCGCTAAGCCAAGGTCCAATCCAATTTAAGCCAAATTGCCGGAACACAGACCTCTATGGCGCCACTCGAATCAGCCCTCCGCAAGCCGGTCGAAGAACCCGGCCCGCTTTACCGCACCGCTCCGCACAATATCGAGGCGGAACAGGCGCTGCTGGGCGCGATCCTGGTCAACAACGAAGCGTTTTACCGGGTTTCCGACTTCCTCAACCCGGAACATTTCTTCGAGCCGATCCACCAGAAGGTTTACCAGATCGCCCGCGACCTGGTCCGCGCCGGCAAGATCGCCACCCCGGTGACGCTCAAGACCTTCCTGGACGCAACAATAGACATCGGCGGCATGACGCTCAGCCAGTATCTGGCGCGCCTCGCCGCCGAAGCGACCACCATCATCAATGCCGAGGATTACGGCCACACCGTCTACGACCTGTCGATCCGCCGCGACCTGATCAAGGTCGGCGAGGACATGGTCAATGTCGCCTTCGACGCGCCGGTCGACTTCGCGCCGCGCGCGCAGATCGAGGACGCCGAGCGCAAATTGTTCGAACTGGCCGAGACCGGCCGTTACGACGGCGGCTTCCAGGGCTTCGGCCAGGCGCTGACCACCGCCATCGACATGGCGGCCAACGCCTACCAGCGCGACGGCAAGCTCTCCGGCATCGCCACCGGGCTGGACGATCTCGACCGCATGATGGGCGGCTTGCAGAAGTCCGATTTGATCGTGCTGGCCGGCCGCCCCGGCATGGGCAAGACGGCCCTCGCTACCAACATCGCCTTCAACGTCGCCAATGCCTGGCAAGGCACCGTCAAGGCCGACGGCCATACCGAGACCACCAATGGCGGCGTCGTCGGCTTCTTCTCACTGGAAATGTCGGCCGAGCAATTGGCGACACGTATCATCGCCGAGCAGACCGGCATTCCGTCGAACCAGATCCGCCGCGGCGGCATCAGCGCCGACGAGTTCGAGAAGATCAAGGACTACTCGATCCGTTTGCAGAACCTGAAACTGTACGTCGATGAAACCGGCGGCCTGTCGATCGCGCAACTGGCCGCGCGCGCGCGCCGTCTGAAGCGCCAGCGCGGCCTCGACCTGATTGTCGTCGACTACCTTCAATTGCTCACCGGTTCGAGCAAGCGCGGCCAGGAAAACCGCGTGCAGGAAATCACCGAGATCACCACGCGGCTCAAGGCCCTGGCGAAAGAACTGCAAGTGCCGGTGATGGCCTTGTCGCAATTGTCGCGTCAGGTCGAAAGCCGCGAAGACAAGCATCCGCAACTGTCCGACTTGCGTGAATCGGGTTCGATCGAACAGGACGCCGACGTCGTCATGTTCGTGTACCGCGAAGAGTATTACCACCTGATGCGCAAGCCGTCGGAGAGCGACCGCGAGAAATTCGCCGCCTGGATGGCCGACAGCGACAAATATTACGGCAAGGCCGAGGTCATCATCGGCAAGCAGCGCCACGGCCCCACCGGCACGGTGCAACTCGCCTTCGAAGGCGCCACCACCAAGTTCTCGTCGCTGGCGCAAAGCGACCATTTGCCGGAGCGGATGGGGGATTAGGAATTCCTCACACTTTCCCCCGCGCCCGGATATAGTCTTGAAAAATGGCCGGCGCGCAATCAATGGACACCTTCGACTACGTCATCGTCGGCGCCGGTTCCGCCGGCAGCGTGCTCGCCAACCGGCTGAGCGAAGACCCAAGCGTCACCATCTGCGTGCTGGAGGCGGGTCCGGCCGACTGGCATCCGTACATCCATCTGCCGGCCGGCTTCATCAAGACGTTCTACAACACCCGCATCAACTGGTGTTACTCGCAGGAGCCCGGCCCCTACACCGCGGGGCGCCGTGTCTTCTCGCCGCGCGGCAAGACGCTCGGCGGCTCAAGCTCGATCAACGGCCACATCTATAATCGCGGCCAGCGCCAGGACTTCGACACCTGGGCGCAGATCGGCAATCGCTCTTGGGGGTACGCCGACGTGCTGCCCTACTTCAAGCGGCTGGAGCGGCGCATCGGCGACGGCGAAGACACCTATCGCGGTCGCGACGGCAATCTCACCGTCACCGACATCGACTGGCGCGATCCTTTATGCGAGGCGTTCATCGAAGGCGCCATGAGCCTCGGCATTCCGCGCAACAAGGATTACAACGGCGCGACCCAGGAAGGCGTGTCCTACGCCCAGCGCACCATTCACAAAGGCCGCCGCATCAGCGCCGCCACAGCGTTCCTGCATCCGGCGATGAAGCGCGGCAATGTCACGGTGCGGACGCAGGCGCATGCGACGGAAATCGTGTTCGACGGCAAGCGCGCTGTCGGCATTCGCTACAGCCTCGGCGGGCGCGGCGGCGAAGCCTTCGAGGTGCGCGCGCGAAAAGAAGTCATCCTCTCCGGCGGCTCGTATAACTCGCCGCAGCTTCTGCAATTGTCGGGCGTCGGGCCGGCGAGCCTGTTGCAGTCGCACGGCATCGACGTGCGCCACGGCCTCAATGGCGTCGGCGAAGGCTTGCAGGATCATTATGCGCCGCGTTCGGTGGCGCGCGTCAAGAATACCAAGACCATCAACGAACGCGCGCGCGGATTGAACCTCGTCTATGAGGCGCTGAAATGGGCGACGACGCGGCGCGGCATTCTCTCGCTATCACCGACGCTCGTGTACTGCTTCTGGCATTCCGGCGAAACCGCCGAAAGCTCCGACCTGCAACTCACCTTCACGCCGGCGAGCTACATGGAGGGCGAACAGGGCAAGCTGGAAAACCAGCCCGGCATGTCGGTCGCCTCATGGCAGCAGCGGCCGGAGAGCCGCGGCCATGTCCGCCTTCGCTCGGCCGATCCGTTTGACGCGCCGATGATCCAGACCAATTACCTCAGCGACGAACTCGACCGCCGCGTCACCATTGCCGGCATGAAGCTGGCGCGCCGCCTGCTCTCCTCGGCGCCGCTGGCGCCCTATTACGACTACGAGGATTTCCCCGGACCCGATGTGCGCACTGACGACGAGTTTCTCGTCGCCGCAACGCAGCGGGCGCAGACCACGTTCCACCCCGGCTGCACCTGCCGCATGGGGCCGGCCACCGATCCCCTCGCCGTCGTCGATGACCAGTTGCGCGTCCATGGCCTGGAAGGCCTGCGCGTGGTCGATGCCTCGATCATGCCGCGCATGATTTCCGCCAACCTGAACGCCTCGACCTTGATGATCGCCGACAAGGCCTCCGACATGATCCGGAACCGGGCGCCTCTGGAAGCGGCACCCGTCTGATTGGACGACTGCCCCTTGTCCGGCTAAACCTTGGACCATCATGGCCAGCCTCGATTTCATCGCCGACCACACCCATGCCGCGCCCGGCCACAATGCCGGCGAAACCACGTCCGGCCCGCCGGCGTCGGAAGCCGGCGGCATCCTCACCGTCGATCTCGCCGCGCTGGTGGCGAACTGGCGCGCGCTCGGCCGCCGCGCCATGCCGTCGGAATGCGCCGGCGTCATCAAGGCCAATGCCTATGGCTGCGGCATCGAACAGGTCGCCACCGCTTTGGCGCGCGCCGGCTGCAAGACCTTCTTCGTTGCTGACTTGTCGGAAGCGCGCCGCGTCCGCGAGGTTGCGCCCGAAGCGGCAATCTATGTGCTCAACGGCCTGATCCCCGGCACGCCCCAGGTTTACGCCGAATTGCGCGCCCGTCCGGTGATCGGCAGCATGGTCGAACTGGCCGAATGGGACGCCTTCGTCGCCGCGACGCAATGGCGCGGCGGCGCGGCGCTCCATGTAGATACCGGCATGAACCGGCTCGGCATTTCCGCCACCGACGCGGCCGCTTTGGCGCCGCGCATCCGCTCGGAAAACCACGGCATCACGCTGCTGATGAGCCACCTCGCCTGCGCCGAGGCGACCTCGCATCCGCTCAACGATCTTCAGATCCGGCTTTTCCGTGAAGTGCGCATGCTCTATCGCGGCATTCCGTCGTCGCTCGCCAATTCGTCCGGCATTTTCTTGAGCGACAACGCGCATTGCGACGTCGTGCGTCCCGGCGTCGCGCTTTATGGCGCCAACCCGACGCCGGGCCGGCCCAATCCGATGCGGCCGGTGATCGGCCTCAAAGCCCGCGTCGTCCAGGTGCGCAATGTCAACAAGGGCGACACGGTCGGCTACAGCGCCGGCTGGACGGTGCGCCGCGCCGCCCGCATCGCCATCGTCTCGGTCGGCTACGCCGACGGCTATCTGCGCGCGTCGGGCTCCAGTGACGAGACGCCCGGCGGCTTTGCCCTCGCCGGCGGCAAGCGCTGCCCGATTGCCGGGCGGGTGTCGATGGACCTGATGGCGATCGACGTCACCGACGCGCCGCCGCTCAAGCGCGGCGAGTTCGTCACTCTGATCGGCGACGAACTCGGCCTCGACGAAGTCGCCACGGCGGCCGGCACCATTGCCTACGAGCTCTTGACCGCCTTGGGACACCGCTATCACCGGGTTTACCGCGTGGAGTGAGGCACCATCCCGGCCTCATCCTGAGGAGCATCGCGAAGCGATGCGTCTCGAAGGACGAGGCCGCCCCATCCTTCGAGACGCCCGGCTGCGCCGGGCTCCTCAGGATGAGGCGGGTTTTGCTCCCGCCTTTCAGCCTAAGTTACGCTCTCTTAAACAATGTTCTTGTAATGTTCTCATGGTCCATTTAGGCTGCATAAACCCATTACGAGGCGATTCCACCATGTCCCGGCGCGGTCTTTCCTTCATCTGCCAGAACTGCGGCGCCGGAGCCAACCGCTGGCAGGGCAAATGCGAGGCCTGCGGCGAGTGGAACACCATGGTCGAGGAAGGCGCCGAGCGCCCGCCCGGACCCGGCCGCAAAGCGCCGAAAGGCCGCCTGTTCGAATTGCAGCCGCTGACCGGCGAGGCGCACGACGCGCCGCGCCTGCCTTCGGGCATAGCGGAACTGGACCGCGTCACCGGCGGCGGCTTCGTGCGCGGCTCGGTGCTGCTGATGGCCGGCGATCCCGGCATCGGCAAATCGACTTTGCTGATCCAGGCGACCGCCGCTTTGGCGCGAGCCGGCGAGCGCGCCGTCTATATCTCCGGCGAGGAAGCCGTCGCCCAGGTGCGGCTGCGCGCCGAGCGGCTGGGGCTCGCCGATGCGCCGGTCGAGCTTGCCTCGGAGACCGCCGTCGAGGACATCATCGCCACGCTGACGCAAGGGAAAATCCCGCGCCTCATCGTCATCGATTCGATCCAGACCATGTGGACCGATACGGTCGATTCAGCACCCGGCACCGTCAGCCAAGTGCGCGGCGCGGCGCAATTGCTGATCCGCTTTGCCAAGCGTTCCGGCGCGGCGATCATCCTCGTCGGCCACGTCACCAAGGACGGCCAGATCGCCGGGCCGCGCGTCGTCGAACACATGGTCGATGCCGTGCTGTCCTTTGAGGGTGAAGGCTCGCACCAGTTCCGAATCCTGCGCGCGGTGAAAAACCGCTTCGGCCCGACCGACGAAATCGGCGTCTTCGAGATGACCGGCGCGGGCCTGCGCGAGGTGTCGAACCCGTCCGAACTGTTCCTGTCCGAGCGCGACCTCGGCTCGCCCGGCACTGCCGTCTTTGCCGGCATGGAAGGCACGCGGCCGCTGCTCGTCGAGATCCAGGCTTTGGTCGCGCCGACGTCGCTCGGCACGCCGCGCCGCGCCGTGGTCGGCTGGGACACCTCGCGCCTCGCCATGGTGCTCGCCGTGCTGGAGGCGCATTGCGGCGTCAAGCTCGGCGGCTATGACGTCTATCTCAACGTTGCCGGCGGCATGCGCATCAACGAGCCGGCGGCCGATCTCGCCGCCGCCGCGGCTTTGGTCTCGTCATTGGCCAATTCGCCGCTGCCGGCCGACGCGGTCTATTTCGGCGAGGTGTCCTTGTCCGGCGCGATCCGCCCGGTGTCGCATACGCCGAGCCGCCTCAAGGAAGCCGCCAAGCTCGGCTTCACCCGCGCCGTCGTGCCGGAAGCCGCGCGCGGCGAGGCGAACGATGGCGGGCTGAAATCCAGCCACGTCGGCAGCCTTTCCAGCCTGGTCGCCGATATCGCCGCTCTGGGCAAACCGCGAACCGCATCGCCCAAACCGTCAGCCCAAGCGGCGTGATTGGCGGCCTGATCTATCCGGAAAACCGCGCGAAAGACGGGTGACGGCACCGTGACGCCCCGCTATATACGGGGCGCGCGACGGGCCGCCAGCCATTCTCGGGCCGGCGGCGCGGCGCGCTCACACGGGCCTGTTTTCAAACGCTTAAGGGTCACCTTGGCGCCCGGCCCGGATGCCGTTAAAGCCGCCGCGGATTCGCCGCGCCGGCGCTGTGCTGCGCGCCGCCCGCCAGCATTTCACCTGCGGAGCGCTTTAGAGCCAGGCATGCCGATTACGCTGCTCGATATCCTGCTGCTGGTGGTGATGCTGGTCTCCGGCCTTCTCGCCATGATTCGCGGCTTCATGCGCGAAATCCTGTCGATCGGCGCCTGGGGCGTCGCCGCTCTGGTGACGCTCTATACCTTCGCCAAGGCGCTGCCGATCGCGCAGGGCTATTTCTCCAGCACCACGGTGGCGACCGGCGTCACCATCGGCTCGATCTTCCTTCTGACGCTGCTTCTGGTGTCGATCGTCACCGTGCGCATTTCCGACATGATCCTCGACAGCCGGGTCGGCGCGCTCGACCGGACGCTCGGGTTCCTGTTCGGTCTCGGCCGCGGCCTCATCATCGTCGTCGTCGCCTTCCTGTTTTTTGCATGGCTGGTACCTGAACGCAGCCAGCCTGAGTGGGTTCGCGGCGCAAAGTCGAAAGTGGTGTTGCAAAGTACGGGACAATGGTTGATGTCCATGTTGCCGGACGACCCCGAAAGCACCATCTTACAGCGGCTGAAGAAACCGGCACCGGACGATCCGAATGCGCCGCCCGCTGCGGCGCCGGCACCAGCCGGGCGCTCGGACCTGCAATCGCCGGTGACGCAAGCGCAGCTGACACAGGGAACCCGGTAGGTATGCACAAACTCCCGCAAGACCTCGCGACCGCCGGCCAGCCAGAAGTTCAGGGTGACTTCGACCTACACGCCGACCGGCTCCGCGAGGAATGCGGCGTGTTCGGCATCTTCGGCCATCCCGACGCCGCGGCGATCACCGCGCTCGGCCTGCACGCGCTTCAGCATCGCGGCCAGGAAGCCTGCGGCATCGTCGCCTTCGACGGCAAGCGCTTCCATTCCGAACGCCGGCTCGGCCTCGTCGGCGACACCTTTTCCAAGCGCGATGTGATCGACCGCCTGCCCGGCAATTCGGCCGTCGGCCATGTGCGCTATTCGACCACCGGCGAAACCATTCTGCGCAATGTGCAGCCGCTGTTCGCCGAACTCGAAGGCGGCGGCTTCGCCGTCGCGCATAACGGCAACCTCACCAACGGCATCACGCTACGCAAGGCTCTGGTCCACGAAGGCGCCATGATGCAATCGACCTCGGACACCGAGGTGATCCTGCATCTGGTGGCGCGCGCCAAGCGCAACCGTTTCGTCGATCGATTTGTCGAAGGCCTGCGCCAGTTGGAAGGCGCTTATGCCTTCGTCGGCCTCACCAACAAGAAGCTGGTCGGCGCCCGCGATCCGCTCGGCATCCGCCCGCTGGTCATCGGCAGACTCGACGGCTGCCCGATCCTCGCCTCGGAAACCTGCGCGCTCGACATCATCGGCGCGACCTATGTGCGCGACGTCGAGAACGGCGAAGTCGTGGTGTTCGACGAAGACGGCGCGCAGTCGCACAAGCCGTTCCCGCCGATCGCGGCGCGGCCCTGCATCTTCGAATATATCTATTTCGCGCGCCCTGACTCCGTCGTCGGCGGCCGCAACGTCTATGACGTGCGCAAGAACCTCGGCGCCGAACTGGCGCGCGAGGCCTTGGTCGAAGCCGACGTCGTCGTGCCGGTGCCCGATAGTGGCGTGCCAGCCGCGCTCGGTTATGCGCAGACGTCCGGCATTCCGTATGAACTCGGCATCATCCGCAATCACTATGTCGGCCGCACCTTCATCCAGCCGACGCAGACCATTCGCGATCAGGGAGTGCGCCTGAAGCATTCGGCCAACCGCGCCGTCGTCTCCGGCAAGCGCATCGTGCTGGTCGACGATTCCATCGTACGCGGCACCACCTCGCGCAAGATCGTGCAGATGATGCGCGATGCGGGGGCCGCCGAAGTCCATTTCCGCATTTCGTCGCCGCCGATCACGCATCCGGATTTCTACGGCATCGACACGCCGGACGCCGAAAAGCTGCTCGCCGCGACCATGGACCTCGAAGGCATGCGCAAATTCATCGGCGCCGATAGTCTCGCCTTCCTGTCGGTCGATGGCATCTATCGCGCCATGGGCCTGCCCGGCCGCGATGCGGCAAGGCCGCAATTCACCGATCATTGTTTCACCGGCGACTATCCGACGACATTGACCGATCTCGGCGCCCAGGATGCCAGCCCGCGGCAATTGTCGCTTCTGGCCGAGGCGATTTAACGCTTCGGTGGTCGGGACAATCTTAACTGCCCTGTCCATGGAACTTTTACAGCCGCTCCCGCGATAGCTACTCTGGGACCCTCTCGATTCTGAGTGTGGGGACTGGGCGGGGGGGAACTATGCTGCAATATCTGCAACAACTGTGGGAAACCAACAGCCTGTCGCCGCACGGCATCTGCCTGCTGTGGCGGCCCGAACTGATCTGGACCCATGTCGCCGCCGACAGCCTGATCGGCCTGTCCTATTACTCGATCCCCCTGGCGCTCGCCTATTTCGTGTCGAAGCGCAGCGACATCCAGTTCGGCTGGGTGTTCTGGGCTTTCGCGTTTTTCATCCTGGCCTGCGGCACGACGCATTTTTTCGCCATCTACACATTATGGGTGCCGGACTACGGCACCGAGGCCCTGATCAAGATCGTCACCGCGGCGCTGTCGATCTTTACCGCCATTGCGCTCTGGCCGTTGCTGCCGAAAGCGCTGGCGATCCCGTCGGTCGATACGCTGCGGCAGTTGAACGACGAGCTCACCCGCCAGATCGGCGAGCGCAATGCGGCGCTGGCGGCGTTGCAGGCGGAAAAGACTGAGCGGCTCAAGACCGAGGACATGCTGCGCCAGGCGCAGAAGATGGAAGCGGTCGGCCAGCTGACCGGCGGCATCGCGCATGACTTCAACAATCTGATGACCATCGTCATCGGCAATCTCGAACGGCTGGAAGACAAATTCCGCGACGATCCCGCCATCGCGCGTTCGGTCAAGGGCGCGATGGCCGGCGCCGAGCGCGGTGCTGCGCTGACGCAAAAGCTGCTCGCCTTCGGCCGCCGCCAGCCTTTGGCGTCGCGGCGCATCAATGCCAACGAGTTGATCCACAATGTCGCCGACCTGGTGCGCCGCGCGGTCGGCGACGACATCGCCGTCGAACTCGAATTGGCCGACGGCCTCTGGCCGATCGAGACAGACGCCAATCAGCTTGAAAACGTCCTGCTCAATCTCGCCGTCAATGCGCGCGATGCCATGCCGCAAGGCGGCAACCTCATCATCCAGACGCGCAACGTTACCGATCCGGCGATTGCCGAGACGACCTCGGCCAGCGGCCCTTATGCGATGCTGACGGTGAGCGACACCGGCACCGGCATGCCGCCCGATATTCTCGGCCGCGTCTTCGAGCCCTTCTTCACCACCAAGCCGGTCGGCGAAGGCTCCGGACTTGGTCTTAGCCAGGTCTACGGTTTCGTCAAACAGTCGAACGGCTATATCGATATCGTCAGCACGCCGGGCAAAGGCACCACGGTGCGCATCTATCTGCCGCGCGCCAAGCCGCAGGTCGAACCCGCGGCCGATGCGCCGGCCTATCCCGCTGGCCTGGCCGGTCCGCTCGGACAACCGGGTTGATGGCCATGGCAGCAACGCGCCCGTCGTGCTGCTGGTCGAGGACGAGTATCTCGTGCGCGACATGATCGCCTATGAATTGACGTTAGCCGGCTTCGACGTGCTGGAAGCGGCCAGCGCCGAGGATGCGCTTGGCCTGCTGTCGCAACGCGAGCGCATCGACCTCCTGTTCACCGACATAAGGCTGCCGGGCAAGGACGGCTGGCAACTCGCCGAGGACGTGCGCGGCATCTATTCGAGCGTCCCGATCATCTACGCCACCGGCTATTCGGACCTCAGAACCCCGCTGTCCCACAGCAAATTCCTGCAAAAGCCCTATCGGCCGTCGCAGGTCTTGCAAGCGGCCGCCGATCTCGGCATTAAGCCCTCTCCCGCCGCCAGCAGCTGAGTATCATGCAGAAACCGCTTTCCGATCGTATCGCGCTGGTCACCGGCGCCTCGCGCGGCATTGGCGCCGAACTGGCGCTGCAACTGGCCGAGGCCGGCGCCCATGTCGTCGCCGTGGCGCGCACTGTCGGTGCGCTCGAGGAGCTTGACGACAGGATCGTCGCCGCCGGCGGCACCGCGACCCTGGTGCCGCTCGACATCAAGGACATGGACGGCATTGCCCGGTTGGCTTTGGCCCTGCACGAGCGTTACGGCCGCCTCGACGTCATGGTCGGCAATGCCGGCGTGCTCGGCTCGCTGTCGCCGCTCGGCCATGTCGAGCCAAAGGACTTCGACAATCTGTTCGCGGTCAATGTCACCGCCAACTGGCAACTCATCCGTACCATGGACCCGCTGTTGAAGGCCTCGAGCGCCGGACGCGCGGTGTTCCTCACTTCGGGCCTGTCGTGGCGGGCGCAGGCCTATACCGGCGTCTATGCCGCGACCAAGGCCGCGCTCGACGCTTTGGTGCGCACTTATGCCGCCGAAACCGTCACGACGAACGTCAAAGTGAACGCCTTCAATCCGGGCCCAACGCGCACCAAGATGTATGCGAGCGGCTGGCCCGGCGCCGACCAGAGCAAACTGGCCCCGCCCGAAGACGTCGCCAAGGCGATCGTGCCGTTGTGCCTGCCGACGTGCGGCGAGAGCGGCAAGATGTACGATTATCGCCTCGGCAAATTTCTGGAATTCCGCGCGCCGGCTTGAGCCGCCGCCCCGGCAATTTGCACGGCAAGGCGGTCGGTTTCCAACGGTCCGCCAATCGGTCTAGTCTCCCAGACAAGCGCCTCGCTCAAAATCGGCGTGAAGTTCGCAAGCCGCGTCGGAAACGCGGCAGCGCACATCTAAGGGAGGATCCATGCGAATACTTGCAGCATTTGCCATCGTCACCTCTGCGTTTCTTTTGACGGGTTGTTTCGAGGGACCCAAAGGCCCGCCTGGTGAGCGCGGCCAGGCGGGCGCCGCCGGCGCGCCGGGCAATCCAGGCCCGGCAGGCCCACCGGGCCAAACAGGACCGGCAGGGGCGCCGGGACCGGCAGGCCCGAAAGGCGAAGCGGGTGTCGCCGGCCCGAAAGGCGACGCCGGGCCGAAAGGCGATCCGGGACCGGCAGGCGCAAGCGCGGGCTTGCGCGTCGTTACGCTCGGCGCGTCGGATTGCGGTGCGTCCGGCTGCACGGCGACCTGCAATGCCGGCGAGATCGTCGCCTCCGCGGTATGTACCGCGGACACGCCAGTTCAGCCTGTCGTTCAGGCCTCGTCAGCAAAATGCGGGCCGTCAACCGGCATGAACATCATCTGCGCGCGCCGGTAGGCACGACCCAACAACAATAAGCGAGAGGCCAGTCCCGGCCTCTCGCTCAAGGCCTGAACTTCTAATGCTTGAACTTCGCCCGGCCCTTGAACGGGTTATCCTTCTCGCGCAAGGCGAGGCGGATCGGCGTGCCGGGCAGTTCGAACGCCTCGCGCAATGAGTTCACCAGATAGCGCTTATAGGCGTCCGGCACGGCGTCGGCGCGCGTGCAGAACAAAACAAAGCTCGGCGGCCGCGTCTTCGCCTGCGTGATGTAATTCAACCGCAGCCGCCTGCCCGACACTGCCGGCGGCGGATGTGAATCGATGGCCGCCTCGAACCAGCGATTGAGCGCGCTGGTCGGGATGCGCTTGTTCCAGGTCTCGTGCGCCTGAACGATGGCGTGCATCAGGCGGTCGAGCCCCTCACCGGTCAGGGCCGACACCGCGACAAGCGGCACGCCCTTCATCTGCGTCAGCTTCTCGTCGGCCTGCTCGCGCAATTTGGAAATCGCGCCGGCGGTGCGCTCTTTCAAATCCCATTTGTTGACCGCGATGACGATGGCGCGGCCTTCCTGCTCGACCAGATCGGCGATGCGCTGATCCTGCTCCTCGAAAGCGTTTTCGACATCGAGCAGCACGACGACGACTTCGGCGAAACGCACGGCGTTGAGCGCGTCGCTGACCGACAGCTTCTCCAGCTTCTCGTCGACGCGGCCGCGGCGGCGGATACCGGCGGTGTCGTGAATGCGGAATTTCTGGCCGTGATAGTCGAGACTGACCGCGATGGCGTCGCGCGTGGTGCCGGCTTCCGACGAGGTCAGCAGCCGGTCCTCGCCGATCAGGCGATTGATCAGCGTCGATTTGCCGGCATTCGGGCGGCCGACAATGGCCACCTTGATGGGCTGCGGCCCGGTCTTGTCCGCCGCTTCCGCCGAGGCTTCCGCGGTCTCTACCGGCAGCGCCGCGCGCAAAGCGTCATAGAGATCCGGCAGGCCTTCGTTGTGTTCCGCCGACAGCGCCACCGGATCGCCGAGGCCCAATGCATAGGCGTCGAAGCGGCCGGACTGCCCGGCCTCGCCTTCCATCTTGTTGGCGATCAGCACCGTCGGCTTGCCGGACTTGCGCACCAGTTCGGCGAAGTAACGGTCGTCGGGGATCGGGCCCGAACGCGCATCGATCATAAAGAAGATGGCGTCGGCCTGCGCGATGGCCGTTTCGGTTTGCGCCCGCATGCGGCCGGAAAGGCTTTCCGGCGCCGACTCCTCAAGGCCCGCAGTGTCGATGACGGTGAAGTCGAGATCGCCGAGCCGCGCCTCGCCTTCGCGGCGGTCGCGCGTCACGCCCGGCCGGTCATCGACCAGCGCCACGCGCCTTCCGACCAGCCGGTTGAACAGCGTCGACTTGCCGACATTCGGCCGGCCGACAATGACGACGGTAAAACTCATTGGTTTGCTTTCCGCTCGCCCGAACGATGCGAGGGTTCAAGAAATCAGCGCGAGAAGGTGCCAGGCGGCGGCGGCGCCGGCCAGGCGGCGGTGCCGCCGGGCGCCGGTTGCGACCCTTGCGGCCAAGGTGCCGGGCTTGCTTGCTGAGGATCGGCCTGTTGCTGTTGCGGTTGCTGCTGCGACACCGGCTGGGCCTGCGCGGCCGGTTTCGGCTTGGCAGCAGCCGCCTTCCGCTTCGGCTTGGGCGGCTCGGCCTTTGGCTCTTCCGGCGCGGGCGCGGCTTCCGGCACGGGCGCGGCAAGCGCGGCCTCGGCCGCTGCCTGATTGCCCTTGATGTATTGCGGCGGCACGCCTTGCGTCACGCCGGGCACGCCTTCCGGAAACAGCGGCTTGCGGTCGCCCGGAATCTTTTTCTTTTCGGTCAGGCCGAAGAAATCGAACTGTTCGGGATCGAAACTGGAGCAGCCGGCGAGCGCCGGCATCACCGCCAGCACGGTGACCACGAGAGCGATGCGGTGCAGGCGAGTCATCATTTTCTCAGCTCTTGCCATCGGCCGCGAGCAGCGCCGCCAGCGCATCGACGCGCGTGCGGGCACCCGGCGGCGTTTCGCCGTCGGCGGCGATCAGATCGACGTAACGGCGCGCGGCAACGAGATCGCGTTCGCGCCAGGCCGACAAAGCCAGCAGTTCGCGCGCAGTGTGACGAAAGGTCCGCGTCGGCTCGGTGAGGGGTTCAAGGCGCTTGCGCAGATCGGCGAAGGACGCGCTATCGACCAGCAAGAGCCCGGCGCGCAATGCCGCCAGATCCCTCCAGGTCGCGCTGAGCGAAGCATCCGCGGCCAAGGCGTCATAGGCCTTCACCGCCTCGTCCTTGTTGACCTGGCCAAGCTCGGCGGCGGCGCGGAAGCGCGCCAGCACGGCATAGCCCTTCGGCGCTTCGCCCGCGACCTTGGCGAAAGCGGCCTGCGCCTCGGCATGCTTTCCCTGCTCGGCCAGAGTGGCGGCGTTCTCGAAAGCGGCGCCGGCGACAGCCGCCTTCTGCGCCGTGTAATATTCATAGCCGCGCCAGCCACCGATGCCGGCGACGATCAGCACCGCCACGGCGATGATCAGCAGGCTATATCTGTCCCACAGCTGCCTGAGCCGCTCGCGCCGGACTTCCTCGTCAACTTCATTGAAAATATCGGACACGAATGGCTCCCGGCCCGGTCTGGGCGAAATGTGCGCGTAACCTAGCGATGTGGCGCGCTCAAGGCAAAACGCCGCCGACTATGGTCAAGATTTCAATGCTTTAGCCTATCATCCGGGTGAAAGGAACCCCACTTTTCAGGGCTTTTTCGCCTTCATCGGGTAGACGTTCTCGGGGCCGGGGAAAGCCCGGGAGCGGACCTCGGCGGCATAATCGGCCACGGCCTTCTCGATGCCGGGTCCCAGGTCGCCGTAGCGCTTGACGAATTTCGGCACCCGCTGCGACAGGCCCAGCATGTCCTCCAGGACCAGCACCTGGCCGTCGCAGGCGACGCTGGCGCCGATGCCGATGGTCGGGATCGCCACCTGTTCGGTGATCTTGCGGGCGAGCGGCTCGGCCACCGCCTCGATCACCACCGAGAACGCGCCGGCGTCGGACACGGCGATGGCATCCTGCTCGATCGGACCCCAGTCGCCCTCCTCGCGCCCCTGCGCGCGGAACGAGCCGATGGTGTTGATCGACTGCGGCGTCAGGCCGACATGCGCCATCACCGGCACGCCGCGCTCGACCAGGAAGCGGATGGTCTCGGCCATGCGCGCGCCGCCTTCGAGCTTGATGGCGCCGCAGCCGGTTTCCTTGAGGACGCGCGCGGCGTTCATGAAGGCCTGCTCGCGTGACGCCTCGTAGGAGCCGAACGGCATATCGACGACAACCAGCGCGCGCTCGGAGCCGCGCATCACCGCGTGGCCTTGCAGGATCATCATGTCGAGCGTCACCGGCACGGTGGTTTCAAGTCCGTGCATCACCATGCCGAGCGAGTCGCCGACCAGGATCACGTCGCAATATTTATCGACCAGGCTCGCGGTATGCGCGTGATACGACGTCAGCATGACGATCGGATCGCCGCTCTTGCGGGCGCGAATATCGGGAGCGGTCAGCCGCTTGACGTCTTTCTGAATGGACACGTTTGCTACTCCGCCACTTTATCTGCCGAAAGCCGGAACGCCGATGAACACCGGATGGAAGGCAAAGCCGAGCGCCAGATAAATCACAATGCCGAGCAGGACGACAATGATATCGTTGGTATAGCCCGCAGGCGCCACCGGCATGACTTCGTCGGTGCGGCGCTTGGCCGATATGCGCGCGAACACCGCCCAGCCGAGCATGGTGCCGAACAGCAGGATCGAACCGAGATCGCCATTGGCGATGAGATGCGCGAGCGCCCAGGTCTTGACCGCGGTCAGGCCCGGATACTTCAGTTTCGCCTTGATGTAGCTGGGGAAGAAAACCGCCGTCACGAAAATCGACGAAAACAGCATCAGCAGCACGGCGATATGGCGCGTGAAGGCCGGCGGCTGCCAGATGTCGATCCACTCGCCGCCGGAGCGATACTGCGCAAAGCCATAAACGATCAGCACCAATCCTAAGATCGACACGATCGAAAACAGCACGCGATAGCCAACCGTGCCGACGCGCGCGATCGCGGCCGTGCGCGCGCCGCGCATCGACACGAACACATGCGTCGCCAGAAATACCAGCAATCCAAGAACGAGGATGAGAAGTCCCATGCTAAGCTCGCTTGTCAGCGGTTGACGCCATCATTGGCGGCGCAGTAGAGGCGATGAAGGCCGCCAATGCAAGCCGCCGCGGCGCCGCAGACGGCCCGCGTCGCCGGGATTTATTTGCGCAAAACAAACAGTTATGAGGGAACGACCATGCTGAAGCGGACCGTACTGACCATCCTCGCGCTGGCCGGACTAGCCGGATGGGCCACTTCTGCCGGCGCGCAGCAATGGCCGCCGAAAACGGTGCATGTCATTGCCCCGTTTGGCCCCGGCTCGACGCCCGACATCATTGCCCGCATCGTCGCCGAAGGGCTCGGCAAGCAATATCCGAACTCGAGCTTTGTCGTCGAGAACAAGGCCGGCGCCAGCGGCAATGCCGGCACCGATTACGTCGCCAAGGCGACGCCGGACGGCTCGACCATCGGCGTCAGCATCGGCGGCCCGCTCGCCATCAATACGCTGCTGTTCTCCAAACTGCCTTACGATCCGAAGAAGGACATCGCGCCGATCACGCAGCTCGTCACGCAGCCGAGCGCGCTCGCGGTTGCGCCCGAATTCGGCGTCAACACGGTTGCCGAGCTGATCGCCAAATTGAAGGCCGATCCCGGCAAATACAATTTCGCCTCGATCGGCAACGGCTCGCTGGCGCATCTGGCGATGGAAGCGGTGGCGCTCAAGTCCGGCACCAGGATCGTGCACATTCCCTACACCAGTTCGCCGCAGGCGATCACCGCGATCATCCGCAACGACGCGCAGATGGGTTGCCTCCCCGCGATCGCGGCGAAGGTGCAGGCCGACGCCGGCAAAGTGAAGATTCTCGCGGTCTCGACCGCGACGCGCTCGCCGTTTTTGCCGGATGTACCGACGCTGAAGGAATCCGGCATTGACGTCGATGCCGACGCCTGGAACGGCCTGATCGCACCGGGCGGCACGCCCAAGGCGATCATCGACGCCATCAACAAGGATGTCGCGGCGATCATCAAGACGCCGGAAGTCCGCGAGAAGCTCGCCGCGCAACTGATGGTGCCGGTCGGCAATTCGCCGGAGGAATTCCGCGCCCGCATCGACCGCGAGATCGACCGCTGGGCGCCGGTGATCAAGGCGGCGGATGTAAAGGTGAATTAAAGAGCCGGTCGTCCCCGCGAAAGCGGGGACCCATACGCCGTGTCCTCTCGATAGCGCAGTGGCTATGGGTCCCGGGCCTCCCTTCGGTCGCCCGGGACGACAAGCCCTACCCCACTTTGTTCTTCACGTCCTTGATATCCGTGAAAACAATGCCCGGCGCGCGCTCGCCGGTGTAATCGAGAATGAACTGGTTGCGCGCCATGAAGACGCGGTCGCCGTCGAGGTCCTCGGCGACGGAGGAATAATTCGACGACACGAAGTCGTTGAGTTTCTTCTCGTCGTCGCAGGATATCCAGCGCGCCAGCTGAAACTCCGGCGTCTCGAAATCGATGTCGAGGCCATACTCGTCGCGCAGCCGCACCTTCAAGACATCGAGCTGCAACGAACCGACGACGCCGACCATGGCCGGCGCGCCGTCGAGCGGCCGGAACGCCTGCACGACGCCCTCTTCCGCCATCTGCTGCAAGGCCTCTTTCAGCTTCTTGGCCTTCATCGGATCGCCGAGCTTGACGCGGCGCAGGATTTCCGGCGCGAACATCGGCACACCGACGAATTTGATGTCCTCGCCTTCGGTCAAGGTATCGCCGATGCGCAACGTGCCGTGGTTCGGAATGCCGACCACGTCGCCGGCAAAGGCCTCGTCGGCAATCGAGCGGTCCTGCGCGAAAAAGAACTGCGGCGACGACAACGTCATCGGCTTGCCGGTGCGCACCAGCTTGGCCTTCATGCCGCGGCGCAATTTGCCGGACACCAGCCGCGCGAAAGCAATGCGGTCGCGGTGATTGGGGTCCATGTTGGCCTGGATCTTGAACACGAAGGCGGACATGTTGTTTTCTTCCGGCTCGACAATACGCGTCGAGGCCTGCTGCGGCCGCGGCGGCGGCGCATAATCGGCGAGCGCATCGAGCAGGTCCTTGACGCCGAAATTCTTCAAGGCCGAGCCGAAATAGACCGGCGTCAGATGACCTTCGCGGAACGCGGCGAAATCGAACGGGCGCGCCGCTTCCTTGACCAGTTCGAGTTCGCTGGCAATGGCGTCGGCGTCGAGCATCGAATTCCGCGCCGCCAGCATCGGCAGGTCGAGTAGCTGCGACGCCGCGTCTTTCGAGTCCTCGGTCATCAGCCGCATGTCGCCGCGCTTGACGTCGTAGGTGCCGGCGAAGTCGCGGCCCTGCCCGATCGGCCAGGTCATCGGCGTGGTGTCGAGCGCAAGCGTCTTTTCGATCTCGTCGAGAATTTCGAAGGGGTCGCGGCTCTCGCGGTCCATCTTGTTGATGAAGGTGACGATCGGAATGTCGCGCAGGCGGCAGACTTCGAACAATTTGCGCGTGCGCGCTTCGATGCCCTTGGCGCCGTCGATCACCATCACCGCGCTGTCAACCGCGGTCAGCGTGCGATAGGTGTCTTCCGAGAAGTCCTCGTGGCCCGGCGTATCGAGCAGATTGAAAACGCGGCCTTCGTAATCGAAGGTCATCACCGAGGTGACGACCGAGATACCGCGCTCCTTTTCGATCGACATCCAGTCCGAGCGGGTCGAGCGGCGGTCGCGCTTGGCCTTGACCTGCCCGGCGAGATTGATGGCGCCGCCGAACAGCAGCAGCTTTTCGGTCAAGGTGGTCTTGCCGGCGTCGGGATGCGAAATAATGGCAAAGGTGCGCCTGCGCTCCACCTCGGCCGAAAGGGGCGAGGAATTGCGCAATTGCGGGGGCGAATCCGCGTCTGTTACCGGCATGTCCATGCGCCGCATGTGGCAGGGAAAGCCTGTCGGATCAAGGGGTCCAGGCCGCGCCCCCGGGTTGATTTGACGCAAAGGCCCAGGGGCTGCGCTTTGCTAGGCTGCCGCGCATGCTGAAACTTTCGTCCATCGTCCATCCGACCGATTTCTCCGACGCCAGCGCCGCGGCCTTCGGCCATGCCTTGCGCATCGCGCTGACGGCGAAATGCGCGCTCACTTTGATCCACGTCGCCACCGCCAGCGACTCGGCCGAATGGACCGCTTTCCCGCACATCCGCACGGCGCTGTCCGCCTGGGGCCTGGCCAGCGAACACGACACGCCGCGCGCTATCGCGCAAAAGCTTGGCATCAAGGTCGCCAAGGTGGAGCTGGAGCCGCAACCGGCGGCAGGCGGCATTCTTAAACACCTCGGCGAGCACTCGGCCAACCTCATCGTGCTGGCGACGCAGGGGCGCGACGGCGTCGCGCGCTGGCTCAACGGCTCGGTCGCCGAAAATCTGGCGCGGCATGCCAGGGTGCCAACTCTGTTCGTGCCAGCGCGGGCGCGCGGCTTCGTCGACCAGAAGCGCGGCGAAGTCCATCTCAAGCGCGTGCTCATTCCGGTGGACCGCGATCCACCGCCGGCCGCCGCGGTCAACACCATCATGGGCTTCGCGCATTTGATGTCGGGCATCGACGCTGAAGAGCGGCTGCTGCATATCGGCGACCGGCCGCCCGAACTCAAGCACCATTTGAAGCCGCACAAAATGGCGGCCATCGCCACGCGCAAGGGCGACGTCGTGCAACAGATCCTCGCCGCCGCGGCGGAATGGCCCCCCGATTTGATCGGCATGGCAACCGCCGGCCATCACGGCTTTCTCGATGCGCTGCGCGGCTCGACCACCGAGCGCGTGGTGCGGCAGTCGCCCTGCCCGGTGCTCGCGGTGCCGGCCGCCTAGGCGAACGCCTTTTCGTATTGCTCAAGCTTGAAACCGACCAGCATCTTGCCGCCGGGAAGCTCCAGCACCGGCCGCTTGATCATGGATGGCTGCGCCAGCATCAACTTGATCGCCTTGGCCTCGCTGAGTCCTTCTTTGTCCTTGTCGGGCAGTTTCTTGAACGTGGTGCCGGCTCTGTTGAGCAGCGTTTCCCAACCCGCCTTCTTCGCCCATTTCTCCAGCCGCTCCTTGTCGATGCCGGCGCTCTTGTAATCGTGAAACGCATAATCGACTTTCGCCTTGTCGAGCCAGGCGCGCGCTTTTTTCATCGTGTCGCAGTTCTTGATGCCGTAGATGGTGATGGGCATGGCTGTTCCTCGAATTTGACCTAACGCTACCCTTCCTTTCGCCCGCCGCGCAAACTACATGTGGGCTCACGCCGCCAGGAGAAATCAGATGAGCGAGACGCCCGCCTACACCCCGCCGAAGGTCTGGACCTGGGACAAGGAGAACGGCGGCAAGTTTGCCAATATCAACCGTCCCATTGCCGGCGCGACGCATGAAAAAGAACTTCCCGTCGGTCGCCATCCTTTGCAACTTTATTCCCTGGCCACGCCGAACGGGCAAAAAGTCACCATCATGCTCGAGGAGTTGCTGGCGCTTGGCCACAAAGGCGCGGAATACGACGCCTGGCTGATCAAGATCGGCGACGGCGAGCAGTTCGGATCCGGCTTTGTCGGCGTGAACCCCAATTCCAAGATTCCGGCGCTGATGGATCGCAGCGGCGCAAAGCCGATCCGTGTCTTCGAATCCGGCGCAATCCTTGTTTATCTCGCCGAGAAGTTCGGCGCTTTCCTGCCGACGGAGCCTGCGGCGCGCGCCGAGTGCCTGTCCTGGCTGTTCTGGCAAATGGGCTCGGCGCCCTATCTCGGCGGCGGCTTCGGCCATTTCTACGCCTATGCGCCGAGCAAGATGGAATATCCCATCGACCGCTTCGCCATGGAGGTGAAGCGCCAGCTCGATGTGCTCGACCGCCAGTTGGCGACCAACGAATTCATCGCCGGCCCGGATTACACCATCGCCGACATCGCGATCTTGCCGTGGTACGGCGGCCTGGTGAAAGGCTGGCTCTACGGCGACTCCGCCACGTTCCTCAGCGCGCAGGACTACAAGCACGTCAATCGCTGGGCCGATCGATTGCTCCAGCGCCCGGCCGTGATCCGCGGCCGCAAGGTCAACCGCGTTTCCGGCGAGCCGCACAGCCAATTGCACGAACGGCACGAGGCCAGCGACTTCGAAACGAAAACGCAGGACAGACTGGCGAAGGCGGTCTGACGCCTACAGCCCGTCGAACCAGATCTTCCACTGCGGCACGGCGGTCGCATAGGTGCCGCGGTGCGAGGTCTGCCCGGTCGAGACCGCCTCGATCACCGGGTTGCCGTTTCCGATGGCGCGTTGATAGGTCATCGCCAGTTGGCCCAGCCCGACCGCGATCGCCTCGTCGGCCTCGCCGTAGTAATTGCGCACCGGCGACTTGATGACCCAGCGATAGGCCTGCGTCTGCGCGACCAGCTTGCCATAGGCCGATTCGGCGAAGAACTGCGCGTTGAAATAATCCGGCTTGATCAGTCTGTGCAGGTCGGTCGGCACATCGGCGACGTTGAACGGCTCGCGCAGGTAAGCCTTGCGCGCGACATCGTAATAGGCATCCGCGATCAACGAACGCGCCAGCCCCGGCACGCCGTAATAATTCTCGAACGAAAACGACGACAGGATGAACAGCGAGTTCACCCAATCGGCATCGTTCTTGCGCGGAAAGCTGAGAAAGCCGTTGAGCGCGACCGACACGTCGACCGGCGCGCTTGCGGTTGCCGCGGCATCGACCTTGACGCCGGCACTTTCAAGCTTTTCCAGAAACGCCATGGCGACGAAGCCGCCCTGCGACCAGCCGCTGACGAACAATTTGCCGCTTGAAAGCTTGAGATGTTCGAGCACGGCGCGGCTCGCCAGCAGCATGTCGTAGGTCGCCTGCTGATGGCTCGCCTTGACCATGTAGCCTTCCGGCTCCTTCGACGACCCCATGCCGAAGTAATCGGCGCCGATGACGATGTAGCCTTGGCCTCCGAACTGCGCGAGCATCAGCTGCGTCTCCGGCGACTGGTCCGGGAACGACGGCACCTGCGTCTTCTCGTAGACGGTGCCGTGCTGGTACGACACCATCGGGAACGACGTGCCGGCGATATCGGGAACGGCGACGAGGCCGGTGGCGACGATCGGCTTGTTGCCGCGCTCCGGCACCACTGAGGAATAGGTCACGCGGTAAAGCTTCACGGCATTCCTCGCCGGCGTATATTTCACCGTCACGCCGAAGAATTTGGGCGTGTCGTCGGTCAGAATTTTGTTGAGCTTGTCGGCGTCCCAGCGGCCGATGAATTCGTATTGAACGTCCGAGGAGACGCGGACCGAGCCCTTATCCTGCGCCAAAGCCGGCAAGGTCTTGCTAACCATGCCGAGCGCTACAATGGCGAAAGCCAGCAGGCGAACGAATTTCATCATCGACAATCTCCGGCGTGAAGCGACGCCCGGACCCTGCCCTCCGAGCGTTTAACTTTCGCTGAATCGGAAACGCACGGAAGCGTCGGCTTGAGCATTTTAGAGAACGCTTTTGACGTCGGTCTTGGAAAAGTCGTCGCCGACATAAAGCAGCGCGCAATCGTGCTGTTTGGCGACATCATAAGCGAAGCAGTCGCCGAAATTGAGAGCGGCCGGATGAATGCCGCGGCCCCAGCGATCATAGACGAGAGATATTCTCTGCGCTGTCGCTTCCGTCACCGCTATGACGGTAAAATGCGCGCCCTCGATCAGCGCCGCCATTGCACGGTAAAGGTCTTTTCGCCGGGATACGATCAGGGCTTCAACCAGAGTACCTGCCGAAATCAGCACGCGATCTTCCGCGGCGATGGCCTCGCGGCAGGCCAAGGACCACCGTTCTTGCAGAACGATAGCCATCAGGGCCGACGTATCGACCGCGATCATTTCGGAAGACCATGCTCGTCATAGAGGAAATCCTGACTGCGCGCGGCACTTTCCGTTACTTCCCCTCGGGCCTCGCGAGCCTCGCGCGCCGCCTTCGCTATTTCCGCGACTCTTTCGAGAGCCTGCCGCTTTTCTTCCGTCGTCGGCTTTCGCTCGACCGGCACCAGCTTCGCCACCGGCTGGCCGTGCCGGGTCAGCACGACTTCCTCGCCGGCCTCGGCGCGGCGCACCAGATCGGTCAATTGGCCTTTGGCTTCGCTGATGGGGACGTTCATGGGGATAATTTAGACCATTCAATGGTCCAAAACAAGAGATGCGACCGTTATCCCGCCCAAGGTTTAGGGCCCTGAAGACTGCGCGCAAATCTTACCGCAAGCATAACGCATGAACCGGCATATATTTGCTGAACAAGAAACCCAAAGTCCTCGTGGTAACGAAAGAACTGAGAATGATCTGCCTCGTATAGCGCACGAAGACTCGGCAACACGTCTTTGCTTTCAAGCGATAGTTGCCACTCGTGCGCTGCGGCGTTTCGGACACGCCTGATGTGCTGACATTTTTCTGCGTCGGCTCCATCGATCAGCCCCCGCTCTTTCGACAGCCTAATTCTAGCGCCAAACGTTCTTGGAGGCGCCGGAGATTTTTCGCCCGAGGCTCTCGCACGAGATACATCGCTCTCGATCAATCCATCGAGGAGGTTATCCAAAATGGAGCCCCATACGATCACCACGCTGCGGAATGACTTTCGACCGTTCTCTTGATTTACTTCGATAAAAAACTTGTCCAGTATTTTATATTCTGGAGGCATCTCAATATTTACTGGAACGCCTTCGACGATCCCAGACTCCATCGGAGCAATCTCGTCGAATTCACCAGTCACACATCGCTCGTATAGCTCACGCCCGAGAGCCTCGCAGTCATCCATAGATGCAGTGAAAGGATGCTCACCAATCATATGATTCGTCGTTACGAAGCAGTCGATCGCCCTTCGGTCCTCACGAGACCATCGAGGCTCTCTTACTGAGAGAAATTCGATCTGTATCACGTCACTCCCACTCGATCGTCCCCGGCGGCTTGCTTGTCACATCATACACCACGCGGTTGACGCCCTTGACCTCGTTGATGATGCGCGTCGCCACCATGCCGAGGAAGCGCATGTCGAACGGGAAGAAGTCGGCGGTCATGCCGTCAACGGAAGTCACCGCGCGCAGGCCGACGACATATTCATACGTCCGCCCGTCGCCCATGACGCCGACGGTCTTGACCGGCAGCAGGACCGCAAACGCCTGCCAGATTTGATCGTACAAACCGCAGCGGCGAATTTCTTCGATGTAGATTTCGTCCGCCAGCCGCAGGATATCCAGTTTCTCGCGCGTGATCGCGCCCGGCACGCGGATGGCGAGACCCGGCCCCGGGAACGGATGCCGGCCGACAAAACTCTCCGGCAGACCGAGTTCGCGGCCAAGCGCCCGCACTTCGTCCTTGAACAATTCGCGCAACGGCTCAACGAGCTTCATCTTCATGAAGTCCGGCAGCCCGCCGACATTGTGATGCGACTTGATGGTCACCGACGGCCCGCCGGTGAACGACACGCTCTCGATCACGTCGGGATACAACGTACCCTGCGCGAGAAACTCGGCACCGCCGATCTCCTTCGCCTCGGCGTCGAACACATCGATGAACAGGCCACCGATGATCTTGCGCTTCTTCTCCGGATCGTCGACGCCTTCCAGCGCGCCGATGAAGGTGTCGGCGGCATCGACCAGCACCAGCGGAATGTTGTAGCTGTCGCGGAACATGGTGACGACCTTGGACGCCTCGGCGAGCCGCATCAGGCCGTGATCGACCAGCACGCAGGTGAGCTGGTCGCCGATCGCTTCGTGAATGAGAACCGCCGCCACCGCTGAATCGACGCCACCGGACAATCCGCAAATCACCTTGCCCTTGCCGACCTGGGCGCGGATCTTCTCGATCGCCTCGTCCTTGAAGGCGCGCATGGTCCAGTCGCCGGTCAGGCCGGCGATGTTGCGCACGAAATTACGAAGCAACTGCGCGCCCTGCGGCGTGTGCATCACTTCGAGATGAAACTGCGTGGCGTAGAACTTGCGCGCGTCGTCGCCGATGATCGAGATCGGCGAGTTCGGCGCCTTGCCGAGGACGCGAAAGCCCGGCGGCAATTCCGTCACGCGGTCGCCATGGCTCATCCACACCGGATATTTGCCGCCCTTCGCCCAGATGCCCTCGAAGATCGGCGAGTCGGCCGTCACCTCGACTTCGGCGCGGCCGAATTCGCGGTGGTGCCCGCCTTCGACCTTGCCGCCGAGCTGATGCGCCATCGCCTGCTCGCCGTAGCAGATGCCGAGGATCGGCACGCCGGCCTCATAGATCGAAGGCGGCGCCAAAGGCGCGTCCTTGTCGAGCACGGAAGCCGGCCCGCCGGACAGGATCACCGCCTTCGGCTTCATCGCCCGGAAGGCTTCCTCGGCCTTCTGGTACGGCACGATCTCGCTGTAAATGTTTTCCTCGCGCACGCGGCGGGCGATGAGCTGGGTCACCTGCGAGCCGAAGTCGACGATCAGAACCTTGTCGTGATCCGGCAAGTGATCGGGGTCGAGGGCGGTCGATTTCTGCGGGGTGTTCATGCCCTGAATTAAGCGACCGGGCGCACGACCGCAACAGGCGCGGCGCGCCTTCCACGCTTATTCCGCTGCGCCCCTACACCTTCGCCCTGATCTGGTTTGCCGCCAGTTCGCCAGAGCGGATCGCCCCGTCGATAAAGGACGGCCAGACGGTCGAATATTCGGTGCCGGCCCAGTACAGCGGCCCCACCGGGTCGCGCACCGCCGAGCGGAACAAGGTCGTCGCCCCGGGCGTCAGGAAGCCGGTGAAGCAGCCGCGGGTCCATTGCTGGGTCGACCAGTTCATCTCGTGGTATTCGATCGGCTCCAGCGCCTTCGGTCCGAATTTCTCGGCCATCTCGGAGAGCACCGCTTTCTTGCGCTCAGAGGCGGAGAGCGTTACCGCCCGCCGCGCCTGCCCCGAATAGATAAAGCCGGTCATGATGCCTTGCCTTGAATATTGCTCCGGCACGCCGCTGTCGGCCGTCTCGCCGACCATGGTGCGGTAGTCGAGCGAGGCGCCATTGAGGCCGGCGTCGCGCCAGTAAGGCGCGGCGTAGATCATCTGCACCTTAATGACGAGGCCTTGCGGCCAGCGCTGCGTCACCTGCACGCGGTCGGTCGGCGGCGACGGGTCGTATTCGATGGCGCCGGCCAGATGCGGCGGCGTGCAGACGATGGCGAAGCGCGCATGCACCGTGATGTCGTCGCTCGCCACCTCGACGCCCTCGTCGTTCCAGCGAATGCGCCGCACCGGCGCGCCGAGCTTGATGGCGTCGCCGAGACGCCGCGCGATTTCCCGGGCGACCGGCTGCGTGCCGTGAATGACGCGGTCCTGCTGCGCGCCGCCGGCAAAGCCGAACAATTTGTCGAGCCCGTTGCAGGCCTTCACCAGATAGGCCATTTCCAGCATCGAGATTTCCGACGGCGAGGCGCAGGCGACCGAACTGGTGACGCCACCGGTCAAAGCGCGCGCATGCTCATTCGGCACATTGGCGGCGAGCCATTCGGCGAAGGTCATGGCGTCGAGCTTTTCGGCGTCGGGCGCGGTCCATGGCGTGCGCGGATCGATGGTGTCGGCGAGCGCATCGATCTTGTCATAGACCGCGTTGAGAATGTCCGAGCCGGGATATTGATCGCCGCTGAAGCGGTTGAAAACATTCGGGTCGAGCACGCTGCGCTCGATCGAATTGCCCGAGGCATAGGACGGATAGGTCCGTCCACCCATTTCCCTGATCAATTCGTAAAAGCGGTCCTGCGTCGGCCCGACCCATTGGCCGCCATAATCGACCCAGCCGCCGCCTTCGAGCGGCCCGGTCAGAGTGCGGCCGCCAACGCGGTTGCGCGCTTCCAGCACGACGGCATCGATGCCGGCCTGCTTGAGCCGGTAGGCTGCCGCAAGGCCGGCATAGCCGGCGCCGACGACGCAGACATCGGCGTTGATGCGCCCGCGCCCCGCCGGCGGCCCTTGCGTGCCCTGAGCCCTCGCCTTGCCATCGAGGCCGGCGCCGATCAGCAGCGCCGAGCCGCCGCCGAGCACATGCCGGCGTGAGAATTTGGCCATTGTCGCTCTCCCCCGGGTAAACATCTTAAAGGGGTATATAATTCTATTTCAACCTAAAGCGGAATAGGCGCCCCGATTAACGCCGGCTTCACCTTGGGCAAATTCCGCGCAAATGCCGGCCTTTGCCCTAACGCTCCATTAGGTCTGCCGTGGCAAAACGCCCGTTATCGACCGCGTAATCGTTCAACCCGGAGCGCCGCCTTGGCCTTTCACGCCGACCGTTTGAGTTTGCCGCAGACCGCCTCGGGCAACAGCCGCGACGCGCTGTTCCGGGAGAGCCTGCGCGACCGCGCCGAACGCTGGGCGCTCGGCGCGGCCTGGGCGCTGATGCCGAGCCGCATCTCCGGCCTGCCGAACCTTTTGAAAATGTGCGCCACCGAATTCCTCGCGCCGGACTATGCCCTGCCCGATCCGGAGCGCGCGCTCGACAATCCGCCCGGCCTTGCCGGCATCGCCCACGATCTGTCGCTGCCGACATTGCTCGAGGCGCACCAACGCGGGCTTTATCCGTTCGCCCATCTCGGCCCGATCAAATGGTGGTCGCCGCAGATGCGCTCGCTTTTGTTTTTCGATGAGCTGCACATCGCCAAGCGCCTGCGCCGGCAGATGCGCCAGGGCCAGTACACCGTCACCTTCGACCGCGACTTCGACGCCGTCATCAAGGCCTGCGCCGCCGCCCGCACCGGGCGCTGGCATGTCACCTGGATCACGCCGAAGATCATGCACGCTTACGCCGCCGCTTATGACGCCGGCCACGCCCATTCGTTCGAAGTGTGGAACGACAAGGGCGAACTCGCCGGCGGCGGCTATGGCGTCGCGGTCGGCAATTCCTTCGTCACCGAGTCGCAGTTCTCGCGCGAGCCGAACACGTCGAAGATCGGCTTCACGGTTCTGAACTGGCATCTGGCGCAGTGGGGCTTCGCCTTCAACGATGGCAAGGCGCTGACGCCGACAACGCGCGACATGGGCTTCCGCGAAATTCCGCGCGGCGACTTCCTGGCGCGGCTGACGGATGCGGCGAAAAAGGCCAGCCGCATCGGCCGCTGGCAAACCGAAGCCGATGTGGCGAAAATTTCCGAATGGCAGCCGCAGGCCGCCAAAGCCGCCTAGCGCATCAAACTAGTTGCGCGGCTCGATCACCCGGCCGACCAGCGGAATCTGCGCGATCCACGAACCGATACGCGACGGCGTGCTGTCGTCGCTGTCGGTCGCGCCGTTGATCGGCGCAGGCCCGGTAATCGGCGCCGGCGGGCGCGGACGATCGTCAACCACCGGCGTGACGCGGTTCGGCACATCGACGGCAGGAATGGGCGCGGCAACCAGCGGCGCCGCGGTGGGCGCAGCGGCAACAGCGGGCGCTTCGACTTGCGCCGGTACGGTCCATGTCGGCTGCAATTGAACGGGCGGCGTTGCTGGCCTGGCCACGGCCAAGGTTTCGCTGCCCGCCGGTTTTGGCACTTCGAGATTGGCGGGCGCGCTGCCTTTGATCACGGGCTCGGGATTATTGGTCACCAAGGCCTCGCGCACCGCGGCCAGCCAGCGCGTATCGGACAGCACCGCTTCGCGCTCGATGGATTCGATGCTCGCCGGCTGCGGTGCAGCCGCGGGCGTTTTCTCGGCGATCTGACGCGGCTCGCTCTTTGGTTCGGCTTTGGCTTCCGATTTGGGTTCAGACTTCGGCTCGGCTTTCGCCTCGACCTTTACGTCAGCCTTCGGCTCCGCCTTGCGCGCGACCTCGGTCGCGGGCAAGGCGCTGCGCAGTTTCGGCGCAGCCGCCGTCGCCGCAGGCGGCGCCGCCAGCAAGGTCTTGAACGCCGCATGCGCGTCCGGATCGAAATCGCCGCAGGTCTGCTCGAACGTCGTGATGTCGCGCCGCACCAGCATGCGCCGGGTCGCGGCATCGACATTCTTGTCGAGCATGGCGACGATGCTGGCGCGCAAATTCTGGCAGGTGGTATCGACCGCGAAATTGGCCTTGTACATCGAGTAGCCGGAGGCGAGGCCGAGCGGCACCGCCAGCAGCGAGCCGATGATCTGGACGCTCGACACCATCCGGGTCAGGCCGGAAGCCTTGGCCACCTTGTGCGCCAGCACGTCGCCGGGGCCAATCTGAGGTCCGTTATGGGGTTTGTCCGGCGCCCCGCCGGGGGCGGCGTCATGCGCACCGCCAAATGTCGGTTCGCGCCTGTTGGAAATTGTCACGTCTTTAGACCCCGCCACTCGAATTCTGCGGTTCCACACAGCAGAATCTTCATGCGGTTTTTCAGCCCGGATTAAGGCACAAACGAGGAATTCGCGTTATTTAGCTGTTAACGCGGCGCTTTTACCTCAAGTCCGGCGCAGCACGCTGACGAAGAAGCCGTCGGTTCCCGTCGTCCGCGGCGTCATGAGGATGCCCTCGGCCGACAGCCGCGCCGCCTTGCCGAACATCGCCGCCCGCTCGCCCAGCGCCTTGATGACGTCAGCCGGCTTCTCGACCGAGAACTCCGCATGGCGGCCCAGGAAGTCCCGCACCTGCGCGCCGTTTTCCTCGTCCAGCACCGAACAGGTGACATAGGCGATGCGCCCGCCGGATTTCAAAAGACCCACGGCGCGGTCGAGAATGCCGGCCTGTTCCTTGACGCGCTGTTCGAGCGCGCCGGGCCGCATCCGCCATTTGGCGTCCGGATTGCGCCGCCACGAGCCGGTGCCGGTGCAGGGCGCATCGATCAGCACGAGGTCGCAGCGCTCGTTGAGATCGTCGATCTCGCCGCCGATGGATTTGGGCGTGCGCACCTGAACGTTGCGCGCGCCGGAGCGCGCCAGGCGATCGTGAATCGGCGCAAGCCGCCGCTTGTCGTCGTCGGTGGCGAAGATCTGGCCCTTGTTCTGCATCAAAGCCGCCAGCGCCAAAGTCTTGCCGCCGGCGCCAGCGCACAGATCGACCACCTGTTCGCCCGGCTTGGCGCCGGCAAACAGAGCGGCGAGTTGCGAACCCTCGTCCTGCACCTCGATCAAACCTTTAAGAAAAGCAGGCTCGGCATGAATGGCCGGCGACTTGGCGTCGGCATTGAGCGCGATGCGCAAGGCGACGGGCGACCAGCGGCCGCGCGCCGGTTTGAGATCATCCAGCATCGAGGCGGCGCGGTCCGGCTCCGACTTCAGCGTGTTGACGCGCAGGTCGAGCGGCGCGCGCGAGGCGAGCGCCGCGCCCTCCTCGCCGCGATCCTTGCCGAAGGCGCGTTCGAAATGCGGGTCGAGCCAGTCCGGATAATCGCCGATGACATGCGGCGGCGCATCTTTCATGTCGTTGGCGTCGAGGCGGGCGCGCTCGTCATCGGTCAGGGCGGCCGGACCATAGGTCGAGCCGTCGGCGAGTTTGGCGATCGCGTCGGTATCGAGACCGCGTTCGCGCTTCAACATGCCGAGCAGAATGGCGCGCGGCGTTTCCGCGCCCATCAGAAACGCGCTGGACGCGCGGCGGCGCAGTGCGTCGTACACCAAACCGGCAATGCCGGCGCGGTCGCCGGAGCCGGCGAAACGATGCGCCAGGCCCCAGGCCTTGAGCGCATCGCCGGCCGGGCGGCGGTCTGTTTCAAGCGCTTCGAAGACTTCGATCGCCGCGGCGAGCTTGGCTGCCGGGGTCATCAGACGCCCGCCAGAATCTGCGCGGCGAAGATCGCCCACATGGCGATCAGCACGATCAGACCGATGGCAAAGCTCAGGAAGCGATAGCGCACGTAATTGGTGGTGCAGTGGATATAGGCGTGCACGAGACGCGACACGACGAATATCCAGGCCAGCACCACGAAAAGATAGTCGGCATGCCGGGTGATAATGGCCAGCACGGTCAGCACATAAAACAGCACCGGCAACTGAAACTGATTGTCATAGCAGTTCGAGATCTGCTGCTGCCGCGCCGGCCAGACGCGCTGGCCGAGCGCGATATCGGGGATGCGCACTTCACCGCGCTTAAGCACGGCCATGCGCGACGTGCCCAGCGTAAATATGAGGACGAAGGTCAGCGCCACCTGAACGAAGACCGGCAGCAGGATCGTTGCAATGGACATGTCGGATACCCGGCTAAAATGGAAATGGTCGCACTTGCGTGCCGGGCGGGCCCTTGGGCGCACCGGACAGCCATGCGTTAGTCCTAGTTCCAGCCGCTGGCAAGGCTTTGCTTTATCCCTCCCCCTATCGAAGAGGGAAAGAAGCTACACCCTGCTTGGATAATTCGGGCTCTCGCGCGTGATCACCACGTCATGGACATGGCTTTCGCGAAGCCCCGCGCCGGTGATGCGGACGAACTCGGCCTTGCTGTGCAGCTCGGCAAGATCCTTGGCGCCGACATAACCCATCGCCGCGCGCAAGCCGCCGGCCAGTTGATGCAGCACGCCCGACACCGGGCCCTTGTAACCAACCTGGCCCTCGATGCCTTCCGGCACCAGCTTCAAGGCGTCCTTGATGTCCTGCTGGAAATAGCGGTCGGCCGAACCGCGCGCCATTGCCGTCACCGAACCCATGCCGCGATAGCTCTTGTACGAACGGCCCTGATAGAGAAACACCTCCCCCGGCGTCTCGTCGGTGCCGGCCAACAGCGAGCCGACCATCGCCACGTCGGCGCCCGCAGCCAAGGCCTTGGCGAGATCGCCGGAATATTTGATGCCGCCGTCGGCGATCACTGGAATGTTCTGCTTCCGCGCTGCCTCGACACTGTCCATGATCGCGGTCAGTTGCGGCACGCCGACACCGGCGACAATGCGCGTGGTGCAGATCGAGCCCGGGCCGATGCCGACCTTGATGGCGTCGGCGCCTGAATCGATCAAAGCTCTGGCGCCTTCGCTGGTCGCGACGTTGCCGGCCACCACCTGCACCGCGTTCGACAGTTTCTTGATACGCAGTACGGCATCGAGCACATATTGCGAATGGCCGTGCGCGGTATCGACGACGACAAGATCGACGCCGGCGGCGATCAAGGCCTCGGTGCGGGCAAAGCCCTTGTCGCCGACCGTGGTCGCGGCGGCAACGCGCAAGCGGCCCTGCTCGTCCTTGCAGGCGTTCGGATTGGCGACCGCCTTTTCGATGTCCTTCACGGTGATGAGGCCGACGCAGCGATACTTGTCATCGACGACCAGCAGCTTCTCGATGCGGTGCTGATGCAGGAGCCGCTTGGCTTCGTCCTGGCTGACGCCTTCGCGCACCGTGATCAGTTCGTCCTTGGTCATCAGTTCGGCGACGCGCTGGCGCGGGTCCTTGGCAAAGCGCACGTCGCGATGGGTGAGAATGCCGACAAGCTTGCCGGCAACCCCGTTGCTGGCGCCTTCCACCACCGGAATGCCGGAGATGCGGTTGATCTTCATCAACTCGAGGGCGTCGGCCAAGGTCGCGGTCGGTTCGATGGTCAGCGGATTGACGATCATGCCGCTCTCGAACTTCTTGACCTGGCGGACCTGGGCCGCTTGCTCGTCCGGCTCGAGATTGCGGTGGATGACGCCGAGGCCGCCGGCCTGCGCCATGGCGATGGCCATGTCCGACTCGGTCACCGTGTCCATGGCCGAGGCCATGATCGGCATGTTGAGCGAGATCGACTTGGTGATGCGGGAGCGGATGTCGACATCGGCCGGCATCACATCGGACAGGCCGGGCCGGATCAGCACGTCGTCGAACGTGAGCGCTTCGCGCGGATTTGCGTTGTCAATCGAGGCCATGGCCAACTCCGTCACACCCGGAAAATCCGGCCCGCACGACACGAGGGTGATAAAAAACCCTGCCCGAGGCTGTCCTCGCGCGCGTCACGGCCCGCTTTTGGGTTGGCGGTGGTCGTTAGCATGGGAATTGCGCGATTCCTAGGTCTATCCTGGATGCCAGCCATGCCACCCACAAGGTAACGCGAAAACGGCAATAGCCTTCGTTCCGCCGCCGTTTGCAGGTCAACCGGCCGGGCTCTAAACCCCCAGTCTTTCCGCCTGGATTCGAGACCCTCCCCATGCGCCGTGACCGCATCGTCCCCCTGATCGTCGCGGTTGCCCTGTTCATGGAGAACATGGACTCCACGGTGATCGCCACCTCGCTGCCGGCAATTGCCGCCGACATCGGCACCAACCCGCTGGCGCTCAAGCTCGCCGTCACCTCTTACCTGCTGTCGCTCGCCATCTTCATCCCTGCCTCGGGCTGGACCGCCGACCGCTTCGGCGCCCGCACCGTGTTCCGCGCCGCCATCGCCGTCTTCGTGCTCGGCTCGATTGCCTGCGCGCTGTCGACCTCGCTGACCGACTTCGTCTTCGCCCGCATCCTGCAAGGCATGGGAGGCGCCATGATGACGCCGGTTGGCCGGATGGTGCTGGTGCGTTCGATCAGCCGGCGCGAACTGGTCAGCGCCATGGCCTGGGTGACGACGCCGGCCTTGATCGGCCCGGTCATCGGCCCGCCGGTCGGCGGCTTCATCACCGAATATGCCTCGTGGCACTGGATATTCCTGATCAACGTGCCGATCGGCATCGCCGGCATCGTGCTGGCGACGAAATACATCGACGACGTGCGCGCCGAAAACCACGAAAGATTCGACATTCTCGGCATGATTTATGCGGGCCTCGGCATTGCCGGCGTCGCCTTCGGCCTGTCGGTGCTCGGCCTGAATTTTCTGCCGTGGCCGGTGGTCGTCTCGCTGATTATCGGCGGCGCGATCTTCATCGCCGCCTATCTGGTGCATGCCAGGCACACGCCGCATCCGGCGCTCGACCTCACTCTGTTTAGGCTGCCGACATTCCGCGCCAGCGTGCTCGGCGGCTTCATGTTCCGGCTCGGCATCGGCGCGCTGCCGTTTTTGTTGCCGCTGATGCTGCAAGTCGGCTTCGGCAAGTCGCCGTTCGAATCCGGCATGATCACTTTCGCCTCCGCCGCCGGCGCTATGGGCATGAAGATGGCGGCGGCGACGCTGCTCAAGCGCTTCGGCTTCCGCGCCATCCTGATGAGCAACGCGATCCTGAGTGCCGCCTTTCTCGCCGTCTGCGCCCTGTTCAATGACGCGACGCCGGCTTTGGTGATGTTCGGCGTGCTGCTGATCGGTGGCTTTTTCCGCTCACTCCAGTTCACCGCGATCAACACCATCGCTTACGCCGAGGTCGAGCAGTCGCGCGTCTCGCGCGCCACCGCGCTGGTCAGCGTCGGCCAGCAGTTGTCGCTGTCGGCCGGCGTTGCCCTCGGCGCGCTCGCGGTCGACCTCACCGCCGCCTATCATGGCCATGGAACCTTGATGGCCGGCGATTTTCAGGCGGCCTTCGTCATCGTCGCGACGATCTCGGCGCTGTCGATCTTTGTTTTTGCAAGGCTTTCGCCCGATGCCGGCGCCGAATTATCCGGCCGCGCCATGCCCGAGACCAAACCGCCGACGGCTGCGTAATTCATGTCGCATTTGATTAAAGTTTTACACGTTAACCATGCCGCCTGCTTTGGTTAATGGAACCGGACCCTTCGCATGGACAAACCGTTGGAAAGCCGCGTAATTTCAATATTCGCTATGGTTAACGTGCAAGGCTTTTTCGATGCGGGCGGTCTGTTCAACGCGAACGATAAAAGGCGCGGTTGTCGCCGGCGTTGCGCTGGCGATGGCCGCGGTAGCGCTGCCGCCGCAACGCGCTGACGCGCAGGGCTTTCCGTTCTTCTCCAGCAATACGTCGCGCAGCAACGATAGCCGCGCCGTCTATCAGCCGCGCATCATCGCCCGCCAGCCGACGCAGAGCGCGCGGTCTGCACCATCGCTCAGTCCGGACAACGCGCCCCTTCCCGTCAAGCCGACAGTGCCGCGCCCGCGCGGCAGCGATGCGCAGATCTGCGCCAACCAGACGGAAGATCTGGCGCAGCACCGCATCGAGTCGTGCGGCAAGATCATCGCCACCGGCAAACTGAGCGGCGAAGCGCTCGGCGTCGCCTACGCGCTGCGCGGCCTGGCCTATCTCGACCGCGACGACATCGTGCACTCGATCGGCGATCTCAACCGCGCCATCAATCTCGCGCCGAATTTCGCGCCGGCCTACCAGAATCGCGGCAATGCCTGGTATGCGCGCGGCAATTACGGCCAGGCGCTCGCCGACTACGACAAGGCCATCGAACTCGAGCCGGACCACCCCTCGCCTTACGTCAACCGCGCCGCCGTCAAGCGCGACCTTGGCCACAATGACGGCGCGCTCGCCGATTACCAGAAGGCGATAAGCCTGCGCGCCAACAATCCAAGTTCGTACAGCGGCCGCGGCCAGCTTTATCTGCGCCAGAAGGATTACGCCCGCGCCATCGGCGACTTCGATCAGGCCGTGCGCATCGATCCGAGCGCGGCGAATTATCTCTTGCGCGCGCAGGCCCGCGACGCCAATAACGAGACCGACGCAGCGCTGCGCGATTACCAGGAAGCCTCGCGCATCGACCCAAAGAGCTTGGCCGCGCTCAACGGCCAGGCGGCGATGTGGCGCAAGAAGGGCGATCTCGACAAGGCCATCGCCACTCTCGACCGCGCCATTCCGCTCGATGAAAATCCGTCGCAGAGCTACCGCCAGCGCGCCGAAGCCTGGCGCGACAAAGGCGACCGCAAGCGCGCTTATGCCGACATCGGCAAGGCGCTGAAACATTCGTGGACCGTGAACGGCCTGCGCGTGCGCGGCAATCTCAAACTGGAAGACGGCGACGCCGATGGCGCGCTGACCGATGCCGAGTCCATGCTCAAGATCGAAGCCGACAACCGCGACGCCATCACGTTGCGCGCCATGGCCTATATACGCAAGAAAGATTACGCGCGCGCTTTGCCCGACCTCGACAAGATCATCGAGGCCGACGGCAGCAATGCGATGGCCTTCGCCACCCGCGGCCGCGTCTACCTCGCCAAGAACGACAACAGCCGCGCGCTGACCGATTTCAGCCGCGCCATCGATCTGCGCATTGGCGACGCCGGCCCGTACCGCGCCCGCGCCATGATCTACAAGGCCAATGGCGACGCGGCGAAGGCGATCGGCGATCTCGACCAGGCGATCAAAATCGATCCGAAGCCCGCCGACATCTGGTTCGAGCGCGCCTCGCTGCGCAAGGCGAGAGGCGACAGCAACGGCGCCATCGCCGATCTCAACGAAGGCCTCACCCGCGAGCCCGACAACCTCATTGCACGGAAAGATCGCGCCCAGCTCAACGCCGCCAGGGGCGACAGCGCCGCCGCCATGGCCGATTACGACCTCATCATCGCCAAGCAGCCGAAGAACGCGCAGGGCTATTTCCTGCGCGGCCAGTTGCGGGAACAAACCGCGCAGCGCGACGCGGCGATTGCCGATTACACGACGGCGCTCAGCCACGACCGCAATTTCGGCGACGCGCAAAAGGCTTTGGCCAGCGTGCAGAGGACGATTGCCGTCGAGCAGAAGGCCGCCGCCGATGCCGCCGCCGAGGAACGCCGCCGCGCCGCGCAGGCCGAACGGGACGCCAAACGCAAAGGCAGCACCAAGCGCGAGGCGGCCAAGGTCGAACCTGCCAGGCCGGTCCCCGTCGTCGAGACCAGGCCGGAAGCCCAGCCTGAAGCAAAGCCGCAAGCCAAATCTGAAGCCAAACCTGAAGCAAAGCCGGACGTCACGGCGTCAATCCCGCCAGCCGCGTCGCCGAAGCCGGACAAGGTCCGCGACACACCGCGCGACACGCCCCGCGAAACCGCGCGCGAGCGCGCCAACCGCGAAAAGCGAGAACAGGCCGAACGCCGCGCCCGGCCAGCCACGCACACCGTCACGCGCAGCACGCGCGAAGCGCCGCGCCCGTTGAGCGAGGCGGAAAAGCGCCGGCTGTATTTTGAATCGCTGGAACGCCGCCGCGGCGCGCGCTTCACCGACGCATTCCGTTGATCCATACTCCGCTCATTCCCGCGCAAGCGGGAATCCAGTTCTTCCCCTGCTTAATGTAAAAGCACTGGATCCCCGCCTTCGCGGGGATGAGCGGAGAATTAAGATTGCGACTCGGTTGCGCTCTTGCCGCCGCGGAAACCCATCGCCAGCAAATACAATTCGGCTGAGTCGGCGCGGCTGGCCAGCGGCTTCACATGCTTGACGGTGGCGAAGTCCTTTTTCAGCAACGTCAGCAGCGTGCCTTCGGTGCCGCCCTGAATGACTTTCGCCAGGAATGTGCCGCCCGGCGCCAGCACTTCGCGGGCGAATTCGGTCGCCGCTTCGACCAGAGCGACGATCTTGATGTGATCGGTGCGGCGATGCCCGGTCGCATTCGCCGCCATGTCGGACAGGACGACGTCGGCCGGCCCGCCGAGCATTTTCTTCAACAACGCCGGCGCGCCGGGATCGAGAAAATCGAACACGCGGAAATCGACGCCCGGCAACGGCTCGATATCGAGCAGATCGATACCGATCACCTTTCCCAGCGCGGGCGAATGCACGCGCTTGGCCGCGACCTGCGACCAGCCGCCGGGCGCTGCGCCGAGATCGACCACGCGCTGGCCCTTCTTCAAAAACCGCGCCTTGTCGTCGATCTCGATCAGCTTGAAGGCGGCGCGCGAGCGCATGCCTTCGCGCTTGGCCCGCGCGACATAAGGATCGTTGAGCTGCCGCTCCAGCCACAGCTTGGACGACAGCTTGCGGCCCTTGCCGGTCTTGACGCGCACTTTGAGTTCGCGCGAGCCGCTGCTCTTGCTGCGCACGGTCACGACAGCACCGCCTGGCCGCTACCGTCGTCCCAGGCGCCGTCTTCGCGCATCATCTGCACCAGCATGCCTTCGCGCAAACCGCGGTCGGCGACACGCAAGCGCGGACACGGAAACGCGCGGCGGATCGCTTCGAGAATGGCGCAGCCGGCCAGCACCAGATCGGCGCGGTCGGCGCCGATGCACGGGCTCGCCACCCGCTCGTCGTAGCTCATCGCCACCAGCCGATCGAGCACCGAGTCGATTTCGTCCGCGCCCATCCAGCAGCCGTCGATACGGTTCCTGTCGTAGCGTTTGAGATCGAGATGGACGCCGGCGATGGTTGTCACGGTGCCGGACGTACCGAGCATATGCACGCCGTGCAAGCCCGCGCCGTGCTCGCGCGCAAAAGGCGCGATCAGCGCGGCCACCTCGTCCACCATCGCCTCGTAGACGTCGCGCGTCACATTGAGTCCGCCATGGCGTTCGGCGAGCGTCACGACGCCGAGCGGCAGCGAAATCCAGCCGCGGATCTTCGGCAGCGGCGGGCCGCGCTTGCAACGCGGCGAACGGTCGAGCCGCACCAGTTCGGACGAGCCGCCGCCGATATCGAACAGCAAGACGCCCTCGGCGTCCGGATCGATCAGGGGCGTGCAACTGGTCGCGGCCAGCGCCGCTTCGGTCTCGCGGTCGATCACTTCCAGACCGAGGCCCAGCTTTTCTTCAACGCGGGCGCGGAATTCGGCGCCGTTCTCGGCGGCGCGGCAGGCTTCCGTGGCGATCAGCCGGGCGCGCGTGACCCCGCGGTTGCGCATCTTGTTGCGGCAAATCTCCAGCGCTTCGAGCGAGCGCTCGATCGCCGCCTCGCTGAGGCGGCCGGATGTGGAAATGCCCTCGCCGAGCCGGACGATGCGGGAAAATGCGTCGACCACGCGGAAGCCGTCGCCGACCGGGCGCGCCACCAGCAAACGGCAGTTGTTGGTGCCGAGATCGAGCGCAGCATAGGTCGGCCCGCCCCGATCGCTGCCGAAGCCTGCCTCACGTCGTCCCGGCGACCGCCGACCCCACCGGGGCTCGCCTTCCGGCGGTACCCGATTGACAGCAGGGTCGAGGCCTGGGGCATCCCCGGCCTCGCCGCTCGTCATTTTATAACCTCGCTGCCGGCAGCCCACCTCAAAAGGGCTCGGCACCGGCAAAGTTCCCAAAGCTCACTTGTCCATAAAAGTGTAACAGCGCCCGGGCAACCTGCAAACCTTTGGCGCAACCCTCACCCCCGAAAGCTATTGTTGTGGAAGGGGCTCGCCTGCTTTATTTGGGACCTGCGCATTACTTTCTTTCCTTGCTTCCCTGCACGCCAGCCGAAAAGCCCCCAATATGGATGACAGAACCACGCAAGCAGCGCTTTCGCTGACCAAGTTCGGCATCGGCCAGCCGGTCCCCCGCAAGGAAGACCCGACTCTGGTGCGCGGCGAAGGCCGCTATACCGACGATATCGGCCTGCCGAACCAGGCTTACGCGGTCATGGTGCGCTCCAGCGAGGCGCACGGCATTATCAATGGCATCGACACCGGCACCGCCAGGGGCATGCCCGGCGTGCTCGCGGTTCTGACCGGCGAAGACCTCAAGGCCTATGGCGGGCTCAAATGCACGCTGCCGCTGAAGAGCCGCGACGGCTCGCCGATCAAATATGTGCCGCGCCCGGCGCTGGCCACCGACAAAGTGCGCTTCGTCGGCGATCCGGTCGCCTGCGTCATTGCCGAGACCATCGCGCAAGCCAAGGACGCGGCCGAAGCCGTCGCGCTCGACATCGAGCCTTTGCCCGCCGTCGTCTCGGCGCGCGACGCCGCCAAGCCCGGCGCGCCGCAGCTCTATGACGATGTGCCGGGCAACATCGCGCTCGATTACCAGCATGGCGACAGCGCCAAGGTCGCCGAGGCACTGAAAAATTCCGCGCATGTCGTCACGCTGCCGCTGATCAATCAGCGTCTCGTCGTCGCCGCGATGGAGCCACGCTCGGCGATCGGCGAATTCGACAAAAAAGACGAACGCTGGACGCTGCATACATGCAGCCAGGGCGTGTTCGGCATGAAGAACATGATGCGCGACATTCTCGGCGTGCCCGCCGACAAGGTTCGCGTGCTCACCGGCAATGTCGGCGGCTCGTTCGGCATGAAGGCCACGATGTATCCGGAATATGTCGCCGTCCTGCATGGCGCCAAGGTGCTCGGCCGTCCGGTGAAGTGGACCGACGACCGCTCCGGCAGCTTCGTGTCGGATCATCACGGCCGCGACTACGACATGACCGTCGAGGTCGGCTTCGACAAGGACGGACTGATCACCGCTTTGCGCCTGACCGGCTACGGCAATCTCGGCGCTTACTGCGCCAATTTCGGCCCGATGCTGCCGACGGTCAACGTCACCAAGAACATCATCAGCATGTACCGCACGCCATTGCTCGAAGTGGCGACGCAATGCGTATTCTCGAACACGACGCTCGTCTCCGCCTATCGCGGCGCCGGCCGTCCGGAAGGCGCGCTGTCGATCGAGCGTTCGATGGACATCGCTGCGGTTGAACTCGGCATCGACAAATTCGAACTGCGCCGCCGCAATTTCATCAAGGCCAAGGAAATGCCCTTCGCCACGCCGGCCGGCACGACTTACGACTCCGGCGATTTCCCCGGCCTGTTCAAGGAGGCGCTGGCCCAAGCCGACGCCAAGGGCTTTGCCAAGCGCAAGCGCGAAAGCAAAAAGGCCGGCAAATTGCGCGGCCTCGGCGTCGCCTGTTATGTCGAAACCACGGCGGCGATGACGCAGGAGCAAGGCGGCATCCGATTCAACGACGACGGCACCGTCACCATCATCACCGGCACGCTCGATTACGGCCAGGGCCACGCCTCTCCTTTCGCGCAGGTGCTGACCGAGAAGCTCGGCATTCCGTTCGACAAGATCAAGCTGATGCAGGGCGACAGCGATCAGCTCATCCACGGCGGCGGCACCGGCGGTTCGCGCTCGGCGACGATGAGCGGCGCGGCCATCGTGCAGGCTTCCGACAAGGTGATCGAGAGCGGCAAGAAACTCGCCGCCCATGTGCTGGAAGCCTCCGCCGGCGATATCGAATTCAAGAACGGTACGTTCACCATCGCCGGGACCGACCGCGCCATCAACATCATGGCGCTGGCCGAAAAGCTGCGCACCATTACCCTGCCCGACGACATGCCGAAGACGCTCGACATCACGCATGTCACCGAAGCGATCGTCGGCACCTATCCGAACGGCGTGCATGTCGTCGAGGTCGAGATCGATCCCGACACCGGCCTCACCCGCGTCGTGAAATACAACGCAGTCAACGATTTCGGCACCGTCCTCAATCCGCTGATGGTCGAAGGCCAGGTCCAAGGCGGCGCGGTGCAAGGCCTCGGCCAGGTGCTGCTTGAAGGCGTGGTCTATGACGCCGCCGGCCAATTGGTCACCGGATCGTTCCAGGACTACGCCATGCCGCGCGCGCACGACGCGCCGATGATCCATGTCGCCAATCGCCCGGTGCCGACCAAGACCAACCCGCTCGGCGCCAAGGGTTGCGGCGAAGCCGGCACCTCGGGCGGCCTGCCCGCGGTCGCCAACGCGGTGATCGATGCTTTGTCCGACTACGGCATCAAGCATCTGGAAATGCCGATGACCGCCTCGCGCATCTGGGAAGCCATCGAGGCGGCGAAAGCGACCAAGAAGTCGGCTTAAGTCGCGGCACACCTTCTAACGGCCTCATCCTGAGGAGCGCTCCGAAGGAGCGCGTCTCGAAGGACGAGGCCGCCCATGGTTCTAGACGCCCGGCTGCGCCGGGCTCCTCACCATGAGGCGGATTGGCATGGATTTAATTCTGAATAGGCCCTTGACCCTAGGCGATAATAGGACTATAAAGCCCCCATCCCGCCCCATTGAGGGGTGTCTGTACAGCATCTTCAGATGCGGGGCGGGGAGCGGTGGCCGGTCGGGTGCGCTGGAGATGCGGCGCAAAGTCCCGTCACCGGCGGTCCAAGCCGCTCCGTCCCGGAGCACCCGTCCGTGCGCCACTGGGCCCCACTGGCGGTGGCCGCCGGCATGGTCAGAAATGCCGGTTTCCATAAGGGCCCGCAGCGGTGGATAGGCGGCCTGCCAATCCGATGAGGAGAGGCGCGGTTGCCTGAAACGGTAAGTCCACCGGGGGCGGAACGGAGCAAACCTACAAACACAGCGCGCGGAACGCCATGGAGAAGGCGGACTTGCGGCGGCCTTGTCTTTCAGCGCCGAAATGCGCGAAAGCGGGCCATTGAATACGTCCAGACATTGCGAGGTGTCTGGGCCCGTGGGTCCTCCGGGACCTGTGGCGTTCCGCGCCCCTCTTTCTTTCGGGCGCGCATTTCGGACGACGGCGTACCCGGCGCCGTTAAAAAATACGGGCGATGAACCATGTCAGGTTCACATCCCCGGATCCGCATAGGCAACCCGCCGCGAACACACTGGATTGAGCCTGCCTCCCGGGCCATAGTTCGCGCCCTGCCGGAGAATTGCCTGCAATGAGTCTCGCCACCCTGGCCGCCAAGCCGGCGCCGCATGTCCGCCTCATCGGCGTGGTCAGCGCGGCGCATTTCACGTCGCACATCTACATTCTCATTCTGGCGCCGCTGTTGCCTTTCGTGCGTGCGGAATACGGCGTGAGCTATACCGAAATCGGCCTGGCCTTCGCCGCGTTCAACATCATCTCGGCAGCATTGCAGACGCCGGCCGGATTTCTGGTCGACTGGATCGGCGCGCGCGCACTTCTGATCGCCGGTCTTGTCGTCGGCGGGCTGTCGTTTGTCGTTGTCGGCCTCGTCGATTCATTCTGGGTGATGGTAGCGATGTTCGCGCTCGCCGGCGTCGGCAACACCGTCTACCACCCGGCCGATTATTCGCTGCTGTCACATCATGTGCCGGCCGACCGCATGGGCCAGGCCTACTCGATCCACACATTCGCCGGCCTGCTCGGCGCGGCGGTGACGCCGGCGAGCCTCCTGTTGATGCAGAACCTGTGGGGCTGGCGCGGCGCCTTCATCGGCGCCGGACTGTTCGGCCTGGCGGTGGCGGCCATTCTCCTGATGGTGCGCGAAGAGCCGGTCGCAGCGGCCGCGAAACGCAACGACGTTGCGAAGAAAGCCGACGCCAACACGCAAACAGCCTGGCAGCTTCTCATGTCAGCGCCGATCCTGCTCAATCTGTTCTTCTTCATGCTGATCGCAGTGACGAACGCCGGCATGTCGAACTATTCGGTGGTGGCGCTCGGCGCGCTGTACAATACGCCGGTGACCATCGCCAATGCCGCGCTGTCGGCGCAATTGGTGTTGTCGGCGATCGGCGTCCTGATCGGCGGTTTGGTCGTGGCGCGCACCTCGCGGCATGGGCTGGTGGCTTCGCTGGGCTTGATCGCCTCGGCATTGGCGGCGGCTTTGGTCGCCAGCGTCGATCTCGGCACGCTGGCGCTACTCGCGGCGATGAGCGTGTTCGGATTTTTCTTCGGCTTCATCTCGCCATCGCGCGACATGATCGTGCGCGAGATCACCCCGCCCGGCTCCTTCGGCAAGGTGTTCGGCTTCGTCACCACCGGCTTTAATCTCGGCGGTATCGTCGCCCCGGTCATCTTCGGCGCGCTGATGGACGCGGGCCACCCGGCGATGGTGTTCCTCGTGGTTGCAGCCTGCTCGATGATCGCCATATTGACCGTCGCCACGCTGCCCCGGCTCCCGGCAAAGGCTTGATATTCAACGGTTTCAGCGGCTCCCGGCGTCGCCCCCGCCTTGCGCCACGTCGGGCTTGTCAAATCCAACGAATTGCCCCATGTGATGGCCTCCGGCTCGCCGGCAGCAGGTTTTTTTGCCCGTCGCGCAACGGCTTGTTGGGGGATCGTCCAACGGTAGGACTCCAGACTCTGACTCTGGCTATCTAGGTTCGAATCCTAGTCCCCCAGCCACTCTTATTGTTTCAAGATATTGCGTGCCTTGGAACAAGGCTTCAATACATTGCCCGAAGGCGACATGCGGTCGTGTTTCCTGCACAGGGCATGATTGGCGGCGGGGCAACCGCGTCCGGACTCGAGCAGTACGGTTAAGTTGCATGCCGAGCCTTAAAACACACCGCCAAGCGATAAGTTTTTTTCAATGTCGTGGGCGAGCGAAGCCGCCTATCCTTGGCCTAAAGCAGCGCGCGGAAATCGGCGCGCGAGCCCGATTGCGTCGAACCGGCGCCTCCCTTTGCCGGGGAAAGCCGGCAACGGAGCTGCAAAAACTTCCTGCCGAAACGCACGCGCGGACAAATGCGCTGTCCAAAAAGGGGGAAACGCCGATGTCAGCCAGGGAAGTCAGATTCTCCGTCGAAGCGCGCGAACGGATGCTGCGCGGCGTCGATGTTCTCGCCGACGCGGTGCGGGTCACGCTCGGACCGAAGGGCCGCAACGTCGTGCTCGATCGCGAGCACGGCGCGCCGCGCATCACCAAGGACGGCGTCACCGTCGCCAAGGACATCGAACTCGACAACAGGCTCGCGAACATGGGCGCCCAATTGGTGCGCGAGGTGGCCGCGAAGACGTCTTACGTCGCCGGCGACGGCACCACCACCGCGATCGTGCTGGCCCAGGCCATCGCCCGCGAGGGCGCCAAGGCAGTGGCGGCCGGGCTCAACCCGATGGATCTCAAGCGCGGCATCGATCTCGCGGTCGCCGCCGTGGTCAAGGATTTGAACGGCAACGCCCGCAAGATCGCCTCGAACCAGGAAATCGCGCAGATCGCGACCATCTCGGCGAACGGCGATCACGAAATCGGCCGCTTGCTCGCCGAGGCGATGCGCAAGGTCGGCCATGACGGCGTCATCACCGTCGAGGAAAGCACCTCGCTGAAAACCGAGCTGGAAATCGTCGAGGGCATGCAGTTCGACCGCGGCTACCTGTCGCCCTCTTTCGTTACCGACGCGCAGAAAATGCAGGTCGAACTGGCGCACCCGTATCTGCTGATCTACGAAAAGAAGCTGTCCAACCTGTCGGAAATGCTGCCGCTGCTCGAAGCCGTGGTGAAATCCGGCAACCCGCTGCTGATCGTTGCCGAGGATGTCGAGGGCGAGGCACTGGCGACCTTGGTGGTCAACCGGATGCGCGGCGGCCTCAAGGTCGCCGCCGTCAAGGCGCCAGACTTCGGCGAGCGTCGCAAGGCGATGCTTGAGGACATCGCCATCCTCACCGGCGGCACCGCCATCGCCGAGGATCTCGGCATCAAGCTGGAACAGGTGACGCTGGACAGGCTCGGCCGCGCGGACAAGGTGATCATCGGCAAGGATCACACCACCATCGTCAGGGGCGCCGGCAAGAAAACCGACATCGCGGCGCGCATCGCCAGGATCAAGGCGCAGGTCGACGACGACACGTCGGACTTTGACCGCGAGAAGATGACCGACCGGATCGCCAGGCTGGCCGGCGGCGTCGCGGTGATCCGCGCCGGCGGCGCCACCGAGCTCGAGGTCAAGGAACGCAAGGACCGTATCGACGACGCCATCCATGCGACCCGCGCCGCGATCCAGGAAGGTATTCTACCTGGCGGCGGCGTCGCGCTATTGCGTGCGAGCCGCGCGCTGAACGGCACCCGCGCCGGCAATGCCGATCAGCAGGCCGGGGTCGAGATCGTCCGCAGGGCCATCGGCTATCCGGCGCGACAGATCGCGCATAATGCCGGCGCCGACGGTTCGGTGGTGGTCGGCAGGATTCTCGACGAGACCGACTACGCCTATGGCTACGACGCACAGACCGGCGACTATGGCGACCTTATCGGCCGGGGCATCATCGATCCGGTCAAGGTGGTGCGCACCGCGTTGCAGGACGCGGCCTCGGTCGCCGGGCTGCTGATCACCACCGAAGCGATGGTCGCCGAGCTGCCGAAGCCGCCGCCGCCGGAACTGCCCGGACACGATCACGATCATCACGGCGGCGACATGGATTTCTAAATAGACTTCTGAACAAGGGCGCCGATGCGCGCGCGGGAGGTTCGCATGATCGAGACAACCGACGCCGCCGGCCTGACCCGCCGAACCTTGTTGGCGAGCGCCGTCGCCGGCGGCGCCGGACTTGCGACGACAAGCCTTGCGACATCCGGCTTTGCCGCCGGCGTCGCCGACGCGATGACCGAACATGCCGCCAACCATGCCATCGAAGTCGTCCGGCAAATGACCGGAAAGACCGCTACCTGGTCGGATCGGGTCCGGCTGACTGTGCCGCCGCATTTCACCAATGGCTACACGGTGCCGCTGGCGCTTGTCGTCGCCAGCCCGATGACCGAGACCGATCACGTGCGCCGCGTGTTGGTGCTGGCGCCGCTCAATCCGATCGTCACCGTCGCGAAATTCGAATTCGTTCCGGGGCGCAGCGAACCGCGCATCGCGACACGAATCCGGGTCGCCAAGCCGCAGGACGTGCTGGCGGTTGCCGAGATGAACGATGGCGCGCTGCTGTTGGCACGCGCGCCGATCGCGGTCGAGACCAATGGTTGCGAATAGCTTTTGAGGAGGCCGAATGCCGACACACAGCCCGCGTGTGCAGGTGCCCGGTACCGTCGCCAAGGGCGCCGCGGTGCTGATCCGCACGCTGATCGACCATCAGATGGAAACCGGCCTGCGCCGCGACGGCAACGGCAAGCTGATCCCGCGCCGGATCATCAACGCGTTCACCTGCCGCTACGACAGCGAAACCGTATTCCACGCCGAACTGCGCGAGGCCGTCGCCGCCAATCCCTATCTTGAATTTACGCTGCGTGCGACGCGGAGCGGCCGGCTCGAATTCATCTGGAACGAGGATGGCGGCGGCGTCTATTTGCTGTCGCACGACCTCGTCGTCACCTGACCGGATGCTCCATCGGCGATGGTGTGAGGCCGGCAAGCGGCGCGCCGCGCGTGGCCGTCGGTGGCACGACGGCGACGGATGAGTTGCGGTCGGGCTCGGCGAATGGCGCCGGTCCGGACAACCGCTCCAGCCGCAGCGAATTGAGCACCACGAAAAGACTCGACCCGGCCATGATGGCGGCGGCCAGCACCGGGCGCAGCAGCCCGGCCATCGCCAGGCCGACGGCGACGAAATTGTACAGGAACGCCCATAGCAGATTGCTCAGGATGACGCGGCGGACAGCGCGCGAAACGTCGACCACCCATGGCAGCATCCACAGTCCGCCCGGCGGCAGCACCAAGGTCGCGGTCTCGCGCGCCAGATCGGTCGCCGAGCCGACCGCGATGCCGACATCCGCCGCCGCCAGCACCGGGCCGTCATTGAGACCGTCGCCGACCATCGCCACCTTGCCGTGCGCCGCGCGTCGCCGGGCGAGCGTCTCGCGTTTGTCTTCCGGCGTCAGACCGGCTTCAATGTCGTCGATGCCGGCAACGAGCGCGATCCGCCGCGCCGCCGCCGGCAGGTCGCCGGTCAGCAGCGCTGAGCCGATGCCGCGCTGACGCAAAGCGGCGATCGTCGCGCGCGCCTCGGGAAGCGGCGTATCGTCGAGCGACAACACGGCGCGAACCGCGCCGTCCCAACCGACATACACGACCGTGTGGCCGGCGTTCTCGAGCGCGCGAGCGCGTTCGCCGATATCCGGCGCCAGGGGCCACCCGCTTTCCCGCATCCACTTGCCGGTTCCGGCGGCGACCGGACGGCCGTCGGCCATGCCGCCGATGCCGCGGCCAGGCCATGCGCGCACGTCATGGGTTTCGAGCGGCGTCAGGCCGCGCGCCTCGGCGGCTTCGACGATGGCGCGGCCAATGCTATGCTCGGAATGGCGTTCGAGGCCGGCGGCGCGCGCCAGCGCCTCATCGCCGGAGACGCCCGGGCTATCGATGCCGACGAGCCGCGGCCGACCGGACGTGATGGTGCCGGTCTTGTCGAAGGCGAACAGCGACACGCGCGCCAGCGCTTCGAGGGCGGCCGGATCGCGCAGCAGACAGCCCTGCCGCGCCAGCATGGCAATGCCGAGCGAAGTCGCCATTGGCGCGGCAAGACCGATCGCGCAGGGACACGCCACCACCAGCACGGCAAGGCCGACCAGCAGCGCCTGGTCGAACGGCAGATACCGCGACCAATAAAACGACGTGCTGATGCCGAGCAGCAGCACGACCGGCACGAACGCGCCGACGATGGAATCGGCAAGCCGTTGGCTCGGACCGCGATGCGCGAGCGCATCGCGCACCGAGCGGCAGATCCGCGCCCATCGGGTGGCGTCGCCCCTGCCCGCGCTTTCGATCAGCAACGGGCCATCGACATTGAGGCTGCCGGCGAACACATTCGCGCCGATCGCCTTGGCAACGGGCCGGCTCTCGCCGGTGATCACCGCCTCGTCGGCGTGCGAACCGCCGTCGACGACGATGCCGTCGATCGGAATGCGCTCGCCGGGACGAACCCGAACCAACATGCCGGCGCCGACCGCAGCGACGCGCAGGCGCCGCTCCGTATCGCCCTCGACCACCGTTGCCCATTCGCTTTCAGCCGCCAGCAGCGGCGCCAGATCGCGCGCCGCCCGCGCCCGTCCGGCAGCGTCGAGATAATGGCCGACGGTGAACAGCATCAGCACCATGCAGGCCGTGTCGAAATAGAGGTGGCTCGCCCCTTGGAATACGGCGATTGCGGAATAAGCATATGCCGCACCGGTGCCCACGACGATCAGCGCCGACGATGTCAAACGTCCCTGCAGGCCCTCGACGACCATCTCGCGCAGAAACGGCCCGCCGAGAATGACCATCGCCGGTGTCGCCAGAACGAGAAGCAACATATGAATGACTGGCCCCATCGCGGCGTCGATGCCGGTGAAGGCGCCGGTATAATCGAGCCAGCTGAACAGCATGATGTTCATCGACAAGAAGGCGCCGACGCCGAGCCGAATCAGCAGCCACGCCGCCGCCGCCTCCTCGCCGCGACCGCGCTTGACCTGAAAGGCGATCGAGCAGCCATAGCAGCAGAAGGCGCAACTCTCGCCGTTTATCGTCTGCCGCATCGAACGCAGACCGACCGGCAACAGGCAATGGCTGCAAAGGGCGGCGGAATCCGCGGTCATATTCGACGCTCAATCGACAAGGGCTGCGACGAGCCCTGCGACGTGCCCTGCGAAATTGAGTGCGGCATAGCGTGGGACATGGCATGTGACATGGCCGTTGGAAAAACGCCGCGTCCCAACGTGACCAGTCCGAGCAGCAAGATGGCCGCCCCAGCGACCCAAACACCGCGCTGACGCCAGACTGCACTGAACGCACGGCCGATTCCGCCCATCATCAGCATCGCCGGAAACGTCCCGAGACCGAAACTGACCATAACCAGCATTCCGGATTGTACCGCGCCGGTGCCCGCCGCCTGGGCGACAAATGCGTACACCAGCGGACACGGCAAGAAGCCGTTGAAAACGCCGAACGCAAGCGGCGCCGCGTGGCTGCGCGTCGTCAATAAACTGCGCAACATCATCGCGAAGGTGCTGCCGCCAAAGCCGATCGATAGCCGATGCAGGCCCGGCAACCGACCGAAGAACTGCAGCGCCATGGCGATCATGAGCAATCCGGCAATGATGGCGAGCGCGCGCTGGCCGATGTCGAGGCCGCCGTCCATTCCCGGCACGGCCGTCCCCTGGGACGTGCAAATCAATTGACCGATCCCGCCGGCCAGCGCGCCGAGGAACACGTAGCTGGTGAGACGGCCGCTATTGTAAAGGACGTGACGCAGACCCGTCGCCGCCGGGCCCCGCGAATCGTGTCCGAGTGCGCAGGCGAAGCCGCCGCACATGCCGATGCAGTGAAAGCTGCCGGCAAAGGCGGCAGCAAAGATTACGACGTAATAAGTCACGCCATCACCCCGCCAATCGCTGGGTATCGACGCAGTTCGACAATGCGCACGCCGCTATTTCATGCGCACCAGATAGGCGATCCAGATGAAGAAGAGCGTATGGGCGATGGCGCCGGAGTAGAAGGCGATCATCTGGTTCGTGGTCGCATTGGCGAGTGAGAAAGTGGTTTCTGCCAGCATGTGTTCACCCGTTCAGCCTGTTCAAATCCAGCCGGTTCAAGTCCAGCCCAGGAGGGCTCCCAGCACGTTTATTGCGATCTCCGACGCGAGGAAGATCAGGTTCAGCACCGCGACCCCTAATACGATCTTGACTGCCAGCATGACTCGTCCCTTCTGTCTTGCCGATCCATCTAGCCGATCCGCCCGGGGCCCAATCCGCCCCAGAAATGGTAGGAGTAATAGAGGCCCCACACGAACAGAACAAAATAGACGGCGAGCAGCCAGAGCGGGATGTGGCCCATCCACGCCTTGATCGAGCCGCCGGCATATTCCTCAAGCTCGTGATGCTCGCCGGGCGGACTATTGTGCGCCGGCCTGTCGCCTTCGCTCATTTTCGATCTCCGCCTTGTAGTGGTTGAGGGAGGCCTCGTCGGCATTGTGCAGGGCGCCCGACAGCACCGCCCACACAAACACGCAGACGGCGCCGATGCTCATCATAAGGCCGACCAGATAGGATCCGAGTACGCTGAAGTCCGGCATCGTCATGGCCTCCGTTCACTGCCGGCCGCGGCCGGCGCATTCTCGCGCGTGGCGAGCGCGGTGCCGCCCGGCGCCGCCGCCTGCGCCGGGCCCTTCTTGCCAGGCACATAGGCGGTGTCCGGGCTGGGCGCGGCGAGTTTGGGATCGTTGAGCGCGGCCTTGTCGGCGTCGGCGATCGGCAACGGCTCGCCGGTGAGCGGATCCTTGTAGGCGGACAGGGCCAGCACGAAATAGGCGAGCGCCCAGCGATCCGCCTCCGGCAAGGAATCGCGGTAGGACGGCATCGGCGTGCCCGACAGGCCGGTCGACATGGTGCGGAAGATGTCCTCGGCCTTGGAGCCCGACTTGAACTGGCCCGAGGTGAGATCAGCGGGGATGATCTGGAAACCGAGATCGTCCTTGAGCCCGGCCGCCTTCTCGCCATCGCCTTTGCCGGTCTGGCCGTGGCATTCCCAGCATTTGGCGTCCTGCCAAACCTGTCGGCCGCGGGTGACGATCTCCTGCGTCGGCGGCGGCGGCGGACCGATATAAAGTGGCGGTCCCGGCGGCTCCTCGACGAAATAGAGATAGGGCTTGGCCGGATCGGCGCGGTCGGCCGCCAGCCGGTACTTTATATATTGGATGACCGCGAGGCGGTCGTTCATCGGCAAATCATGCCAGGACGGCATCGAGGTGCCGCGCACGCCGCGGGTGATGGTGCGCAGGAGATCGCCGTCGGTCGGGATCGGCTCCTTGGTCAAGCGGAACTTGAATACCGCCGAGGTGAAATTGCGCGGCCGCTGCTTGTACATGAAGGTCGCCGCCGGTCCGTTGCCGTCGCCGGTGACGCCATGACAGCCGAGGCAGCGACGCTCGTAGACTTCTTTGCCGTGCCCAATCCACTCTTCCGAGCGCGGCATCGAGATGTCGGTGACGCCGAACTCCTGCGGTTCGAACAGGTCGCGCCACTTGCCGCGATTCATGCCGAGCTTCTGCAGATAGGCGATCAGCCCAGCGAGTTCTTCCGTCTCCACCGCCAGGGTAACGGTGTCGCCTTTGTATTCCCCCGACGGAATCAGGACGATCGGCGCCTTGGTGCGGGCGGTGCGCGGGACGAACAGGAGCCCGTCGGCATTCGGCGTCAGCCGGATCTGCTCCTTGGCGTCGAATTGGAACAAAGCCCGCGTGACCGCAGTCTGCTCCAGCGTCTTAGTGCTGTCGGCGCCGTCGACGATTTTGACCCGCCCCTTGGGCTGGTCAAACAAGCCGCGATAGGGCGCCATGATCGAATCCGGCGTCAGCATGCGCGGGTCCCAGAAATGCGCCAGATGCCACTCGTCGGAGTATTTCAGACCGACGCGGGTCAAGTCCGGCCCGATCCGCCGCGTGCCGAACAGATGCGGCGTGTCGAAGGCGTATTCGCCCGACTCGCTCACCGGCCCCCACCGGCGGGTCTCGCCGGTCACCGGCCGCACATATTGCGAATGGCAGTACCAGCAGCCCTCGCGCAGATAGACTTTGCGGCCAAGCTTCTGCTGCTCGGTGTAGTCGGTCGCCTCGGCTTGCATCCATTTGAGTTCGCCGAGATCGGTACGCACCACCGAGGTCACCGTGCGGGTCAGCGCCGCCGGTTCGAACAGCGGCAGCAAGCCTTGCGTGAAGACGGCGGCGAAGAAGCAGCCGATGCCGGCAACCAGCGCAACGAAGCGGAGCGTCATCATTCCGCCGCCCCCCCTGCCAGAACCGCACCACGGGGGCCGCTCGGAGCCGGCCGAGCCACCTCACGCGCGCGCGACATCGCCGTCATGGTGAAATTGACGACGAGCAACGTCATGCCGATGTCCATGGTGATCCCGGCAAGCGTACGCACGAACCAATAGGGCCGCATCGGCAGGATGGAATCGACCCATTCGACTCCCACCATCCACTGGAAGCCTTGCACCAGGCCGCCAGCGGTGAGGCCCAGCCCCATGATGGAAATGCCGACCGTGATCAGCCAGAACGACCAGTTGCCGAGCGTCCACGACCACAGCTCGGTGCGCCCGCACAGACGTGGCCAGGCATAGACGCTGCCGCCGATCGCCCACACAACGAAAGTGCCGAACACGGTGAGATGCGAATGCGAGATGACGAAGTCGGTGAAGTGGGTCGGTTGCTGGATTATGCGCAATGCCTCCACCGAGCCCTGGAAGCAGCCCGCCAGATACATGATGGCGCCCATCATCAGGAACTTGGCCGGCAGGTTGCGACCGAACGAATCCCATTTGCCCTTCACCGTGCCGAAGAAGTTCACCAGCACGGTCCACACCGGGATGATCAGCATCATCGAGGTGACGATGGCAATAGTCTCGGCCCAGTCGGCGATCGGGCTGTAGAGATAGTGGTGGATGCCGACGAAAGGATAGAACAGCGCCAGCGACCAGAAGCCGACCAGCGACAGCTTGTGCGCGTAGAGCGGATTGCGCACGGACACCGGCAGGAAATAGTAGATGATCACGTAGCCCGCGGGCGTCAGCCACAATCCGACGATGTAGTGGATATAGAGGCCATGGAAGCCGGCGCTGTGCATCCCGGTAATGTTGTAAGGCAGGATGAACGAGCCCAGCACCAGGTTCATTGTCGTCCACACGAAAGCGCCGATCAGATACCACAGCGCCACATAGAGCGGCGCTTCGAGACGGCGACTAATGGTGACGAGGAATTGCAGGGTGGCGATCGCGCAGACGATGAACAGCGGGATGCCGGCATAGATCGGCATCTCGCCGGCTTCCAGGCCGTGATTGTCGCCGAAAGCGATGCCGAGGAGACCGACGGCGACGGCGACGTTCCACACCCAGGCGATCGCCACGCCCCAGTCGTTGTAAACGACCCGCACGCCGCACAGCCGTGGCACCAGATAGTAGCACAGGCCGATGAACAGGCTGGAGAAGGCGCCGAGGATGACGCCGTTGACATGGATCGGCCGCAGCCGTCCGAAAGTCAGTTGCAGGTTCGAGGTGCCGAGATAGTCGGGAAAATTGAACAAGGTGGAAATGGCCGCGCCGACGGACGGCGTGAGCATCAGCCAGACCATGCCCCACAACAGCCAGGTGCGCACCACCGGCGCATCGACGAGTTCGTCCAGATCGATGCCGGCGAAGCGGCCATGCAGCGCGTCTGCCGAATGTACTTCCGTCATGGATTCCCCCCGAGAGTGTCCCGTTTCAGTCTTCTTCTTGTTGGTTTCGGTCTTCTTCCTCGCTTACAATCTTGGCTTACATTCTTGCTTGGCTTACGGCTTACGCGGCGACCCTTCCGCCGAGACGCGCTCCGGCTCATTGAGCCGCGCGTGCGCCGTCCTGGCGCACGCGCTCTCCGATGACGTCCGTAGTCCTGCTGTTCACGCGATCAATATCTGCCCGGTATCAGCACCGAACCGGTATTGGACCAGTAGATGTAGGCCTCCAGCGCCTTCATCGCGTCGGAGTCGGAGTCGATCATCTCGCCTTGATTGGGCTTCTCAATGCACCAGTTGATCATGTCGCGCAGCGTTGCGAACTTGGCCATCTGGGCCTGGAATTTCGGATATGTATGCGGATGGGTGTCCGCCGTCATCGGATGGCACATGGCGCAAGCCATGCCCGTCTTGGACAAGGAGACACCCATGTTCTTTTCGGTCGCGGCATCGCCATGGAACAGGAGATCGCCGAGCTTGACCTGTTCCATCAGCGCGTCCTCGTAAGCCTTGAGCTGCTGGGGCGTCACCGGATCCTTGTGGGCACCGGCGGGGCCAACAAACACGGCTACCGCCGCGAGCACCGCCGCCACCGATACGCCGGACAATGCCGTGCGCAACCTGGTTCGATCGGTCATGTTCATCCCTCCCCTAATATGGCCACATGTTGTCGGCCACGCGCGGCCGCAGCTTTTCCGGAATGTTCTCGTGCGAGTCCTCGGTCGATTGCGCGAACACCTCCTTGCGGCCCCACATCACGTATTCGGTGCCGATCTTGTCGTCTGCGGCGACGCTCATCGGGCTCCAGCCGACACCGTCAAAGGGATCGCCGGGGTCGACGCGGATCATCGGCTTGGTCAGCTTCGGCACGCCTTCCGGTGCGTAAGGCCACGGCCAAGACGTCGCCAGCATGCCGATCGAGCGCATGGTGCCGATCTCGTTGTACAGCACCTGATGAACGTGGCCGTGGATATTGGTAACCTTGGTGTAGGGCTTGAGCACCTCGTTGACGTCGCGCCAGTCCCGTACCCAGAAATTCCACGGCGGGTAATATTCGTAGAGCGGGTTATGGCTGAAGATGATGACCGGCCTGTTTCTGTCCCAGGTCGATAGCGTCTTCTGCATCCAGTCGAGCTGGTCGCGGCCAACGCCGGCCCAAGGCCCGGCAACAGTGCCGTCGAGCACCGACATGTGGTCCATGCGCTCCTTCGCACTCATCTTCCTCATCGACCAGTAGTCCGGCGCGCGGCTGATCGTGTCGAGACCGATGAAGCGAACGCCCTTGTGATCGAAGGTCCAATTCGGCTGCCCGAACAACTGGCCCCACTTCTTGCCCATGTCGAGGTACCAGTCGTGCTCCCCGGGGATGTAGACCTTGCGAATCTTGATTTCCTTCAGCAACTCGTTGCCGAGTTCGAGTTCCTCGACGGTGCCGAGCTGGGCGAGGTCGCCGCCGAAGATCAGGAAATCGGCCGGCGGATTCATCGCCTGCACTTCCTTGGCGGCGCGCACCGTCTTTTCGACAAAGCGCGTATTGAGCGACCGCGGGTAGAGATGGGTGTCGGAGATCCAGGCGAATTTGAACGGCGCGTCGGCGGCGTGGGCGATGTCGAGCGTGTTGAGCAATGGCCACCAGGCGAAGGTCTCCGCGACCGTCGCCGCGCCGACCAGGCAGGAACGATGGATAAAGGTACGCCGTGTAATCTTCAGCGAGGGATCCGGTCGCGCCCCCGGTTGCTGGAGCACCGAAGCTATGTCGCGCCGGTCTTGCTCAAGCTCAGACATGGGATTCCTCCTCCGATAAAATCGGTTTGCGGGCTTAGTTCCTCTCCTGAATGCATGGCCAGGACGGCATCACCGTTCGGCCATGCTCTTGCTTACTTCTTCAGTTCGATCGCGAGATCGGTCGGCTTGCCAGCGACCACCGTCACCGGCTGCTGTTTGACGCCGGTGAACGGGTGCGCCACAATCAGGGTGTAGTTTCCGGGCGGTACGTCGGCGATGTTGAATTTTCCGTCCGCGCCGGTCGTCGCGTAATACGGATTCTCAACGACATAGATCCAGCTCTCCATCCAGCCATGCGCATCGCAATCGACGCGCACCTCGCCGGCACGCTTCAAATCGACCGCAATCCGCTGATCCTTGTTCGGCAGCGCCAGATTGAAGGCCGTGCGCTTGCCGTAATAGCCGTGGGTGTTATGCAGCACCGGATCGCTGTTGAGGATGTCGAGACTGCCCGTGCGCATGACCAGCACGCTCGGCTGGAACACGCATTTGACCTGGTCGAGCACTGGCGGCTTGGTCTCCGCCGGCCAAGGCTTGCCCTTGGCCACCTGTGTCAAATAGACGGCGACATTCTGCGCGCCCTTATCGGGGCCCACCTGGACCAGCGGCTCGTCGCGCGGGCCGCCGCATACTTCGGTATCCTTGGTCGGGATGATCTTGCGCGTCGGCACGGTGCCAGGAAATGAGACCTTGCCGGTGATCGCGCCGCCGCCGGCGACCGCACCTTCGACATAGCCTTGGGCATGCGTAGGCACGGCGATGAAGGCCGCAAGCAACGCAACGGAAAGGGCAACAGAGGTGACGATAAAACGGTGCAATGCGAGTCGTGGACGCGACCTGTTTTTCACGGCGATTTCCTTCCCAGCTAATTTCCCAGCTAATTTGTCTTCTTTGCCGACTTCCACCTAACGGGTCAGAAAAGCTGCCGTTGAGGCGGCGACAAGATACGTCAGTGTCGCTGTCGTTCGCGGAATGGAGTTTGCAGCCTCAAGGCCTTTGCAACCTCAGCATGGCAGCACAATTTTGGAACGGTTAGAAATCAGCATTACTTTGCGCGACGTTAAGCAAAGCTGATGCGCCTTGACGCTCGAAATAGTGAACAATGAATTTGCCAGACATATCGCCAAGCAAAGCGATCGGGACATTGGGGTGGAATTCGCCTTCGAACCGCTGCCCGCGAGATCGACCAAACACATCGCGAGCCGCTTCGAGTCGCATGGAACTGAAAGGGAGCAACCGATGTCGCGCCGGGATGTGATCGCTTGTGTCCCCCGTTCGCCGAGGCACGCGCTTCTGACGCTAGCCTTGATGCTTAGCCTGGCGAGCGCCGCGACCGCCGGCGGCGCGAAGACGGTGACCATCGGCGGTCCGTTCACCCTGACCGCGCCGAACGGCGCGACCGTCACCGACCGGACCTATCGCGGCAAGTGGTTGCTGGTGTTTTTCGGCTTCACGTTCTGTCCGAACACCTGTCCGACGACGCTGCTGGAGATCGCCGGCGCGCTCGAACGCCTTGGCCCGGACGCCGACCGCGTGCAGCCGCTGTTCATCACCATCGATCCTGCACGCGATACGCCAGAAATGCTGGCCAATTTTACCGGCTCGTTCGACGGCCGCATCCTCGGCCTGACCGGCACCGCCGCGCAGATCGCCGCCGTCGCAAAAGCCTATGGCGCTTATTATGCCGAGCATCGCACGGGACCAGGGCCCAGCGACTATCTGATGGACCACAGCACCTACATCTATCTGATGGACACCCAAGGAAATTTTGTGCGCGCCTACGATACCGACGCAAAAGGCGAGGACATCGCCAAGACGGTTCGCGCGGCAATGATTCGGATCAGGCAGGGAGCTGGCGATGACGCTGCGGGGACCGTGCAACACAGCCGGTTGTGAACGAAAATGCCCCGGCGAGGCGATGGCCCAGCCGGGCGAGGCCATGGACTATGACGGCGCGTTCGCCAGTGCAGTGGCGCGGCTGCGCGAGGAGCGCCGCTATCGCGTCTTCGCCGATCTCGAGCGCATCGCCGGTCGCTTTCCCTACGCACGCTGGCATTCGCCGCAGGGCCCGCGCGAGGTAACAATCTGGTGCTCGAACGACTATCTCGGCATGGGCCAGCATCCCAAGGTGATCGGCGCCATGATCGACACGGCGGTACGCATGGGCACCGGCGCCGGCGGCACCCGCAATATTTCCGGCACTCATCATCCGCTGATCGAATTGGAGCGCGAACTCGCCGATCTGCACGCCAAGCCGGCAGCGCTGATCTTCACCTCCGGTTACGTGTCCAATCAGAGCGGCATTTCGACGCTCGCCAAGCTGCTGCCGGACTGCCTGATCCTGTCGGACGCGATGAACCACAATTCGATGATCGAGGGCGTCCGGCAATCTGGCGCCGAGCGCCGGATCTGGCGCCATAACGACCTCGCCGATCTCGAGGCACAATTGCGGGTGGCCGCGCCGCGGCGTCCGAAGCTGATCGTGTTCGAAAGCCTGTATTCGATGGACGGAGACGTCGCGCCGGTCGGTCCGATCTGCGATCTCGCGCGGCGTTACGGCGCGATGACCTATCTCGACGAGGTTCACGCGGTCGGCATGTATGGCCCGCGCGGCGGAGGCATCGCCGAGCGCGACGGCGCGATGGACCACGTCGACGTGATCGAGGGTACGCTGGCCAAGGCGTACGGCGGCCTTGGCGGCTATATCGCCGGCAGCGCCGCGATGATCGACGCGGTCCGCTCTTACGCGCCCGGCTTCATCTTTACCAGCGCGCTCCCGCCGCCGGTCTGCGCGGCGGCGACGGCGGCGATTCGCCATTTGAAGACCTCACATGACGAACGCGCGCGCCATCAGAACCGCGCCGCGCGAGTCAAGGCAGCCCTCGCCGCCGCCGGTCTTCCAACGATAGCCAACGACACCCATATCGTGCCGCTGCTGATCGGCGATCCTGAGAAGTGCAAGGCGGCGAGCGACGTGCTGCTCGCCGAGCACGGCATTTATATTCAGCCGATCAACTATCCGACGGTGCCGAAAGGAACGGAACGGCTGCGCATCACGCCGACGCCATTCCACGACGACGCGCACATCGAACAGCTCGTCGTTGCGCTGACAGATGTCTGGGACCGCTTCGCATTGCCGTTTAACGATCGGGCGGTCGCAGCGGAGTGACACATTCGATTCACGAAACAAACCGAAAGCGCCAGCTTTCGGGTGCATTGTTTTTTTGCTTTGCACAAGCCGTTATTCATAACATGCGAGTATAGGCTATTAATAATGGCACGACTTTATACAGGGATATGCCCGCAATCAGAAAACGTCGATCAAATAATTTGCATTAGAATACTTCCAAGATTATTCTACCACCATGTTGACGATAAGGCAGCTTCGCTATCTCGATGCGCTTGCCCGATGCCAACACTTCGGGCGCGCGGCGGAGGAATGCGCCGTCAGCCAACCCGCTCTATCGATGCAGATTCGCGAGCTGGAAGAATTTCTCGGCATTGACCTGTTCGAGCGCCGTCCGGGCGCGCCGGTCCTGACCGAGGCCGGCATCGAGATCGCGCAGCGCGCCGGCGCCATTCTCAGCGCCACGCGCGATCTCGTCGATCTCGCCCATCACCGCGCCAAGACCCTCAGCGGCACGTTGCGCCTCGGAGTCATCCCGACGCTTGCGCCTTATCTGCTGCCGCATGTGCTGCCGCGCCTGCAACAGGAGCACCCGGACCTGCGGCTCGAACTGCTGGAGACGCTGACCAAGGGACTGCTCGCCGAACTCGGCCGCGGCACGCTCGACGTGCTGCTGCTGGCGCTGCCGGTCGACGCGCCCGAATTCGAAACCACGCATCTGCTGGTCGACCGCTTCCTGCTCGCCGTACCAGCCGACGATCCCCTGCCCGACAATGCGCGGGTGACGCCGCGCGACGTAGATACGCGCCGACTCATTCTCTTGGAGGAAGGCCACTGCCTGCGCGAGCACGCGCTGGACTTCTGCGCCAAGGCACGGATCAACTCCAATGCCAGTCTCGGCGCCACCAGCCTCGCCACCATCATGCAGATGGTCGCCTGCGGCTATGGCGTGACGCTGGTCCCGGAAGTCGCGGTCGATGTCGAATTGCGCGACAACCGGGTCAAGCTGCTGCGCTTCGCCGAACCGCAGCCGAGCCGGGGCATCGGCCTCGCCTGGCGGCGAACATCGCCGCGCAAGGCCGACTTCGCCCTGCTCGGGCAGATGGTGGTCAGCGCGGTCAACGGACCCGGACCCCGCCGGACGCATTGAACGGACATCCAACCCCGGATATTTGGTCTACGGACGGCTCGGAGACCCCACCGCCCGATACCGGAACGCATGCATCGAATTGCAACCGCGCGCCGGCGCCTGCCGCGTCGAGAACGGTCGAGGCGTACATTTTGCCAACAAGGTTTGAACGTCTTTCTTGAGACGATCTCGCAAATGGAGTCGGTCCGCGATTGAAACGCCGTAGTAGACTTGGTCAAGGAGTGCATCAAGGGAGCACAGACGAAGTCGGCAAGGACTTCTGGCTGAAATTCGCCGGTGCCGTCTCGCTGCTGCTGTCGCTAAGCGGCTGGCTGTACTTCTACCTGGCCGCCAAGGAAGTGGCGTTGACCGGCGGCTGCCTACTCTACACCTCGGATCGCTGGCCACTTTGGTTGCCGCGGCTGAGGCGGCCGGCAAATTCGCTTACAAGCCATATCTGACCTGGATGGGGCTCGCGCTTCTTGCCGCCGGCATCTACTACAGCATGTCGAATAAATACGTCGTTAAAAACGCCTCACGCCATGCGACCCGAGGCCCGGTTCGGCGCTGTCGCCAAGCCGGGCCTCGGCAATTTACGACAACAAAGGCAGTCAAACGAATGAGCGCCGCCGCCACTAGCCAGAACGTCAGCCTGCTGTCGCGCTGCGATCAGGGCGGCCGACCTGACGGCGTGCAGGTCACCGTTCACAAGGGTTACGCCTATATCGGCCACATGTTCGCCGACGGCTTTTCCGTTGTCGATGTGCACGAGCCGGCCAAGCCGAAAACCGTCGCCTTCATCGCCGCGCCAAAGAATACCCGCTCGCAACATCTACAGATTCACGGCGACATATTGCTGATCGTCAACGGGCCAAATATCTGGGCGATGCAGCAATATGTGAGCCAGGCGGATTACTACGTCAAATCGCTGGCCGACACGTTAAACATCGACAAGCCATTTGGCGCCGGCATCCAGCCCAAGCAGGTCGTTATTTCGTGCCGCCTCCGCCGGAAAAAATCGTCAATCAGCGCCCTAACCCGCTCAAGGTCATTCAGTCCTGCGACGTGTTTGTCGATACCAACGGCATCATGTACATGACCGACACCAATGCCGGGCTCTATATTCTTCAATATAAAGGCTGACCTTAAGATGTCTGAAAAATTCGGGCGCCTCGCTTTGCATACGTGGACCATCGACACCACGCCGTTCGCCACGGCGCTGGACGCGGCGAAGCTTGGCGGCTTCGACGCCATGGAGCTACGCCGCATCGACTTCGAGCGATGTTACGAAACCGGCATGAGCAACGATCAGGTGCTCGACCTCATCAAGACGAGCGGCATTCCGGTCGGCGTGCTCGGCGTGAAATACGGCTTCCTGTTCGCACAAGGCGACGAACAGAAGGAACTGTTCGATATCTATCGCCTGTCCTGCCAGAACGCTGTGGCGCTCGGCTGCGACATGCTGATGAGCGCGCCGGGACAGAATGACGGTACCATCAAATACGCCATCGAAAGCCTCAAGCGCGCCGGCGATATCGCGGCCGAATACGGCCTGCGCATCGGCATCGAATTCAATTCGCAACACCCCACCCTCAACAGCATCGCCGTGCAGCGCGAACTAATCGAAGGTGCGGGCAAGGCCAATGTCGGCTACCTGATTGATGCCTATCATTTCGCGCGCAGCGGTGCGCCGGGCGCGAGCTTCGGCGACATGCCAGCCGACAAGATCTACTGCTTCCAGTACAGCGACCTGTCGCCGACACCCGTCACGGGTGTGCGCCGTCCGACCGACCGCCTTGCACCCGGAAAAGGCGTGGTACGCTGGGCGGAGATTTTCCGCCTGTTGCAGGAAAAGGGCTACACCGGCTATCTCAGCTATGAGGCGCCGAACCCTGATCTCTGGGCGCAATCGCCCTATGACGTCTGTCGCGAAGGTGTGGAACTAACGAAGAAGCTGCTGCGTGACGCTGCCGTCTGATACATGAATTGAAACAACACGGCGGCGACCGCCGCAAGACTTCAAGGGAGAACGTCATGAGCGATCCATTGTACGCTGGTCTATTTGACAAGACCATCACAGCCATTCCCGCCGACGTCGCCAAGCAACGCTATATGACCAGCGTCGCGCCGATGGCCGCCAATCCCGGCAAATGGGTCGAGATGCCCCGTCTGCCGATTCCGACCGGCGAGCACGCGGTGATCGAATGCCAGGGCAAGATTCATATTATCGCCGGTTACGCGCGCCACCGCGTCGATGGCAACTTCCATCAGGTGTTCGATGCCAAGACCGGCCAATGGTCGCTCAAAGCGGAATTTCCGACGCCGTGCAATCACGTCGCCGGCGTCGCCATCGGCTCGAAGGTTTACACCTTCGGCGGTTTCATCGAGCAGAATCGCTGCCCGCATTCGCTCTGCTATGTGTACGATACGACGACCGACACATGGTCGCGCATTGCCTCGCTGTCGCGGCCGCGCGGCGCGATCTCCGCGGTGGCGCTGGACGGCAAGATCCATCTGCTCGGCGGACGCGACGTGCGCTCGGTCGAGTGGCACGAAGTCTACGATCCGGCGACCGACACATATGTAGACCGCGCCTCCATGCGCGGCTCCACCATGACGCAACCTTTTGTCGGGCAGCGTGACCATATGGGCGTGGTGGTCGCCGACGGCCTGATCTATGCCATCGCCGGACGAATGGACTCTTATGATTTCAATACCAGCCTGAATGCCGTCTACGATCCAAAAAAAGATGCCTGGAGCTTCCGCGCGCCGCTGCCGACCGCGCGCTCCGGCCCATCGGCGGTCTATATCGGCGGCAAGATCGTGGTCTTCGGTGGCGAGGCAACCGGCAAGGTCTTCGGCACCAACGAAGGCTACGACCCCAAGACAGACACTTGGGAGCAGCTTGCGCCGATGGCGATCCCGCGGCACGGTCTGCACGGCGCGACCGTCGCGGTGATCGGCAACATGGTGCATGTGCCCGGCGGCGGACCGATCCCGGGCGGCCGCATCCAGGGCGCCTACCACGATGCCTTTACCTTCGGCTGATTTCGCGGCTCGCCAATAAAAAAACGGCGCCGGGATCACCGGCGCCGTTTGTGTCTCGTTGTTAATGGGAATTACCGCGCCGGGCGCAAGCTCAGGCCGGACACGCCGACGGCGAGGTTAAGACCCGCCTGCCCCTGCAGCGACACCGGCTGCAGGCTCACGGTGCGGTCCGAACCGCCAACCAGTACATTGGCGCCAAGGCCGGCCCCGACGGTGGCTTCGGCGCTGGCGCCGCCATACTCGCCGGCCAGCGCGCCGAATTTCTTGTTGCTCGGCGCAAAGACCGACCAGAGCATCTCGCCGCCGGCGGTGGCGCCGATGTCGAGGCCGAATTTGCTGATCGAGCCGACATAGACCTCGCGCGGACCCGCCGCGGCCGGGGTGAACATGCAGGTCACGTCCTTCTTGGACGCGACGATGAGTCCGATGCCGCCGGAAATATCGCAGGTCAGCGTGCCGACTTTCGTGCGGTTCGATTGCGCCGACGCAGATACAGGGATCGCGATGGCCGCAGCAACAGCCAACGCTGCAATCACGCCCAAAGGCTTCTTGAATTTGTTCATGATTCAACTCCTCGGTCGTTGGAACTTTACGTCAACGCGTCGCGGGAAGCCAGGTTCCAGGCGGTTCTCTAACGGCTATCGAGAAACTGATTGGCCGGGATGACGAGATGGCAGCGCAGGCCGTCGGGCGCAAATGTCAGGTCGACTTCCGCATCACGCGACCGGGCCAGATTACGCTCGATCACCATGCTGCCGAACCCCTGCTTGCGCCGGGCCTTCACCTTCGGCCCCAGTTGCTCCTGCCAATCGAACTCGAGCGCATCGTCGGCGCCACCGTTGCCGATGCGCTTCCAGTTGATCGAAACCCGTCCATCCGGCACTGACAGAGCGCCAAAGCGCGCCGCGTTCGAGCTTAATTCATGAAGCGCCAAACCAAGGCTCTGGGCAGCTTCCGGCTTGAGCGCAACGTCCGGCCCGGCCATCGACACCGGTGCGTCATCCCGATCGAGATAGATGGCAAGCTGCGAGCGGATCAACTCTGACAGCGACGCACCATGCCAGCTTTCCCGCACCAAAAGATCGTGCGATGCGGCGAGCGCCTGCAGGCGCGCGCTGAATTGGGCAAGAAAACTCTCGGTTGATCCGGCGTGACGCGCCGTCTGCCGTGCCATGGCCTGGATGACCGCCAGCAGATTCTTGGAGCGGTGCGTCAGCTCCCGCAACAAAAGGCGCAGATGCGCCTCGCCCTCCTTGCGGTCGGTGACATCAACCGAGGCACACGTCAGGCCGACAATCTCGCCGTTCTCATTGCGTAGCGGCTCAATGTGAAGATCATGCCAGTGCTGACCGGGCGCATCCTCAAAGGCCATCTCGGTGCGCTTGGATTGACCGCTCGAAAGTGCGTCGCGTTTCAGCGCGGCAATGGCTCTGCCTTCGGCTGGCCAGAGTTCCTGATCGGTGTGTCCGAGAATATCCGAGACCGACCGCCCCATCATATCGTGGCTGACGGATGTGAAACGCAAGTCGCGGTCCTGCGTGTAGACAACGACATGCGAGCCGCGTAACGCCGTCTCATAGCGGGCAAAGCGAGCGCGCAATAAAGACAACTCGGCGGCCTGCGCGGCGACTTCCGCTTTAAGCCTGCGGCATTCGTCCTGAACCTTGGATAACTCTGAGGCGGTGGCCGCCGGCGTATCGCGCGCCATGACTATACTTCCATTTCTCGGGCCGGATGCCAACGTCCGGACTGGCAATGGGTTCGATGCGCGATCGGGTTACAGCCTCTCTTTTACGTTATCTTTGAACACCATAGGCAGCGTGTGCTGCGTTGGAGCAGCACACGCTGGTCTGTCGAAGACGTGATCAACCCGCTTTGCGTTCGCGACGTTTGGCGTTGCGGGCAAAGAACAACGCCTGGCTCAGTACCGCGGAAACGGTCGCGGGCTGGAACGGCTTGGCAATCAGGAAGGCCGGCTCCGGCCGCTCCCCAGTCAGGAATCGTTCCGGATAGGCGGTGATGAAGATCACCGGCACTTCGAAACTGCGCAGCATCTCGTTGACCGCGTCGAGGCCGGAGCTGCCGTCGGCCAACTGGATATCGGCAAGAATGACGCCGGGCTGTTTGACCTTGGCCAGCGCAATCGCCTCGCTGTGCGTGCGGGCGACGCCGAGCACCTTGTGACCGAGGCCTTCGACCAGCGCTTCGAGATCGAGCGCGATGAAGGTCTCGTCTTCGATAATCAGCACGTCCGTGGCGATTTCGGCGGCAAGCTCGCGGCCGGAGTCTTCCACCAATTGGCGCAAGGCCGGCACATCAATGTCCAGAACCTTGGCCGCTTCGTCTTCGGAAAGACCTTCGAGGGCAACCAGCAGGAACGCCTGCCGCGGCATCGGGGCAATCTGCGACAGATGACGCTCGACCGGCTGGTTGGCGTCAGCCGCCACCGGCTGGCCGTTAAGGCCGATCGAATTCCATATTTTTGTGAACAGCCGGTACAGGCCGATCCGGGTCGACGACGATCCGTCCATGACCGACGGGTCCTGAATCAGGGCCTCCAGAGTGGCTGCGACATAGGCGTCCCCGGAAGCCTGATTGCCTGTCAAAGCGCGAGCGTACCGGCGCAAATAAGGCAGATGTTGTGCAACTGATTGAGATGTCGACAAGAATCCCTCCCGAAACGAAAATTTGCCCTGAATTTGGCGGACACACCCCCGTAAGTCACAGCGAACTTACACCCGGCAACGCTGCTTCTGGAAAAAAGTTCCCTCTGCGTGGAACCATCTGCCGGGTCATGGGTTTTGAAAGGACACCAGATGGGGGGAACCTGGTCCGATCTCGGACAAGGTACGTGGGGGCCACACAGATGAATGATCGCGAGAAACCCGTGGGACAACAAAAACCGATGGAAACCCCGGCCACCCGAACAAAGAAAGCCGAAGCCAAGCCCGCAAAACTCGGACGGGAGGTTCAGGCCCGTCTCGGCCAGCAATTACGGGCCATGTACGACGATGTGTTGAACCAGGGCGTCCCGGACCGGTTTTCCGATCTGATCAAACAGCTCGACAATAACGGATCCGGCAACAAGGACAGGCAGTAATGGCCATGGACGACACGGTCCGAAAATCCATTCTTGCCGCGGTGCCCAGCCTCCGCGCCTTCGCCATCTCGCTGTGCGGGAATGTCGATCGCGCCGACGATTTGGTCCAGGAAACTATGTTGCGCGCCATCGCCAATATCGACTCGTTCCAGCCCGGAACGAACATGTCGGCCTGGCTTTTCACTATTCTGCGTAATCATTTCCGCTCCGAATATCGCAAGCGCCGCCGCGAGGTCGAAGACAGCGACGGGCACTATGCCGACAGTCTGAAGTCGCAGCCCGAGCAGCACGGCCACGTCGAGTTCGCCGAATTCCGCGAAGCGCTGAGCCACCTTCCCTCGGATCAGCGCGAAGCGCTCATCCTGGTCGGCGCCTCCGGCTTCTCCTACGAAGAAGCCGCCAATATCTGCGGCTGCGCGGTCGGCACCATCAAGTCGCGCGTCAACCGCGCCCGCACGAGACTGGCGGAAATTCTCAACGTGCACAGCGCGGAGGATTTCGGCCCGGACGAGCAGACCCGCGCGGTTCTGGCCGGCGGCGGGGAATAGTTCGCTTGCCATGAGTTCACTACAACGCCCCGCACGGGAAACCTTGCGGGGTTTTGTATTTGGCCCGCAGGAACCGGCTTGCGCGCCCACGTGTTCACCACACTGACGATGTCTGTAACGGAGTAACGCCATGGCGCCGCGACCGAATTGGAAGGGCTTCCTGAAACTGTCGCTGGTGTCGTGCGGGGTGGCGATGTACCCGGCAACCTCGACCAGCCAGCGCATCCGCTTCAACATCATCAACAAAACGACCGGCAACCGCATCCGCAACGAAGTGGTCGATGCCGAGACTGGCGACCCGGTCGAATCCGAAGACCGCGTCAAGGGCTACGAAGTGGAAAAAGGTGAATACGTTCTGCTCGAGGACGATGAACTGGACAATGTCGCACTGGAGAGCACGCACACCATCGACATCGACGAGTTCGTCCCGATGGAGGACGTCGACCGCATTTATCTGGATGAATCGTATTACATCGTGCCGCAGGACGACGTGGCGCAGGAGGCCTTCGCCGTCATCCGCGAAGCCATGCGCAAAGAAGACCTTGCCGGCCTCGCCCGCGTCGTCGTCTACCGCCGCGAACGGCTGTTGCTGTTGCGGCCGCGCGGCAAGGGTCTTTTGGCCACGACATTGCGCTACAAGAACGAAGTGCGCGACGAGAACGCCTATTTCGACGACATTCCTTCGACCAAGGTGCCGGCCGATATGCTCAAGCTGGCGACGCACATCCTCGAGTCCAAGAAAGGGAAGTTCGATCCGGCCAAATTCGAGGACCGTTATGAGACCGCGTTGAAGGAATTGGTCAAAGCCAAAGCCGCCGGCCGCACGATCCAGGCCCCGTCCGAATCCAGGCCGAGCAATGTCGTCAACCTGATGGACGCGCTGCGCCGCAGCGCAAAGGGCGAGGGCAAATCGGAGAGCAAGGCGCCGGCCAAATCGGCCGCCAAAGGCGGCCGGCGCAAGGCGCCCGCCGCGCGCAAGGCCTCGGCCAAGCGCGCACCCGCTCGTCACAAGGTGCGTAAGGCTAGCTAGAGATGGCGCGATACTGACGGGCAGGCTTCAACGATGGCTGAGCTGAAAACCTACAACGCCAAACGTCGGTTCGGCGTCACCGCCGAGCCGAAGGGCAAGCTCGCATCCAGGAAAGGCCGCGCTTTTGTCATGCAGAAGCATGCGGCGACGCGTCTGCATTACGATCTGCGCCTGGAACTCGACGGCGTCATGAAAAGCTGGGCGGTGACGCGCGGCCCTAGCCTGGTGCCGGGCGAAAAGCGCCTCGCGGTCGCGGTTGAAGACCATCCGATCGACTACAACACCTTTGAAGGAACGATACCGAAAGGCGAGTATGGCGGCGGCACCGTGATGGTGTGGGACCGCGGCACCTGGACGCCAGAGCACGACGCCCACAAGGGCTTGAAGAAAGGCCACCTCTCTTTCTTCATCGAAGGCGAGAAACTACGCGGGCTCTGGCATCTCGTTCGCCTGCATAAACGTCCCGGCGAGAAGCGCGAGAACTGGTTGCTGATCAAATCCGATGACGAGGAAGCGCGCACCGCCCGCGATAAGGATATTCTCGAGGAGTTGCCGCTTTCGGTGAAGACCGGCCGCGACATGGACGAGATCACCGCAGGCGTGAAAAAGCCGGCCCTGAAAAAAGCGGCCGCCAAGAAGACCGCTGCCAAGAAGACAGTCATGAAGACTGCCGCCAAGAAGCTAAAAGTAGCGGCCAAGAAGCTGGTCAATAAAGTCCGCGGCAAACGCACCCAGGCGGCGGCGGTCAGATCATTGCGCAAGGTCTCGCCGGTTGCCGGCGCCCCCCTGCCCGACTTCGTCAAACCGTGCCTTGCCACGCTCGCCGACAAGGCGCCCGACAGCGACAACTGGATTCACGAAATCAAATTCGACGGCTACCGGCTGCAAGCACGGCTCGACGGCGGCAAGGTCAATCTGCTGACCCGCAACGGGCTGGACTGGAGCCGGAAGTTTCCGGCAATCGCCAAGGCGGTGGCGGCGTTGAAAGCCGATCAGGCCTTGATCGATGGCGAACTTGTTGTCGATGATCCGAACGGCGTGTCGAGCTTTTCCCTGCTGCAACAGGAATTGACCTCCGGCCGGCAGGACCGGTTGGTGTTCTATGTGTTCGATCTCATGCACTTCAATGGCGTGGATTTGCGTAAGCAGCCTTTGCTGGAACGCAAGGACGCCCTTGCCGCGCTTCTCAAGAACGCACCGGACGGCGGCGCGATCCGGCTGAGCGAATCGATCGACGAGACTGGCTCCATACTGCTCAAACATGCCTGCCGCATGCATCTCGAAGGCATTATCTCCAAGCGCAGCGATGCGCCGTACCGTTCCGGCCGCGGCCATGACTGGCTCAAGACAAAATGCACCGACCGGCAGGAATTCGTCATTGCGGGTTATGTACCGGCAACCAACGATGCCCGCGCCGTCGGCGCGCTGGTGCTCGGCGTGTTCGACAAGGGAAAGCTGCGCTATGCCGGCCGCACCGGCACCGGCTTCACCCAGACAAGCGCGCGCGAAATCTATCGCAAGCTCAATGCGCTCAAGCGCGCCCGCACGCCATTCGACGCGGTGCCGGCGGAAGAACGCGGCCGGCGCGGCCCGGTCTGGGTCGAACCGAAGCTGGTCGCGGAAGTCGATTTCCACGGCTGGACCCATGGCGACCGCATAAGGCACGCCTCATTCCAGGGTCTGCGCGAGGACAAGAAGGCGAATGAAGTCGTGCACGAAATACCGGACAAGGTGGCTGTCGCAGCAGCCGCCAACACATCCGCGACGGTGAAAAAGCGCAGCGCGCCGGTCACGACAAACACGGCCAAGAAAAACACCAATGGGAAAAACGCAAAGGTGACTGTCGGGGCCATCACGCTCACGCATCCGGACCGCGTCTATTGGGAAGACGCCGGCGTCACCAAACGCGATCTCGCCGAATACTACAGCGCGGTGTGGAAATGGATGGCGCCGCATATCGCCGGCCGCCCGATCTCGCTGCTGCGTTGCCCGGAAGGCGCCGCCGGGCAATGCTTCTTTCAGAAGCACGCCGCCGCCGGCATCAAGACCGATCACCTCCATCTCGTCGCCGAAAAGGGCGACAAGATCATCTCCATCGACGATCTCGACGGTCTATTGTCGTTGGTGCAGGCCGGTGTGCTGGAATTTCATACCCGCGGCACCACCGCTGATAGTCTCGGCAATGCCGACCGCCTCGTCTTCGATCTCGATCCCGGGCCCGGCACCGGATGGAAAGATGTCGTCGCCGCCGCGCGCGATGTCCGCGCAAGGCTCGAAGAACTAGAACTGAAAAGTTTTCTGAAAACTTCCGGCGGCAAGGGCCTGCATGTCGTTCTACCTATTGCGCCGACGCCGTGGGCTGAGGCCAAGACTTTCGCCCAGGCGCTGGCCGGCGCGATGGCCGCCGACGATCCCGACCTCTATGTCGCCACCGCCACCAAGGCCAAACGCAACAAGCGCATCTTCATCGACTACCTGCGCAACAGCCGCGATGCGACCGCGGTCGCCCCCTACTCGACGCGCGCGCGGCCCGGCGCCGCCGTATCGGTGCCGATCGAATGGTCGGAGCTTGGCAAACTAAAAAGCGCCGACCAGTTTACCGTGCTCAACCTGCCGGCGCGGCTGAAACGCCAGCGCAAGGACCCGTGGGCGACCATCGGACGCTTCAAGCAGAAGCTGCCGAATTCCAGGTAAAGTAACGCGCCGGTTATGACGCTGCGGGAACCACCGCGCAGCGCCGGACGTTGATGCGCGTCCGTGACATTTTGTCACGCAAAGTCGTTTAACCAAAGCCCGGTGGGATGAATGACGAAAAAATCCGAGACACTCAGTTGCCCGCCGACAGTCAATGGCGCCAGGAATCCCCTCACCGCAAAGTTCTCCTCCTTCGCGCAAAAGACGGCCTCCTGGACCGGCCACCCGACTGCGTTCCTGCTGGCTCTCGCCGTCGTCATCGTCTGGGTCGTGACCGGGCCGCTTTTCAATTTCAGCGACACCTGGCAACTGGTGATCAACACCGGCACCACCATTGTCACGCGTTCCTCATGGTGTTTCTCATCCAGAACACGCAGAACCGCGACATGCTTTCGATGCAGATCAAGTTGCGCGCGGAAGACAGATTCGCCTCGATCGAGGATCTCAGCGACGAGGAACTGGAAGCGCTGCATAGCCAGTGCCGCGCCCGCGCCGAGGCCATGCTGGATCACCTCGAAGAACGCCGCAGCAAGGGCGGCAAACGGCGCGCCGCCGCCCACGCCGCCAAGACGCCGCGCAAGACGGCCAAAGCATAAGTTCACCTCCGATGGAACCATTGTTCCCGGACGCCGTTGCCTGTCAGCGACGGCGGCGCGGCCGTTGCCGACTGCAACTTCCGCGGGGAAATGAACAAGGGCCCGCCGCTTCAGGTGGGCCCTTTCGTCTTTTTGCCACAGCGTTTCCGTAAGCGGCGCGCTATACGCATGCGGACCACCGGAGATTTGAGATGCGGACGAATTTAACGCGCGGTTTTTTGCTGGCCGGTTTGGCCTTGATCGGCGCCGCCGGCCCGGCCGTGGCGCAAGACTCGAAGACCTTCACCGGCATCGCTTCGTATTACGCCAAGAATTATTCCGGCAAGACCGCCAGCGGCGAAAAATATGACGAGACGAAATTCACCGCCGCGCACCGCACGCTGCCCTTCGGCACCCGCGTCGTGGTCACCGATGTCAAAACCAAACGAAGCGTGACCGTTCGCGTCAACGATCGCGGGCCCTTCATCAAGGGCCGCGTCATCGATCTGTCCTATGCCGCCGCCGCGGAAATGCGCATGCATGCCCGTGGCCTCGCCCAGGTCACCGCCGTCGCTCAATAGCGCGACGGGCCGCTGGCGTTCCCCATCGTTTTTGCATCCGGTTCGGCTATAGTCGGCACTCCCCGCCTTCGCGCCCTCGCGCGCCCTCCGCCTCGACCAAGGAATGCCAATGCCTGCCAAGCGGCTGCCCGCCAAACGTCAACCTATCAAGCGTCTCGCGCCACGCCTCGCCGTCCCTGAAGAAGCCGAGTTGACGAGCGCGCAGCGCGCGCTGATGGACGCGATCCGCTCCGGCCCGCGCGGCCAATCGATCGCCCCGCGCGGCCCGTTCGCCGCCTGGATGCACGCGCCGGAATTCGGCCATCTGGCGCAGGCGCTCGGCGGCCATTGCCGCTACCAGACCGGCGTGCCGCCGCGCCTGTCGGAATTCGCGATTTTGTGCACGGCGCGGCTCTGGCGCGCGCAATACGAGTGGTTCGCCCATGAGCCGCCGGCGCTGGCGGCCGGCGTCAAGCCGAAGACCATCCAGGACCTGCGCGCCGGCCGCGTTCCGAAGTCGGCGCCGAAGGACGAGCGCGCCATCTACGATTTCATCGCCGAGCTTTACAAGAAGCGCCGGGTCGGCGACCGCACCTACAAGCGCGTGCAGGATATTCTCGGCAACGCCGCCACTGTCGAACTGGTCGGCATCCTCGGCTATTATGCGATGATCTCGATGACGCTCAATGTCTTCCGAATGCTGCCGCCGCCGGACGTCAAGCTCGCCTTCGTCGAGCCATAACGCCACTATCGCGCCGGAAATGCCTATAAAATAGGCAATGACTGCCGCATAATACGGCGATCCGGCGGGCGCGCGGCGGTGCGCCCGCGCGATAGGCAAATACAACGACCTAAAGCAGGATGGCACGTCGCTTGCTCCTTACGCGCACGTAACGGAAACAGGAGCGATAACAATGCGACGCCGCGATTTTACGAAATTGGCCTTGGCCAGCGCGGCCGGGGCTATCGCCGCCCCTGCCGTCGTGCAAGCGCAGACCACCTACAACTGGAAAATGACCAGTTTCTACGGGCCGAACGCCGCGTTCTATTCGACCGGGCCCGGCAGCGCCAAGGATCTGTGCAAGCGCATCGAGGAAATGTCCGGCGGCCGGATGAAAATTCAATTTTACGGCGCCGGCGAACTGATCCCGGCCGCGGAAGGCTTCGACGCCGTGTCGGCCGGCACCGTCGAGATGAACTACGCCAACTCCTATTTCTGGACCGGCAAGAGCTTCGCCGCGCAGTATTTCACCGCCGTTCCGTTCGGCCTGAATTTCCAGGGCTATAACGGCTGGATGTATGACGGCGGCGGCTTGCAGTTGTGGCGCGAGGTCTACGACAAATTCAATCTGGTGCCGTTCGTCTGCGGCAATACCGGCGTCCAGATGACCGGCTGGTTCAAGAAGCCGATCGAGAAGGTCGAGGACCTCAAAGGCCTCAAGATGCGCATTCCGGGACTGGCCGGCCGCGTCTATCAATCGCTCGGCGTCGATACCCGCCTGCTGCCCGCCGGTGAAATCTTCCCGGCGCTGGAACGCGGCGTCATCGATGCCGCGGAATTCGTCGGCCCGTTCCTCGACCGCCAGCTCGGCCTGCACCGCGCGGCGAAATACTACTACACCACCGGCTGGCACGAACCCGCCACGGCAAGCGAACTCATCATCAACAAGGCCAAGTGGGAAAGCCTGCCGGCCGACCTCAAGGCGGTGGTGGAGAACGCCTGCGCCGCCTGCAACACGATCAGCGAAGCCTGGTGCCAAAAGAACAACGCCGAAGCGATGGAAGACCTGATCAAGAACCAGGGCGTCATAGCCCAGCCGCTGCCGGAAGCCATCGTCGCCGCGCTGCGCACCGCCACGACCAAGATTTTGGACGAAGCGGTGGCAAAAGACCCGGTCACCAAGAAGGTGCACGACTCGTTCACCGCCTACATGGCCAAGTACAAGCAATGGTCGGGCTATAGCGAGGCAGTCTATCACGACAAGATCCTCGGCAGGAACTGACGTGACGCACGCGGAAAAGCTGGCCGGCGGCATCGAGCGCTTTGTCGATGCCGTCGGCCGCGTCACGGCCTGGACGTCTTTCGCGCTGGCGCTGGTGATGGGCGGCAATGTGCTGCTGCGCTACGGATTCAACACAGGTTCGGTCTGGTCGCAGGAGCTCGAGTGGCACCTGATGTCGCCGATCTGCCTGTTCGGCATGTCGTATGCGCTGGTGCACAAGGAACACGTCCGCGTCGACGTACTGTTCGCCAGCTATTCGCAGCGCACGAAATATCTGGTCGAGTTCATCTCGGCGGTGCTCGGCATGGCGATCTGCCTGATCGTCATCAAGCTCTCTTACGCCTATGTGCTGCAATCCTGGAGCATCGGCGAAGGCACCGCCAATCCCGGCGGCATTCCGGCGCGCTATCTGCTCAAAGCGCTGATCCCCATCGGCTTCACCGTGCTGCTCCTGCAGTACCTCGCGCATGCGATCCAGTTCTACCTGGCCTGGCGGAAAGCGTCCTGATGCCCGCAACCGAAATTTACGCCATCCTGATGCTGGTCAGCTTCTTCGTGCTGCTGCTGGCCGGCATTCCCGTCGCTCTGACGCTGGCGACCACCGGTCTGGTGTTCGGCTATATCGGCTTCGGCCCGATGCTGTTCAACCTGCTGCCGAGCCGTATCTTCGGCGTGGTGACGAACTACACTTTGATCGCCATGCCGCTGTTCGTCTTCATGGGCGTGATGCTGGAGAAATCCAAGCTCGCCGAAGACCTGATGGAGGTGATCGCGCATGCCGCCGGCAATCTGCGCGGGGGGTTAGGTATAGGCATCATCGTCGTCGGCATCTTCATGGGCGCGACGACGGGCATCGTCGGCGCCACGGTCGTCACGCTCGGCCTACTGACGCTGCCGACGCTGCTGCGACGCGGCTATGACAAGGGGCTTGCCTGCGGCGTCATCTGCGCCTCGGGCACATTGGGCCAGATCATTCCGCCGAGCCTCATCCTCATTCTGCTGGCCGACATCCTGAACGAATCCGTCGGCACTCTGTTCGCGGCGGCGATGATCCCCGGCCTGATGCTGGCCGGCATCTATGTCATCTATATCCTGGCGCTCGGCATGTTCCGCCCCGACATGGTCCCGCCGGTGCCGAAGGCGGAGCGCGATCTGGTGTCGCGTCGCGAATTGTGGACCAAGATCCTGCGCGTGGCGTTACCGCCAATGGCGCTGGTCGGCGCAGTGCTCGGCTCGATCATTGGCGGCATCGCCGCGCCGACCGAGGCGGCTTCGATGGGCGCGCTCGGCGCCATCGTCGTGACAACCATCGGCGGCCGCATGTCGTGGGAGGTCTTGCGCGAGACGACCTACGCCACCACCCGCATCACCGCGATGATGATGTTCATCCTGATCTGCGCGCAGGCCTTCGCGCTGGCGTTCCGCGGCCTCGAAGGCGAACGGCTGGTATCGGATTTCTTCGCCTTCCTGCCGGGCGGCATCAACGCCGACATCTGGTTCCTGATGTTCATCATTTTCGTTCTCGGTTTCTTCATCGAGTGGATCGAGATTTCCTACATCGCCGTGCCGCTGTTCCTGCCGATCTTCATCGCCGCCAAGGTCGACATGGTGTGGCTGGCGACCCTGATCTGCGTGAATTTGCAGACGTCGTTCCTCACCCCGCCTTTCGGCTGGGCGCTGTTTTTTCTGCGCGGCGTGGCGCCGCCGGAAATCACCACCGGCGACATCTACCGCGGCGTCATGCCATTCGTGCTGATGCAGATCTTGGCGCTGGTTCTGTGTTTCGCCTTCCCGCAGCTCGCGCTGTGGCTGCCGCGAACCATCGGCTGGTGAACCAAACCGCCGATGCCATCGGCAAGCGGCGGGTCAGTGCTTCATGCCGCCGGAATGACCGCCGGCATTGCCAGGACTTTGCGCGCCAACGCCTTGAATGGCGAAACTGACATCGACCTTGCCGGCCTTTTCGAACTGCAAGGTCGCCTTGATGGTTTGGCCCTGCATGAGCTGCTCCTTCAAGCCCATGAACATCACATGATAGCCGCCCGGCTTCAGCTCGACTTTCTGCCCCGGCTTGATCTCGAGGCCCTGCGCCAGTTCGCGCATCTTCATCACGCCGTTGTCCATGCTCATTTCGTGCAATTCGAAACGGCTGGAGATGCCGGTAGCGCCGCCGATCAGGCGATCCGGCGCCGTGCCGGTATTGGTAATCGTCATGTAGCCGCCACCGACGGCAGCGCCTTTCGGCGTCGCGCGCGCCCATGGCGCCGAAATCTTCAAGGTGCCGATGGTCACGTCCTCGGCGTTGGCCGGCACGGCCAGCGATGCCGCAATGAAAAAAATGGCAACGGCCAAAGCCGAACGATTCATGAGTCACTCCCGAGGGCGCGAGCATTACGCCCTTGCGCCATTTGGCCGCCGATTGCGCTTAAATTGCGACGTCTGTTTAAGCCGATGCCGGATAACGGCGGATCAGTTTGTTCTGCTTGAACAGGCTGGAGACAAATTCGCCGACCTCTGTCGGGCGGAAGCCGCGCGCGCGGTTGCGCATGCCGATCTGAAACAGCAAATGCTGCTGCCGGGCGAGCCGGCGGTAACATTCGCGCACGCCGAGATGCGGGTCCCAGCAGTCGATTGCCTCTCCGCCGATGCCATTGATCTCGACGATGGCGAAATCCTCCGCCTGCATCAAAGCTTCGATGCTGCCGAACCGGAGGTCGAAACGGCCATAGTGAAACTCCGTCATGCTGCGGGCGATGACGTCGAAACGTGCTTCCAGCGCCGCCGTGATGTGCCGGGCGCCATCGCGGTAAAGACCGCCGGCACGCTGATTGCCGATGAGCGCGATGCGAACCACCTCGCCCCGCTCCGGCACCCGTTCGAGATCGATCGGACCGACGCCGCGATGGGTCGGGTCGCCGCCGAGATGGAAGTCGGACTTCCACTGCGCGCGCGCGTCGGAACCGATGAGGTCGCGCACCGTCTTGCGGCCGTCGCCGATGACATGCGGGAAATAGCGCAGCGTCAACGAAACAATGCGCCCCGTCGCCTCACCCGGCAGCCGCGCATAGAGCACCGCGGCCTCGGCGGGATGCGGCACGAAGCGTTGCAGGACCAAACTATTGGCTGCGGGGAAGTTGGCGATATAGGAGGCCAGCGCCGCACGGTCGTCGATCCGCCGCACACCATGGCCGTGCCAGCCGATGTCGGGCTTGGCGATCAGCGGATAATTCAGCCCGGCATCTTCGAGCATGCGTTCGGCGCGCGCGACGTCGCCGGTCGCATCCCCCGCATCGGGGTTGCGATCGAGCAGAACAAAATCGGCTATCCATTTCCGTTCATGCGGCGTGACGTCGGCAAAATACGAGCTTTTTGTTTCGCCCCACATGCCGCCGGTAAAAATGCCCGGATTGGCCGCGGTCGGCAAAGTGAGCGAACCATGCTTGATGCCGAGCCTTATCCAGTTGATCACCAGCGGAATGTAGAAAAGCGTCGGCGGAATTCGCTCGGCCGCCGCCACCTTGCGGTCGGCGCGCGACAAAGGCGGCATGCCGAAGCAGTTGTTCGGCAACGCCGGTTCCATATCCTGTTCCGCGTCGGGCTCGATCCGGTCGCGGAACGCGAAAATGCGCTTGCGCGCGAAACTGGTGGCGCCGATGGCGATAAACAGCAACGGCCACGCCCAGATGCCGATGCTGTCCTCCAGCGCGTCGCCGAACACGATCACCAGGTACAGCATCAACGGCAGATAGAGCGCCGACACGATCAGGCTGGCAGCGGCGAAGCGAAACAAAGAGACGCGCGCCCAGCCGCAGGCCACAAAAGAGACGAAGACGATGCCCGGCACCACACGGCACAACGCAACCACGCCGAAAACGTTGCGGTGCAGCGTGTCGCCGAACCGCCGCACGCGGGCGTCCACGGCAAAGCGCGACAGCCACGGCACGTAACGCGCCGCCGCCCCTATGCCATAGAGCAGGAAATCGCTGGCGACGATGCCGCCATAGAGGCTCAGGACCACAAGACTGGTCGGCATCAAATTGTTGACGATCAGGTAGCCGCCCAGAATGATCGCGAGATCTTCATGCGCGAACGGCAGCATCACCAGCGACGTGATTTTCGTCAGGCCGGACAAATCCACCGTCAGGATCTGCCCCAGCGCAGTCATCGAATGAAACAAGGCTTACCTCAATCCCCCACGGCCATCCGTTGCGGAAGGCAGAGCCTGTCATTTTTATGTTTGCGGCCCCGGAAGATATTTTGGCTGAACGCCGGACGCGGAACAAGGAACTTCGCTGCGGCAACGCACAATATGTCGCTTTCCTGCGCTCGCCACGAAAAATTGTTGCCCCGAAGCAACAAGGCGTCTTACTCAAGTGGCGTCCACTTCGCCGGCTCCCGCATGGCGAGTGTCACGGCCAGCTTCACCGCGGGCCAAGCCAAGCTCGAAAGCCGCCCCAAGGCGTGGTAGAATTCCGCCATCATGCCACCGGATCAATCGCAACCGTACAAGCGAGAAGCGCGCATATTGAGCTTTCGCCGCGGCCAGGCGGCGGTCCATTTGCGGCCGACCGCCACCACCGCGCCGGGACTCGACAAATATGAGCGTGATGATAGCCCCGACGATTATCGGCACCGGATGCTGGTCAATCTGGCGGCCTTCGTCTTCGTGCTTCTGCTGATCGCCGCCGGCTATTGGCTGGCCGACACCATGGCCCGGATGCGAAAGGATCAGGATTGCGTCTTGAGCGGGCGGCGCGGCTGTAGCCCCATCAACGTGGAAATTCCGCGAAATCGCTGGTGAAAACGCTGCCCCGGCGCAACGAGGCCCCCTCTTGGCCCCGGAACGCCCGGATTGGGGCCGTTTTCCCATTAAATCCCTGCTACCATTGAACTTGACCCCATGCTTCGGTATATGGGCAACCGACCGCTTGCCGGACTGAACCGGGCCGGGGCCGATTTCGCGCGGGCAGCCGTCCGCACCTTGGCAATTGCCAGAACTCAAATTGAATCAGAGAGTTATAGATGTCCGACACGTTAGAAGCGATCGCCAATATCATCGCCGAAACCTGCGATATTCCGCGCGATTCCATTACCCCCGAAAGCCACGCGATTAACGATCTCGGCATCGACAGCCTGGATTTCCTCGATATCGCCTTCGCCATCGACAAGGCCTTTGGCATCAAACTGCCGCTCGAACAGTGGACGCAGGAAGTCAACGACGGCAAAGCCACGACGGACCAGTATTTCGTCCTCAAAAATCTTGCCGTCCGCATCGACGAACTCGTCGCTGCCAAGGGAGCCTGAAGCTCAACACCTCATGCGGATCGAGTACTTCCAGCTCATCGATCGCATCGTCGATCTCAATCTCGCCGATCGCAAGATCACATGCGAGGCGACAGTCCCAACCGACTGTACGATCTTCGAAGGTCATTTCCCCGGCTATCCGCTGATGCCGGGCGTCCTTTTGATCGAGGCGATGGCGCAAACCTCGGGCTGGCTGGTTGTCGCCGCCAACGAGTTCAAACGCATGGCTTTCCTCGCTTCGGTGAAGGAAGCCAAAATGCGCACTTTCGTGCTGCCCGGGCAGGTCTTGTCGATCAGCTCGCATCTTGAGCACGAAGGCTCCGGCTATGCGGTACTCAACGCCAAGATTCGCTGCGATGGCAAGGTCGTCTCCGACGCCACGCTGACTTTGCGCATCCTCGATTTCCCGAATAACCAGGTCGCCAAAGAAATGCGCAAGCTGGCCGAAAGCATCGGATTGAAGATCGAGGCGCGCGCCGATGGCTGACGCCCCGCGCGAGGCCTGGATCACCGGCATCGGTATCGTTTCCTGTCTTGGCGAAGGCGGCGACGCCCATTGGCAGAAGCTGATGGAAGGAAAGCCAACGGCTGGTCCTGCGGACTACCCGCCATTCGTCGTCCATCCGATCGCGCCGATCAATTTCGACAGCCAGATCCCGAAGAAGGGCGACCAGCGCCAGATGGAAGCCTGGCAGCGCATCGGCACGTACGCGGCGGGCCTCGCGCTGGATTCCGCCGGCGTCAAAGGCCAGCCCGATATCCTCTCTCACATCGACATGATCGTGTCGGCCGGCGGCGGCGAGCGCGATCTCAATGTCGACGCCACGATTCTCAGCGGTATGCCGCATGCGGCCAATCCTGACGCTTTCCTGAACGAGAAGCTGACGGGCGACCTGCGCCCGACTTTGTTTCTCGCGCAATTGTCCAATCTCTTGGCCGGCAATATTTCGATCGTGCACGGCGTCACCGGCTCATCGCGCACCTTCATGGGCGAGGAATCCTCCGGCGTCGATTCGGTGCGCATTGCGCTGTCGCGCATCGCCGCCGGCCAAAGCGACATCGCGCTTGTCGGCGGCGCGCATAATGGCGAGCGGCCCGATTTGCTTCTGCTGTATGAATTCGGCGGCAACTGCCTCAAGGAGCCATACAAGACGGTTTGGGAGCGCGGCGCGGAAAACGGCGGCTTTGCGCTCGGCTCGCTCGGCGCTTTCCTTGTCATTGAAGCGCGCGACCATGCCGAGGCGCGCGGCGCCAAGCCTTTGGCGCGCCTGACCGCTGTCCATTCCGACCGCTCCAACCGCAAGCCGGGAGCCGCGACGGCCGCGCTTTCGCGGCTGTGGGACAAGATCAAGGACAAGATCAAGCCGGGACACACTGCCGTCCTGTCCGGCGCGTCGGGCGCCGCGGCGGCGACCGCCGAAGAGCGCGCCTTTCTGGAAGCCAATGTTCTAAAGCCAAATGGCGATCTTGCCGTTCGCGCCACCGGGTCTTATGTCGGTCATGCGATGGAGCCGCAGTTCGCCATGAATATCGCGCTGGCGACCGTTGCGCTGAACCAGGATCGGTTCTTTCCGCCGGCCGATGCCAGCGGGCTGGAAAAGCCGATGGGTGGTAAAGTCGACCAGGTCGTGGTGACCGGCGTCGGGCATTGGCGTGGCGAGGGGCTCGCGCTCGTTGAACGTGTCGGCTGACGGAGAGCACGCAGATGGCAACCGGTAAAGACAAACACGGCCGCCCGCTTGTCGTCGTCACCGGGCTTGGCGTCGTCACCTCTCTCGGCGCCGGCAAGACCGACAACTGGGCCAAACTGACCGCCGGCGAATCCGGCATTCGCGCCATCACCCGCTTCCCGACCGACGGCCTGAAGACCCGCATTGCCGGCACCATCGACTTTTTGAACACGCAGCCCTCGACGGCGGGCTTGTGTGAATCCTTCGCCGATCTGGCGGCCGAGGAAGCCATCGCCGAATCCGGCATCGGCAGCCGCGGCAATTTCCCCGGTCCCCTCTTCCTCGCGGTGCCGCCGATCGAGATCGAGTGGCCGCAGCGCATTGAAGTCGGCAGCCGCTCCGGCGGCAACGACAAGATGACTTACGCCGACCTGTTGCGCGTGGCGACGCAGTTTCCGGCCTATCATCGCCGCTTTCTGTTCGGCTCGGTCGCCGATCACCTGGCCGATAAATTCGGCACGCAGGGCTCGCCGATTTCGCTGTCGACCGCCTGCGCCTCCGGCGCCACCGCCATTCATCTCGGGGTCGAGGCGATTCGCCGCGGCGAAACCAACGCGGCGCTGTGCATCGGCACCGACGGCTCGATCAACCCGGAAGCCTTGATCCGTTTCTCGCTTTTGTCGGCGCTGTCCACCAGCAACGACAATCCGGCGGCAGCGTCGCGGCCGTTCTCCAAAAATCGCGACGGCTTCGTCATGGCCGAAGGCGCCGGCGCCCTGGTGCTGGAAAGCTACGATTCGGCGACAGCGCGCGGCGCCAGGATCATCGGCGTGCTCGAAGGCGTCGGCGAGATGACCGACGCTTTCCACCGCACCCGCTCCAGCCCCGACGGCAAGCCGATCATCGGCTGCATCGCCAGCGCCATCAAGGATGCGGGACTGACGCCCGACGACATCGATTACGTCAACGCGCACGGCACCTCGACGCCGGAAAACGACAAGATGGAATATCTCGGCGTCTCCACCGTCATCGGCGAGCGCGTCAGGAACGTGCCGATCTCGTCGAACAAATCGATGATCGGCCACACGCTGTCGGCGGCCGGCGCGGTCGAGGCCGTGTTTTCGCTGCTGACGCTTCAGAACCAGCGCATTCCGCCGACCATCAACCACGACATACCCGACCCCGCCATCATGCTCGACGTCGTGCCGAACAAGGCGCGCGACGCCCGCGTGACGCACGCTTTGTCGAACTCCTTCGGCTTCGGCGGGCAGAACGTGTCGCTGGTGATGGGTTTGGAGCCGGCTCACTAAAGCCTCTGCTCTCACACGACAATTTTTGAAGAAGAACCATGCGCCAACTCCAGCTCATCGGCGACCGCAAGCTCGAACTCGTCGAAGCGCCCGATCCGGCGCCGCCGGCCGAAGGCGAAGTGCAGGTCCGCATCAAGGCGGTTGCGCTCAACCATCTCGACGTCTGGGGCTTTCGCGGCATGGCCTTCACCAAGCGCAAGCTGCCGCTGGTCGTCGGCGCCGAAGCGTCGGCCGAGATTGCCGCGGTCGGCGAAGGCGTCAAGAACTTCAAAGTTGGCGACAAGGCCGTGATGTATGGCGCGATGACCTGCGGCCAGTGCGCCGCTTGCAAGGAAGGCCGCGACAATCTTTGCGAAAACGTCGGCGGCATCATGGGCTTTCATCTCGACGGCTTTGCCCGCGACCTGATCAATTTGCCGGCGCGGCTTGTCATCCCGGTGCCAGCGAATGTTTCATTGCGCGACGCCGCCTGCGCACCGATCGCCTTCGGCACCACCGAGCACATGCTGTTCGACAATGCCAAGCTCAAGCCGGGCGAGACCGTCCTGGTGCACGCCGCCGGCTCCGGCATCGGCTCGGTCGCCATCAAGATGGCCAAGGCTTTGGGCTGTACTGTCATCACCACCGTCGGTGACGACGCCAAGGCCGAGAAAGCCAAGGCGTTAGGGGCCGACCACATCATCAATTACAAGACCGAACGCTTCGAAGGCGTCGTGCGCAAGATCACCAAGAAGAAAGGCGTCGATGTCGTGTTTGAGCATGTTGGCGGCGAAGGCTTCAACGCCTCGCTGTTCTGCCTCAAGCGCGGCGGCCGTCTGGTCACCTGCGGTTCGACCGCAGGTCCGACCGTCACCATCAATCTGATGCAGTTGTTCCAGCAGCAGTACAAGATACTCGCCTCCTTCGGCTGCAACATGCGCAACATCCGCGACTGCCTCGCCAAGATTGAAGGCGGCATGGCGCCGATCATCGACAGCGAGTTCGCTCTCGCCGATTTCGAACGTGGCCTCGATCGCCTTGAAGGCCGCCAGGTGTTCGGCAAAGTAATCGTGAACTTCTGATGCTGTCGCTCAGAACGAAGCTGAGGCTTCGCAGAGCCCTGAAAAGCACCGGCGATGCCGTCGGCGGCGCCCTCGCCGTCGGCCTGCTCAAGCTGCTGCGCATCGCCCCGCTCGATGCCACCGCGAATTTTGCCGGCTGGATAGCGCGCGGCGTCGGGCCGCTGTTCAAGGAGAACCGGATCGCCCGCGAGCAACTGACTTTGGCCTTCCCCGAAAAGTCCGCCGCGGAAATCGACATCCTCCTCCGCGGCGTCTGGGATAATGTCGGGCGCGCCGGCGCCGAATTCGCCCAGCTCGACCGGCTGTGGGACTACGATGCCGATCATCTGGAAAAATCGAGCCGCGTCGAATTCCGTCCGGCCGATACCGAACGCTTCAACAAACTGCGCGACGACGGCAAACCGGCTTTGATCTTTGCGTCACATCTGGCGAACTGGGAGCTGCCGGCGATCTGTGCCGCGACCCATCACCTCGACAGCGCCGTTCTCTATCGCCGCCCCAACGTCAGCGCGGTCGATCGCTGGCTGCGCGAGACGCGCAGCGCCAGCATGGGCACCTTGATCGCCACCGGTTTGGACGCGCCGATCAAGATCTCAGACGCGCTCAAGCGCGGCGCGCATGTCGGCATGCTGGTCGATCAGTATTTCGTCCGCGGCGTCGAAGTCACTTTCTTCGGCCGCCGCACTATGGCCAATCCGCTCTTGGCGCGCCTCGCCCAGCATTTCGATTGCCCGATCCACGGCACCCGCATCATCCGCCTCCCCGGCAACCGTTTTCGCGCCGAGTTGACCGATGAGATCAAGCCGGCGCGCGGCGCGGACGGCAAGATCGACATTGCCGGCACGACGCAGCTCATCATTAGTGTCGTCGAAGGCTGGATTCGCGAGCACCCCGAACAGTGGCTGTGGCTGCACCGGCGCTGGCGTCCGGAAGACGCAGCCCGTAACGGCTGATTACCCCGGCCCCGAATCGCTTCGGCATGCGACAAAGTTCTATCGATGCGCAATATTTTTGTTTTCGATTCGAGCGAATCAGCTAGTTTTCAACCGTCAATAAGCAACTGGATACTTCACGCGCCCCATTCATGAGGAAAACAACATGCGCCAGTCCGCAGCAATGTGGGTTGTAGGTGCGTTTGTAGCGTCTTCGATGGTTGCTTCCGCGTCTGCGGCCGATCTGCCCCGGCCCGTCTACAAGGCCCATCCGTATCTCAGCCCTGAGCGCGTGTTTTCTTGGACAGGTTTTTACATCGGCGTCCATGGCGGCTACGGCTGGAGCAGACTTTCCGGCGACGGCACCTTCGGCCCCGCCTCGGCGACCGCCCGAGGCTGGCTCGGCGGTGGCCAAGTCGGCTACAACTACCAGATAAACCGGTTCGTCATCGGCGCCGAAGTCGATGCCGCTTGGGCCAACGTCAAGCACGATGAAGCGTTTTTTGCGGGGACGATCACCGTCAAACAGGACTACTTCATCACCGCCGCCGCGAGGCTCGGCTACGCCTTCGACCGCACCTTGGTCTACGGCAAGGTCGGCGGCGCCTGGACCCGCGACAAGTGGGACGGCAATGACGGCGTCGGCGGCACTTTGACGGCGACAGTCAACCGCACGGGCTGGATGCTGGGCGCAGGCGTCGAACAGGCCTTCTGGGACAACTGGACGGCCAAGCTCGAATATAACTACCTGATGTTTGGCTCAAGGACCCCGAACTTCGCCTTCACCGGCGGCCTCGGCATCGCCGGGACGGCCGACTACAAGGTGAACACGCATATCGTAAAAGCGGGCCTGAACTACCGGTTCAGCACGTTCTGATCGACGCCGGTCGAGACCTGATCGGTACAAACGCAACAGGCCCGGCCAAAAGCCGGGTCTGTTCTCTTTAAGAGATTGGGATCAGGTTTGGGTTGGCAGGCCGGCTTGCTTCCAGGCAATTATCCCCCCGGCCATATGCGCCGTATAAGGATAGCCGGCGTCCTGGGCGGCCACGGACGCCGTAATCGAGCGCCGGCCCGACCGGCAGGCAAACACCACTTGCTTACCCTGCGGATCGGGAATGGCGGCCGGATCGAAGGACGACAGCGGCACGATCACTGCGTCCGGATAGGCCTCGACGGCGGTCTCATTCGGCTCGCGCACATCGACCAGCAGGATACGTCCGGCCTGCATGCCTGCCGCCACCTCGGCCGGCGTCAGGTTGGTGAGTTCGTCGGCGCGCGGCATTTCATCGGCCATAGACGGACTCCAAGGTGTTGGCCCCACTTCCGGTTCACGAAGCGTCTCTAGCCCGATTTAGCGCCAGCCGCACCCGGGTTTTTTTGGCCGCCTAGACCGTCACCTGCGTGCCGACCTCAACCACGCGCCCGGTCGGGATCTGGAAGTAGCTGGTGGCGTCGTTGGCCGACTGCGCCAACCAGATGAACAGATGATCCTGCCAGGACGGCATGCCTGAATTCGCCGACGGCCGCAGCGTACGCCGCGACAGAAAGAACGACGTCGACATGATGTCGAACTGCCAGCCGTGCTTGCGCGCGATGGCCAGCGCCTTGGGAACGTTCGGTTGTTCCATGTAGCCGAATTTCAACGACACCCGGGAGAAATGCTCCGTCAGCGGCATGATCTGCACCCGATCTTCCTCCGGGACGCGCGGCGTGTCCGAAGTGACGATCGTGAGAATCACATTGCTTTCGTGCAGCACCTTATTGTGCTTGAGATTATGCAGCATCGCCGTCGGCGCGAATTCCGGATCGCTGGTGAGAAACACCGCGGTGCCGGGCACGATATGCGGCGGCTTCTTCTCCAGGCTGCGAATTAGCGTATCGATCGGCACCTCTGTGCGCCGCGTCTTGCTGATGAGGATTCCGCTGCCGCGCCGCCACGTGACGATGATCAAAACGATGATGAAGCCAAGAAGCACCGGAACCCAGGCGCCCTCCATCAGTTTCATCGACCCCGCGACGAAAAACAGACCGTCGACGGCAATGAGCGGTGTCATCAGCAAAGCCGTGGTCCAAAACGACCAGCGCCAGAGCTTCCACACGACGATGAACCCGAGAATGCCAGCCACGAAACTGGTTGCCGACACCGCCAGAACATAGGCATGCGCCAGCGCGCCGGACGTGCGGAAAAGGATGACCAGCAGCAAGACGCCGATCAGCAATGTCAGGTTCACGCGCGGCATGTAGATCTGGCCGTAATGCGATGCCGACGTGTGGCGAATTTCAAACCGCGGAAACAGACCGAGCTGGATCGCCTGCTGCGTAATTGAATAGGCGCCGGTGATCACCGCCTGGCTGGCAATCGACGTCGCCAACGTCGCCAAAGCCACCAAGGGCAGCAACAGCGCTTCCGGCACCAGCCGATAGAAGGGATCGACCATCGCTGAGGGATCGGCGAGCACCAGCGCGCCCTGCCCGAAATAATTCAGCAACAACGCCGGCAGAACGAGAAATATCCAGGCGGCCTGAATGGGCTTGCGGCCAAAATGGCCGAGGTCCGCATAGAGCGCCTCACTGCCGGTGATGACCAGGAACACAGCCGCCAACGTCACCAACGCGATCGTCGGGTTGCTGACCATGAACGCAACCGCGTAATACGGATTGAGCGCATGGAAAACGCCGGGGTAGTCGACAATGTGCATGGCGCCGGTCACGGCGAGCACAGCAAACCAGACCACCATGATCGGCCCAAACCAGGTCGCGACGCGGCCCGTCCCGTGCGACTGCACCGTAAAAAGCAAGACCAGAATGCCGATGGTCAGCGGTAAGACGTAAGGTTCGAATCCGGGCGCTGCTACCTTGAGACCTTCAATCGCCGACATCACTGATAGAGCGGGCGTAATGAACGTACTGCCATAAAACATGGCCGCACCGACGACCCCCAGCATCAGGACTGGCGTGGTGCGACGACCCAGCGCGCGGAACGCAAGCGCCGTCAGGGAGAGTGTCCCGCCTTCGCCGTTGTTGTCGGCTCGCAACAGAATGACGATGTATTTGATCGTGACAACGATGATGAGCGCCCAAACGATCATGGATAGGACGCCCAGCACGACCTCGGTGGTCACGCCGCGATCGCCGCTGGCGGCCAATACCGCCTCGCGAAAAGCATACAGCGGGCTGGTGCCGATATCGCCATAGACGACGCCGACGCTGCCGACCGCCAGAGCCGCGAAACTGGGAGGCACGACCTTGCCGGTGTCCGATCCGCCAGACTCGGCGGACCCTGCCGTTTCGTGCACGCCGTCTTTCATGAATGCCGTTTCTCGGGGTCCAGATGGACAGGAAGGCGGGCCTTATAGCACCGCGATCCGAGATAAAACACCGGCCACACCTTCACCTGTTGATGAAGGCCCACCGGGGCCGGCCAAGAAAATAACGCGATCAGGGGCTTAAATCGACCGGAATGGGCGGTTCTTCCCGCATCAGGGTGATCGTCACCCGGCGGTTCGGCGACATCGAGGGGTTGTCCGGGAACAACGGGTCGGTGTCGGACTTGCCCGCCACCATGTAGAAATGACCCGGCGGCACACCTTCGGCGGCCAAAATGGCGCGCACCGCGTTGGCGCGGTCGGCAGAGAGTTCCCACGGCCCGTAACCCGGCCGCGGCGGAACCTTGCTGGTCGCGGTGTGGCCGGAAATCGCGATGCGGAACGGCATCGCCTTGAGCGACGGCGCCAACTTCTGAATCATCTGGCGCGTGCGCTCGAACGGCTCCTTGGCGCCGTCGGCGAACATCGAACGTCCGTCCTGATCGACGATCTCGATATTGAGGCCCTGTTTGGTTTCCTCCAGCATGATGTGCTTCGAGGCCTCGGTGATTTCCGGCATGTTCTGCATCGCCTGGCGCAACGAGGCGGCCGCCAGCGCGAATTTGCGATCTTCCTTGAACCGCGCGCCGTAGGTCCGGTTGCGGTCGTTCTCGTTCGGGCCCGGTGTCGGCGACGCATCTTTCGGATCGATATTGGCGACGCTCTTGAGTTTCGGCCGCGTCGGCAGGCCCATGACTTCGATGACGCCGGAATAGCGCACCTTGTCCTGTACGCCGAAAGCCTCGCGCATCGAGCCGGCAACGACCTGAAGCTTGGCCGCATCCTGAGTCGAAAAGGCTACCAGCATGACGAAAAACGCGACCAGAAGCGCCATCAGATCGGCGAAAGTCACGAACCAGCCGTGACCGCCTTCATGCCCGCCGCGTTTCTTTTTGGCCATGCCGGTGGTCCGTCAAGCCGTGGCCGCTTCGGCCACGCCGTCCTCAAGGGGGTGGCGATGCTTCTCCGGCAGATAGGCCAGCAGCATTTCGCGCACCAAGGTCGGACTCTTGGCTTCACGGATCATCAAAATGCCGTCGATGATCAGCGATCGATTGATTTCTTCGTCCACCAATTTGACGTGCAGCTTGTCGGCAAGCGGCAAGCAGAAGAGATTCGCCACAGTCGCGCCATAGAATGTGGCGAGCAATGCCGACGCCATATAAGGTCCAAGCTTGGACGGGTCGGTCATGTTGGCGAACATCTGCACCATGCCAATCAAGGTTCCAACCATGCCGAAGGCCGGCGCGCAGTCGCCGATGGCCCGGTAGATCTTTCCGCCTTCATCGAGATGGGTGAGGAAGTTGTCGCGATCGCGCTCGAGATTGTCGCGGATAAAATTGGTATCGTAGCCGTCGGCGACGAAGCGGATACCCTTAGCCAAGAACGGATCGTCGATTTCGACTTTTTCCAGACCGACCGGACCGGACTTGCGGGCGACCTCGGCAATGCCGGCGATTTCATCGACCAGGTCGCGCTGGCTCGTGCGCCGCATCGAAAACGCATACTTCATGCCGAGCGGCACCCCATGGAAAATCGCTCCGAGGGGAAAACGGATTAGCGTGGCGGCAAAAGCGCCGCCGAAAATGACGATGAAGGCGTGCAAGTCCAGGAACATTCCCAGATTGCCGCCCATCAAAATCATTGTACAAAGAACGGCGATGCCGGAGATAAGGCCTAAACCGGTCGCGATATCCATAAAACTACCCCACCAACGCCTACCAACACCGCGCGATCGCCGCATATCGACATCGCACACCGACCCTAGACCGCCGCTGTTAAGGGAGGGTAAAGGCTAACCCATCGTGAAAGTAATCGGCCAGGCCGGCGCTGCGAACCTGTGCTCGACAGGCCCGATACTGTAAAAACTTCTGCCAAAGGATACCGAACGGTCGCACTGGCGCCCCTAAAGCTTTTCGCGCTAAGTGCGTTTAACGATCTATTAACTGGAGGGAATAACCCCATGCGTGACGTTGGCCATTTCATCGGCGGCAAGACCGTCAAAGGGACCTCCGGGCGGACCGGCGACGTGTTCGACCCCAATACCGGTGAAGTGCAGGCCAAGGTCGCGCTCGCCAGCAAATCCGAAGTCGAGACGGCAATCGCCAATGCGGCTGAAGCCCAGCCGGCCTGGGCCGCCACCAATCCGCAGCGCCGCGCCCGCGTGATGTTCAAGTTTCTCGAGCTGATCGCCCGGGAAAACGACAGCCTCGCCAAACTCCTGTCGTCCGAGCACGGCAAGACCGTCCCCGACGCCAAAGGCGACATCCAGCGCGGCGTCGAGGTCGTCGAATTCGCCTGCGGCATTCCCCATTTGTTGAAAGGCGAATTCACCGAAGGCGCCGGGCCCAGCATCGATCTTTATTCGGTGCGCCAGCCGCTCGGTGTCGTTGCGGGCATCACCCCGTTCAATTTCCCGGCGATGATCCCGCTGTGGAAATGCGCCCCGGCGATTGCCTGCGGCAATGCCTTCATCCTCAAGCCGTCCGAGCGCGACCCGTCCGTGCCGATGCGGATCGCCGAACTGTTTCTTGAGGCCGGCCTTCCGCCCGGCATTCTCAATGTCGTCAATGGCGACAAGGAGGCGGTCGATACCTTGCTCACCGATCGCCGCATTCAGGCGGTCGGCTTCGTCGGTTCGTCGGACATCGCGCAATATATTTATGCCACCGCCGCCGCGCACGGCAAACGCGCGCAATGTTTCGGCGGCGCCAAGAACCACATGATCGTGATGCCGGATGCCGATATGGACCAGGCTGTCGATGCCCTGATCGGCGCCGGCTACGGCTCGGCCGGCGAGCGCTGCATGGCGATTTCTGTGGCGGTGCCGGTTGGCGAGAAGACCGCCGACATCCTAATGAAAAAATTGATCCCGCGCGTCGAGAGTTTGAAGATCGGCTTGTCGAGCGATGCCGGCGCCGATTATGGCCCGGTGGTCACCAAGGCGGCGCTCAATCGCATCCGCGATTATGTCGATACCGGCGTCAAGGAAGGCGCGACGCTCGCCGTCGATGGCCGCGGCTTCAAGATGCAGGGCTACGAGAATGGTTTCTTCATGGGCGGCTGCCTGTTCGACAACGTCACGCCGGACATGAAAATCTACAAGGAAGAAATCTTCGGCCCTGTCTTGTCGGTGGTGCGCGCCAAGACCTACGAGGACGCGCTGCGTCTGCCGAACGAACATGAATACGGCAATGGCGTCGCCATCTACACCCGCGACGGCGACACCGCGCGCGATTTCGTCAACCGCGTCCAGGTCGGCATGGTCGGCGTCAACTTCCCGATCCCCGTGCCGCTCGCCTATCACACCTTCGGCGGCTGGAAACGCTCTGGCTTCGGCGACTTGAACCAGCACGGCCCGGACTCGGTGCGCTTCTACACCAAGACCAAGACGGTCACCGCGCGCTGGCCGGGCGGCACCAAGGAAGGCGCCGAATTCAGCATTCCGACGATGAAGTGAGGCGCGCGTTCATGAAGTGCCTCAGCTTCGCCGGAGCCGCTCTGTTCGCCGTCGCGCTCTCCGGCTGTGCCGGCGGCGCGGGCACGTCTTCATTGCTATCCGACCGGCCGCCGCCCGGCGCCGCCGACCTGACAATGGTCGGGCGCTGGATGCTGGCCGCGCCGAACGCGCCGGCCTGCGGGCTCAATCTGACAGCCAAGCCCGGCGCAACCGAAGGCAATGTCACGCCGGAAGGCGGCTGTCCGGAGCGCTTTTTCACCGCCCGCTCCTGGACGCTGGCGCAAAGTGCGCTCACGATCAGCGACGGTGACAAGAACATGCTCGGCCGGTTCACGCTCGCCGGAGATGGCTTTGAAGGAAAGTCGAGCGCCGGCACGTCGCTGACGCTGACGCGCTGACACGCACCGCTTTAAATCATACGCCGCAAACGAAAAGGCCTACCCGATGTCCGAGTACAAGCTTTATTGCTTCGCCCAGTCCGGCAATGCCTATCGCGCCGCGCTGATGCTCAATCTGATCGGCGCAAAGTGGCAGCCGGTGTGGATCGACTTTTTCGGCGGCGGCGTGCAGCGCACGCCGGATTACCGCGAGGGCGTCAACGAAATGGGCGAAGTGCCCGTGCTGGTCGACGGCGACAAGAAGCTGACGCAATCTGGCGTCATCCTCACTTATCTCGCGCGCAAGTCCGGCAAGTTTCTCCCCGTCGGCGAAGACGAAGAACTCGAGTCGCTGCGCTGGATCATTTTCGACAACCAGAAGGTCAACGGCTTTCTCGGGCCGTACCGCTTTCTCAAGACATTGGCCAAGCCGCCGGGCGATCCGGCCGTGCTGGCGTTCCTGAAAGGCCGCATCGACGGCAACCTCGCCATCGTCAACAAGCGCCTCACCGGCCGCGACTTCCTGGTGAGCGATAGACCGACGATCGCCGACATTTCCATGACGGCCTACCTCTATTACCCGGCGGAAGAGTTCGGCTTCGATATTGCGAAGGAGCATCCGGCGATCGGCGCATGGCTCAAGCGCATCGAAGCCCTGCACGGTTGGGCGCATCCTTACGACCTGATGCCCGGCTATCCGTTCGGCACGCAAGGCTACCGCAACAAGGCGTAGCCCTTAATCGTGATTGTGGCCGTGATGGGCGTGGCTGTGGTCGTGAGCATGGTCATGACTGTGGTCGTGACCGCAATGCGCATCGTGCACATGGCCGTGGTCATGATGATGACCATGATCGTGCGTTGCCTGCGGCGCATAAGCGCCGCCTTCCGGCTCGAACGGCGCATCGATTGGCGTCACCTTGGCGCCGAGCGCCGCCAGCAAGGCTTCGACCGCGGCCTCGCGCTGCACGCGAATGCGGTTCGGCAATAGTTGAACCGCGATGTGCCGGTCGCCGAGATGCCAGGCCAGCCGCGCCAGCGCCGACACATCGGCGGCGCGCGCTTCCAACAAAGGCTCCGGCGCCGCCACCACTTCAACCAGCGTGCCGTCATCGAGCATCAACAGATCGTCGGTGCGCAGGCGCGGCGCGCCGTGCAAATGGATATCGATGGCGTTGCCCTTGACGCTCTTGACGGCGGCCGGCTCGCCGCTGCGCGCCGCGTAATCGAGAATCACGGTGTCCGAGGTCGGACGACCATGACGATGGCCTGCGGCAATGACGCCTGTTGCGCGGGCCATGTCAGTTCAGGTGCGTTGGGCGATTGCGTTCGCCGTCGGCGCCGGGAACGGTGTCGCCGGGCACATCAGTGGCTACGCCATCGCCGCCGGCTGCAACACCGGCCAGCGCATCCTTGCGAACGTAATCGCGGTACGACAGCCAGCCCAACGGCAGACAGACCAAGTAGACCACCGCGCCGAACGACAGCACTTCCCACGGATAGGCGATCAGCAGCGCGAAGATCAGCACCGCGACCACGAAGACCGGCAGCACCATTTCCGGCGGCACCCGCTTGCCGACGCGCTTGCCGGAGAACACCGGTAGCCGCGACACCATCAGGAGCCCGATGGTCAGCGTGTAGAAGAAGGTGAGCCAGATGGTGAAAAGGCTGTTGGGGACGCCGAGAAAGAACAGGTAGATCGGCAGCAGCACGGTCAAGGCGCCGGCCGGCGCCGGAATGCCGGTAAAGAAGTTGCCAGCCCAGGCCGGCTTGTTCGGATCGTCGATCATGACGTTGAAACGCGCCAGCCGCAAAGCCGCGCAGATGGCGAACACCAGCGCGACGATCCAGCCGATCGACTTCAACTGGTGCAGACCCCAGAAATACAGGATCAGCGCCGGCGTCACGCCGAAATTGACGAAGTCGGCCAGGCTGTCCAGCTCGGCGCCGAAGCGCGACGTGCCCTTGAGCATGCGCGCGACGCGGCCGTCGATGCCGTCGAGCACGGCGGCGAAGACAATGGCGCCGAGCGCCAGTTCTAGTCTGCCTTCGATGGCGAGGCGGATCGCGGTCAGGCCGGCGCACAGCGCCAACAGCGTGATGAGGTTGGGCAGCAGCGTCCGCACCGGGATCGCCTTGAAACGGCGGCGGCGGGGCGACTGGGTGGGATCAATGGGTTGAAAGACCATGGCCTCAATATAGCCGGTTAGGGCCCCCCGCGCCACGCCGCCGGCCCCAAGTTCCGCTGTGCCGTTAACGAATTGGCGCGCGGCAAATCAGCCGGCCCTGAAGCCGCGCCCTTCGTCGGTCACGCGCAGGTCGGCCAGCACGGTCTCGCCGGCGAGCGCGGTCTGCCCGACTGCCACCAGAGGCGTGGTGCCTTCCGGCACATAGACGTCGAGCCGCGAACCGAAGCGGATCATGCCGAAGCGCTCGCCGGCGCCAACCGGCTGGGTCTCACGCACATAACAGACGATGCGACGCGCGATCAGGCCGGCGATCTGGACGACCGCAATGCGCGTTCCGGCGGTCGCGATCACCAGCGAATTACGCTCATTGTCGAGCGAGGCTTTGTCGAGGTCGGCGTTGAAGAACTTGCCCGGCTGATAGAGGATTTTCTCGACCCGGCCGTTCACCGGGCTGCGGTTCACGTGGCAGTCGAACACGCTCATGAACACGGAGATGCGCAGCATCGGCGCTGGTCCCAGGCCCAGTTCATGCGGCGGCGGCGTGGTCGTAATCATGCTGACGCGGCCGTCGGCCGGCGACACCACAAGGCCCTCACGCACCGGCGTAACCCGCGGCGGATCGCGGAAGAAATAGACGCACCACACCGTGAGAACCGTGCCGACCCAGCCGAGCGGCGTCCAAATCCAGAACAGGATCAGGCTGGCAAAGGCAAAAGCACCGATGAAGGGATAACCCTCCGGCGTGATCGGCACCATCTGCTTGCGGATCGAATCATAAATCGACATGGGCTGAATTTCTCAGTCGTGGGCTGGGTTTCCCCTCTCCCCTTGGGGGAGAGGGTGGCGCGCAGAGCGCGCCGGGAGAGGGG
>LNFM01000596.1_pt1 | contig 139666 bp, 123 predicted proteins | sample 596031 | NCBI WGS metagenome assembly LNFM01 (sample SAMN04254537, study PRJNA301005) | activated carbon metagenome | isolation source: dual media filters at the Ann Arbor, Michigan drinking water treatment plant | place: USA: Ann Arbor
GTCCTGAACATCTACAACTGGTCGGACTACATCGCCGACGACACGATCAAGAACTTCGAGAAAGAGACCGGCATCAAGGTCAACTACGACAACTACGACAACAACGAGGTGCTGCACGCGAAGCTGGTTGCGGGCAAGACGGGCTACGACATCGTCGTGCCCGGCGCGCACTTCGCGAAGATGCAGATCGAAGGCGGTCTGCTGCAAAAACTCGATCGCAGCAAGCTCACCAACTGGGGCAACCTCGACAAGGGACTGCTGGAACAACTGGCCAAGGTCGACCCGGGCAATGAGCACCTGGTCGACTGGCTGTGGGGCTACATCGCGGTCGGCATCAACGCCACCAAGGTCAAGGCCGCGCTGGGTGACCTGCCCATGCCCGACAACGCCTGGAGCCTGCTGTTCGACCCCAAGTACGCGAGCAAGCTGAAGAGCTGCGGCGTCAACTTCCTCGACTCGGCCTCCGAAGTGCTGCCCATTGCAATGCTGTACGCCGGCAAGCCGCCGTTCAGCAAGGAAAAGGCCGACTACGACGCCGCGGCCGCGGTCCTGAAGGCCGCGCGCCCGTACGTGACGCGCTTCTCGTCATCGGGCTACATCAACGACCTGGCCTCGGGCTCGGTGTGCGCGGTGATGGGTTACTCGGGCGACATCAACATCGCCCGCGCCCGTGCGATCGAAGCGAAGTCGAAGTTCGAGATCCTGGCCTTGGTGCCGAAGGGCGGCTCGACCCTGTTCTTCGACACGATGGCCATCCCCAAGGATGCCAAGAACGTCGAGAACGCGCACCTGTTCATCAACTACATCCTGCGTCCTGAGGTGCATGCCTCGCTGACGAACAAGGTGTTCTATGCGAACCCGAATGCCGCGTCGCTGAAGTTCGTCAAGAAAGACGTGGCCGAGAACACCACCATCTTCCTGAGCGACGCCGACAAGAAAATCATGACCGCGCCCGACAGCGTGCCGCAGCCGATTCGGCGTGTTCAGACACGGGTGTTCACGGCCTTCAAGGCAGGAAAGTAGGCGCTTGCGACACCGGTCGCCGGGGTTCGCCCTGGCGGGCGGGGTTTGCCTTGCTGGCACCGCGCCGGGTCTCGGCCCGGCTGCCGAGTAACTTTCATTTGCAGGCCCAAATGAAAGTCACCAAAGCAAAGGGCCTCGAACACCAGCCATTTGAGTCGCTCGCTTCGGCTACCCGCCTACTTCAGAGGCTCTGGCACGAGAACACTCTCCTAGCTACTGCCCCGGTTTCCTCGCTCAGGTTCAAACATGCGGTCTCGACACGGCTCGACCCTGTCGGGTCCTCGGTAGGAGTTCTTGTGCCAGAGCCGTTGCCGTTCGCCTTTGGCCGAAGCGTGGTCACCAAATGGCTGGTGTTCAGGGCCTCTTTTTTGGTTACTTTTTTCTGGCCCCGCAGAAAAAAGTGACTCGCCTGCCGGGGCGAAATCCCGGCGCGCTGCCGCGCAAGGCGCACCGACCGCAATCAGTACAAAGTCCGTTCCGCCACCGGCGGCGGCGCCCACTGATAAAGCCAGGTTTCAGTCAGCGACTGCCCCTCACAGCTGAGGTACAGCCGCAACTCGATCGGCTCGGTCGAGGCAGTGGGCACGACGTCGAACAAGGCCCGGTAGCCGCGCACCGCGTGCAGCGGCCGCGCCGAGATGGTTTCGATGCGGGCGCCCGATGACGCGGTGACCACGGCCGTCACTTTCGCATTGGGCCCGATGAGGGCGAAATCGCCGCCTGCGAAGTCGACCGCAAAACGCCACGAGAAGTACGTGCGCTTCTTGCCGACCACGCCGCCCAGGCCCGTGCGCGTAGCAACGCAGGTTGCCAGCGGCGGCCGCGCGGGGGGCTGCGCGCCCCAGTAGAGCCGGTAACCCAACAGCAGCTCTTCGCCTGCCTCGGGTTTGCGCGCGGGGTTCCAGAAGGCCACGATGTTGTCGAAGGTTTCGTCCACCGTCGGGATCTCGACCAGCTGCACCGAGCCAGGCCCCCACCCTGACTTCGGCTCCACCCACAGACAGGGGCGCTTTTCGTAGAACACGCCATCGTCCTGGTAGTGGTCGAAGTCGCGGTCGCGCTGCAGCAGGCCAAAGCCGCGCGGGTTGTTGTCTTGAAAGGCGTTGAACGCCAGCTGCCGCGGATTGGTCAGCGGGCGCCAGATCCATTCGCCGTTGCCGGTCCACATCGCAAGGCCATCGCTGTCGTGGATCTCGCCGCGCCAGTCGTAGCCCATGCGGCGGTCGTTCTCGCCGGTCTGAAACATGCTCGTGCAAGGCGCGATGCCGAGGCGATCGATGGTGGTTCTCGGGTACAGCGCCGCATCGATGTCCATCACCTGCGTGTCGCCCGGCGTGATGACGAAGCGGTAGGCGCCCGCCACGCTGGGCGAATCGAGCAGCGCATACACCGTGACGCTGTTCGAACCCACCGCCGGGCGCTCCAGCCAGAAGCCGACGAAGTTCGGGAACTCCTCGGGCTTGGGCGCGCCGGTGTCGATCGCCAGGCCTCGCGCTGACAGCCCGTACTGCCACTCACCGCCCACCGCGCGGAAATAGCTCGCCCCCAGGAACGCGGTGATGTCGCGCTGCAGGTCGGTGTGGAAGTTCAACCGGAAGCCGGCAAAGCCGAGATCGCGCGGCAGCTTCGCGTGGTCGAGGCCACTCTTGCCGTGGTCGAACATCTCGGGCACGTAGGCGAGCTCCTGCGCCTGGCCGTCGGCCAGTTCATACAAGCGCACCGGCGACTTGAAGAACAGCCCGAGGTGAAAGAACTGCGCCTGGAAGCGCCGCTTGTCGTCGCGCCACAGTGCGTGGTCGGGGCGGAATCGGATCGCCTGGTAGGCGTCCCAGTCCAGGGCCTCGATCGCCTTGGGCAAGACATTGCGCGGCTTCTCGTAGGCCTTGCGCGACAGCGCGAGCGCCTGGCCTTTCAAGGCCGCGTAGTCGAAGCGCTGCGGCGCGCCGATGGCCTGCAGCTTTTCTGCCCAGGCAGGTACGGCGGCGCTGCCGGCCAGGGCAGCGAGGCTGGTGATGAACTGCCGGCGGGGGTTGGGGGCGAGGTTGGGCACGGTCACTCGACTTTCACGCCCTTCCAGAACGCGACGCGTCCCTTGATGTGCGCGGCGGCTTCGGTCGGTTCGGGGTAGTACCAGACCGCGTTCTCGTTCATGTCGCCATTGACCATCAGGCTGTAGTAATGCGCCTGCCCCTTCCAGGCGCAACCGCTGCGGTGGTTGCTGAAGGTCACGTAATCGCGGTTCAGGCTTTCGGCTGGGAAATAGTGGTTGCCCTCGACGACGACGGTGTCGTCGCTCTCGGCCAGGGTCACGCCGTTCCAGGTGGCTTTCATCTCGCTTCCTTTCAGTGGGCAGGCAGCCACGGGACCTCCCGTTGCTGCGCCCGTCAGTGCATCAAGCGTACAACGATGCGGCTTGGTTGAGCCGCTTGGCGACCGCCGCCGCCAGCGCCTTGTCGCCCACCACGCGCACGCTGTCGCCGTGGCGCAGGATGTCCATCATCAGCTCGGTGGCATCGACATACGGGACCCTCAGTTCGTAGCGCCCATGGCCCTCGGCCTCACCGAGCCAACGCGAGGTCTGCTGCGGATGCCATTCCTCGTTGGCCACCCACTGCGCGGCGTCGGGTTCGAACACCAGCGTGGCCCACTTCACCTTCGCGCCAGCGCCACCGTAGATGCCGTAACCCGCATCGAGTTCCGCCTCCAGGTCTTTCAGGGCGACCGGCTTCGCCCGGGTGTCGAGCGTGCGCGCTTGCTGAACAGCGTCGAGCGCGAAGCGGCGCAGACCGTCGCTGGCATGACACCACGCATCAAGGTACCAGGTGTTGCGGTAGTTCACCAGCCGCTGCGGCGACACCTCGCGCTCGCTGGTCGTGCGCTCGCTGCGCTTGAAATAGCGCAGCCAGACCCGCTTGCGCTGTACCAGCGCGCTGCCCAGCAGCTCGAAATGCTGGCTCCGTACGCGGCGGCGCGCCGTGCCGATCAGCTTGACGCGGCGCACGAGCTCGCGCGCCTCGGTCTCGTCGGCTCCCAGCAGCCCCTGCAACCGGTCCATCATCGGTTGCAGATGGCGCGCCAGCACGCCATCGTCGTCGAGCCCGGCCATCAGCTGGTGCATCGTCAGCAGCGCGTGCAGCTCGCGTTCGCTGAACCACATGCCAGGCAGCTCGTGCGCAACGGGCTTCGCCGCGCCGACCGCACCGGGGGCGGGTGTCTCGAAGCGGTAGCCGTTGTCCGCGCGGTCGTAGCTGATGGGCGCGCCCAGGCGATCACGCAGGTACTGCAGGTCTCGCTTGAGCGTGGCGGGCGACACCGACAGCTCGGCCTGCAGTGCGTCGAAGCTGACGCAGCCGCGGCTGCGTAGCAGCCGCTCGATCTTGTAGAAGCGCTCAGTGCGGTCCATCGACAGTTCCTCGGCATCGATCGGGCCCCAGTGCTGGCTCACCAGATGAGCCAGTGCCCGTGATCTCTCCAAATAAATTATGCCGCAGGCAGCACGAGAAGCTCATCTGATGAGCCACTGAATGGACACACTGATCCCATCGCGGCATGTTGCTGCGTCACCAGGAGTCCGCCATGAACACCGACCTGAGCACCCACGATCTGTTTTCCGTTGACCTGGCCGCCATCGTTCACCCCTGTGCCCGCCGATCGGCGCCGGCCGCACCACTCACCAACCACGAGCAGATCGGCTTCGACCTCGGCTGGGACCACGCGCACCATGGCATCACGCCATCGGCGCCCTATGCACACGAGCCCTCACCGATTCGCAGCGGCTGGCTGGCCGGCACCGCCACCTTCGGCGCGCGCACGCTGGTGCCCACGCCAGCGGTGCGCCAATGGCTGCAATTGCGGCTGCATGCCTGGTTGCGCGGGCGCAGCGTGGAACTGTTCCAGGTCACCCCACACTACCTGCGCCAGGTGGCGGCCACGCACTGCCCGATCACCCGCGAGGCACTCGATCACTCGGCCGAGCACGCGCGCCGCGCCACCATCGACCGGGTGCGCCACGACGCCGGCTATGCGGCCGGGAACCTGGTGTCGATGAGCGCGCGCGCCCATCAAGCCAAGGCAGCGCACGGCTTCGAGGCGTCGGTCGAGATCGCTCGCCGCCTGGAGTCGGCTACCGCGGCGGGCAGCAACACCGCACCGGCACAGCAAGACGGGCTGAACGCGACGCAATGGGGCCGCATCGCCGTGCTCTGCAGCTACGTCACACCGCTGCCCCATGCGCGTGCTGCCGAGTTGCCGATGCTGGTGCTGCCACCGAACCGCCTGCGCTTGTTCAACCCGGTGCAGGCGCTGCAAGCGGTCATCAGCCAGCAGTTGCTGCGCGCCGGCTGGAGCCAGCGCATCAACGCCATCGAAGCACAGTTGCACGGTCCGGCGGTGCGGCGTGCGTTCCGCTCCTTCTTCCAGACGCTGCTGCCGCGGGTGCTCGAAGCGGGACGTCCCGCCGACCCGCTCCGGGCACGCTGGGCCATCGAGGACGCCTGGAGCCGCGCGGGGGTCATGCAGCGCTGGGTGCGCTTCGCGTCGATGCTGAGCGCCAAGCGATGCGAATCGCTGCTGTCACGCGTGGTGGCAGGTGGGTTGCTGCCAGAAGGCCTTCGTATCGACGCGCTCGCCGACGCCGAGGCGACCGAGGGCTGGTGCCTGCCCACCAAGGGTTACGTGCCGCATGGCCTGATGTCAGCGCCGGGGCACGAGACCTCGTCCGGGGGCGCGGCATCGATCGGCCGGACCCTGCACTGACGTTGCGAAACACGGCGCCGGCCAGCCCGCGACAGCGGGCTCAGCGGTCGCAGCTGGCCATGCCGCTGGCATCCCACATCGGTGCGAAATCGCTGGTGCCCGGGCGTGAGGGTCGCAGCAGGCGCAAGTGAATCAGCTCCTGCGACACCTCGGGCGGGAAACCTGCGCGGTTGCGGCGCTTGTCGACGACCAGGTTGTCGAGCACGCGCGCGGCCAGCGCCGCGTCGTCCCAGCACAGCGCCAGCCGGTTGGCCAGGCGGGGATACAACGCGCACAGCTGGGTCGGCCGATGCCACGGGTGCAGCGAGTCGCACCAGGTTTTGGCCAAAGGAGACAGCACGAGGTCGCAGTGGCGGGGCTGCCCACGCAGACTTTGCCAGCCGGACTCGGTGGTCGGCTGTGCCGGCGGACGGCGTGTAGGAGAGGTCTTGGCGGCCACGCTTCGTGAGTCGCGCGCGCGCCATCCGAAAATGCTCATGATGATCGTGCCTGGGTGCTCGGCGACTGAGCCGGCAACGCGCCCGCTTCCAAGCCACCGACACGCTGGTAACAATAAGTTTCCATGGTCAGAGTGTGGTGCCGCGCCGGCACGAAATCCAGAGACGACTCAGGCGTTCACCCGACTTGAGGGTGTGCATCTTTCACGCCGATACCGCCCCTGTGATCGCTCTCGCGCCGGTTCGCTCTCAAGGGGCCTTTGTCGCAGGCGCTGAAGCCGCCCGCGCACGGTCGCCGCTTACCATCCGACGATGTCCCTGATGCTGTCGATAGCCCTGTGGAAGGTGGTGACTCGGCTGGGCGAATCACAGATCCTTCTGCCTGCCGCCGTGTTGACGGCGCTGTGGTTCGCATGGCGAGATCGTTCGCCGCGGCTTGCCGTCGTCTGGCTCGGTGGCCTTGTCGCTGCCACGCTGATCACGACCGCCTCGAAGGTCGCCTTCATGGGCTACGGGCTGGGGTGGGCGGCGCTGGACTTCACCGGCGTGTCGGGCCACGCGATGTTCGCCGCGGCGATCTACCCCTTGACGGGCGTGGCCATCAGCAGCGCAATCGCTGGGTTGCAAGCGCCGCGCTGGTGGGGCCTGGGCCTGCTTGTCGGGGCGGTGCTCGCCATGCTTGTCGGCTACTCGCGGGTGGTGGTCGAGGCGCACTCATGGTCGGAGGTGGTGGCCGGCTTGCTGGTGGGCGGCGCGGTCACGCTGTGGGCCGCGCGCGTCAAGCGTGCACCGCCTGCGCAGCACTCGGTGTGGTTGCCGGTGGCGGTGTGCGTGTGGCTGGGCAGTGCCTTGCCCACCGCGCCGCCGTCGCCCACCCACGGTTGGGTGACGCAACTGGCGCTTGCGATCTCGGGGCGCGCAGAACCGTACACCCGGGCCGACCTGCACGCGCCGCGCGCCGCCCCTGCAGACGGCGCGCACTGAGCAGGCTCGCCCGTCAGCCTCGGCCGGACAAGGACTTGGCCAGCCCGGTCTGATCCAGCACGTCAGCCACCAGCTCCAGCCGAAGCAAGGGGTTCTCCAGTTCCAGCAGGCGTTGCTTCTGTTCGGCGCCCAGCGGCAGCAGCTCGCACCAGCGGTTGGCGAGCCAGCCACAGTCGTCCCACCGGTAGGGTGGCTGGAACGGCATCTCCAGCGGCCGGCCGGCGCGGTCGACCATGCTCTTGACGACCTCGCGCAAGGTCGCCGCCACCGACTCCAGGTCGCCAGGCACGCCCACCTGGACATCGTCGCTGAGCAATTCGACATCGGCGACCCACAGGCCGTGCTTCAGTTGCTCGCGCGAGCGAATGCGAAAGCGCTGGGTGCCTGTACAGCCGATCGTCATCAGGCCGGGGTTGGGCCGCTCCAGCTGGGTGATGCTGGCCAAGGTGCCGATCTCGTGAAAAGCCTCCTGCGGGAAGCCCTCCCCGCGAGGGCGGTCTGACTCGCTGTGCGACGGCGCGGCGCGCACCTCACGGCCGGCGGTCAGGCACACCACCCCGAACGGCGTGCCGGCCTTGTGGGCACGCCCGATCATGTCGAGATACCGGACCTCGAAGATGCGAAGTGGCAGGTATCCACCCGGGAACAGCACGCATTGCAGCGGAAATAGCGGCAACCTGGTGAGGTCGGTCGGCAGCGTGTCCATCGGGCAGATTGTGGTGCGGCATCGCACCCTCTGCACGACAGGGATTGCCCTTGTCAGGGTGATGCGCTCGGCGCTGCAACCGGTGCGCGACCTTCGGCACGCAGCAGCGCTTCCAGGCACTGGTCGCGGATGCCGTAGAACGCCTTGATGTCGTCGATCTGCGCCCACACCACGTCAGCCGGTCGATGTTGGGTTCGCTTCACGGCGAGGATCATCTTGTTTTTCTGCGTGTGTTCGAGCGCGACGAACTCGAACACCTGCGTGTCGTAACCGCAGGCGTCGAGCAACATCGCACGCAGGCCGTCGGTCAGCATCTCGGCCTGCTGCCCCAAGTGCACGCCATGCTGCAGGATTGGCCGCAGCGGGTGCGGGCTCAGCAGCTGCGGTCGCAATTCCTTGTGGCAGCACGGTGAGCACAGGATGATCGCCGCGCCACCGCGCAGGCCCAGGTGGATCGCATGGTCTGTGGCGGTGTCGCAAGCGTGAAGGGCGATCATCACGTCGATTGGCTGCACTGCGCGGCTGCGCACATCACCCGCCTCGAAGCGCAGGCCGGTGAGGCCCAGCTGCGTGACCACCGAGTTCCCCAGGTGCACCATGTCCGGCCTCAGCTCGACACCGGTGACCTGCGCATCGACACCAGGCTGCTGCTGCAAATGGTCATGCACCGCAAACGTCAGGTAGCCCTTGCCTGAGCCGAAGTCGACCACCCTGACCGGGCGACGGCGCGGCGCCTCCGCGGGGCCAACTTCCAGCAGGTGCGACGCCCGCAATGCCCCGGCGAAGACCTCGACGAACTTGTTGATCTGCTTCCATTTGCGCGACATCGCCGGCACCACCGTGTGCTGTTCGGTGGTGACACCCAGCGCGTGCAGAAAGGGTCGGCGAGCATCCACGAATCGCTGCTTGTCGCGATCGTGGCTGCGGTCCGCGGCCTGCAGATCGCCGGGCTGGACTGCACCCGCCTCGGGTGTGCTGGCCAGCGCGGCAGGTCGGCGGCGCAAGGTGCACACCCCGCGCCGGCTGATCATCAGCTCCGCAGTCTCGCCGCGCGCATGCAGGTGCGCGTGGCGGAACACGGCCGCCAACAGTTCGCGCACCCGCTGCAGGCCCGCGGCCTGCGGCAGGTTCTTCGTGTCGTCGCGGGTCGTGTGCCGGTAGGTGAACGACAGGCTGGGCACGCCGCGCAGCACGATGGGCCGCACGCTGACGCGCTGGAGATCGACTTCCGGCCCGCAGTGCTTGGACAACAGCAGCGTCTCGAACCCGCCGTTGTCGAGGTGCGCCGCGCACAGCGCAACAAAGTCGGCTGGCGTGGTCGTGCCGGAGGCAAGGTTCGGCAGTGTCGTCTGGGGTGTCATGGGGGATGTGCCGGTGGGCCGAGCCATCGAGCTCCGGCGAGGCACGGGTGTGTTTGCCTATGGGTTACCAGACCTTACCAAACTGCGCCCGGTCGTCGTGAGCGGTTGCACGCAGCGGGCTGGAAAGTGCCTCGCGGTGCACCGGTGTAGCACGTTCGGCTCAGCCGTCTACCGGTGCATCCATCTCGCGCGCGGTCAGCCACAGCCGCGCATCGAACTCCAGCTGGTGATAGTCGGGCGCCATGTGTGTGCACAGCGCATAGAACGGCTTGTCGTGATCACGTTCTTTCAGGTGCGCCAGCTCGTGCACCACGATCATCTTCAGGAGCGGCGCGGGCGCCTCCTTGAACAGGCTGGCGATTCGGATCTCGCGCTTGGCCTTGAGCCGGCCACCCTGCACCCGCGACACCGTCGAATGCGTGCCCAGCGCGTTGCGCAGCACCTGCAGCCGCGGGTCGTACGCGACCTTCGCGATCGGCGGCGCGCTGCGCATGTGTCGGCTCTTCAGCGCCATCACGTACTCGTACAGCGCCGGGTCGCTGCGCACCGCATGCGCGTCGGGATAGCGCGCGCGCAGATGCTCGGCCAGGCGGCCCTGTTCAATCAGCTCGGCCACGCGCGCCTGCACATCGGGCGCATAACCGGCCAGGTACTTCAGGCTCATGCGGTGAGCTGCTGTGCGGCGTGCTCCAGCACCAGCAGCAGGTTGTTGGCCGGCATGGCGACCCGCTCGCGCAGGCGCAGGCCGACCGCATGCGCCTGCGCCAGCACGTCTTCCCGCCGACGCAGCCCCCAAGCTGGGTTGCGCGCACGCAGGTCAGCATCGAACGCCAGGTTGCCCGGCGACGTTGCTACCTCGTCTTCAAGGTACGGGCCATAAAGCACCAGTCGACCGCCCGGCGACAGGCAGCCGGCGGCCAACTGCATCAGCGCCGAACAGGTATTCCAGGGCGAGATGTGCAGCAAGTTGGCGCAAAACACCGCGTCGACCGGTGCGTGACCGCCTGCCGACGGCGCGGCGTTCACATCCAGGTGCCTTGCGGGCAACACGTTGCCCAAGCCGTCGCACCACCCATTGATGGACGCCAACATCAAGGGCTCGGCATCGGTCGGCTGCCAGCGCCAGCCGGGCAGCCCTGCGGCGAAATGCGCTGCATGCTGGCCCGTGCCGCTCGCAATCTCCAGAGCATTGCCCTTGGCTGGCAGCACGCGCTGAAGCTGCTCCAGGATCGGCGCACGGTTGCGTTGGGCGGCCGGGCTGTGCTGGCGGGGGTCGGCCGTCATCGGGGCGGCGCCGCCTCAGGTGCCGCGCACCATCGCCATCACCTGGCCAGCATCGAGCGTGCGCGCGCGCTGTTGGATGGTCGGCAAGTGCTGGCTGTACAGGCCCTGCGCCTGCTGCGTCACGGCGGCGTAGGTGTCTTTCAGCAGTTGTGCCGACAGGGTGCGGCCGCCCGCGTAGTAGCGCTTGGCCACATGGCCCAGTGCGTAGGTCGAGGCGAAGCTCATGCCCGAGCTGACAGCCTGGTTGCCCACACCGCGCAACAACCCACCGCCGAGCTTGCCGAGCAGGCCGCCCAGCAGCTTGCGGCCCGCCTGCTCCAGGTACTGCGAGGTCAGGCCAACCCCGGCGGTGGCCAGAAAGTCTTTCACATGCCCGCTGTCGAGCTCGTAGCCGTGCGCCTTGCCGATGCGGTAAACCAGCTTCATCTGCAGCGGAATGATCGCCATTGTCGACAGCGTTTCCGGCAGCAACTCGAGCGCGCCGTTGACGATGGCGGCGTTCAAGATGGCCGCGTCGAGCGCCTTGTCGTCCACCGCCGCCACGGGCGCTGCGGGTGTGGCAGCAGCCGTGGTGGCGCCTGCGTTCAGGCCCGCCGACAGCGGCACCGATGCCATGGCATCGGCTTGCTGCCTGAACTCGGTGGCAGCCGATGCATTGATTTGAAGCGCGCGCGCCAGGTCTGCCAAAAACGCCTGCTCGCCCACCGACTGTGCGCCGTCGGCATCGCACACGCACACCGCCATCTCGTACGCCAGTTGACGCGCATCGTTGCTGGCCAGCGCGGGCAACACCGACGCGAGCGTGACGCGCTTCATCAGCACGTCCTGGTACAGCGTGGGCAGATGCACGCCCTGAGCCTGCGACAGCCCCTCGGCTATGCGCTTGATCTCGGCGCGTTCACGCTCGTGCTTGTCGCCATCGGCAAAGGCGGCGAGCAGGCTGACGGTGACGATGGCTTGGGTTTCGGATGGGGTCAATTCGGGCTCCTGTATGGGGACACGGGGGTTCGTTTGTTGGCGGTGCTGAAGGTTCCTTGCGCGCAGGCCGAACGCTAGCCTCACCCGCGCACCACCCTCCACCGCCGCGCCGTCTTTACCTCAGCTTTACCTCGCGCGCGGCCATGGCGGTCAACAGGGGCAGCAACAGCGCGTTGGTGATGCAGGTGGCGCTCTTGTCACCAAGGAGATCCCCATGACCCTCGTTCGTCATCTTTCCAGAATCACGCTGGTCCTGCTCGTCGGCGCGTCTTTGAGCGGATGCGTGGTGCGACCCCTGTGGTGGGGCGACCACGGCGGTCACCGCCACGGCGACCACCGTGACCACGCGTCAGATCGTGACCGCGACCGCGGGCATGACCATTCGAGAGATCGCTCGGATCGGCGGCGGCGCTAGCGCCTGCAGCAGCGTCCTTCAGCCGCGCCAGGGCCACAACGGTATTCAGGGGCCAAGGTCAGCGTCACCGCCGATCAACCACAGCGCCTCCATCACATTGAGCGCCCTGGCCCACATCGGACTCGGTGGCAAAAGTCGGGCCAGCACGAGGATCATGTCACGGCCCCATCGGCCCTGAACGCCGACAATCGTGCGCATGAAAATCGATTTTGTCTCGGACGTGTCGTGCCCCTGGTGCGTCATCGGCCTGCTGGCGCTGGAGCAGGCGCTGGCCGAAGTGGCCGCCGAGGGCATTCGGCCCACGGTGCATTTCCAGCCCTTCGAGCTGAACCCGCAGATGGTCCCCGAGGGGCAAGAGATCGTCGAGCACCTGATGCAGAAGTACGGCATCGACGCGGCACAGGTGGCCGCCAACACCGAAGCGATCCGCCAGCGCGGCGCCGAACTGGGCTTCACCTTCAGCGCGGGAACCGCGCGCCGCATCTACAACACCTTCGACACGCACCGGTTGCTGCACTGGGCCGGGCTGCAATCGGCCGAGGCCCAGCGCGCGCTCAAGTACCGCCTGTTCGAGGCCTACTTCACCCACGGGCAGAACCCCGGCGACACCGCGCTGCTGCAGCGCCTGGCCACCGAGGTGGGGCTGGACACCACCGAAGCCGCCGCCGTGCTGGCCAGCGACCGCTACGCCACCGAAGTGCGCCAGGCCGAGAGCCGCGTGCACCGCAGCGGCATCCATTCGGTGCCGGCCGTGATCATCGACGACCAGTACCTGGTGTCGGGCGGCCAACCCGCTGAGGTGTTTGCGCAGGCGCTGAGGCAGGTGGCGGCGCGGCAGGGGTGAGGCTCAGGGTGATGGCTGACTCGCTGGCTCACGCTGCCCACTTCCTGCCCCGGCTCGCGTAGTCGACCACTAAATCAAAGACGTTGTCGCACTTCTGCTTGAACAGGGCGCGCTCGTACGTCTCCGGTAGGCCCTCGTCCAGCACACGCTCTATCTCAGATCGCACCTGCTTCTGCGTCTGGTTGTCCTTGAACCAGTCCTGGACCAACACTTTGGGGTGCTCTTCGACCAGACGCTTCAAAAGCCGCTTGGCGGCCAGCTTCACACGCTGCGTCTCGTCCTGCGTCATCGCGTCCTTCTTCAGCAGGTCAAAGAGTTCCAGTTCGTCTTCCGTCAGGCCTTCGCGCACATGGCGTTCGGCTTCCTGCTGCAGGTTGGCCACGTAATCCGTGAGCTGCTGGTAATAGTCCTCGGTCGCCGTCGCGCCCGAGTTGTAGGCGTCGATCACGGCCTGCAGGCGCTGGGCGAAGGCGCTGCGCGCTGCGTTCTGCTGCAGCATCTCCGCCAGCTTCTTCTCGATGAAACCACGCAAGTCGGCAATCTCAATGTTCTTGAACGGCGCCTGCTTGAATTCCTCTCGCAGTTTCTCGACATTCACCTTGCTCAGGTCCCAGGCCTTGCCGCGCTGCACGATCTTGAACTCGGCTTCGAACTCCTTCGCTTTGAAGGTGTCGGCCTTGTCCACCACCACGCTTTCGTCCAGCAACTCGCCCAGCCGACGCACCGCAGCATCCACGTCCACCTGTTCAACGATGGTATCCATCACGCCGCGCAGGTACTGGAAGGCCGACACAGTGCGAGCCTTGCCGCGGCCCAGCACCTCGGGCTTGCAGGCCTCGTACAGCGCACTCACCGTGTTCTCGTAGACGTTGAAGCTCTTGCGCAGCTCGTCGCTGGCCAGCAGCGTGTCGGCGTAGCCGTTGAACTGACCCAGCTTGGTGAACACATCCTCATGCGTCCGCCACGATTGCTTTCAGGTTGGCGAAAACGACCGCCTCCATCTCACCTGCTGCCGCTGACAACGCTGTAAGTTCGTCAAGCGCAGTGGCCATGTGCTCGGTGAATTCTTCTTCGGTCTTGCCGTCTTCCTCGATCACGACGCCGACATATCGCCCCGGATTCAGCGACCAATCCTGCTCCTCGATCTCCGATTGCGTCGCCAGTTTGCACAGCCCGGTCACATCCTCGTAGGCCGCCTTCGGAAACCGCTGCTGTAGCCACTCGATGTATCCGAAGTCGCTCTCGGCCAGCTTCACCTCGTCGTGCAGGGCCTGGAGCGCTTCCTTCACCGCCTTGCTCTGCCGGTTGCCGCCGCCGCGCCTGCCCGCCGCCTTGGCCGCTTCCGCCTTGCGCTTGTCGCCGTCGCGGATGGCCTTGTCCAGTGCCTTCAGGCTGACATGCAGGTGCTCGAAGAAGGGCGCGTAGGTGGCCCGCAGCGCGTGCTGCGCCTCGTTGCGGGCGTCCACTGCCTCGGCCGCGCCATGCGCCTGGAAGTAGGCCTGCTGCGTCGCGGCCAGCGGGCCCAGTTCCACCCAATGTGCCAGCAGCCGGTCCACCGCTGACAGCCCGGCCGCCGTGGCTTCGGGGGCCTCGGCCGCGTCTTCACCCAGCACGGCACGCAGCCGCTCGGCCAGCGCCGGCAGCTTCGCGTGGCTGGCCTGCAGCTTGGCCAGGCCACTGCGGAAGTAGCCGTCCACCAGCGCCACGAACTCGCCGCGCCGGCCCTTGTGCAGGCGCGGGATCATGGCCAGGTTCTGCGTCTGGGCGTCGTTCAGCTCGCGGTGCGCGCGGTCGATCTGCGTGAAGACGTTGCGCGCGTCGATGAACAGCACGCGGTCGTCGGCCTTGCCCTTGTCGAAGAACCACAGCGTGGCCGGCAGGGTGACGGTGTAGAACAGGTTGGACGGCAGCGTCAGCATGCCGTAGATCAGGTTCTTCTGGATCAGGGTGCGGCGGATGTCGGCTTCGGAATGCCGCGCATCGCTCGCCGAATTGGCCATCACCAGCGCGGCGCGGCCGCCTGGCTTTAGCGAGGTGGCGAAGAGGTTGATCCACAGGTAGTTGGCGTTGGGCACCGTCTCCTGGGCCTTTTGTTCGGCCTTGTCCTTGCCCTTGGCGCCGGCCGGCTTGCTCTTGTTGCGTGGCACGCCGTAGGTGTTGAAGCGCTTGTCGTGCTCCACCTGGTCCAGCGGCACGTCGTCCACGTTGAAGGGTGGATTGGCCAGTACATAGTCGAAGTTGCCGAAGGCGCCGAACGGGTCTTCGGAATACGCGTTGGCCTGCTTCACCTCGCCGCGCAGACCGTTCACCGCCAGGTTCATCTTGGCCAGCTTCACGGTCTCCAGCGTCTTCTCGGTGCCGTAGACGTACACGTCCAGGTCTTGCACGGCGTCCTTGCGGTGCTGCTCGATGAACTGCGCCGACTGCACGAACATGCCGCCCGAGCCGCAGGCCGGATCGAACACCTTGCCACCGTGCGGCTCGATGATCTCCACCATCAGGCGCACCACCGAGCGTGGCGTGAAGAACTCGCCGCCGCCCTGGCCTTCGCTCATGGCGAAATTGCCGAGGAAGTATTCGTAGATCTGGCCGAACACGTCGCCCGAGGCGTCGAGCGGAATGTCGGAGAACAGCTTCAGCAGCGCCTTGGGGATGCTGCGGTTCTGCGGGTTGCGGCTGAAACGGTCGTATTCCTGCTGCGGCAGCACACCCAGCAGTTCAGGCTTGCTGGCCTCGATGCTGGCCATGGCCGAGCGGATGGCCTTGGGGATATCTTCCTTCTCGGGCAGGTTCAGCAGGTAGTCGTAGCGGGCCTGCGGGCCGAGGGCGAAGCCGCACTTCTCGATGGCGATGTCCTGCAGGCTGCGCTCGCGGCGCGTGCCTTTGAGCTGCTGGTACTCGGCCAGGATGGCGTCTTCGTGCTGCCGGTACTTGTTGTCGGCGAACTTCAGGAAGATCAGGCCCAGCACCGGCGTGCTGTACTCGCTGGCCTTGAGGTCGCTGTTGGCACGCAGCTTGTCGGCGGCAGCCCAGAGATCACGTTCGAGTTTCTTGAGTTGGTCGCGAGTCACGGCTTCTTCTTGGGTTTGGGCAGCTTCTTGGCCTCCGACTTCACGCGTCGCTCCACCTTCTTGATGTCTTCCAACGCCGGCAGCAGTTCGGGCCGGATGCCGCGTTGGCCCAACAGGTCGCGGACATCCTTGTTGTTCTTGACGTGCTCCTTGCTGATGGCGGGCTCGTCTGCCAGGCCATCGCGCTTGATGTTGAAGTTGGTGATTTCGTTGGCGAAGTCCTTCGCCTTGATCGTGATGGTGGGAAGAAAGTCAGCCAAGGGTCTGCTCTCGGGCACACCCAACCTGTTCTTCATGTCCTGCGTCGTCAGCCCACCAAACAACGCCACGTCGCCCTTGCTTCGGATACGAGCAAAGCTCGTCTGGTCGCCCACGCGTTCGTAGATGATTCCAGAGAGTTCCTTCTCGCTGAGGGTGAGCTTCTTGCGGGCGCTCAGCCGCTCGACCTCTGCGATCCGCTGCTCTATGAGTTCCTGCTTGCGCGTCTGCAGCGCGAAGTAGGTCTGGGCAAACGCGATGGCGTCCTTGCTGGGGTCACCGTTCTGGGCGATCAGGTAGCAGGCGTAGCGTGTGAGCGCGACGTCATCGATCGCTCGGGTGGCCCCGCTGCCCAGGTCGACCATTTTCCTGATGTCAAGAAAATGGTCATCGGGCTCGTGCCCCGAACCTTTACAGGCGAGCTTCGCCCTCTCGATCACCTTGGCGAAGTTCTCCCACTTCGCGTAGCCCAGCAGGTCTTGGAGGTCTCGCGCCAGCCAACACTCGCTGCCCAGTTCGTCGTGCTGAACGAGTTCTTCAAAGCTGGCGTGCAGCTTGACGATGACTTCCTTCTTCATGTCCAGCCTCCCCGGCAACCATTGAATCCGGCGGCACCGCAGAGCGCCCGCACGACCCTCACACGTCGATATTCGCCGCCCTCAACGCATTCGTCTCGATGAACTCCCGGCGCGGCTCCACTTCGTCGCCCATCAGCATCGTGAACACACGGTCGGCCTCGATGGCGTCGTCGATCTGCACTTTGAGCAGGCGACGCACGGTGGGGTCCATGGTGGTTTCCCAGAGCTGGCTGGGGTTCATTTCGCCCAGGCCCTTGTAGCGCTGGCGGGCCACGGCCCCTTCGGCCTGCTGGATCAGCCAGGCCATCGCCTGGCGGAAGTCGGCGACCGTGGCCTGCTTCTGGCGTTCGCCTTCACCGCGCTTCACGGTGGCGGTGTTGCTGACCAGGCCCTTGAAGGTCTTGCCCGCGGTGCTCAACGCTTCGTAGTCGGCGCCGTGCACGAAGTCGGCGGTGATCACGCTGCTTTTCACGTTGCCGTGGTGCATGCGGCTGATGCGCAGGATGTGTTTGTCGAGCCGCGTGTCGAACTGTGCGGTCACATCGGCGTCGTGCAGCGCGGCCTTCAGGTCGGTGGCTGATTGTTCGGCGGCTTGCAGCGTGTCGAGGTCCAGGTGCAGGCCGTTGGCCATCGCGCGCAGGGCCTCGATGTCCATCCAGGCGCTCAGCCGATCGACCACGTTGTTGGCCAGCACGTACTGCCGCGCCAATGCCTCGAGCGCGTCGCCTTGCAGCACGGCGGTGCCTTCGATGCCGGTGTCGAGCTGCGCGTCTTTCAGCGCCACCTTCAGCAGGTAGGCATCGAGCTCGGTGCCGTCTTTCAGGTACTGCTCTTCCTTGCCCAGCTTGACCTTGTAGAGCGGCGGCTGCGCGATGTAGATGTGGCCGCGCTCGACCAGCTCGGGCATCTGCCGGAACAGGAAGGTCAGCAGCAACGTGCGGATGTGCGCGCCGTCGACGTCGGCGTCGGTCATGATGATGATGCGGTGGTAGCGCAGCTTGTCGGGGTTGAAGTCGTCGCCGCCCATGCCTTTGCCGATGCCGGTGCCGAGTGCCGTGATCAGTGTCAGGATTTCATTGCTGGTGAGCAGCTTCTCGTAGCGCGCTTTCTCCACGTTCAGGATCTTGCCGCGCAACGGCAATATCGCCTGGAACTTGCGGTCGCGGCCCTGCTTGGCCGAGCCGCCGGCGGAGTCGCCCTCGACGATGTAGATCTCGCACAGCGCCGGGTCTTTTTCCTGGCAGTCGGCCAGCTTGCCGGGCAGGCCCATGCCGTCGAGCACGCCCTTGCGGCGCGTCATCTCGCGGGCCTTGCGGGCCGCTTCACGGGCACGCGCCGCATCGACGATCTTGCCGACGATGATTTTCGCGTCGGCCGGGTTCTCAAGAAGGTAATCTGTCAGCGCCTTGCTGACCACCTCTTCCACCGGGCCGCGCACTTCGCTGGACACCAGCTTGTCTTTGGTCTGGCTGCTGAACTTGGGCTCGGGCACCTTCACGCTCAGCACGCAGCACAGGCCTTCGCGCATGTCATCGCCCGTCACTTCCACCTTGGCCTTCTTGGCCACCTCGGTGTCGTCGATGTACTTGTTGATCACCCGCGTCATCGCGGCGCGCAAGCCGGTCAGGTGGGTGCCGCCATCACGCTGGGGAATGTTGTTGGTGAAGCACAGCACGTTCTCGCTGTAGCCATCGTTCCACTGCATCGCCACGTCGGTCGTGATGGTGGTGCCCTGGTCGCTGACCTTCTCGCCCATCGCGCCGAAGATCGTCGGATGCAGCACCTTCTTGCCGGTGTTGATGAACTGCACAAAGCCCTTCACGCCACCGGCGTAGGCAAAGGTGTCTTCCTTGTTGTTGCGCTCATCAACCAGGCGGATCTTCACGCCGTTGTTCAAGAAGCTCAGCTCGCGCAACTTCTTCGCGATGATGTCGTAGTGGAAATCGATGTTCGAGAAGATTTCCAGGTCGGGCAGGAAGTGCACTTCGGTGCCGCGCTTTTCGGTGTCGCCGGTCACGCGCAAGGGCGAGACTTCAAAGCCATCACGCACTTCGACCAAGCGGTCTTGCGGAATGCCCTGCTTGAATTCCATGAAGTGCGTCTTGCCGTCGCGGCGCACCGTCAGCCGCAGCCATTTGCTCAGGCCATTGACGCAACTCACGCCCACGCCGTGCAGGCCGCCCGACACCTTGTAGCTGTTCTGGTTGAACTTGCCGCCAGCGTGCAGCTCGGTCAGCGCGATCTCGGCCGCACTGCGCTTGGGCTCGTGCTTGTCGTCCATCTTGACGCCGGTCGGTATGCCGCGGCCGTTGTCGGTGACGCTGATCGAGTTGTCGGAATGGATGGTCACGACGATGTCGTCGCAATGGCCGGCCAGCGATTCGTCAATCGAGTTGTCGACCACCTCGAACACCAGGTGGTGCAAGCCAGTGCCATCGGATGTGTCGCCGATGTACATGCCGGGGCGCTTGCGCACCGCCTCGAGCCCTTCAAGAATCTGAATGCTGCCTTCACCGTAAGCGGCGCTTTGTGCCGCATCGTCAGCGGCTTTGGCGGTCTTCTTGGCTGCGTCGTCGGACGGGTTCAGTGCTTCAGTCATCGAGATTCAAACTCACGGTTCAGCCGACTGCAAATGCAGCGCGGCCCTTCAACAAAATCTGGGTGGATCTGGGCAGAAACGGGCGATCGATCAAATTCGCATCGGCATCACCACGTACTTGAAGCCGGCCTGTTCGGGCACGGTGATCAGCACGCTGGAGTTGGTGTCCTGCAGTTCGAGCTTGATCATCTCGGCACTCATGTTGGACAGCGCATCCATCAGGTAGGTGACGTTGAAACCGATCTCAATGGTGTCGCCACCGTAGTCGATCTCGATTTCTTCCTTGGCCTCTTCCTGCTCGGCATTGCTCGATGCGATGCGCAAGGTGCCGGGCTCGATGTTGACGCGCACACCTTTGAACTTCTCGCTGGTCAGGATGGCAGCACGCTGCAGGCTGGAAAGCAGCGAAGCGCGCCCGAGCGTGATGTGGTTCTTGTGGTTCTTCGGGATCACGCGGTTGTAGTCGGGGAACTTGCCCTCGACCAGTTTGGTGACGAACTCCATGCCACTGAAGCTGAACTTGGCCTGGTTGCCTGCGAAACGCAGCTCGATGGTGCTGTCTTCATTCGCCTTGTCGTCCTTGAGCAGACGCTGCAGTTCGAGCACCGTCTTGCGCGGGAGGATCACTTCCTGTTTCGGGATCTCTGCGTCGAGCGTGGCATGCGCCAGCGCGAGGCGGTGGCCATCGGTCGCCACGAGTGTCAATGTCTTGCCCTCAGCGACAAACAGGATGCCGTTGAGGTAGTAACGGATGTCGTGCACCGCCATCGCGAAGTGCACCTGATTGATCAGGTTCTTGAGCGTGGCCTGAGGCACCCTGAACACCGGGCCGAAGTCGGCCGCTTCCTGCACCAGCGGGAAATCGTCGCTGGGCATGGTTTGCAGCGTGAATCGGCTCTTGCCACCTTGCAGCGTGAGCTTGCTCTGGTTGGCACTGAGCGTGACCACCTGATCGGCAGGCAGTGATCGCAGGATGTCGATCAGCTTGCGCGCGCCCACGGTGGTCGAGAAACTGGCGGCATCACCGTCGAACGTGTCTCGGGTACGGACCTGGATCTCGAGGTCGGAGGTGGTGAACTCCACCTCGCTGCCGTTCTTGCGCAGCAGCACGTTGGCGAGAATGGGCAAAGTGTGTCGGCGCTCGACGATGCCCGATACCGACTGAAGTGCACTCAGTAATTTTTCTTGCGCCGTCTTCAAGACAATCATGTGAGCCTCTCAAATTAGCCGTAGTAGTAGGGGACGCCACTTTCTGTGCACAACCCCATTTTCTGCCTTTACATCAACCAGTTAGCGAAGGGCCAAGCCTGTGCGTTGGAGTCGCTGATGGGCGGGAGCCGGGCACAACAACTTTCCGAATGTCCCGATCGCTGTGGACAAGACCTTCTTGTGCTGAAGTTGTCCCCAGTGTTGTGCCTTGACAGAAGTTCAAAAGCTCAACCTTTCAGGGTCTGTTCCAGCACGTGCAACTGCTGGTTCAGCTCGGTGTTCTTCTGCCGCTCAGCCGAGATCTTTCGAACGGCGTGCAGCACCGTGGTGTGATCGCGTCCACCGAAGAGCTCACCGATCTCAGGCAGGCTCTTCTGCGTCATTTCCTTGGCCAGGTACATCGCGATCTGGCGGGGCCTGGCGATGCTCGCGGGCCGCTTCTTCGAGTACATGTCAGCGATCTTGATCTTGTAGAAGTCGGCGACCGTTTTCTGGATGTTCTCGACGCCAATCTGTCGGTTCTGGATCGACAGCAGATCTTTCAGCGCATCTCGAGCCAGTGCGATGCTGATGTCTTTCTGGCTGAAGCGCGAATACGCCAGGATCTTGCGCAGCGCACCCTCGAGCTCGCGCACATTGGCGCGCACGTTCTTCGCAACGAAGAAGGCCACGTCTTCGGGCATGGGCGTGCCTTCGGCCTCGGCCTTCTTCATCAGGATCGCCACCCGCATTTCCAGCTCTGGCGGTTCGATGGCCACGGTCAGGCCCGCATCGAAGCGGGAGGTGAGGCGCTCGTCGATGTCCACCAGGCCCTTCGGGTAGGTGTCGCTGGTCATGATGATGTGCGCCTTCTTCGCCAGCAGCGCTTCGAAGGCGTTGAAGAACTCTTCTTGCGTGCGCTCCTTGCCGGCGAAGAACTGCACGTCATCGATCAGCAGCAGATCCAGTGAGTGGTACTTGGCCTTCAGTTCGTCGAAGGTCTTGCGCTGGTAGTTCTTGACCACGTCGGTGATGAACTGTTCGGCGTGCAAGTACAGCACCCGCGCATCGGGTCGGTCAGCCAGCAAGGCGTTGCCCACCGCATTCATCAGGTGCGTCTTGCCCAGCCCGACACCGCCATAGATGAACAACGGGTTGTACATGTGCCCCGGTGCGCCGGCGACATGCAGTGCCGCTGTGCGTGCCATCTGGTTGGCGCGACCCGGCACCAGGTTCGAGAACGTCAGGCCGAGGTTGAGTCGGTGACGCGATACCGCCGCTGCCGGCGCCAGGGCATGATGGACACCGTTCATCGGCGCCGGTGCGGGTTCGGGTGCATCGACCCGAGGTCCCCGTGAAATCGATCTGTCGTCCACCAACAGGGGATGGGCCGGGATGCCGATCGGCGGCGCGGAACGAGCGACACCGTCCCGTGGCGCCAGGTTGATCTCCAGTCGAACCGGCTTGCCGGCCAGCTCGGAAAGCACGGCTTCGATGCGACCGCCGTACTGATTGCGGATCCAGTCGAGCTTGAAGCGATTGGGTACCAGCAGGCACGCCACGGCTCCGGAAGCGCTGTCGGACACCGCAGCGGCCTGCAGAGGGCGGATCCAGGTGTTGAACTGTTGTTCAGGCAATTCGGCCGCGAGTCGCTCACAGCCACGTTGCCATAGGTCTTCGGTCATGTTGTGAAGAACCGCGCTTCGAAGGCACCGCAGTCTAACCGAAAGGGCGTGCGAAATGGCAAGTTATCCACAGATCGGAAACGCCCCAACTTGGCCACGTCTGGGCCCGATGAAACCCGCACTGCCTCAACCAGTTTTGACGGCAGGAGCGATTCTTGGTCTAATCCCGGGTTGCCTTGCGAGCGAGCCGAAGAGGGACAGGGTCCCTCCATGTGACTCAAGCCCTGGATCGCGCGCTGTCCCGATCCCGCGTGCCGCCTCCCCCACCACCGCCTTAGCGCCTCGGCGACCGGGGCACGATATTTTTCACTGGATACATCATGAAACGCACTTACCAAGCTTCGAAGACTCGCCGCGCCCGCACCCACGGCTTTCTGGTTCGCATGAAAACACGCGGTGGTCGGGCCGTCATCAATGCCCGGCGTGCGAAGGGCCGCAAGCGTCTGGCGGTCTGAGCGAGAGCGATCGCCTGAGCGCAGGCAACGCACGGTGAGCGCACAGCGAATCGCCGTGATCCGCGCACTGACCGAAGCCAGCGACTTCACGCAGGTGCTCAATGCGCCACCCCGTGCGCGCACAGCGCACTTCGCAGTGCACCATCTCCCGCGCCACCAGACGACCCGCAAAGTGCGGGTTAAAAGTCCGGGCGAAGCAGACTTGTCAACAGCCGCGACCCCCGAGCTTTCCCTGCCTGTGGATCAACAGCCGCTGACGGGCCTGTGGCTGGGCATGGTGGTGCCGAAACGGAATGCCAAGCGGGCCGTCACGCGCACCTTGCTGAAGCGGCGCATCCGGGCGGCCATCGACAGTGCTGCGGCAACGCTACCAGCCGGGCTGTGGGTGGTCAGGTTGCGCACACCGTTTGCCCGCACGGAGTTCATCAGTGCGGCATCCGAGCGGCTGAGTGGCATCGTTGCCGCAGAGCTGTCGACGTTGATGGCGGCCGCCGCAGGCCGCACAGCGCGATGAAGCTCGCATTCAATCCACCGCTGCGTCGGTCGCCAGTTCAGCAAGTGCTGATCGGCACGGTGAAGGCCTATCGTCTGTTGCTCAGCCCTTGGCTGGGATCAGCCTGTCGCTTCGAGCCGACCTGTTCAAGGTATGCGCTGACGGCCCTGGAAACCCACGGCGCCGCAACAGGCGCTTACCTGAGTGCCCGGCGATTGCTGCGTTGTCACCCCTGGTGCGCAGGCGGTTGCGACCCGGTTCCCCTACCTTGCTCCATCTCTCCCAATCAGGTGCCAGCGCCCACGCCGGCGGCCGGGGATCTTCTCGAAAAGAAATCGTCATGACCGAAATGCGTCGCACCCTGCTTTGGGCGGTGTTCCTGATGTCGCTCGTCTTGTTGTGGGACGCCTGGAACAAGCACAACGGACAGCCATCAATGTTCGGTCCGCCACCGGTCAGTGCGCCTGCCGCGACCGGCCCGGTGTCGGCCAACACCTCTGGCAGCCCCGCTGCCTCGACCAGCGCCGTGCCCAGCGCGGCCGGCGTGATGGCGGACCCGGGCGCGGTCCCTGCCAACGGGCCCACAGCGGCCGACGCTGTCGCCTTGTCGCAAAAGATCGACATCACCACGGATGTGGTCAAGGCGACCATCGATACCGCTGGCGGCTCGTTCGTTCGCCTTGAGCTGCTCAAGCAAGTCGACCACCTGGACCAGGACAAGAACGTGCTGCTGTTCGACGAGTCCAGCACCCGCTTGTACAAGGCCCAAACCGGCCTGATCGCGGCGCAGGGCGGCGCCAGCCTGCCGAATCACCTCACGGCGTTCACGCTGCTGCCTGGCGATCGGACGCTGCAGGAGGGTCAGGACAGCCTGACGGTGAGCCTCGAATCGCCCGAGATCGGCGGCGTCAAGCTGCGCAAAACCTACACCTTCCAGCGCGGCAGCTACGTGGTCGCGGTGAAGCACGAAGTGGTTAACGATTCCAGCGCGCCCGTCACGCCGCAGGTCTACTTCCAGTTTTTGCGCGACGGCAATCCGCCGGAGGGCGAATCGAGTTTCTATTTCACCTTCACCGGACCGGCGATCTACACCGAAGCCACCAAGTTCCAGAAGGTCGAGTTCAAGACGATCGAGAAGCGTGGCCCCAACGAGAAGCCCGATCACGACACGGCGGCAGACAACGGCTGGATCGCGATGGTGCAGCACTACTTTGCCAGCGCCTGGCTGCTTGGCGCTACCACCGACGACCAGCGACCGCGCGAGTTCTTCACCCGCAAGGTCGACGCCAATCAGTACGCCGTCGGCATGATCGTGCCGATGGGCGAGCTCGCGCCTGGCGCCACGCAGACGCTGGATGCGCGCCTCTTTGCCGGACCACAGGAAGAAGACAAGCTGAGCCAGTTGGCCCCGGGGCTCGAGCTGGTCAAGGACTATGGCTGGCTGACCGTTCTCTCGAAGCCGTTGTTCTGGCTGCTGACCCAGCTGCACAAGCTGATGGGCAACTGGGGCTGGGCCATCGTTGGGCTGGTGGTGCTGCTGAAGGTCGCCTTCTACTGGCTCAACGCCACCGCCTACCGCTCGATGGCCAAGATGAAGGCCGTGGGCCCGAAGGTGGCCGAGATGCGCGAGCGGCTGAAGGACAAGCCGCAGCAGATGCAGCAGGAAATGATGCGCATCTACCGCGAAGAAAAGGTCAACCCGCTCGGCGGCTGCCTGCCGATCTTCGTGCAGATGCCGTTCTTCATCGCGCTGTACTGGGTGTTGCTGGCCAGCGTTGAGATGCGCAACGCCCCCTGGATCGGCTGGATCACCGACCTGTCGGCCAAAGACCCGTACTTCATCCTGCCGTTGCTGATGACCGCGACCAGCCTGTTGCAGACCTGGCTGAACCCGATCCCGGCCGACCCGATGCAGGCCAAGATGATGTGGATCATGCCGCTGTTGTTCTCGGTGATGTTCTTCGTCTTCCCGGCCGGTCTGGTGCTGTACTGGCTGACCAACAACATCCTGTCGATCGCTCAGCAGTACGCCATCAACAAGCAGCTGGGCGTGCTCGGCAAGTAGCTGGCCCTGCGCGGCCCGCGGCCGCGGGCGCGTCGCAGAGAATGCGCCGCATGCTGCCGCGACACCACGATCCCATCGTTGCCATTGCCACCGCGCCCGGCCGGGCGGCGGTCGGCATCGTGCGGGTGTCGGGTCGCGATCTGCGCCCGCTGATCGCGCAGTTGTGCCCGCGGCCACTGGCCCCTCGCCAGGCAAGCTATGGGCCGTTTCTCGACGCCCAAGGCGCGCCGATCGACCACGGACTGGCCCTTTACTTCCCTGCGCCGCATTCCTACACTGGAGAGGATGTGCTCGAGCTGCAGGCCCACGGCGGGCCGGTCGTGCTGCAGCTGCTGTTGGCGCGCTGCCTGGAGGCGGCCACGGCGGTCGACGCCGAAACCGGCGCTACGGCGCTGCCCGGCCTGCGCCTCGCACTGCCGGGCGAGTTCACCGAGCGTGCCTACCTGAACGACAAGCTCGATCTGGCGCAGGCCGAAGCCGTCAGCGACCTGATCGATGCCAGCACTGAAGCGGCTGCGCGCTCGGCCACCCGGTCGCTCAGCGGCGGCTTCTCCACCGAGATCCGCGCGCTCGACGAGCAGCTGATGCGCCTGCGCATGCTGGTCGAGGCGACACTGGACTTTCCCGAAGAAGACATCGACTTCCTGCAGCGGGCCGACGCGGACGGGCAACTTGCCGCCATCAGCGAGCGGCTGCGCCGCATCGAGGACACCACGCGGCAGGGTGCGCTGCTGCGGGACGGCATCACGGTGGTGATCGCCGGCCAGCCCAACGTGGGCAAGAGCTCGCTGCTGAACGCCTTGTCGGGTGCCGAACTGGCCATCGTCACCCCGATAGCCGGCACCACGCGAGACAAGGTCAGCCAGACCATCCAGATCAAGGGCGTTCCCGTCCATGTGGTCGACACCGCCGGCCTGCGCGATGCAGCGCACACCGACGACCCGATCGAGCGCATCGGCATCGAGCGGAGCTGGCGCGAAATCGAGGCCGCCGATGCCATTCTGTTCCTGCACGACCTGACACGCCTCGACGAACCGAGCTATGCCGCAGGCGACGCCGTCATTCGACAGCAGTTGCCACCTTCACTTGTCGAGGCCCGACGTGTGCTCGACGTCTACAACAAGGTCGATCTGCAGCCGGTCGACGTGCCCGCAGCCATCGGGTCCGAAGGCCTGAGCCTGTCGGCCCACACCGGCACCGGGATCGACCCTCTGCGCCAACGGCTGCTGCAACTGGCCGGCTGGCACGACCACCCGGAAGGCGTCTACACCGCTCGCGCTCGCCACTTGCAGGCCCTGGCGCAAACGCGCGAGCACGTCGATGTCGCGACGGCGACCTTGCGCCGTCCAGCCCCGGCGCTCGAGCTGCTCGCCGAGGAGTTGCGTCTGGCGCAACGTGCGCTCGGCGAGATCGTCGGCCACTCGACGCCCGACGATTTGCTCGGCGAAATCTTCAGCCGCTTCTGTATCGGGAAGTGACGGTGACCGATCGCTCGACGATCAGTGATCGATGTTCTTGAATCGCAGCATCGACACCAGCTGGCGTTCCTGCGCGGGAGTGAATCCACAGTCCACGGCACGCTTGGAGTTCTCAAAGGTCCCGAACAACATGTCCCAGATCGGGATGCCGTAATTGCTGCGGTGTCGGTCCTTCTCGTGGTGCACGCGGTGCATCTCGGGCCGCACCACCACATAACCCAACCAGCGCGGGGTGCGCAGGTTGGTGTGTTCCCACAGATCGAACACGCCGACCCAGAAGGCGGTCCAGGCGGCCGCATCCAGCCCGTAGCCAAGCAGGCCGTACGACACGCCGCTGACGATCAGCGCATTGCCAACGAAGTCATTCGGGTGGGCATAGAACGCGGTGGCCGCCTCCAGCCGGTGCGTGCTGTGGTGGATCTGATGGAAAAAGCGCCACAGCAAGTCGCTGTGATGGCGCCAGCGGTGCCACCAGTAGACGAAGAAGGTCACGCACACGTAGCCGACAAAGCCCTGCAGCCAGTCCGGCAGTGCGGTGAGCGCGCTGTCGCGCTGCAATAGCCCGGGTGCCCCGACCAGCCGGTCGATGACTGCGCCCATCAGGAGCGTCAGGCCGATGCCCACGCAGGCCAACGACGCCACGCGCAGCACCCATGGCCAATCGGCGGTGTAAGCCCGGTTGGGACGCAGACGCTCCAGCCCCATCAAACCGATGGCCACCGCCACGGTGAGCAGCAGCGTCAGTGTCGAAGCGGGCAAGTTCATGATGTTGATCGAGCTGGACGTCAATAGAACGCCTCGACCCGTGTGGCGCCCATCAAGGGCTCGATCAGCCGGGCCAGTGGGCCCAGCCCTTCGTAGCGGGTTGCCACCTTGTGTGCATACGCGAAAAAGCGTGGCAGATCGGCGCTGTAGGCCGGCTTGCCGTCGCGGTGCTTGAGACGGCAAAAGATGCCGAGCACCTTCAGATGGCGCTGCAGGCCCATCCATTCGAGCGGCTTCCAGAATTCGCCGAAATCGGCCGGCACCGGCAGGCCGGCCTGGCGCGCCTGCTGCCAGTAGCGGATCGCAAAGTCGAGTTCCTGCTCCTCGTCCCAGCTGATGAAGGCGTCGCGCACCATCGAGGCCACGTCGTAGCTGATCGGCCCGCGCACCGCGTCCTGGAAGTCGAGGATGCCGGGGCCATCGTCACAGACCATCAGATTGCGCGGCATGTAGTCGCGGTGCACCGCGACCGTGGGCTGCGCGAGGGCGCTGGTCACCAGCAGGTTGCACGAGGAGGCCCAAACGGCCTGTTGTTCGGCGTCCCAGGTGACGCCGAACTCGCGCTGCACGCACCACTCTGGAAACAGTGCCAACTCACGCCGCAGCAGCGCGGCGTCATAGGCGGGCAGGGTGCTGGCGTCGACGTGCTGTTGCCACATCACCAGCGTGGACATGGCGGAACGCATCAGTCGATCGATGCTCGGGGTGTCGCCCGCGGCCACGGCCTGCTGCAGCTCGGCCAGGTAAAGCCTGGAACCCAGGTCACTGAGGAGCAGAAACCCGTGCGCAACATCCTGCGCCAGAACCTGCGGGGCGTTCAACCTGGCGGACGCGATCAGGCCGGCCACGTGGACGAAGGGGCGCACGTCTTCATGCTCGGGCGGCGCATCCATCACGATGAAGCTCCCGCTGGCACCATCGATGCGGAGGTAGCGGCGGAAGCTGGCGTCGCTGGAGGCAGGCCGAAGGGTGTTCGGCCGCAGTCCGTGCGCTGGCACCAGCTCGGCAAGCCAGCGGGTGAAGGCGTCTCGGCGCCGGTCGTCTGCCCAGACCACGGCTTGGGAGGACTTGTCGCTGGGGGTGTTCATCGTGTGGCGGTACCTGAGGTCTCGGGTGGCCTGCGGGTTTGTGCGCACGCACCCTCATGGATAATCGATTTTACAAACCGCTGTTCGCACTCGTGGCGCACGCCACCTCTCCGTCTGCCCTTCTCCGTCTTTGTTGCTCCGCTCACCTGCCTGTTCGCTGCGTTCCGGCGGCCCCGCTGTCGTCGCGGGCCGCCGCTGCGCTTGGCCTCGCGCGCTGTTGGCCACCGTGCTGGTCACCGCGGTGGGCCAGGCCTGCGCGCAGTGGGGCCGTCCGCCCATCGACGCGACGCTGGCCCCGACCAACCTCTCCCCCGAGCCGGCCAGCAACGCGCCAGTGCCGCAGTGGGGCACCCCATTGCGCGGCGTCACACCCGCCGGTAAGCCGCTCGCGAGCCCCACCGCCCCGATTGCGCCAGCGCCGCTGGCGCTGACCGATTCGGGTATTGCGTTGAAGATCTCGCGCAGCCTGCAGCCACCGCCCACCGGCGAAGCAGCGAAGCTGCTGCCCATTGCGGTGCAGGGTCAGACGCTGCGAGGCCGCCCTGATCTCGACGCGGTGGTCGAGGGGGATGCCCGGCTGCGGCGTGGCAATCTGTCCATCACCACCGATCGGTTGACCTACGACCAGGCCGAAGACCTGGCGGTGGCGCGTGGCAACGTGAGCATCACGCAGGACAAGAACCTCTACAGCGGGCCCGAGTTGCAGCTGAAGACGCAACGCTTCGAAGGCTACTTCCTCAACCCAACCTATTTCTTTGGTCGCACGCAGGCCGGTGGCACCGCGGAGCGCATCGACTTCATCGGCCCGCAGCGTTCGGTGGCCACCAATGCGACCTACAGCAGTTGCCCGGCCGACGGCAGCGGCGACCCGGCCTGGCTGCTCAGCAGTGACCAGATCGACACCGACTTCGATACCAACACCGGTGTTGCGAAGGGTGCGGTGCTGCGCTTTCTGGGTGTGCCCATCCTGTGGGCGCCGGAGCTCAGCTTCCCTCTGACCAACGAGCGCAAATCGGGCTGGCTGCCGCCAAGTGTGGCCATCGACAGCAACGCGGGGGTTCGTGTCGAAGCCCCCTGGTACTGGAACATTGCACCGAACCGCGACGCCACGTTGACGCCCTCAGTCAGCCTGCGCCGAGGGGTCGGCCTGGACACCGAGTTCCGCTACCTCGAACCCAGCTACAAAGGGCAGTTCAACTTCAACTTCCTGCCCGACGACAACGTGGCCAACCGCTCGCGCTATTCGCTGGGCGCCGTACACGAGGCGGACTTCTCCGAAGCGACGCGCTTGTCCATCAACATCAAGCGCGTGTCCGACGACGACTACTGGAAAGACTTCCAGCGCGATCCCGCCACATTCACACCGCGCTTGCTGCTGTCGGATATCCAGGCCTCGCATGAGATGGGCGACTGGACAACCTACGCGCGCGTGCAACGCTGGCAGGTGCTGCAGGACCCCGAATCGCAGATCATCACGCCGTATCAGCGTTTGCCGCAGATCGGCGCGCGTACGCTGCAGACGGTCGGCAATGGGTTCGACATCAGCTTCGAGGGCGAATACAACCGCTTCACCAACCCGGGTTCGACCATCGAGGCCAAGCGACTTGACGGCGACCGAGTACATGCGCTGACGTCGATCAGCTATCCGTGGGTCACCACGCCCGGTTGGACACTGACCCCGAAGCTGGCGCTGAACGCGGCAGCGTATTCGCTGGGGCGCGGGGTCGTCCCCGGGGGCGACAAGAAGGCCTCACGCGTCATCCCCACGGTCAGCCTCGACAGCGCCTGGGTCCTGGAGCGCGAATCCAACTGGTTCGGCACCGATTTGCTGCAGACGCTGGAGCCTCGCGTGCTCTACGTGTACACGCCGTACCGCAAACAGAGCGACTTCCCCATCTTCGACTCGGCAGCGCGCGACCTGAACTTCGAGACGGCATTCAGCGAGAACGCCTTCTCGGGCATCGACCGGGTCTCGGACTCCAACCAAGTGATAGCCGGTGCGAACACCCGGCTGATCAACCCGCAAACGGGCGCGGAAGTCATGCGCCTGGGCGCCGTGCAGCGCTACCTCTTGCGCGACCAGCGCATCACGCCGCTGGGAACCCCGTTGACCCGGCGTGTGTCTGACCTGCTGCTGCTGGGGTCGACCAGTGTGATCCCCAACTGGACCCTGGGCAGCACGCTGCAATACAACCCACAGGTCAATGCGTTGATCACCTCGACCAGCGGTGTCACTTATTCACCGTCGCCGTTCCGCACGGTGAGCCTGATCTACCGGCAGGTCCGTGGCGCCAGTCAGCAAGTCGAGACCGGCTGGCAATGGCCGATCTATGGCCGCACGCCCGACCTCAGCGGGCTGGCCGATGACGGCCGCGGCAACCTCGGCACGTGCACGGGCTCTCTGTACACCGTGGGTCGCATCAACTACAGCACCCGCGACAGCCGGCTCGTCGACGGCATCATGGGATTCGAGTACGACGCCGGCTGCTGGATCGCCCGTGTCGTGGCTGAGCGGTTGTCCACTGGCAGCACCAAGGCAACCACCCGACTGCTGTTTCAAATCGAATTCGTCGGTTTATCTCGACTGGGCTCGAACCCGCTTCAAGTGCTGAAGGACAATGTACCGGGGTATCGCCTTTTGCGCGACGGGCCACAGGCCACGCAGTCCTCGAATCTTCTGTATGAGTGAACCGTTGAAATCGATCATGGCCGCCTTGCTGACCGCGGGGCTGATGTCCACTGCCATGGTGTCCCCGCAGGCCTGGGCACAGTCCGATCGTCAGGCTGCAGAAGTTCTTCAGCCGGGTGACTTCATCGTGGCTGTGGTGAACCAGGAGCTGGTGACGGCCATCGAAATCGAGCAGCGCCTGGCCCGCGTGCGTGAGAACGCAGCGCGTGCCGGGCAGCGCCTGCCGCCGGAGAGCGTGCTGCGCAAGCAGATCCTCGAAGGTCTGATCGACGAGCGTGCGCAACTGGCGTTTGCGCGCGAGAGCGGGCCGCGCATCGATGATGCGGAGCTTGACCGCGCCGTGGCCAACGTCGCGGCGCAGAACAAGGTCACGATGGCCCAGATGCGTGAACAGTTGGCGCGAGAAGGCATCGACTTCGCGCGTTTCCGCAAGAACGTCCGCGAGCAGATGCTGCTCGAGAAGGTGCGCGAGCGGGAAGTGCAGTCACGCATTCGAATCACCGACGCCGATGTCGATGCCCTGCTGGCCAAGCAACGCGCCGACAACGCGACCACGCCTTCGTACAACCTCGCACAGATCCTGATCCCCGTGCCCGAAGCCGCCACCGACGCGGAAGTCGCCCGGCTCAAGGGCCGTGCCGACGCGGCCCTGGCCCGCGTCCGCGGGGGCGAAGCGTTCGAGGCAGTGGCCAGCGAGTTGGTGGCCGATGAACGTGACAAGGTCAGCGGTGGCGAGCTCGGCCTGCGCCCTGTCGAGCGTCTCCCCGATGCGTTCATCGAGCACGTGCGCGGCGTGGGTGCTGGGCAAGTGGCGCCGAGCGTGTTGCGCACGGGGGCGGGGTTTCATCTGCTGAAGGTCGTCGAGCGTCGCGACGGGCAGGCGTTCTCGGTGACCGAGACCCACTCGCGCCATATCCTGCTGCGCCCTACCGCGCAGCTCGATCAGGCAGCTGCCATGCGGCAACTCGCGGAGATGAAGGCACAGATCGTGTCCGGCGCAGCAACTTTCGAGGCGCTGGCCAAGGAGCGGTCGGAAGACGGCAGCGCTGCGCAAGGCGGTGATCTTGGCTGGACCACGCCGGGCACCTTCGTGCCGGAGTTCGACGACGCGATGGCCACGCTCGCCATTGGCGAGGTGTCCGACCCGGTGATTTCGCGTTTCGGTATCCACCTGATCCAGGTGCTCGAGCGGCGTCAGGCGTCACTCGACGCCAGACAGGAACGTGAACAAGCCCGCAGCCTGTTGCGCGAGAAGAAATACGAAGAAGCCTACGCCGAGTGGACCCAGGAGTTGCGCCAGCGCACGTACGTCGAAATGCGCGAGCCGCCGTTGTGACGGCCTGCCGGGCCCGTAGCACCGGAATGGTTTGAGCATGGGCCCTGCCCGCCACGCACACTGATGCAACACATCGCGCGCAAACGCTTCGGGCAGCATTTCCTCCACGACCGATTCGCGATCGACGCCATCATCGATGCGATCGATCCGTGCGCACAGGATGCGATGGTGGAGATTGGCCCCGGGCTGGGCGCGATGACCTTCCCTCTGCTCGAGCGGTGCCCGCAGCTGACCGTCATCGAGCTCGATCGCGACCTTGCTGCGCGCCTGCGACGCCGGCCTGAATTGACGGTGATCGAGGCCGATGTGCTCAACGTGGACTTCGAGGCCTTGGCGACGGCCGCGGGCCAGCCACTTCGGGTGGTGGGCAATCTGCCCTACAACATCTCGACGCCCATCCTTTTTCACCTGCTGCCAACGGCCTCACGGGTCATCGACCAGCACTTCATGCTGCAAAAAGAGGTCGTCGAGCGCATGGCTGCCGCGCCGGGGAGCAAGACCTATGGCAGGCTGTCGGTGATGCTGCAGTGGCGCTACGACATCGAGTCGGTGCTGGACGTTGAGCCCGAATCCTTCGACCCGCCACCGCAGGTGCGGTCGGCGATCGTGCGCATGGTGCCGCTCCCGGGACGCACCGACATCGACCCGACGCTGCTCGGTGAGCTGGTCACGGTGGCTTTTTCGCAGCGGCGCAAGGTGTTGCGCAACACGCTGGGCCGGTGGCTCGATGAGCGCCACTACAGCGGCCCGTTTGACCTGCAGCGCCGTGCCGAAGAGGTGCCGGTGGCCGAGTACCTGGCACTCGCGAGCGCGGTCGGCGCGCCATGAACAAGGCGGCCCTGAGGCCGCCTTGCGGGCTCACACGCCAACCGGCGCGGGAGCCAATGGACGAGTTTGAGGCAACCTAGGCCGCGTTCAACCACATCGATGTGTCGAAAGCGCTGCTCATCAGCGGCATGTTCATGCCGAAGCTGGTGTTGGCCGCGCTCTTGGCCGGGGGCTTGGCGGGCTTTTCGCAGGGGCTGGTCGTTTCAGTAGCCCGCTCCCAAGAACCGAGTTCCTGAGAGCGGGCTACTGAAAAGAATAGAAGCACCTGAAGGCGATTTTTCGCTCCGCCCAGAAATCAGCGGCATCGCGAAACACATCCAGTAGCTGCTCGCGTGCCTCGCGATCAAAGCGCGGGTTATCGGGCAGCTGCTCCAGCACGACCACAAAGCCCGGCTGCGAACCCGCTTTGTGGACCAGATCGGTCATGCAGTCGTAGAGCGCATCGAGGTTCTTGCCGAAATGCAATGGGAACAGGAACGCCTCGGCGATGGTGTCGAGAACCTCTTGTTTCGACTGGGCCGTCGTCAGGTTGGCGTAGAGGAAATGCTGGTCGGCGTTTTGCGCGGCCAGCATCAGATCCTCGACGCGGTAAGCGCGTATCGATTGGACGATGTTCGATCGGACGGTCTGCAAGAGCATGGACTCGTTCCTCCTGTGGTCAATTAACTCGCGCGCCACTCACTGCACGATGCGATTGAAGCTCGCGTAGTGGTCGGCGCTGTAAAAACAGCTTTCAGGTGCCTGCCGTTGCTTGCCGCCGCAGACGATGCGCCGGGCACCTCTGTCGCGCGACCCGGGTGTCGGCACGGTGTACTCGCGGTAAAACCCCCGTGATCGATCCGGCAACAACCGCTCCCGGTTGCCGAACACGGTGCCATCCTTGCGATACGGGAATGGCCCGCCGGAATGAATCAGCACATGGGTTTGTCTCGCTTCCGGAGGCAGTTGTTTCAGCTCAACGACCGAAATTTTTGTATCGACCCCCCCGTCTCTGGCCGAAGACGTGCTGGTCAGCAAGCAAACGCTCACCACACAAACTGCCATCAGCGAACCAATGGCCGAAGCGGGGCGTTTCTGGCAAGCCCGAACCAGGGGCGACAAAAACACGGGTTATCCCTGAATTGAGAATGGGAGATGGTACCGAATCGGGCGCAAAACCTCAAGTCGGTGCATCAAGTCAGAGCACGACCACGCGAATGAAAGTGTTTGCTCACGTTCTCTATCGATAAACCCAGATATTGAAGATGGGGTAGACGCTCCCTGAGGACGCCGTATCGAAAGAGGGTCTTGAAATCGTCACAATGCCCTGGAGGGCCCTGCCGAGTGGTGACTGCCTGGAATCTCAGCGGGTGGCGTTGGCGTCAGCCACGGCCAAGGCGGTCATGTTGACGATGCGCCGCACTGTGGCCGAGGCAGTCAAGATATGCACCGGTTTGGCCGCACCCAGCAGCACCGGGCCGATCGCGATGCCGCCGCCGGCCGCTGTCTTCAGCAGGTTGTAGGCGATGTTGGCGGCATCGATGTTGGGCAGCACCAGCAGATTCGCTTCGCCGGTCAGCGTGCTCATGGGCATCAGACCGCGGCGGTAATCGGCGTCGAGAGCGGTGTCGCCGTGCATTTCGCCGTCGACTTCCAGCCACGGCGTGTTTTGCCGCAGCAAGGCCAGGGTGTCGCGCATCTTGACGGCGGACGGGTGGTTGCTGGAGCCGAAGTTGCTGTGCGACAGCAGCGCCGCCTTCGGTCGCAATCCCAGGCGCACCATCTCTTCGGCCGCCATCGTCGTGATGTCGGCCAACTGTTCTGCGGTCGGGTCGTAGTTGATGTGGGTGTCCACCAACATGATCTGCCGACCGGGCAGCAACAGGCTGTTCATGCAGGCGTAGGTCTTGGCGCCCTCTCGCTGCCCGATAACCTGGTCGATGTAGTTCAGGTGATAGGCGGTGTTGCCCCAGGTGCCGCACAGCATGCCGTCGACCTCGCCCTTGTGCAGCAGCATCGAGCCGATCAACGTCAGGCGCCTGCGCATTTCGATCTTGGCGATCTGCTCCGTGATGCCCTTGCGCGCGGTGAGTTGGTGGTACGTCTGCCAGTAGTCGCGGTAGCGATGGTCGTTGTCGGTGTTGACGACGTCGTAGTCGCGCCCGGCCTCGAGCCGCAGGCCGAACTTGGCGATGCGCGAGGCGATGACGTCGGGTCGCCCGATCAGCGTCGGGCGTGCCAGCGCCTCGTCGACCACGATCTGCGCGGCCCGCAGCACGCGCTCCTCTTCGCCCTCGGCGTAGGCGACGCGCTTGTTCTGCGCACGCTTGGCCAGGTTGAAGATGGGTTTCATCGTCGTGCCGGAGGCATAGACAAAGCTCAGCAGCTTTTGGCGGTACGCCTCCAGGTCGCGTATCGGGCGAGCGGCGACGCCGGAATCGGCCGCAGCCTGTGCCACCGCGGGCGCGATCTTGATCATTAGGCGCGGGTCGAACGGTTTTGGAATCAGGTACTCCGGTCCGAAGCTCAGGTTGGCGCCGGCGTACGCCGCGGCCACGACCTCGCTTTGCTCCGCCTGCGCCAGTTCGGCGATCGCGTGCACCGCGGCGATCTCCATCTCCACCGTGATGGTCGTTGCGCCCGAATCGAGCGCACCGCGGAAGATGTACGGAAAGCACAGGACGTTGTTGACCTGGTTCGGGTAGTCGGTACGGCCAGTCGCGATGATCGCGTCGCTGCGAACCTCCCGGATCTCCTCGGGCAGGATTTCGGGCGTCGGGTTGGCCAGCGCGAAGATGATCGGGTTGGCGTTCATCGTCGCGACGACCTCTTTCTTCAGCACGCCGCCCGCGCTCAAGCCCAGAAAGACGTCAGCCCCGCGCATCACATCGGCCAGGCTGCGGTGGGGGGTCTTCTGGGCGAAAACGATCTTGTCCTCGTCCATCAACTCGGTGCGGCCTTCGTAGACGACGCCAGCCAGGTCGGTGACCCAGATGTTCTCGCGCGGCAGCCCCAGCTTCACCAGCAGCGTCAGGCAAGCCAGCGCCGCAGCGCCCGCGCCCGACGTGACCAGCTTGATCTGCTGGATGTCCTTGCCGGTCACCCGCAACGCATTCAGCACCCCGGCGCCGACCACGATGGCCGTGCCATGCTGGTCGTCGTGAAACACCGGGATCTTCATTCGCTTGCGCAGAGCGCGCTCGACGTAGAAGCAATCCGGCGCCTTGATGTCTTCCAGGTTGATGCCGCCGAAGGTGGGCTCCAGCGCGGCGATGGTGTCGATCAGCTTGTCGAGGTTGCGCTCGGCCAGCTCGATGTCGAACACATCGATGCCGGCGAACTTCTTGAACAGCACCGCCTTGCCCTCCATCACCGGCTTGGCCGCCAATGGCCCGATGTCGCCCAGCCCGAGCACCGCGGTGCCATTGGTGATCACGGCGACCAGATTGCCGCGCGCGGTGTACTTGTAGGCGTTGGCCGGGTCGGCGACGATTTCCTCGCACGCCGCCGCGACGCCAGGTGAGTACGCCAGGGCAAGATCTCGCTGGTTGGCGAGTTGCTTGGTCGGTGCGATCGCGATCTTGCCGGGCGTCGGGAACTCGTGATATTCGAGTGCGGCCTGCCGAAGTTCGGCGTGTTTGCTGTCGTTGGATGTGGTCATGGGCTCACCAGAAACGTCTACGGGATTGTATGAGTTGGCCTTTCCTGCGTCTTGCTGTAGCGCACGCGGTGCCGGTGCACCCAGCGAGAATGCGCGGATGTCGCTCGGCGAATTCGACCTCATTGCCAAGTATTTCGACCGCCCGGCGCAGCGTGCGGCGCTGGGCATCGGGGATGACTGTGCGCTGCTGGCGCTGTCGCCGGGCATGCAGCTGGCAACCTCGTGCGACATGCTGGTCGAAGGCCGACACTTCCTGTCGACAGTGGCACCCGAGCGGCTGGGTCACAAGGCGTTGGCGGTCAACCTCAGCGACCTCGCCGCCTGCGGCGCCGAGCCGCTCGCGTTCACGCTAGCGCTGGCCCTGCCAAGCGCCGAAGAAGCCTTCCTCGAGCGCTTCTCACGGGGGCTGCTCGCGCTGGCCGATGCCCAGGGCTGCGAGTTGATCGGCGGAGACACCACGCGCGGCCCGCTGAACATCTGCATCAGTGTGTTCGGCCAGGTGCCGGCCGCTGGCGCGGGTGCGCTGTTGCGCTCAGGCGCGCAGGCGGGCGACGACCTGTACATCAGCGGAACCGTCGGCGATGCGCGTCTCGCACTCGAAGCGTTTCGCGGCACGCTGCGGTTGGGAGGTGGCGATTTCGAATCGGTGCGCGCTGCGATGGAAATGCCGCAGCCGCGCGTTGCGCTCGGGCTGGCGCTGCGGGGGGTGGCGAGCAGCGCGATCGACCTGTCTGATGGCCTGCTTGGCGATCTGAGCCATGTGCTGCGCCGCTCCGGCGTCGATGCGGTGGTGGAGGTGGACACCTTGCCTCGCAGTGCGGTGCTGCAGGCGCAACCGCTGGCGGTACAGCGGCTGTGCGCCCTGTCTGGTGGTGACGACTATGAGTTGCTGTTCACCGCGTCGCCGGATTGCGCGTCGCAGGTGTCGGCTGCCAGCCGCATCGCCGGGGTCGCGCTGACACGCATCGGTCGCATCGTTCCTCGCGCAGGCGGCAGGCAGAGCCCGCACACGGCGTTGATCGATGCCGATGGCCATGCGGTGATCCATGTCGCGGCCTCCTTCGATCATTTCCGGACATGAGCAGCGTCCCTGACGCGCCAGACATGGCGCCCCGCCGCGCGACGGTGCGACTGATGCTCAGCCACCCGGCCCACGCGATGGCCTTGGGCTTCGGCAGTGGTTTGTCGCCGATGGCACCGGGCACCGTGGGCACGCTGTGGGCATGGCTCGCCTTCCTGGTGATGCAGCCCTACCTGAGCCCACTCCAGATGGCGGCGCTGTTGCTGGCGGGCTTCTTCGTCGGCTGGTGGGCTTGTACTTTCACCGCGCGGTCCCTCGCCACGCCCGACCCCGGATCCATCGTCTGGGACGAGGTGCTGGCCTTCTGGCTGGTGCTGTGGCTCGTCACACCGGCCAGCCTGATCGAGCAAGGCGTCGCCTTCGCGCTGTTCCGGTACTTCGATGCCGCCAAGCCGGGCCCGGTGGCCTGGGCCGATACCCTGTTCAAAGGACGCCGCGGTGCGCCGATCGGCTGGGCGCAGGGCTTCGGTATCCTGTTCGACGACCTGGTTGCCGCCCTGTGCACCTTGCTCGTGATCTCGGTGTGGCGATGGCTCTGACGGTGTTCGAGCCGGCCGTGCTGGCCCTGGGCGACGCATTGCGCGCGCACGCAACGATGCTTGCCACGGCCGAGTCCTGCACTGGAGGACTGATCGCCGCGGCCTGCACCGCGGTCGCTGGCTCCAGCGACTGGTTCGAACGCGGCTTCGTGACCTATTCGAACGCGGCCAAGACCGAACTGCTGGGCGTCGACGCGGCACTGATCCAGGCCTTCGGCGCCGTCAGCGCCGAAGTCGCGCGTGCGATGGCCGAAGGTGCCCTGGCGCATTCGAAAGCCGGCATCGCAGTCGCGGTCACTGGCATTGCCGGGCCGGGCGGCGCGGTGCCCGGCAAGCCGGTCGGTACCGTGTGGTTCGCGCTGGCGCGCCGTGGCGAGACGACGGTGGCTGAGCGGCTGCAACTCGGCGGCGACCGCACGGCGGTCCGCGAGCAGACCGTTGCCCACGCCCTGAAACGACTTCTAGAGGCGTTCGCTTGAGCGTGCTCATCGCGGCGGATTTCGACGCGGCCGACCGGGCCGCGTGGTGGTCCGCACTGAGCGCAGCGCTGCCCGGCGAACGCCTGGTGAGCAGCGTCGCCGAGGCCGCCGATGACGCGATCGACATCGCGCTCGTGGCCAACCCGCCGGCCGGCGCCTTGCAGGACCTGGGCTCGCTGCGGCTGATCCAGTCGCTGTGGGCAGGCGTTGACAAGCTGCTCGCCGACCCGACCGTGCCGCTGGGCGTGCCGCTTGCGCGCATGGTCGACCCGGCGATGAACGCCGCGATGGCCGAGACCGCGCTGTGGGCCGTGCTTGGCCTGCAACGCCACTTCTTCGACTACGCGGCGAGCCAACGCACCTCGCAGTGGAAGCCGCTGCCGCAACGCCGTGCCGACGATGTCACCGTGGCGGTACTCGGCCTGGGCCAGATGGGTCGCGCTGCGGCGCAGCGACTTGTGCAGCATGGCTGCTGCGTGCAAGGTTGGAGCACGCGGCCGTGCACGGTGGATGGTGTGCAAAGCCATGCCGGAGATGCCGCGTGGCCCGATGTGCTCGCCAGGGCGCAGATCGTCGTCAACCTGCTGCCGCTGACACCGGCCACGCGTGGGCGCCTCAATGCCGCCGCCTTCGCGCAAATGCCGCGTGGAGCGAGCCTCGTGAATCTGGCGCGTGGCGCGCAGGTGGTCGAGGCCGATCTGCTGGCAGCGCTCGACTCCGGGCACCTGCACCGCGCGGTGCTCGACGTGTTTTCCACCGAGCCGTTGCCCGTGTCGCATCCTTTCTGGTCGCACCCGCGTGTGACGGTGCTGCCGCATGTCGCCGCACAAACCGACCCGCGTTCGGCGGCCGCGGTGGTGGCGGCCAACGTGGCGGCGTTGCGCCGGGGCTTGCCCCTCGAACACCTGGTAGACCGGGTGCGCGGGTACTGACCGCGCAGACTCGCCGGCCGAATCTCAGCCCTGCAGGGCGAGCCGGGGTACCACCACGGCGCGGCCGCCGCGGCGTGCGGCCGGTGGCGCCGAGGTGCTTTGCAGCACCATCAGCAGCAACCGCTTCAGGCCGTCCCAGGGTTCTACTGGCCAGTCGGGGTGCTTCAGTCCCTTGACCAGGCCGTCACAAACCTGCGCGGCGTGCAGCAACGCGTCCAGCGCAGGCTCGGTGAACAGCGGCAGCGCGCGCTCGATCAGCCGCTCCTTCTGGCCCCAGACACGCGCCTCGCGCAGCGCCAGTGGCAGCGGGCGCCCCGCGTTCATGGCGTCATGCACCCGCTTGAGCGCACGCACGTCCTCGGCCAGCGTCCAGTGCACCAGCACCGCGGCCTCACCCTCGGCGCGCAAGCCGTCGAGCATGCGCAGCGCCCGCGTCACCTGCCCGGCCAGCACCGCTTCGCCAAGCTTGAACACGTCGTACCGGGCGACGTTCAGCACCGCCGCCTCGACTTGTTCGAAGCTCAGCTCGCCGGGGGGGTGCAGCAGCGCGAGCTTCTGGATCTCCTGGTGGGCGGCGAGCAGATTGCCTTCGACGCGGTCGGCAAAGAACGCGAGCGTGCGCTGACCATCCTCGCCACTCTGCACCCGCTGGCCCTGGGCGCCCAGGCGCTGCGCGATCCACTGAGGCAGGGCGTGACGTTCGACGGGGTCCACGCGCAGCGTGACCCCGGCTGCATCGAGTGCGCTGAACCAGGCGCTTTGTTGCTGCTGGCGATCGAGCCGAGGCAGTTGCACGATCGTCACCACCTCGTCGCACAGCGTCTCGCAATAGCGCTGCAGGGCCTCCGAGCCGTCCTTGCCCGGCTTGCCGGCGGGAATGCGGATCTCGACCAGCTGTTTGTCGGCAAACAGGCTCATCGCCTGAGAGGCACCGAGCAGCGCGCTCCAGTTGAAATGGGCGCCCGACACTGCATGAACCTGACGCTCGCTGTACCCCGCGCTGCGCGCCGCACCACGCAGTGCGTCGCAGGCTTCCTGCATCAGCAGTGGCTCGTCGCCCCACACGGTGTACAGCGACCGCAGGCCTTTTTGCAGGTGCAGGCCGAGTTGGTCCAGGCGCAGCTGCATCGGTCGTGGGTGCTGCTCAGACCGCCGACACCGCAGCCAGCCGCCGCATGGTCTGGGAGACGATGTCGGTCTGCATCTCGCGATACAGCAGCGCCTCCTCCTGCTCTTTCGCCAGCGCCTCGGATTCGTTGTAGCTGATGTCTCGTCCCAGCAGCAACTCGGTCAATCCGATCAGCTCGCGGTCGGACGATGGCGCACGCAGCTTGAATGAGAAACGCACGCGCAGACTGATCTGGCGCACCTGACCGGCCGAGGTAGTCGCCACCACATTGCGCTCGCGGCGGTCCGTGACAGCTTCCAGCACGGCCTGCGCCTCGCCGCCCGAGTCGACGACCAGCGTGGTCTTGCTGGCATTGATGGCCCGGCGCAGCTCCTTTTCGAGCGGCGAATAGGGCTTGAAGCCCGTCAGCTGCACGGTGCGGAACTTCAGCTCCTGCGCGCCGCGCAGCTGAAAGCCGCAGCCTGCGAGTGGCGCTGCAGCGAGCGAGGCCATGGCGAGCAGCCACGCGCGGCGTTCTGCGGTGGGGTGCGGGTGGATCAAGATCTTCGGGGGTGTGGGCATCGGCGGAGGGTCTCAGAGCACCACATTGACCAGGCGGCCGGGCACGACGACCACGCGCTTGACCGGCGCGCCGTCGGCGAACTTCAGCAGCTCGGGGCTGGCCAGTGCGGCCTTCTCGATCGCAGCCTTGTCGGCCCCGGCGGGCACGGTGATCGCGCCGCGCAGCTTGCCGTTGACCTGCAGCATCAGCTCGATTTCGTCTTGCAGCAAAGCCGACTCGTCGACCGCAGGCCACGGTGCGTCGAGCAAATCGCCATGGGCGGTGGCGTAGCCCAGCTCATTCCAGAGCGTCCAGGTGGTGTGCGGGCAGGCCGGGTACAGCGCGCGCAGCAAGATGCCGTAGCCCTCCCGCAACACGGGTCCTGCGCCTGCCTCTCTGCAGGCCTCCAGCGCATTCAGCAGCTTCATGCTGCCGGACACCACCGTGTTGTATTGCATGCGTTCGTAGTCGAAGCTGACCTGGCGCAGCACCTGGTGCACCTCGCGGCGCAGGGCTTTGCTGGTGTCGGACAGGCTCGCTGGCGCCGCCGTGCTCCGAAGCAGCTCGGCGTTCTTGGCGCCGAAGCCCCAGACCCGCTTCAGAAAGCGGTGCGCGCCTTCCACGCCGGCATCATTCCACTCCAGCGTCTGCTCGGGCGGCGAGGCGAACATCACGAACAGCCGCGCGGTGTCGGCGCCGTACTGGTCGATCAGCGCCTGCGGGTCGACGCCGTTGTTCTTGCTCTTGCTCATCGTGCCCACGCCTTCGTAGGTCACGGCCGAGCCGTCGCGCTTCAGCTTTGCGCCATCGATCTTGCCGTCGGCGCCGAAAGTGTTGTCGACCTCGTGCGGCCAGAAGTACTCGACGCCGCCTTGTGCCGTCTTGCGCGAGTAGATGTGATTCAGCACCATGCCCTGCGTCAGCAGCTTGGTGAACGGCTCATCGACCGACACCAGCTTCAGATCGCGCATCACCTTGGTCCAGAAGCGCGCGTACAGCAGATGCAGGATCGCGTGTTCGATACCACCGATGTACTGGTCCATCGGCATCCAGTACGCAGCGCCCTCGCCCACCATGGCATCGGTGTTCTGCGGGTCGCAGTAGCGCATGAAGTACCACGAGCTGTCCACGAAGGTGTCCATCGTGTCGGTCTCGCGGCGCGCCGGCCGGCCGCAGGTCGGGCACGGCACGTTCAGGAACGCAGTGTGTTGTGCCAGCGGGTTGCCCGAGCCATCGGGGATCAGGTCTTCTGGCAGTACCACCGGCAGGTCGGCCTCGGGCACCGGGACGGCACCGTGCTCATCGCAGTGGATGATCGGGATGGGTGTGCCCCAGTAACGCTGGCGGCTGATGCCCCAGTCGCGCAACCGCCAGGTGGTCTTCTTGCTGCCCAGGTCGCGCGCGGCCAGTGCCTTGGCGACCGCCTCGACCGCGTCCTTGTAACTCAGGCCGCTGAAATAGTCGGAGTTGATGGTCACGCCGCGCTGCTTGTCGGCGTACCAGTCCTGCCAATGGTCGTAGCTGAAGTGCGGTTCACCATCCACCTGCACCACTTGCAGGATGTCGATGCCGAACTTCTTCGCGAACGCGAAGTCGCGCTCATCGTGTGCAGGCACGCCCATCACCGCGCCATCGCCGTAGCTCATCAGCACGTAGTTGCCGACCCACACCTCCACCGGCAAATGCGTCAGCGGATGCTGCACCGTGAGCCCGGTGTTCACGCCCTTCTTTTCCTGCGTGGCGAGCTCGGCTTCGGTGGTGCCCCCGGCCTGACATTCGGCAATGAATGCCGCGACCGTCGGGTTCGAGGCTGCCGCATGCTGCGCCAAGGGATGTTCGGGCGCGACGGCGCAAAAGGTGACGCCCATGATGGTGTCGGCGCGCGTGGTGAACACATACAGCCGGCCGTCCTGGATCGGCTGGCCGGCGCTGTCGCGGATGTCGTGGGTGAACGCGAAGCGCACGCCTTCGCTCTTGCCGATCCAGTTCTCCTGCATCAGCCGCACCCGCTCGGGCCACCCGGGCAGGTGGTTCTGCACCTGGTCGAGCAACTCGTCGGCGTAGGTGGTGATCTTGAGGTAGTAGCCCGGAATCTCGCGCTTCTCGACGGTGGCGCCACTGCGCCAGCCCTTGCCGTCGATCACCTGCTCGTTGGCGAGCACCGTCTGGTCGACCGGGTCCCAGTTGACGACCTGGGTGCGCCGCTCGGCGATGCCGGCGTCGAGCATCTTCAGGAACAGCCATTGGTTCCAGCGGTAGTACTCGGGCCGGCAAGTCGTGACCTCACGGCTCCAGTCGATCGCCAGGCCCATCGCCTGCATCTGGCCCTTCATGTGGGCGATGTTGTCGTAGGTCCACTTGGCGGGCGGCACCTTGTTTTTCATGGCCGCGTTTTCCGCGGGCAGGCCGAAGGCGTCCCAGCCCATCGGCATCAGGACGTTGTGGCCCTTCATGCGCAGCTGCCGCGTCAACATGTCGTTGATGGTGTAGTTGCGCACGTGGCCCATGTGCAGCTTGCCGCTGGGGTACGGCAGCATCGAGCAGGCGTAGAACTTCGGCTTGGGTTGTCCGCGGCCGTCGAGCGCCCCTTCATTGACGCGGTAGGCGTCGCGTGCGTTCCAGGCGGTCTGCGCCGCGCGTTCGACCTCGGTCGGCTTGAATTCGGGATTCATGAGAGGGCGCGATGCGCTCGGGGACGTGAGTTTTCATTATAGGAAGCGACCCTGGCCGACCACGGGTCGGGTCGCCGCGCCTACACTGCACAGGCTTGTCGGGGCGCCGTAGACCGTAGGTCACCGGCTGAGACCACACCCGTGTGGAACCCGCTGAACCTGATCGGGGTCATGCCCGCGTAGGAATCAAGTGCAGCGGCCATCGAGGCGGGGTTCTGATCCTGCTGCGGTGCCAGGCAAGCGGATCACGACACGCCACCTGGAGCTGACATGGCCAAGCAAGCACAACACGTCGACACCGCCGCACTGTCGCAGCGCATCACCCGCACGCCGTTTCCCGGCTCGCGCAAGGTCTACCTCGAAGGCCAGCGTCCCGACATTCGCGTGCCGTTCCGCGAGATCACGCTCGGCGACACCCTGATCGATGACGGTGCCGGTGGCTCGCGCCGCGAATCCAACCCGCCCTTGCGGGTTTACGACGCTTCGGGGCCGTACACCGATCCGCAGGCCGCGATCGACATCACCCGCGGGCTGCCACCCTTGCGTGCCGCGTGGATCGCCGATCGGGCCGACACCGTCGCGCTGCCCGGCATCAGCAGCGCCTATGGCCGCGAGCGCCTGCATGACCCGAAACTGACCGCGCTGCGCATGGCGCAGGCGCCACTGCCACGCGTGGCCAAGCCGGGCGCCAACGTCTCGCACATGCACTACGCCCGGCGCGGCATCGTCACGCCGGAGATGCACTACATCGCGGTGCGCGAGAACCTGGTCAAGGCCCAGTTGCGCGAGCGCCTGGCGACCGAGCGCGTGCCCAAGCGCGGCCACTCGTTCGGCGCGAACCTGCAGGACATCACGCCGGAGTTCGTGCGCGATGAGGTCGCGCGCGGCCGCGCAGTGATCCCGAACAACATCAACCATCCCGAGAGCGAGCCGATGATCATCGGCCGCAACTTCCTGGTGAAGGTCAACGCCAACATCGGCAACTCGGCGGTCACCTCCAGCATCGAGGAAGAGGTCGACAAGCTGGTGTGGTCGATCCGCTGGGGCGCCGACACCGTGATGGACCTGTCGACCGGCGAAAACATCCATGAAACGCGCGAATGGATCCTGCGCAACTCGCCCGTGCCCATCGGCACCGTGCCGATCTACCAAGCCTTGGAAAAGGTGCACGGCAAGGCCGAGGACCTGACCTGGGAGCTGTTCCGCGACACGCTGATCGAGCAGGCCGAGCAGGGCGTCGATTACTTCACCATCCACGCCGGTGTGCGGCTGGCCTACATCCCGCTGACCGCGGAGCGCCTGACCGGCATCGTTTCGCGTGGCGGCTCGATCATGGCCAAGTGGTGCCTGTCGCACCACCGCGAAAGCTTCCTGTACGAGCACTTCGAAGAGATCTGCGAAATCATGAAGGCCTACGACGTGTGCTTCTCGCTCGGCGACGGCCTGCGCCCCGGCTCGATCGCCGACGCGAATGACGAAGCGCAGTTTGCCGAGCTGCACACCCTCGGTGAGCTGACTCAGATCGCCTGGAAGCACGACGTGCAGGTGATGATCGAAGGCCCCGGCCACGTGCCGCTGCAGCTGATCAAGGAGAACGTCGACAAGCAGCTCGAAGCCTGCTACGAGGCGCCGTTCTACACACTGGGCCCGCTGATCACCGACATTTCACCAGGCTACGACCACATCTCGTCGGCCATGGGTGCGGCCAACATCGGCTGGTATGGCACCGCGATGCTGTGCTACGTCACACCCAAGGAGCATCTGGGACTGCCCAACCGCGACGACGTGAAGCAGGGCTTGATCGCCTACAAGATCGCCGCCCACGCGGGCGATCTGGCCAAGGGTTTCGCCGGTGCGCAGATGTGGGACAACGCGGTGTCGAAGGCGCGCTTCGAGTTCCGTTGGGAAGACCAGTTCAAGCTCGCGATCGACCCCGACACCGCGATGGCGTACCACGACGAGACGCTGCCGAAGGAGAACGCCAAGGTGGCGCACTTCTGTTCGATGTGCGGGCCGAAGTTCTGCTCGATGAAGATCTCGCAGGAAGTGCGCGATTTCGCTCGCCTGCAGAAGGCTGAGGCGCCCGCCTCAGCCGCCGCGCCCGTGATTCCGATTCATGCCGCGCTGGAAGAAAAGGCGCAGCAGTTCCGCGAAGGGGGCGGCCAGATCTATCTCTGAACCTGACCGCTGGCGCGCCTCGCTGCCGTCAGGCGGCGATCTGTGCGGCCTGCGCTGCGGTGGCGGCATCCAGGCACTTGTTGCACTTGCCGAGGCCGCGCAACCGTGGGTCGGGCCGGCCTTCGCCGGTCTTGAAGTTCGCCTGGCAGCGGCGGCAGACGTACATCTTCGAACTCGACATCATGGGCTTGATGCCGGGTTCTGATGCCGGGCGTGCTGCTGAGTACTCGGCCTGGGTCTGTCGTAGCTTGATGCTTTCAGCGCTGGCGGCAACCGGAACGGCGGAGGGAGTGACGGTGGTTTTGGTTCGTTGTGTGGCCATGGCGCGGGAGTGGACCTCTCAGGTTGAGCCGGCATGTCGGGGCAAGAACATGCCAACGAAAACCCTTATTGTCTCCGCTGTGACCAATTCCCGCCAAAACGGGGTGATCTTCGAGATGTGAGGAGGCGTTACCGGCACCTGTGGCCGGCTTCAGGCGCACCATCAAACCGTCGCGGCTTCGATAACCATCAACGCATCAGAGCCACTTCCCGAAAAACCCAAACGTCCGATCCCAGGCTCGCTCGGCCCACACCGGATCGAACTGCGTCGCTGCAATCCGCCCCGGGCCGACCGCGGTCTCGTTGGCAAAGGCGTGGTGCGCCAGATAGCGGTGGAACTCGAAGTTCACGCCGGCCTCTCCCAGCTTGGCTTCCAGCGCATCGATGGTCGCGATCGGGAAGAACTCGTCTTGCGTGGCCCAGTGGCCGAGCAGCGGGGCCTTGATCTTGGTCGCGTCGATGTACTCGAGCGGCGGGCAGCCGTACCAGACGACGCCGGCGTCGGCTTCGGGGCTGGCGCACAGGCCCAGCAGCGTCAGCGCTCCGCCCATGCAGAAGCCGGTGATGCCGACCTTCGGGCTGATGTTGCCGCCGTGTTTCAGGTGCAGCACGGCGCCGCGGATGTCCTGTGACGCAGCGTCGCTGAAGTTCAGCCCGGTCATCAGGTGGTGGGCTTCTTCGGCCTCGACCGTCCGCTGGCCGCGGTACAGGTCGGGCACCAGCGCGCGGTAGCCGGCCTGTGCCAGCCGGTCGGCCACGCCGCGGATCTGGTCGTTCAAGCCCCACCACTCCTGGATGACGACGATGCCGGGCGCCCCCGCGGGATTCGCTGGTTCTGCCAGATAGCCTGAGGCGGCTTGCCCGTCTGGGCGCTGGAAATTGATCATCGTGCCCATGGGCGCTCTCCGTCAGTTGGGTCGACGCGCTGCGTCTGGGGTTGGAGGGGGGATCTCAGGCCCGGCGTGCATCGATCGGCAGCGCCACACCGCAGGCCTCCAGCGCCTGGGCCACGGCGCCGCGGCTCACCGGTTTCAGCAGGAAGGCATCGCAGCCAGCCAGTTCGGCGCGCACGCGTTCGAGCGGGCGGGCCGAGCCTGTGACGACGATCAGCACGCACACGGTGTCACCGGCATGGCTGGGCGGCGCTTTGACGCGCCTGCACAGGTCGTGGCTGGCCGGCGCCGCCGAGCCGTCGAAGATGATGTTGAGGAAGGCCGCTGTGTAGCGCTTGGCCTCCAGCATGCGCACGGCCTGCATCGTGCTTTGCACCGGGTGAGTGCGAAAGCCGAAGGCTTCGAGCAGCGTACACATTTGCTCGCGCGCCGCGTCGTCGCTCTCCAGCACCAGCACGTCGACGGGTGCAGCGGCCGCTTGCGGCTGTACCTTGTTGGCCTGCAGACTGCGCCGCACCTGCGCGCGCCGCAGCGCCTTGGTGGTGGTCTGGGCGACCTGCGACACGCTTGTGGGTGCGGCAGGTGCGGAGCGGCGGCGTGCCGGTGTTGCGGTGGTCGGTGGCTCAGGCGCCAAGTGGGGCAGCGGCGCCAGGGTGTCAGCCACGATCAGGCCCGGCGGCAACGGGCCAGCCGCTGCCGCAGCGTCGTCGATGGGGACCGGCGGCGCCTCAAACTCGCGCAGCGTCAACGGTGGCAGCGGTGTGTCGGGCTCGCGCGTCTCGGCGCGGTGGGTCGGCTCGCTGTGACCATCGAGTCCGCCAGCGCGCGAATTGAACCAACGCTGCAGATCCGGCGCGTCCAGGTGCACCGACGGCGTGGTGTCGACGTCGAGCTCCATTTCGTTCAGGTCAACGAAAGTCTCGGAGTGCTCCCCGGCGCCCAGCGGCGCCACCCCGCGCAGCGTGGCACCGCAGGTGGTGCAGATTCTGGCGTCGGGCAGGTTCAACCGGACACAGGCCGGACACACGTTGAACGGGGTCATGCCCCATTCTGGCCGAGCCCTTGTTCAGCGCAATCCCCTTTTTTCAAGCGGTGCTACCCGAGCAGGCCGGCACTGAGTTGCTGGGGTTGGCCTACGCGCCACGGGTTCAGATCGGCCGGGACCGCGTGCGCCCCGTACCCCCAACTGACCAATGCGGCCGGGCAGCCAGCGGCCCATGCGGCCAGGATGTCGGGCGGTGCGTCGCCGACCATCAGCAGATTCAGGGGCACGACCCCCAGGTGAGCGGCCGTGGTCTGCAGCATCAGCGGCGAGGGCTTGCGCTGCGCGGCCGAATCGGCGCCCTGCACATGCGCGAACCAGGGCAGCAGACCCGCCGCCTCGACGACCGCGTGGGCGAGGCGCGTGGGCTTGTTGGTGACCACCGCCAGCGGGTATCGATGCGCGCTCAGCTGGCGCAGCAGCTCAGCGATGCCGGGGAAAACATGCCCATGCGCCAGCGGCGCGGCCAATGTCGCCGCGTCGAAGCCAGCGCGCAGCGCCTGCTGCAGGGCGAGATCGTCCGGTGACACGCCTTGCGCTTCCAAGGCGCGTGCAATCAGCGCGTCTGGGCCGTCGCCGATCCAGCTGCGCACCGTCGCCAGATCGAAGCACCTGAGCCCTGCTGCTGCCAGCGCCGTGTTGAGTGCGTGGCCAATGTCGGGTGCGCTGTCGATCAGCGTGCCATCGAGATCGAAGGCGACCGCGCGGATGGAATGAGGGTCAACCACTCGGGCTGTATCGATGTCAGGCGTATCGGGACTGGGCACCCGCGAGCGCGTTCGAGCGGATCGCAGCGATCGATTCGGCATAGCGCCCGCCGCTGAACACCGCCGAGCCGGCGACCAGGGTGTCGGCACCGGCGTTGCCAACGCGCTGTGCGTTGTCGGCCTTGACACCGCCATCAACCTCCAGCCAGATGTCGCGGCCGGTCGCGTCGATGCGCTTGCGCACGGCGTCGATCTTCGGCAGCACATGCTCGATGAAGCTCTGCCCGCCGTAGCCGGGGTTGACCGACATCAGCAGCACCAGATCGAGCTGGTCGAGCACGTGGTCCAGGCAATTCAGCGGTGTCGCCGGGTTGAGCACCAGGCCAGCCTTCACACCGAGCGAGTGGATCAGCTGGATCGTGCGGTCCACGTGTTCGCTGGCTTCCGGGTGGAAGGAGATGATCGAGGCGCCGGCCTGCGCGAACATCGGGATCAGCGCATCGACCGGCTTGACCATCAGGTGCACATCGATCGGCACCGGCTGGCCGCCGCTCACCGCATAGGGCTTGATCGCCTGGCAGACCAGCGGTCCTACCGTCAGGTTGGGCACATAGTGGTTGTCCATCACGTCGAAATGAATGACGTCGGCGCCGGCGGCGATCACGGCAGTGACTTCCTCGCCGAGGCGGGCGAAGTCGGCAGACAGCAGGCTGGGCGCGATGCGCATGGTGGGGCTGGGCATGGAAACTCTCATCAAGGGCGGAGGTGGCCGCGCCATGCACCAGCGGTGACAGCGGGGGCTAGCCGCGATTTTCCCGCCGTTCGAGCCGCGCGGTGCCGGCTTTTGCGTCCAGCCAACGCTGGCCCGTCAATTCACCGGCGATCGGCAGCCTTTGACCAGGTCCAGCGCTGGCTCGTAGACGCGGGTCTGCACGTCGAGCAGGCCGAGCATCGTGTGGAACAGGTTGTCGTGCGTGGCGCGCTGGGTGGCGCGGGTGCGCAGGCAGGCGAGGTCGATCTGGCGGCTGTCGCTGAACGACGGTGACAGCCACATCACCATGGGCACTTGTGTCTGCTGCGCAGGTGCAATCGCATAGGGCATGCCATGCAGGAACAGGTTGTTCTCGCCCAGCGATTCACCGTGGTCCGACACATACAGCAAGGCGGTGTCGTACCGGTCGCTCTGCGATTGCAGGAATCGGACGGCCTTGCCCAGCACATGGTCGGTGTAGGCGATGGAGTTGTCGTAGGCGTTGACAACGGCTTGCGTCGAGCACTTGTGCAGCTCGGCGGTGTCGCAGGTCGGGGTATAGCGCCTGAACGCCTCGGGAGCGCGCCGGTGGTAGGCCGGACCGTGGCTGCCCATCTGGTGCAGCACGATGAGGTGATTGCCTTTGCCCTGGTCGCCCGCCAGCTGCGCATCCAGGCCTTTCAGCAGGATCTCGTCCAGGCACTCTGAGCCGTTGCACAGCGAGGGGTCGGGCGTTTTGGCCATCTTCTGCATCGGCAGCCCTTCGCAGACACCTTTGCAGCCCGACTGGTTGTCACGCCACTGCACGGCGAAACCCGCGCGACTCACCACATGCAGCAGCGACTCTTCACCGCGGATGCGGTCTTCGTCATAGTCGCGCCGGCCGATCCGCGAGAACATGCAGGGCAGCGAGGTTTCGGTGTTGGTGCCGCAGCTGCCCACATCGGTGAAATTGATGACGCCGAGTGCTGCCAGCTCGGGGGTGGTCTGCCGGGCATAGCCATTGAGGCCCCAGTTCATGGCGCGCGCGGTTTCGCCAACGACCAGGATGAACAACAGCGGTTTGCTGCGGTCCGTCCAGGCCGGGCCGGCCACCGCGTCGGTGCCGACCTCCACCCTTTGCTTGGTCGCGTTCACGGCGTCGGCGGTGGCGACCCGGGCCAGCGAGTACACATAGTTGCCCGGCGTGATCAGGTAGCCCATCGACTTGTTCGAGCGCATCAGCGACGACAGGTCTTGCGAGACGGTCAGGAAGGCGCCCGTCGCCACGCCCAGCGCCAGCGCCAGCGTACCCAGCCGCCAGGCCGTGGCGCTGCGCCAGCCGCGCTCGCGCAGGCGCACGCGCCAGACCAGCCAGATCGGCAGCGTTGCCTGCCAGGCGAGGTGGGTCAGCATGTCCCAGGCCAGCAGATCGCGCGCCTCGCCGACATCGGTGCGCAGCAGATTGCGCAGCATCGTCGGATCGAGGAACACCGAGTACTTGCCCATGAAGTACGACGCGAACGCCGTGCACACCAGCAGCAAGATCAACAGCGGCTTGGTGGTGCGCCGGGTCGCGAACAAGGCCAGCGCGATGAAGTGCAGGGCCACCAGCAGCACGAACACGCCCACGCCGAAACGCCAGGTGCCGGTGTCCCCTGGCGACCGATCCGCCAGGGCGCTGGACCAGAACGAGTGGTTGCCGACCGCGATGAAATACGCACAGATGCAGAGCACCAGCGCCTCGGTCGACAGTGTCCAGGTCTTGCGTGCGACCTGCGGCGAGCCGGTTGATGAACGCATGATCGATCAGTTGGTAAAAGCGGCGATGCCGGTCATGGCCCGCCCGAGGATCAGCGCGTGGATGTCGTGCGTGCCCTCGTAGGTGTTGACCACTTCGAGGTTCACCAGGTGCCGCGCGATGCCGTACTCGTCGCTGATGCCATTGCCGCCGAGCATGTCGCGCGCCATCCGGGCGATGTCGAGTGACTTGCCGCAGGAGTTGCGCTTGAGCATCGAGGTGATCTCTGGCGCGGCGGTGCCCTCGTCCTTCATGCGGCCGAGCCGCAGGCAGGATTGCAGGCCGAGCGCGATCTCGGTTTGCATGTCGGCGAGCTTTTTCTGGATCAGCTGGTTGGCCGCCAGCGGCCGGCCGAACTGCTGCCGGTCCAGCACGTACTGGCGGGCGCGGAACCAGCAGTCCTCGGCGGCTCCCAGGGTTCCCCAGGCGATGCCGTAGCGCGCACTGTTCAGGCAGGTGAACGGACCCTTCAGGCCGCGGATGTCGGGGAGGGCGTTTTCCTCGGGGCAGAACACTTGGTCCATCACGATCTGCCCGGTTACGCTGGCGCGCAGCCCGACCTTGCCGTGCAGGGTCGGCGTGGACAGGCCGTCTGCACCCCGGTCGAGGATGAAGCCGCGAATGTCACCGGCATCGTCCTTCGCCCAGACGACGAAGACATCGGCGATCGGGCTGTTGGTGATCCAGGTCTTGCATCCGTGGAGCCGGTAGCCACCGGCAACGCCGCGCGCCCGCGTGACCATGCTGCCCGGGTCGGAGCCGTGGTCCGGCTCGGTCAGACCAAAGCAGCCGATCAATTCGCCGGTGGCGAGCTTCGGCAGGTAGCGTTGCTTCTGCGCTTCGGTTCCGAAGGTGTGGATGGGCAGCATCACCAGCGAGCTTTGCACGCTCATCATCGAACGGTAGCCCGAGTCGACACGCTCGACCTCGCGCGCCACCAGGCCGTAGCAAACGTGATTCATGCCGGCGCCGCCGTACTCGGGCGGGATCACGATGCCCAGCAGACCGAGCTCGCCCATCTCGCGGAAGATCTCGGCGTCAGTGGTTTCGTGGCGGAAGGCGTCCAGCACGCGCGGGGCCAGGCGCTGCTGGCAGTACGCGGCGGAGGCGTCGCGCACCGCGCGCTCATCGTCGGTCAGTTGTGCCCCCAGCAGCAAGGGGTCGTCCCACTCGAAGCGGGCGGAATGGGGAGGGTTCATGCGGAAGCTCCGTGTGGACTGGCGCCGTGGGCCCGCATCATGCCTTTGAAAAGCGCATGTCGATCTTTGCTGCGCGCGGCGGCCGGGCCGTGGAAAATACGCGTTTTATCGATCCGGCCCCACCCATGAGTGCATTTAACGAAGAGCGCGTGCTGAGCGTCCATCACTGGACCGATCGGCTGTTCAGCTTCACCACCACCCGCGACCCGAGCCTGCGCTTCAGCAACGGCCATTTCACGATGATCGGCCTGCGCGTCGACGGCAAGCCCCTGCTGCGCGCGTACAGCATCGTCAGTCCGAACCACGACGACACGCTCGAATTCCTGAGCATCAAGGTGCCCGACGGCCCGCTGACCTCGCGGCTGCAGCACATCCAGGTGGGAGACACCGTCATCGTCGGCAAGAAGCCCACCGGCACCTTGCTGATCGACTACCTGCTGCCCGGCAAGCGGCTGTATTTGATCGGCACCGGCACCGGCGTGGCGCCGTTCCTCAGCATCATCCGCGACCCCGACACTTACGAGCGCTTCGAGAAGGTCGTGCTGATCCACGGCGTGCGCGAGGTGAAGGAGCTGGCGTACCACAGCTATCTCAACGAAGACCTGCCGGTGCACGAGTTCCTGGGCGAGATGGTGTCCAGCCAGCTGCTGTACTACCCGACGGTGACCCGTGAACCCTTCGTCAACCAGGGCCGCATCACCACGCTGATCGAGACCGGCAAGCTGACCGCTGACCTCGGCCTGCCCGCACTCGACCCCGAACACGACCGCATCATGCTGTGCGGCAGCCCCGAGATGCTGCGCGACCTGAAGGCGATGCTGGAAGTGCGCCACTTCAAGGAAGGCAACACCTCGAAGCCCGGCGACTACGTGATCGAGCGCGCCTTCGTCGAGCAGTGATCGCCACCTGACGGGCGGCTCACCACGGCAGCGTTTCGCCGCGGTGATTGAAGAACGCGCCGGTGTCCTTCGCGCTCAGGCCGTCAATCACTGTCAGCAGCCGAGCGGCTGCCTCGTCAGGTTGCTGCACATCCAGGCCTGACTTGGCGAACCGGGACGACAGCGCCGTGTCGACGGTGCCGGGGTGCAGTGCGACGCAGATGGCCTGCGGCTTCTGGCGCGCCAACTCGATGGCTGCGGTGCGCACCAGCTGATTCAGCGCGGCCTTTGACGCGCGGTAGCTGTACCAGCCGCCCAGCCGGTTGTCGCCGATGCTGCCCACCTTGGCTGAGAGGGTGGCGAACACCGCCTTGCCTGATCGCGGCAGCAACGGCAGGAAGTGCTTCATCAGCAGCGCCGGGCCGATGGCGTTGATGGCAAAGGCGTGTGCCATGTGCGCCGCGTCGAGCTGGCGCCACGACTTCTCGGGTTCAATGCCCTGCCCGTGCAGGAAGCCCGTGGCGTCGATCACCAGGCGCAACGGCATGCCCTGGTCGATCAGCTGGCCGACAACCGCCGCCGCCGAGGCGATCTGGGATTCGTCGGTGATCTCCAGGTCGAGATCGATCTCGGCGTCCATGGGATTCGCTGCACCGGATCGTCGCCCTGCAGCCAACACCCGGTGGAATGTCGATTGGGCGCGCATCGTCCGACACAGGGCGGCGCCCAAACCGCCTCGCGCGCCCACGACCAGCGCCAACCCTCCGGGAAAACCGCATTCGCCGCCGCCCGCCGTCGCAGGGTCGGGCGCTGCGCTCAAGTCGATGCTGGGTCCAGTGAGGCTGCCGATGCGGCCGCGGCAGCCGCCGCCAAGGCGAGGCAGGGGTTGCATTTACCCAGACCCGCCATGCGCACATCGGGCCGACCGTCACCGGTCTTGAAGTTGGCCTGACAGCGGCGGCAGACGTACATCTTCGAGCTGGACATCATCGTCTTGGCACCAGGCTCTGCAGGCGGTCGGGCCGCTGAATACTCGGCCTGTGTCTGCCGCAGCTTCTGCGCGGAATCGGTGGCTTTATCGGTCTTGGTCTTGCGTGTGGTCATGGCAAGCAGGGGAGTCGTGTTGCCCGCGCCGGGCGATGAAATCGTCCCGCGGCAGGGGATTGTCCATGCAAGCGCCATGCCGTGTCTTTCCCCGACAAGGGGGAAGTCAGATCGACACCGACTCGCTAGGCACAACTCGGCCAGACGCGACCACATGGCCTGTGGCCCGCTCAGCGCTTGATCGTTCCGTCACGCCAGCAGGGCGCGCAGCGCCGCCGCTGCAAACGGCTTTGGCAGTGCGCCAGCCACATCGAGCCCGCCAGCTCGGGCCTGCGCCACGGCGCGGTCGAGCCGCTCTGCCTCAGCGCCGCTCGCGACGATGATGCGGGCAGTGCAGCCGCGGCTCGCCAGCTCGCCGAGCACCTCTTCTCCGCTGGTCTCGGGCATGGTCAGGTCCAGCACGACATGGGTCGGGTGCCACTGGTCCGCGGCGGCGTAGAACTCGTCGGCCGTGCGCGTCAGGCAGGTCGCAACCCCGGCCAGTCGGCCGACCGACTCGACGAGCAAGCCGACCAGCGCATCGTCGTCGAGGATCAACAGTCGCCGCGGGTCAGTCGGGCTCATGTCCGCAAGCGCGTTTTCAGCACCGTGTGCACCTTGCGCGCGAGGTCGATGCTGCGGTACGGTTTGGGCAGCAGGTGCACGCCGCGGTCGAGCCGGCCATGGTGAACGATGGCGTTCTCGGTGTAACCGGAGGTGTAAAGCACCTGCAGCGCGGGGTTCATCGCCATGGCCTGCTCGGCGAGCTCTCGCCCGTTGAGGCCACCGGGCATGACCACGTCGGTGAACAGCAGGTCGAAGTCGCTGCGCTCACGAAGGATGGCCAGCGCTGCCATGCCGGTTTCAGCCACAGTCACGCGGTAGCCCAGCCCGACCAGCACGTCTCGTGCGTGGCGCAACACCAGTGGATCGTCTTCGACCACCAGCAGGCTGGCCGTGCCACGAAAGTCGTGTTCGGTGCGGACCACCGCGGGCGGCGCTTCGGGCGGTCCCTCTGCGCGTGGCAGGTAAAGCCGTGCCGTGGTGCCGTGTCCGGGCTCGGAATACAGCTTCACGTGACCTCGGGACTGCTTGAGGAAGCCGTACACCATGCTCAACCCGAGTCCGGTGCCTTTGCCAACGCCCTTGGTGGTGAAGAACGGCTCAAAGACGCGCGCCAGGTGCTCGGGGCTCATCCCACCGCCTGTGTCCGACACCGACAGCAGCACGTACTGACCGGGCGCCACGTCGGGATGGCGCTCGGCGTAGTGCTGATCGATCCAGGCGTTCGACGTTTCCAGTGTGATCTTGCCGCCCGGCGGCATGGCATCGCGTGCATTGATGACCAGGTTCAGCACCGCGGCTTCGAGTTGTGACGGGTCGACCAGCGCGGGCCACAGGCCGGCACCGCGCACCAGCTCGAGTTCGATGTTGGCCGGCAGCGTGCGACGCAGCAGGGCATCCATGTTGGCCAACAGCTGATGCGCATCCACCGATTGCGGCTGCAGTGCCTGACGGCGCGCGAACGCCAGCAAGCGCTGCGTCAGTTCGGCACCGCGCTCGGCGGCGGTGCGGGTCATCTCGGCGAGCGGCAGCAGCAGGGGTTGATCCGCCAGTTGCTCGGCCAGCAAGTCGGCGTTGCCGAGGATCACCGTCAGCAGGTTGTTGAAATCGTGGGCAACGCCGCCCGTCAGCTGACCGATGGCTTCGAGTCGCCGCGCCTGCTGCAGCTGAGCTTCGAGCTCGAGCCGTGCGGTGACGTCGGTGCCGACGCCGAAGATCGCGCTGGGCTGGCCCTGGGCATCACGCACCAGTGTCCATCGGCCTTCGACGGTGACCCAGCGGCCATCCTTGCAACGCTGTCTGAAGGTGGCGGCGTACCGCCCTGTGCTCAGCAGGACCGCGCGCGCGGCGTCGGCGCCCGAGCCGTTCACTAGGCTCAGCTCCGACAGGCGTCGACCGACCGCTTCCGCAGCGCTCCAGCCGAACATGCGCTCGGCGCCGCGGCTCCAGTAGCTGATGCGGTCGTCCAGATCGCGCACCACGATCGAATCCTCCGTTTCATCGAGGAGCGCCGCCTGTTGCCGCAGGCGGGACTCGTTCTGCCGCTGCTCGGTCAGGTCGGTCATGCCGCCGACCATGCGCACCGCGCTGCCTTTGCTGTCGCGGATGACAAAGCCCCGGTCTGAGACGACGGCGAAATCGCCGTCGTGGCGCTGGAATCGGTACTCCGCGCTCCAGTGTTCGCCGCCACCATCGATGACACCGTGGATGCTGTCGAGGACGCGCTGCAGGTCGTCGGTGTGGATGCGGCGTGTCCACGACCGGCTGTCGGGCTCCAGGGTGTCCAACGCATGGCCGAACAGCACCTGCATGCCATCGCTCCACCACATCGCGTCATCGCTCAGCGTCCAGTCCCAGACCGCGTCGGCGGTGGCGCGTGCGACGTTGCGAAAACGCTCTTCGCTCTCGCGCAATGTGCGCTCGATGCATTTCTGCTGTGTCTGGTCGAGCAGCGCACCTTGCACGCGCACCACCCGTTGCGTGTCGTCCCGCACCGCTTCACCGATCACCCGGACATCGAGCGGCCGCCCCAGGATCGTGACCAGCTGCAATTCGAGATCGAACGGCGTGCCGTGCGCAAAGGCCGCGTCGAGGGCCTGGCTGAGGGCCTCGCGCGAAGGCGAGGGGTACCAGTTCAGGCTCATCTCCAGCTGAGGTGAGTGTTCGGGGGCGCAGTCGAGGATGGCGCGCAGCTCGTCCGACCAGCGCACCACGGGGGCCGAGGTGTCGGTCGCGGCATCGATGGCCCAGCCGCCCAGGCCGGCCATGCGCCCCGCCAGTCCGATCAACCGGTGGCTTTGCTGCAGCTTCAGCTGCGCGAGCTTCTGATCGTTGATGTCTGTCACCACCGCGACCAGCCGTGCCTCACCCGCAACGGCTGCTGCCTGCATCTGCGACACGGTGGCACGGGCCCAGATCGCCTCGCCATCCGGACGCAGATAACGCTTGTCGATGCTGAAGCTGTCGACCTCGCCGGCCAGCAGCCGATGAATTTCCAGGGCGCACGGTGCGATGTCTTCGGGATGGGTGAACGCCAAGATCTCCACGCCCTGCAATTCCTCTTCGCTGCGCCCCACCAGCGCGCAGAACGCCGGGTTGGCGCTGAGGTATCGCCCATCGGCACCGGCCGAGACGATGCCGGTGGCGCTGGATGCAAAGAGGCGCCGCCAGCTCGCGTCACTGTCGTGCAGTGCCGCGTGGCTGCGTTCACGCGCCTGCATCGCCTGCGTCAACAAGGCCCGCTGGCGGTGAGATTCGATCTGCGCCATCACCTGCAACGCCAGGGTCTGCAAGGCCTCGATCTGCACGCTGTTCAGGTGCCGCGGTACTTGATCGAGCACCGCGACCGCGCCCAGCGCATGGCCGTCCGGTGTCACCAATGGCATGCCGGCATAGAAGCGCAGATGCGGCTCTCCGACAACGAGCGGGTGGTCGCAGAAACGTGTGTCGGCCTGCATGTCCTCGATCACGCAGAGCACCTGCTGCTCGATGGCGTGCGAGCAGATTGACACGGCCCGGTCTGTCTCGGTCCAGGCGATGCCGTGCACCGATTTGAACCACTGCCGCTCACCGTCCACCAGGCTGATCAGCGCGATGGGCGCTTCGCAGAGGTGCGCGAGCAGCTGTGTGAGGCGGTCGAACTCGGGCTCAGCGGGGGTGTCGAGCACACCGTAGGAACGCAGTGCGGCAATGCGCTTGGCTTCCTCCGCAGTCGGTAGCATCCATCGCCTCCCCGGTGAAATGTGCCGTCGAATCCGAATCCCGAGGCAGTGTAGGAGAAGAAGGCAAGCCGCTGCATCCCCCCTCGATCGCAGGGATCCTGGGACGCGCCGGCTGCCCGAGTTCATGCTTCGAGGTGGGCCAACCTCATTTGTCCATGTGTCAGGATCCACCCATGATCGTTCGCATCGAAATTGACACCCCACCCAGCGGCCAGTTTGACTACCGGGTCACCGATGAAGGCGAGACCCTGTATGCCGACGCCGAGCTGCCGACGCTGGCAGACGCGCTGGTGGCTGCTGTCGAGGGGCTGGCGCCCGAAGTCGTGGGCGCCGAAGTGTGGTTCCGTGGCGTGGTGTCGGGCACCTACCCGCTGCATGTCATCGCAGCCAATCACGCCCAGATCGCCACCCATGCGGTCAACACCACCGCGGCGATCTTTGAAGGTCTCGCGGGAGCCGACTGAAGAATCAGTCGGTGCCGCTGGCCACACACACCCGGTTGCGACCCTGCCGTTTGGCCTGATACAGCGCGCCATCGGCGCGTTCGACGGTGACGAAGAACGGTTCGCCGATCTCGAGAGCGGCTACGCCGCTCGACACCGTCGCTGTCAGCGACCTGCCGTCGGGCAGGAGGTGGCGGTGCCGCGCCACCGCCTCGCGCATCTTGTGTGCCACCAGCATGGCCGACGCGGCATCGGTCGCTGCCAGACAGACCATGAACTCCTCACCACCCCAGCGCAGCACGTTGTCGCCTTTGCGCAGCTCGCGGCGCAGCAGGGCGGCGATGTCGCGCAACAGCTGGTCGCCACAAGCGTGTCCATGATCGTCGTTGACGCGTTTGAAATGATCGATGTCGATCATCAGCACCGCCGCCTGTGGATCGAGTGGACTGCTGCGCAGAATCGGTCGCGTGACCACGTCGACCGCATGCCGGTTCAGCAGTCCGGTCAAGGCGTCGGAGTAGGCAGCCTCCTGCAATTGGGCGCGCTCGGCCGCGACCGACAGCACCGAGCTGAACATGTCGGCCAGGGCTTCGAACAGCCCGATGCCGACCTGATGAAAGTAGTCGGGCACATCGGCGTACAGCGCCAGCAGGCCCCGGTCGGCATTGACCGTCGAGGCCAGCGGCAGCGACACCGCACTGCGGATGCCATGCACCGCTGCCGCTTCGCGCCACGGGCCGTACAGCGACATCCGGGAGACGTTGAAGGGCTCGACCCGCTTGCCCGCCAGCGTGCGAAAGGCCGGTCCGATCTCGGTCAGGAAGCTGCGGTCGATCTCCAGTTTGTGGGCGTAGGCCGAGGCGGGCCCGACGACGATCTGCGGCACGATGCGCGGCGTCTCGACCGGGCCGAACCAGGTCCAGGCCAGGCGCACATGGGGTGTCGCCAGCGTCAGCGCCTCGCAGACCCGCTGGATGATGTCGCGGTCGTTGCGCTGTTCCAGCAGGCGAGAGGCGCTGCGCACCAACGACTCGGCAACGCAGGCTTTTTCATGGCTGGCGTCGAATTCGTTCGACTCGGCACTGCGCTGCCGAAAGGCCAGGCGCAGCTTCATCGGAAAGCGATCATCATGGCTGAGGTCGCACCAGGTGCGTCGACATCGAAAATGAGCTGCTGAGCAGCATGGGGGGCTTCGGTTTGGTTGATATCGGCACTTTCCCGTCGTACCCAATGGGTCGGCCGCATTGGTGGGCGCGAGAACGCGTCCAGTGCAGGCGATGAGCCGTCCCCTGATAGACCGCCGAGCGCTCGGTGGCCTGATCGCTGCCGGGCTGTGGCTTGGTGTTCCTGTCGTCACGTTGGGGCAGGCCTCGCCCGTGCCCGGCGAGCTGACGCTGTACGGCGTGCGCCTCAAGGGTGCTGCGACCGAAGCCTTTGTCATGGCAGCGCTGAAGGCGGGGGCCGTACCGCTGGGACAACGCGCCGATGGCTCCCTGAATTTCGACACCCGTCAGGCGGGCGTACCTGCCTTACAGCGCTTGACGGTGGTGAGCGATGCGGCTGGGCTGGTGAGTGCGCAGTTTGTCCTCAAGGCGTATGGCCAGGAGAACGAGGCGTTGCGTCAGTTGCTGGTGAGCAAGTACGGCCTGCCGAGCACTGCCGATGGCGCCCGCCGTCCTTTCCCTGCATTCGCGGCGCGGTTTGCACCTCGGGGCAGCTTCGACTGGGACTTTGCTGGCGGCATGAAACTGATCTACCGTCAGCCGGCACTCGGCGATGCCACCCTGTCGTACACCGATGTCGAGCGCGCGCAGCGCCTGTCCTCGCCAATTCCGGCACCCAGTTCATCCGGTGCGGGGTCTCTGATCAACCGGTTCTGAGGGTGGCTTCCTGGCGATAAAGTCGGCGCATGGTGAACACCGCGCCGCTGTTTCTCGACGAGCTGACGGGCTTGCATCACCGGGCGTTTTTTCTCGATCGCCTGAGCGAAGCGGCGGACGCTGCGCAGACCGAGCGGCAAGCGCTGTCGTTGCTGCTGGTGGACCTGGACAACCTGTTTCTCATCAACATGGAACGCGGTCGCGACAGCGGCGATCGTGCATTGGTCGCGCTGGCAGCGACATTGCAGCGCTCGGCGCGCCCGGGCGATACCGTCGCGAGGCTTGGCGGCGATCAGTTCGTTTTGTTGCTGCCAGGCACCTCGCTGGTCACCGCCACGCAGTTTGCCTGGGGCATCCGCAGCCTGGTGGGTCGCGCGCACGATGTGCACCCGGACATTGCCACCATGGATGTCTGCATTGGCGTGGCAGCACGGCCCGATCACGCTGCGTGGCGTGCCCGCGATCTGCTGGCGTTGGCCGACCAGCGACTCAATTCCGCGAAGCGCTCGCGTCACCGGCCTGGCCAGGCGCAGCAGGTGTGGGCCGGTCCGCCCGACCTGCCCGATGAAGACGCCGACGACGACTGACGCGCCAGGAAATCTCGCCGCAGGATCAGTGGGCGTGTGACAGCTGCCAGCGGGCCATGGCCGCCTCGCTGATCTCGCTCGCACGAACCAGATCACTGAGGAACAAGTGCGCGGCATGGTCGATGCATCGGTGCAGTTCGTTGGAATCGACATACACATGGCGATCGGGGTCGATCGCCAGCGAGGGCAGCGCGGTGCGCTTGAGCAGGATGGTCTGGATGTGCCTGCAGACCACGTACTCGAAGACAAACGACTGGTCGATGTCCACCTTCGCGGCGACGGCAAAAACGATGTGCTCGAGCTTCATGAGGACTCCTGTCGGCGCTGTCGGTCTCAAAGGGCGGCCGTGACCGCCATGACCCAGATATCGGCCGTGTTTTCCCGCTCGTGAGGGCATTCCGCACGAAAGCGATGCCCCTGGTTTCGCGGTTCGCAGTCGAACCGCGCGAGGTTCAGGCCGCGATCACGCGGGCCGACAAGGTGCCGCGCAAGGCGTTGCACACCATGATGGCCTCGGCGCGCGCCAGGTCGGCAGCGCTCAGGCTGCGCTCTGTGGCCTGCCATCGTGGATCGGCCAGCACCAGGCCGCGCATCACGCCGGGCAGCGCACCGTCGGCGACCGGTGGGGTGCACCAGCCACCGTTGAGCTGCAGGAAGACCGAGGTGCGTCCACCTTCGACCAGCCGCCCGTCTTCGGTGAGAAACAGGCTGTCGAACGCGCCTACCGCCTCGGCGGCGCGCACACCTTCGTCGTAGTGCTGACGCCGTGTGGTTTTGTGGGCCGACAAGGGTTGAACGTTCGGCAATCGTTGCGCGGAGATCAGCAGCGATACCGAGGCGCCTTCGAGGCCGGGCGGCAGCGCGGGCAGTGCGGCGTGCGTCAGCTGCAGGCGGCCATCGTGGCCGAGCGACAGACGCAGGCGATGGTGTTCGTGCGGCTCATCGACCCATCGGCTCAGCTGCAAATCCACCTTGCGCTGTGCGGCGTCGCGATCGAAGGCGAAGCCCAGTGCCTGCGCACTGCGGCCGAGTCGCGCGAGGTGCAATTCCAGGAGCGCAACGCCCTGACCGCGGGTTGCATGCATGGTCTCGAACAGCTCGAAGCCCGGTGGCGCCCCGGTCAGGAAACGCGCCTTGAGCCGGCACTCCTCGAATTCCTCGTCGGCCCGGCTGTCGAGCACGATCCCAGCGCCGATGCCCAGCCGCGCCGGTCGCCGGCCCTGGGCCTCGGCACCGAGGGTGAGGGTGCGAATCGCCACCGACAGGCAAAAGTTGCCCAGTCGTGCCTCACCTGGCGGTGCCTCGACCCACCCGATGGCGCCGCAGTACAAGCCGCGTGGTGTCGACTCCAGCTGCGCGATCCAGTCCATCGTGTTGTGCTTGGGCGCGCCGGTGATCGAGCCGCAGGGGAACACCGCGCGCAGCAGCGCCGGGAAATCCACCTCCGGCCGCACGCGCGCCTGCACCGTCGAGGTCATCTGGAACACCGTCGAGTACGGCTCGATGGCGAACAGGTCAGGCACCTGCACCGAGCCGGTTTGCGCAATGCGGCCGAGGTCGTTGCGCAGCAGGTCGACGATCATCAGGTTCTCGGCGCGGTTCTTCACATCGAGCGAGAGGTGACGCGCGGTTTCGCTGTCGGCCTCGGGCGTGAAGGTGCGTGACGCGGTGCCCTTCATCGGCCGCGCGGTCAGCAGCCCGTCGTCGTGCCGCAGAAACAGCTCGGGCGAGCATGAAAGCACGTGTGTGGTCTCACCGTCGCACGGCGGCACCCCTTCGCCGCACGGCAGCTGGATGTATGCCCCGAACGCCACCGGTTGCAGCGCGCGCAAGCGGCGGTACAGCTGCACGGGCGAGCCGTAAGCCTGCCCGTGCAGGCGGTAGCTGTAGTTGACCTGGTAGGTCTCTCCAGCACGGATGGCCTCTTGAATGCGATGGATCGCCTGAGTGAAGGCCGGCTTGTCGACGCTGGCTTCGAGGTTCATCACGCCGGCAACATCGCGCATGCCCGCATCACCCGCGCTCGATTCAAGTTCGTCCAGCCAGGCGTCGGCCGCGACCCGCGACAGCTTTGCGCAGTCGGTGAACATCAGCACGCGCAACGCCGCGGGGTCGTCGCCTGCCAACGACCGGTGCCCTGCTTGCAGCAGTTTGGCGCCCCACTCGTAGTCGGCCAGCAACAGCGCATGCAGCCCCCTGCGCAGATCGGCATCGACTGCGGCCCAGGTGGTCGCCAGCGTGGCGGGGTCGGTGCAGCGGTGCTCACGCACGAAACCGCGGTAGGCGCGGCTCGTGGGTTGATCGTGCGAGGCATCGCGGTCGTCGAGCAGCGCGACGCAGCGACGCCCGCGTTCAGGCGCGTCCAGCGCGACGGCCGGTGGCACGTTCAGTGTGCCTCGGTCGCCAGCGCCCGAGCCAGCAGGTCGATCATGGACTGCATCATGGTCTGGTGCGTCGCCCAGTGCTCGCGGGCCATCTGGCGGTGGCGCAGCGAGGCGTCGATGTCGCCCAGCGCCTCGAATACCTGGTCGAGCCGCCCGCAGGCGATGGCCAGGTCTTCGACGTACATGCCAGGGTCGATCAACGCGGCGGCAGCGGTCGCGTCGGTGCGAGCGCCGTGGGTGTCGCCGGTGTGAAAGCGGCACCAGGCCTGATCGGCCAAGTGCGCCGCGCGCATGTGCGCCAGACCCTGCCGGTCGGCATCGGCCAGATGGGCTTCGTACAGCGCGAGGGCCTGCGCGTGCTGTTGCTCGGCGGAATACAGCTGCGCGCGCAGTGTGCAGACGAAACTGTCCTGGGGAGCCGCCCCGACCCACTGGTCGAGGTTGACCGAAGCATCGAGCCATGCCTGTGCACGGCGGGCTTCGGCACCGTCGACACTGCCGAAGATCGAGGCCCGCGACACATGATTGCAACGGTGGCACGCCATCATGAAGGTGACGATGCTGAGCAGGGCGTCGTCGGCATCGGCCACCGCATGCTCCCGGGCGCGGGTGTACCAGGGCTGTGCGAGGTCGAGGCGATTGGCCCAGTGGTAGCCCGAGGCGGCCACCAGCGCAGCGCGCGCCCGTGCGGCGTGGTGATCGGGCTCCGCCAGTTGCATTGCCAGGGCGAGGTACTTCGCCATGTCGTCGAAGTCGTCCTGCATGTAGCCGAGATGCGCCAGCCAGGCGGCACTGAGCGCCTGTAGCGGTTTCAGCCGGGCCGCGGCACTCAGTGCCTGAGCGCGCCGCATCTTGTCGCGTCCGAGCGAAGGGCGGCCGCTGTACTGCTCGATCCACGCCTCGACGACGCAGATCCACACCGTGACCACCGCGGCCGGTCGCTGGGCGAAGTCGCCTCGCAGGATTTGCAACTCGGCATTGGCTTCGTCGAGATGGCCCTGCCGCGCCAGCAAGCCGGCCCGCTCGGCCCGAACACATGCCGCATCGACCGGATGCCTGGAGGCAGCCAGCGCGGCGTCGAGCCGCGCCATCATCGGCGACGGGGGCGGTTTCATCGTGTCAGGCGTTGCAGGGCTTCACGGTAAGTTGCGGCGGTGTGTTCCACCACCGCCGCTGGCAGCGCAGGGGCGGGGGCCTTCTTGTTCCACGGCGTTCCAGCAACAACCGCCTGTTCCAGCCAATCGCGCACGAACTGCTTGTCGTAGCTGGGCGGGTTGAGGCCATCGCGCAACGCAGCCTGATAGCCCTCCAGCGGCCAGAAGCGCGACGAGTCGGGTGTCAGCACCTCGTCCATCAGCGTCAGTGTTCCCTGGGCATCCAGACCGAATTCGAACTTGGTGTCCGCGATGATGATGCCCTTGGTCAGCGCATACGCGGCGGCCGTCTGGTACAGCGCGATGGACACCTCCCGCACTTGCGCAGCCAGCGGCGCGCCGATGATCTCGGCCATGCGCTCGTACGAAATGTTCTCGTCGTGGTCGCCCATCTCGGCCTTGGTGGCCGGCGTGAAGATCGGCTGCGGCAACTTCGCCGCGTTGACCAACCCCTCTGGCAATGCGACCCCGCATACCGAGCGGCTTTGCTGGTACTCCTTCCAGCCGCTGCCCGCCAGATAGCCGCGCACCACCGCCTCGACCGGCAGCGGTTTCAGGCGCTTGACCAGCATCGAACGGCCGACCACCTGCTCGCGTTCATCGGCAGCCACGACGCTTTCGGGCGCTTCGCCGGTCAGGTGATTGGGCACGATGCCCCCCAGCCGCTCGAACCAGAACAGCGCCATCTCGGTCAGCAACCGGCCCTTGCCCGGGATCGGCTCGCCCATCACCACATCGAAGGCGCTGAGGCGGTCGCTGGCGATCATGAGAAGTCGATCAGCGCCGACGGCGTAGTTGTCGCGGACCTTGCCACGCGCCAGCAGGGGCAGGCTGTGCAGGCGGCTTTCGAGCAAGGCTTCAGTCATGGCGCGGCGAGTTCGTCTGTGAGTTCGGAAAGGATCAGACCACGGTCTGGGCCAGCTCGCCCTTCGCGTAGCGCTGCGCGATGACCTGCAGCGACTCCGGCTTGATCTTCGGCCCCTGGCCTTCGCAGCCGAACTCCAGGTAGCGTTGCTTGCACACCTTGTAGGCCGCTTCGCGTGCGGGCTTGAGCCACTCGCGGGCGTCGAACTTGTCGGGGTTCTCGGCGAGGAATTTGCGCACCGCACCGGTCATCGCCAGGCGGATGTCGGTATCGATGTTGATCTTGCGCACGCCGTGCTTGATGGCTTCCTGGATCTCCTCGATCGGCACGCCGAAGGTCTCCTTCATCTTGCCGCCGTACTGGTTGATGATGGCCAGCAGCTCCGACGGCACGCTGGAGGAGCCGTGCATCACCAGGTGCGTGTTCGGAATCCGCTTGTGGATCTCCTTCACGCGCCCGATGGCCAGGATGTCCCCCGTGGGCTTGCGGCTGAACTTGTAAGCGCCGTGGCTGGTGCCGATGGCGATGGCCAGCGCATCGAGCTGCGTGGCCTTCACGAAGACGGCGGCCTCTTCAGGGTCGGTGAGCATCTGGCTGTGGTCCAGCTTGCCGACCGCGCCGATGCCGTCTTCCTCGCCGGCATCGCCGGTCTCGAGGTTGCCCAGGCAGCCGAGCTCGCCCTCGACGGTGACACCGACCGCATGCGCCATGTCGACGACCTTGCGGGTGACCTGCATGTTGTAGTCGAAGCTCGAGGGCGTCTTGCCGTCTTCCATCAGCGAGCCGTCCATCATCACCGAGCCGAAGCCCAGGTTGATGGCCCCTTCGCAGATTTTGACACTGGTGCCGTGGTCCTGGTGCATCACCAGGGGCACCTGCGGGTAGGCCTCGGTGGCGGCCTGGATCAGGTGCTTGATGAAGGGCTCGCCAGCGTACTTGCGGGCGCCGGCACTGGCCTGCAGGATCACCGGCGCGCCCACCTCGCTGGCAGCCTGCATCACGGCCTGCACCTGCTCAAGGTTGTTGACGTTGAAGGCGGGGATGCCATAGCTGTGCTCGGCGGCATGGTCGAGCAGCTGGCGCATGGAGACGAGTGGCATGGTCGTTTCTCGTGGAGTGTGGGAACTCGAGAGGTGGCCTGGCTGACCGTTGCCAGCGAGGCAAATGGGCCGCCGAAGCAGCGCCCTCCGTACTGAAAATCATTGTATCGGCCGGGTTTTCGGCCCCCACCGGCACCCCCGCGAGTGCGGGAGCGCTGACCTGTGCGGAATGTCGCGCTGCGGTGCGTCACGCCACCCGGCAGACCTTCAGCATGTTGGTGCCGCCGGGGTAGCCCATCGGCTCGCCGACGGTGATCGCGTAGGTGTCGCCCGGCTTGAGCACACCCTGTTCGACCAGCAAGCCCTCGGCACAGGCCAGTGCCTGATCGCGGTCGGTGAAGTTGGGCATCAGCAGCGGCCTCACATTGCGGTACAGCGCCATCTTGCGTTGGCTGTTGAGCTTCGAGGTCAGGCCGTAGATGGGCACATGGACCTTGTGCCGGCTCATCCAGAGCGCGGTCGAACCCGATTCGGTCAACGCCAGGATGGCCTTGCAGCCCAGGTGGTGCGCGGTGAACAGTGCGGCCATCGCGATCGACTGGTCGATGCGGCCGAACAGCTTGTTGGTGAAGCCGGCGTCGAGCGAGATTTCCTCGGCGCGCTCGGCCTCCAGGCAGATCGAGGCCATCATCTCGACCGTCTCTACCGGGTACTTGCCCGCGGCCGTCTCGGCGCTGAGCATCACGGCGTCGGTGCCGTCGAGCACCGCGTTCGCCACATCGCTGACCTCGGCGCGCGTGGGCACCGGGTTGACGATCATCGACTCCATCATCTGCGTGGCGGTGATGACGATGCGATCAAGCTCGCGCGCCATCTTGATCATCTTCTTCTGCAGCGCAGGCACCGTCGCATTGCCCACTTCCACCGCCAGGTCGCCACGCGCGACCATGATGCCGTCGCTAGCCTTGAGGATGCTTTCCAGCACCGGAATCGCCTCGCTGCGTTCGATCTTGGCGATCAGCGCCGCCTTGTGCTTGTAGGGCTCACCGGCCAGGTTGGCAAGCTGGCGCGCCATTTCCATGTCGGTCGCGCTCTTCGGAAAGCTCACCGCCAGGTACTCGCACTGGAAGCTCATCGCGGTCTTGATGTCTTCCATGTCCTTGGCTGTCAGGGCTGGCGCGGTCAGGCCGCCACCGGCCTTGTTGATGCCCTTGTTGTTCGACAGCTCGCCGCCGATCACCACGGTGGTGTGCACTTCGGCCCCGCGCACCGCATCGACGGTGAGCTTCAGCAGCCCGTCGTTGAGCAGCAGCGTGTCGCCCGGGCGCACGTCGCGCGGCAGTTCCTTGTAGTCCAGACCGACGCGCTCATTCGTACCGAGCGCGGTGGTCTCGCCATCGAGCACGAAGGTCTGCCCCGCTTCGAGCATCGTCTTGCCGCCCTCGAACTTGCCGACACGGATCTTCGGGCCCTGCAGATCGGCCATCAGGGCGATCTCCTTGCCCACCCGCTGGGCCACCTCGCGCACCAGTGCGGCGCGGTCAATGTGGTCCTGCGCGCTGCCGTGTGAAAAATTCAGCCGCATCACGTCGACGCCGGCGCGGATCATCCGCTCGAGCACCTCGGCGGAGCTGGAGGCGGGCCCGAGGGTGGCGACGATCTTGGTGGCACGCAGCATGGTCGGTTCTTCGTGGAAGGGCCAGGCCGTGCCTTGAGCTCGGTGACCGGTCAGGTGGGCGCGTCTTGCGCGCGCTGTTCGAGGATTTCGATGGCCGGGAGCACCTTGCCTTCGAGCATTTCGAGGAAGGCGCCGCCACCGGTGCAGATGTAGCCGACGCCGCTCTCGACGCCGAACTTCGCGATCGCTGCCAGCGTGTCGCCGCCACCGGCGATGCTGAATGCGCTCGACGCGGCGATCGCGTGCGCGATGGCTTCGGTGCCGTGCGAGAACGCCTCGAACTCGAACACGCCAACCGGCCCGTTCCAGACGATCGTGCCGGCCGATTTCAGCTTCTCGGCCAGCGCTGCCGCGGTCTTCGGGCCGATGTCGAGGATCAGGTCGTCGGCGGCCACATCGGTGGAAGCCTTCGTTGTGGCCAGCGCATCGACCGCGAAGGTCTTGGCTGTGACCACATCGACGGGAATCGGCACTTCGGCGCCCCGCGCTTTCATGGAGGCGATCACCGTCCTGGCCTTGTCGACCAGGTCGGCCTCTGCCAATGACTTGCCGATCGGCAGGCCCGCGGCCAGCATGAAGGTGTTGGCGATGCCGCCGCCGACGATCAGCCCGTCGACCTTGGCCGACAACGCTTCGAGAATCGTCAGCTTGGTGCTCACCTTGCTGCCGCCGACAATGGCGACCAGCGGCCGCTTCGGGGCAGCCAGCACCTTCGTGATGGCGTCGGCTTCGCCGGCCAACAGCGGGCCCGCGCAGGCGGTGCGGGCGTACTTCGCGATGCCGTGCGTGGAGGCCTGTGCGCGGTGCGCGGCGCCGAACGCGTCGTTGACATAGATGTCGCAGAGCGCTGCCATCTTGCGGCTCAGCGCCCCGTCGTTCTTGGCCTCACCGACATTCAGGCGGCAGTTCTCCAGCAGCACCAGTTCGCCAGCGGCCAGCGGGCGGCCGTTCACCGCCACGCCGTCGACCCAGTCCCGGATCAGCGGCGCCGGGCGGCCCAGCAGTTCACTGACATGCGATGCAATCGGTGCCAGCGAGTCTTCGGCGGTCCAGTGGCCCTCTTTCGGCCGGCCCAGGTGCGAGGTGACCATCACCGACGCGCCGGCCTTCAGCGCGGCCTCGATGCAGGGCAGCGACAACCGGATGCGGGTGTCGTCGGTGATGCGGCCGGCGTCGTCCTGCGGCACGTTGAAATCAACGCGGATGAACACCCGCTGGCCTGCGACGCGGTTGGCGGCGATGAGATCGGTGAATCGAAGGGCTTTCATGGGCGGAATGGGTCGTGTGGCGAGCTGAGTTTAAGGTCGGCCCCTCGCGCTGTGCCGCTCACCAGCCGAACATCAGCCGCAACGGCAGGTACACCGCGAGCCCCGCCAGCAGCGGCCCCAGCACCCCGGGGCGCCAGGCGTACCAGAGTGTGGCCACCAGCGCGGCCGGCAGCCGGGCGTCCTGCCAGGTGTTGATGAGCTGGCCCTGCGTCATCACGATCTCGGGCACGATGACCGCCGACAGCGCGGCCAGCGGAGCCACCTTCAGGCCGCGCTGCAGCCAGGTGGGAATCGGCACCTCGCGCTCGGGAAACAGGAAGAACCCCCGCGAGACAACGGTGATGATGGCCAGCCCGACGATGGTGATCGTGGTGTACGCGGCGTCACTCATGGGGCGGGATCAGCCGGGCTGCATCAGGCCGACCGTTGCAGGCGCCGGGCGGCGTTCTGCCCCTGCTCGATCAGCAGCCCGGCGGCCACTGCGGCGACGATCGCGACGATGATGTTGAGCTTCAGGGGCAGTGCAAAGGCCACCACCGCCGCGGTGCCCGCCACGCCCGCGACCACCCAGGTGCTGCGGTCGGACAACAGGCTGTAGGTGATGCCGACCATCGCCAGCGTTCCGGCAAAGCCCAGGCCCCAGGCGTCCGGGATCACGTTGGCCAGCGCGATGCCGATCAGCGAAGGCACCTGCCAGGCCGCCCACAGCAGCAGCGCTCCGCCGAGGAAGTAGGGCAGTTGCCCCGGCGCGCGACTCGGGCCTTGTTCATCGGTGGGGTAGGCACGCTGGAACCCAATGAGGCTCAGATCGACCGCCAGGTAGCCCAGCATCAACCTGTAGCGACGTGGCACGTGCGCAAAGACCGCGCGCCAGTGGGCGCTGTAGATCACGAAGCGCAGGTTGACGCAGAAAGCCGCGGCCCAGATCACCCACATCGGCGCCCCGGCCGCCAGCAAGGGCAGTGCTGCGAGCTGGGCGCTGCCGGCATACACGAGCAGCGTCATCAGGGCGGCCAGGGGCACGCTGAGGCCACCCTTGACCATTGCCACACCCGTGACCAGCCCCCAGGCGCCGATGCCGGCCGCCAGGCCGCGCATCTCGTGCGCACCTCTGCGGAAATCGGGGTCGTCCAGCATCGACCGGATGGCAGAACTCATCTTCCGATTGTGTGGGTTCACGATGCGCCGCCAGGCCGTGGCGACGCCATGGCCCGGGGACGGGCACGGCTTTGTGCCGCGCGGTGACCGCGCGACTCCCGCCCTCAGTGGGCGTCGGGTTCCTTGGCGTCCTTGGGCGCTTTCGCCGTCTGGGTGTCAGTCTCGGCCGCGTCGGCTGCCGGCATCGTGTTGCGTGCACTTTCCACCGGGTTCTCGAGTTGCGGCGACACCGCGTCGATCTTGTTCTCGCGCATGTAGTCGTTCATGTCGCGCCAACCGGTGAAGATCGCCGCCTTGTCGGCTTTCTTGTTCAGGGTGTAGCAGTCCTCGATGGCCCGGCCGGCGTGGCGACAGGCGCCACCGATGGCCGCACCTTCGGCAGCGCGCGCCGCCGCGATCTTCTCGGGCGATTCGATGCCCAACTGATCACAGCCGGCCAGTGGCAGCGCGACGACGGTCATCAGCAGGGCAGACAGGGCTAAGCGCAACATGGCGAACTCGACAGGGCGAAGAAACTCTTCGGGGCTCATCGTTGTATCGACTGCGCTGACGCCCACTTGAGCGAGAAATGCCAGGTGTTTGCAGGCTTACTCTGCAGCGAAGGTCAGCGATGCCAGAATCACAAAGCGCGTTGGGGCCTTGCACCCGTCGCCGTCTGGGCTTCATCCACGCTGCCGTGTCCCTCCCTCTCAACCTCGATAGTGCCTCCGAGACGTCCGCCTTGCGCAAGGTGGCACCGGCGGACGCTGCGCAGCCGATGGATGTGATCTTCATCGAGGGCTACAGCGGCCAGACGGTGATTGGCATTCACGACGCCGAACTGCACCGCCCGCAGACCATCGTGGTCGATGTGCATGCCGGCCTGCCACGCGCCAGGGCCTGCGAGACCGATCGCATCGCCGACACCATCGACTACGGTGCGGTGCACGACCGGTTGGCGGCCCTGTACCGTGACCACCGGCTGACGCTGCTGGAGTCGTTTGCCGAGGCGATCGCCCACATGCTGATCGTGGACTTCGGCGCGGCCTGGGTGCGCGTGAAGGCAGTCAAGCCGAAGAAGTTCGCCGATGTGCAGGCCGTGGGCGTTGTCATCGAGCGGCGCGTGGAGCGCTGACTCAGGCCGCCGGCTACGACGACGACACGGCACCTTTGCGCGCGAGTACCTCGGCGGCGCTCGGCGATCCCGTGACGGCGCGCTGGATCGCCTCCTTGGTCGCGAGGTAGTTGTATTCCTGGATTTTCCGGTCGTCTTCTGCCAGCCAGTGGATGAACACACTGACGCAGATGAACAGGTTGTCGGCCTCGATCAGCGGAATCGTGCCCTCTTCGACCGAATCGGCCACGCCCATGGCGATCCCGCGCTGCGCCGGGCCGAACATCTGCACGGCCTGCTTCGCCCCTTTGAGCGTGACCTTGTTGAACATCACCGTCGAGGGCTTGGTCAACAGGTTGGGGGCGATCACGGCCAGCATCGAAGTGAAGCCATCCTTGTTGTTCACCAGCGCATTTGCGAACGCCGCCTCCGCTGCGCTGCCACGGGGGCCGATGAGCAGGTCGATGTGCGCCACTTCGTGGCCCTCGCCGACCATGGATTCGCCCACCATCAAGCGATCGATCTTCGCCATGATTTCAATCCCGCAGAGTCAAGTTGGCCTGCCAAGAACCTTATCACCACGCCCCGATTCGGCGAATCGTCTTCTCGTCATCCGACAATCGCCGCATGCCCCGATTCGCTGCCAACCTGACGCTGATGTACGCGGAGTACGCATTCGCCGATCGTTTCGCAGCGGCAGCGGCCGACGGATTCGAGGCGGTCGAGTGCCTCTTTCCGTATGAGCTCGGCAGCGAGGAGCTCGCGCAACATTTGAATGCGCAGCGCCTGAGCCTGGTGCTGTTCAACCTGTGGCCTGGGAACTGGGCCGCAGGGGAGCGTGGCTTGGCCGCCCTGCCCGGCCGAGAGGCCGAGTTCGCAGCCGCCGTTGAGATGGGGTTGGGTTACGCGCAGGCCTCGGGTTGCCGACAGTTGCATGCGCTGGCCGGATTGGTGCCTGCCGGTGCCACGGCCGATGACCGCGCGGAAATGCATCGCACCTATGTCGCCAACCTGCGACACGCGGCGCGCGCGTTGGCGCCGCACGGCATCACGCTGCTGATCGAGCCGATCAACACGCGAGACATGCCTGGCTACTACCTCAATCACCAGCAAGCGGCGCATGACCTCGTGGCCGCGGTGGGTGAGCCCAACTTGAAGGTGCAGATGGACCTGTACCACTGCCAGATCATGGAAGGCGATGCCGTGACCCAGCTGCAGCGGCACATCGACGGCGTCGGCCACCTGCAGATCGCCGGGGTGCCAGACCGGAATGAGCCCGACAGCGGCGATCTGAACTACCCGCACCTGTTCGAACTGATCGACCAGCTGGGCTATCGTGGCCACGTCGGCTGCGAATACCGGCCTCGCGCCGGCACCTCGGCCGGACTGGGCTGGTGGCGCCGAGCTCGCCAGTGCTGAGTCACCCGCCCTGCCGTGGGCGGACGGAACTCCCGTTGCCCACCAGAATCGAGCCTACCTCCCTTGAAACGAAAAAGTAACGGATGAGTTCATCGGCGCTTGATCCACGATCGACCAAGCCACGTTGCACGCCAACGGTGGCTGCATTCCGGCGCTGGCTGGGCGGGCTGATCGTCGCCTTCGCTTCGATGGGTCCGGTGTCTGCGCAACCGGTGAAGACTGACCACGTCACCGCCGAGCTGGTGGCCGAGCGCAGCGCGGTGCAGCCGGGGGAAACGTTGCGCATCGGCTTGCGCCTGCAGCACATTCCGCACTGGCACACCTACTGGCGCAACCCCGGTGATTCCGGCTTGCCCACCACGCTCAGCTGGACGCTGCCGCCGGGCAGCAGCGCGGGCGACATCGAATGGCCGGCACCCGCGCGACTCCCGATCGGCCCGCTGGTCAACTACGGTTACGAAGGCGAACTGCTGCTGCCGTTGGTCTATACCGCGCCGACCGATGCGCGACCCGGCAGCACGCTGAACCTGCAGGCGCAGGCGACCTGGCTGGTGTGCAAGGACGTCTGCATCCCCGAAAGCGCAACGCTGAATCTGGAACTGCCCGTGGTCGGGGGCGCTGATTCGGCCGATGCCGTCACGCCGGGCACCACCGAGCACACCGCGCTGTTCGAGCGGACCCGCGACGAGCAGTCGGCGCCACTCACCGGCTGGGTGGTCGAAGCACAACAGGCCGGACGCGAGTTGCTGGTGACTTTTTCCAAGCCACTCGATGCCGCCGCGCCCCGGCCTGCCGTGCATTTGTTCCCTTACGTCGAACAAGTCATCGAGCCCGCGCAGCACGAGCTGTTTCGCACCGACGGCGGCTATGCGGTCAAGCTGCGCCTGCTCGATGACGCCGCTGTGCCCGCGTCGCTGTCCGGCGTCGTGGTGGCGCCAGGCCCGAGCGTGCCCGGCGCGCCCACGGTCTGGGGTGGCCCGCGTCGCTCGGCCGAGTTTGAAGCGCCCGTGCGGGCCGTTGCGGCGCTCGAATGGCCGGCGGGCACGATGGCGCTGGCCGACACGACCGCGGGCGTCGCAGCGACCGAGACGCTGGGGGGAGGGGCCGACCTGGGCTGGGCGACGGCGCTGCTGCTGGCCTTTGTGGGCGGCATGGTGTTGAACCTGATGCCCTGCGTGTTCCCTGTGCTGTCGATCAAGCTGCTGAGCCTGGCGAAGCACGGCGGCCAGGGTGCCCCTGCGGCCGCGGCACTGCGCACGCATGCGCTGGCCTACAGCGCCGGCGTCGTATTGAGCTTTCTGGCGCTCGCCGGCTTGTTGCTGGGTTTGCGTGCTGCCGGCAGCGCGATCGGTTGGGGCTTCCAGCTGCAGGAGCCGGGCGTGGTGTTCGTGCTGGCCCTCTTGTTCTTTGCGCTGGGGCTGAACCTGATGGGCGCCTTCGAGTTCGGTGGGCTGCTGCCGCAGGGCCTGGCGGCCTGGCGTGACCGTCGCCCCGCGGTCGATGCGCTGGCCTCCGGTGTGCTCGCGGTCTTGGCGGCCAGCCCGTGCACGGCACCGTTCATGGGTGCTGCGCTCGGCTACGCGATCACGCAGTCGCCAGCTGTTTCGCTCAGTGTGTTTGCTGCGCTCGGCCTGGGCATGGCGCTGCCGTACGCGCTGCTGGTGCTGCTGCCGGGCTGGCGTGCGCGGCTGCCCCGACCCGGGCCGTGGATGCTGCGTCTGAAGCAGGCACTGGCCTTCCCGATGTTCCTGACGGTGGTCTGGCTGGTGTGGGTGCTCGGCCAGCAGACGGGCGTCGATGGCGCTGCGAAGGCACTGATCGCGCTGGTGGTGATGGCGTTCGCGATCTGGGTTGCCGACGCTGAACACATCGCTTCATCCCGCGGTGGAGGGGCCATGATGGTGCGGCGTGCCGTCGGTGGCTTGCTGATGATCGGCGCGCTGGTCTGGAGCTGGCCCGGCGGGCATCTCAGCGCCACGGCCGCCTCACGCACCGCTGCGCCGGGCTCGCCCGAGGCAGCGTGGGCCGCCTACGACGAGGGCGTGATTGCCGAGCGGCTCGCCGCGGGCCAGCCCGTGTTCGTCGACTTCACCGCCGCGTGGTGCGTCAGCTGCCAGGTCAACAAGCGGCTGGTCCTCCAGACCGATGCCACGATGCAGGCTTTCTCACAGGCGAATGTGGCGCTGATGCGCGCCGACTGGACACAGCGGGACGCGCGCATCACCGAGGCGCTGGCGCGCCTGGGACGCAACGGTGTCCCGGTGTACGTGCTGCTGCGCCCGGGGCGCGAACCGCTGCTGTTGCCTGAGGTCCTGACCGCGGCGCTGGTGCGCGAGGCGCTCGCCACGCTCTGACCGTGAGGCACATGGCCGGAACCCTTGGCCCCCATCCGGCTCAGTGTAGGGGGGCGCTGCCCCGCACGCTTTGTTCACCGCCACCCTCCCGCCGACTCAGGAGTCCCAGATGACCACACGCCGACACCTCCTTCGTTTGTCCTTGGCCAGCGCCGCGCTGCCGCTGATCGCGGGGTCGCTGACGCCCGCCCATGCCGCCACCGTGGGCCAGCCCGCGCCAGCCTTCGAGGTGAAGGACGCCAGCGGCAAGACCGTCAAGCTTTCCGACTACAAGGGCAAGCACGTCGTCCTGGAATGGACGAATCCCGGCTGCCCGTTTGTCGCGAAGCACTACGGTTCGCAGAACATGCAGGGCCTGCAGAAGGAGTTCACCGCGAAGGACGTGGTGTGGTTCAGCGTCAGCTCCACCGCACCCGGCACGAGCGACTATCTGGCCCCTGCCGCACTTGCCGCGAAATACCAGGCCTGGGGCACCTCGGCGACCGGGCTGCTGATGGACGACAGCGGTGCCGTGGGCAAGGCCTACGGTGCCAAGACCACACCGCACCTGTTCGTCATCGACCCGAAAGGCACGCTGATCTACGCTGGCGGCATCGATGACAAGCGCTCGGCCGACCCGGCCGACCTGAAGTCCGCCAAGAATTTCGTGCGTGCGGCCTTGGGAGAGAGTCTGGCCGGCAAGGCGGTCAGCGTGCCGAGTGCCGCGCCTTATGGCTGCGGCATCAAGTACGCCAGCTGAGCGCGCAGGCTGCCGCGTGCGCGCCACTGGGGCCCTGGTGTTGGCCGTGGTGTGCGCGGTGGCCCCGCATGGCGCATGCGCTGACGACAACGCCGCGCTCGCGGTCCCGCCCACAGTGCCGGTTGCCACGGTGGCCGACACGGCGGTCGATGCTTCAGGGCGATCGATCGATGTGCCCGCGATGGCGCGGCGCCTGCGCAGCGCGCGCTATGTGTTGCTGGGCGAAATCCACGACGACGCGGTACAGCATCGCCTGCGGGCCGCCGTGCTGCGTGCGCTGCTGGCCGACGGCCGGCCCACCTGGGTGGTGTTCGAGCAGATCGACCGCCAGCACAACGCCGCCGTTGCCGCGGCCCCGCGCGACGCCGAGGCCATCGCCACCGCGGGACGACTCGATCGCAAGGCCTGGGCGTGGCCACTGCACCGCCCGCTGTTCGACGCGGCGCTGGCTGCAGGGGCCATGGTGGTGGGCGGCAACCTGAGCCGCGCCGAGGCGAGCCGGGTGGTCAGCGGCGGTGCGGCGCAGGCGCCGGTGGAACTGCAGGGCTGGTTGGTCGCGCCTGAAGCGGACCCAGCCCCGCTACCGCTCGGTTGGTCGCTGGCACAGGACAGCACGTTGCGCCGCCAGGTCGATGAAGGCCACTGTGGTGCGCTGCCTCCCGCGATGATCGGCTCGATGGCGTTGGCCCAGAGGGCCCGCGACGCGGCGCTGGCGCTCGCGATGATGGCGGCGCCGCCCGGTGCGCGCGTGGTGCTGATCGCTGGCAACGGTCACGTGCGGCGCGATGTTGGCGTGCCGCACTACCTGGCCGCGGCGCAGGCCGAAGGCATCGTCAGCGTCGGCTTCCTCGCGCGCGGCCCGGGTGGCGCGATGCAGGCTGATGGCCCCTACGATGAGGTCTGGTTCACCGCGCCGGTGGATCGGCCCGATCCCTGCGCCTCGTTCCGGCCGCCGAGCGCACCGACATCGAAGTAGGTGGCGGCACAATGCATCCAGCGATCACCTCGATCCGCCGCTGGAGACCCACCGATGCCCAAGCCAGATGCCTCGTTGATGAAGCAGACCGATGTCCTCCGCACCTGAGGCTCCGATGAGTGCCCCTCGTGTGCTTGTGATGTCCGGCAGCGCCCGCCACGGGTCGCTGAATTTGCAGCTCGCGATGGCCGCCACGCGCGAGCTCGAACGGGCTGGCGCCGCCGTCACGCCGGTGGATCTGCGCGCGCTGTCGCTGCCGATCTACGACGCCGACATCGAGGCGCGTGGCATGCCCGAAGGCGCGCGCACCCTGCGGCGGCTGTTCGCCGAGCACGAGGCGCTGTTGCTGGTCTCGCCCGAGTACAACGGCTTCCCGACGCCGTTGTTGATCAACGCGCTCGACTGGGCCTCACGTCCGGTGGCCGAAGACGGCTTGCCGTCCGGTCCGGCTGCGATGAGCGGCACGGTGGCCGGCTTGCTCAGTGCCTCGCCCGGCGCCTTGGGTGGTCTGCGCAGTCTGCTGTTCACGCGCCAGTTCCTGCAGATGAACCTGGGCATGCTGATCGTGCCCGAGCAATTTGGCCTCGGTTCGGCGGACAAGGCCTTCGACGCGGCCGGCGCGCTGATCGATGCCAAGGCCCACGCCGCCGTGGTGAAGGTGGTGCAGTCTCTGCTGCGAACCGCGGTGGCGATGAAGCCACCGCCCGCGGTCTAGCGCAGGCACCGTCACGGGGCTTGATGCATGAGCCTGCGAGCCCGCCTGTTGCTGATCCTCTTGCTGGCGCTGTCGCTGCCGGCCGGTCTGATGGGATGGCGCTTCTACCAGGAGCGGGTGGTCGAGATCGAGATGGCGCAGGTGCGGTTGTCGACCTTGGCCCGTCGCATCGGCGACGAGATCGACACCCGCATCCAGGGCACCACGCAACTGCAATACGGCCTGTCGCGCGCCCGCGACCTCGACACCACGGACCGCGCCGCGTGTTCGGAATTTCTGTCGGCGGTGCGCGAGGAGCACCCCCAGTACACCGGCATCCTGACGATCCGACCCGACGGCTCGCTGTTCTGCGACTCGCTGCGCACCGGCCGGCAGCTCGATCTGCGCGACCGCGACTATTTCAAGCAGGCGCTGACGCTGCGCGACGCCGTGGCGCTGCAGCCAACGTTCGGTCGCCTGACCGGCATCTCGGTGCTGCAGATGGCCTACCCGGTGCACGACGGCGACGGGCCACTCAAATACGTTCTGCTGGCGTCGTTGAACCTCGACAAGTTCGCCGCTGAGCGTCAACGTGAATTCATCGCGCCTCGACCGCAGTTGCTGCTGGTCGACCGCCAAGGCGGCGTGCTGGTGTGGTCAGGCGAAGGCGCCCACCGGCAGGCGCCAGGGACCTTGCTCACCAACGCGGCGCTGCTGCGGTTGGCAACCCAGCCCAACGGGTCGGCGGTGGCCGAGGTCATCGATGCGCAAGGCCAGGCGCAGGTCTGGGCCACGGATGCGGCGCAACTCGATCGGCGTTCCGGCATCCATGTGCTGCTCGGATTGCCCAAGGCTGAACTGGTCGCGGCGGCGAACCGTCGCTTGGTGGAGGACCTGGGCCTGCTCGGTTTGCTCGCGCTGCTGCTGTTCGGTGCGATGTGGGTGCTGGCTGATTTCGGCATTCGCCGTCCCGTGAGGCGCATCACCGAGATGGCGCGACAGCTCGGCTCGGGCCGGCTCGATGCCCGCATCCCCGAGCCGTATCCGCGCGGCGAACTGGGCGGCCTGATGGCGGTGCTCAACAGCACCGCCGACTCGCTGCAGCGTCAGCGCGCCGACATCGAGCAATTGGGCCAGCAGCTGCGGCAGTCGCAGAAGCTTGAAGCGATCGGCACGCTGGCCGGCGGCATCGCGCACGACTTCAACAACGTCCTCGGCGCCATCCTTGGCAATGTGGCGCTGGCGCGAGATGACCTTGCCCGCGATCACCCGGCCGAGCGCAGTCTGACGCAGATCGAAGTCGCCGCCTCCCGCGCGCGCGACCTGGTCCAGCAGATCCTGGCCTTCAGCCGCCGCCAGCCGCCGGCACTCGTCACGCGGCCCTTGCGGCCACTGGTCGACGACATCCTCGGCTTGCTGCGCGTCACACTGCCACCCGGCATCACCCTGGACACCGAGCTGGCCGATGCCCCGCTCTATGTGCGGGCGGACACCACACAGCTGCACCAGGTTCTGATGAACCTGTGCGCCAATGCGTGGCAATCCCTGCACGGCGAGCCGGGGCAGGTCACGGTGGGTTTGGCCGCGCTGTGGCCCGCGGATCCCCAGGCGGCAGGCATCGCCCTTGGCGATGCCTCGGTGCAGGCGCCGATCGCGCACCTGTGGGTCCGCGACAGTGGGTGTGGCATCGACGAGGCGACCCGCCTGCGCATCTTCGAGCCCTTCTTCACCACCAAGCCGGCGGGCTCGGGCACCGGCCTGGGTCTGAGCGTGGTGCATGGCATCGTCATGGGCCACGGTGGGACGTTGACGGTGGACAGCCAGCCTGGGCGCGGCAGCACCTTCCATGTCTACCTGCCCACCGTCGCCGTCGATCCCGTGACCGACACGGCTGCAGCAGAGAGCCGGCTGCCTGCGGCCTGGAGTGGCCAGGGACAGCGGGTGCTCTATGTCGATGACGACGAGGTCATGAAGGTGCTGGTCGAGCGGCTGCTGACGCGCGCCGGTTACAGGCCGGCGTGCCACGGCAGTGTGCAGCAGGCGTTGGCCGCCCTGCGCGCCGATCCTGCCGCGTGGGACGTGGTCGTCACCGACTACAGCATGCCGGAGCTGTCGGGCGTCGAGTTCGCGCGGCGGGTGCGGGCCATCCGGCCGGATCTGCCGGTGATCGTGATGTCGGGGTATGTCGCGGACGAACTGCGGCAGGCCGCGCGCGCCTGCGGCGTGCGCGAGGTGATCCAGAAACAGTACACGCTGGAGGAACTGGGCCCGGCGCTCCGTCGGGCTGTCGACGGCGTTGCGTGACTTCAGGCGCAGACCACGTCGTCGCCCACCTGCAGCCGGCCGCCGACCCGCACGCGTGCGGTCAGGCCACCATGGCCCCGCATTGCGTTGTAGCCACCGACGCCCAGCAGCTCTTCCATCCGAGAACAGGGTTCGCATGGGCCGGTGATCTCCAGCACCACCTCGGCACCGATGCGCAGCTGCAGCGGCTGGTCCTTGAACAGGCTGCGCGTGGCCAGCAGGTTGAGCCCCGACACCACCAGGTTGCGCCGCAGACCCAGTGCATCGACCTCGGCCTGCGCGGCCAGCGCTGCGATGACCGGCAAGTGCTCGGCCTGGATCAAGGTGACCTGACGCTTGCCGCCCTCCGCGGGGCTGCCCGCACGCGGCAGCGTGGCGGCACCGCGGTCTCCCTGCAAGCCGCGCCCGGCCAGCGCCATGGCTTCGGCGACCGACACCGCACGCACCCGCCGCGCCGGTCGCAGCGCGATCAGCGCCAGCCGACCTGCACGTGGGAACTGGCGCGTCAGCTCCCGCAGTGAGCCGTCAGCTTGGAGACTCATTCCGAGTGCCTGCCGGGAATTTTGCAAATGCGAATCTGTCTCACTTGTGTTAGCCTTCTTGAACTGTCCGCGTCGTCTGTGCCTGTCGCTGTCACGACGCTCCACCCTCACGCCACCTGCGTTGCCCCCGCTCCATTCTCCCGCTCGTCATGGTCCGCCCCATCGCCTTGTCGTCTGCTGCAGCCACCGGTGTCCTTGGCGGCAGCGGTGCGTCCGTGCTGGCCATCAGCGGCCTGGGTCGGCCATCGCGGGGTCACGCCGCGGGCGCAGGGGACGACCTCACGCCTCGCCAGCGCCACAGCGTGGTGGCGGGGATGGTGCTTCTGCACGCAGGCGCCGCGGCATGGCTGGTGCTGCTGCCGCCGCAGGCGCCGTTGTCGGTGGTGCCGCCCGCCACGCTGAGGGTCGAGTGGATCGCTGCGCCAGCACCTGTCGTCGAGCCCTCACGCCCCGTCGAGCCGGCGCCCGCGCCTCAGAAGCCAACGCCTCCGCGCCCGGTGACCGCACCCCCTGAGCGCTTGATCGCTGCGCCTGAGCGTGCGGTGCCGGCGGCGGTGGTCACGGCGCCGCCCGTGCCCACGCCAGTGATCGACATCCCGTCGGTCCCCTCGATCCCCGCCGAGCCGGAGCCTTCGCCTGCACCGCCCAGCCTGAGCGCGCCGGCCGCGCCCAAGACACTGCCGCCCGAAGCGGTGCAGTACCTGGTGCCGCCGGCGCCGACCTATCCGAGGCTGTCGCTCCAGCGGGGCGAATCGGGTCGGGTGCTGGTGCGTGTCTACGTCGATGAAGGCGGCCTGCCGCGCTCGGTGCAGATCGCCGAGTCGTCCGGCCATGGGCGCCTCGACGATGCGGCGCGCGTGGCCGTGCAGGCGACGCGCTTCAAACCGTATGCCGAGAACGGCCGCCCGACCGCTGGCTGGGCCTTCATCCCACTGACTTTTGATCTGGAGAAATGACCGTGACCCAAGAACTTGCTGTCGCGACCTCCGCTGCCACCGCCGCGCCCTTCCAGCCGCTGGGCTTTGGCCACTTCCTGGCGCAGTCCGACGCCGTGGGCCAGACGCTGCTGGTGGTGTTGCTGGCGATGTCCGTGCTGAGCTGGGCGGTGATTGCACTGAAGGGGATCAGCCAGACCCTGCAGCGCCGGCGCAGCCAGCGCTTTCTGGATCGGTTCTGGAATGCCGCTTCGCTGCAGCAGGTGGCCTCTGACATGGCGGCGCCAGCGGCCGATGAAGGCCGTGACCCGTTTTCGCACCTCACGCAGCAGGCGTTGCAGGCCCAGGCGCATCACGCCCGCCACGGGACGTCCCGGCTCAGCGATGCGGGCAGCGCAGGCGAGTTCGTCACGCGCACGTTGAAGAAGGCGCTCGACGAGGAAACCATGCGGCTCGAAAGTGGCCTGACGCTGCTCGCCACGGTGGGTGCCACCGCGCCCTTCGTCGGGCTGTTCGGCACGGTCTGGGGCGTTTATCACGCGTTGGTCGCGATCGGCGCCAGCGCCGCCGACGGCCCTGGTTCGCTGGCCCAGGTGGCGGGCCCGGTCGGCGAGGCGTTGATCATGACCGGCCTCGGCCTTGCGGTCGCGATCCCGGCGGTGATGGCCTACAACGTCTACACCCGCCGCAACCGCGTCACCGCCTCACGCCTCGACGCGTTCGCCTACGAACTGCATACCTTTGTCGCGATGGGCCAGCCGCTGGGCAGCGGCACCCCGCCGGCGGAGGTCGCGGCACCGGTCGCGCGCAGCGTTACGGTTCCTGCAACGCCCGCGCCCGCGCGGCGTGCGGCGCCGATCGCTGCCTGAGGAGCGCGCCATGGCCTTCGCCTCGTTCGACGCCAATCGGTCCGCCGGGCCGATGACGGACATCAACATGGTGCCCCTGATCGATGTGCTGCTGGTGCTGCTGGTGATCTTCATCGTCACGGCGCCGCTGCTGACACATGCCGTCAAGCTCGACTTGCCGCAGGTCAGCTCGCAGCCGCACCTGCCGAAGCCCGACGCGATCAATTTCGCGATCGACGCGCAGGGCGCGCGGTTCTGGAATGGGGCACCCATCAGCCGCGAGCAGGCTGCCGAGCGCTTCGTCGCCGAAGCCGTCAAACAGCCGCAGCCTGAGGTGCACCTGCGCGCCGACGATGGCGTCGCCTACCGGCATGTGGCGCAGACGCTGGCCGATGCATCGCGTGCGGGCCTGACCAAGCTGGGCTTCGTCAGCGAGCCAGTCGGCACCGCAGCCGCGCCCACCGGATCCGCTGCAGCCCCGGCCGCAGCGCCGCGCCCATGAGCCGCAGCGTCGCACCAGCGTCGACGCCCGGCCGCAGCGCTGGCAAGGGCCGCGCCTACTGGCTGAAGACGCTGCACCAGTGGCACTGGATCAGCGCTGCGACCTGCCTGATCGGGATGCTGCTGTTCAGCATCACCGGCATCACGCTGAACCACGCAGCGCAGATCGACGCCGACCCGCGCATCACGACCCGCACGCTGCAACTGCCGGCCGAGCTGCAGCAGGCGCTCGCGACCGGCGCGCCGGAGGCGAAGGACAAATCGGCGCCGCTGACCACTGCTGCCGCGCGCTGGCTGTCGCAGGAGCTGGGTGTCGATGTCGAAGGACGCGACGCCGAGTGGTCGGCCGACGAGGTCTATGTGTCGATGCCACGACCGGGCGGCGATGCGTGGCTGCGCATAGCGCGCGACAGCGGCGAGGTCGAGTTCGAGCGCACCGACCGCGGCTGGGTGTCGTACCTGAACGACCTGCACAAGGGCCGCCACACCGGGGCAGCCTGGTCGTGGTTCATCGATGTGTTCGCCGTGGCCTGCGTGCTGTTCTCGGTCACCGGCCTGTTCATCCTGAAGCTGCACGCGGCCAACCGCCCGACCACCTGGCCGCTGGTCGCGCTGGGGCTGGCGATCCCGCTGCTGCTCGCTCTCTTGTTCATCCACTGAAAGAAGGTTCCGACATGAACGTGCATACGCATTGGCGTTACTCCCTCGCACTTGGCGCTGCGGCGTTCGGTACGCCGCCGCTGCACGCGGCCGACCTGTCCATCGGCGTCGAGGTGCCGCGCCTGACCGTCGCCGAGTACCACCGTCCGTACGTGTCGGTGTGGATCGCCAAGCCCGACCAGAGCGCCGCCACCAACCTGGCGGTGTGGTTCGAGCAGAAGAAGCCGAACGCTGAAGGCACCAAATGGCTCAAGGACATGCGCCAGTGGTGGCGCCGCAGCGGCCGCGACATGAAGGTGCCGGTCGACGGCGTCACCAGCGCGACGCGCCCGGTTGGCAAGCACAAGATCGAGGTCAGCGACGGTGCCGCACCGCTCGGCAAGCTGCCGGCCGGCGAGTACCAGCTGATGGTCGAGGCCGCACGCGAAGGCGGTGGCCGCGAGTTGCTGGCCATCCCGTTTCAATGGCCGCCGAAGGCCGCGCAGCAGCTGGTTGCGCAAGGCCAGAGCGAGCTGGGCGAAATCAGCCTCGAGCTCAAGCCCTGAGCCTGTCTTTGCCACCCCCTGCCCTTCCGAATTCCAGGAGCCTCTCCATGATCCATTCCTCTTTCCAGCGCGTGCTGGCCACCACGATCGCTCTTGCGCTGGCCACGCCGCTGGCGCAGGCACACAGCGCGTTCTTCGTGCCATCGAGCACCGTACTGTCCAAACCGCAATGGGTGACCATCGACGGCGGCACCGGCACCGACATGTTCTTCTTCAACCATGGGCCACTGCGGCTCGACGGCCTGGTGGTCACGGCCCCCGATGGCAGTGCGGTGGCGCCCGAGAACCTGATGATCGGCAAGGTGCGCAGCGTGTTCGACCTGAACCTGACGCAAACAGGCACCTACCGCATCGCCAACGCCAACGCGGGCGTCAGCGCGCGCTACAAGGACAAGACCACCGGCCAGAACAAGGGTTTCCGAGGCACCGCGGCCAACTTCGAGAAAGAGGTTCCGGCCGACGCCGTTGAGTTGCAGGTCAACGAATCGGTGAGCCGTCTCGAGACCTTCGTCACCGTCGGGAAGCCGACTGCCTTCACGCCAACGGGCGTGGGTCTGGAACTGATCGCGGTCACGCACCCGAACGACCTGTACAGCGGCGAGGAAGCCACCTTCGCATTCCACCTCGACGGCCAGCCCGCGGCCGGACTCGACGTCGAGATCGTGCCCGGTGGCATCCGCTACCGCGACAAGATCGGCGAGATCGCGCTGAAGACCGACGCGCAAGGGCGCATCACGGTGAAGTGGCCGCAGCCCGGGCTGTATCGCCTGGAGGTCAGCACCAGGGACAGCAAGACCACGGTGAAGCAGGCCAAGGAGCGCCGGCTCGGCTATGCGGTGGTGCTGGAAGTGCTGTCGCAGTGAACAAGGCCTGTGACCTCAGCGCGGTGGCCCGGCCGCTGAACACCCCATGACGCACACCGCTGCCGCGGTGGCATCGACAGCCCTCGCACGCGCCATCGCACCGCTGCGTGTGGAGCCGGTGGTGAATGAGCTCGGCGGGTCGACGATGGGCACGCGCTGGAGCGTCCGGTTCTGGCACCCGATCGGCACGGCATCGCCACCGCACGCTTCACTGCGTGCGTCGATCGAGTCTGCGCTCGGCACGGTGGTGCAACAGATGAGTCCGTGGGAGCCTGACTCGGATCTGAGCCGCTTCAATCGTGCCGCCGCAGACCATTGGCAGACCTTGCCAGAGCCGTTCTTCGGCGTGCTGCGCAGTGCGCTGGTGCTGGCGCGCGACAGCGGCGGCGCCTACGACCCGACGGTCGGACCGGTGGTGGACCTGTGGGGCTTCGGACCCGCGCCAGCACGGAGCTCCCGGCCATCGGCCGCCGAGCTGCAAGCCGCCCGCGCCCGGGTCGGCTGGCAGCGCTTGAGCATCGATGTGCCGCAGCAGCGGGTGCGTCAACCCGGTGGCAGCGCGCTCGACCTGTCGTCGATCGCCAAGGGCTACGCCGTGGATGCGGTGGCGCATGCTCTGCGCGCGCTGGGCTGCCACAACGCATTGGTCGAGGTGGGTGGCGAACTGCTCGGTTGCGGGCGCCGACCCGATGGGGCGCCGTGGCGGGTCGGGGTGAAGTGGCCGGGCCTGGCGAGCGATGGCGGTGGTGACAGCGACGGCGACGAGCCGCGCGGCCCGGTGCTCGCACTTCCCGACCTTGCCGTAGCGACCTCGGGAGATGACTTTCGCCACTTTGTCGCCGATGGCGAGCACTGCTCACACACCATCGACCCGCGCACCGGCCGGCCCATCGGGCACGCGCTGGCCTCGGTCACGGTGGTGCATGCGCAGTGCATGCAAGCCGATGCGCTGGCGACGGCGCTGCTGGTGCTCGGCCCGGACGCAGGGTGGGCCTATGCCGAACGGCTGCAACTCGCGGCGCTGTTCATCCGCCGCAGTGCCGGTGGCCACGAGGCGCGCCCGACGGAAGCGTTCGAAGCGCTGCTCGCATGACGTGGTCGGTGGACACGCTGCGCCATGTCGCGGCGGGCGTCGTGGTGCTGTCCTACCTGGGCTTGTGTGCGGGCACATGGCGGCTGCACCGGGCTCGCCAGGCGAAGGCCGAGCGCGCCGTCGCCGCGCTGGCGCCCGCGGTGGCCGGCACGCCGCCGGTGCTGGTGCTGCACGCCAGCCAGACCGGCACCGCCGAGCAGATCGCGCTGCAGACCGCGCAGGCGCTGCACCGTGCCGGCGTGCCCGTGCGCCTGTGCAGCCTGTCGCAACTGCAGCCTGACGAGCTGCGGGCCACCGAGCGCGCGCTGTTCATCGTCAGCACCTATGGCGAAGGCGACGCGCCCGATGCCGCCGCCGCGTTCGTGCGTCGCGCAATGAATCCGAACCGCCCGCTCGCGCTCGACGGACTGCACTGCGGCGTGCTGGCGCTGGGCGACCGCAGCTACCAGCACTTCTGCGGCTTCGGCCGTACGCTCGACGCGTGGCTGCAGCAGCGCGGCGCGCAGGCGCTGTTCGATCGCATCGATGTCGACCAGGGCGACTCCGGCGCGCTGCTGAAGTGGCAGCACGAAGTCGCGCGCGTTGCCGGCACCAGCGACCTGCCGGACTGGCAACTGGCAACCCCGTTCGAACCGTGGCGCCTCGCTGCACGCCACCACCTGAACCCTGGCAGCCTCGGCGGCCCGTGCTTCCACATCGAACTCGCCCCACCCATCGGCAGCGCCGTTGCCGATTGGAAGGCGGGCGATTTGGTGCAGGTGCTGGCGCCGGGCGACCCACACAAGCCGCGCGAGTACTCGATTGCCTCGCTCCCTGCCGACGGCCGCCTGCACCTGCTGGTGCGACAGGAGCGCCACACCGACGGCACGCTCGGCGTGGCCTCGGGCTGGTTGACCGATCAGACACAACTGGGCGACGAGATCGCGCTGCGACTGCGCGCGCACGGCAACTTTCGCCTCGGTGAGAACGCGCAGCGGCCGCTGATCCTGATCGGCAACGGCACCGGCCTGGCCGGCCTGCGTGCGCACCTGAAGGCGCGCGCGGCGGCTGGCGCTAAAGCCGGCGCGGCCTGGCTGGTGTTTGGCGAACGCCAGGCGGCGCACGACGCGTACTACCGCGACGAGATCGACGCCTGGCTTTGCAGCGGCGTGCTCGAGCGCGTCGACCTCGTCTATTCGCGCGACACGCCTGAACGTCGCTACGTGCAGGATCTGTTGCGCGAACAGACCGATCGGCTTCGCGCATGGGTCGCCGGCGGCGCCGCCCTCTACGTCTGCGGCAGTCTGGCCGGCATGGCCTCAGGCGTGGAGGCGGCGCTGATCGACGCGTTGGGCCAGGATGGCTTGGACCGACTCATCGAGCAAGGTCGGTTGCGGCGGGATGTTTACTGAGACGGTTTGATCGTGTGCGTGTGCGCTGCGACAGGCCGCTGTGTTCCGTTCATGTCCTCCGCGCCGGCCTTCGGCCGTCGCTCCCCCTTTACTTCACTCCACACAGCGGCCTGTCACAGCGCTGCCGTCACCGAGGCAGGCATCGAATGAATACCTTTGCATGCGGCGATGGTGGCGCTTTTTCGGCCCGGGGGACATGAGCGGAGCCAGTCACCCAACGCACTCGCCAGCAAAGCGAGGTCGTCAAGAGAAGAGAAGAGAAGTCAGACCTCACCCCACTGCCGCAGCAGGTTGTGATAGTGCCCGGTGAGGTTCAGGACTTCCTCGCACTCGCCCAGGCGCAAGCGCAGCTTCTGGATCGTCTGATCGAGCTCGAATAGCAGTTGCCGATGCCCGTCGTCGCGCACCATGCTTTGCGTCCAGAAGAACGAACACACCCGCACGCCGCGCGTCACCGGCTCGACGCGGTGCAGGCTGCTCGACGAGTACAGGATCAGATCGCCGGCCGGCAGCTTGACCTCGTGCGTGCCGTAGGTATCGACGACCACCAGCTCGCCGCCGTCGTAGTCGTCGGGCTCGCTCAGGAACAGCGTGCACGACAGGTCGGTGCGCAGCCTCAGGTTCGTGCCCGGCACAGTGCGTACGGCGCTGTCGATGTGCAGCCCATAGTGCTCGCCGCCTTCGTAGCGGTTGAAGAGTGGCGGCACGTTGCGCAGCGGCAGCGCGGCCGAGACGAACAGCGGGTGTGCGAGCAGGGCCGTCAACACGACCTCGCCCAGCTCGCGCCCGAGCGGCGACAGCTCGGGCAGTTGCCGGTTCTGCTTGACCTGTGCACCTTGGCTCCCGACAGTGGCGCGGCCATCCACCCAGTCGGCCGCATCCAGTCGTGCACGCAGGCGAGCCACCTGCGATGGTGTCAGGACCTCAGGGATGTGCAGCATCATGGTGGCAGTTCCCGAACGAAGAAGAGCCCCTCGTTCTCACGAGGGGCCCGATCATGCGCGCGTCGTCAGTGCGGCATCAGAAGGTCATGTTCGCGCTGAGCAGCGCCGAGCGCGACACGCCGGGGTAGTAACGCGAACGCCCACTGTTCACCGAGGTGATGTAGTTCTTGTCGAACAGGTTGTTCACGTTCAGTTGCAGGCTCAGGGTCTTGTTGACCTCGTAGCTCACCAGCGCGTCGGCGATCCAGTAGCTCGGGATGCGGTAGATGCCGGTCAAGGTCGAGGTATCGACATTGCTCGACGTGACCGAATTGCCGACGTGCCGTGCGCCGCCGCCCAGCGTCACGCCCATCGGCAGCTTGTAGGTCACCCACGAGGTGAAGGTGAATTTCGGTGAGAACTGGATCACGCCGCCCTGGGTGGTCGCGGCGGCGCGGGTGATCTTGGTCTTCGCGTAGGCGAGGCCGGTGCTCAGGTGCAGCGCGTCGGTGATCTGACCGACCACGCTGACTTCCACGCCCTTCACCCGCCGCTCGCCGACCTGCGTGTAGACGGTCGGGTCGACCGGATCCTGCACCAGCTCGTTCTTGTTCTTGCTGTGGAACAGCGCGCCCGCCACGGCCAGCTTGCCGCCGTTGAATTCCCACTTGGTGCCGAGTTCAACGTTGCGGCCTTCCTGCGGCGACAGGTCGGGGCGGTTGGCGTTGTTCGCGTTCGCGCTCAGCGCGAAGTTGGCACCCCCTGGCGGCTGCTGCGAATTGGCCGTCGACACGTAGATGCTGCCGTTGGGCGCCGGCTTGTACAGCGCGCCGAGCTTCCAGCTCTTCAGGTTGCCGTTGGTGTCGAGCGACAGGGGAATCAGCGTGCCAACCGGCAGCGTCGGGTTGGCCGCGGCGGTGGACAGGCTGACCGACTGCGAGTCGGTGTCGTAGTGTTCCAGGCGGAATCCGCCGGTGAACTGCCACTGCTCGCCCACCTTCAGCGTGTCAAACAGGTACAGCGCCATCGAGGTGGTGTCGCCGTTGCTGTACGCGCCGGTGCGCACCGGTGTCTGGAACACGTCGTCGGTGCTCGGGTTGTAGAGGTTGGCGTTGGCCTGTCCGGTCGCGGCGAAGGCCGGGGTGGTCTGTTTTTCGTAGATGAACTCGACACCACCGCTCAGCGAGTGCTTGACGAAGCCCGAGCCGAGTTCGGCTGTCACGTTCGTCTGATTGGTCAGGACCTCGTTTTCCTGGTCCCGGCCTTGCCGCGAGCGGCTCACGGTGTAGTCCGCGAAGTTGGTGTTCGGTGACGCCAGCGTGCCGATGTTGCCGAGCGCGTTGACGCCGGTCAGCGTGCTTTTCAGGTTCAGCCGACCGTAGCGCGAGGTGTTGCGGATGGTGACATTGGGCGTGAGGTCGTGCTCGAAGCGTGCAGTGAACATGTTGATGTCCACGTCCTCGTCGTCGGACTTCGCGCCGTAGAAGTTCTGGGAGTTCACCTTCGGCGGATTGATGCCGTTCGGCGACAGGATCGCGTTGTAGTAGCCGCGCAGGCCGACCGTCGGGACGCCGCCGTCGGGGCGGTTGTTCTGCGTGCTGTGCAGCAGGTAGAAGTAAGCGCGTGTGGGCGTGTTCAGGCCGAAGGCGATCGACGGCGCGAAGCCGATGCTCTTGCGCTCGACCTCATGGCGGCCCGGCACGCCGTAGTCCTGCGCCACCAGGTTCAGCCGCACCGCGGCGCCGGGGATGCCGATGTCGATCGGGCTGTTGAAGTCGGCCGTCGCGCGCTTGCGGCTGCGCGTGCCCAGGCTGACGCTGGCGCTGTTGAAGGCGTCCATGAACGGCACCTTGGTCGACAGGTTCACGTAACCCGACGAGGCGCCGCGTCCGTTGTCGGCGCCCGACGGGCCTTTGACGACTTCGACCTGCTCGATGTTGAAGACATCTCGCGAGATCGAACCGAGGTCACGGATGCCATCGACAAAGATGCTGCCCTGTGTGTCGAAGCCGCGCATGAAGATCGAGTCGCCGCTGGAGGTGTTGCCGTTCTCGCCGGCCAGCATCGTGACACCCGGCGTGTTGCGCAGCGCCTCGGCCAACGTGGTGGCGCCCTGCTCGCGCAGCAGCTCTTTCTTGATGACGGTGATCGTCTGCGGCGTGTCGACCAGCGGCTGCGTGAACTTCGGCGACGACATCACGTCGGCCTTGTAGGGCACCTCGGCCGCCGACTTGACCTTGACCTCGGGCAGCACCGCGCTGCGTGCCGCCGCGGAAGCGGCGGCTGCGGGCGTGGCGACCTGTTGTGCCTGTGCGGCCATGGGCAGCGTCAATGCGGCGACGGCGGCAGCCGCCGTTTGGGTGCGGAGCAGGGGATGGGCGTGTTTGCGCGCCTGGATGTAGGCCATGTTTTTTTCCTCGGGTTGTCGAAAAAGCAAAAAGCACAGAGGCTGGCTTTCTGCAGCGATCTCGACCGCGTCTCGACGCGAGGAAAACAGATGGCTTGAAGCAGATGGCTGACCGGCATGCCATCGAAGCTCGACGGCAATCAGATGAGGATGATAACGATTCCCATTAACTTGTGTCAACCGGTTGTGAAGTGGCTAGGCCCCACCGACCGTCCACCCGCCGCCCAGCGCCATGAACAGGTCCAGCGCTGCCGTCAGTCGCGCCAGTCGGAGCTGCGCGAGCTGGTCCAGCGACGAGAACAGCGTGCGCTGCGCGTCGAGCACGGTGGTGATGTCGTCGGCGCCCTCCCGGTAGCGCAATTCGGCCAGCCGCAGCGCGCGCTGCGCTTCGTCGCGGATGGCGAGCTGCGCTTGTTCCTGTCCCTTGCTGGCGGTCAGGTTGCCGAGCGCGTCTTCGACCTCTTTCAGCGCGGTGTAGATCGCGCCCCGATAGCTCTCGACCAGCTGCCTGCGCGCCGACTCGCTGAGAGCCAGGTTGTTGCGCAGCCGGCCACCATCGAACAGCGTCTGCGCCAGCGAGGCGGTCAGGCCGATGCTGGTGGCCGGATTGGCCAGCGACAGCAGCGATGCCGTGGCCGCGCCCACCGAGCCCGACAGCGACACGCTGGGCAGCAATGCGGCACGGGCCACCGCCACATCGGCATCGGCCGCGGCCAACTGCGCTTCGGCGCTGGCCAGGTCGGGGCGGCGCACCAGCAGCTCAGAAGGCAGCGCGGCGCTGACCTCGGGGATGGTGAAATCGGCGAAGCTGCGCGTGGCGACCTGCAAGGTTTGCGGCGTGCGACCGAGCAGCACCGCCAGCGCGGTGACGGTCTGCCGTTCCTGCACCTCCAGCGGTTCGATCGACGCGCGCTGCGACAGCACGGTGATGCGCTGGCGACTCACGTCCAGCGCCGACGCCGCGCCGTTGCGGTAGCGCGCCTCGACGATGGTGAACACGCGCTCGGCGATGGCCAGGTTCTCGCGTGCGATCACCAGCCGCATGCGCAGTGCCAGCACCTGGAAGTAGGCGTTGGCGACACCGGTTGTCAGCGACAGCCGCGCCGATTCGAGGTCGTGGCGGCTGGCCGCCAGCGACGCCTCGGCGCCCTTGACGCCAGCCGACAGCCGACCCCACAGATCGACCTCGTAACTCACGCCCAGCGACACGTTGGTCGATCGGCTGGTGCGCGCGCTGGCATCGCGGCCCGGGTCGCTGCGCTGCGCGCCGGTGCCACCACCGATGCCGACCGACGGGAACAGCGTCGCGCCGGCGTTGCGCACCAGCAGCTCGGCCTGCTGCACCCGTTCGGCCGAGATGGCCAGCGTGGGGCTGTCGGCCTGCGCTGCGGCGATCAGCTGCGCCAGTTCGTCCGACTGGAAGCCTCGCCACCAGTCGCGTTGCAGTGCGCTGCTTTCGGGGGCGGCCTCGTTCCATTGGGCGGGCAACTCGATGCGCGGGCGTGGGCTGTCGATGGGGGTCGCGCAGCCGGCCAGCGCCAGGGCCAGCGCCATGGCCAGTGCGGTGCCGCGGGGGGCGCTGTGCTTCATTGAAAAAAACGAGTGCATGGGTTGGGAGCCTGTCATTCCGCCGCGAGTGCCACCACCGGGTCGAGGCGGGCCGCCTTGCGCGCCGGCAGCCAGCCGAACACCAAGCCAGTGCCGAAGGCGCAGCCAAAAGCCAGCAGCACCGGCGCGAGTGAATACTGAACCGGCGTACCGAAGCTGGCGATGACTGCCGCCGTGGCCAGGCCGCCCATCACGCCGATCGCTCCACCGATCGCCGAGATCACCATCGCCTCGATCAGGAACTGCTGCCTGATGTTGCGCTCGCGGGCGCCGGTCGCCATCCGGATGCCGATCTCGCGGGTGCGTTCGGTCACCGACACCAGCATGATGTTCATCACGCCGATGCCGCCCACCAGCAGCGAGATCGCCGCGATCGAGCCGAGCAGGATCGTCAGCGTGTTCTGCGTCTCCACCGTCGTTTCGATGATTGAGGCCATGTTGCGGATCTGGAAGTCGATCACGCCATGCCGCTCCAGCAGCAGCGCTTCGACCGCCGCCTGGGTCTCGTCGATCAGCGCCACGTCGTCGACCGCGACGGTCACGTTGCGCAGGAAGCGCTGGCCCGACAGCCGCAGGCTGCTGGTCGCGTAGGGCACCAGCACCGCGTCGTCCTGGTCGGCACCGGTCGGAGAGGCGCCGCGCGGCGACATCACGCCCACCACCTGAAACAGCAGGTTGCCGACCAGCACGTACTGGCCGACCGGGCTCTCGCCCCCGGGGAACAGCGCATTCGCGACCGTCTGGCCGAGCACTGCGACGGCCGCATAGCCGGCCTCGTCGTCGGCGCTGAAGAAGCTGCCCTGCGCCACCGGCCACTGGCGCGCCAGCGGGAACTTCGCCGAGGTGCCGGTGATGCTGGTGCTCACGTCGTAGTTGCCATAGCGCACGGTGGCGGTGCTGTTCTGCTCGGGCACCGCGGCCAACACATTGGGCACCTGGTCGATCGCCTGCACGTCGCCGATCACCAGCGTGGCGGTGGCGCTGAAACCGCGCTGGTTGGGCGCGCCCGGCCGCACCAGCATCAGGTTCGAGCCCATCGCGCTGATGCGGTCGATCACCGCCTGCTTCGCTCCGTCGCCGATCGCCAGCATGGCGATCACCGAGCCGACACCGATCACGATGCCCAGCAGCGTCAGCACCGAACGGAAGAAGTTGGCGCGCAGCGAACGCAACGCCATTTTCGCGGCCTCGACGATGTCGGCCAGCCCCGATCCGCCATCGACCACCGCGGTCGGGGTGAAATGGCGCTGTGCGGCCGAAGGCGGCGCCGAGCCGGGGTCGGACACGATGCGGCCGTCCTTGATGTCGATCACCCGGTCGGCGTGCTCGGCGACCTCTTTCGCGTGGGTGATCAGCAGCACCGTGTGGCCGCGCGCCGACAGCTCGGCCAGCAGTTTCATCACGTCGGCGCCGCTCTGGCTGTCCAGCGCGCCGGTGGGCTCGTCGGCGAGGATGATGCGCCCGCCGTTCATCAGCGCGCGGGAGATCGACACGCGCTGCTGCTGGCCGCCCGACAACTGGTTCGGCCGGTGGTGCAGGCGTTCCGACAGGCCCAGCTCGCCCAGCAGTGCGGCGGCGCGTGTGTGGCGCTCGCCGGGCGGCAGGCCGGAATACAGGGCCGGCACCTCGACGTTCTCGGCCGCGGTGGCGGTTGCGATCAGGTGGTAGCTCTGGAACACGAAGCCGAATTCGTCGCGGCGCAACAGCGCCAACGCGTCGGAATCCAGCGCCGACACATCCCGGCCCATGAAGAAGTAGCAGCCGGTGCTCGGCTTGTCGAGGCAGCCGAGGATGTTCATCAGCGTGGACTTGCCCGAGCCCGAGGCGCCCATGATCGCGACAAACTCGCCCTCGTAGATCGTCAGGTCGATGCCGTGCAGCACCCGCGTTTCGAGCTCGCCGTTGCGGTAGGTCTTGGTGACGCCGCGCAGCGCGATCAGCGGCGTCTCATTGCCGCGGTCGGATGCGCGTGAGCTGTTCATCATGGCCTGTGCCGAGGGGGCCGGTGTGGCCGGCGCTTCGGGCTTCACGTTGTCACCGACCGCGCGGCAAGCCGGCCGGGCCCTGCTGCAGCCCGCTGCCGGGCTGCGCTGACGAGCCGCTGCGCGTTGTGGCCGGCGGCAGCTTGAGGCCCGCGACCACCTGGTCGCCTTCGGCCAGGCCGGACAGGATCTGCGTCTGCACCCGGTTGCTGATGCCCAGCTCGACCTGCCGGTCTTCGAGCGTGCCGGCGGCGGTCAGCAGCCGAACCGTCGCGCGACGTGGTGCGCGTGCGGTGTCGCTGGAAAAGCCGCTGGTTGACGCGGCTGCCGCGGGCGATGCGCCCGTGCTTCCCTCGCTGCGGCGACGTTCGCGCATCGCGGCACGCTCTTCGGGCGACAGCTTCTCGAACGCGGCGCGGCGTTCCTCGCGGCTCATGCCGGCGTCGCGATCAGCGGTGGCAGGCGCCGCTGCCGTGACGGATGCGGCGGCCTCACCTGTCGGTGCCGACGCGCCGGCCGCAGCGCCCGGCGGCCTGCCGGCCGCACGCTCGCGGCGCCCGCTGCCATCGGCCGATCGCCCGCCGCCATTCAAGGCCGCCGCGGGCACCAGCAGCACGTCTTTCGCGCTGGCGGCGGTGAAGAACACCTGCGCCGTCATGCTGGTCATCAGTGACTGATTGGCATTCGGCACATCGAACAGGGCGTTGTAGAGCACCACGTTGTTGGTGACGGTGGGCGTGGGCTCGACCTTGCGCAGCGCGCCGTACCAGCGACGACCCTGGCTGCCCAGCGTCGTGAAGTAGACCTCCATGCCCTGCCGCAGCTTGCTCACGTCGGCTTCGGACACCTGTGTCTGCACCGTCATCGTCGACAGGTCGGCAACCCGCAGGATCGTCGGCGCCGACTGGTTGGCGTTCAAGGTCTGCCCCTGGCGAGCGGTGACGGTCACGACCGTGCCGGCCAGTGGCGCGTAGATCTTGGCGTAGTTGAGGTTGGCCTCGTCAGCGCGCAGCGTCGATTCGGTCTGCTCGATCGATGCGCGGGTCGCGTCGATCTGCGCCTGCGCGGCGCGAGCATTGGCTTGGGCCTGCTGCAACGCCTCGGCCGTGGTCGCGTCTTCCTGCATCAGCTTTTGCTGGCGCGCGAGCAGCAGCGTCGTCAGCACCCGCTGCGATTCGCGCTCGGCCAGCGTGGCGCGCTGGTTGCGCAGCCCGGCGCGGCGGGCGTCGACGGTGGCTTTCAACACCGTCGGGTCGATCTCCGCCAGCAGGTCACCCGCTTGCACCACCGAACCCACGTCCACATGCAACTTCTTCAACTGCCCTGACACCTGCGCGCCGACGTCCACATAGTCGCGCGGCTGCACCGTGCCGGTAGCGGTCACCAGGTCCTGGATGTCGCCGCGCTGCACGGTGGCGAACACGTACTGGCTGTGCAGATCGGGTGGCGCGTAGACGCTGCGCCAGGCCCACACGCCAGCGGTGACGGCGAGCGCCAGCGCAACGACGATCCAGAGCGCACGGTGGGAGAGCAGGCGACGCCACAGCGGGCGTGTGGCTAAAGGAGACGGGGACATGGGCGCGGGGCTCGAATCGGGGCGGACGGTCGAGTGTCACCCGCCCAGGGTTAAGCAATGGGGCGCCAGTGTTTCCGTCGTGTAAAGCGAGGGCGGGTGCTTGCAGTGACCCCAGACCCTGCGCTGACCGCAGTCCTCAAGGGTTGCCGGCTGGCTTCTTCATCGAACCGATGTCGCTGCTCCAGAACACCGTGGTCGCCCGCGTGCACTTGGCCCGGTAGAGGGCCGCATCGGCGCGATCCATCAAGGCTTCCAGGGACAGATCGTCGCCCCGATCGGCCACCATGATGCCGATGCTGCAACCCACCGCCAGCGCCTTGCCGTCTCGCTCGATGGGTGCTTCCAGTGCCGCGCGCAGGCGGCTGGCGAGCGCTGGCAGGTGGTCAGGAGAGACATCCTTCAGCAGCGCGCAGAACTCGTCGCCACCGAGCCGGGCCACGATGTCCCCCGAGCGGAAAAAATTGCGCAGCCGGGCGCCGACAGCGCGCAACACATCGTCGCCGGCCGCGTGCCCCAGGGTGTCGTTGATCGGTTTGAACTTGTCGAGGTCCATCGACAGCAACGCGACCGGCTGGTCCTGTGCCCAGCAGGCCGACATCGCCGCGGCGGCCGCCGGCATGAATGCGCGCCGATTCGGCAGCCCGGTGAGCACATCGGTATTGGCCGACGCGCTGATCGGGCGCACCAGCTTGTAAGCCAGCGCGCTGACCGCCAGCACCGACAGGATCAGTGACGCCAGGATCCAGCCCTGCACCGCAGCCGCCGCTTCGAGCAGCGCGGGCACGGCCTTGTTGTCGGGCTTGCCGATCCACAGCCACACCTCGCCGTCGACGGACGAGGCCAGTGCCTGGACCCGGATGAAGGAGTAGGCGCTGCCCATCGACATCTGGCTCAGGTCGGCCGGGCTCGATGGGTCTGTGGCGATGGCGGTCTGGCGTCCAGAGGCGGTTGAAGTCACGGCGCCCCCATCGGCCAGCGCGCCACGCAACTGCGCGAAAGCCCGCTGCGTGAGGTCTGCGCTCAAGGACGAGGCCAGCACCCGAGGTGGCTTGCCGGTGTCGGCGCCCGCAACGATCAACTCAAACCCGGTGAGCTTCGAGAGTCGCCGCGCAAAGCTGTCGTCGATGGCGAGCGTGCCCCGCAGCGTGGCGATCGGCCGCGGCGCGAGGATGTCGGCGTTCCGGTAAGTGACCAGTTGCATGGCGCCGGCATCTCGCACCACGGTGAAATCCAGCAGGTTGGCCGACACCCTGGGTGCCGGTGCGGCGACGCTCGATGGCGCACCCGCCCAGGGGCGTATCGAATACTGGATCCGTGTGCTGCGCGCCTGGTGGTTCTCCAGCATCGAATCGATGGTGGGCTGATCCCGGGTGGCCACCGCCTGCCGCAGACCGTATTCCGAGGCCATCAGCTTGGTGCCGGCCGCCAGGCTCTCCTGTTCCTCGAAGACCTGGTTCTGCACCGTCACGTAGCCGCCCTGCAGCACATCTCGGATGGCGGCCAGCGTCAGGCTGTCGTGCCTGGACTTCAAAAACACCATCAAGCCCACCTGGATCGCGATCAGCGTCAGGGCCAGACAGATCACCAGTCGGCGCTCGTTCGTGAAGGCACCCGCCATGCGCATCGGCAGCCGCAGCGCGACCGGCTTGCCGGCTCGCGTGGGCGCGGGTCCAGCAGCCGTACTCGCCCAGGGGGCGGTCGGTACCGAGGGTGGCCCGTGAATGTCGACGTGGCTGATCATCACGACAAGATCGTCAGGATCCGCCTTGAGCTTGAGCCCGATTTGGGGCGGCTATTCCCGATGGAGGTGCAAATCACGCGCGAAGCGGGGTCAACTGGACCTCGCACGCGTTGCAGCCCAGCCGCGTCAATGCAGCTGATCAGGTCGGCGGGTTTTGCGAAACGACTTTGGCGTGTAGACGTTGCCGCTCCACTCGCCGTCATCGTTCGCCGTCGTGCGACCGCGGGCGCGCCGGATCACGGCTTCGGCCTCGGTGCGGGCCAGGCGGCGGGATGCGCGCCAGTGCCAGAGCTGCAGCGCGCCGTGGCGCAGGGTCCAACCCCAGCCGCGCAGGGTGCGATCGAATCGCTGGCGGCGCGCCGGACTCAGGCACAGCCGCACCAGCAGCACCGTGCAGACGGCGAGCGTCAATCCGGCCAGCAACGGTTCAGCGAGGTTCATGACGCCGTATTCTGCGCGTGCCGAGGCGGCAGGTCACGCATGAGGCAGGCGTGATCAGCCATCGATCCAGCCATCGTCAGGCGCTGATCGTCAGCCGCTGGCAGATGCGGTCCAGGCGCTGGGTGTCCTGGTCGGTGAGCAAGCCCGCGCGCAGCCGGACCGCGCGCTCGATGCGTCGCAACCGGTAGCGCAGTTCGCCTTCCACTGCCTCGACCTCGGCGGCGTTGGGCAACGCGACGGGATCGAGATTCCAGAGACCGGTGGTGGTCAGGCCGCGGCGCAAACGGTTCAGCAGGTACTCGGTCAAGGCCAGGGCTCCTTTCAAATCCTCGGACACGGCCTCGTGCAACAGCGCGGCCGCGGCATCGCTCGCAGCGTCCATCACCGAAGAGAGTTTGTTGAGGCGGGTCTTCAGTTCATCGGCTCGGCAGTGCGCCACCGTGGGCGGCTGCTCGCGCACCACCTGGGCGATCAGGCCGACCCAGCGCAGATCGAATTCGCCGGGCACCACCCGCAGCGCGATGCTCGCGCGGGACAGCGGTGCCTGCTCGTCAGCCAGCGCCGCCAGCGTCGATTCCGTGACGGCCAGCAGCCGGCCGAGCGAGGAGACCTGGTCTGCCTGCAGGCAATGCGGAAAGCCCGAGCCGTCCATGCGCTCGTGGTGTTCCGCGATGGCACGGACGATGTCCGCCGGGTAGTCGGTGAGCTGCTTGAGCAGCAGGCTGCCGACGTGCGGATGAACAACAAGTTGCTGGTAGCTCAGGAAGTCGAGGGTGCGCTCGGCCTCTGCCTCGCCGAACTCCGGGCCGATGTACATCTCGCCGAGGTCGTGCAGCAGGCCGCACAGCATCGCCGTGCGCAGATCGGCGGCGCTGCCGCCGTGGGTCAGCATCAGCGCGCCGTTCAAGGCCATGGCGTGGATCGCATGCTGGAACCGCGCCGGACTGCTGGCGCGAGACGCGCTCAACAGCAGCTGCGCCACCGGGTGCACCGGCAAGGTGGCTGCTTCGCGCAGCAGGGCGTCGGCATGCGGATGCAGCAGGGAGGCCAGGGGGATCGGCTCGTAGAGCAGCGCCTGGAGCTCGTCGGCCGAGGTGCGCGCGGTGACGCCGTCCTCGACCTTCAGGCAGCTTTCCAGCGGCTCCTTCAGCTGCCGGTCGAGCAGCTTGCGTTGCAGCGCCTGCGAGACGGGCAGGTCTTGGGCCCACAGCTTGATGCCGGCGATGTCGAAAATGTCGCGCGAGGCGATGATTTTCTGGGTCTGGCTGGCGTCAAGGATGACCGCCAGCGCGTGGGGATTGGCAGAGGAGAAGTCGGTGGCGGCGGCCGTGGCGGGGTGGGTCATGGCGACTCCGGGATCAAGGTTGTATCGGTTTGTCGTCAAACCGGCGCGGGACTGTAGGGGTGCATTCCCGTAGCCGCTGGTGAACCTCCGCTGCCGCGTGCCTCACCCCCACGCCGCAAGGCCTTCGATAATGCAGCTTGACCCTTCATAGTCGCCTTATGTCTGACACCCATCCCCGCCCGCCTGCCTCGTCTGCCAATGCGATGTGGCAGCAACGCAGCGTCTCCAGCGTGTGGCATCCGTGCACGCAGATGCAGCGCATGGGCGAGGTCCCGCCGATCGCCATCGCGCGGGCGCACGGGCCGTGGCTGGAAGATTTCGAGGGCACGCGCTACTTCGACGCCACCAGCTCCTGGTGGGTCAATCTGTTCGGCCATGCCGATGCGCGCATCAATGCCGCGCTGAAGGACCAGCTCGACACGCTGGAGCACGTGATGTTGGCGGGCTGCACCCACGCGCCGGCGGTGGAGCTGGCAGAACGCTTGTCCGCACGCACGGGCGGAGCGCTCGGCCACACTTTTTTCGCGAGCGACGGTGCGTCGGCGGTTGAGATCGCGCTGAAGATGAGCTTCCACAGCTGGAAGAACCGCGGCCTGGGTGAGAAGCGCGAGTTCGTCTGCCTGCGCCACGGTTACCACGGCGAGACGATCGGTGCGCTCGCGGTCACCGATGTGGCCGTGTTCCGCGATGCGTATGACCCGCTGCTGATGCGCGCCCATGTGGTGATGGCACCCGATGCCAGACAGGCCCAGCCGGGCGAGTCGGCCGTTGAGGTGGCGCAGCGCGCAGCAGCGGAACTGGCAGCGCTGTTCGAATCTCGCGCCGGACAGATTGCCGCGCTGATCATCGAGCCGCTGGTGCAGTGCGCCGCTGGCATGGCCATGCACGATGCGGCCTACCTGCGCGAGGTGCGCGCGCTGTGCGATCGCCACCAGGTGCACCTGATCGCCGACGAGATTGCGGTGGGCTGCGGGCGCACCGGCACCTTTTTTGCGTTCGAGCAGGCCGCCGCGAACAACGAGCCCGCGATCTGGCCCGATCTGCTGTGCCTGTCCAAAGGCATCAGCGGCGGCTACCTGCCACTGTCGCTGGTGCTGTCGTCTGACGCGATCTACGAGGCGTTTCTCGACGACGACACCGCACGTGGCTTCCTGCACTCGCATTCGTACACCGGTAATCCGCTGGCCTGCCGCGCCGCGCTGGCAGTGCTCGATCGCTTCGACGAAGAGCCGGTGTTGCAGCGCAACCGCGAGACCGGCGCATTGCTGACATCCGCACTCGCCGCCCGGCTCGATGGCGATGCGCGCATCGAGCACATGCGCCAGCGCGGCATGATCTGGGCTTTCGATGTGCGTGAAGCGCATGCCGGTGTTCGTTTCGCTGAGCGCTTTCACCTCACCGCCCGCGCGCACGGCCTGCTGATCCGCCCGATCGGCCGCACCGTGTACCTGATGCCGCCGTATGTACTGAACGACGAGCATGTCGCCTACCTCGCCGAGCGCGTGGTGGCGACATTGAATTCGGTGCTGTGAGCGCCTGCCTCTGACTCACCCGGCGATGCTGAAGCACCTGGAACAGCAGCTGGCCGAGCGCGAAGCGCAGTCGCTGCGCCGCCATCGGCGCACCGCCGAAACCGCCTGCGCGCCGCTGCAGACCGTCACTGCGCACGATGGACCGCCGCGGGAGTTGCTCGCCTTCTGCAGCAACGATTACCTGGGTCTGGCCAACCATCCGCTGCTGATCGAGGCGCTGGCCGAGGGTGCGCGGCGGTACGGTGCCGGCAGCGGTGCCTCGCACCTGGTCAGTGGCCATTCGCGCGCACATGCGCTGCTGGAAGATGATCTCGCCGAGATGCTGTCGCCGCAGGGGCCCGAGCTGCGCGCACTGACGTTCTGCACCGGCTACATGGCCAACCTGGCGCTGCTGACCGCGCTGGGCGATGCAGAGACCACGATCTACGCCGACTTGCTGAACCACGCCTCGCTGATCGATGGTGCGCGGCTGGCCAAGGCGGCTGTCTACACCTACCCGCACAACGATCTGGCTGGCCTGGAGCGCCGCATCGCGGCCTGCAGCACGCCACGCAAGCTGATCGTGACCGACGGGGTGTTCAGCATGGACGGCGATCTGGCACACCTGCCCGAGCTGCTGGCGCTGGCCGAGCGGCATGACGCGTACCTCATCGTGGACGATGCGCACGGCTTTGGCGTGCTGGGCGCGCAGGGGCGCGGCGTGCTGTCGCACGTCGGCTTGTGCAGCGAGCGGCTGATCTGCATGGGCACGCTGGGCAAGGCGGCGGGGGTCGCCGGAGCCTTCGTCGCGGCGCACCGCACCGTCATCGACTGGCTGGTGCAAAGCGCGCGGGCCTACATCTACACCACCGCGCAACCGCCGGCGGTGGCGCATGCGGTGAGCGCCAGCCTGCGGTTGATACGCAGCGACGAGGGCGCGCAACGAAGGCGCCATCTGGCGACGCTCATCGCCGCTTTCCGGCGCGGCGTGCCCGAGGTGCTGGGCGATTTGATGAGCGCGCGAGGCTGGCAGCTGGCTGAGTCGCAGACGGCCATCCAGCCGCTGATCGTCGGCAGAAGCGACGATGCGCTGGCCCTGTCGGCCGCGTTGGAGTTGCAGGGCCTGTGGGTGCCCGCGATCCGGCCGCCGACCGTGCCGTCGGGCAGCGCACGACTGCGCATCACCTTCAGCGCAGCGCATGGCCTGGGCGACGTCGAGCGGCTGCTGTTGGCGCTGGTACAGGCCGGAAAGGGAATGACATGACCCAGATGTTGGGCGCGGGGGTTCCGCCGACCGTGCTGCCTGTGGCCGAATCGGCCGTGGCGTGCGAGCCCGAGGCGCAGCCACAAGCCGCTGTGGAAAGTGACGGCAGCCGGCCCTTGCGCGGCTGCTTTGTGACGGGCACCGACACCGAGGTCGGCAAGACGACGATCACGACGGGCCTGCTGCATGCGTTGGCGCAGCACGGTCTGCGCGTGGCGGGGTACAAGCCGGTCGCCGCCGGCGCTGTATGGCAAGCGGCTGCGAGTGGAACGGGGGGGCATTGGTACAACGAAGACGTCGAGGCCTTGCACGCGGCGAGCTCCATCGAGCTGACGCGCAGCGAGGTCTGCCCGTGTCTGCTAGAAGAAGCCTGTGCCCCGCACCTCGCCGCGCGGCTCGAAGGCGGGCGCATCGAACCCGCAGTGCTGATCGCTGGCGCCCATCAGCTCATGCCGCGCTGCGATGTGCTGGTGGTCGAAGGGGCGGGCGGTTTCTGCGTGCCCTTGGTCGAGTCGGAGCAGTTCAGCGAAGCGCCGGCGATGTCAGAGGCCATCGCCGCCACGCCCAACGACACGGACTGGGGCACCGACGATCTGGCCGTGGCCCTTGGCCTGCCGGTGATCCTGGTCGTGGGCCTGCGGCTCGGGTGCATCAACCACGCGCTGCTGACCGCCGAAGCGGTCGCAGCCCGCGGGCTGCGGCTGGCCGGCTGGATCGCCAACCGCATCGAGCCCACCATGCCGCACGCCCAGCTCAACATCGACACACTGACCCGCGCGCTGCAGCAGCGCCACGACGCGCCGCTACTGGGGGTGGTGTCCTACCGCGCACCCGTCACCGCGGCGCGGGTGGCGGAGGAGTTGGACATCGACGCGGTGCTCGAAGCGCTGAATTTGCGTGCTTGAACCCCAGCCCGAGTGCATCGTGAAGCGGAGCACATCCGAAGCGTGCCTTGCGGCAAGGTCAGCAGGCCGAACGCCCCCAGATCCAGAATTTTCGGGCCACTGATTCACCGTGGTCGGGCGCACAAACAGCCACGCGTCAAAATCAGGGGATGAACGATCGTTATCGGGAACAACGTCCCCCAGTGCAAAGCAGTCCGGAGGACGAACAGGCCGCGGTTCGGGTGGACCGGGCACAGACTGAGTTGGCGCATGGTCGGGCCATCTGTCTCAGCGGGCCGGTGGGTGCGGTGGCTTGCAATCTGGTGGCTGCGGTCGAAACGCTGAATGCTGGCCGGCTGGCCTGGATGGCCTCGTGGGGGGCGCCGTTGCAGCTGCTGCTGACCGCAGAGCGCGCTTTGACCCTGGGGCTGTTGCAGTCCGCGCGGCCGGGCTCCGCGGTGTCGGTCGCGCTGCCTGTCGGCGTATCGCTGGAGGCGTTGCTGGAGCTGGCGGCGGTGACGCCCGCCTCGGGCCAGCCGATGCCTACGGCATCGCTGTCGGTCTCGCCGCAGTCGACGGCGCAGCAGCAGATCTCTGATGCCGCCCTGGCGCTGGCCAAGAACGGCCGGCTGATGCCGGCGTTGCTCGTCGTCGAGTCGCCAGTGGCTGCTGCTGCGCAGCTGACCGCGGCCCAGCTGCTGTCGGTGTCCGCCGCCGACGTGCAGCGGGCGCCCGCCCGTGGCGAGCGCAGCCTGCGCCGTGTCAGCGATGCCCAGGTGGCCATCGAGGCGCATGAGGACTGCGAGGTGGTGCTGTTTCGCGAGGATGCGGGCGGCGCCGAGCACCTGGCCATCATCGTGGGCCAGCCTGACTTCAACCAACCCGTGCCGCTGCGGCTGCACTCGGCCTGCCTGACGGGCGATCTGCTGGGCAGCCTGCGCTGCGACTGCGGTGATCAGTTGCGCCGCGCCATTGCCCGGCTGGCGGAACACGGCGGCGTGCTGCTCTACCTTCAACAGGAGGGCCGCTCGATCGGGCTGGCCAACAAGCTGCGCGCCTATCGCTTGCAGGATGAAGGCCTCGACACCATCGACGCCGATCGCTATCTGGGCTTCATGGCCGATGAGCGCGACTACACGCCGGCGCTGGCGATGCTGAAGTCATTGGGCATCAAGCAAGTGCGGCTGTTGACCAACAACCCGAAGAAGATCGCCGCGATCGAAGCCGGCGGCATCGAGGTGGTGGAGCGACTCGCCCTGTACGGCCCGGTCAACCCCTACAACGCGCGCTACATCGAGACCAAGCAGCAGCGGGCGGGGCACCTGAAGGAAGATTGAGCGAGCGGCGGCGTCTTGCCGCCCTCCAGTCAACGGCCTGCGGATGCGGATCGACGCCGGGCGGCCCCCGCAACGACGGCCAAGCCACCGAGCATCAAGGCGATGCTCGCGGGCTCGGGAACTGGCGGCGGCGGCAACACGATCGACTGCGTGCTCAGGCTGATGTCGTCGACGGCGAAATCGTTACCACCCACGGCGGTGTTGCGGTTGATGAGGCTCAGCACGGCACTGGTCGCGCTGCCCGAGTTCCAGGTGGTGCTCAGGCCTTCCCAGGTGCCCGCCAGCGCCAGATTGGTGGTACGGCTGCCGACTGACATGCCGTTGATCGAGAACTCCAAGATGGACGGGCTGTTGGCGCCGCTGTAGCCCGCGGTACAGCACACGTTCATCACGAAGGCTTCGAAGAAGTAGTTGGTGGCGGCATTGACCGTGATCGAAGCCGTCTGCCAGACGACGGCACCATCGGTCGGGCTGCCATTCGCGACGAACGCCAGCCCGCTGCCGGTCGTGTGATCGCCCGCGGACACGAAGGCGCCATTCCAGGGGAAGGGGTTGGATCTCACCGTGTATTGCCCTTCGGTGCCGTTGCCGCTCGGGCTGTAGCTGTAGGACGAGGTGAAGTCGGCGTTGCCTCCCGAAAAATCACCGTTGGGCACGAGATTCACGGCTGCATGGGCGATCGTCCCGGTGGCCAATGCCGCGCATGCCATGGCCAATTTCAGGTGGTGCTTCATGGAGTTTTCCTTGGGGTTGACGTCGCAGAAAGTCGACCCAGAACAATGGGCCAAGGCAGTCGCTCAAGCGGACAAATTACACCCGCAATTGGGCGGCGGGTGAACCCCCCTACTTGGATGGCGCAACGGCCACAAACCCGATGCGTGTCAGCCCGCCTTGCTGGACGATGCCGATCACCTCGGCCACGCGGCCGTAAGGCACTGCCTGATCGGCACGCAGTTGGACCTCGGTCTGCGGGTTGACCTGAGCCAGCTCAGAGACCTGCTGCGCAAGGGCGGTGGCGTCGATCTCTGCGTCGGCCAGGAACAACCGGCCATCGGTGTCGATCGACACCGCGATGAAGGTGGGCGTGTCGCTGGGCTGCGCGGCGTCCGACTTGGGCAGGTCCAGCTTCAGGCTGCTGGTCATCAGCGGCACGGTGATCATGAAGATCACCAGCAGCACCAGCATCACGTCGATCAACGGCGTCATGTTGATGTCGCTCATCGGCTGCGGGTTGGCGCTGCGTTCGAGGCGTCCAAAGGCCATGATCAGCTCCGGCGGTCGGGCGTCCCGTGGATGTCGGCGTCGGTCTGCATCTCGCGCAGATCATGCGCGAAGCCTTCGAGTTCGGCCTCGCATGCACCGACCATCTTGCCGAAGATGTTGAAGGCCAGCACCGCTGGAATCGCCACCGCCAGGCCTGCCGCTGTCATCACCAGCGCTTCGCCCACCGGGCCGGAGACGCGCTCGATGGTGATCGTGCCAGCGGACGCGATGCTGACCAGTGCGTGATAGATGCCCCACACCGTGCCGAACAAGCCGATGAACGGTGCCGTGCTGCCGATCGATGCCAGCACCACCTGGCCGAACTGCAGCTGCCGCAGCACCGCATGCAGGGCATCGCGCAGCCGGCGCGTCAGCTGCGACACGCGCTGACCGTGGGCTTCCAGCGTGTGGGCATTGGGCTGCGCCGTCGCTGCCGCCAGCAAGGGCGTGAGGACTTGCTCCCGGTCGAAGGCGGCCAGCTGGGTGCGTGCCGCTTGCAGATCAGCCGCGGCCCAGAATGCCGGGACCGCGCGGGTGATGTCGCTGCGCACGCGGCGCAGCAGCCAGCCCTTCCAGAAGATCAGCACCCAGGCGCTGATCGACATCAACAGCAGCAGCAAAGCGACGCCGCGCGTGATGAGGTCACCCTGGTCCCAAAACTGAGTGAAGCCGCTCATCGCGCGAGCACCCGCTCGGGCAGGAAGTGGCCGTGGTTCATGCCAACCCCAATACGTCGTTCATGTCGAACAGTCCATGCGCCCGGGCAGCGAGGAAGCGCGCCGCGCGCAGGCTGCCTTGCGCATAGGTGGCGCGGCTCGAACTCTTGTGGCTGATCTCGATGCGCTCGCCGATGCCGGCAAACAGCACGGTGTGGTCACCCACCACGTCGCCGCCGCGGATGGTGGCGAAGCCGATGGTCGATGGATCACGCTCGCCGGTCACGCCTTCGCGGCCATACACGGCGCATGCTTTCAAGTCGCGACCCAAGGCCGCGGCGACCACTTCGCCCATCTTCAGCGCCGTGCCGCTGGGGGCGTCCACCTTGTGGCGGTGATGCGCTTCAATGATCTCGATGTCGTAGCCTTCGCTGAGCATGCGCGCTGCGGTGTCGAGTAGCTTCAGCACCACATTCACCCCCACGCTCATGTTGGGCGCCATCATGATGGCGATGTGGCGGGCGTGGTCCACGATCTCGGTCTTTTGAGCCTCGGTGAAGCCGGTGGTGCCGATCACCGCCTTGACGCCCAACTCACGGCACACCGCCAGGTGTGCCAGCGTGCCGGCGGGTCGCGTGAAGTCGATCAGCACCTGGGCGTCGGCCAGTCCCTCGCGCAAATCGGCGGTGATGTTCACGCCGCTGGTGTGTCCCGCGAATGCCGCAGCATCCTGACCGAGTGCGGGGCTGTCGGAGAGGTCCAGGGCCCCGCTGAGCACCAGGTCGTCGCTGGACGCGATGACCGCTTCGATCAGCATGCGGCCCATGCGACCCGAGGCGCCCGCGATGGCGATTCGGAGTCGATCTGCACCACGGGCCGCGGCGCTCGATGCGCTTGCCCCGACCGCGGACGATTCCGCCAGCCCCATCAGCGCGTTGGCTCCAATGGCGGATAGACCCGCCCAGGCGGCACCGTCGGCGGTTCAACCACCGCCTGCTTCGGCGGCGGCTTCAGGGACTGCAACTCATCGGCGCTCAACGCCAGCGGTCGCGGCTTGCCTCCGGAGGACGCTGAATCGATCGATGCCACGAAGGCTTCCTCAGTGGGCAATTCCCCGCCGGTGTCGATGCTGGCCAGCCGGTCGCCGTCAAACAGCAGCACCACGCTGCGCAGCTGGGGTTCGGTACCACGGCGGCGAATCGTGAAGACGTAGTCCCAGCGGTCGCCATGGAACACGTCGGTCAGCAGCGGCGAGCCGAGCAGGTCACGCACCTGAGCCCGCGGCATCCCGATCTGCACGCGCGAGATCAGCTCCTTGGTGAGCACATTGCCCTGCACGACCTCCACGCTGTAAGGCCTGACGATGCTCGTGAGGCCTTCTTTGGATACGAGGTTCTCACAGCCGGCCAGGCTGGCCATCATCCCGACAGCGCCAAGCATGAGCAGGCTGGAGCGAACCGTTGAAATCAGTCGCATGGCAGATTCAAGGATTCACGCAGCGCAAACCCGACTCGATATGATCGAATCATTCTAGCGGTAGGGGCTGTGACCCGATCGCCCCACGGGAGCCACCATGTCGAACGCTGACGAACTCAAGAGCAGCGGCTTGAAAGCCACTTTGCCGCGGATCAAGATCCTGGAGGTCTTCCAGCAAGCCGTCCAGAGGCATCTGACCGCGGAGGACGTTTACAAGGTCTTGCTGGCCGATGGCTCTGACGTCGGTCTGGCCACGGTTTACCGGGTGTTGATGCAGTTTGAGCAGGCGGGCATCCTGTCGCGCAACCATTTCGAGTCCGGCAAGTCGGTGTTCGAGCTCAACGAAGGCAAGCACCACGACCACCTGGTGTGCCTGGACTGTGGCCGCGTCGAGGAATTCTTCGACGCCGAGATCGAAAAGCGGCAACGCGCGGTGGCTCAGTCGCGCGGCTTCGATCTGCAGGAACACGCGCTGTCGCTGTACGCGGTGTGCGCCAAGAAGAACTGCACACACAAGCCCCGTTGAGTTATCGCAGTCGGACTCGCGTGTCCGACTGCACTCGGCCTGTCATTCCATGCCGCGCTCAAGCGCGCGCTGGTGCCGCTCGATGAATTCCTTGTAGGTGTCGATCCCGCGCAACTGCAAGATGGTGTTGCGCACCGCCGCTTCGACCAGCACCGCGAGGTTGCGGCCCGCATCGACCGCGATGACCGACTTGCGCACCGGCACGTCCAGGATGTTCTCGTACAGCGGCTCGTAGGGCAGCCGCTCGAACTCGCGCTCCATGGTTTCCTTGCGAACCAGGTGCACGATCAGCTTGACGCGCATCTTCCGGCGAACGGCGGTTTCGCCGAAGATGGCCTTGATGTCGAGCAACCCGATGCCGCGTACCTCGAGCAGGTTCATCAGCAACTCCGGACAGCGGCCTTCCAGCGCGCTCTGCGACATCCGGTAGATATCGACCGCGTCGTCGGCCACCAGGCCATGACCGCGGGAGATCAGCTCCAGCCCCAGCTCGCTCTTGCCGAGCCCCGACTCACCGGTCAGCAGAACGCCCAGGCCCAGGATGTCCATGAACACACCGTGCCGCGTCGTGCGTTCTGCGAAGAGCTGACTCAGGTAGCCGCGCACCATGTCGATGACTTGGCCTGCGGATTCGGCGGTGACGAACAGCGGAATGGCTGCGCGCTCGCACATCGCGACCAGCCGGTCGGGCGGCGTTTGCCCGTCGGCGACGATGACCACGGGCGGCTCCAGCGTGACGATGCGTTGGATGCGCCGCTCCTGGTCCTCAGCCGATGCGTCCAGCAGGTAGGCCACCTCGCGGCGCCCGACCAGTTGCACCCGGTAGGGATGGATGTAGTTCAGATAGCCCACCAGGTCGGCGGCCGATTGCGCGTTGCGCACCGCCGCCTCATCGAAGCGGCGTTCCGGATGGGCATGGCCCGCCAACCACTCCCAGCGCAGCGCAGCGCGGTGGTGTTCGAACAGCGCTTCAGCACTGATGACGATGGGTTTCATGTGTGAGCGGCGTACCGGCTTAGTGGACGGGCGGCAGCCGTGCGGCCGCTTCCGGCGACGCTTTGTCGTGGCGTCAAGCCACCGACTTGAGCGGTTCCCAATTGGAGATCAGCTCGTGCACCTTGGCCGCCTGCCCTTCGGTTTTCAGGCGCTCGCGCAACTCCCGGTCGCTCAGCATTTCAGCGATCTCAGACAAGATCTCAAGATGCCGCTGGGTGGCTGCTTCCGGCACCAACAGGAAAATCATCAGCGTGACGGGCTCGTCGTCCGGTGCATCAAACGGGATGGCTTGCTGCACCCGGATCACGGCGGCCAGGGGATTCTTCAGACCCTTGATGCGCCCGTGTGGGATGGCGACGCCGTGTCCGAGGCCGGTTGAGCCCAGACGCTCGCGTGCAAACAGGTTATCGGTGACGGTGGCACGCGCCACCGCGTGCTGATTCTCGAACAGCAGGCCGACGTGTTCGAATACACGCTTCTTGCTGGTGGCGTCTACATCGACCAGCACGTTGCTGGCAGGCAGGATGGCAGCGAGACGATTCATCAGAGTGTCCAGGCGGCAACTTCGGCTTTCGCCTCGTCGCACGCTGCCGTGGGGGTGACAAAAGACGCGTGGCGCTGATCAAAACACACCGACCAGCGACCAAGAAGCATTGTGCCCATGATGTTGCGTTGCAGCAATGTGGATGAGTCCCCGTTGTCGGGGGGATGGGTGCCACAGGCGAAACAGCGGCCCGTGGGCCGCTGTTTCTAAGAGCATTGTGGTTGAAGCGTCAAGCCGCTCGGGCGTCCAGTCGTTTTGCCGCCACGTGGTGGTGGTCTTGCAGCTTGTCCTTGTGACGACACACCTGTCGATCAAGCTTGTCCATCAATTGATCGATGGCAGCGTACATGTCTTCGCACGATTGCTCGATGAAGATGTCCTTGCCTTTGACGTGCAGGGTCACTTCGGCCTTTTGCCTCCGCTCCTTTTCTCGCAGCTTCTCGACCGACAACAGCACAGTGACGTCGACCACTTGGTCGAAGTGTCGCGTGACCCGCTCCAGCTTGGTGAGTACGTACTCTCGCAGAGAGGGCGTGATGTCGAGGTGATGGCCGCTGATCGTCAAGTTCATGAAAACCCCTTTCGCACGGATGAAAGACAGGAGACACAACGGTGGGTGTTGTCACCATGACTGGCAGACGCGACCCGACCTGGAACCATCTTGCGCCTGATCCGTGAGTTGGGCAAGGCCGAAAGCGATTCAATGGGTATCGATTTGCGTGCGCTTTGACCGACACCACCCGATGCGATAATTTTTGCTGTCGCTTCGCTGGAGCTTTCATGCTCAATGTCTTTTCGCTGGCCCATGGTCGGCTGTTCCAGGAAGAGATCGAAAGCCGCGACGCGCTGGCCAATGTGCAGCCGGTGTGGGTCGACCTCGATGCACCCACGGCGGAGGAAAAAGGCTGGATCGCGCAGCACTTCGGCGTCACGATCCCCGACGATGCGGTCGACGACGATCTGGAAGAGTCAGCCCGTTTCTACGAAGAAGACAACGGCGAGCTGCACATACGCAGCGACTTCTTGATCGATGACGACGAAACGCCGCGCAACGTTCGGGTCGCCTTCATCCTTTACAAGAATGTGCTGTTCTCGGTGCACGGTGAGGAACTGCCCGTGTTCCGCTTGCTGCGCCTGCGCGCGCGCCGAATCCCGGCGCTGATCGAAGACGCGAAGGACGTGCTGCTCAAGCTCTACGACGCCGACGCCGAGTACAGCGCCGATGCCCTGGAAGGCATCTACGACGCGCTCGAAAAAGTCAGCCAGCGGGTGCTGAAAGAAGACGTCAACGATGCGATGGCCGCCGAGGCGCTGTCGGCCATCGCGAAAGAGGAAGACCTGAACGGCCGCATCCGCCGCAATGTCATGGACACCCGGCGCGCGGTCAGCTTCATGATGCGCAGCCGATTGCTCAATGCCGAGCAGTTCGAGGAGGCGCGGCAGATCATGCGCGACATCGATTCGCTTGATAGCCACACCACTTTCTTGTTCGACAAGATCAACTTCCTGATGAATGCGACCGTCGGTTTCATCAACATCAACCAGAACAAGATCATCAAGCTGTTCTCGGTGGCCAGCGTCGGGCTGCTGCCGCCGACGCTGATCGCCAGCGTCTATGGCATGAACTTCCAGGCCATGCCCGAGCTGCAGTGGCGATATGGTTATCCCTTTGCGGTTGCCTTGATGGTGGCCTCGGTCGCCGTGCCGTTCATCTACTTCCGCCGCAAGGGTTGGCTGTGAATCGATGAAGGACAAGTGGCTGCTGATGGTCGGTGGCCTGGTGGTGGTCATCGCCGTGCTTGGTTTGAAGGTCTGGCACGCGCAGGGCATCTGTGGTGACTTGGGCGGTCGCTGGGCGGGCGGCGAGTGCTATTTCGACGAGAAGCCCGCGGCCGTCGGGGCGCCTCGCCCGTGAGTGCCTCCTCGGCACATCAGCCCGGCCCTGCCGCCGATCGCATCGCCCTGATCGCCCTGCTGCGGGTGGCCTGCGCCACGACGCTGATGGTGATGTCGTTCTCGATGCTGCAGCCCGTGCTCGCAGTCCGGCTACAAACAGCGGGTGTCAGCGCCTCGGCCATCGGGGTGCTGGCGATGCTGCCTTTCCTGACGGTGGCGCTGATGGTGCCGCTGATGCCGTGGGTGTTTGCGCGGCTGAGCGTGGCAACTGCCTACCGCATCGGCATGAGCCTGGAGGCCCTGGCCACAGGGGGCTATGCCCTGACAACGGATTACACGCTGTGGTGCGCGCTGGCCGTGCTGGGGGGCATAGGCGCTGCGGCCGTCTGGAATGGCACGGAGGCACTGATCGCGCACAACGCACCGCCCGACCGGCGCGGCCGCTTCACCGGGTTGTACCAAAGCGCGCTCGGCGCCGCGCTGGCCATCGGACCGTTCCTGCCGGGCCTGTTGCCGCTGTCCCCGCAGGCGCTGACGGTCTTTGCGGCCTCGCTGATGCTGGCCGGCTTGCTTGTGACCTTTGGCCGTGGGGTCGGTGCCCTGCAGGCCAGCAACGAGGACGCCCTGCCAGCCGGCCTGTGGGCCACGATCTGCAGCGTTCCGGGACTGGTGACGATCGCCTTTGCCGGGGGTGTATTCGAGGCGGGCCTGGGTTCGATCACCACGGCCTATGGCTCTCAATCCGGGCTCTCACTGGCTGCCGCGACGTCGCTGGCCGGGGCCCTGGGTCTGGGCAGCTTTGCCTTGCAGTATCCCTGCGGATGGTTGTCTGATCACATGTCACCGCGCACCGTGTTCGGCCTGGCCGGGGCGCTGTTGCTGAGCGCATCAGCAGCGTTTGCGGCGGCGGCGGCCTGGCCCCCAGTGCTGTGGATCTGTGCCTTCGTCTGGGGCGCCGTCGGAGGCGCGCTCTATACGCTCACGATGATCCGAGTGGCGAACCAGTTCGCCGCCTCGTCGGCCATCGCGGGCACCGCTGCGATGATCACCGGCTATACCGTGGGTGGCGCGATCGGGCCCTCGTTCAGCGGCCTGATGATCGATCAGTTTGGCGCTCACGGGCAGGCTGCGTGGCTCAGCGTGCTGTCCGTGGCCGTGCTGGTGCTGTCCCGGCGCTTCTCGGGAACGGCCGGACACGCTTGAGACGCACGGCGTTCAGCGCGATGACAAGGTGCTGTGCACCTGCTGCGCGAGCGCATGGCCGCTGAGCCAGGCGCGCTCGATGCCGTCAGGTGCGATGGATCCGGGGTCGCCATGGGCATGCCAGGCATCGCCGCAGGCGCCGAGTCGCAGCGCCGCATGCCAGCCACAAGGCTCGCTGCACGGAGTAACCACCTGCGCATAAAGCCAGCGGTGCGCCACGGCGTGCGAGGGAGCGGGAAGACTTGCGCCGAGTTGACGTTCGAAAGCCCGCAGCAACTCGGCAATGACCACCTCTGATCGGGCGTCCAGGTGGCCGGCCGTCCACTGCGGCGTGGCGTGCAACACCCAGCGACAGGCGACGTCAGCTAGAGGTGTGCGGCCGGTGCGCAGGTCGTCGCGCCGCGCCGTCGACAGCACGCGGGAGGCATCGCCGCTCAGTCCACTCGGCAGCGACACAGGCAGTGGCCTGGCCCACGCCGTCATCACCGTCCAGCATGGATCGCTGCGGACGCGTTGCATCCTGTCGGCCATCACGGCATCGGGCGCCAGCAGCACGGCGGCCTGCTCGGCGGGCACCGCCACCGCCACCGCATCGAATCGTGCGGCGCTCGTGATGCCGTCGCTCAGGCGCAGCCGCCAGGCCCCGCCTCCCGCTTCGGGTTCGATCGCAGCCACCTGGCAGTCGGTGTGCAGCGTGACGCGGGCAGGTAACTGGGCTGAGAGCTGCCGGGCCAGTGCATTCATCGACGGCACCCCGTAGATCGGCGACGATCCCCGCTCAGCCGCCTCCGCCGCGGCCTGGCCCTCGTCGTCGTCGCAAACCCAACCAGCCTGCCGCCATGCGGCCACCTGTGCGCGGAATGCGGCCGAGCTCGCGCTGAAGCCAGGCGCGCCGTGGTCGAACGCGCCGACGGCGCTGCGCCGTGTGGCACAACGACCGCCGGGGCCATGGCTCTTGTCAAACAGCGCGACCTCGTGGCCGTGCGCTGCCAGCTTGGCGGTGACCGTCAGACCGGCGATGCCAGCGCCGATCACGGCAATGGCGCCCATCAGGCCTGGCGCGTCATGAATTCGCGCGACGCTTCAGCCAACGCATCAGCGCGCCAACAGCTGGCAGCTTTTCGTACAGCTCTTCGGCCACGTCCCAGTAGTCGCGGTGCAGCGTGATCAGCCCATGGGCGTCGAGCTTCAGGTGCGAGGCGCCGCGCACCGTCTGCCACTCGCGGCTGAAGCGCCGAAAGCGGAAGATGAAATCCCAGGTCAGCACGCACTGGTCGCCTTGCGCCATCACGTCATGAATGACGAAGCGCGGCGCTTCGAGCGCCACGTACATGTGCTCGAAAACCTGCCGAATGGCGGGCACGCCGCGCACCTCATTGAAGGGGTCCTTGAAGTCGGCATCGGGCGCATAGAACTCTCCGAGCCGGGGCAGATCGGCCGGGGTCAAGCCTTCGAAGGCGTCGATGATGCGCGCCACGCGGGGGTCGTGGCTGTGCGCTGATGTGGTGCTCGTCATGGCGTGCTCTCTACAGCCCGGTGACGCGCCGTATGGCCTTGAAGTACAGGCCATCGCCGAGGTGGCTCAGCGCCTTCAGGAAGCGGGTGAATCGCTTCGGGAAATGGATTTCGAACTCACCAGCGGCCCAGCCCGTCAGCATCTCGCGCGCTGCGTCCTCGGGCTGGATCAGCGCGGGCATCTTGAACTCATTCTGGGCCGTCAGCGGCGTTTCGACGAAGCCGGGGCAAATCACCGACACGCCAACGCCTTGCGGCTGCAAATCGAGATACAACGTCTGCGCCAGATTGATCAGCGCGGCCTTGGTCGGCCCGTAGGCCAGCGCGTTCGGCAAGCCGCGGTAGCCGGCGACGCTCGCCACCAGACTGATGTGCCCCGACTTCTGCCGCAGCAGCACCGGCAACACCGCGTCCAGCATGTACAGCGCACCGACGTAGTTGACCTTGTCGTGCTGCAGCATCTGATCCAGGTCGAAGGCGGTCGCGCGCAAGGCCGCGTAATGGCCAGCACAGTACAGCGCCATGTCCAGCCGGCCGAAGCGAGCGACGATGCGTTCCACCCCGCGGGCCATGGCCTCTCGGTCGGTGGCATCGAGCGCGATGCCCAGGCTGTCCGCATGCGCCGCTTCGAACGCCGCGAGGGCTGCTGCGTTGCGCGCCGACACGATCACCTTCGCGCCGCGCGCATGCAGCAGTCGAGCCGTGGCGAGGCCGATGCCGCTGGAGGCGCCGACGAGCCAGACGACCTGGCCCGACCAGTCGGTGAGGCGTGGGTTCAAGGCCATGACGGCACCCCGATCGACGGGGTCGTCGATCGACCCTCCGAGAGGGTCGAGCCTTGCTTGGGGCGACCCGGCGCGGCGGCCCGCGCGCTGCCAACAGCCAGACGGGTCCTCATGGTTTGTAAAAGGACAACGTCACATCGCCCAGCCGCACGCCGAACTTGCTCATCACGGCCTTGTTGAGCATCACGTGCTCGTCCATCAGGTACATCCAGTCGTCGAACTGCACTTCGTAGGTCTTGCCATCGACCGGCAGGTTCAGCGTGTAGCTCCACTGGAATGCATTGCCCGCACTTTGGCCCTGCGCTGTGCCGACCACGTCGGCGGCAGTGCCGGTGTACCTGCCATTCGGCAGCTTCTTCAGATACCAGATGCGTTGTTGCTTCTCGCCATCGCTGTAGGTGAACCGTTCGTCGAGCACGCCATCGTCGCCCTGCCAGCTGCACTTCATCAGCACGGTGAAGCGGCGCACCACCTTGCCGGACCGGTCGGTGAAGAGCCCGTGAGCGGTGATGTCGCCGTCGAAATAGGTCTTCAGGTCGAGCACCGGCTTCTCGGCCGCGTAATCAGCCGGCGTCGGCCCGGCGCAGGAGGTCAGCAAAGCGGTAGCGGCCACGACCGCCGCGCACAACAAACGTCTGTTCATGGTGATGTCCTGGTGTTGCGTATCAGCAGGGTGTAGAGCAGCCCGGCCGCGCCGGCTTTCAGCAGGCAGGGCAGCAGGCAGTAGGCGGTGGTGAGTGCGGACAGCGCCTGAGGGCTGGTGCTGCCCGGTGCGTAGCCGAACCACGACAAGGCTGGCAAAGCGACGCCGGCGGCCAACGCCAGGTTCAGCTTGGTCGCGAAGTTCCACCAGCCGAAGTAGGCGCCCTCGGACTGTTCGCCATGCCCCGCGCGCTGAATCACGCCCGCGAGGATCGCGCTCGGCAATGGTGAAGGCGACCACGTCGCCCGCGCCCAGCGTCGTCGCACCACTGAAAACGAGGATGGCCAGCGCCATGCTGATCAGCCAGGCGCGCTCGAGCCCCCACCAGCGCACGGCGCGTACCCACAGCGGGATCGACAACGCGCCGGCCGCGAAATAGCTGGCCAGGAAGAGCGGCTCGAACGACGACGCCTGCAGCCGGTCGCGGATGAAGAACAGCACCAGGGTCGCCGGCACCGCACTGGCGATGCCGTTGACCAGATAGACCGACAGCAGGCGGCGGAAAGCCGGTGTGGCAAACGGCAAGCGCATCGACGCGGGCCGTGCCGACGGGTCGGACGGCGCCGGCGCGGGCGCTGCACGCAGGAACAGCACGCCAATCGCCAGCACCAGCGCGAAGACCGCCGTGGTCACCGCCAGCCCAGCCAGTGAGGGCAGCACGCTGGCCACCAGCACGCCCACCAGCGCCAGGCCCTCACGCCAGGCGACGATGCGCGCCCGCTGAGGCGCGTCGCCACCGAGCCGCGCACCCCATGACTGGTGCACCACGGTGACGACGCTGTAGCCGAGGTAAGTCACCGCCAGCGTCAGGGCGCACCACACCAACAAGGCCGATTCGCCTTGAACTTGCGGAAAGAACAGTGCGGCGAAGCCGGCCGCCAGCACCACCGCCGCCATCAGGATCACCCACCAGGCGCGGCGCCCTCCGCGGGCGAGCCATCCGTCGGCGGCCCGGCCGATCAGGGGGTCGGCCGCGGCATCGAGCGCGCGCGCGCCCAGCAGCACCGCGCCGAGCGTGGCCAGCGGAATGCCGAACTCGGTGGCGTAATGGTTGGGCAGCACCACGTACAGCGGCAGTGCGACGAAGGCCAGCGGCAGCCCGAGCGCGCCGTAGCGTATGCCCTCACGCCAACGGACCGTGCCGATGTCGTTGACGCCAGCCGGGAAGGCATCCGGGTCGATCGGAGCCGCCTCAGTGGGGCGTCCAGCGGCATGGGTGGCCACAGTGGGCTGCTCGGTCAGGAGCCGTTCGGGGCGCCGGCGAGCAGCGCCTCGCGCAGTCGGGGCTCGGAGGTGCGTACGGACAGCCAGATGCCGAAGAACAGCCGGGTGAACTCAGGGTCACGGATTTCGCCAGTGAAGTTGCCATTGACGAAGAAGCGGGCTGCGACGCCGGGCAGTTGCACGCCCGTCGTGCGGTCGCCTTCGGCAACATCCGGGAAGGCCTGCTTCATGGCCGCCATCCAGCGCGTGACTTTCTCGGGCGCGATCGGTCCGCTGCGCTGCATTTCCTCGATCGAGCGCTCAGCGATGTCGGCGCTGTCGAAGCCGCGCCCATATTCAAGTTCGAGTGCCAACGGCACCTGATCGAAGCGTGCCACAGCGAACTCGGGCCCGGCCCACAGCCTTGCGTCATAGACGTGGAACAGCATGAAGGTCAAGCGGCCGCTGCCCAGCAGTCGAGCGCCCGGCAATTCGCTGCGAATTTCAGGCGGCGGAGTGGGCGTCGAGCGACCCAGTGCCGGCCCGTGCGATGCGAGAGCGCTGCAAGCCAGCGGCCATGCCAGCAGGGCTCGGCGTTGGCTGTCGACGGTGGTGCGGTCGCGCATCTCAGTGGCCTCAGTCGCGCTGCAGGGTGAACTGCATGACGTCGGTGTTGCCCATCGTGAAGGCGGCCTCGCAGTAGGCAAGGTAGAACTCCCAGATGCGCATGAAGCGGTGGTCGAAGCCCAGCTGACGCACCTGCCCCTCCTGGCTCAGGAAGCGCTGCCGCCAGCGCAACAACGTTTCGGCGTAGTCGAGACCAAAGGCCAGCTCGCCCACGACGCGCAGGCCGGCGCGCGCGGCTGCCTTGCGGAACTCGCTCGGGCTGGGCAGCAGGCCTCCTGGGAAGATGTACTGCTGGATGAAATCTGTGGAGTGAACGTAGCGCGCGAACAGGTCGTCGCGGATCACGATGCTCTGCACGCAGGCCTTGCCCCCCGGCTTCAGTTGAGCGCTGACGGTCTCGAAGAAGCTGGGCCAATACTCACGGCCCACTGCTTCAAACATCTCGATCGAGGCGATCGCGTCGAACGGTGCATCGTTGCCGGCGTTCAGCTCGCGGTAATCCTGGAACCGCAAGTCACCTGGTAAGCCCGCATCCGAGAGTCGCTTTTTTGCCCATTCGAGCTGTTCGCTCGACAGCGTCACACCCGTGACCGTGGCGCCGAACTCGCGCGCGGCACATTCAGCCAGCGCGCCCCAGCCGCAACCGATCTCCAGCACCCGGTCACCGGGTTGGACTCCGCATTCCGTGAGCGCGCGCCGCACCTTGGCCCACTGTGCATCTTCCATGGGCCGCGAGCGGTCGCCCTCGAACCAGGCGCTTGAGTAATTCATCGTCGGGTCCAGCCACAGCCGATAGAACTCGTTGCCGAGGTCGTAGTGCGCGTGGATGTTCTTTTTGCTGCCCGAACGGGAGTTGCGATTCAGCCAGTGCTTGGCGCGGTAGAGCAGCGCACCCCACCAGGTTCCGTACACCAGGGACTCCACCTCGTCGCGGTTCGCGATCAGCAGATTGAGCAGTGCCGCAGGGTCGGGTGAAGACCAATCGCCGGCGATGTAGCTTTCGGCGAAACCGATGTCGCCCGAGCGCATCGCAGCGCCGCAGACGTTCCAATTGACCAGGCGCATGCTGGCGCGCAGCCCGCCATCGGCGGCTTGGCCGAAATGCAGACCGCTGCCGTCAGGCAACTGGATGTCCAGCGTGCCGTGCTTCAGGTTCTTCAGCAGTCGGAACACGGCGCGGGCAGCCGCCGGCGCGGTGTCAGGCAGGGTTGCAGTGGAAAGTGAGGTGGTGCTCATCACGTCGAAGGGAGGTAGGCGGCGAAGACCGAAAGCATAAAAGCAGGGCGCGCCGTCAGCGCGTCACGAACACAGTCGGGGGTGAGGGTTTGCGCCAGAACGGAACCCGCTTGGCCCAAAGACGCAATGCCTGCCAGTGGATCCGGCCGATCACCCCCAGCGTCATCAGTGGCATGCCGAAAAAAGCCCGGCGCAGACTGTGGGCCGACAACACCTCGAGTTCACCGGACACGCTGGTCTGGATCAGCGCGCCGAGTTCGTCGTCGTGGTCGATGCGCGCCACCGTCCTGGCCATCACCTTACGCCCGCCCTCGGCGGATGGATGCGTGGCACTGTGCATGAAGCGGAACCGGTAGTGTCCGTTCACCGCGCAGAACGGCGACACATGGAACACCTTGGTGGCTGTTTGCTCTTTGCCGTAGCCGAGTTGAGGCCCGTGCAGCAGGTAGCAGTGGCGCTCACCGAAGGTGTTGTTGACCTCGATGACCACGGCTGCCAGCGACTCGTCGGTGCGGTGGCAGTACCAGAAACTCACCGGCTTGAAGGTGTGACCGAGCACGCGGGGGTAGCAATGCAGCCAGACCTCGCCGCTCGCATCGGTGATGCCGTCGCGCAGCAGCAGCTCATCGAGCCAGGCCAGGCTGTCGGCGCGGCCGTCGCCATGATCGCAGTCGTGAAAGCTGATCAGCCCGAAACGGTTGCGCGCCAGTGCAGCCTGTGGCACGGCTCGAAGCCGGCGCATCGGCAGCATCAGAAAGTAGGTCGGGTAGGCAAAACGGTTCAGCGCCGGCCGCAGACGGGTGTGGCGCACCTGCCCGAAGCCGATCAAGGGTTCGGCTTGCTCCGCGTTGGCCAAACAGGCTGTCATGCGGCCACCGATTCGGGACGTGGTTGGGCCTGAACCCAGCGCTGCCGCAGGCCGTCGACGACGGCGATGCCCGACATCAAGCCGTCTTCGTGAAAGCCATAGCGCGTCCAGGCGCCGCAGAACCAGGTGCGCCGTTCGCCCTGCAGCGACGGCACGCGCTGCTGGGCAGCGATCGCGGCGGCGTCGAACACCGGGTGGGCGTAGTCGTACTCGCCGTGGATGGTGTCGCCGCGCGGCTCAGTGATCGGATTGAGCGACACCACCACCGGCGTCTTGAAGGGCAGCGGTTGCAACCGGTTGATCAGGTAGTGCAGACAGACCGCGGCCGACTCGCGCGAGCCTGCGCGGGCGCGCTCGTAGTTCCACGCGGCCCAGGCGATCTGGCGGCGTGGCAACACGGTGGTGTCGGTGTGCAGCACTGCGCGGTTGCGGTGGTAGCGGATCGCGCCGAGCACCTCGCGCTCGGCCGGTGTGGCGTCGGCCAACAGCGCCAGCGACTGGTCGCTGTGGCACGCGAGCACGACCTCGTCGAACAGCTCGGTGCCGTGGTCGGTGGTCACACTGACGCGGCCGCCACTCTGCGAGCGCCGCACGCTGCGCACCGGGGTGTTGAGCCGCGCATCAGGAACTCGACGCAGCAGCTTCTCGACGTACTGCCGCGCGCCGCCCTGCACCGTGTACCAGCGCGGCCGGTTCGTCACCTGAATCAGGCCGTGGTTGTGGCAGAAACGGATCATCGTGGCGATCGGAAACCGCAGCATCTGATCGGTGGGGCATGACCAGATGCAGCCGATCATCGGCAAGAAGTACCAGTCCCGGAATTCGGCGCTGAAGCGGTTTTCAGAGAGAAAGTCGCCGATGGCCTGCTGCTGCTCGTGGGCCGTGCCGTGCTCGGCGAGGGCCGTAGCCAGTCGATTGAATCGCATCAGGTCGCGCAACATCCGCCAGAAGGCGGGCCGAGCCAGGTTGCTGCGCTGCGCGAACACGGTGTTCAGGTCGCTGCCGCTCCACTCCAGGCCGATGTCGGGCACCTGCACCGAGAACGACATGTCCGACAGCGCCGTGGGCACCTGCAGTTCACCGAACAACGCGATCAGCTTCGGGTAGGTTCTCTCATTGAAGACCAGAAAGCCCGTGTCGACCCCATGAGTCTGGCCTTCCAGGGTGATGTCGACGGTGTGGGTGTGCCCGCCGAAATAGCTGCCCGCCTCGAACAACGTGACCCGCGCTTCACCCGCCAACGCGTGCGCGACAGACAGACCGGAGATGCCTGAGCCGATGACAGCGACGCGGCGCGAGCTGTCAGACACAGCGCGGTTCCGGGCGAGGCGCCAAAACAAAAGCGGTGGTGACGCCTGGGGGAGGCATCACCACCGCTCTGAATAAAGAGGCTGCACAGCGCCCGGGGGCGAATAACGGAGGGAGGAGGAATGAAAACCGCCGCCGGATTTCGATCGGACTTGCCGACGGGCTGTGCAACACGAAACTGGGTACAACAACACTTGCCGACTCAAGCACCGCAGAGCGTCTTCTGAAATCTCTGTATCTAAAGGCGCAGATCGTCAAGTAATTTTCCCAATTGTAGACATTAAAACGACAAGGGAGTTCCCCTGGCCCCGAAGAAATGGCTGCGCGCCCGACCTCAAGAGGCTGAAGACGGGGGTTGGTACGGCCCTCAGAGGGAAATTCGGCGCGCTGAACCATGCTGTCTGAAATATAACTGATCAGTATGCTTTGGGTTGCCTGGTGGGTTCAGCGCGCGGCCAACAGTTTTTCGATGCGCTCAACGAACGATTTGTCGTCCGGCGCCGTCAGCGCGCTGTAGCTTTCAACGGTCGTGCCGTCCCTGGCAATCACGTACTTGTGGAAATTCCAGCGGGGCGTCGAGCCGGTGACCTTGCGCAAGTCGGCATACAGCGGATTGATATCCGCCCCGGCGCTGGTCGACACCCGCGACTTTGTGAACATCGGAAACTTGACACCGAAGGTGCTGGAGCAAAACGCAGCGATCTCTTGGTTGCTGCCGGGCTCTTGGCTGCCGAAGTCATTGGACGGAAAGCCCAGCACCACCAGGCCGCGGTCGCGGTAGCGGGCGTACAGTGCTTCCAGATCCTTGTACTGAGATGTGAATCCGCAGTGGCTGGCCGTGTTGACGACCACGATGACTTTGCCGTTGTACTGGCACAGGCTCTGCGGTTTTTCGTCCTGCAGCCGCAGCAGGCTGCGGTCCAACAGGGCCGGGCAGCTCGCGGCGTGTGTGCTTGCCGCCGAACAGATGAGCAAGGCAGCCGCTATTGCTGATCTCAATGGGGCCGCGAACGACCTGATGGTGAAAGCGTCCATATCGTGTCCTAGTCAAAATATCGGCAAGAAAGTATATTGCGGCCACCGAGAGTCCGCCACGCCATGAGTGAATCCACACGAAGTTTGAAGTCGCTGACCTTGGCCATTGCCGCCGTCGAGCGCGACACCGGTCTGACCAAAGACACGCTGCGCGTGTGGGAGCGCCGCTACGGCTTCCCGCAACCGGAGCGAGACGCGCATGGCGAACGTGCTTATCCCCTGGAGCAGGTCGAGAAGCTTCGCATTGTCAAGCGCCTGATGGATGGCGGCCACCGCCCCGGGCGCTTGGTGCCCATGCCCATCGACGCGCTGGTGGAGCTCAGTGAGAACACGGTCGACGCGCCACGCCGCACCCATGGCGAACGCGGCGGGTCCGATTTGAAGGCGTACCTCGCCTTGATGCGCGCACACGACATGGATGCACTGCGCCGCTCGCTCTTGCAAGCACAGATGCGGCTGGGGCTCTCGCACTTTGTCCTTGATGTGGTGCTACCGCTGAACACGCTGGTCGGCGACGCCTGGATGCGCGGGCAGTTGGAGATCTTTGAAGAACACGCCTACATCGAATGTTTGCAGGGCGTGCTTCGACAGGCGCTGGCCGGCATTCCCGAAGCTGCGCCGCTTGATCGGCCACGGGTGCTCCTCACCACCCTGCCAGGTGAGCCACATGGCCTTGGATTGCTGCTGGCCGAGGCCTTGTTCTCGCTGGAAGGCGCACGCGTGTTGTCGCTGGGCGTGCAGACGCCAGTGTGGGACATCTCGCTGGCCGCGGCCGCTTACCGCTGCGACATCGTCGCGTTGGGCTTCACCGGTTGCATGAACCCCAATCAAGTGGTCGATGGCTTGAACGAACTGCGCAGCAAGCTGCCGGCGGAGGTGGAGTTGTGGGTCGGCGGTTCGGCCCCGGTATTGCATCGGCGGCCGGTCGAGGGCGTGATGGCCTTTGCCTCGCTGCAAGACATCCATCCGCAGATCGAGCGCTGGCGGCACGGCGGCGCCTGATGGGTTCGGCGGCCGCATTCCGCGGCAACAAGTCAGCCTTGCCGCAAAAGCCCTGCCACGTGTGCCAGCGACCCATGACTTGGCGCCGGGCGTGGGCGAAGAACTGGAGCGAGGTCAAGTACTGCTCCGATCACTGTCGAATGCAGGCACGCCGCGCGGTGCAGACCCCGTGACCGGCACGGTTCGCCGATTGGTGCTGGTGCTGGGCGACCAGCTCACGCTGAACAGCCCGGCGCTGAAGGGTTTGGACCCAGCCCGCGACCGTGTGCTGATGATCGAAGCCCCTGGCGAAGCGACAGGCGTGTGGAGTCACAAGGCGCGCATCGCGCTGTTCATCTCGGCGATGCGGCACTTTCGTGAGGCCCTGCGCGAGGCGGGTTACGCGGTCGAATACGTCTCGCTGGACGACAGTGATGAGCCCGCGCTGACCGGCCGGCTGGCGCAGCAGCTCCAGCGCTGGCAGCCTGAGGTGCTGCGCCTGGTGGAACCGGGCGAATGGCGCTTACAGCAGGGCATCGCGGCGACGGCGACCGACGCAGGCGTGGCATTGCAATGGCTCGACGACACGCACTTCCTGTGCTCACGCGCCGATTTCGCGCGCTGGGCGGGCCCGTACCGCGGCAGCTTGCGGATGGAGTATTTCTATCGTGAAATGCGGCGTCGGCACCGGGTGCTGATCGATCACGAGGCGGCGAAGTCCGACCAGCCCGAAGGCGGGCTATGGAACTACGACGCCGACAACCGCAAGGGCTACCCGAAGCGCGGTCCCGGCCTGATCCCGCCGCCGGAAATCTTCGAGCCAGACGCGCTGACACGCGAGGTGTTGGCCGAGGTCGAGCGGCGATTTCCGAATCACCCCGGATCACTGGCGCACTTTGTCTGGCCGGTCACGCGATCGCAGGCGCTGGTGGCCCTGCAGGCGTTCATCGACCACCGCCTCATCCACTTCGGCGAGTACCAGGACGCGATGTGGTCTGGCACACCGTTTGGCTGGCATTCGCTGCTGGCGAGCAGCCTGAACCTGCACCTGCTCGACCCGCGCGAGGTCATCACGGCGGCTGAGCAGGCCTACCGCGAGGGCCGCGCACCGTTGCACGGCGTCGAAGGCTTCATCCGGCAGATCCTGGGCTGGCGGGAGTTCATTCGTGGGGTGTACTGGCGTGACATGCCTCAGATGGCCGAAGCCAATCACTTCGACCACCACCGACCGCTGCCGCGCTGGTTCTGGACCGGTGACACACGGATGGCGTGCGCGCGCGATGCCATCGAGCAGACCCTGCAGTACGGCTACGCGCACCACATCCAGCGGCTGATGGTGACCGGGCTCTTCGGCCTGCTGGCCGAGATCGACCCGAAGCAGGTGGCCGCCTGGTACCTGGCGGTGTATGTCGATGCCGTCGAATGGGTCGAGCTGCCGAATGTGGCCGGCATGGCCCTGTATGCCGACGGCGGCCGGTTCACCAGCAAGCCGTACGTCGCTTCGGGGGCCTACATCCAGCGAATGAGCAACCACTGCGGGCAGTGCGCCTACGCGCCGGATGCCAAATCGAGCCAGGCGATCGGCAAGCCGCTTTGCCCGTACACCGTGCTGTACTGGCATTTCCTGGATCGCCACGAGGCCGCCTTGAGTGGGAACCCGCGCACCGCCTTGATGGCCCGCAACGTGGCCAGGCTTGATCCCGCGCAGCGCGAGCGCATCCGTGCCGATGCGCAGCACGTACTCGGCCATCTGGATGACCTTTGACCCACGTGCACCACCGCGTCTTTCCTACACACCGTGCCGAGGCAACGCGACTAAACTTGAGACAGTCTCAAACCGCCCTGTACATCATGTCCAGCATGCTTTATCCCGAACTTTTCAAGCAGCTCGAAGCCGTGCGCTGGAGCATGGACACGGACATCCCCTGGGATCGATTCGATGCCAGTCTGCTCACCGATGAGCAGGCGCAGACGATCAAGATGAACGCCATCACCGAATGGGCCGCGCTGCCAGCCACCGAGATGTTCCTGCGCGACAACCGCAATGACAGCGACTTCTCCGCGTTCATGAGCGTCTGGTTCTTCGAGGAGCAAAAACATTCGCTCGTGCTGATGGAGTATCTGCGCCGCTTCAGGCCCGATCTGGTGCCCACGGAAGCCGAGCTGCATGAAGTGCGGTTCGAGTTCGATCCGGCGCCTGCGCTGGAAACGCTGATGATGCATTTCTGCGGCGAGATCCGACTGAATCACTGGTACCGCCGGGCTGCGGAATGGCATGCCGAGCCGGTGATCAAGGCCATCTACGAAACGCTGGCCCGCGACGAGGCCCGCCATGGTGGCGCTTACCTGCGCTACATGAAGCGCGCGCTGAACAATGCGGGCGACGAAGCCCGTGCGGCCTTCGCCAAGGTCGGCGTGCTGATGGCGAGCGCCCGACGCACGGCGCAGGCGCTGCATCCGACCAACCTGCATGTCAATGAAAGCCTGTTCCCGCGCGACACGGTGCAAAGCCGGCTGCCCGATCCGGTCTGGCTGGAGGCCTGGCTCGATCGGCAGATCCAGTTCGATGCCGAATGGGAAGGCAAGGTCGTCGACCGCATCCTGCACAACATGAGTCTGTTGATGGAGCGCAGCTTTGCGACGGTGCAGGAGCTGAACCGCTTCCGCAAGGAAGTCACCACCCGGCTCGCGGCGGCGGCCGCGCTGAAAACAGGCGTCGCCCCGGCCTGAGTCACGGTTCCCGCCGCGTCAGCGGATGGGGTTGAATGACGTCGACGCGATGGGCACCCGCATGAGTGATTTCACCAACAAGCTGTGCCCCGCTGACGAGATCGAATCTCGCGTCGCCGCGCTGCCCAAGCCGATGGTGTTCACCAACGGTGTGTTCGACCTGTTGCACCGCGGCCATGTGACCTGCCTGGCGCAGGCACGCGCCTTGGGAGCCAGTCTCGTGATCGGGCTCAACAGCGATGCCTCGGCGCGCACCCTGGCCAAGGGCCCCGAGCGGCCGCTGAACACGCAACTCGATCGCGCTTGCGTGCTCGCAGCGCTCGAAAGCGTCAGTTTGGTGATCACGTTCGACGAGCCGACGCCCATCGAACTGCTCAGGCGCGTGCGCCCGCAGTGGTACGTGAAGGGCGGCGACTACGACATGGAGACGCTGGCCGAAACAGCCCTGGTGCGAAGCTGGGGCGGTGAGGCGCGTGCGCTCCCCTACATGGCGGGACAGTCCACCACGCGCTTGGTTCAACGCATCCGGGGCTGATCCGTCGGCAGCCGCTGCAGCGGCGTCAGCCGAACACTGCCCGCCACAGCGCCACCACCGCGCTGCGCTGCACCGCCATCGCGTCCTGCGGCACCTGGGTGGGGTGTTCGTCAAGCCGTGCGGCGTGTTGGGCTCGCCGCAGATCGCGGTAGGCGTCGGCGGCGGCGGTGCCCACGGTGGGTGGCAACAGGCCCGCGGCCTCGGCACGCTGCAGCAGGGCAATATTGCCGACGTTCGGGATCAGTTCCGGGTGAGTCCTGCTGTGTTCGAGCACCAGCACCTGCACGGCGAATTCCACGTCCATCATGCCGCCGGGGCTGTGCTTGATGTCGAACATCTCGCCCTGGACAGGGTGCGCTGCCGCCACCTTGTCGCGCATCGTCCGCACTTCGGTGCGCAGTGCGAGCGGGTCACGCGGTGCGGCCAGCACCTCACCACGCACGGCATCGAACGGCGCGGCCAGGGCCGAATCCCCTGCACAGAAGCGGGCCCGCGTCAGCGCCTGGTGTTCCCAGGTCCAGGCGGTGTTGCTGCCGCGGCCGGTCTGGTACTTTTCGAAGCTCGTGATCGAGGTCACCAGCATGCCGGAGCCGCCATTGGGCCGCAGCGCCGTGTCGATGTCGAACAGCTCGCCAGCCGCGGTGCGCAGCGTCAGCCAGCCGATCAGCTTGCGCACGAAGGCCGCATAGACCTCGCTCGCCTTGTCGGCATCGGCCTCGCCCGCGTCGTCGTAGAGGAACACGACATCGAGGTCGCTGCCGTAGCCCAGTTCCTTGCCGCCCAGCTTGCCGTAGGCGATGACGGCGATCTGCGGCACGTCACGGTGCCGCTGCTTCAGGTGCTTCCAGGCCCAACGGATCGCACAGGCGAGGGTGGCGTCGGCCAGCGCCGACAGGTCGTCGGCGACCTGCTCGACGGTGATGTGGCCTTCGACGTCGCGCACCAAGGTGCGAAACACCTCTGCGTGATGCGCGCGACGCAGCGTGTCGAGCAGCGCTTCTTCATCGACCTGGCCCGAGCGACCCCAGGCGGCGTAGCGCGCTTCCAGGTCGGCAGTGAATTCGTGGGCATCAAAGCGGCTGTGCAGCAGCCGTTCGTCAGCCAGCTCGTCGACCACCCCGGGATGCAGCATCAGGTAGCGGATCGGCCAGCGCGCCAGCCCCAGCAGGCGCAACAGCCGGTTCTGCACTTCGGGCCGTTCGGCCAGCAAGGCGATGTAGCTTTCGCGGCGCAGCAGCGGTTCCAGCCAGTCGATGAACCGAGCCGCGGCGTCGATCGTGCAGCGACCGTCTTTCACCGCGTCGGCGGCGCGCAGCACCAATTTGGCCAGCCGCGCCTTGCTCTCGTCGCGCAGCACCTTGATCTTCGGATGCTCACACCAGGGCTGGACCCGCTCCGCCAGCGCCTCGGGCAACTTGGCGAGGAACTCACCACTGTCCACCGGTTGTGCGCTGGGGACGCAGCCGCGGCAGCTGATGCCATTGGCGTTCGCGGGCGCGGGCTGCCCCTCATGCAGCAGGGCATCGAACTCGGTGGCGACGAACTCTCGGATTTCGCACAGCCGATCGAGCAGCTCGCAGGTGTCGGCCGTGCAGCTCAGGTCCAGGCTGCCTGCGATCCAGCGCAAATCGGCATCGGCGCTGGGCAGCAGGTGGGTCTGCTGATCGTCGAGGAACTGGATGCGGTGCTCGAGGCGCCGCAGGAAGATGTAGGCATCGGCCAACCGCGCTGCGCTGGCGGTCTTCATCAGGCCACCCGCGGCGAGCTTGTCGAGCGCCTTCAAGGTCGAGCGGGTGCGGATTTCGGGGAATTGACCACCACGCACCACCAGCAGCAACTGCACGATGAACTCGATTTCGCGGATGCCGCCTCGCGACAACTTCACATCGTTGGCGCGCTCGGGCCGTCCAGCGGCCCGGCGCTGTGCCTCCTCGCGCACCTTGCGGTGCAACTGCCGCAGGCCCTCGAACACGCCGTAATCCAGGTAGCGCCGATAGACGAAGGCGTTGACGGTGCTGCGCAGCGCCTGGATCTGGGGTGTGGCAATGCTGGCGCGGGGCGCAACGACGCGGCTCTTCAGCCAGGCAAATCGCTCCCATTCGCGACCTTGTGCCTGCAGATACTCTTCCAGCATCGGCAGGCTGACCACGGGCGGGCCTGAATTGCCATTCGGCCGCAGCGCCAGATCGACACGGAACACGAAGCCGTCTTCGGTGGTGTCGCCGATCAGCGTGTACAGGCTGCGAACCACCTGCGAAAAATACTCATGGGCGCTGACCGGCTGGGGCCCGGTCGTGTCGCCACCGTCCTCATAGACGTAGATCAGGTCAATGTCTGAGGATACGTTCAGCTCGCGGGCGCCAAGCTTGCCCATGCCGACGATCCAGAACTCGATGCGCTGGCCGAGCGCATTGAGTGGTGGGCCGCAGCGCGCGTCCTGCTCGGCCATCGCGTGCGCCAAGGCCCGGTCCAACGTGGTTTCGGCCAGGTCGGTCATGGCCGCGGTGATGTCCTGCATCGACGCGCCCTGCTCGATGTCGAGCACCGCCAGCCGCTCGAGGACCAGCTGGCGAGTCACGCGCAGCGCGCTGGCAAGCGTGCGGCCACCCTCAACGAAGCGCTGAATCAGCTCGGAGATGACCGCCGACCTCGGCAGTCCGGGCGGCAGCATGTTCAGTTCGTCTGCGTAGCGGCGGCGGATGCGCTGCACGAAACGACTGTGGTCGGCGCGGGCCGCCAGCCTGGCACCGGTGGAAGACACCGTTGAGCTCGAATTCGCGACGTTGTCGGAGGGGAGGGAACCCATGGGTCGGTCTGCGGCTCTGTGCTAGATTGCCTTGGGGCGACTGCGAGCCGGGTGGCGAGACAGCCATGAAGGCCAGCGCGACATGCCTTTCACGCGCTGATGACGCCCCGGGCCCTCAGCCCCCTCTCGCCGACGCACTGCCCATCCCGGCGCCCCGCACCACCGATGCCTGTTTCACAAGAAGACGCGATTGCCGCACCGCAGCCCAGACGGGTTGCAGCCGTGTGGTGGCAGATTCGCGCCCTCAAGGCACTGGGCCTGCTGCTGGTGGCAGCCTGGGGCCTGTTGATCGCGGCGTGGATCGCATTGCACGCAGTGATTTTGCCGCACATCGACCGATGGCGAGCGCCGATCGAGCAGTACGCCAGCCAGTTCCTGGGGCAGCCGGTGCGCATAGGCGAGATCGTCGTCAACACCAAGGGCTGGCTGCCGACGCTCGAATTGCGCGATGTGGCTTTGCTCGATGCCCAAGCCCGACCCGTGTTGCAACTGCCTCGGGTGGTCGGCGCTTTGTCGGTGAAGTCCATCTTTGCCATGCAGCCACGGTTTGCGCAGTTGTTGATCGATGGTGCCGACCTCGACGTGCACCGTGATGTCGACGGCAGGGTCTTCGTGGCCGGATTCGAGATCACAGCGGCAGACGCCGACCACCGCCCGCTGTCCAACTGGCTCTTCAGGCAGCACGAAGTGGTCTTGCGCAACGGCGTCGTTCGCTGGCGTGACGCGTTGCATCCGAGCGAGCCGCAGCGATTCACCGATGTCCAGTGGGTGACCCGAAACAGCCTGCGCCGCCATGATCTGCGCATCGATGTGACGCCGCCGGAGCGCTGGGGTGACCGTGTCACGCTGATCGGCCGCTTCACCCAGCCGCTGCTGGCTGAACCTGCCGATTGGAGGCGCTGGCGAGGAACCCTGTATGCCAGCGCTCCGAAAGTGGATGTTGCCGCGCTGCAGCCTCACTTCACGCTGCCTGCGGGGTTGACGCAGGCCCACGGTGCCTTGCGGGCTTGGATCGATGTGGCCGAGGGTCGGGCGGGTGTCGCCACGCTGGATGTGGCGCTGCGGCAAGTGCACCTGAAGCCGCACGCCGACCGCGACGCGCTGGTGTTTGCCGACATGTCCGGCCGGCTGGCAGGCCGACGCGACGCGCAGGGGGTGGCGCTGGAGGCTCGCGAATTTGGCTTTGGCATGTCCGATGGCCTGCGCTGGCCGGCCAGCACGGTGGCCGTGCGCTGGCAGCAGTCACCGGCGGGCGAAATGACCGGTGGCCAGCTGAGCGCCGAACACCTGGACCTCGCGCTGCTCGCGCAGGTGATGCAACGGCTGCAGCTGGGTGACGCCGCCGAGCGCTGGATGGCCGACCTGAAGCCGCAGGGCCGCGTCGAGGGCGTCCAGCTGAGCTGGGAAGGCGCTTTCGGCCTCGAGACCGTCACCGCGGTGCCGTCGGCGGGGCCTGCGGCCTCGGCGGCGAGCTGGCGCCTGCCGCCGCGGTACGACTTGCGTGCCACGGTGAACGGCCTGGCGCTGACCTCCTCCGCGGCGGCTGACCCATTGGAGGTCGGCCGGCCGGGCCTGCGCCAAGCCGATCTGGTGCTCAGCGCGAACGAGCGAGGAGGCGAGGCGCGACTGGCGATGAAGCAGGGCGAGCTGGAGCTCCCAGGGGTGCTCGCCGAGCCACTGTTGCCACTGGATCGCCTGGACGCGGCGCTGAGCTGGCACATCGAGACCCCGAGCGCAGCCGGCGCGCTGCCGCAGCTGGTGGTGAAGGTGCAGCAAGCCAGCTTTGCCAACGCCGATCTGCAGGGCGAATTCAAGGGCAGCTGGTCGACCAGCACAACGACGGTGACCTCGACCACCAACGGTGGCGATCGGCGCTTTCCTGGCCGGCTCGACCTGGACGGCCTGCTGACCCAGGTTGTCGCCTCGCGCGTCGCCCGCTACCTGCCGCTGGGCATCGACGCCGAGGCACGGCAGTACGTTGAACATGCCGTGCAGGCCGGTCGCTTGTCGCGCGCCAGCGTCCGCGTGAAGGGCGATCTGAGCGAGTTTCCGTTTGCCGACGCGCGCACCGCAGCGGAGGGCGAGTTCCGCATTGCCGGCCAGGTCGAAGATGTTCGTCTCGCCTATGTGCCCAACTGGCCGGCGACAGCCACCGAGCCGGCTTACGCCTCGCCATGGCCCGCACTTGAAGCCCTGAGTGGCGAACTGGTCTTCGACCGGCTCTCGATGGAGATCCGCAATGCCCAGGCGAGCACGCAAGGCGTGAAGCTGACGGGGGTCCAGGGCGGCATCAAGCGGTTGGACGAGCAGCCGGTGCTGGTGATCGAGGGGATTGGGCGCGGTGGGGTGGCCGACATGCTGCGCTTTGTCAACGCGTCGCCCGTCGGCGGCTGGATCGACAACGCGCTGGCGCAAAGCACGGCCACCGGTCAGGCCGACCTGACGCTGGCGTTGACCGTGCCACTGGCCAGTCCGCCGGCCACCACGGTGCGCGGTAGTGTGGCGTTGGCGGGCAGCGACTTCCGGCTGCGTCCCGGCACGCCGATGCTGAGCGGCGCGCGTGGCCGCATCGATTTTTCGCAGCGAGGCTTTTCCATCGCGGGTGGCGCCGGCAAGCTGCTTGGGGGTGACCTGTCCATCGACGGCGGCTTGCAGCCCGATGGATCGATGCGCTTCGTCGCGCAGGGTACCGCGACCGCCGACGGGTTGCGGCGCAGCGGTGATGTCGGTGGCCCGGTGCTGGCCCGCATGGCGTCCTCGCTGAGCGGTCAGACGGCTTACCGTGTCGCGCTGAACCTGGTGAACGGGAAGCCCGACCTGCTGGTGACCAGCAACCTCATAGGCCTGGGCAGCGATCTGCCCCAGCCCTTGCGCAAGACTGCCGACACGCCCCTCGCGCTGCGATTTCAGACGTCATCGCTCGCGGACGCGGCCGCAGGCGCGGCGCCCGCGCTCGCCCGTGACGTTCTCCGCCTCGATCTCGGCAACCTGCTCCAGGCGCAATACGTGCGTGACGTGTCCACCGGAACGCCTCGTGTGCTGCGCGGCGGCATCGGCGTGATGGAGCCGGTGCAACTGCCCGCGTCCGGCGTGGCGGCGACCCTGAACCTGGCCAGCGTGAATCTGGGCGAGTGGCAGACGCTCAGTGACGGACTGGTCGTGTCGCCAAGCGCGGCCGCGGGCGGCGAGAACAGTGCGGCCTCCACAGGCTATTTGCCCGGCACCATCGGTCTGCGCGCACAAGAGGTGCAGTTCGGCAGCCGTCGGCTGAATCAAGTAGTGGCCAAGGTGGCGATGGATGGTCCGCTCTGGCGCGTCAATCTCGAATCGGAGCAGGCCAGCGGCATCGTCGAGTACCGCCCTCCGCGCACGGCGCCGAATGCCACGGCCGCCAGTGGCGATGGCGGCTCTGCCAGCGCGGCCGGTCGCATCTATGCACGGCTGACACGGCTGTCGCTGCCCAAGGAGGACACGTCCGACGTCGAGACACTGCTCGATCAACCGCCTCAGTCGGTTCCGGCACTCGACATCGTTGTTGATGACCTGGTGCTGCGCGGCAAGCGGCTCGGGCGCATGGAGCTCGATGCGGTGAATCGCGCGGGTGCCCGTGAATGGCGGCTGACGCGCCTCGCGCTGACCTCGCCGGAGGCGCGGCTCACCGCCAGCGGGCAATGGTCGGCGGTGCCCGGCGAAGCCATCAGCCCGAGCGCCGCTGCTGGCACGCCTGCCACCGTGCGCCGGGTGACGCTGAACTTCAATCTCGAACTCAGCAACGGCGGCGCCTTGATCGAGCGGCTGGGATTCGGCAAGCTGGTCAAGGGCGGCAAGGGCGGGTTGTCGGGGCAGATTGCCTGGGACGGCTCGCCCTTGGCGATGGACTACCCGAGCCTGACGGGCCAGATCAACCTGTCGGTGGCTGCAGGCCAGTTCCTCAAGGCCGATCCAGGGGTCGGGCGGCTGCTCGGCGTGCTGAGCCTGCAGGCACTGCCGAGGCGCTTCGTGCTCGACTTCCGAGACGTGTTCCAGCAGGGCTTTGCCTTCGACGACATCAGTGGCGATCTGCAGATCGCCCGTGGCGTGGCACAAACCAACAACCTGCGCATGCGCGGCGTGCAAGCGGCGGTGCTGATGGAGGGCAAGGCCGACATCGAACAGGAAACGCAGGACCTGCGCGTGATCGTCGTGCCCGAGATTGATGCGGGCACCGCGTCGCTGGCCTACGCGGCGATCAACCCGGCGATCGGCCTCGGTGCATTCCTGGCGCAGACGCTGTTCAGCAAGCCGCTGGCCGCTGCCAACACGCGAGAGTTCCGCATCACCGGTTCCTGGGCCGATCCGAAGGTCGACAAGGTCGAGCGCAGTTTCACCGACGCCGTGCCGAACATCCCGGCGCCCAGCGTGGCCCCTGCCCCGCCCATCCCCGCGGCCTCGCCGGCCAGTGATTCCGAAGGAAAGCCATGAAGATCGCCGCACTGCAAATGGTTGCCACGCCCGACGTCGAGCGCAACCTCGCGGCGGCCGAGCGGCTGATGGCCCAGGCGGCCGACGCCGGCGCCGCGCTGGTCGCGTTGCCCGAGTACTTCTGCCTGATGGGCCACAACGATCGCGACAAGCTGGCGATTGCCGAAGATGCCGGCGCCGGCCCGATCCAGGACCGCCTGTCTGCTGCGGCCAGCCGGCATGGCCTGTGGGTGATCGGTGGCACGCTGCCGATCCGCAGCGACGACGCTGACCATGTCTACAACGCTTGCTGCGTGTATGCGCCCGATGGCACGCAGGCCACGCGGTACGACAAGATCCACCTGTTCTGCTTCGACAACGGTCGCGAGCATTACGACGAAGGCCGCGTGCTGCGTGCGGGCAGCCTTCCGGTGGCGTTCAGCGCGGCGGTGGCGGGGACGCCATCACCGATCCGGGTCGGCCTGAGCATCTGCTACGACTTGCGCTTTCCCGAGCTGTACCGCGCGCTGATGGCCATGCCGGGTCAACCGCCCTGTGATCTGATCGCCGTGCCCGCCGCGTTCACCCACACCACCGGCCAGGCACACTGGGAACTGCTGCTGCGCGCGCGTGCCGTCGAGAACCAGTGCTATGTCATCGCGTCGGCGCAAGGCGGGCTGCATGAGAACGGTCGGCGCACCTGGGGCCACAGCATGGTCATCGACCCCTGGGGTGAGGTGCTCGCGGTGCAGCCCGAGGGCGAGGGCGTGGTGCTGGCCGAGCTCGATCTGGACCGGCTGGCGGCCGTGCGTGCGCAGTTGCCGGCGCTCGCGCACCGGCGGCCCGACGGGCGGTTCTGACTCAGGCGGCCTGGGGCGGCACCGCGGCGGCGATCACCTGAGCGACGGCTGCGGTCAGCCGCTTGCCGTAGGGCACGTGCAGGAACTCATTCGGCCCGTGGGCGTTGCTCTTCGGGCCGAGCACGCCGCACACCAGCATCTGCGCCTCGGGGAAGCCCCGCTGCAACAGGCTCATCAGCGGGATCGTTCCGCCCTGGCCGATGTAGCCGCACGGCGCACCGAAGTGGTTTTGTGAGGCCATGTTCAGGGCGTCTTCGAGCCAGGGCGCGAGCGTGGGTGCGTTCCATCCCGTCGCGCCCGAAGGCTGGCTCCCGCCGCCACCGCCCGATCGACCATCGGCGCTGAACGTCACCTTCGCGTTGTACGGCGCGTTGTCTTCGAGCAGTGCTTTCAGTTGGGCCGCCGCCGTGTTGCCATCGACCAGCGGCGGCAGGCGCAGGCTGAGCTTGAAGGCGGTGTAAGGCCGCAGCACGTTGCCGGCGCTGCGCATCTCGGGAAAGCCGTCGACACCGGTGACGCTGAGTGTCGGCTTCCAGGTGCGGCGGATCAGCGCCTCGAACGGGTCGGTGGTGGTGGGCAGTGTGGGCCCGCCGTCGGCACCGCAGGCCCAGGGAAAGCGTTTCCACACCTCGTCACCCAGGGCCAGCGCCGTGGCTCTGGCCTGCTCGACGCGGTCGGCAGGGATCTCGCAATGAAAACTTTCCGGCAGCAGCTCGCCGGTGGTCGAGTCTTCCAGGCGGTCCAGCACCTGGCGCAGGATGCGAAAGCTCGACGGCACCAGACCGCTCGAGTCGCCGGAGTGCACGCCCTCGGTCAGCACCTCGACCTTCAGTACACCGCTGACCATGCCGCGCAGGCTGGTAGTGAGCCACAGCTGGTCGTAGTTGCCGGCGCCGCTGTCCAGGCACACCACCAGTCCGACGCGGCCGAGCTGCGGCTTCAACGCGTCGATGTAGGCCGGCAGGTCGTACGAGCCGCTTTCCTCGCAGCTTTCGATGAGGCCGACGCAGCGCGGGCGAGGGATGCCTTGTGCATCGAGCGCCATGATGGCGGTCAGCGAGGCGTAGACCGCATAGCCATCGTCGGCGCCGCCGCGACCGTACAGCAGCCCGTTCTCCAGCTTCGGCGTCCAGGGGCCGAGGTCGTTGCGCCAGCCGTTGAACTCGGGCTGCTTGTCGAGGTGGCCGTACATCAGCACGGTTTGCGCGTCGCGCGCGTTGCCGCCAGAGCAGGTGGCCGGCACGTCGAAAAAGATCACCGGCGTGCGGCCTGGCAGTCGCACCACTTCGAGCTTGAGGCCGGCCACCGGTTGCTGCTCCACCCATTGCGCGGCATCGCGGACCACGCGTTCGAGGTGGCCATGGGCCTGCCAGTCGGCATCGAACAGCGGGCTCTTGGCCGGGATCGCGATGTAGTCGATCAGCGCCGGCACGATGGTGTCGTCCCAGCGGCGATCACAGAACATCGCGATGGCCGCGGCGTGGTCGGGTGCCGCGGGTGACGGCGGTGGCAACGAAGGGTCGCGGGCGTTCATCAGCGCTCTCCAGGTGGGTTCACCGCCAGTGTAGGAGTGCCATCGACAGCAGGCACCTCGCGTACTGCTGCGAAGCGCAAGGTGAATCGCACACCGGGGCCGAAGGGCGCATCGGCCAGATCGCCTGCTTGCGCGCGCGGCGGCAGGTTGGCGTCGGCGATCAGCAGCTCGGCACGGTGCTGGGTGGCGATCTGGCGCACGATGGCCAGACCCAGCCCCGAGCCGTCGACCTGCGTGCCGAGCAGCCGGTAGAACGGGCGGAACACCTGCTCGCGCTCGGCCGGCGGAATGCCGGGCCCGGAGTCCTCGACCTGGATCGTCACCGCTTGGCCGACCGGGTCATCGATCACCCGCACCGTGACCACACCGCCGGCCGGCGTGTAGTGCAGCGCGTTGTCGACCAGGTTGCGGATCAGCTCGCCCAGCAGCACGCGGTGGCCCCAAATCTTCAGTCCACTGGGCGCGCTGGTGGTCCCACTGCCCGGCGTCGCGACCCCTGGCCCTTCGTAGCCCAGGTCGATGCGCTTGTCGAGCGCTCGCGGCACGAAGTCCTGCACCGTCTCGACGGCCAGCTCGGCCAGGTCGACCGGCACCAGCGCGATGGCCTGGTTGCGGTTTTCAGCGCGCGCCATCGACAGCAACTGGTTGACCATGTGTGCCGCGCGCTCGCTCGACCGCGCGATCTGCCGCAGCGAGCGCTTGATGTCGGCCGGCGCGCTGCGGCCGGCGTCGATCTCGCGCTGCGCCAGCTCGGCCTGCATGCGCAGACCTGCCAGCGGGGTCTTCAGTTGATGCGCCGCGTCGGACAAAAAGCGCTTTTGCGAACCCATCGAGCGGTCCAGCCGCGCCAGCAGATCGTTGATCGCACGCACCAGCGGCGACACCTCTTCCGGTGCGTCGCGTTCGTCGATCGGGCTCAGGTCGCTGCTGTCGCGCTTGCGGATGCGTTGCTGCAATTCATTCAGCGGCGCAATGCCGCGCACCAGGGCCAGCCACACCAGCAGCACGGCCAGTGGCAGGATGACGAACTGCGGCAGGATCACGCCCTTGATGATCTCGGTGGCCAGACGCGAGCGCTTGCCCAGCGTTTCGGCCACCTGTATCAGCGGTGCCGCATCGCCGGGTCGCCCCGGCACATCGACCCACAAGTAGGCCACACGCACGCTCTCGTCGTGGATGGTGTCGTCGCGGTAGCGCAGCTCGCCAGGTGGCGCGCGATCCTCTGCTGACGGCGCCGCCAGCGCGGGGTCGCCACTCAGGTACTCGCCGCGCAGGCCCAGCACCTGATAAAACACATCGTCGGCCTCGTCGGCGCGCAGGATTTCCGAGGCACCGGCGGGCAGCGTGAACACGGCGGTGGGGGTGCCCACGGTGGCCGTGATGGCCACCTGCTTGGACAGCACCCGCACCATGTCGGCCAGTTCGCGGTCATACGGCCGGTTGGAGATGCCTTGCGCGACCAGCCAGGTCAGCACCACGCTCATCGGCCACAGCACCAGCAAGGGCGCGAGCATCCAGTCGAGGATCTCGCCGAAGAGGGAACGTTGCTCGCGCGGGGTGGTGGCCATGAAACTCGAAGCTCTTCAGGCCGAGATTTTCTCCAGACAGTAGCCCAGCCCGCGCACGGTGGCGATGCGCACCGGGCCTTGCTCGATCTTCTTGCGCAGCCGGTGGATGTAGACCTCGATCGCGTTGTTGCTGACCTCTTCGCCCCATTCGCACAGGTGCTCGACCAGCTGGTCCTTGCTGACCAACCGCCCGGCGCGCTGCAGCAGCACTTCCAGCAGGCTGATCTCGCGCGCCGACAGCTCGATCATCTGGTCGTTGATGTAGGCCACGCGCCCGGTCGCGTCGAAGCTCAGCGGCCCGTGCTTGATCACGCTTGAGGCGGTGCCCAGGCCGCGTCGCGTCAGCGCCCGCACGCGGGCTTCCAGCTCCTGCAGCGAGAACGGCTTGGCCATGTAGTCGTCGGCACCGAGGTCCAGGCCCTTGACGCGCTGCTCGACGCTGTCTGCCGCCGTCAGGATCAGCACCGGCACGTTCGAGCCGCGCGCGCGCAGCTTGCGCAGCACCTCCAGACCATGGATCTTGGGCAACCCGAGGTCGAGGATCACCATGTCGAACTCGTGCGAAGTCAATGCCGCATCGGCTTCGCTGCCGCTGCTGACCTGATCGACCGCATAGCCTGCGCTGCGCAGCGAGCGCAGCAGGCCGTCGGCCAGCACCTGGTCGTCTTCGGCGATCAGAACCCGCATCCCTGTGTCCTTTTGACTGGCCCGGCATGACATCCGCCGGAATACAGGTCCAGTTTAGGGTTCGACCTGTCTCCCAGGAGCGACTGGGGCATGGCTGTATACCCGTAGCCCTGCGCCCAGCCATACCCCCCTAGGCTTCAAGCCACCGCAAAAAATCGCCTCTACACTACTGTACAGACATCCAGCTTTTGCAATAATCCATCCGTCACTCCGGAGAACCCCATGGACGCACCCGTCAAAGCCCTGAACACCGAAAAAG